>Ga0196981_1000029_pt1 | contig 191836 bp, 200 predicted proteins | sample S3_2013CmetaG_FD_155462 | JGI IMG/M metagenome (GOLD analysis project Ga0196981, IMG submission 155462) | Soil microbial communities from Anza Borrego desert, Southern California, United States - S3_20-13C | ecosystem: Environmental > Terrestrial > Soil > Desert | place: USA: California...
GAGTCGGGGCGGGCCGGGTCGCGGCCGGCGGAGCGGTCGGCGCCGGCGCGGGAGCCGGCGTCGTTCTGGCCGGGGCGGGCGTCGTCACGGGTGCGGTCGTCGGTCGGACGGGCGCCGGCGCCGGCGTGGGCGCCGTTGTCGCTCGGACGGGCGCCGGGCGGGGCGTCGCGGGGGCGGGGGTCGGGGCGGGCGCGGGCGTCGTCGCCGGGGCGGGCTCCGGCGTCACCGGCCGGGCCAGGTATTCGGCGATGGTCGGCGGGCCGCTGTTCAGGTCCCGGGTCAGATCGGTGGCGGGACGCGTGGACGCCGGCGGAGTCTGCGGCGCCGCCCGGGCGGGGGCCGGGACGGAGGCGGTCCCGGCAAGCAGGACGGCGGCGGCGGTGAGGACGGTTCTTTTCATGGCGTCGACCTTCTCCCTTCAGCCCGCGAACGGCAAGGCCCTGAGCCCCCAGGCGACGACCGCCGTCACCGTCGCGGCCGCGGCGGCGAGGCCAAAGAACCAGGCCAGCCGCCTCCACAGCGGCCCCGGCTCGGCGCCCGGCCCGGGCGGAGGGACGGGTCTAATGATGATAGCCGGTCTCCTCGCTGATCTTGCCGCGGAAAACCCAGTAGACCCAGCCGGTGTAGGCCAGGATCAGCGGCAGGATGACCGACGTGCCGACCAGCATCAGGCCCAGGGCGTTGTCCGGCGCCGCCGCCTGCCGGAAGTCGATGTCGTAGGGGACGATGGTCGGCATGAAGCTGGCCGCCAGGCCCATGTAGCCGGACAGGAAGACCGCCAAGGCGCCGGCGAAGGGCCAGCGGTGCGAGCCGCGCCGGGCCATGACGGCCACGAGCGCCAGACCCGCCAGGCCGAGCGCGGGAATGAGCAGCAGGGGCGTCAGCACGCTCCAGTCGACGGTCAGGCTCCCGCCGGCGCCGAACCCCCACCGCTCCGCGATGCGCGGGTGGACGAACAGGGTGGCGACGCTGACGGCCGCCAGAAGCGCGCCGACCGCGGCGGCGGCGGCCAGGGTCCAGCGCCTGGCGTCGCCGTGAAGATTGTCGGTCGTCTTCATCATCAGCCAGGCGCCGCCGAGCAGGGCGTAGCCGGCCACGACGCCGGCCGCGACCAGCAGGGTGTAGGGCGTCAGCCAGTCGAAGGTCCCGCCGGCGAAGCGCTGGTTCTCGACCGTGACGCCCTGGATGAAGCCGCCGAGGATCAGGCCCTGGGCCACCGCCGTCAGGATCGAGCCGCCGGCGAACATCTGGGTCCAGAATTTGCGGCCCCGGTTGCGGGCCCGGAAGCGGAACTCGAAGGCCACGCCCCGGAGGATCAGACCGGCCAGCATCAGCAGGACCGGCAGGTAGAGGGCGGGCATCAGCACGGAATAGGCCAGCGGGAAGGCGGCGAGCAGCCCGCCGCCGCCCAGCACCAGCCAGGTCTCGTTGCCGTCCCAGACCGGGGCGATGGTGTTCATCATCACATCGCGCTCCTCCTTCGACCGCGCGAAGGGAAACAGGATGCCGACGCCGAGATCGAAGCCGTCGAGGGTGACGTAGAGCAGGACCGCCACGGCGATCAGGCCGGCCCAGATCAGCTGCAGGTCGAGCATCATCCGCCCTCCCCCGGCGTGGTGTTTTCCGGCGCCCTGGCCAGAGGCGAGCCCGGCGCGCGGTCCTGGGGCGGCGCGGGCTCGGCCAGGGCGGCCACGGGTCCCTCGGCCATCAGCCGCAGGATGAAGATCGCCCCGGCGCTGAAGACGATGGCGTAGACGATCATGTAGGCGATCAGGCTGGTGGCCACCTCGCCGGCGGTGACCGGCGAGAGGGCGTCGCGGGTGCGCAGGACGCCGTAGACGACCCAGGGCTGGCGCCCGACCTCGGTGACCATCCAGCCGGCGAGGACGGCGATGAAGCCGGCCGGCCCCATGGCGACGCAGAAGCGCAGGAACCAGCGGCTCTCGAACAGACGCCGGCGCCAGAGCAGCACGGCGCCGACCCCGCCGAGCAGGATCATCAGCAGGCCGAGGCCCACCATGACGCGGAAGCCGAAGAAGGGGATGAAGGGCGGCGGCTGGTCCTCGCGCGGGACCGCGTCGAGGCCCTGGATGACCTCGTCCCTCGGCACGTTCTGGATCCAGTTGCCGACGCCGGGAAGGGCCACCTCCAGATGGTTCGTCTGCGCCTCGCGGTCGGGAATGCCGAACAGCACCAGCGGCTGGTCGGCGCGGCTCTCCCAGTAGCCCTCGATGGCGGCCAGTTTCGACGGCTGATATTCGTGCGCCACCTCGCCCGACCAGTGGCCGGCAAGGAGCTGCAGCGGGGCGAGGACCGCGATCAGGCCGAGGGCCATGACCAGAGAGATGCGGCTTTCGGTCCAGCCCGCGACGGGCGGTCCGGCGCGTTCCTTCAGCACCCGGTACGCCGAGGCGGCGCCGACCACCAGGCCGGTGGTCAGGAAGGCCGCCAGCAGCATGTGCGTGAGCCGGGACGGGAAGCTGGGATTGAAGATGACCTGCCAGTAGTCGGTCGCCTGGAACCGGCCGTCAGCCATGATCTCGAAGCCCTGCGGCGTCTGCATCCAGCTGTTGGCGGACAGGATCCAGAAGGCCGAGATGGTGGTGCCGACGGCGACGAGCACGGTGGCGAGGAAGTGCAGGCGCGGCCCGACCTTCTTCCAGCCGAACAGCATGACCCCGAGGAAGGACGCCTCGAGGAAGAAGGCGGTCAGCACCTCATAGGCCAGCAGCGGCCCGATGACGCCGCCGGTCAGGCGGATGAACTCGGACCAGTTGGTGCCGAACTGGTAGCTGAGCACCACGCCGGAGACGACGCCCATGCCGAAGCTGAGGGCGAAGATCTTGACCCAGAACAGGTAGAGCACCTTGAAGGCGTCCCGCTTCGTCCAGAGCCACAGGCCCTCGAGCACGGCGAGGAAGGCCGCCAGGCCGATGGTGAAGGCCGGGAACAGGATGTGGAAGGCGATGGTGAAGGCGAACTGCAGTCGCGACAGCAGCAGCGCATCGAATTCCACGGCGGACCCCTGTGAATGCCCTTGGCTGACCGCGGGCTACACCCACGGCAGCGCCCGGTCGACGCGCCTTCCGTCGCGCGTCGGAACGCCGCAAACCGGGAAAGGGTCCGTCAGGCGGTTCTGTCAGGCGGCGGGGAGTTCGACCCAGAAGGCGGCGCCCTCGCCGGGGGTGGAGACCACCCCGATCGTACCGCCCTGCAATTCGACCAGCCGTTTGGCCAGGGCCAGGCCGATGCCGTGGCCCTCGACCGTGGACCGCTCGAGGCCAAGCCGGTTGAACGGCTCGAACAGCTGGGCCTGCTTCTCGGGCGACAGGCCGGGACCGCGATCGATGACCTCGATGCGGACGCCGTCGTAGATCCTGCTGGCGCGGAAGACGACCAGCCCGCCGGCCCCGCCGTATTTGACGGCGTTCGACGCCAGATTGGAAATCACCTGGGTGAGCCGCTGGGAATCGGCCAGGGCGATCAGGCCGTCGCCCTCGCTGACCACATGCATGCGGATGCTGGCGGCCTCCGGCCGAAGGGCGGTGGCGCGGCGCACGTCCTCGAGCACGCCGGGGACGTCCGTCGGGCGCAGCTCGACCTTGACCGCCCCGGACTCCGCGCGCGCGACGTCCAGCAGGTCATGGGCGAGGGCCTCCACCTGACGGGCCGTCTTGACCAGCATCTCGGCCATCTCGGCCTGGGTCGGGTTGACCGGTCCCAGTTGTCCGGTCTTCCACAGCTCGCCGATGCCGATGACGCCGCCGATGGGGCTCTTGATCTCATGGGCGACGTTGGCGAGCAGGCGCGACTTCGCCTCGGAGGCCTGTTCGGCCCGCAGCTGACCGGCCTTGGCCCGGTCGGACAGCCGGTCCCGCTCCTCCAGCAGCGAGGCGACCAGCAGGATCGGCATGCAGCCGAGCAGAACCATCAGCTGGGCCAGAAGCGCCTGATCGGCGAGGGCCGGACCGGCCGTGATGAACGGACCCCGTCCCATCATGGCGCCTCCGACGGCGGTGATCGCGACGATCACCAGCGCCGCGGCGACGCCGAGCACGCGGAACCGCGCCGCGAACAGGATCAGCATCGGAACGACGACGAAACCGGCCTGAACCTGCGACTGGAAGAAGACGCCGGCGCAGACCACCGCCAGCAGGGCCAGCAGCGCGACGGCTTCGGCCGCCCGGAAGGGATTGCGCAGCATGACCAGGTGGCGCCGGGTCAGGGAGAGGCCGAAGGAGCCGATCACGGCGATGCCGAGGGCGTGCCCGAACCACCAGGTCTGGAAGGAGTGCAGGACGTCGGCGCCGTTGATCATGTACAGGGCGCCCGCGGTGATCGCGGCGGCGGGGATGGGGGCGATCACGGCCGCGCTGAGCAGGAATCGGCAGGCGCCCTCGACCGTCGCCAGGTTGAGGGTCGGCGCGAATCGTCGGGCCAGCCAGACGGCCCCACCGATCTCGATCATGTTGATGACGGTGAACATCGCGCTGAGCGTGTAGGAGTTGCCCGCCAGCAGCTCGCCGGCGGCGATGCCGGTCGCCAGCAGTCCGCCGAAACAGAGGTCGTAGGACGGCCCGCGCGCGTTCCTGAGCCAGACCGCGACGGCGAGGCCGCCCGCGCCCCAGAGGGCGGCGACGAGGCCGGCGGTGCGGGCGAAATGGATGCACAGCACGACCAGGACCAGCACGGCCATGGCGGTGAAGATCGGGGCCAGCGGCTCCCGGAAGAAGGCCGCGGCGCCGTTGATGACGATCGGCGCATCCGGGCGCGGCTTCGGTGCGGCCTCGGGGGCCGCAACCGGTTCGGATGGATCGAGCGCGCGGCTCATGAGCATTTCGATTCCGGGGCAAGGCGGCCTTGTCTTCCGGTGTCCTTAGCCCACGGCTTACTAATATCCCCTGAAGGTCAGCCGCTCGCGGCGAGCGCCTGGTTGAACGCCCGCACCGCCGCCGCGGGCCCTTCGGGGCGGTTCCAGACGGCGGAACTGACGGCGACGAAATCCGCCCCCGCCCGCGCCAGATCGCCGGCGTTGGCGGGCGTGATTCCGCCGATGGCGACGCAGGGAATCTCGACCGTCTCCTGCCAGATGGTCAGGATCTCGGGGTCGGGCCGATGGTGGGTTTCCTTGGTCGTGGTGGGGAAGAAGGCCCCGAAGGCGACGTAGTCGGCCCCCGCCTCGGCCGCATCCATGGCCAGTTCGCGGCTGTCATGGCAGGTCACGCCGATCATCGCCTCCGGACCCATCAGCCGCCGCGCCTCGGCCAGGGAGGCGTCGGACTGGCCCAGATGCACCCCGTCGCACCCGGATCGCGCGGCCAGGTCGGGCCGGTCGTTGAGAATCACCGCGACCCCGCGGGCGCGGGCGATCGGGGCCAGGGCTTCGACCGCGGCCAGGATGGCGGCGTCATCGGCCGGCTTGAGACGGATCTGCAGGGCGGCCACGTCGCCGGCGGCCAGGGCAGCCTCCAGATCGGCCGCGAAGACGGTCAGGTCCGCGATCCGCGGCGGGGTGATCAGATACAGCCGGCAGGGCGGGCGCGGCGGGACGACGGGTTCTTTGGCCATGCCGGGGAAGTGCGGCGGCGGCGACCGTGCGTCAATCCCCGGGTCTCGGCGCCGGGGCGAAGTTCACGCGGCCGATTTCGCGCACGCCGCCCGCCTCGAGCCGGCCCTCGACCAATTCGTAGCCCAGCAAGGCGAAGACGCGGCCACGCAGGAAGATGGGCCGGGCGTTGCCGTACCAGTCGGCGCAGGAGGCCACGCAGGCGTCGTCCACCGCGCCGTCCGCCTGCGACACGAGGCGGCCGAGGGGCGACAGCCGACGCGCCTCGCGGCGCAGGAACAGCATGTCGGCGGCGCTGCTGAACAGATAGTCGTGGCGACCGGAGACCGCGCGGTTGACAGGCAGGCCCAGCGTGCCGGAGGCGCCGTCGCGGCTGCCCGGATCGGGGCGATAGAAGAAGCCGTGGCTGCGGCTCTCGGACTCGCCCGCGGCCTGGGCGACGTAGCGGTCGGCGAGACGAGGTCTGCCCGACAGGTCGACGGTGGTGAAGGCCACCTCGTCGTCGCCGGACACGATGAGCGCGTCGGCGCCGATGGCTTCCAGACGGGTCACCGGCTCGGCGAAGGGGAAGGTCTCGATCCGTCCGCCCGCCACCGGCACGACCATGACGGAGCTGGTGCTGGTCCCGGCCTCATAGCTCCACGCATCGCTGCTGAGCAGCAGATGGTCGCCGACGAAGCGGTTGTGGCTTTCGCCGTCTCCGGGAAGGTCGGGCAGGAAGCGGTAGTCGCGGGCCGGCGCCTCGCGCGAACCGTTTCCGAACCGGCCAAGAGGCAGACGCAGCAAGGCGGGAGCGCCGTCGGTGAACTCCGGCCGCCACATCTCGTCGCCGCCGCCTTCCGAGAACACCACGACCTCGATCAGGTCGTGCTCGAGGTCCTCGCGGAATGAGAACTGATCCATCGGTGCGCCGCGCGTGAGCACCGCCTGCGGACGCGAGCCGTTCAGCGGGATCCGGTAGAGCGAGGACTCCGCCACGCCGTCGCGGGCGTTCTCCTGCCACGACCGCCAAGCGTCGGCGGTCCACAGATAAACGGCCTCTGACGAGACGTAGAAGGTCCGCCCCTCGGGGCCCAGGACCACCGTCGCCTCGCAGGTCAGCTCCGGCGCGGTCAGATCGCAGCGGCTGACCGTGTGCAGGGCCTCGATCTCGCCGTCCTCGGAACGCCGGAGCTGCGGCGCGATGAAGACCTCTCGCGGACCCGCGATCCGTTTGAACGGCGCGCCCGCGTCACCCGTCCAGCGGCGCACGCCCGGCAGCATGTCGAGGGGATCGTCATGCCAGGCGATGTCCAGCGGCGCATAGAGGACCAGCTGGTCGCCGATCAGGCGCGAGGCGTAGTTGCGCGAGGAATAATAGTCGTTGGAGCGCATGTGGTACGCGTCGCGGAAGGTTCAGGCGACCGTCCATCGAAATGCGGAAACGGCTGACCTCGGTCCCGCCGCGGCCGTAGCTGTAGCCGATGACGACCACCTGATCGCCGGAGACGAGCATCTCGTCGTACCAGTCGCCGCTGGCGTCGGCTTCGGGTGGGTAGGCGTTGATCGCATCCACCGGCCGCAGGCCGCCGCCGGCGGTTGAGACGGTGAACAGCCGGCCGCGGCGCAGAATGACGAGATGATCGCCGTGCACCTTGACGATGCCGCCCTCGTCGACGCCGACCACCTGGGTGTTGGTGATGGAAGGTTCGGCGGCGCGGCTGCCGGTGAGGACGATCTCCTCGACCTGCAACGACGCCCCGTCATTCATCGCGGCCGCGGGCGCGGGCAGCGCCATCATCGGCGCCGGCGGCGGCGGCGGGACGACCAGGGGAGGCGGTGAGGGCTCATATGGATAAGCCAACTCGCGGCCGTCATGGACGCGGGATTGCAGAAAGCTGCGGAGTTGCGCCTCGGAGCGGAACGGGCTCAGGCCCTCGTCAGGTGTCTGGGCCGCCGCACCGGCGTTCGCGCCCCACAGGCCGACGGCGGCGATGACCGCCCCGAACGCCGCCCTTCCCCACGCCTTGTTCCCGGACATCGCGCGCTCCCTGCTTGGAAACAAGCTGAGCAGACGCGGTTAGGGTCCACAACCATCGAAACCTGACGGCCACGCTGCGAACGACTTGCATTCGCCGCGGCTCTGCTGCTATAGCGAACCATTCGCAATCTCTCGCGGGTTCGCCCCTTGTACGTCTGCAACTGCAACGGCCTTCGCAAGCGTGACGTCGCCTCGGCCATCGAGGCGGGCGCGACGCGTCCGCGCGACGTCTTCGTGCGCCACCAGTGCACGGCCCAGTGCGCCAAATGCGTCTGCGAGATGCGCGAGATGATCCAGCAGAACCGCCAGGCCTTCGCCCTCGCGGCGGAATAGGCCCCTCCCCGCCAAGGGGAGATTCATTCGCATTTTCAATGTACTGAGAAGTGTTCGCAGGTGAACACAAGGCCTGATTCCGTGTTAATTGACGGCTGACAGGCGCGCGTGATTCAGACCGTCAGGCCGACGGACGCACCCGCGGACGGAAGAACGACGATGAAGGGCGATCCCGCGATCATCCGCACCCTCAATGCGGTGCTGACCAACGAGCTGACGGCGGTCAACCAGTACTTCCTGCACGCCCGGATGTTCGAGAGCTGGGGCCTGAAGCACCTCGGCCAGATCATCTACGACGAGTCGATCGGCGAGATGAAACACGCCGACAAGCTGATCAAGCGGGTGCTGTTCCTCGACGGCCTGCCCAACCTGCAGGACCTGCACAAGCTGAAGATCGGCGAGAGCGCGGTCGAATGCCTGGGCGCGGACCTGTCGCTGGAACTGGGCGGACGCGACACCCTGCTGGCCGGCATCGCCCAGTGCGAGGCGGGTTCGGACTTCATCAGCCGCCAGATCCTGACCGAGATCCTCGCCGACACCGAGGAGCACATCGACTTCCTCGAGGCGCAGCACAAGCTGATCGAACAACTGGGCGAGCAGAACTACCTGCAGTCGGCCATGACCGAGATCGCGCCGGACAAGAGCGCCACCGGGAACTGAGCCCCCTCCCCGCCCATTCCGGTCCCGACAGGAGGGTTCGGCATGGCCAGCATCGACAACGCCCTGGAAGACGCGCGCGAGGCGGCGACGGACTTCCTCAACGCCGGGGACCGGCATCCCGGCCATGTGCTGATCGGCGTGGCGCTGACAGTCGGCTTCGCCCTGGCGGCGACGGCCTTCGCCACCCGGGCCGTGCGGCCCCGGCCGCAATACCTGGCCGACGACGACGCGCCCATCACCGAGCGGCCGCGCGGGCCGCTGAGCCTGATCCTGCCCGCGGTGTTCTCGGTCACCACCCTGTCGGCGGTGCGGGTGTGGAACGCCCCGCCCGCCCGCGAACGGACCGTGGCCATGACCCTGTGGGCCGGGGCGCAGGCGCTGAACGCGGTGTGGATTGCGCTGCGCCCGGCCAGCCGCACCATGCAGATCGCGGCGGCCATGTCGTCGGCGGGACTGGCGGCCGCCTTCGCCCACGAGGCGCGCAAGCTGGACGCCCGGGCCGGCAAGCTGGCCGCGCCGAGCGGCGGCAGCGTGCATCTGGCGAACATGGTGCAGAAGAGGGCCGACGGCCGGCCGACGGTGCACTGAAGGGCGGCCGCCGCCCTCTTTCTGCTATCGTCATCCTCCGCCGACCTGCAAAGGTCGCCTTCGGCGCCGCTGGGTCCCCCGGTCGCGGCGCTTAAGCGCCTTGCCGGAGGATGACGATAGCGGTGGCATGGTCGCCGCGCCTTGCCGGATGCCCCTTCATCCTCTAGGGACTGCGCCCGTTCGCGCGCCATCGCAGGCTGCGCCCACTCCCTTCCGAGACAGCGATGAAGATCAACGGCAACACCATCAAGCCCGGCATGGTCCTGCAAGTGAACGGCGGCCTCTGGGTCGTCACCAAGGCCAGCCACGTCAAGCCGGGCAAGGGCGGCGCCTTCGCCAACGTCGAGGCCAAGAACCTCGAGACCGGCAACAAGCTGAACGAACGCTTCCGGTCCGAGGACAAGGTCGAGCGCGTGACGCTGGAGCAGAAGGACTTCTCGTACCTCTATGACGGCGGCGACAGCCTGGTGTTCATGGACGACAGCAACTACGAGCAGATCGAACTGCAGAAGGACTGGGTCGGCGAAGACCGCATCCCCTATCTGCAGGAGGGCATGAAGGTCGTCATCGAGATGCACGACGACCGCCCGATCGGCCTGACCCTGCCGGACCAGGTCAACCTGGAAGTCGTCGAGACCGAGCCCACGGTGAAGGGCCAGACGGCCTCGTCGTCCTACAAGCCGGCGATCGCCAACAACGGCGTGCGCATCATGATCCCGCCCTACATGGGCGTCGGCGAGAAGATCGTCGTCGACACCACCACCGGCGAATACGTCCGCCGCGCCGAATAGGCCGACCGACGGCACCACCGGAGGCGCGATCCTGCGCCTCCATGACCTTCTCCGACTGTCCGGGGCGCTCCAGAAATGGGGGCCCTTGAAGGACTTTCGGACCAGGAGATCCCCATGGCCCTCGCCTCCGCCCTCGTTTCCGTCATGATCGACGCGGTCCGCAAGACCGCCCGGCCGATGCTGCGCGACTTCGGCGAGGTCGCCCAGCTGCAGGTGTCGCGCAAGGGACCGGGCGACTTCGTCACCGCGGCCGACATCCGGGCCGAGGACACCCTGTACGAACTGCTGATGAAGTCCCGCCCCGGCTACGGCTTCCTCGGCGAGGAGCGCGGGCTGATCGAAGGCACCGACAAGTCGCACATGTGGATCGTCGACCCGATCGACGGCACCACCAACTTCATGCACGCCATGCCGCACTTCGCCATCACCGTGGGGCTGCAGCGGACCGCGCCGGACGGCCATTCCGAGATCGTCGCGGGGGTGACCTACAACCCGGTCATGAACGAGCTGTTCTGGGCCGAGAAGGGCAAGGGCTGCTACCTCAACGACCAGCGCATCCGCGTCGCGGGGCGCAAGAATCTGTCGGAGAGCCTGATCGCCACCGGCCTGCCGTTCATCGGCAAACCGGGGCACGCGCAGGCCATCAAGGACATCCACGCCATCGGCCAGCGGGTGGCGGGCATCCGCCGTCTGGGCTCGGCGGCGCTGGACTTCGCCTGGGTCGCGGCGGGGCGGTACGACGCCTATTACGAACGCAATCTGCAGCCGTGGGACGTGGCGGCGGGCATCCTGTTCGTCACCGAGGCGGGCGGCGTGGTCACCACCATCGACGAGGACGGCGACCCGATGACGGGCGGCCAGATCCTGGCCTCGAACAGCGACCTGCACCCGCAACTGCGCAAGGTGCTGCGCGGGTAGTCCGTCCGGGCCCTGTCGCCGGGGCGTGATCCGGATCATGCTGGCGGCATGACGCGTCGGACGGCTCCGCTGATCATCGCCCATCGCGGCGCCTCCGGCGAACGCCCCGAGCACACGCGCGCGGCCTATGAGCTGGCCGTCGACCAGGGCGCGGACTTGATCGAGCCCGATCTGGTCATGACCCGCGACGGCGCGCTGGTGGTCCGGCATGAGAACGAGATCGGCGGGACCACTGACGTGGCGGACCATCCGGAGTTCGCGGACCGGCGCGCCGCGAAAACCATCGACGGCTGGACCACCGAGGGCTGGTTCACCGAGGACTTCACCCTCGCCGAGCTGAAGACCCTGCGCGCCCGCGAGCGCCTGCCGGCGCTGCGCCCCGCCAACACGGCCTTCGACGGGCGGGAGCCGGTGCTGACCTTCGACGAGGTGCTGGAGATCGCGCGTGCGGGCTCGGCGCGGACGGGCCGGGTCATCGGGGTGGCGCCGGAGCTGAAGCATCCCTCGTATTTCGCCGCGGCGGGCCTGCCGATGGAGGACGCCTTCGTGGCGGCGCTGGAACGGCGGGGGCTGACCGGGACGGAGGCGGCAGTGCTGGTGCAGTGTTTCGAGGTCGGGACGCTGCGGCGGCTGCGGGCGCGGATCGATGCGCCCCTGCTGCAACTGGTCGCGGCGGGCGGCGGGCCGGCGGACCGGCCCGACCTGACCTGGGCGGCGATGTGCACGCCGGAAGGGCTGGCGGAGGTGGCGGTCTATGCGGACTGGATCGGCGCCGACACGGCCCTGATCGAGCCCCGCCCGGGGAAGGCCTCGGCCCTGATCGCCGACGCCCATGCGGCGGGGCTGAAGGTCGCCGGCTGGACCTTCCGGGCCGAAAACCTGTTCCTGCCGGAGATCGACCGGATCGGCGGGGATCCGGCGGCGCACGGGCGGCTGCGCGAGCGGTTGGCCCGGTTCGCGGGGCACGGGCTGGACGCGGCGTTTATGGATCAGCCGGGGCTGGCGAGGGAATAGCTCCCTGCTTTCGTCATTCCGGGCGAAGCGCAGCGGAGACCCGGAACCCGGCGGCGCGCGCGAGCGCGAACCTGTCGGGAGCACTACTGCGCGCCTTCCGAACCCGGTGTTTCGCCGCCGTCGCGGCGCCGCCGGGTTCCGGGTCTGCGGCTCGCTGCGCGAGCCTTCGCCCGGAATGACGAAAGCAGAAAGAGCGACGTCGGCCGCCTACCCCGCGATCTGGCCGAAGTCCGCCACCCGACCCATGACCGCGCGGACTTGTCCCAGCAATTTCAAACGGTTGTCGCGTTCCGCCGGCACGTCGGAATTGACCAGCACGGCGGTGAAGAAGGCGTCGACCGGGGCGCGCAGGGCGGCGAGCGCCTGCATGGCGGCGGCGAAGTCCTCGGCCTCCAGCGCCGCGTCAACGGCGGTGGCGGCGGCGGCGGCGGCGAAGGCCAGGGCGGTCTCCTCGGCCGGCTGGCCGGGCAGGCCGGTCTCGACCATGCCCTCGGGCACGGGGCCCTTCTTCTCCTCGGCCTTGAGGATGTTTGAGGCGCGCTTGTAGCCGGCCAGCAGATTGGCTCCGTCGTCGGTGGCGAGGAAGGCGTCGAGCGCCTCGACCCGCCGCACGATGCGGACGAGGTCGTCGTCGCCGAGCGCGAACACGGCGTCGACGAGGTCGTGACGCTTGCCCTGGTCGCGGAGGAGGACCTTCAGGCGGTCGGCGAAGAAGGCGAGGAGGTCCGAGACGATCGATTGCGGGGCCGGGAGGTCGCCCCCGCCCGCGACGAGTTGAAGGCCCGTGACCTGATCCGCTTCCAGTTCCTTCGCGGTGGCGACACCTGAAGTCGACACGCCGCCGTCTTCGAACCGATGCAGCACATCCAGTGTCCGGCTGACGTTGGTAAGACCGAACAAGCCACCGAACGCCACCAGACCAAGCGGTGCCCGCACCTCATTCTCCAGCACCAGCCGGATCACGCCCAGCGCCGCCCGCCGCAACGCGAACGGGTCCTTCGAGCCGGTCGGCTTCTCGTCGATGGCGAAGAAGCCGACGAGGGTGTCGAGCTTGTCGGCCAGCGCGACGGCGACGGTCAGGGGCGCGGTCGGGACGGTGTCGGCGGGGCCCTGCGGCTTGTAGTGGTCGCGGATTGCGGCGGCCAACGCCTCTCGATAGCCCTCCCCTCGAGGGGGAGGGTTGGGTGGGGTGGAGGCAGACTGCTGGTCGGCGGGCGCGGATGGGCTCGGGCGGTCGGGCGACGACGCCTCCTGCGCCATGTCCTGAGGCGATGTGCCTCCACCCCATCCCAACCCTTCCCCCTCGAGGGGAAGGGCTTTCGCGTAATAGCCGCCCATCACGCCCTGTAGCTCGGGAAATTCCCCGACCATGGCGCTGGCCAGATCCGCTTTCGAAAGCCGCGCTGCCTGCTCGGCCTGATCCGGGTCGGCGCCGACCAGGGGGGCGATCTCGCGGGCCAGGGCGGCGATGCGGTCGACGCGTTCGGCCATCGTGCCCAGTTTGGCGTGGAAGGTGACGCCCTCGAGCTTCTTCAGCCAGGCGTCGAAGCCGGTCTTGAGGTCCTCATCCCAGAAGAAGCGGGCGTCGTTCAGGCGGGCGGAGAGGACGCGGCTGTTGCCGGCGGCCAGGGCCGCGCCGCCGTCCGAGGCCTCGACGTTGGCGACGACCACGAAATGCGGGGCGAGGCCGTGCTTCGCGGGGTCGCGCACGGCGAAATATTTCTGGTGCACCTTCATCGACAGCCGGACCACCTCGGGCGGCAGGTCGAGGAACTGCGGGTCCATGTCGCCGAGGATGGGAGTCGGCCATTCGGCGAGACCGGCGACCTCGTCGAGCAGGCCGTCATCGTCGACGAGGGCCAGGCCCCGGTCGTGGCAGACGGCGCGGGCCGCCTCGAGGATGCGCAGCTTGCGGTCGGCGACGTCGAGGAGGACGAACTCGCGCTCCAGCCGATGGCGATAGTCGGCGAAGTCCTTCACCGCGAAAGGCTTGCCGGAGCCGAGGAAGCGGTGGCCCTCGGTCGTGTCGCCACTGCGGATCCCGTCGATGTCGAACGGAACCACATGGCCGTCGAACAGGGCGACGATCCGCTTGAGCGGGCGCACCCAGCGCAGCGCGCCTGAGCCCCAGCGCATCGACTTGGGCCACGGGAAGGTCCGCACGATCTGGTCGACCATGTCGGGAATCAGTTCGGCGGTCGCCCGGCCCTTGCTGCTGATCACGGCGAACAGGACGCCGTCGCGCTCGGTGAGCTGGTCGCGGGTCAGGCCGGTCTTGCGCAGGAAGCCGTCCAGCGCCTGTTCGGGCGCGTTGGCGCGGGGGCCCTTGAGCTCCTCCTCGCGGTCGGGCGTGGCGGCGGGCAGGCCCTCGACGACGAGGGTCAGACGGCGTGGGCCCGCGTAGGCGGTCAGGGCGTCGTACGTCAGGCCGGCCGCCTTGAGGCGGTCCGTGGCCATGCGCTCGAGGTCGCGCGCCGCGCCCTGCTGCATGCGGGCGGGGATCTCTTCCGAGAACAGTTCGAGGAGGAGTTGGGGCATTATCGGACGTCGTACCGTGGAGCTCCCTTCCCCCTGGAGGGGGGAAGGGTTGGGGATGGGGGTGGCGCCGTCGCCGCTACGATCTGTTCGACCACGGCCATGAGGTCGTCGCGGACCTGCTTCTCGGGGAAGCGGACGACACGGTAGCCGTTTTCATTGAGCCAGCGGGTGCGGGCGGCATCAGCGATCTGGCGTTCCGGCAGGTCGTGGAAGTAGCCGTCGATCTCGATGACCAGGCTGGAAGCGAAATGAACGAAGTCGGCGACGAACCGACCGATGGGCGCCTGACGACGAAAGTTCATCTTCCTCTTGCGCAGGGCCTCCCACAGGAGGCGTTCAGCGAAAGTCTGGTCGCGGCGCAGACGGCGGGCCCGGTCGATGCCGCCGGGCGCCACACGCCGGCGATCGCGCGGCGCGGACAGGCCGCCACCCCCATCCCCGGCCCTTCCCCCCTCCAGGGGGAAGGGGGCGATGTGGCGATCGTCTGTGGTCATGCTCTTTGGCGTTCCTGTTCGACCCACTCCGTCGCGCAGGCCTTGCACAGGTCGCGGATCCGCCCGATGTAGCTCTGGCGCTCGGCCACGGCGATGGCCCCGCGGGCGTCCATCAGGTTGAACAGATGGGAGGCCTTGAGGACCTGGTCGTAGGCGGGCAGGACCAGCGCCTGGTCCTGCGGGCCCTTCATGGCCAGCAGGCGCGAGACCTCGGCGACCATGTCCTCGAACCGGCGCTTCAGCCCGTCGACGTCGTAGCCGTGGAAGTTGGCCTCGGATTGCTGGCGCTCGTTCTCGAGGAAGACCTCGCCGTAGGTCAGGCCCTCTTTGGTGAACTTGAGATCATAGACGTTGTCGACGCCCTGGACATACATGGCCAGACGCTCCAGGCCGTAGGTCAGCTCGCCCGAGACGACGTCGACCTCGATGCCGCCGACGCCCTGGAAATAGGTGAACTGGGTCACCTCCATGCCGTCGCACCAGACCTCCCAGCCGAGCCCCCAGGCGCCGACCGTGGGGTTCTCCCAGTCGTCCTCGACGAAGCGGATGTCATGCAGCTTCGGATCGATCCCGATCGCCGCCAGCGACCCCAGATACAGCGCCTGCAGGTCATCCGGGTTTGGTTTTAAAATCACTTGGTACTGGTAATAGTGTTGTAATCTATTGGGATTTTCGCCGTAGCGGCCATCGCCGGGGCGGCGGCTGGGCTGGACGTAGGCGGCCTTCCACGGGCGCGGGCCGAGGGCGCGCAGCACGGTGGCGGGGTGCAGGGTGCCGGCGCCGACCTCGATGTCATAGGGCTGGAGGATCGCGCAGCCCTGATCGCCCCAGTATTTGTGAAGCGTCAGGATCAGGTCCTGGAAGGCGAGCGGTTCGGTGGTCACGGCGGGCTTTTTCGTCCGGGGAAGAAGGCCGCGGACCCTAGACGGCGAAGGTCCCACGGAAAAGCCCTCCCCTCGATGGGGAGGGTTGGGTGGGGTGGAGGCAGGATGGCGGCGGTTGGAGGGCGCGGATGGGCTCGGACGTAAGACGCCTCATGCGCCAGCTCTCCACACATCCTGCCCCCACCCCATCCCCCAACCCCTTCCCCCTCGAGGGGAAGGGGAGTCTTAAGGCAAGGCTGGTAAAGCCTGCCCCATGAAGCAGATCGACCAGATGCGCCGGCGGGCCGCGCGCTATCTCGACGTGGAGGCCGTGACGATTGCGCCGTCCACGGGCGTGTTCTCGTTGAGCTTCGACGACATCCCGGTCACCGCCTGGACCGAGGCCGGACCGGTGCTGGCGGAGCATGGGGTGAAAGCCACCTATTACGTCTGCGGCGGTCTGGCCGGCGGCGTGAACATGGACCGCGACCAGTTCCGGGTGGAGCATTTGCAGGCGCTGCACGCGGCGGGGCACGAGGTCGGCTGCCATACCTTCGGACACACCAGCGCGCTGAGGATGGACGCAGAGGCGCTGCGGCTGAGCCTCGACGCCAACGCGGCCTGGGTGGCGGAGCGGCTGGACGGGTACCGGATGACGACCTTCGCCTGGCCGTTCGGGGACGCGACCGTGGGGGCGAAGCGGGTGGTGCGCGAGCGGTTCGCGCTGGGCCGGGGCGTGCGCGACGGGATCAACGCCGGGCGAGAGGACCGGGCCCTGATCCGGTCGATCGGACTGGAGAGCCGGCGGTTGCCCGGGTACGACCTGGAGGGGCTGATGGCCGAGGCGGCGGCGGCGAAGGGCTGGCTGACCGCCTACGGCCACGACGTGTCCGACCGGCCGACGGACTACGGCTGCACGCCGGACGACCTCGACCGGGTGCTGCGGCTGGCGAAGGCGGCGGGGCTGGATGTGTTGCCGGTGAGCGCGGCGTGGGCGGTGGTGACCCACCCCTGATCGCTATCGTCATTCCGGGCGCACCCGGAACCCGGCGGCGCGCGTGAGCGCGAACCTGTCGGGAGCGCCGCTTCATCCATCTTTTCGCCTTCGCTGCGCTACGGCGCCGCTGGGTCCCGGATCGCGCCGCTGCGCGGCTTGTCCGGGATGACGAAAGCAGGAAGGGGTTACGCCGCCTCCCTCATCTCCGCCGCCTTGCGCGCATCCGCCCACCGGATCAGCGCGGCGCGCGGCCATGCGACGATCCACGAGCGGGCGGTGTATTCGCCCTTTTCGATCAGGGCGGCGCGGGTCGGGGAGCTGGTCGCGGCGCGCTGGGTGTGGATGTCGCCGGGGCCCTGGTGGATCATGAAGGCGCCGTGCCTGAGCGGATTGACCCGCAGGTAGGCCAGGCGCGGACTGATCTGCTCGAGCGGCGGGTCGTAGAACCACGACGACCCCAGCATGCCGGCCATCTCGGGGCGGCGTTTGAGGATTTCGGCGGCGGTGGCCCAGGCGCGGTCCCAGCCGGCCTCGTTGAAATCGGACAGTTCGCGGCTCTCGGTATGCACCTCCAGCCACGGCTTCCAGGCCTGGGCGGCGGCGTAGGCGGGGATCACCGACCAGCCCCAGCCCTCGCGGGCGTGGCGCAGCACCTGGCCCGGGCCCATCGGCGATGACAGGTCGATCATCTGGGTGCGGGCCCCGGGGACGCTGAGGACCAGCGAGATGCGCACGTCCTTGGCCCAGAAGTCGCGGTCGTAGGGATCGGCGGCGGCGCTCAGGAAGTCGGCGAGACGGCCGATCCACTCCGGATACAACTCCATCACCGCCGGCGGAAGGTCGGCGGCGGGAACGCGGGCCGGCATCTCCAGCGCCCAGAGGGCGACGAGGGCGCGGCGGTGGTCGTCGGTGAGGGCGGGGCCGAAGGCCGCCTGCAGCGCCTCTTCCGCCCGGTGACCCGGCTGGTCGAAATCCCAGTGTGGCGCGGAGGCGGCCGCCGCGTCGGCGGCGGCGTCCTTGAGCGCGTGCAGACGGACGCGATCGTCCGGAGAAACCCGGGCCAGAACGGCCTCGAAGGCGGCGATATGGGCGGGCGAGAGCGTTTCCATGCCGCCAGCGTACACAACAGCGGTTGGCCGACCGTTAAAGGCCCGGACGATGAAAGACGGCGGACCGGAGCCGCCGCCTCGTCAACGCATCGGGCCGATCAGTTCGGTCGCGGCGTCGCGGCCGGGTTGCCCGGGTCCTCGAAGTCGTCGATCTGGCCGTCGGTCGGATTGCGGACCGGCGGCGACGAGATGATGATCACCGTCGCGGGCTGCTGTCCGTTCGGGGCGGTATCACCCGGCCGGGCGGGACGGGTGACCGCGCCGGGCGGAACCGCGGAGGCCGGAGCGGCCGATTGGGCCGAAGCGGTCGGCGGGGCCGGAGGCGCCGGAGGAGGCATCGGGGCCTCGTCCTCCGCGGGGGGTGGAGTCTGGGGCGGGGTCTGGGCGATGGCGGCCGGGGCGGCCAGCACGGCCGTCACAGCCACGGCCATGAGAAGTTGTACCCGAAGCATGACAGTATCCCTTTTCCTCTTGCGATCGACCGCAACGTAAGATCGGGCGCGGTCATGAAGTGGGAATCCGCAACAATGAAACCGTGACGCCGTTCAGAGTTCCATGTTCGCCGAATGTCTCCGGGACACCACCCAGAAGCTTTTGAATGTCCCAAACCCACGACGCCCGAGCTTCACAATACATGGAGGAAGGGCGCGAAGCCTGAAGGGTCCCTAACCCAGGCTCGTGGCCCTGATCCACCAGCCCGGGCGGGCGGCCGACAGCGCGGCCTCGGCGGCGGCGGCTTCGGCGGCGGTTTCGAACAGGGCGAAGACGGTGGCGCCCGAGCCCGACATACGGACCAGTCGCACCCCCGGCAGGGCCGTCGCGGCGGCGATGACATCGGCGATCCGGGAGGCGCGGGCGATCGCGGGCGCCTGCAGATCGTTGCGCCGCCCGGCCAGCCAGTCGATCACCGCCGGAACCTCCCAGGAGGGCGGCGGCGGCGGGCGGTCAGCGGCGGCGACCGGCCCCGCGTCATAGGCGCGATAGACCTCGCCCGTCGGGGAGGCGACGCCCGGATTGATCAGCAGGGCGGCGAGGCGGGGCAGGCGGGGCTCGAACGTCAGACGATCGCCACGGCCTCCGGCCCAGGCGGTGCGCGCGTGCAGGCACATGGGTCCGTCGGCGCCGACGGTCGCGGCGACCCCGGCCAGGGCGTCGTCGTCGAGGTCGAGCCCGAGACCGTCCCGGGCGAGCTTGAGCGCCGCGCCCGCGTCGGACGAGCCGCCGCCGAGACCGGCCGCGATCGGCAGGCGTTTGTCGAGGGTGACGGCCAGCGGCGGATCGCCGATCCCGGCCGTCTCGCCGAGGGCGCGCAGGGCCTTCAGAACCAGATTGTCCCCCGGTCCCGTCAGACCGTCGGCGAAATCGCCTCCGACGGTCAGCGACAGGCGGTCCGAGGTCTCAACCGTGATCCGGTCGCCGACGTCGGCGAAGGCGACGAGGCTGGAAAGTGGATGGTAGCCGGCGCCGTCGACCGGTCCGACATGGAGGAACAGGTTGATCTTGGCCGGGGCGAGGGCCGAGCGCGCGGCCATGCCTCAGGGCTGGCTGCCGGACACGGTCGGGCCCGGCAATCCCGTGGCCAGCTTCTGTTCGACCTCGGCCCGGCGTTCCGGTTCCGGCTCCAGCGTCAGCACGCGGTTCCACTGCCAGCCAGCCTCGCGGCGGCGGCCGACCTGCCAGTAGGCGTCGCCCAGATGATCGTTGATCTCGGCGTTGGCGGGCTGTTTGGCGACGGCCTGTTCGAGCGTCTCGACGGCGATCTCGTACTGCCCCCGGCGGTACTGGGCCCATCCCAGGGAGTCCTGGACATTGGCGTTGCGCGGATCGGCGGCGAAGGCGCGGGCGATCATCTCTGCGCCCTGTTCGACGCGGCGGCCGCTGTCGACCCACAGATAGCCGAGATGGTTCAGAAGCACCGGATTGTCCGGCGCCATCTGAAGGGCGGTCCAGAGTTCAGCCTCGGCCTCCTCGATCCGGCCAAGGCGCTCCAGGGTCCGGCCGCGGTCGAAGCGGACCTCGACCGACTGCCGCGCCGTGTTCACGGTCGGGCGGTTGAGGACGGCGAGCGCCTCCTCGTAGCGTTCGAGGTTGAAATACTGGTTGGCCAGCAGACGCGAGACGACCACCTGGTCCGGCGCGGCGGCGTCGGCGCGGAGGAAGGCCTGGAGCGCCTCATCATGGAGGCTCTCGCCCGCCAGGCTGGCGCCGAGACCCAGCTGGGCGCTGGCGTAGATGATCGGATTGGCCGCCCCGACCCGGGCGAAGGCCGCGCGCGCGGCCGCGGACTGTTTCGCCGCGGCGAGGCTCTCGGCCAGCCGCAGGGTGATGGAGTCCTCGGGATTCAGGCTTTCGGCGAGACGCAGGTAGATGGCCGAGAGCTCATGCACGTCGACCTGGCTGGTCTCCATGGCGGCGAAAGAGAGGGCGTCCGAGGCGATCTCGCGCGGCGTCGGCGCGGCCGGCGGCCGACCTCCGTCATGCATGCGGCGACCGGCGGCGAGGGCGCGGGGATCCGGGGCGTCGCCCGAGAGCGCCGCCGCATACATCGCCACCGCCTCGTCACGCCGGCCCTGCCGTTCGAGGAAGGCGCCGTAGTGGACGCGGAACAGCCGCGCGCCGTCCGGGATCGCCAGCAACGCCTGGTATTCGGCGTCGGCCTCGGCGAACCGGCGGCGGATCTCCAGGAGCTGGGCTCGCTGGTCGCGCAGCACCAGCCCGGCGGTCTCGGTCGTGGGCGCACGGACCGGCTGGAGCGCCGTGTCCCAGTCGCCGCCGGCGGCGGCCACCGAAGGCAGCAGGTAGGTGGTGACCGGGCCGTAGGGATCGGGGAACGGTTCGCCCCGCATCAGGGCCAGGGCCGCCCGGCCGTCGCCGTCGCGCAGGGTCTGGACGACGGCGGCCAGGCGTCCGGCCCCGGCATACAGGGGGGTGTCCGCGACGAAGGGGGCGAGCCGCACCACGGCGTCGATATCGCCGGAGAACAGGCTGGCCAGAAAGGCCTCGCTGCCGAGCCGCGGCTGTTCAGGAGTCAGGGCCTGGCTGCGGGCCAGGAGTTCGGCGCCGGTCGCCTGTTCTCCCCTCAGGCTCGCGACCCGGCCGGACAGGTACAGGCCGTAGGCGGACTGGCCGTCGGCCGTGACGGGGGCGGGGGCCCAGATCGCCGGAATGGCGGGCTCCGCCGGCTCGACCGGCGGGGCCGCGACCTCCGGTTCCGGCTCGATGACGATCGTCGGCGGGGCCTCCTGCGCCGGTCCGGCGGGCAGCGGCGGGTCGGCGGGCGGAACATCCTGGGCCGCGGCGGGCGCAGCGAGGGCCAGCAGGGCGCAACCGGTCAGGAGCAGGCGAAGGGATATGAGGCGCATGACCCGAACCCTTCCCGGATTATGCGGCCTCGGCAAGGCCTCTCGCTTACGACGCTGTCACATATTCGGGTAGTTGGGTCCGCCGCCGCCTTCGGGCGTGGTCCAGATGATATTCTGCGACGGATCCTTGATGTCGCAGGTTTTGCAGTGGACGCAGTTCTGGGCGTTGATCACGAAGCGTGGATCCGTTTTGGCCGCCTCGTCGCCATAGACGACCTCGTACACGCCGGCGGGGCAGTAGAGGCGGGCCGGTTCGCCGTATTTCGGCAGGTTGACGCGGATCGGGATCGACGGGTCCAGCAGCTTCAGATGGGCCGGCTGATCCTCGGCGTGGTTGGTGTTGGAGATGAAGACCGAAGACAGTTTGTCGAACGACAGCACGCCGTCCGGCTTCGGATAGACGATCGGCCTGTGCTTCGCGGCGGGCTCGGTCGAGGCGGCGTCGGTCTTCTTGTGCTTCAGGGTCCCGAACAGGGAGAAGCCGCCGAACAGGGTCTGGAACCACATGTCGAACAGGCCGAGCGCGCCGCCGAAGGTGGTGCCGCAGCGGGTCAGCAGCGGCTTGGCGTTCCGGACCCGCTTTAGGTCCTGGTAGACCCAGCTGTTCTCGTAGGCGCTCTGGTATTCGACCAGCTGGTCCCCTGCCCGTCCGGCCATCACCGCGTCAAAGGCCGCATCCGCGGCCAGCATGCCGGTCTTCATGGCGTTGTGGCTGCCCTTGATGCGCGGGACGTTCACGAAGCCGGCCGAACAGCCGATCAGCACCCCGCCGGGGAAGCTGAGTTTCGGCACCGACTGGAACCCGCCTTCGGTGATGGCCCGGGCGCCGTAGGAAATGCGGGTTCCGCCCTCGAGATGTTCGGCGATCGAGGGGTGATGCTTGAAGCGCTGGAACTCGTCGAAGGGCGACAGCCACGGGTTCCTGTAGTTCAGGTGCACGACGTAGCCGATCGACACGTAGCGGTCGCCGAAATGGTACATGAAGCTGCCGCCGCCGGTGAATTCGTCGAGCGGCCAGCCGGTGCTGTGCTGGACCAGGCCGGGCTCGTGCCTGTCGGCGGGGACCTGCCACAGCTCCTTGATCCCGATGCCGAATTTCTGCGGTTCGGCCGCGTCGCACAGGTTGTGGCGGGCCATGATGGTCTTGGCCAGCGAGCCGCGGACGCCCTCGGCGATAAAGACGTATTTGCCGTGCAGCTCTATGCCGGGCTGGAAGTCGCCGGTCGGCTTGCCGTGACGGTCGATGCCGAAGACGCCGGCGACGACGCCCTTCACGCGTCCGGTGGGTTCATCCCAGACCACGTGGCTGGCGGCCATGCCGGGGTAGATCTCGACGCCCAGCGCCTCGGCCTGCTCGCCGAGCCAGCGGCACAGGTTGCCGAGAGAGCCGATGTAGCAGCCGTCGTTGTGCATCAGCGGCGGCAGCAGGAACATGGGCAGCGAGGCCACGCCCTGCGGGCCGAGGATGAGGAAGCGGTCCTTCGTCACCGGCGTCTCCAGCGGGGCGCCCCGTTCCTTCCAGTCGGGAAACAGCTCGGTCAGGGCGCGGGGGTCGATCACCGCGCCCGACAGGATGTGGCCGCCGATCTCGGCGCTCTTTTCCAGCACGGCGACGGAGACGTCCTTGCCGTCCTTTTCCGCCCGCTGCTTGAGGCGAATGGCGGCGGCGAGGCCGGCCGGGCCGCCGCCGACGATGACGACGTCGTACTCCATGACCTCGCGCTCGACTCCGGCGAGGGCCTCGGCGGGCGGCAGCTTGTCGATCACGGCTTCCTGCCAGGCGTTCGTCGCGCCGCCTTCGATAGCGTCTTCGGCCATGGCTGAAATCCTCGTCGTCCGCAGGGTCTTGTGGGTGACGCCTTATCCGAAGGTGACGCCGGGGCGGTCAAGGACTATCCCTGTGCCGGCCCGCCCATGACTTCGCACAGCCCGACCACCGCCGCGACCGAAAGCCTGCTCGCCTTCTGGCGCGACGCGGGGGTCGACGCCTGTTACGGCGACGCGCCGGTCGACCGGACGCACGTGGAGCCGCCCCCGGCGCTGAAGGCCGTGGTCAAGGCGACCGCGGCCGTGACGCCGGTGGTCGACGCGGCCGACGCGCTGTCCCAGGCGCGACGGCTCGCCGCCGGGGCCGAAACGCTGGAGGCGCTGGGTCAGGCCATCGCGGCGTTCGAGGGCTGCCCGCTGCGGGGGCTGGGGGCGCGTCAGTCGGTGTTCGCGCGCGGCAATCCCGAGGCCGAGGTGCTGATCGTCGGCGAGGGCCCGGGCGCGGAGGAGGACGAGCGCGGACAGCCCTTCGTCGGCAAGGCCGGCAAGCTGCTGGACCGGATGCTGGCCGAGGCGGGGCTGGAAGGACGCGTATTCATCACCAACACCGTGTTCTGGCGGCCGCCCGGCAATCGCACTCCGACGCCGGCAGAGCAGGCGGTGTGCGCGCCCTTCGTGGAACGGGCCTTCGCCCTCCTGAAGCCCCGGGCGGTGCTGCTGGTCGGGGCGGCGGCGTCCAAGGCGGTGCTGGGCGTCGACGAGGGCATCATGAAGCTGAGGGGTCAGTGGCGCGAATGGCGGCTGGCCGAGGGCGGCGTTTCCGCGCCGGCCCTGCCGACCCTGCATCCCGCCTTCCTGCTGCGCCAACCGATGGCCAAGCGGCAGGCCTGGGCCGACATGCTGTCGCTGGCCGCGCGGCTCGACGGCGAAGCTCGTTAACGAGACTGACTCAAAACTGCCCCAAAAAGACGTCACTTCTTGACATGGGTCGGGGCGGTGGCGCCTTTCTGGCCTGACGACCGAACGAACAGCGCCTGGTGGATCGAGTCGAGACGATCCGTATGACGCTTCAAGGGGGGCCGCCTCAGTGCCGATCAGTTTCCGCCGCGCGTTTTCTGCGTCGACGACCGCTCTGGCGTTCGCCCTCGCCCTGGGCGCCGCCCAGGCCCTGGTCGCGGCGCCCTCGCACGCGGAAGAAGGCGGCCGTCGCGTTCTGTCGACCCTGAGCCCGGCGGATCGCCTCAGCTACACCACCGCCTTCGACGCCCTGCGCCGCGGAGACCTTGAGGCGGCCCGCGCCTCGGCCCGCCAGGCGAACGACCGCGTGCTGCTGGGCCAGGTCGAGTTCGAACGCCTGTTCCACGCCGACTATTCGGCCACCTATGAAGAGCTCGCGGCCTGGCTGGAGGAGTATTCCGACCTGCCGTGCGCGCCCCGCGCCTACAATCTGGCCCTGCGCCGGCGCCCGGACGGCGCGCCCGAGCCGAAACGGCCCTCCAGCGTCAGCGGCCGGACCTGGTCCAGCGTCGTCCAGGCCGGCGGCGGAGCCTCGGAAGACGATCCGACCAAGGCGGCGCGCATCGCCCTGAACCACGACGATCTGACCGGCGCGGTCACCCTGGGCGAGCAGATCGGCGACTGGTGGGTGGTCGGGCTGGCCCAGTACCGCCTGGGCGACTTCGGCAAGGCGTCGACCGCCTTCGAGCGGGTGCTGGACGATCCAACCGAAGACGGCTGGGTGCGTTCGGGGGCCGCTTTCTGGGCCGCCCGCGCGGCGGGTCGTTCGGGCCAGCAGGACCGGGTGCAGCCGCTGCTGCGCCGCGCGGGGGCCTGGCCGGCGACCTTCTATGGCCAGATCGCCCTGCGCCAGCTCGGCGAGGAGCCGACGATCGAGAACCTGGGGCCGACGCCGTACCAGCCCGCCGGTGGGTTCCAGCGCGCCGTGTACCAGCCGGACGAGCCGCTCGGGGTCGAGGCCGACGACCTGGACGCCTTCATCCGCTCCGACGACCGCGCCCGCCGCACCGTGGCCTATTACGAGGTCGGACGGCGGACGGACGCCCGCGACGAACTCCGCACCGGCCTGCGCTCGGCGCTGACGGATCGGGGCCGGCAGCTCTGGGCGGCGCTGGGCCGCGCGCTCGGGCCGCGCGTCATGGGCGTCAGCGACGACGGGCGGCGAATCGACGCCGACCGCTATCCGCAGCCGGAGATCGCGCCGGAGGGCGGCTTCACCATCGAACGCTCGCTGGTCTACGCCATCGCGCGCAAGGAGACCGACTTCAACCCCCGCGCGCGCTCGGCCGTCGGCGCCTACGGCCTGATGCAGGTGATGCCGACCACGGCGGCGGAATTGGCCAACGACCGCGTCTTCGTATCCGATCCCGACCGGCTGTTCGATCCGGCCGTCAACGCCCGGCTGGGCCAGGCCTATGTGACGAAGGTGATGGCCATGCCGGCCATCAACGGCGACCTGCTGAGGGTGGCGGCGTCCTACAACGCCGGGCCCGGACCAATGGTCACGGCGGTGCGCAAGCTGGGGCACGACGCCGATCCGCTGCTGCTGATCGAGACCATCGATGTGCCGCAGGCGCGGGATTATGTGGAGAAGGTCGTGGCGGCCTACTGGATCTACCAGCGCCTCAACGGCCGACCGCTGAACACGCTGGACGCCGTGGCGTCGGGCGCGACCCTGGTGCCGCTGGCGCTGGACTATGTGCCGCCCCCGCCGATCCAGCCGATGGAAGTGGCCTCGGCGCCGGCGACCAGCGGCGCGCCCTGACCTAAAGCCCGGCGATCAGCAGGGCCGGAAGGCAGCAGGCGATCACGATCAGCAGCCCATAGACCATCAGGCTGGGCCGGCGGGTTTGGGGCTGGTGGGCGTGCATCGACATGGCTGACCCTCAACGCCTGTGCGCTTTGGAGGGTTCAGACATACCCGCGTTGTCTTAAGGCCGGGTTCCGGCGCGCGGTTAACGCAGCGCTTCCGCCGACCACTCGAGAAAGTCGGGTTGGGCCAGCAGGGCGTCGCGGTAGGCCGCGGCCGAGCCGTCGTCGCCGTGCGCCGCCAGATCGATCTGGAAATGCCGGAACCGCGTGGCCACCGGGGTGAAGAAGGCGTCCGGGACCGTCCATTCGCCGAACAGATACGGCCCGCCGGCGCCGAAGCGGCCGCGCATCTCCATCCACAGGCTGACGATCCGGCGGATGTCGCGCGCCACGGCCTCGCCCTTGGGCGGCGGGGAGCGGTCGGGGCCGACCATGGTGTGGTCCGGCCCCATGCCGCACTCGGTGCGCAGGGCCATGAAGCCGCCGTGCATCTCGCAGGCGGCGGAGCGCGCCAGCCAGCGGGCGTGGGCGTCGGCCGGCCACAGCCGGATCTCCGGATAGCGTTCGGCGCACCAGACGGAAATGGCCATGGAATCCCAGACCGTCTCGCCCTCGACCCTGAGCAGGGGCACGAGGCGGGAGGGGGAGATGCGCTCCAGCTCGGCCTGACCCGCGGGCGAATAGATGTCGATCTCGCGCACGGTGAAGTCGGCCTTGCAGCGCTTCAGCACCAGCCAAGGGCGCAGCGACCAGGTCGAATACAGGCGCGGCCCGATGATCAGTTCCATGCGACTCCCTCCGTTCCGGGGGAGCCCGTACGATAGCCGTCGCACGCCGTCGAGTCAGGTCAGAGCCCAGACGCCGTTGCAAACTTCTTCCAATAGATGCGGCCGTCCATGCCTTGGGCGAAACAAGTCGGCTCCTCGTTGTTGGCGATGCAGGATATGCCTGAGCCGGCGCGGGTGTAGCCGCCCTCATCGATCCAGGGCCCGACCGGGTTGAGGTATCCGGGCCTGATCCTGACCTGCCAGATGTGACCGTCCTCGCCCCGCACGGTCACCACCAAGTGGCCCGAGCCCAGACGTATGAGCGAGGGAGCTATGTTGATGCTGAGACCGTTCGGAACTGCCGAGGTGACAAAGCGCTGGACCGGCGCCGCCGACACATATTCTCCGGCGTCAGCCTCCTGGAGCGCGATAACCCTGATCTGGCCGGTCAGCGTGCCAACCGCGCACAGTATCTCGGCATTGTCCTCGATGCAGTCCAGGGGCGTTGGATAGGCGCCGTGCATTTGCGTCCACTGGTCAGGGACTCCGGGCTGGGTCGACACCGCGGGTCCCCAAGGCGACTGACCGAGGCCGGCCCCTTCCATGTACTTCTGTGTAAACCGGGCTGAAAGCCGCCAGCCGCTGACTCCCCCATCCCACGCCAGGGCCTCATACCCCGTCGTCATGAGCTCGGAATCGACGAAAGGAGCGTCGCCCCACCAGGCCACCCGCGGCAGGAGCGTTGGCCGAAAACCGGGGTTGTGCCCGCCGAGCTCGTACGAGGGGCTCGCGTAGTGGCCCGACGGATCAAGAAAGTAGAGGTTTACCGACTTGCTTGTCCTGTTCACGAACAGGCACGCCATGTCACCCAGACTTTCGGAATCCAGCAGCGCCTGGCAGTGCGGTTCCGAACCGGCGTGCAGGCCGGTGTCCACCCACGCAGCACCGCTCAGCGGGCCGCCGGGATTGAGCAGATCGATGGTCGCGAGATTCAGTGAGTCATCCTGCGCCCGGACGACGATCCGCCCCTGCCCGTCACGCAGGCGCACGATGACGGCGCCGCCCTTAGTCGTCCCATTCGTGAGTGCAGACCAGCCGGTCATGCCGAAGGCCTCCGAGATCGCGCCGTACGGCAGGACGTAGGGTTCATCGGGAACCTCGGTGACGGTCAGGCCGCCCAGGATCACGAAGTCATCAGGTTCATCGTCCGGCGGGGGCGGCGGAGGTGGAGGGGGCGGGGGCGGGGGCGTAGGGGCTCGCCGAGGAATCTGGGGAGAGGTCCGGCGCAATGGGATGGCCGGCGCCGTAGACGGCGCCCTGACCGCCGGCGCGACTTGCTCCGTCGCGGCGGGCGCTGGCCGATCGGGCGCGGTCTGCCGGGCGTCTCCCAGCGCCAGTGCCAACCCGAGCACGAGCTGTGCGATCTGCGACATCGGTCCCCCTCCCGAACAGAGAGACAGGCCGCCCCTCTCGCGCGGAGCCTATTCGCGCTCTCCAACCGATAACAGCGTTATTCTTTCCCCCGGGTCTGACGCTTCGCCATACTTGACCTTCCGGGCCCAACACGGCCTAAAGCGCGCCCATGATCACGCGCTATTCCCGCCCCGACGCCGTCGCCCTCTGGTCGCAAGAGACCAAATACCGGATCTGGTTCGAGATCGAGGCGCACGCCGCCACCAAAATGGCCGAACTGGGCGTGATTCCGACCGGGGCCGCCGAGGCGATCTGGGCCAAGGGCAAGGACGCGGTGTTCGACGCCGACCGCATCGACGAAATCGAGCGCACCACGAAGCACGACGTCATCGCCTTCCTGACCCATGTGGCCGAGATCGTCGGCGAGGAAGCCCGCTTCCTGCACCAGGGCATGACCTCGTCGGACGTGCTGGACACCTGTTTCGCCGTGCAGTTGGCGCGTTCGGCCGACCTGCTGGTCGAGGGCGTCGACCGGGTGCTGGCGGCGCTGGAGAAGCGGGCGCAGGAGCACAAGTTCACGCCGTGCGTCGGCCGCAGCCACGGCATCCACGCCGAGCCGGTCACCTTCGGTCTCAAGCTCGCCGGCTATCACGCCGAGTTCCAGCGGGCGAAGCGGCGGCTGCTGACGGCGCGGGAAGAGATCGCCACCTGCGCCATTTCCGGGGCGGTGGGCACCTTCGCCAACGTCGATCCGGCGGTGGAAGCCTATGTCGCCGACCAGATGGGTCTGACGGTCGAGCCGGTCTCGACCCAGGTGATCCCGCGCGACCGGCACGCGGCCTTCTTCGCGGCGCTGGGCGTGGTGGCCTCGTCGGTCGAGCGGCTGGCGGTCGAGATCCGCCACCTGCAGCGCACCGAGGTGCTGGAGGCCGAAGAGCCGTTCGACCCGGGCCAGAAGGGCTCGAGCGCCATGCCGCACAAGCGCAATCCGATCCTGACCGAGAACCTGACCGGCCTGGCGCGGCTGGTGCGGTCCGCCGTGGTGCCGGCGATGGAGAACGTCGCCCTGTGGCACGAGCGGGATATCAGCCATTCCTCGGTCGAGCGCGGCATCGGGCCGGACGCGACGATCCATCTGGACTTCGCCCTGCACCGGCTGGCGGGCGTGGTCGAGCGGCTGAACATCTATCCGGCCAATATGGAGAAGAACCTCAACCTGCTGGGCGGGCTGGTGCATTCGCAGCGCGTCATGCTGGCGCTGACCCAGGCGGGCGTGTCGCGCGAGAGCGCCTATGCCGCCGTGCAGGAGAACGCCATGAAGGTGTGGCGCGGCGAAGGGGCCTTCCTCGACTTCCTCAAGGCCGACGAGCGGGTGACCCTGCCGGCGGCGCAGCTCGAGGCGCTGTTCGACATCGGCTATCACACCAAGCACGTGGACACGGTGTTCGCGCGGGTGTTCGGGGCCCGGTAGCCGGGCGATGACGGACCGCAAGCGCGCCTTCGACCCCGTCGTCGACGCGCATACGCGGCTGCTGATCCTCGGCAGCCTGCCGGGCGACGCCTCGCTGAAGGCTGGCCAGTACTACGGCCATCCGCAGAACGCCTTCTGGCGGCTGATCGGCGGCGTGATCGGGCGCGACCTGGCCGCCCTGCCCTATGACGAGCGGCTGGCGGCGCTGAAGGCGGCGGGCGTCGGCCTGTGGGACGTCATCGCCAGCGCCGAGCGGCCCGGCAGCCTCGATGCGGCCATCCGGCAGCCGGAGGCGGCGGACCTGCGGGGGCTCGTGGCGGGCCTGCCGGAACTGCGGGCCGTGGCGTTCAACGGCGGCACGGCCGCGAAACTGGGGCGGGCGTTGCTGGCGAACGCATCGGAGCAGGTGGTGCTGATCGATTTGCCGTCCTCCAGCCCGGCCCATGCCCGGCGGCACGAGGTGAAGGCGGCGGCCTGGGCCGCGCTCGGCCCCTACGTCGGCTGACAGCGCCGGCGGCGCGAAATAATGTCGCGCCGACGCATCCTTTTTCCGGCTGAGCCATATCCACTGTAGCGCTGCCGGGAGGGCGGCGCCGACGAGGGGCTGAGCGATGAGACCGACCCGTCCTGTGCCTGGTGCGTTATGGGTCGCGGCGCTGGTGCTGGCGCTGGCGGCCTGCGACCGCGAGGCGTCTCCCGTGAAGCCGGCCGCCGAGCCGGCGACGGCTCCAGCCGGGACGCGGGCGGCGACGGGCACCGTCCTGACGGTGGCGCAGCGCGATCCGGACTTCACCACCCTGGTCAGCGCCATCCAGACGGCCGGCATGGAGGGCACGCTCAACGGCGCCGGGCCGTTCACGGTTTTCGCTCCGACCAATGCGGCGTTCGAGAAGGTTCCGGCGGAGAGGCGCGACGCCCTGGCCCTGCCCGAGGGCGCGGCGGACCTGCGGCGGCTGCTGACCTATCACGTGGTCCCCGGCCGGCTGGACGGCGCCGTGCTGAGCCAGCGGATACAGGCGGGCGGGGGATCGATGAGCCTGACCACCATGCAGGGCGGAACCCTGACGGCGCGGATCAGCGCGGACGGCGCGATCGCCCTGACCGATGCGGCGGGGGATGTCTCGCGGGTGGTCGAGGCCGACATCACCGCCTCAAACGGCGTGATTCACGGGGTCGATACCGTCATGTCGCCGGGATAGCGCCCGGTCTTTGAATACCGGCCCCGCGTTCCCCCCCGCGGCGCCGGCGACGGATCGCCCCCAATCGATCCGTCCTGAAAGGCCGCAGCCGAAAGGCCGCGGCCTTTCCTCGGTTTCGGGGCGGAAAGCGGCCTATTCGCCGTTGCGAATCTGTTCGCGGGCGACGGAGGACAACTCGTCCATCTTGCGGCGGATTTCACCTTCCGAGACGGTCAGGCCGGCGCCTTCCAGATCCTGGGCGATCTTGCGGTAGACGTCTTCCTCGCCCGGCTGCTCGAAGTCGGCCTTGACGATGGCGCGGCCGTATTCCTCGGCGCTGTCGGCGGACAGGCCCATTTTTTCCGCGGCCCACAGGCCCAGCATCTTGTTGCGCCGGGCGATCGCCTTGAATTCCTGTTCCTGATCGAGGGCGAACTTGGACTCAAAGCCCTTTTCCCGATCGTCGAAGGTCGTCATGCGCGTCTTCAGGCTCCGTCAGGCGGCCAAAGCGGCCGCGGATCGGGGTGGTCTATAGCCCCCCGGGAGCCGAACGCAACGGAAACCCTGACGGTTCAATGTGGGCCGCCGTTTGTGTCGCAGCGCGGCTTCCGGTAAGGGAGGGCCGACAAATTCTCCCGCTCGCCCGATTCCGGATCGCGCCGTCCAGACCAACGTGCTGGCCGCGCGATTTTCGTTTCTGGCGACGCCCCGCCCGGATCCACGATGATGAACGTCAAGCGCAAGAAGCTCTATGAGGGCAAGGCCAAGATTCTGTACGAGGGACCGGAGCCCGGCACCCTGATCCAGTACTTCAAGGACGACGCCACCGCCTTCAACGGCGAGAAGAAGGCCCAGCTCGAGGGCAAGGGCGTCATCAACAACCGGATCAGTGAATTCGTCATGGCCCGCCTGAACGGCATCGGCGTGACCAACCACTTCATCAAGCGGCTTAACCTGCGCGAGCAGCTGATCCGCGAGGTCGAGATCATCCCGCTCGAGGTGGTGTGCCGCAACATCGTGGCCGGCTCGATGAGCCAGCGTCTCGGCATCGACGAGGGCACGCCCCTGCCCCGCTCGATCATCGAATTCTACCTCAAGAAGGACGAGCTCAACGACCCGATGGTCACCGAGGAGCACATCACGGCCTTTAACTGGGCCTCGACCCAGGAGCTGGACGACATTCTGGCGATGACGGTGCGGGTCAATGACTATCTTTCGGGCATGTTCGGCGCCGTCGGCATCACCCTGGTGGACTTCAAGATCGAGTTCGGGCGGATCTGGGAGAACGATTTCTCGCGGGTCATCCTGGCTGACGAGATCAGCCCCGATTCGTGCCGGCTGTGGGACAGCACCACGGGCGAGAAGCTGGACAAGGACCGCTTCCGCCGCGATCTCGGCAACGTCATCGAGAGCTACACCGAAGTGGCGCGCCGGCTGGGCATCATGAAGGACATGCCGACCGTGATTCAGGGGGGACTGCACTGATGGCGAGGATCAAGGTTCACGTGTTCCTGAAGCCGGGCGTGCTGGACGTGCAGGGCAAGGCCGTCGAGGGCGCCTTGCACGGGCTGGGCTGGGCCGGCGTCGGCAACGCCCGCGTCGGCAAGCTGATCGAGTTCGATCTGGACGGCGCCGCCGATCCCGCAGCCGAAGCGAAGAAAATGTGCGAGACCCTGCTCGCCAACACCGTGATCGAAAGCTACCGCATCGAGGTCGCGTGAAGCGGCTGATCCAGTTCTCGATCGCGGCCTTCGTGCTGGTCTGCGTGCTGATCTTCGCCGCGGCCGTGGGCGGCGGGCTGATGGACGATTCGGCCTTCACGCCGGCGGCGAAGCAACAGGGACATTGAGCCGCCTCGTGCGTTAGGATCGTTCGGCGATCACAGACGAGGCTGCGCAATGACCTTCACCCTCAGCTCCAACGACATCACCGACGGCGGCGTGCTGCCGGACGCGCAGGTGTATGCGAAGGGCAACACCTCGCCGCATCTGAGGTGGTCGGGCGCACCCGAGGGGACGAAGAGCTTCGCGGTCACCTGTTTCGATCCGGACGCCCCGACCGGTTCCGGCTTCTGGCACTGGACCGTGGCCAACATCCCCGCCGATGTGACGGAGCTGGCCGCCGGCGCGTCGCCTTCCGGCCTGCCGAAGGCCGCCGTCGAGGGCCGCACGGATTTCGGCGAGACCGGCTTCGGCGGGGCCGCGCCGCCGCCGGGGCATGGGCCGCACCGCTACATCTTCACCGTCTTCGCCGTGGACACGGACCGGCTGGACCTGACGCCGGAGAATTCCGGCGCAGTGTTCGGCTTCAACCTGCATTTCCACACATTGGCCAGGGCCTCGATCACCGCGACTTACGAGAACAAGGGGCAAGGCTGATCCGGCGCCCTGACATCGCCTCCGAACGATGCTAGAGGCGCGCCCATGAGCGCAGCCGTCATCGTCTTCCCGGGGTCCAACTGCGACCGCGACTGCAAGGTCGCGATCGAACGCTCGACGGGCGAAACCGTCGACATGGTCTGGCATCAGGAGACGGAACTGCCGTCCGGACTGGACCTGATCGTGCTGCCGGGCGGCTTTTCCTACGGCGACTACCTGCGCTGCGGGGCCATGGCGGCGCAGTCGCCGGTGATGCAGGCCGTGAAGAAGGCGGCCGACAACGGCGTCGCGGTGGTCGGCATCTGCAACGGCTTCCAGATCCTGTGCGAGGCCGGGATGCTGCCGGGCGCGCTGCTGAGAAACGCCGGGCTGAAATACGTCTGCAAGCCGATCAGCCTGACCGTCGCCAACGGCCAGACCCGCTTCACCGCCGGCTATCAGGGCCAGCGCGAGGTGGTGATGACCCAGGGCAACGGCGACGGAAACTACTTCGCCGACGCCGAGACCCTGGCCCGCCTCGAGGGCGAGGGTCAGGTCGTGTTTCGCTATGTCGACAATCCGAACGGCTCGGTCGCCGACATCGCCGGCATCCAGAACGCGCGCGGCAATGTGCTGGGGATGATGCCCCACCCGGATCGCGCCTTCGAGGACGAGCTGGGATCCGCCGACGGCGCCATCCTGTTCCGCAGCGTGTTCGCGGCGGCCTGATACGCCGGGCTTGACCCGGGCGGCCAATGCAGCCGAACTCGCCGGAGTGCGCGCCGGGGACGCGCGTGGGGGCCGGCCATGTTCATGAGTGAACGCCAGAAGATGATCTCGGGCCTGCCGTACGATCCCGGCGACCCGGAGCTTCAGGCCGACCAGACCGCCGCCAAACACTGGATGGCGCGCTACAATGCGGCGCTCGCCGCCACGCCGGCCGAACGGCGCGACCTGCTGCGGCAAAGGCTGGGCGAGGTCGGCGAGGGCGCGGTGATCCGCCCGCCGTTCCACTGCGACTACGGCTACAATATCCGGCTGGGCCGGGGCGTGTTCCTGAACTTCAACTGCATCGTCCTGGACGTCTGCGAAGTCGATATCGGCGACGGGACGCAGATCGGACCGGGCGTGCAGATCCTGACCGCGGATCATCCGCGGGATGCGGCCCAGCGGGCCGCCGGGACGGAGTTCGGGCGACCCATCGTCATCGGCGTCAACGTCTGGATCGGCGGCGGGGCGCTGGTCCTGCCCGGCGTGACCATCGGCGACGACGCCGTGATCGGAGCCGGGGCCGTGGTGACGCGCGACGTGCCGGCGGGCGCGACCGCCATGGGCAATCCGGCCCGGATCAGGCCCTAGACGTCGTCCGCGCGGCGGCGGTCGCCGTCTGCCGATCCCTGAACGGCGATCGACTGGTCCAGCGCGTCGTCATCGTCGGCGTTGAGAGAGGCGCCGTTCTCCATCGTGGGATCCTCGTCGGCGGTGCGGACGCCGCCCGGATCGCGCTGGGCCTTCAGTTCGCGCTCGCCGAATCCGAGGCCCTGCTCGCGGGCGCGATCGGCCTGGACGGTGTCGGTCTCGAACCTGGGGCTCTCTTCGGGACGTTCGGGTTCGTCGGTCATGGCGGTCTCCTTCGTGGAGTGAACCCCACGCGGATGAGGGGGTTCCGGGGCCCGTGAACCTGACGCCGGCGCTAGCCGCCCGCAGGGTCGTCGCGCGGGTCCCGGTCCGGGTCCCCGACGTCGAAGGCGCCGTCCTCGTCGAAGCCGACGCTGCCGACGCCGACGGCCGATCCGGTCAGGCGCTGCCGCCGGCTGACCATGGCCAGTTCCGGGGCGGCCTCATCCATGGCCCGGGTAATCTCGGGGTCATTCGAGCGATCCATCTGCTGGTGGTCCGGGTGGGTCGGAGTGGCGTCGGAGGGCGTGCGCGCCATCACCGCCCCTCCCCGTCCTTGTCGTCGTCGTTGGCGGCCTGTTTGGCGGCGCGCTCGGCGGCGGCGCTGGCCCCGGCGTCATCGGCGGCGATCCCGGGCGAATTGGGATCTTCGGGCGTGGCGGCGGGGTCGATCGGCTGGTCCGTCATGGCGGCCTCCGTTGGCTTCGTCTGACAGAATGGCGGGCCGCCGACGATGTTCCGCCGCGGACGGCTGACAGGCGCCCCTTCTGCCGCTAGAAGGCGCGGCCATGAGCGCTCCGCAGAAGACCATGGCCGAACTGGCCGCCGAATACGGCCTCGCCCCCAATGAGTATCAGGTCGTCCTCGACCGGCTGGGGCGCGAACCCAACAACGTCGAACTGGGCGTGTTCTCGGTGATGTGGTCCGAGCACTGCTCGTACAAGTCGTCGAAGATCCACCTCGGCAAATTCCCGACCAAGGGGCCGCGGGTGATCTGCGGGCCGGGCGAGAACGCCGGGGTCATCGACATCGACGACGGCGACGCCTGCATCTTCAAGATGGAGAGCCACAACCACCCCTCCTACATCGAGCCCTACCAGGGCGCGGCCACGGGCGTCGGCGGCATCATGCGCGACGTCTTCACCATGGGCGCGCGGCCGGTGGCCCTGCTCAACGCCCTGCGCTTCGGCGACCCGTCGCACGAGAAGACGAAGCGGCTGGTCAAGGGCGTGGTCTCGGGCATCGGCGGCTACGGCAACTGCGTCGGCGTGCCGACGGTCGGCGGCGAGACCAATTTCCACGCCGGCTACAACGGCAACATCCTGGTCAACGCCATGTGCGTAGGCGTGGCCAAGGCCGACAGCATCTTCTATTCGGCCGCGCCTTCGGCGGGCCTGTCGGTGGTCTATTTCGGCTCCAAGACCGGCCGCGACGGCATCCATGGCGCCACGATGGCCTCGGCCGAGTTCGACGAGGACTCCGATGAGAAGCGCCCGACCGTGCAGGTCGGCGACCCGTTCGCCGAAAAACTGCTGATCGAGGCCACGCTGGAGCTGATGGCCTCGGGCGCGGTCGCCGCCATCCAGGACATGGGTGCGGCGGGCCTGACCTCCTCATCGGTCGAAATGGCCGGCAAGGGCGAGGTCGGCATCGAGCTGAACATGGACGCCGTGCCCCAGCGCGAGGAGGGCATGACGGCCTATGAGATGATGCTGTCGGAAAGCCAGGAGCGGATGCTGGCGGTGCTGAAGCCGGGCCGCGAGGAAGACGGCTACCGCATCTTCAGGAAATGGGGCCTCGACGCCGCCGTCATCGGCATGACCACCGACACCGGGCGACTGGTGCTGAAGCATCACGGCGAGACGGTGTGCGACGTGCCGCTGGCCCCGCTGTTCGACGACGCGCCCCTGTACGACCGGCCGTGGGTCCAGCCGGCGCTGCAACCGCGCCTCGATCCGAAGGCGGTGCCCGCGCCGGACAGCTGGGTCGACGCGGTGATCAAGGTCCTCACCTGCCCCGACATGGCGTCCAAGCGCTGGATCTGGGAGCAGTACGACCGCCACGTGATGGCCGACACCCTGCAGGACTCGGCCACGGCGGCCGACGCCGGCGTCGTACGGGTTCACGGCACCGACAAGGGTCTGGCCATGACCTCGGACTGCACTCCGCGCTATGTGCAGGCCGACCCCTATGAGGGGGGCAAGCAGGCTGTCGCCGAGGCGTGGCGCAACCTGACGGCCGTAGGCTCGCGGCCGATCGCCATTACCGACAACCTCAACTTCGGCAACCCGCAGCGGCCCGAGATCATGGGCCAGATCGTCCGCGCCATCGACGGCATGGCCGAGGCCTGCCGCGTGCTGGATTTCCCGGTCGTGAGCGGCAACGTCAGCCTCTACAACGAGACCAATGGCGCGGCCATTCCGCCGACCCCGACGGTCGGCGCGGTCGGACTGCTGACCAACTACGACGTGGTCACCGGCTTCGGCGGCATGAATGAGGGCGACGTGCTGGTGCTGATCGGCGACACGGTCGGCGAGCTGGGCTCGTCGATCTATCTGCGCGAGGTGCTGGGCCGCGAGGACGGCGCGCCGCCGCCGGTCGACCTGATGCTGGAACGCAAGACCGGCGACTTCGTGCGCGGCCAGATCGAGGCGGGCGCCCTGACCGTGGTGCACGACCTGTCGGACGGCGGCCTGATCGGGGCGGCGGCGGACCTGGCGCTGGCCTCGGACGTCGGCGTCGAGCTGGACGCGAGCTCGGCGACCCACGCCCACATCCTGCTCTTCGGCGAAGACCAGGCCCGGTACCTGGTGGCCGTACCGGAAGCGACGGGCATCATCGCGGCGGCGCAGGCGGCGGGCATCCACGCCAGCGTCGTGGGCCGGGCCAAGGGGCGCGATTTCGCTTCGGGCGGGCCGGACGGAGACCTGTTCCGCCTGCCGCTCGAGCATCTCCGCGAGATGCACGAGAACTGGCTGCCGAGCTGGATCGAAGGCGTTCACGGGTGAAGCGGCTCGCCATCGCCGTCGCCCTTCTGACTATCGGGGCCTGCTCCGAGGGCGGCGACCCGGTGCAGATGGCGCTGCGGGACGCTACGGCCGCGAGGCAGGCCGCAGCCGTCAAGGAGGGGACGACCAGCGCTCCGGCGGCGCGCGCCGTTACGGCGCAGGCTGCGGGGAAGACGGCGGACGCGACCTATGTGGCTGGCATGATCGAGCACCACCGGACCGCCGTGACCATGGCCGTGGACGCGCTGGCCCGTTCGAGAGACCCGGAAATCCGTCGGATGGCGCAGGCCGAGATCGATTCCCGGACCCGTCAGATCGCGGAGCTCCAGGCGTGGAAGCCCGCCGACCAGCCAGCCGCACCCGCCGGGTGACGAGCGTCACATTTCCGGGCTAGGTCGAGGCGTCCAGAGCAGGAGCGCCGCATGAGTCCCTTCGAAACCCTGTCCCGTCGGGGGCTGTTGCTGGGGCTGGGCGCGGGCGGCGCGATCGTCGGCTCGGGGCGTCAGGCCCTCGCCGACCCGGTGTTCGCGGAATATCCGTTCCAGCTGGGCATTGCCGCGGGCGACCCCACGCCGGACGGCTTCGTCATCTGGACCCGGCTGGCGCCCCGCCCGCTCGAGATCGGTCACGGCATGCCGTCGGCCCCCGTGCCGGTGACGTGGGAGGTGGCGACCGATCGCGGCTTCTCGACCGTCGTGCGGAAGGGCGAGGCGGTCGCCCGGCCGGAGATGGGGCACGCCGTCCATGTCGAGATCACAGGGCTGGAGCCGGGCCGACCCTGGTTCTACCGCTTCGCCGCCGGGGCCGAACGCACCGCCGTCGGCCGCGCGAAGACCGCGCCGGCGCCGGGCGCGCGGGTGACGCAGGCGCGGTTCGGCGTGGTGGGCTGCCAGGCCTATGAGCAGGGCTTCTACACCGCGCACCGCAAGGCCTCGGAGGAGGATCTGGACTTCGTCTACTGCTACGGCGACTACATCTACGAGGGGCGCGGCAGCCGGACCTATACGGGCTCGGGCGGGACGATGGAGAATCCGCGCCAGCATTTCGGCGGCGAGATCTATTCGCTGGACGACTACCGGCGCCGGTACGCGCAGTACAAGATGGATACGGACCTGCAGGCCAGCCACGCGGCGGCGGCATGGTTCGTGACCTGGGACGATCACGAGATCGCCAACAACTGGGTCTCGGATTTCGACGACGGCGTGCCGCCGGAGGTGTTCCTGCTCAGGCGGCAGGCGGCGGCCCAGGCCTTCTACGAGCACATGCCGCTACGCCGGTCTGCGTTTCCGCGCGGGGCGGAGATGCAGCTGTACCGCCATGCGACGTGGGGCGACCTGCTGGATCTGAACTTCCTCGACACGCGGTCGTTCCGGTCGAACCAGCCGTGCGACGACGCCTGGGCCACGACCTGCGCGGGCGTGTCGGACCCCGCCGCGCAGATCCTCGGCGAGGCGCAGGAGGCGTGGCTGTACCGCAATCTCGACCAGTCCCGCGCCCACTGGAAGGTGCTGGCGCAGCAGATCATGGTCATGGACCTGGAGCGCAGGGAGGGGCCGGAGCCGGGTTTCAACCTCGACACCTGGGCCGGCTATCGCGTCCCGCGCCAGCGGCTGCTGAGCCGGCTGCGGGACCGGCGCATCGGCAATACGATCGTCCTGACCGGGGACGAGCACCAGAATTACGCCGGCGAGCTGTACCTCGACAGCCGCAACCCGGAGGGCGCGCCCCTGGCGACGGAGTTCGTCACCACCTCGATCAGTTCGTCCGGCGACGGACAGGACCAGCGGGCCGACGGGCGGCGCTATCTCGCCGACAATCCGTTCCTGAAGTTCAACAACGCCCAGCGCGGCTATGTCGTCTGCGACGTCACGCCGGAGCGCTGGCAGACGGAATTCAAGGTGCTCGACAAGGTGTCGGAGCGGGGCGGGACGCTGACGACGCGGGCGAAGCTGGCGGTGGCGAGCGGGGATGCACGGGTCGTGGCCGGTTAGACCCGCGTCGCCTACTCCGCCGGAAGATAGTCGTCCGGCTCGACCAGACGGAAGCCGGGGGTCACCTGGACCATCTCGCGCAGCCAGGAGGCGTGACCCGCGCCGTAGACCACCACGATGCGGTCTCCGGGTTCGGCGACCTGCATCAAACGGGCGAAGATCTCGGCATTGCGCGTGAACCAGCGGCCGTTCAGCACGGCGCCCGGCTGGGCGTCGCCCGCGCCGAACTGCATCAGCGCGTAGTGGAAAGCCTTGTCTTCCGCGGCGGGTGCGGGACCGTTCATGAAGGCGAGAACCGACCCGACGTCCCGGGTCCGTTGCCGCTGCTCGAGATGGGCTACTTTGGCGGCGATGATCGCGTGCATGGCCGTCAGGTCCCCAGCGCGGCCGTTGGCCTGGGCCCAGGTGTGGACGGCCTCGAACGGGAAATAGGTCGGCTCGCCGTCCCCCTCCTGCTCATCGATCGCATAGACGCGGGTCAGTCCCATCCGATGGGCGAGGCGGTAGCCGATCTGGCACCGTTCGTCGGGATTGGTCAGCAGATCGGCGGGGGTGAAGGCCGGGTAGCGGTGGTCCAGCATGGTCGCCGGGTCGGCAGCGACCCGCTCGACGGCGATGGCGGTGGGTCGGAAACGGGCCAGTCCTTCGACGACGGCCTCGAGCTGGGCCTGTTTCCCGGGCGTGAGGACGGAGTCGATGCGGGGGTTGTGCAGATCCTGGCCCGGGTTGCCGAAATGGTAGGTCCCCAGGATCATCACCTCGATCGGCTCGGGCTCCGGCGCCTGGGCCAGGGCGGCGGTCGGCAGGGCGAGGACTGCAAGGGCGGCGAGGATCTTCAGCATTGACGGGGCTCCGCGAGGGTGTTCGCGGAGAGAGGCGGCGGCGGGCGTCGGCGGATGCAGACGCGGCCATTAACTCTTCGACAGGATCAGACCGCCGGAATCGTCTGGCTCAGCCGTCCTCCGACCCGGATCGGCTCGACCCGCGTCGCCAGCCCGGTCTTGTCGTCCGTCTCGACATAGACGCCGCAGACCGTGGCGGGGCCGTGGGCGGGCGTGTAGCGGCCGCCGGAGAGGCGGGTGGTGAAGCGCCGCAGGGGCTCTTCCTTCTCGTTGCCGATAACCGAGTCGTAGTCGGCGCAGGCGCCGGCGTCGGTCTGGTAGGCGGTGCCGCCGGTCAGGATCTGGCAGTCGGCGGTGGGGACGTGGGTGTGGGTGCCGACCACGAGGCTGGCCCTGCCGTCGCAGAAATGGCCCATGGCCATCTTCTCGGAGGTGGCCTCGCAATGGATGTCGACGATGATCGCGTCGGCGGCCATGCCCAGCGGACAGGCGGCCAGTTCCTTCTCGACCGCGCCGAACGGGTCGTCGACGGCGTCCATATGGATGCGGCCGAGCACGTTCATGACCAGCACGGTCTTGCCGGAATGGGTCTCGAACAGATTGGCCCCGGCGCCGGGCGCGTCCATCAGGCGCGGATAGTTGAGCGGGCGGATCAGGCGCGGCTCGCGCACGATATAGGTCAGGGCCTCGCGCTGGTCCCAGCTGTGGTTGCCCAGGGTCAGGCAGTCGGCCCCGGCCATGAACAGCTCGCGGGCGGTGTTCTCGGTGATGCCGAAGCCGCCGGCGGCGTTCTCGGCGTTGACCACGACGAAGTCGAGCTTCAGGTCGCGCTTCAGCGCGGGCAGGTGGTCGCTGAGCCCGTCGCGGCCGGACTTGCCCACCACGTCGCCGAAAAACGCCAGTCTCATACGCTCTGCCTCATGCGGCGCCTCTATAGCCCCTCTCGGTCAGAACGCCATGCAGGCGGATGTCGTGCAGCTCGACCGGCAGATTTTCCACCTCCTGACCCGCATAGGCAAAGCCGACGCGGACGGCGTCGGGCAGGGCCGCGAAGGTCCGGTCATAGTAACCGCCCCCCTGCCCCAGCCGCCCGCCGGCGGCGTCGAAGGCCAGCAAGGGCGTTATGATCAGGTCGGGCGTGACGGTCGCGGCCAGCGGGAAGGGGGCCGGGACGCCGGCCTCATCGAGCTCGAGCGGCTCGCCGGGCGACCAGCGGCGGAAGATCATCGGAGCGTGCCGCTCGATCACCACCGGCAGGCAGAGTTGGCGGCCCTGGCGGCTGAGGGCCAGGGACAGGGCGTCGGCGTCGATCTCCGACCCGATGGCCCGATAGACGGCGACCACATCGCCCGGTGGAAGATCTCCGGCGTGCTCCGCCGCGCGCAGCGACGCTTCGGGATCGAGACCGGCCAGCCGCTTGCGCGTCGCCCGCATGGCCGCCCGGAGTTCGTGCTTGTCGATCATTGAGGAGAGGTAGCGCATCGGCCGCCCCCTCCACCATCCTTCGGATGGTCCCCCTCCCCCTGCGCGGGAGGATTGCGCTCAAGCAGCGAGGCTCCGCGAGCCGAGCGATAGCGCACAAGGGGAGAAAGGGTGGCGGCGCCGCAAGAACCGTGAAGGACGTTTAAATCCTCTCGACCTGGGTAGCCAGGTGGGCGCCGTGTGCCCAGGCCCACGGGCCTGATCAGGGACAGCTCCCTTCGAGTGAATTAAGGTCGCGAGGAAATGTTGCCTTCGACGAGGGCCGCAGCAGGACCCGCCGTCGGGCAAGATAGTCGCTCACGCCTGTTCGCGCCAGTGGCCCGGCGCGGTCGGGCGCCGACGATCTCGTGAAGGGCGCCGTCGAGGTCGGGATGGCGGAAGCGGAACCCGGTCGCCAGCGCCTTCGCCGGCAGGATCCGCTGGCCGCCCAGCAGCAGTTCCTCCGCGAACGCCCCGAAAGCCAGACGCAGCGGGGCGGCGGGGGCGGCCAGCAGGGCCGGCCGGTTCAGCGCCTGGCCCAGGGCGCGAGACAGGTCCGCGTTGGTCACCGGATTCGGCGCCACGGCATTCAAGGGCCCGCTGAGTCGGGGCTCGGCCACCGCGTGCAGGATCAGACGCACGCAGTCGTCCAGCGCAATCCACGACATCCACTGCCGTCCCGATCCCATCGGACCGCCGAGGCCGAACTCGAACGGCGTCAGCAGGCGGGACAGCATGCCGCCCCCCGAACCCAGCACCAGACCGATGCGTACGGTGACCACGCGCACGCCCAACACCTCCGTTCGGCGGGCGGCCTGCTCCCAGGCATGGCAGAGGCGATGGCTGAAACAGGGATTGGAGGGGCCGGCTTCGTCGAGCGGCTCGTCGCCATGCAGGCCGTACCAGCCGATCGCCGAGCCGCTGACCAGCACCTGCGGGCGCGTCTCCAGCCGGGCGATCAGGCGGCGGATGTCGCGGGTGATCCGGAGGCGCGATCGCAGGATCCGGCGACGCTTGCCCATGGTCCACAGGCCGTCGCTGATCGGCTCCCCCGCCAGGTTGATCACGGCGTCGATACGCCAATCGTCGGCGATCTGGGCGAGGCTCGTGACGATCGTGATCGGAGCCGGGAGATCGGCCGTCTTCGGGTTTCGGACGAGGGCGACCACCTCATGTCCCGCGCCGGTCAGCGCGGCGACCAGGCGCCGGCCGATGAACCCGGTCGCGCCGGTGATGAGAACACGACGGCGGCCCGGCAACTCCCGGCCGATGGGCGCGGCCTCGGGTGCGACCAACCGGTCGGAGCGTCCCGCGGCGGCCAGATCACGCAGGCCGAAGACGAATACGCCGGCCGCGGCGGCGGCGGCCATCCAGCTCCACAGACCGTGCGAGACGGCGACGAGCCCGGCCGGCTCGCCCGACCAGCTCAGCAGCAGCGGCGCGAGCAGGGTCAGGATGGCGCCGTAGTTGAGGGCCAGCAGGGTGTGGGTGATCCGCTCCGACGCCGGCAGCCGGCGCGTCCGGTCTTCCTCGACGAAGTCGGCCAGGGTGATGACCACCTCGATGGCCAGCAAGACGAGTATGGCGGCGGCCAGCCATCCCCTCGGCTCGGACCAGCCGATCAGCAGGAAGAGCGCGGCGTACATCAGGTTACGGCCCCCATGGAGGCGCAGTTCCCGTTTCTGGGAGGGCTTCCACGCCAGCCGCTCGGTCAGCTCATGGTGGAACAGGGTGTCGAAGGCGCCCATGGCGATCTGAAGCGCCACCAGGGTCCAGAGCAGGTCCGTCATCTCAAGCCTCTTTCCCGGGGGCGTCCCGGAAGATCGCGTCCTGGCCGATCAGGCGACCGAACAGGGGATGATCCAGGGCGAGGGTGAAGGCGAACCGGCCCTCGCCGAGATCGTTGTGGACGATGGTCAGGGCCCCGGGCTCAAGCCAGCGCGGCAGGCGGAGGCGCACGCCGGCCAAGGTGACGAAATAGAAGGCGCTGCGGAACACCAGGGCCCCGCCCTCGGCCGCCACGGTCAGCGCCATGCCGACGCCGCCGCCCACGTGCTCCTCCAGACCGGTGGGACCGGCAAAGCGTTTGGCGCTGTGGATGACCTGCGGAAAACCATTCTTGCGGACGTAGATGCGGGTCCACACCTGACCCCGCCCGACCGCGTCCTCGGTGACGGTGACGACGCTCGCGCCCGGTTCGAAGACCAGCGGCAGCGGCGCGCCGATCAGGCGGGCGGCCTGAGCGAGAAGGCGGCCGGCGCGACGGCCTTCGATCGCGACCACTTCGCCGCGGTAAGCGACGGTGGCTCCGCCCTCCATCCGTTTGGTGAAGCGGCGCTGCGCGGCTACGGGCAGGGCGTTCCAGTCGGCCGCCGGAAGCAGGGCCCGGAAGCGGAGATCGAGCAGTTCGCCGTCGGCCGAAGGGGTCAGCGCCTGTTTCCTGATCGCGACCGCGGCCCCCATGATCCCCTCCCCCGACTATTTGCCGCCGGGAATGAGCGCCGCGATGCGGGCGCCCAGTTTCAGCAGCGCCATCAGCTTGGGCCGGGCCACCGTGGTGATCTGGCCGTACCAGCGGTCGATCGTCTCGGTGAACTCCAGCATTTCCTTCAGCCGTTTCAACGCCACGGGGTGGACCGTCGGATCGGCCTCGGCGTCAGCGACGCAAGCCCTGAGGGTTTCGAGGGCCGGGTCGATCTCCTTGGCCTTGCGGCCGGCGGCGATCCGGGAGGCGACCTCCCAGACGTCGGTCTCGGCCTCAAAATGATCGCGGCGGTCGCCCCGGATCGGCACCCGCCGGATCAGGTTCCAGTTCTGGAGCTCCTTCAGCGAGGTCGAGACGTTGGACCGAGCCATCTCCAGCGCCACGGCGATCTCCTCGGCCGTCATCGGCTTTTCCGCCGTCAGCAGGAGAGCCTGGATCTGGGCCACCGACCGGTTCACGCCCCAGAAACCGCCCATCTCGCCCCAGTGAAGGACGAAGCGCTCGATGGCCGCTGGCAGTTTCGTAATTTCTGTCATGACAGAAATATCAGATCAAAACGTCAGGGAGTCAAGGGTCGTTCGCAGGTCTGCGGGACGTCAGAGCCCCTGCGCGATCTTTTCAAGCCGGGCGGCGACGGCGTTGAGGGCTTCGGCGACGCCGTCTGTCGTGGCGGCGGCGGGCTCCGCGGCGGGGTTGGCCAGCCGGGCCTCGTGCAGTTCATCGGCGAGCAGCAGGCCGGCCATCAGGAACAGGCGGATGTCGCCGACGTGGCCGACCTCGCCCGCGACCTGTCGGACATGGCCGTCGAACTGTTTGGCGAGGATGCGGACGCGCTCCTCCTGGCCGTCCGCGCAACCGACGGCATAGGGGCGGCCGTTGATCTCGACGGTCACCGTCGCCATCAGCGGGCCTCCTGTTCGGCCAGGCTGTCGCGGATGGCGTCGGCGGCGCGGGCCAGGACCTCGGCGGCGTCGCGGCCGGCGGACTCGAGGTCGTGGATGCGGGCGCGGTCGGTCTCGCTGGACGGCTGGGGCGCGAACAGGTCGTCGTCCGGGGCGCGGCGGGAGGCGACGGCGCGGCTCTTCAGGTCGAGCAGGCGGCGTTCGAGCAGCGCCAGCGCGCGGTCGACACGGTCCTTGGCGGCCGATGCAGCGTCCATACAGGTCACATCCTCCAGAATCCGTATAGAACCCGCTCGCGCGTCGGGGTAAAGCGGCGCGCCTCCCTTTTTCCGCCTTCCGACGAAAGGTCCTCCCGTGACCGACGCCAAAACCGTATCCGAAAAAGCCTCGCCGAAGCAGATGGCGGACGCCATCCGCGTCCTGGCCATGGACGGGGTCGAGAAGGCGAAGAGCGGCCACCCCGGCATGCCGATGGGCATGGCCGACGTGGCGACGGTGCTGTTCTCGCAATATCTGAAGTTCGATGCGAGCCAGCCTGACTGGGCCGATCGGGACCGGTTCATCCTGTCGGCGGGCCACGGCTCGATGCTGATCTACGCCCTGCTGCACCTGACCGGATACAAGGCGGCGACGAAGGAAGAGCTCTCGAACTTCCGCCAGTGGGGTTCGAAGACCGCCGGTCACCCCGAGTTCGGCCATATGCCGGGCGTCGAGACGACCACCGGGCCGCTGGGACAGGGTCTGGCCAACTCGGTCGGCTTTGCCATGGCCGAGCGGCATCTGGCGGCGAAGTACGGATCCGGCCTGGTCGATCACCGGACCTGGGTCATCGCCGGCGACGGCTGTCTGATGGAGGGCGTGTCGCAGGAGGCCATCACCCTGGCCGGCCGCTATCGGCTGAACAAGCTGACGGTGCTGTGGGACGACAACGAGATCACCATCGACGGCAAGGTGTCGCTGTCGGACGCGACCGACCAGAAGGGGCGTTTCAAGGCGGCGGGCTGGGCCGTCAAGGCCATCGACGGTCATGACATGGGACAGATCAAGGCGGCGCTGAAGTGGGCGACGCGGCAGGACAAGCCTACCCTGATCGCCTGCAAGACCAAGATCGGCCGCGGCGCGGCGACCATGGAAGGCAGCCACAAGACCCACGGCGCGGCGCTGGGCGCGGCCGAGGTCGCGGCGACCAGGCTGGGCCTGTCGTGGCAGCACGAGCCGTTCGAACTGCCCGAAGCCGTCGACCGGGCCTGGAAGAAGGTCGGCAAGCGCGGCGCCAGGGACCGCAAGGCCTGGGAGGCCCGTCTGGCGGCCTCGTCGCAGGCGGCCGATTTCACCCGCGCCATGAAGGGCGACCTGCCCGAGGGCGCGTTCGCCGGGCTGGACGCGAAGATCGCGGAACTGGTGGAGACCAAGCCGGCCCAGGCCACGCGCCAATCCTCCGGCGCCGCCCTGGACGAGCTGTTCGCCGCCGTGCCGGAACTGATCGGCGGCTCGGCCGACCTGACGGGCTCGAACAACACCTTCGTCAAGGACACGCCAATCCTCGACGCGCCGACCTATGAGGGGCGCTACGTCAACTGGGGCATCCGCGAGCACGGCATGGCCGCAGCGATGAACGGGATGGCGCTGCATGGCGGGGTCATCCCGTATGGCGGCACCTTCATGGTGTTCTCGGACTACAGCCGGCCGTCGATCCGGCTGGCGGCCCTGATGGGCATCCGGGTCATCCACGTGCTGACCCACGATTCGATCGGGCTCGGCGAGGACGGGCCGACGCACCAGCCCGTCGAGCATCTGGCGGCGCTGCGGGCCATCCCGAACCTGCTGGTGTTCCGTCCGGCCGACACGGTCGAGGCCATGGAGTGCTGGCGGCTGGCGCTGGAGCACAGGGACGCGCCGTCGGCGCTGGCCCTGTCGCGGCAGAAGACGGCGGCGGTGCGCACGGTGGCGGCCGGCGAGAATCTGTCGGCGCGCGGCGCATACGAACTGAGGGCGGCGAACGGCGAGGCGAAGGCGACCCTGTTCGCCACGGGCACGGAGGTGCCGCTGGCGCTCAAGGCGGCGGAGACCCTGGAGGCGGAAGGCACGCCGACCCGCGTAGTCTCGGTCCCGTGTTTCGAGCTGTTCTTCCGACAGGACGCGGCCTACCAGGCCTCGGTGCTGGGCCGGGGCACGGTGCGGGTCGCGGTCGAGGCCGCCATCCAGCAGGGCTGGGAGCGGTTCATCGGCGAGGACGGCGCCTTCGTCGGCATGACCGGCTTCGGCGCCAGCGCCCCGGCCGAAGTGCTGTACGAGAAGTTCGGGATCACGGCCGAGGCGGTCGTGGCGGCGGTGAAGGCGCGGCTTTGATGTGGAGGCACCTGACCGTCATTTCCCTGTTGGTGATGACGGTCGGTTGCAAACCTGAGACTGAAACAGCGGCGTCTGCGGAGGTCGCTCCGGTGCGCGAGACCGCCGACGCGCCCTCGCCCCGCGCCCCGGTTCCGGGCGCGGATGGCCTGACGGTTCTCCCGGCCGTGGCCAAGGGCATCGCCGCACTGCCCCGACTGGCGGGGGACACCGCGGCGACAAGGGTGATCAACGCCGATCTCGAGCGCATGGACGCGGCGGTGCGCCAGGCTGTTCGCGAATGCCTCACGGATGGGGGCGAGTACGCCGACTGGTATCGCAGCGTCGATGCCCCGATGACCGGTCCTCGTTTCCTCAGCCTGACGGTGCTCGACGAGCTATATTGCGGCGGGCCGCATCCGGACAACGTCCGCATGGCGGTGACCTACGACAATCGATCGGGCAAGCGGGTCAACTGGGCGGATCTGATGCCGGCGCCCTTCGTCCAGCCGCTTGAGCCCATGACCGACGTGTTCGGAACGGAGTTCAGCGTCTCCAAGTCCCCCGCCCTGCTCGCCTGGGTCCGTGAGCGAGTGTCGGCCGTGTCCGCTGAGGACCCCGAATGGTGGGCGGATTGCGAAGACCAATACCGGTATCACGACATCGGCGGCGTTCGGTTCATGCTCCACATCGACGCCGAGCACGAGGCGCTGGCCGTCGAAACGGTCGGCCTGCCCCGGGTGGTGATGGCCTGCGGCACGATGGAGTACATGTCCGTCGCCGAGCTCGAGCGGATCGGGGCCGCGCCCGAACTGATCGAAGCGATACGAACCGCGCACCGAGCCGGCGCCTGGCGGAACAACCTCGGCGGAAAGCGCTGATCAGTGCGCCTCGCCGCTGTCTCCCTGCTGGTGCGCGACTATGACGAGGCGATCGCCTTCTACGTCGGCAAGCTGGGCTTCGCGCTGAGCGAGAACACGGACATGGGCGGCGGCAAACGCTGGGTGACGGTGACGCCGAAAGGCGGTCAAACGTCGCTGCTGCTGGCACGCGCCACGAGCGACGAACAGCGTACCGCCGTCGGTAAGCAGGCTGGCGATCGGGTCTGGCTGTTCCTTGAGACCGACGATTTCGGCCGGGACTACACCGCCTTCACCGCGGCTGGCGTCCGGTTCCGCGAGGCGCCCCGGCACGAGCCGTACGGTATGGTGGCGGTGTTCGAGGATCTGTACGGCAACGCCTGGGACCTGATCGAACCCGCCCGGACCGGAGACTGACCCATGCGTATCGGAACGCCGCTATCCGCGAACGCCACCCGCGTCATGCTGCTGGGCGCGGGAGAGCTCGGCAAGGAGGTGGCCATCGAGCTGCAGAGGCTCGGCGTCGAGGTGATAGCGGTCGACCGCTATCCCAACGCGCCGGCCATGCAGGTGGCGCACCGGAGCCACGTCATCCCGATGACCGACCCTCAGGTGCTGGCCGGGGTCATCGCCGCCGAGCATCCGCACATCATCGTGCCGGAAATCGAGGCCATCGCCACGGATGTGCTGGCCGAGATCGAGGCGGCGGGGCACGCGGTGGTCATTCCGACGGCGCGGGCGACGCAGCTGACCATGAACCGCGAAGGCATCCGGCGGCTGGCGGCGGAGGAACTGGGCCTGCCGACCTCGCCCTACGCCTTCGCCGCCAGCGCGGCGGAACTGGCGGAGGCGGCGCAGCGGATCGGCCTGCCGGTCTTCATCAAGCCGGTGATGTCGTCCTCGGGCAAGGGCCAGTCGATGATCGAGGCGATCGAGGACGCCCCGAACGCCTGGGCCTACGCCCAGTCCGGCGGGCGGGTCGAGACGGCGACGGTGATCGTCGAGGGGCGGATCGACTTCGATTTCGAGATCACCCTGCTGACGGTGCGATCGATGCGTGACGGAACGGTGCGGACCGACTTCTGCGCGCCGATCGGACATCGGCAGGTCAAGGGCGACTATGTCGAGAGCTGGCAACCCCAGGCGATGACGCCAGCGGCGCTGGCGGCGGCCCATGAGATCGCCGGAAAAGTCACCGATGCGCTGGGCGGGCTGGGCGTGTTCGGGGTCGAGCTGTTCGTGAAGGGCGACCAGGTGTGGTTCTCGGAGGTGTCGCCGCGACCGCACGACACCGGGCTGGTGACGCTGGCGACCCAGACGATGAGCGAGTTCGCCCTGCATGCCCGGGCCATCCTGGGCCTGCCGGTCGACGTCAGCCAGCGCGACATCGGCGCCAGCGCCGTGATCTACGGCCGCATGGAGGCGACCGGGATCGCCTTCGAGGGCGTGGCGGAGGCGCTGGCGGTTCCGACGGCGGACCTGCGGCTGTTCGGCAAGCCGGAGTCGTTCGAGCGACGGCGCATGGGAGTGGCGACGGCGCGGGGCGACACGGTCGAGCAGGCGCGGGAGCGCGCCCGGGAGGCCGCCTCGAAGGTCAGGCCGGTCGCGGGCTAGAGCGGGGCGGCGTCCGCGGCCCGGACCTGCTGGGCGGCCGACCCGGCGAGCGCGGCGATGGCGAGGTCGAGCGCGGGGTCGTGGCCGGCCGCATCCTCTTCCGCAGAGGGCGCGGGCAGATCGGGGGTGACGCCGCGCTTTTCCAGCCGGACGCCGCCAGCGGTGACGAAATCCGAGCGGCTCAGGCTGAGGCGGCCGCCGTCCGGCAGGCGGGTGTCCTGCGAGATCAGCACGGCGCCGGCGGTCGGCTCGCCGACGACCACCGCCCGGCCGGCCTCCTGAAGAGCGGCGGGGGTCAGTTCGGCGGCGCTGCGGCTGCCGCCGTCGACCAGGACAGCGACGTCGTTGACCGCCGGGGTCTCGCGGTCGCCGCAGCCGCCGGCGGTCTTGAGCACGATGGCGCGTCCCGAGCGGGTGGTCCGGGTGGCCCAGACGCGGTCGCGCGGCAGGAAGCAGCTCAACACGGCGTCAGCCTCAAGAAGCTGGCCGCCGGGATTGCCGCGCAGGTCGAGGACGATATCGGTTTCGGGCGGCAGATCGGCGAGTTGCTGGCCCATCCAGTCGCCGAGACCAGACTCGAAGGCGTCGACGCGCAGAACCGCCACGCCTGGCCGTGACCGGTCCGCGACGAAGACCGGAGGCGGCTCCATAACCCGGGGAGTCAGCGTCATTGTCCGCTGGACGCCGTCCAGACCGATAAGGACCAGGTTCACGGCTGCGCCTTCGACGACGTCAAGTTCGGGGAACCAGACCCCGGCGGCGGTGGTGTCCAGATGCCAGCCGGAGGCGACGCCCGCTTCCTCGGCGGGCGAGCCCTCGCGAACCCTTTCGATCGTATAGAAGCCCGGCCTGCCGGGATCGGGGCGCAGGGTGACGCCGACCAGCGCGCGCGGTTGCCGTCTCGTATCGAGCCTGCGCGCCACGGCCGGCGCCGAAACCCCGGCGTGGTCGTCATCCAGCAGGTCCAGCATCTGACCCAGCACTCGGTACAGCGCGCGGTCGTCGGGCGCCGCCAGGGCCTGGGGCCGGTAGGTGCGCCGCGCTCCATTCCAGTCGACGCCGTGCAGACGGGGGTCGTAATACTGATCGCGGACCTCGGTCCAGACGCGGTCGAACACGCGCTGGTTCATCCGCGCCCGCTCGCGGGCAGGCTGGGCCGAAGCAGTCGCGGCGGCCGTGGTCCCGGCGCCGTCGCGGGGGTCACGCGCCAGCGCCGGCGCCGCGACCAGCACAAGGCTCATCGCGGCTGACCCGGCCAGGCGGAGGAGGAGGCGGCGGAGGTTCATCGACACCACGATAGAGCGGCGGACCTCCGTTCTTCAAATCACGAAAGCGCCGGGTTCGATCAATCCTCGCCGCCCTCACGCGTCTCAACGCGGTGGGTGAAGACCTGGACATCGTGGCCCCGTCCGCGCTCGCCCTCCTCGATAAAACCGGAGCGGTCGGCGTCCATGCGGATGAAGGCCTCGCGCAGCGGACCGGTGAACTCCGCCTCGCTGATCTTGCCGTCGCCGTCCTTGTCCATCTGCGCATGATGGCCGGGACCGCCCATGTCATGGATCTCGACGCGGGGCCCGCCGCCGGGTCCATGATGGCGGGGCCCGTGAATCATGAGCGGCATGCCGTGTCCGCCCGGCCCATGGACGACGATCTCGCGTTCCCCGTGTGCGCCGGATCCCGCCGCGCCGCCGGGGTGCAAACGGCGCACGCCCGGCGCTCCATCCGGTCCAGCCCGAAGAAACATCACATCGCCCTCTCCCGAGGGGCCATGACCGGCCGACAGCTCTTCGGTCGACAACCGGCCGTCGCCATTCTTGTCCATCTTGCCGAAATGGTCGTTCATCGGCGCGGCGAACTCCTCGCGTGAAACCTGGCCGTCACCGTCCCTGTCCAGCGATCCCGGGCCATCGGGGCCCATGATCATCATCCGGGTACGGATTTCCGGCGGGGCGGGTGGGGCCGGCGGGTCCTGCAGGAGCAGGGCGGAAAGCGCGATGAGGGTCAGCATGAGCGGTGGCTCCCGTTGAATACGCCTCTGTTCGACCACGGCGGCCTTGCGCCAGTGTTTCACGGTCCGGCTGAATTATTTCAGCCCTGAAATGACGGCGCGACCGCGGTTCGTCACAATGCGCCCATGCAAGACGAAGCCGCCCAGCGCATCCTTGTCGTCGACGACGACCCCGGCATCCGCGAGGTGTTGACCGAATACCTGCGCCAGCACGGCTACATGGCCGAGGGCGCGGCGACAGCGGCCGAGATGGACCGCGCCATCGCGGCCCGCGCGCCCGACCTGATCGTGCTGGACCTCATGATGCCGGGCGAGGATGGGTTGTCGGTATGCCGGCGCATGTCCGGCAAGGGCCCGCCCATCGTCATGCTGTCGGCCATGGGCGAGGACACCGACCGGATCATAGGGCTCGAACTGGGCGCCGATGACTATCTGGCCAAGCCGTGCAACCCGCGGGAGTTGCTGGCGCGGGTGAGGGCGGTGCTGCGCCGGCCGCGCGAGGCCGCGGAGTCAGACGGGCCGTGCCTGACGTTCGCCGGGTGGCGGCTGGACCTGATGCGGCGGGAGCTGACGCGGCCGGACGGGCGGACGGTGACCCTGTCGGCCGGCGAGTTCGCCCTGCTCCGCGCCTTCGCCGAGCGTCCGGGCCGGATCATGACCCGCGACCAGTTGCTGGAGCGGGCGCGTGGCGCGGACAGCGACGTCTTCGACCGCGCCATGGACGTGCAGATCAGCCGGCTACGGAAGAAGCTGGACGACGGCTCCGGTCTGGAGATGATCCAGACCCTGCGCGGCGAGGGTTATATGTTCGACGTCCGGGTCGAGCGTCACAACGGCGCCGGCCGGAGCGGATTGTGAGACGACCCTCCTCCCTGCCCGTCCTGGTCCAGGTAGCTGCGCTGGCGGCGCTGGCCGTGGTCATGTCGCAGGCCGTGGCCTTCGCGGTGGTGGTGCTGGCGCCCGAACCCCGGCCGACGGGGTTCAGCATCGAGGCGGCGGCGAACGCGCTGAAGGGCGAACCGGCCGAAACCTCCGATGGCCGCGCCCTGAAGCGGCGGATCACAGACCAGCCGGTCTCGCCCGCCGGCATCGACCGGATCGACCCGATGGCGCTGGCCATCTCGTCGGGGCTGGCCCAGCGGCTGGGGGTCGAACCCGGCATGGTTCGGGTGGCCGTAGACCGGGGACGGGGCCGCCACCCCCGCCCGCCCCCGCACGGGGACGCGAGTCGGATGAATTTCCTGTTCGTGCAGCCCGACGGCAAGGGCTCGCCCGCCGGGGCCCCAGGCAAGGCGCCTCGTCCCTGGGTCGCGGGGCTGACGCGCGAACAGGCTGAAGCGGCGGCGCAGTTGCACATGCGGCACCTGGCGCCGCGCGGGGACGACGGGGCGATCGTAATCAACTCGACGACGCGCGAGTTCACGGTGCTGGCGCACCGCCTGACCTTCGCGCCGTTCTCGGCGTCAGTGCGACAGCCAGACGGCCGGTGGGCCACGGTGGAGCCGCCGCGCGGCCTGCTGTCGCCGTGGCAACAGCGGATGCTGCTGGCTCTGGGCATTTCGATGCTGCTGCTGGCGCCGCTGGTCTGGTGGCTGGCCCGGCGGCTGACCCGTCCCATCCGGGTGTTCGCCGAGGCCGCCGAGCGGCTGGGCGCCGATCCTGACGCCGAACCGCTGGCCCCGTCCGGCCCCAGCGAGGTGCGCACCGCCATCCACGCCTTCAACGACATGCAGGCCTCGCTGCGCAACCACATGCGCCAGCGCACCCAGACCATCGCCGCCATCGCGCACGACCTGCGCACGCCGCTGACCCGGTTGCGCTTCAGGGCCGAGCAGGCGCCGGCGGCGGTGCGCGACAGGATGGCGTCCGACATCGAGGAGATGGACGCCCTGATCGCCCAGGCCATGGCCTTCGTGCGCGGCGAGACCACGCCGGAGCGGCGCGAGCGGCTGGATCTCGACGCGCTCGCCGCGGACTGCGCCAACGGCTTCGCGGAGACTGGAGCTGCGGTGAGCTTCGAACGGGCCGGAGCCCTGCCGGTCGAAGGCGATGCGGCGGGTTTGCGCCGGGCGCTTGCGAACCTGATCTCGAACGCCGTCAAATACGGCGGCGGTGCGCGGGTGAAGGCCTTCGTCGAGGCCAACCGCGCCGTGATCGAGGTCGAGGATGACGGACCGGGCCTTGAAGACGGCGAACTGGAGGCGGTGTTCGAACCCTTCCACCGCGGCGAGCGGTCGCGCAGCCGCGAGACCGGCGGGGCGGGTCTCGGCCTGACCGTCGCCCGGCAGGCGGCACGGGCCCACGGCGGCGACGTCGTTCTGATCCGGCGGCTCGAAGGAGGGCTGACCGCCCGTCTCGACCTGCCGCTGGCTTCCACTGTTTCGGAGACACGCTGATGCGCACCCTGATATTCGCCGCGATGTTGACCGGAGCCGCAATCGGCCCCGCCTTCGCGCAGAGCCCGGCGGCATCGGCCACCCAGGCGACAGCTGAAGCCAGGGCGCCGGCGCCGCGCGAGACGGTGGCCGCCATCGCCGGGCGTATCCGCGAGCTCTATTTCGATCCGGCGCGGGCGGAGGAGATCGCCGCCGCCCTCGAGGCCGAAAGCGCGGCCGGCGCCTTCGACGCCCTGACTGATCCCCGCGACCTCGCCGCCGCCCTGAGCACGCGGCTGCGCCCGATCGACGCCCACTTCAACGTCGTCCACGACCCCCGGATGCCGGAGGCGCCCCCTCCGGCCGCGGCGCCGCAGGCCGGCCCCGGAGGACCAGCCGCCGTTCGCCGACCCCGCGGGCCCAACCCGGCCGAGGCGCGCAGCCACTACGGCTTCCGCAAGGTCGAGATCCTGCCCGGCAACGTCGGCTACATTGAGCTGCGCGGCTTCTCGAACATCGATTTCGACGACCCCGCCGATCCGGCGCGCAGGGCGGCCGACGCGGCTCTGACTTTCGTGGCGGGGACAGACGCGGTGATCTTCGACCTGCGCGACAACGGCGGCGGAGCGCCTTCGATGGTCGGCTATCTGACCAGCGCCTTCACCCCTCCGGATGCGCCGATCTACAACATCTTCCACAGCCGTGAGGGGACCGAAAGCGAGGCCCCGGCCGTGTTCCACCCGACGCCCCGGCTGGAGGTCCCCGTCTATGTCCTGATCAGCGGCCGCACGGGCTCCGCGGGCGAGGCCTTCCCCTACACGCTGCAGGGCGCGAAACGGGCGACGATCGTGGGCGAGGCCAGCGGCGGGGCGGCCAACCCGGGCGGCATGGTTCCGGTGGGCGGCGGGTTCGCCGTGTTCATCTCCCAGGGATCGCCGAAGAACCCGAACACCGGCGGCAACTGGGAAGGCACGGGCGTCATCCCGGACGTCGCCGTCCGCTGGGACGAGGCCCTGACGCGAGCGCACGCTCTGGCCCTGGAAGGTATCGTGGCGGCCGATGCGGGCCGCACCGACGCCGCCTGGGCGCTGGAGGCGTTGACCTCGACCGCCGCCGCCGGCGATCTTTCGCCCTACGCCGGGACCTATGGGGAGCAGGCGGTGACGGTCGCGGGCGACCGGCTCCACGTGATCCGGGGCCGCCGCCCGCCCGTCGTGCTGGCGCGTCTGGACGACGACCTGTTCACCGTCGTCGGCGATCCGACGCGGCGGACGCGGTTCACGCGCGACGAGGCCGGCCGGGTCGTCGCCATGGAGACGTTCGGCGTGGGCGGCCCCGGTGGGCGGGCCCGCCGCTCGGACTAGCGTTACAGTTCATCATGGCTTGTGACGGCCCCGGGGTTGAAACCCCGCGCCGCCGGTTCCATTGAAGCGCCAACGCAACCCGCTTCTTTCGGAGACCGCCCCATGACCGTCCGCGTCGCCATCAACGGTTTCGGCCGCATCGGCCGTCTCGTCCTGCGCTCGATCGTCGAGCATGGCCGCAAGGACATCGAGGTGGTGGCGATCAACGATCTCGGCCCGGTCGAGACCAATGCCCACCTGCTGCGCTACGACAGCGTGCACGGCCGGTTCCCCGGCACGGTGACCTCGGGCGAGGACTGGATCGATGTCGGCCTCGGCAAGATCAAGGTGACGGCCGAGCGCGATCCGTCGAAGCTGCCGCACAAGGACCTGAACGTCGACATCGCCTTCGAGTGCACCGGCCTGTTCACCTCGAAGGACAAGGCCTCGGCGCACCTGACCGCGGGCGCCAAGCGGGTGCTGGTCTCGGCCCCGGCCGACGGCGCCGACAAGACCATCGTCTACAAGGTCAACCACGAGACCCTGACCGCCGAGGACATCGTGGTCTCGAACGGCTCGTGCACCACCAACGCCCTGGCCCCGGTGGCCAAGGTGCTGAACGACCTGTTCGGCATCGAGCGCGGCTACATGACCACGATCCACAGCTACACCGGCGACCAGCCGACCCTGGATACGATGCACAAGGACCTGTACCGCGCCCGCGCCGCCGGCCTGAGCATGATCCCGACCTCGACCGGCGCGGCCAAGGCGCTGGGGCTGGTGCTGCCGGAGCTGAAGGGCAAGCTGGACGGCTCGTCGATCCGGGTGCCGACGCCGAACGTCTCGGTCGTCGACCTGAAGGTCGTGGCCGGCCGCGAGGTCACCGTGGACGAGATCAACGCCGCGCTGCAGGCCGCCGCTGACGGGCCGATGAAGGGGGTGCTGTTCACCACCGCCGATCCGCTGGTGTCGAGCGACCTGAACCACGTGGCGGCGTCCTCGACCGCCGCCCTGCCCCAGACCCAGGTGGTCGACGGCAAGCTGGCCCGGGTGCTGAGCTGGTACGACAACGAATGGGGCTTCGCGACGCGGATGGCGGATACGGCGCTGGTGATGGCGAAGCTGATCTGAGCCAGAAAGAATCGCCCGATATGGCTTGGTACAGATGTGTGATCGAGGGCGAGAACTTTCCTGGAAGTCTGATCCAGAGTGGCGGACTCGTCGGCTTCTTCGCTACACGGTTCGTCGAAGCATCTTCTTCCGAAGCTGCTGAACGGTGCGCGCTCGACGAATTACGCCTTGACCCCGCTTTTGCGCTTGGGGATCAGCCGAGACCAAAGAACGCCCGTGTCTATTTCACCGACGTCATCGAGGTTGATGGTCCGACGACACCGAATGCTGGTGCGACTTGGTTCCTGATGGACTCGCAAGACGAGCAGGACGCCGATCAATGACCTTCCGCACCCTCGACGACGCTCCCTCCCTCGCCGGCAAGACCGCGCTGGTCCGCGTGGACTTCAACGTGCCGATGGAAGGTGGGAAGGTGACGGAGGACACCCGGCTGCGCGTGGCCATTCCGACCATCGAGAAGCTGCGCGACGCGGGCGCCAGGGTGGCGCTGCTGGCGCATTTCGACCGGCCGAAGGGGCAGCGCGTGCCCTCGATGAGCCTGCGGCCGGTGGTGGATGATCTGGAGATGCTGCTGGGCGCGCCGGTGCGGTTCGCCGAGGACTGCGTGGGGGACGAGGCGAAGGCGGTGCTGGCCGATCTCGACGCGGGCGGGGTGGTGCTGCTGGAGAACGTCCGCTTCCACCCCGGCGAGGAGAAGAACGATCCGGCCTTCGCGAAACAGCTGGCGGAGCTGGGCGATCTCTACGTCAATGACGCCTTCTCGGCCGCGCACCGGGCCCACGCCTCGACCGAGGGGCTGGCGCGGCTGCTGCCGGCCTACGCCGGCGAGTCGATGCGGCGTGAACTCGATGCGCTGGACGCGGCGCTGGGCAATCCGCAGAAGCCGGTGCTGGGCATCGTCGGCGGGGCCAAGGTGTCGACCAAGCTGGACCTGCTGAAGAATCTGGTCGGCAAGCTGGACCGGCTGGCCATCGGCGGCGGCATGGCCAACACCTTCCTGTTCGCGCAGGGCGTCGATATCGGCGGCTCGCTGGCCGAGAAGGACATGGCCGACACGGCCCGCGAAATCCTGGCCGAGGCCAAGGCCAGGGGTTGCGAGATTCTGCTGCCGCTGGACCTTGTGATCGCCACCGAGGTGAAGCCCGGTGCGGCGGCCCGGACGGTCGCGGCCGGCGAAGCCCTGTCCGCCGACGACAAGATCCTGGACGCCGGACCGGCCTCGGTCGCCCGCCTGACCGAAGCGGTCGACGCCTCGAAAACCCTGATCTGGAACGGACCGCTCGGGGTGTTCGAGGTTCCGCCGTTCGACGCAGCCACGGTCGCGGTCGCGCGCCACGTCGCCGCCCGGACGAAGGCCGGAGCGCTGACCGCCGTCGGCGGCGGCGGCGACACGGTCGCGGCCCTTCATCACGCGGGCGTGGCGGACGACATGACCTTCGTCTCGACCGCCGGCGGAGCCTTTCTGGAGTGGATGGAAGGCAAGCCGCTGCCCGGGGTCGAGGCCCTGAGCGTCTGACGTGTCCCGTTAAGGCTCCATTGCGAGGTCCCCCCTAGAATACGGCCGCGAACAGGAGCACCGGCCATGAAGGGCGTCGTCTTCAATCTCCTCGAGGAAACCGTGACCCGGGCGTTTGGTCCGGACACCTGGGACGCACTGCTCGACGCCTCGGACGTCACGGGCGCCTACACGTCGCTCGGCAACTACCCGGACAGCGAAATGGAGGCGCTGGTCGCCGCCGCCGGCCAGGCCCTGTCGCTGGACCGCGACGCGGTGCTGCGATGGTTCGGCGTCCAGGCCATACCCGTGCTGGCCGAGTTGTACCCCGCCTTCTTCGGCGGCGCGCCCGACGCCCGGGCTTTCATCGAGGGGGTCAACACCATCATCCACGCCGAGGTGCGCAAGCTGTATCCGGGCGCCGAATGCCCGCACTTCCGCATGCACGACGAGGCGGGCGACCTGGTGATGCACTACGTTTCCAGCCGCAACATGTGCGCCCTGGCCCAGGGCTTCGTGGAAGGAACCGCGGCCTGGTACGGCGGCTCGGTCGATTTCCAGCATGTCGCCTGCACCGCCCGCGGCGACGCCCGCTGCATCTTCAAGGTCGCCTGGCCGATCAGCACCGCCGAGGCCGCGTGACGTCCAGCCCTCCCTCGACCAGTCCCGCCGAACAGGTCGCGCGCCTGGAGCGCCGGCTTGAGCGCGAACGCGCCGCCCGCCTCGCCGCCGAGGCCATCGCCGAACAGGGCATGCGGGACCTCTACCGGCAGCAGCAGCGCATCGCCCTGGTCGAGACCATCGCGACGGCCGCCAACCTCAGCGACAACCCGGAATCCGCCTTTCGCCTGGCGCTTGAAGCCATCTGCGACTTCACCGGCTGGACCACAGGCCAAGCCTATATGTTCGCCGACGATTCCGGCGAGGGCGAACTGGTCTGGTCCGGAATCTGGAAGGGCGGCGAGCACGACGGGCTGGCCGCATTCAGGGAGCTTTCGGCGACCCTGACCTTCCCGCGCGGCGTAGGTCTTCCGGGCCGGGTCTGGGAATCGGGGCGGGCTTGCTGGATCGAGGATCTCCAGGGCGAGCCGAACTTCCCCCGGGGCCCCGTCGCCCTGGCTTGCGGGCTCCGCGCGGCCTTCGCCTTCCCCGCCCTGATGGGAGAAGAAGTCGGCGCCGTCCTGGAGTTTTTCCTGCAGCGCCCGGCTGCGCCGGACGAGGAACTGCTTCACACCCTCGACCAGATCGGGGCCCAGCTGGGCCGCGTGGTCGAGCGATATCGCAACGCCCGCCGCAGCGCCGCGGACCATGCGGCGCTCGAGGCCCTCTACGCCGAGGCCGAAACCCAGCGCGTAGCGGCGGAACAGGCCAGCCGGGCCAAGTCGGCCTTCCTGGCCGTCACCAGCCATGAGATTCGCACCCCGCTCAACGCCGTGCTGGGCCTCGCCGAGGCGCTACGCCGCGAGCCGCTCACGGCCGCCCAGCACGAGTTGAACGACGGGGTGCTGGCGTCCGGCGCCATGCTGCTGCGCCTGCTCAACGCCGTGCTCGACATGTCGCGCATCGAGGCGGACCAGGCGACGGCGCAGTTCGAGACCTTCGACCTTGAGGCCAAGCTGCGCAGCATCATCTCGATCTGGAAGCCCCGGGCCGGCGAGATCGGCGTCGCTCTCGACCTCCACCTGGATGGCGTCGGCGATGGCGTGACGATCCGTTCCGACGTGGGCCGCATCGAGCAGACCCTGGTCAACCTGATCTCGAACGCCGTCAAATTCAGCCCGCCTGGCGGGCGCGTGACCGTCCGGGCGCACCTGGCTGCGGATCACCTGCGCCTCGAGGTCCTCGACGACGGCCCCGGTGTCGCCGAGCCGGACCGGGAAGGCATCTTCGCCCCGTTCGAGCAAACCGCCGCCGGGCGCGAGGCGGGCGGAGCCGGCCTGGGCCTGGCCATCAGCGCGGGCAATCTGCGCCTGCTCGGCGGCAATATCGGCGTCGATCGCGACGACGAGGGCCGCAACCGGTTCTGGCTGGAATGCCCGGTCGAGGTTTCCGCGCTCCGCGTCGCCCCCGAGGCCCTGCCGCCCGCCGTCGGCGGCGAGACGACCGGCCTGCGCGTGCTGGCCGCCGAAGACAATCCGGCCAACCGGCGGGTGCTCCAGGTGTTGCTCGCTCCGGCCCAGGTCGAACTCAGCTTCGCGGAGAACGGCGTCGAGGCGGTCGAGGCCGTCGCCTTGCGGCCCTTCGACGTGGTGCTGATGGATGTGAACATGCCGCGCATGGACGGGGTCGAGGCGTTGCGCCAGATCCGCGCCAGCGGGGTTCCCGCCGCCACGACCCCGATCTACATGCTGACCGCCAACGCCTTCGCCGAAGACGTCGATCGCTACCTGGCGGCGGGCGCGGACGGAGTCCTGACCAAGCCGATTCAGCTGCCCGAGCTTTTCGCGGTCCTCAGCAGGTGTGGCGATCGCGCCGCGGCCCTGGCCAGCGACGCCGCCTGAGGCCGGTCCGCCTGTAACACTGCGTGACTTCCGGCTCCGGCGGAGCTAGATCACCGCGAAACCAAGGCTCAGGAGGGACTCATGGATTTGGCGGCGCTCAACGCAGTGGCCCAGGCGATGGTTACGCCCGGCAAGGGCATTCTGGCGGCCGACGAGTCCACGGGAACGATCAAGAAGCGCTTCGACGCCATTGGTGTCGAGAACACCGAAGAGAATCGCCGCGATTATCGCGAGTGCCTGTTCCGCGCCGAGCAGACCATGCGCGAGCATATCTCGGGCGTGATCCTGTTCGAGGAGACGCTCTACCAGGACGCCAGGGACGGCACGCCGCTGGTCGAGATCATCAAGGCGGCCGGCTCGATTCCCGGCATCAAGGTCGACAAGGGCGCGACCAAGATGGCCGGTTTCCCCGGCGAGACCGTGACCAAGGGTCTGGACGGCCTGTCCAAGCGACTGCGCGCCCACTACGAGCGCGGCGCCCGGTTCGCCAAATGGCGCGCGGTGATCGACATCGCCGACGGCATCCCGACCTGGGGCTGCGTCAAGGCCAATGCCCACGCCCTGGCCCGCTACGCCCGCATCTGCCAGCAGGAGCAGATCGTGCCGATCGTCGAGCCCGAGGTGCTGATGGACGGCTCGCATGACATCGCCCGCTGCGACGAAGTCACGCGTCAGGTGCTGCAGACGGTGTTCCAGGAGCTGTACGAACAGCGCGTGGCGCTGGAAGGCATGATCCTGAAGCCGAACATGGTCATCTCGGGCAAGGGCAGCGTGCGCCAGGCCAAGGTGCATGAGGTCGCCGAGCGCACCATCGCGGCGCTGAAGGCGACGGTGCCGTCGGCCGTGCCGGGGATCGCCTATCTGTCCGGCGGTCAGACCGACGAGCAGGCCACCGCCCACCTCGACGCCATGAACCGCATCGGCGGCTTCCCGTGGAGGATGACCTTCTCGTACGGGCGCGCGCTGCAGGCGTCGCCGCAGCGGGTCTGGTCGGGCAAGGCCGAGAACGCGGTCGCCTGCCAGGCGGCCTTCCACCACCGGGCCCGGATGAACGGCCTGGCGTCGCTGGGCCAGTGGGAAAAGAAGCTGGAGAAGAAGGCGGCGTAACGCCCGACAGCCGGCGTGCGCGCCGGCTGGCCGCTCACCAGCTGCCGTACTGATCGCGGAAGCGCCAGCGGACGTCGCGAACATCGCGTTCGGCGTCGTCGATCTCGTCCTGGGCCCGGCGCCACTCGCGTTCGGTGTCGGCGCGTTCGCGACGGATTTCCTGGATGCGATTGCGGACCTGCTCGCGCTGCTCGTCGGTCAGGCCGTCGGCGCGGGCCTCGGCCTGTTTGGCGGTGATCTTGTCGTCGAGCTCCTCGAGCCGGGCGCCGAGGCTGTCGACCCGGCCGCGGGCGTTGGCCAGGGCCGCCTCGACCTCATGGACAATCTGCCCGTCGCGGTAGGCCGGAATGAAGTCCGCTTCCAGTTCGGACGGACAGACTCCGGCGTAGCCCGAACCGGTGCGCCCGACCTCAAAGCCCTTCCAGGGCGTACAGTAATGCACCAGACCCTGCCGGCGACCGGCCGCGTAGGCCGTCGCGTCGGGCGAGACGCCGTGTTTGGCGCAGGCCTCGGCGTGTTCATCCAGCCGGCTCATCGTCAGGCCGGACTGACCGTCGGCATAGCCCTGACCCGACCAGTCTCCGGCCATGCACTGCTCGGCGCTCATGGTCGCGCAACTCCCGAGGGCCAGAGCCGCGCCCCCGGCGGCGGCCGCGATGATCAGAAATCTCATTGCCCAATCCCCTCAGACACCCCCGTTCACCATGACCGAAATCCGGACAACAGCCAAGCTTGCGACTTGCCCGTGCGCGCGTGGCGCGTGCTAGATCGATGACCGCCTGGTCCTGGCGGCGGAGCGCGCGGTGTCCGACGAACCCCTGATCGAAGACGACGACGCCACAGTGCTGGAGGCCCGGCTCGAGACCGGCGGGGCGCGGCTGGACAAGGCGCTCGCCGACATCTTTCCCACCCTGTCTCGGGCCCGCCTGCAGGCGTTGCTGACGGAAGGGGTGGTCAGCCGCGACGGCCAGGCCGTCTCCAGCGGGTCGGCCAAGGCGCTGCCGGGACAGTACAGGGTCATAGTCCCGCCCGTCGTTTCCGCAACGCCCGCCCCGGAGGCGATCCCGCTGACGGTGCTGTTCGAGGACGCCGATCTGATCGTGGTCGACAAGGCCGCCGGCATCGCCGCGCACCCGGCGCCGGGATGCGAGACCGGCACCCTGGTCAACGCCCTGCTGGCCCACTGCGGGGCTTCGCTGTCGGGGATCGGCGGCGTCGCGCGGCCGGGGATCGTGCACCGGCTGGACAAGGATACCTCCGGGGTGATGGTCGCCGCCAAGTCCGACCGGGCCCACGCCGGGCTCTCGGCCCTGTTCGCGGCCCACGACATCGAACGCACCTACATCGCGCTGACCCGGGGAGCGCCCAGCCCCGCGAAAGGCCGGATCGAGACGCTGATTGGCCGATCCTCCTCCGACCGGAAGAAGATGGCGGTGCTCAGGAGCGGCGGCCGCACCGCGGTCACCGACTATGTCGTCCAGAAGGTTTTCGGGGTTCCGGCCAGGGCGGGCGGCGCGCCGATGGCCGCGCGGGTCGCCTGCACACTGCACACCGGCCGGACCCATCAGATCCGGGTGCACCTGGCGTCAAAGGGCGCCCCGATCCTCGGCGATGCGACCTATGGCTCGGGGAGCCCGGCGGCGACGGTCCGCGCCGCCATCGCGGAGGCCGGCCTGGCGCGCCAGGCGCTGCACGCGGCGGTGCTGGGGTTCGTCCATCCGGTCACTGGTGGGGCGCTGCGCTTCGAGACCGCGCCGCCGCGAGATATGGGCGATCTTGAACGCGCGCTGGAGGCGCTATGAGACGCGTCGCCCTGCTGACCGTGGTCCTCGTGCTCGCCGGATGCCGGCAGGCCGTGCGGGCGGTGGTCTGGAGCGGCGAGCCTGGCTCCCTCGAGCCCAACGCCGCAGGTCTGGTGTCCCTGCCTTGCGACGGCTCCACGCCGCTTGCGCCGACCAAGGCATACTATTGCCGCGAAGATCGCCATTTCGTGCGGCCCGGCGTGCGTGATCGGCTCATCGACGCCGGCCGGAAGGTGGCGGAGCGGTACCCCGGCGAGGTCGTGCGCTTCATGGACGCTTCGGGGGCGGACGGGATCAAGCCCTTTCCCCCGCATTTCAGTCACGGGGATGGCCGCCAGATCGATCTCGGCCTCTACTATACGGACCGCGCCGGCCAGCCGACGGCTTCGTTTCCGGACACATCGCGCCATGGCGGACTGTGGCCTGCGGAACCGCCCCGTCCGGGCGAGCAGATCGCCTGTCCGGGCGGGCGGAACGGTATAGCGTTCAAGCCCGACCCGCCTGCCGACCGACCGTGGCGCCTCGATGAACGTCGAACCGGGGCGCTGGTCCGGATCCTCATCGCAGACCCCGCCGTTCGGCGGGTGTCGATCGAACCCCACCTTGAGCGACGTCTCGGCCTTTGGGGCCACCCCAAACTGCGCTTCGCGGGTTGTCACGCCGCCCGGCATGATGACCATATCCATGTCGATTTCTATTGAGCGGAGCTTGCCGAATGGATCCCGAGATCCGCAACGACGAAGAGGCCCACCGCTACGAACTCCCCGTCGGTGGCGAGGTGGCGGTGGTGACCTACAATCTCTCGGGCCAGAACCTGATGATCACCGAAACCCTCGTCCCCGAGGCGTTGGAGGGCCAGGGCATCGCCAGTCGACTGGCCCGGCATGTCATCGCCGACGCGCGGGAGCGGAACCTGCTGATCCTGCCGGTCTGTCCCTTCTTCTCCGGCTATCTGCAGAAGCATCCGGAGCATGCCGATGTGGTCCATCCGACCTATCGCATCGTCCTTGGTCTGTAGGGCGCCGTGATGAATCGTTTCCTCTTTTGTATGCTGGCCGTTCTCTGCGTGGCCGCCTGCGCCGGTAGCCCTTCCGTCCAGGAGCGGCCCTTGCGCGTCCTCTATCTGTCCCAGTCGGTCGGGTGGGTGCATGAGACCGTGCGCCGACCGCCGGACGGGCTGTCGTCATCGGAGATCGCGCTACAGGACATGGCGCGCGACAGCGGCGCCTTCACGGTCGAGCTGACCCAGGACGCCCGTGAACTGACCGCTGACCGCCTGAACGACATCGACATCCTCGTCTTCAGCACGACCGGAGCCCTGCCCATCGACCGGGAGACCTGGGCGGCGATCGTCGCCTGGATCGAAAGCGGCCGGGGCGGATTCGTCGGCATCCACAGCGCCGGAGATACGGCGCTCGATTTCGAGGGCGGAGAGGAGGCCTACACCGCCTTCCTCGGCGGCCGTTTTGACGGCCATCCATGGAACCAGGGGACGCCGATCCGCCTGTCGAATCTGGAGCCGTCGCACCCGCTCGCCGCCATGTGGCCGAACGGAACGGACTACGCGGAGGAGATCTACCAATACGTCGGCTTCGATCCGGAGCGGGTCCGCGTGCTACAGGCGCTCGACATGTCCGCGGGTCCGCTGCGCCGCCCCTACCCCGTGCCCGTGACCTGGGTCCGTCAGGTCGGCCGAGGCCGCCTGTTCTACACCAACCTCGGCCATACCCCGTCGACGTGGGCCGATCCCCGCTTCCGCGACCAGATTGTCCGCGGGATCCGCTGGACTGGTCATCGGCTGGACGCGCCCGCCTCGCCGAACCAGGCGATCCAGGACGCCGCCGCCATCACCGCCTTCCTTTCGGCCGAAGGGCTCGACGCACCGGCAAGCGGCAGCATTCCGGCCGGCGTCCCGGACGACATCCGCGGCCTGCAGGCGCTGCATCCGGAAAAGCACGAAGGCGACGCCTCCGCCTGGGACGCCGCGCGGGCGCGGATCCGGGGCGCCCTGACCAAGTAAGTCTTGATTAAGGACTGACTCTCCGCTATACACTCACTCATTCGGTGCAGTGGCGCCGGGGCAACGGTCACGCTTTAGTGTGACGATCCGCCTCTGACAAAAGCGGAAACCCGACCCTATCTCATCGGTTGAGGGGCGAGGCGTCGGCGCACATCGGGTGGCCGTCTCCGCAGAGCCCGCTCGTTTTGACGGTCGGAGGGACCATATGGCTGTAGCTAGATCGCTCGCGGTGATGTCGCCTGAACAGGGGCTCTCGCGATACCTGACTGAAATCCGCAAATTTCCGATGCTGGCGAAGGACGAGGAGTTCATGCTCGCCAAGCGCTGGACCGAGCATCAGGACCCCGAGGCCGCGCACCGCCTCGTGACTTCGCACCTGCGCCTCGTGGCCAAGATCGCCATGGGCTATCGCGGCTACGGCCTGCCGATCGGCGAGGTGATCTCCGAGGGCAACGTCGGCCTGATGCAGGCTGTCAAGAAATTCGACCCGGACAAGGGCTTCCGCCTGGCGACCTACGCCATGTGGTGGATTCGCGCCTCGATCCAGGAGTACATCCTGCGCAGCTGGTCGCTCGTGAAGATGGGCACCACGGCGGCGCAGAAGAAGCTGTTCTTCAACCTGCGCAAGGCCAAGAGCCAGATCTCGGCCTTCGAGGAAGGCGACCTGCGCCCCGAGCACCTGTCGGCCATCGCCACCAAGCTGGGCGTGTCGGAAGAAGAGGTCACCAACATGAACCGCCGCCTCGGCGGCGACGCCTCGCTGAACGCGCCCCTTCGCGCGGACGGCGAGAGCGAATGGCAGGATTGGCTGGCCGACGACACAGCCGTCTCGCAGGAGACGCAGCTGGCCGAGGACGAGGAAAAGTCCATCCGCAGGGGCCTGCTGGAAGAGGCGATGCACGAGCTGACGGACCGCGAGAAGCACATCCTGACCGAGCGCCGCCTGAAGGACGATCCGGTCACCCTTGAAGAGCTGGCGGGCCAGTATGGCGTGTCGCGGGAGCGCGTACGCCAGATTGAGGTCCGGGCCTTCGAAAAGCTGCAGAAGGCCATGCGCGCGGCCGCCGAGGAGCGGAACCTGGTCGACGCCTGATCCGGGATATGGTCGAGGCCGGCGAGGCCGGCCTCAGCCGGCCTTCTTCATCGGCTCCGGCGGCGTCATGGCCAGAAGTGAGCCGATCGGAGCGGCCAGTATCACCTTGGTGGGCGGACCCGAAGCGAGGGTGACCTCCAGCGCGCCGACGGCCACCGCCAGCCGGGAGTCCGACGCCTTCATGGCCAGCGACTTCAGCATCGCGGCCTGCTCCCGAATGGCCCGTACGGCCTGCATGGGATCGTTGTCGAATTGGTCGAGGGCGGCCGCCAGGATACGCATCGCCTGATCTCTCGCGGCGGCCACGGCCGCCGCGCCGCTGGCGGGCTTGTCGGCCCTGCGCTTCCCGTCGCCCGCGAACTCGCCGGAGTTGAACCGTCTCCGGTCCGGGCCGACGTAGCCGACCGCCTCGACCCAGTCGCGAGGCTTTAGAGCGACGTTCTCGACGCGCTTGAGCAGATCCGCGCTCGTGAAGGGCTTGCGAAGAAACTCGTGCACCCCGCTGTCGCGGGCGCCGATGATCGTACTGGCGGTGGCGTCGGCGGTGACCATGATGATCGGCGCGCGACGGCAGGCGAAACTGGATCGCCGCAGGGCCCGGGCCAGCGACTCGCCGTTGAGATTGTCGCCATTACGTTCGGTGAAGATGATGCCGGGCTCCAGCGTCCCCGCCGCCTGCAGGGCCCGCGGCTCGCTCGGCTCGACCACGACCTGGCCTCCGCCCATGCCCTTGAGAATCTCGGTGAGCAGACGCGCGGCATGAGGGTTCGGATCGACGACCAGAACCCGCCTCAACACCGGCGCCAGCTTGGCCAGCATGCGAGGATCGACAGCAAACAAGGACGCAGCCTCCAGACGAGGCCGTCATGCTTAGCCGTAGCGGGTTAAGACCCGTTGAATGCTGGACCGCGCGCCGGTCAGCCCTGGAACGGGTCGTGCATCAAGATGGTGTCGTCGCGTTCCGGACTGGTCGACAACAGGGCCACCGGCGCGCCGATCAATTCCTCTATCCGGCGCACGTATTTCACGGCGTTGGCGTTGAGGTCGCGGAAGCTCCGCGCCGAGGCCGTGCTTTCGCTCCAGCCTTCAAGCTCTTCGAATATCGGCTCGGCGGCGGCCTGCGCCTTCAGGCTGGACGGGAGGTAATCCAGCACCTCGGCGCCGATGCGGTAGCCGGTGCAGATCTTCAGCGTCTTCAAACCGTCGAGGACGTCCAGCTTGGTCAGGGCGATACCGTCGATGCCGTTGATGGCCACCGACTGGCGGACCAGAACCGCGTCGAACCAGCCGCAACGTCGGGCGCGGCCGGTGTTCACCCCGACCTCGCGGCCGACTGTCGCCAGGTGCCGGCCGACCTCGTCGTTCAGTTCGCAGGCGAAGGGCCCTTCCCCGACCCGGGTCGTGTAGGCCTTCACAATGCCGAGCACATAGCCGACGCCGCGGGGACCGATCCCCGATCCCGCCGCGGCCTGGCCGGCCACGGTGTTGGAGCTGGTCACATAGGGATAGGTGCCGTGGTCCACGTCCAGGAACGCGCCCTGGGCGCCCTCGAACAGCACGCGCTTGCCCGCGCGCCGGGCCTGGTCGAGCAGCCGCCAGGCCGGCTGAACATAGGGGAGTATCTTCGGCGCGATCTCCAGCAGCTGCCGCAGCAGCGCCTCCGGATCGATCGGCTCAAGGCCCAGGCCGGCCCGGAGCGGATCGTGGTGGGCGCGCAAACGGTCGATCTTGACCTTGAGATCGTCCGCGCTGGCCAGGTCGCAGACCCGGATCGCCCGCCGCCCGACCTTGTCCTCATAGGCCGGACCGATGCCCCGTCCCGTCGTGCCGATGCGGGCGCCGGGCGCGCTCGCCGCCGCCTCGCGCGCCACGTCGAGCGCGGGGTGGATCGGCAGGATCAAACAGGCGTTGTCGGCGACGATCAGCACGTCGGGGCTGATGGCGATCCCTTGCGCCACGATCTTCTCGATCTCGCCGACCAGGTGCCACGGATCGACGACCACGCCATTGCCGATGATCGAGGGCTTGCCCTGGACGACGCCGCTGGGGAGCAGGGCCAGCTTGTAGACCTTGCCGTCGACGACCAGCGTGTGACCGGCGTTGTGGCCGCCCTGGAACCGCACCACCACATCGGCGCGGTTCGACAGCCAGTCGACGATCTTGCCCTTGCCCTCGTCACCCCACTGGGCGCCGACCACCGCGACGTTCGCCAAGACGTTTCTCCGCTACCGGGATTTTCCGAATGCGGGCGCAGCCTATAGCGGGGGAATCGGGCGATGTCGTCCCGAGGGACGGATTAATCCGCGAGCGCCGTCTCGAAAGCCCAGTCGAGCCACGGCGTCAGCGCCTCGACGTCCGCCGTGTCGACGGTGCAGCCGCACCAGATGCGCAGGCCGGCGGGGGCGTTTCGGTGGCTTTCGACATCGAAGGCGGCGCCTTCGGCCTCGACCAGCGTCTTCATCCGTTTCACCAGCGCCTGGCGGGCAACCTCCGTCATCGCGGCTACCCGGGGATCAGTGATCTTCAGGCAGACTGACGTCGTGGAGCGGGTCGCAGGATCTTCCGCCAGATGATCGATCCATCCGGTCCGCTGGACCCAGGCGTCGAGCGCCGCCGCATTGGCTTCGGTTCGGGCGATCAGCGCCGGCAGGCCGCCGACCGAGAGGCCCCATTCCACGCCGTCGATCCAGTCCTCGATCGTCCAGACCGAGAAAGTGTTGATCATCGAGCCGGTCGCGAGTGTCTGGTCGAAGCCCTCGCCGTTTCTCAGCCGCAGAATCTTGGGGATCGGTCGTGGCGGCGCGTAGTCGTTGAGCCGTTCGATCGCCCTTGGCGACAGCGCCGCTACGCCGAGGCCGGCCTCGCCGCCCAGCGCTTTCTGGAAACTGAAGGTCACCACATCCAGCCGATCCCAAGGCAGGGGCATGGCGAAAGCGGCTGAGGTGGCGTCGCAGATGACGAGCCCCTCGCGGTCCGCCGCGATCCAGTCGCCGTGCGGCGCCTTCACCCCCGAGGTGGTGCCATTCCAGGGGAAGACGAGGTCCTTCGCCGGGTCGACCCTCGACACGTCCGGAAACGCGCCCCACGGCGCGGTGAGGATTTCCGGATCCAGCCTCAGATGGTCCCGCAGGTCGGTCGCCCAGACTTGCCCGAAATTCTCGAACGCCATCACCTGGACCGGTCGGGGCCCCAGCATCGACCACATGGCGGCCTCGACCGCGCCGGTGTCCGATCCCGGCACATACACCAGCCGCCAATCGGCCGGGACCCGCAGAAGGTCCCTCGTCAGCTGCAGGCCGTACGCGAACCGCTCGACGACCTCCGGCGCCCGGATGCCGCGGCCCAGCAGATCATGCGGCAGGGCTTGGCTGGACCAGCCCGGCCGCTTCGCCGTCGGTCCGGACGAGAACCACGGCCGGGCCGGTTTCGAATTCGGCTTTCCGGGCATCAGTCGCGCCATGGGCGGTACGCTCCCCTGTCACGCATATCCTGCGCCAGTTTCGTAAGACCTTCGTCCGGGCTGTCCGGCAGCAGGATCATCAGCTTGGCCAGCAGGTCGCCGCGCTTGCCACCGACGAAGGCCCCCCTTCCCTTCAGCCGCAGCACCTTGCCCGAGTTCGACCCCGGAGGGATGGTCATGTTTACTGTGCCCTCCGGCGTCCGCACTGGCACCTTGCCGCCCAGCACGGCGTCCGGCAGAGACACCGGCAGATCCATATTCAGGTCCGCGCCGTCGCGCTGAAAGATCGGATGGTGCGCGATTTTCAGCGTGATCAGCGCGTCGCCTGCTTCGCTGCGGCCCGACGCGCCGGGCGCGCCCTGCCCGCGCAGCCGGATGACCTGATCGTCCGCGGCGCCCTTCGGAATGGTGACGTCCAGGGTGCGACCGTCGGAGAACTGAATTCGCCGGGTCGCGCCCGAGATCGAGTCCTCGAGGCTGATTTCCAGCGTGGCCTTGACGTCCTGCCCGCGCGCGGAAAAGCCGCCGCGCGCGCCGCCAGGCCGGGCTCCGCCGCCGAACATGCCGCCGAACAGTTCATCCAGATCGATGTTCTCGAAACCGCCGCGCTGGGCCCCGCCCTGGCCGAACGGATGTCCGCCCGGGCCGCCCCTCGCGCCACTGCCGCCGAAGCCCCGGAATTGTTCGCGTCCGTCTGCGTCGATTTCGCCCCGGTCGAACTTCGCCCGCTTCTCGGCGTCGCCAAGAAGGTCGAACGCGGCCGTGACCCGCTTGAAGCGCTCATCGGCCTCCCGGTTGCCCGGATTTTTGTCTGGATGCAGTTCCTTGGCGAGCTTGCGGAACGCCTTCTTGATCTCGTCCGCGGTCGCGCCCCTCGAAACGCCCAGTTCCTTGTAGGGATCGCCCGCCACGTTCGAGTTCGCTCCTGCCACATCAAGTCCGATCAGTCAGTTAGGGCATTCGCATCACAGCGCAAAGCCACCCGCTCCAAATCTCTGCATCCGGTGGCGGATCAGGCCAGTTTGACCCGCGCCTCAACGCCCCAGCCGTAACCTTCACCCCAGAGCGCCACCGCCACTTCGGCGTCGTTCAGCCCTTGAGGAAAATCCGCCGCCGCGTCGGTTCCCGGATAGATCGCGGACATCTCCGCGACCTCAAATGTCCGCACGTGAGTGCCAGCGTCGCGCACACTGACCCGGAACCGCAGGGGCGCGAAATTGGCCGGCTCACCGTCCCATTGATCCCCGTCTATCCGCGATCGCGGCAGCCATGCGAGATCGAAACCGCCGTCGCCGCGCACGGAGCGCCGCAGGTGAGCCGGACTCCATGGCCGGTCATGCAGACGGGTGGGCGAGAAAACGACTTCACTGACGCCCGCGCCGCCGGCGGGATTTCCCGCGGGCGTAGCCCGCCAGATCAGCGGCAGCCCCCGTTCGGCGGACGGCGACTCCATTCGCTCGAGCCCGCCCCCCAGGAACACGACAAGCGCGCCGGTTTCTGCCCCTGCCTTCGTCGCCTCGTCGGACCCTTGTTGGCCGCGTAGAAGGCCCGACAGGCGCCACACCTCGTGCCCGATCAGTTCGGCCCTCCGGAACTGCACGATCTCCCAGCCCGCGCCCGTCTCGACCGCGATGGCGTTCCCGCCCGCCAGCACGGCGGCGATCGACCGGCTTTCCGGCGCTCGCCCCTCGATCCGGACATTTACAACATTGGCCTCGTCCCAGCGATGCCGCACGCCGGACGTCAACGGCTCGACAAGAACACCGACCGTGACGGGCTCTTCCACATCGCCCCGGGCCGTCAGGCCCGTGACGTCGGGACCGGCAAACACGCGTATCGACCGCCATGGCTCGCCGGCGAGCACCGCGACGGGTCGCCCGTCGTTCTCCGCTCCAATCAGTGGCGGCAGGTCGATCATCCGAAAGAACGGAGCACCCGTCGCGGCCGCCGGCTCTCCCGCCGATGGAGCGCTGTCATCCTCCGCGACGAGGACGGTCGACACCGGTTCGAGCGTCGCCGACGGTTGCTCATCCATGTCCAGCCGCACCATCCGCCAATCGCGGTCATCGCCCTCGACCGAGACGATATCTCCCGGTTCCAGCGCCAGGCGTTCCAACGGCCCCAGGGAGACGGTCAGGCGCTCCTCCCGTCCGGTTTCCAGCGCTCGCGCCGCCGCCGCCTGCGCCAGCGCGCGCGAGCATACCGCCGGCAGATCCATGTCGATCCCGCCGCCGTCGCCGTCGGCCCGGACCACGGCCGAGCCGGTCTGATACTCGCCGGCGCCGTCGATGAACCGCACCCGGGCCGCGCCAGGCCGAGCCTCGAGCGTCCGCTCGGCCTGCACGCTTCCGCCCTCGCCGGGCAGCGCCAGAGCCTCCGGCGTCAAGGTCAACGCGACGGGTTCCTCACCGATGATCGCGACCTTGCCGTCACGCTCCGCCGCGAGCATTCCGAGCCCCGCCAGCAGAGGCTCGAGCGCATCGCGCGTGCGCATCGGCCGGTCGATGACATAGCCCTGCACCTCGCCAGGCGGCCGTCCGATCTCGAACTCGCTATCGAGCAGGCCGCCCCGCTTGAGAACCTCGGCGATCAGATCGCGCGTTTCGCCGCCCAGCCGACCGTTCAGCCAATGCCCCGTCCGCCACGCCGGCGCATCGGCCCAGATGTCCATCCGCGCCGGAAAAGCCGGCCACGGCCGGGCGTCCCAGCACCAGGCGGCCGCGGCCTCCAGCATCCGTCCGCCGTAAATCGCAGACACAGGGTTGTTCGCGGGATCGTCGAAATGAGCCAGTACGGCCTCCAGCGCCCGCCGTTGCATCCGGTCGTCCCGGGCTCCTGTGGAGAACGGCGGCAATCCGCCCTCGACGCTCTTGGGATCCTGGAACAGGTTCGGCGCATTACCGCCCCGATCAACCGCGGGGCAGCCGAACTCGGTCAGCCGGATCGGTTTCATGCCCGGGACCCAGGCCGTGGGCGTCGGGGCCCGCACGCCTCCCGGACGGTCATGGTGCGCGTTCGACCACCAACCTTTCAGGTCCTTGGGCCGGAACACCCAATCCTCGCCATACCCCACGTCGATGATCGGCGTGCGCGCCTGTGCGGCGCGATCCGCCGCCGAGGCATAGAACCAGTCGAAGCCTTCGCCGCCGGCCATCTGCATGGCGAGATTTTCGACGTCGTCGGGCCCGGCGAAGGTCGCTCCGTCGAGACCGCCAGCCCCAACCCGCCAGTCGCCGAGCGGCGGATACCAGTCGATGCCGACGTAATCGATGTTCGGATCAGCCCACAGCGGATCGAGATGGAAGACCACGTCCGCGCCGTCGCGCCACCCGAAATACTCGGACCAGTCCGCGGCGTATGAGAGCTCTGCGTCCGGTCCGACGATGGCCCTGCATTCGGCCGCCAACGAGCGGTATTCCGCCACAGCCGGAGATACGCCCGCAGCGTCGCGTGTCCACGTCAGCCCCCGCATCTCGGACCCGATCAGGAGCCCATCCGCACCCGTCTCCGCCGCCAGCGCCGCATAGTGGAGAGCCAGACGCCTGAGACCCCAGCCCGCCGCCTCGCCGAAAACCGCCGCCACGTCGGCGACTGACGCAGGGCCGTTCTCGCCCCGGATACGGCCCCGCCACGGATAGGCCGCCTGCTCCACGCCGCCATAGGGATCAGGGAGGCTGTTGCCGGGTGGCACGTCCATGAACACGAACGGATACAGCGTCACCTGAAGGCCCCGCGCCTTCAGCTCGGCCACCGCCTGCCGCACGCTCTGATCCGAGGGCGTTCCGCCATAGGCCGGGCCGCCGCCGCTCTGCGAGATCAGGTGCGCATCGGCCCGCGTCAGGCCCGCGACGGACCAGGCCATCGGCTCGGTCGGCTTGTCTCTGCGCTCCACGCCGGGCCGGACCGCGCAGGATCCCGCCCGGAGGTCATCGCCGAACCAGCCGATCACCAGGCTGACGCGCTTCAGGTTGGGGGCCTGGGCCTGAAGCTGGTCCAGCGATACGGCGAGATCGGTCCGCCCCTCGCCCGTATGCAGGTTCTCGGGTCTGGTTCGCGTCAGTCCCTCGCGCCGCATCACGGCTTCGGTCGCCAGCACGAACTCGCCCGCGCCGGGGATCAGGCAGACGCCCTCCAGCCGTTCTTCCAGCCGTGGTCCCGGCCCGCGTGGCCGCCGGAACACCTCGAAAGCCAGCTGAGGCGGCCGGTTGCCATATGGTCCCAGCGGCAAATCCTCGAACACTACATACGCCGTGCCGCGATACGCCGGGGCATTGGCCTCCACGGCCTCGATTAACGAATCCGGCGTCTGGGTGTCCGTGCCCCGATGCAGCCGCATCGTCACACCGGTCATGTCCATCGGCCGGCCGTCGGCCCAGACCCGGCCGATCCCGTCGACCGGTCCCTCACACAGCGCCACCGCGAAGCTCAGGGAGTAGGCGTACTCGACCGTACGCGGTCCGCCCTTGCCTGCCGACGACGTGTTTCGGCCCTCCAGAAACCGGGCCGCCCAGATTATCTGTCCGGTCACGCGGGCGCGCCCGAATGCGCACGCCATGGGTGCGCCTTCCGCCGCCCCCTGCAGAGCCAGCGAGTTCAGTCTCGGCCCCTTCTGGCGCGCGGGTTCCAGTCCGGCGACCAGCGCCCTGTCGGCCATGCCGCCGATGGTCGCTCCAAGAACGCGGCCGATGCCGCCGCCGATCGCCCCGCCGATCCCGCCCAGCACAACCTGCGCCATCAGCCGATCTCCCGATCAGTCCCGCGGGAGGGCCAGGCGAACGCCGCCACCAGCCGTCGCCGCCACCATGTCCCCATCCAGCTCTCGACCACCGCCCGACCCCAGTAGGCGTGAATCATGCGCGGCTCGGCGGCGCCAACCAGCGCACCCTCGCTCATGATCGCGCAGTGCTTGGCCGGACAGCCCGGCGCCATCCGGAACAGCAGCACATCACCGGCGCGCGCCCTTTCGACCGGGACCTCTTTCAACCAGCGGCGCGCGCCGTGCAGCAGTGTCTCCTCGCCTCCGGTCTCGGCCCAATCCGGACCGTACGGCGGCGGCGATCCCGGTTCCGCTCCGAACAACTCCCGCCAGACGCCGCGCACCAGCCCAAGACAATCCGCGCCTTGGCCTCGCAAACTGGCCTGGTGTCGGTAGGGCGTGCCCAGCCAGGTCCGGGCGATCGCCACAGCCCGCGCCCTCATCGCCGGCTCCGGCCGTCGTTGCGCCCGCCCTCCACCGGAGCGGCGGTCAGGAAATCGTCTCCCGGAATGTCGGGAAAGCCCTGAAAGTTCGGGCCATTGCCGAACATGCCGACACACGTGGCCCAGCGTTTGTCGCACTGCCCGCCTGGAAACTCCGCAAGATCGACCTTGCATCGCGCGTCGCCGAGTTGAGCGTCGCAGTCTCGGCCATAGGCCCGCCCGACAACCCGCTCCAGCGCCGCCAGCGGCCCTTCCAGATCGGCGGTGAATCCTTCCCCCTGACGTCGGATTCGCGAGAGCCTCGCGATCCACAGCCGAACCTTAATATCAGGCCTTCGCCAGTCGACGCGCCACAGCGTGATCTCGGCTCGATCGTAGAGGCCGGCCAGGACGTCGACCTCCCTGATGCCGTCATCGTCCAGGACGCCCGCTGCGACCGCCGATCCGGACGCGAGTCCCACCGCGCTTTCGGCCGCACCGGCGGTCCACCCGCTGGCGGCCCGGCAGAGGACGCCGTCCACCTCCAGATCACGGTCATGATCGGTGAAGCCCGCCACCACGCCATCGACCCGCTTCAGCAGCCAGGCGTGGCACAGTGTCGCCGCCCCGCTCTCGATGCGGATCGCCAGTTCGTCCGGTATCTGGCGCACGGTCAGATTCTCACTTCGATCAAGGGCGCGGCCGCCATCCTGCCCGCTGCGAAGCTCTCCAGCGTCACGTCGATCCTGTCGGCGTCGAAGCGGACCGGGACGTCGAATTCGAATCCGGCTGTGACGACGGCGCCGGCGGCCGGCGGTGAGGCCAGGGTGACCGCCCCCGTCGTCAGATCGAGCTCGAAAGCCTCCGGATTCAGCTCATCGGCGCCCACCGCGATCCTTACCGTCCCCCCGACCGGCTTGTGGATTCGACGATCAACGGCCGTCTCGCCGTCGCCGTATCGCTTGATCAGTTCGTAAGTGGTCCGAACGCCGTCGCCGACGCCCAGCCGCTGATCGAGCGGCGTGATCGCTGCGCTCGGGGCACAGGATCTGAAGTCGGCGAAGTCCCGGAACCGGAAACCGTACAGCCGCCCCCGCCGCGCCTCGAAGAAGGCCGTCAAGGTCGCCATGTCGTCCAGCGACTTGAGGTTCGCGCCGATCAGATAGCGCCGCCGTCCTTGCGCCCAGGGCGTCGAACGCCGCTCGAACCCCGACCCCAGGGTCACGATCTCGGTGCGCCGCTCGACGCCACCCGTCGACCCGAAAGCCAGGCGGGCGGGCAGCCTCACTTCGTGAAACGCCATCACCATCTCCGAAAATGTCATGCCGGGCCGGCCGAGGAGGCCCGCCCCGGCCCGTGAAGCCCTAAAGCCGACGCGCGCCCAGCGAGACGGCTCGAGCCAGGGCCTGGGCGATCTGGGCCTCCGACCTCAGAAGGGTCTCCGCCCCGCCGTCGACCCGCACATTGACCGTCACGTTCGCGCCCCCCGACGGTTCGATCACCCCGGCGCTTCCGGGCCGGAAGAGCTCCGGTCCCCGTTCCCCGACCAGATAGGCGCCGCCGGCCATCACCGGACCGCCTTCCGCCCGCGCGCCGGAGAACGCCGACCCCGCCGCCTGCGCGATCGCGCTCGACAGTCCTCCCACGCCGCCCCCGCCCGCCGCCGCATTGATCGCGGCAAGCACGGCGCGCGCCAGTTCGGCCAGGGAGATTTCGCCGTCGGCGGCGGCCCGCGCCAGCGAGCGGGCGAGCCCGGTTCCCGCGCGCTCAAACGCGCTTTCGATCGAGGCCGCCGCTCTCTCGGCCGGTTCCCTGAGGCCGTCCAGCGCCGCGGCCGCCTCGGCCGCCCGCCGCGGCACCGAGTCGATGCTTCCCGTTCCGGGCTCGTCAGTCATCGGGCCACGTCTCCGCCATTCGCTCGAATTCGCTCCGCCGCATCGGCGGGTTCGTCTCCGGTGCTTCCATCAGCATCCGCCATTCCTTCAGCGACAGTCGCCAGAAGGCCTCAGGATCCACGCCCAGGCCGGCCGCCGCGCGCAGCATCAGGCCCCACGGGGTTCTCAAGCGACCGCCGCGAAGGCCTTGGCCACCGCCTCCGCCGCCTGCCGCGGGTCCACCGGCGCTTCGGCCAGTTCCCCTGCAAAGGCGCTCTCCCCTCCGCCTCTGAGCAGCGCCGCGAGGACCGCCGTCAGGTCCCGCGCCGACAGCCCCCGCATCCGCTCCGCCAGGCCTGAGAGCCCGTCGCAACCCAGCGCCGTCTCCATCTCCGCCAGCGCGCCCAGGGTCAGGCACAGGCACCGATCGGCTCCCGCCAACCCCGCGACGACCTCGCCTCTCGCTCCGTTGGCCCCCATCATGCTGCGCCGAACGTCACTTCACCCGCGCTGGCCAGGCTGATCGCGAACGTCGCTTCGCCCTCGTGCTCGCCGGCGTATTCCAGCGCCGCCACGAGGAAGGGTCCCTCCAGCGTGCCGAAGTCCGGCACGATCAGCCGCCAGGTTCGCGCCGCCTGATCGAAGAAGGCCTCGCGGATCAGTGCGTCCGACGCCGCGTCGCGAAAAATCCCCTGCCCGGCGACGGCCGCCGATTTCACGCCGGCGCCGCCCAGCAGTTCTCTCCACCGCCCAGCGCTGTCGCCGTCGGTGGCGTCCACCGTGCGCGCGTTCAGCGACAGCGTCCGCGCCCTGAGGCCGGCGACGGTCGTGAACACGCCCGGCGCGCCCTCGATCTTCAACAGAATGTCCTTGCCGCGTTGCGCCGCCATCTTCAGTCCTCCTCGGTCACGGCGCGTACGCGCAGCACCGCAAATGTCCTCAGCCCGTCCGGAGCCGGATAGACGTCTGCGAACGTCAGCCTCACGCTGACGGTCCGCACGCCATCCGCCGCCAGGGCCGCATCCGTGAGTCCCAGCCGCAGGGCGGCCAGGATCGCCTTTGCCTCTTCGGTTCCGCGAAACCGAGATACGGTGGTCAGGGTCAGCGCGTGCTCGATCCCGCCCCCATCCGCCCCGAGGGGGCGGCTCTCCGATCGTCCGATCAGCAGATATGGAAGCGCCGGCCTGTCCGGCGGCGCATCCCATATTCGGGGCGGCTCGCCCAGCAGGGCGCGCACGCCCGCATCCTCGCCCAGATGGGCGATCAGAGCCTTTTGCAAGGCCAGTTCGTGGCTCATGACGCCCGCTCCAGGTGCAGGATGGCCTGTCCGCCGACGGTCTCGGACGACCGGATCCGCCAGTCGGCGCCGCCGAACCTCAGCACCCGCTCGGGACTCAAGCGCGCGTCGGCCCGGGTTTCAGCCGTCATGATTTCCATGACGCGCAGACCTCCGGCCTCGCCCTTCTCGCGCCGGCGCCGCGGACCCAGCTTCAGCCAGGCCGATCCCACGGGTTCCCATGTCATCGCCCGGCCGCCGTATGGCGTCTGGCTCTCCAGCCCTTCGAACAGACCCGCCAGCACCCTCACAGCCGCACCACGCGATAGGGCGCGGTCCAGGCCTCGACCGGCTGGATCGGCATCTCGCGGTCGCCCCGCTCATAGGCGCGAAGGGCCAGCATCAGGATCGCCAGCCGCAACGGAGCGGGGGACGTAGAGGTCAAGGCCAGACCCACGTCTCCCTCGATCCTCGTCTGCGCCGCATCGATCAGGGTCTGTATCAGCCCATCCTCGGCGTCGTGCTCGACGCGCAGGAACAGCTTCGCTTCCGCCAGCAAGACGGGTGCGGTCATTGGAAACCTCGCTTTGCTCGTAGTGGCGAGAGGCCGGGGACGAGGGGCGACTGATCGCCAACCCCGTCCCCTCCGTCGCCGGATACCGGACGCGTCAGGAGCGCGCGTCGCCCCTCGCCCCTCGCGACTAGCTCGCGCTGAACTTCATCACCTTGATGGCGTCGAAGTTCTGAACCCCGCCGCCGACGCGCTTGGTGGTGTAGAACAGCACATAGGGCTTGGCGGAGTACGGATCCCGCAGCACCCGGACACCGGCGCGGTCGACGATCAGATAGCCGCGCTGGAAGTCGCCGAAGGCGATGGCCGCCGCGTCGGCCCCGATGTCCGGCATGGTCTCGATCTCGGTCACCGCATAGCCCAGCAGGCTGGCGGTCTCGCCCGGCCGCTGCGCCGGCTGCCAGATGTAGCCGCCGTCGCTGTCCTTGAACTTCCGCACCGCCGACACCGTCTTGCGGTTCATCACGAAACGGCCATTCGGCCGGTATCGGGCCTTCGGTGCATAGACCAGATCGATCAGCCTGTCGGTCGGGCTGGACGGTGAGAACGCCCCCGGCGCGCCCGAGGCGACATAGCCGATCTTGCCCCACTCATGGCTCGCCTCGGCCACGATGTCGTAGCTCAGGAACCCCTTGGGCTTGTTGATCCCGTCGCCGGTTACGAAGGCCGTCGTCTCCTGGGCCGCGAAAGCGTCCTCGACTTCGGAGGCGAGCCATTCGTCCAGGTCGATCAGCGCATCATCCAGCAGGCTCTGCGTCGCTGCGGGACTGGCGTACAGGTCGGCCGACGGGAACTCCAGCAACGCCAGCGTCGCCGGATCCGTCTCCGGGCGCGCCGCCGTCTCGGCGACCCAGCCCGCGGCCAGGCCGGCCGTGGACACGGGCTTCCTGAACACCCCGGCGCCGACGGTGCGAACGCTGGCGATCTCGCGCATCGGCGACCCCGCCATCAGGCGCCGCTCGATGGCCCGCTCGGTCTGCTCCGGCGCCACATAGCCGGCCGAGTTCGACGCTGTGGACAGTCCCGCCTTCAGCTCCAGCCCGAACGACTGGCCCGTCTTGAGATAGCCGTCGAATGCGGCCTTCTCCTCCCCATGAAAGGGAGAGGAGGAACGCGAATCGGTCGAGGGGCTGGCCGCCAGCTCCGGCCTCCGCCCCTCGCTGACCACCCGATCCAGCCGCGCTTGCGCACTGCTCACCGCCTGGTCGATCCGCGCGACCTTTTCCTCCAGCAGCGTATCGGCGCAGGCCTTGCGCTCGATCTCGTCCAGCCGGGCGTCGTTCGCCCCTTTGAACGCCTCGAACGCCGCCATCATCTCGTGCATGGCGGCGCGCGCCTCGGGGGTGCCCGAGGCCGTCTTGGTCTCTTTCATGGTGTCTCCGGTTTTCAGGAACCGCGGGATGCGGTTAGGGTCGGGGCGTGAGCCGCCCCCTTGAAACAATGTCTTTGTCCCGTGGCGGCGCCGGGTGAGCGCCCGCTTCACCAAACTCGAGCGCGAGGTCATGGCCGCGATGGCCCACGACCTGCGCCGCGTGGCGCCCGATCTGGCCGGTCAGTTCGAGGAAAGCCTGCCCGGTACGCGCCGCAACACCGGCTCAGGCCTGTTCACCGCGATCATCGTCAACTCCCGACGTCCGCTGTCGGTCGAGCGCGCCACCGGTCGCTTCGGCACGGTTCACGCCATGGTCGGCGCTCTGCCCGATCCGATCGCCTTCCAGGTCGAACTCCTGAACGGCCGCCTGGTCGCCCTCCACGGCGACGCCTACGGTCTGGACACCCGGGCTGTCGACTTCGCCCGCGTTCCGTACGACCAGGTTTTCACCGTCAACGATCGGGGCGACTCCATCGCCTTCGAGCCCGCCGCCCTGATGCCGCCCGGTCCTCTGACGGATCTGCAGCGCCATGCCGAGCCGGCCCAACCCGCTCCGCCGCGCACCCTTGTCAATGTCGGTCCGCTCCAGCGGCTTCAGGACACGGAGCCCGTCCCCGCCCCTTCCCTGATCGAGACGCTTCTCGCCCCGGCCCCGGCCGGCGCCGCGCCCCTGGACAAGGACGAGAAAATCTCCCTGATCATCGGCCTCTGGGTGGCCATCGCCGCCGCCGGCTTCATCGCCGTGGTCGTCTTCGACATCCCGATCGTCTTCGCGGGCGTCCTCGGCATCTTCGCCGGGCGGGCGCTCCAGACCCCGAAAGGGCTCGCGTTGGTCAAGCGCGGGATGGAGGCATACCGGCGCGCCCGGGCGGAGCGATCGGCCTGAACCGCGCGCCCGGCAGCATCGGAAACGTCACCAGCGACACCTCCCACAACTCCACTTCGACCAGCACCCTCAATCGCCCCTCGCGCCGCGCCCGCCGACTGCGGAAGCCGATCGACAGTCCGTCCAGCGCGCCGGCCCTGGACAGGGCCTGCGCGAACCGCGCCTCGGCTGACCAATCCATGACCCGCCCGCGCACCCACAGGCCGCGGTCGTCCTCGATGATCTCATCCCAGACGCCGATCACCGACCGGCTCTCGTGCTGATGCAGCATCCGGACGCCTCGCGCACCGGCGGCGGCGACGCTCCCATTGAAGGCGCCTTTCGAGACGACGTCGCCGTTCAGGTCGGCCACGCCCCACAGGGACGCATAGCCTTCGATCGCGAGCCCCTCGTCCCGAACGGAACCGGGCCGCGATCCTGCGGGCATTGTTGCGCCGGGGACCCCGCTCACGCGCCGCGCTCCAACCGCGTCTCCATCCGCTCGACCGCCGCGCGGGTGGCCTTGCTCTGCTCTTCCAGCCGCGCCAGCCGCTCCGCCACCTGACGGTGCTCGCCGACCCGGTCTTCCAGGGTGGCGATCCGCGCCGCCGCGCCGCCGGCCCATACCAGGGCCCCGGCGGTCTGCACCGCCAGCGCCGCGATCACCGCTATCGGAACCTTCCGCATATCCATCACACACCTACTCCAGCCATGCGTCGCCGTTCCTCGTCCGTGAGGAAGCTGGCCGCCTCCAGTCGCGCCCACAGGGCGTCCCGCTCCGGCTGCAGCGCCGGCAGGCCGTCCAGATCCGCCTCGATCCTCGCACCCGCGAACCGGCCGCCCAGCCACCCGGTGAGCGCCGCCGCCGTCTTCCTCACCAGCGGCGCCACCGTGCCGCGCCAGAAGGCGGCGTTGGCCTCGCGATAGTTTGAGTAGGTCGCGTCCCCGGGAATCCCCAACAGCTGCGGCGCGACGCCGAAGGCCAGGGCGATCTCGCGCGCCGCCGCGTGCTTCCCGGCGATGAAATCCATGTCGGCCGGCGTCCAGCTCATCGGCTTCCAGTCCAGCCCGCCTTCGAGGATCATCGGCCGGCCCGCGTTCATCGTCCCTGCGTGGCTCTCGTTGATCTGTGATCTCAGGGTCTCGAACTGTTCCGCCGTCAGCCGCTCGCCATCCCTGGCGCCATAGACCAGCGCGCCGCTGGGTCGCGCAGCATTGTCCAGCAGCGCCTTGTTCCAGGCGCTTGAGGCATTGTGCACGTCGATCGCCGACGCCGCCGCCTCCAGCGGCGAAAAGCCGTAGTGGTCGTCGGTCGGATGGAACAGCTTCAGCTGCATCACCGGCATCCAGCCGTCGGCGTGACGGCCGATCCGCAGCGCGCGGCCATCGACGGTATACTCATAGGCTTCGGGCCAGCCGGCGCGGCCCGGGACCACCTTCATCCGGTCAGGCCGCAGCGTCCAGAGCTCGGCGGGCGTGTCGTCACCAACGGCCTCCGCGTATGCATTACCCGCAGTCTGCAGGCCGCCGTACAGCGCTTCCAGCCATTCCGTCCCGGACTGCTCCGGGTTCGGCTGGGCCAGCAACAAGGCGAGTGGATGGTCGTCGCGCCTGACGCCGTCGATGAACACCGCCAGGGGAGTCGACGCCGCCGCTTCGACGACCATGCGGATGCATCGATAGGCCACCGCGTTGCGGCCGAACCCCTCCGTCGCCAGGTTCGCATAATCCCTGGGCGTCCATCGCGGACGCCCGGCGCTGGTCAGGGCGATCAGGGGGCCGGCCCGGCTATCCTTGATTTCGGGCGCGACAAGGCTTCGCCGCCCCCCGAAGGGTCGCCGCCAATTCAGCATGGTGATCTCCGAGGTAGCCGACGATCGCGCCGGTCAGGTCATGTCGCCGGCGCATCCGCCGCGCCCGCTCTTCCGGGGACGCTCACCTGATTTGCCGACGTATCAACATCATACGCCCCCAGCGTTATCAGGATGGAAGAATGGCTCGAGAAAAGGTCATGCTACTGATTCAGCGAGCTTTTAAATCGCGAACCCGACTATAGATTCCCGAAAGGTCAGCACAGCGTCACGCACTCAGGCGGCGGCTGCGTCGTCCTGGCCCGCCGCCCGCTGCTCAAGCCGGGCTGCTATGACCCGCAGGAGTTCGCTTACCTGGATCGGTTTTCCGACATGGTCGTCCATGCCTGCCTGCCGGCATCGCTCGACCTGGTCGGGCTGCACATTGGCGGTCAGGGCCACGATCGGGATCCGACCTGCGGCGCCGTCGAAACCGCGGATCGCCCGGGTCGCGTCCAGCCCGTCCATCACCGGCATGTGCACGTCCATCAGGATCAGGTCATAGCCGCCGCCACGGGCCGCCTCGACAGCCTGGGCGCCGTCGACGACCGTCTCAAGCGCCACCCCCATGCTGCTCAGGATCGCAGTGACGAGCTCGCGGTTGGCGGCGGCGTCGTCGGCCATGAGAATGCGCAGTCCCTGCGGTGAAGGTCCCTCGGTCCCGCGGCCGACGCTGTCCGTCGCTTCCGCGGGGGGCAGCGGAACTTCAAACCAGAAGGTCGAACCCTCGCCGGGCCGGCTCTCTGCGCCGATCTCCCCGCCCATCATCTCGATCAGCCGCCGCGAGATCGACAGCCCCAGGCCGGTGCCCCCGTACAGTCGCGTCGTCGAGGTATCGGCCTGGCTGAAACGCTCGAACAGGGTGTCGATCTTTTCGGCGGACACGCCGATCCCCGTGTCGCTGACCGCCAGCCTCAGCCGCCCGTCCGACCAACCCATTTCCAGGCGCACGCCACCCTTGGCCGTGAATTTGGCGGCGTTTGACAGGAAGTTCAGCGTCACCTGTCGCAGCCGGCCCTCGTCGCCGGTCAGGGCGGGAGGCGCCGACGGGTCCACGACGACGGTCAGCGACAGTCCCCGGGCCTCGCACTGGCCCTCGACCATGGCCGCCGCGGCGCGCGCCATCGCCGCGGGATCGAAGGCCCGCGACTCCAGCGACACCGCGTCCGCCTCCAGCTTGGAGTAGTCCAGTATGTCGTTGATGACCCCCAGCAGGGCCACGCTCGCGGTCGCGATGTGATCGACGTAGCGCCGCTCATCCGACGGCAGGGCTTCGCTCTGCTGCAACAGGCCCGAGAAACCGATCACGCTGGTCAGCGGCGTCCGCAGCTCATGGCTCATATTGGCCAGGAATTCCGACTTGACCCGTGCTCCGGCCTCGGCCCGGTCGCGTGCTTCGATCAGATCCTGCTCCAGCCGCTTCGTGTCGGTGACGTCGCGCATCAAATCCTGGAGCTCGACGACCTGCCCTTCAGCATTGCGGACGACGGTGGTCCGCGCCTCGAACCAGCGGATTTCGCCGTCGCGATTGTACCCCCGATAGGTCACGCTCAAATTCGACGGTTCCGGTCCCGAGTTGGCGTACGCACGAAAACTATCCTCGAGGATGGGCACGTCGTCGGGATGGATCAGGTCGGTCACCATCTTTCCCACCACGGTCGCGGGGGCGTGGCCGGTGACGGTTTCGATCGATGGCGACACATAGGTCACCACGCCATCGACGCCGTAGGTGATGATGATGTCCGTCGCCCGGTCGGCCAGCAGCCGGTAGCGCGCCTCGCTGGTCGCGATCGCCTCATGCGAACGCACCTCCTCGGTGACGTCCTGGATCACGCCGAACAGGGCCTGGACTCGGCCCTTCGGACCTATTTCGCACAGCGCCTTGGCATGGGCGATCCGTTCGGCGCCGTCCGGCCGCCGGATTCGGAGCTGGCATTCATAGCCTTCGCCCGTGGCCAGGGCGTGCTCGATCATCGCTTGCAGCACCCCCCGGTCGTCCGGATGGTAGGCGGCGACGACCGACTCGACGGTCGGCTCGAACGTCGGATCCTCGCCATGGATCGCATAGACGACGTCCGACCACGTCACGACGTCGCTCTCCACCACCCATCGCCAGTGGCCGACGCCGGCGACCGTTTCGGCCATCTTCAGCGTCTCGACCATCTCGGCCTGTTGTTCATGCGCGCGCACGTCGTCGGTGATGTCCTGGAACACCCCGAATACGGCGGTGACGGCCCCCGTCTCGTCGCGGTCGCAACGGGCGATCGAGCGGGTTACCCGCGCTTCCCCGTCGGCGCGCGTCAGGCGGAGCCGGGCCTCATATCCCTCGCCCGTCTCCATCGCCCGCGCCATGAAGGTCTGGATCATCCGCGCGTCCTCGGGATGATAATTGGCCATCGCGCTGTACTGCGTCGGATCGACCGAGCCAGGCTCCAGGCCGTGAATCCGGAACACCTCGTCGGACCAGGACACCATCCCGGTTGTCGCCTCCACATGGAAATGCCCGACCCCGGCCATGGTCTCGGCCAGTTGCAGCGTCCCCATCTTTTCCGCGCTGACCCGGGCTTCCGCGTCCCGGTCGATCAGATCGCCGGCCATCTCGGCCAGTCGCTTCAGGTTCGCGGTTTCCTTCGCCGTCAACGGTCCACGCGGACGCGTGTCGCAGACGCAGATCGAACCCACCGCCCCCCCGTCCCGGTCGCTGACCCTGGCTCCGGCATAGAAGCGCAATCCCGCCGGTCCGACGACGAGCGGATGTTCGCGGACACGCTCGTCGGTCAGACCATCCTCGATCACCAGCACCATCCCTGGTTCGCCGGCGACCATCAGTCGTGTAACGCTGCCGTCAGCCGGGATGGACTCCATGTCCAGGCCCACGGCCGCCCGAAAAGCGGTCTCTTCCTCGCGCAGGATGGTCAGCAGGCCGATCGGCGTGTCGAACAGGGCGCAGGCGAGCTGGACGAGCCTCTGTCCCGGGCTCTCCATCGGTCCTGTCCTGTCGTGGTCCGCGGGCGGCACGAAAATTACCTCACCATTGAGGCGATGGTATCGTCGGTGTGCGAACTAAGGGTTAGCGCGGCTCTCCGCCGCGTTCGTCCGTCCACTCGGGCGCCTCGAAGTCGAGCGCGTCCTCCGGGTCCTTCAGGGCCAGCTCCGACACGGTCTGCCCCCGCACCGATACGCCGGCTTCATGAACGCTCTCCGGGTCGCCCGACACCAGCGGATGCCAGGCGGCCAGCGCCCGTCCCTCATGGATGCGGCGGTAGGCGCAGGACTTGGGCATCCACTCCAGCGCCTCGATGTTCCACGGCGTCAGCTTGATGCAGTCGGGCACCTGCTCCCGGCGATTGGCGTAGTCGGAACAGGTGCAACGCACCGGGTCGAACAGCCGGCAGTGCACCCGGGTGGGCACGACCTCGCCCGTGTCCTCGTCCTCGAACCGCACCAGACAGCACAGTCCGCAGCCGTCACACAGGCTCTCCCACTCCTCGCGCGTCATCTGCTCGAGACGCTTGGTTTGCCAGAAGGGTCGTTCCATCGGCGGCCTCATACGCCGATTGGAAGTGCGTGTCGTCAGCGCTCTTCCACCGAGGTTCCGGCGACGCTTGGAAGTCCCGGGGGACTGGGCGCCCTGTTGAACGCGATGAACGCGTCCACCGGGTGGCGGACCGCCGCCGCCCGGTCTATAGCCCCCGCCTCATGGCCGCCAAGACCCCCGGAAAACCCCCGCTCGTCGCGCTCAAGGACGTCCGCCTGCAGGACGGGCCGCGCCCCCTGTTCGACGGGGTCGATATCGCCATCGAGCCGCGCACCCGCGCCGCGCTGGTGGGTCGGAACGGCGCCGGCAAGTCCACGCTGATGAAGCTGGTCATGGGCCTGGTCGAGCCGGACGCCGGCGAGCGTTCGGTGCAGGCCGGCGTCCGCTTCGCCTACGTCCCCCAGGAACCTGACATCACGGGCGAGACCCTGCTCGACTACGCCGTTTCCGGCGACGCCCAGCCGTGGACCGCCGAGGCCTGGCTGACCACCTTCGGCCTCGACCCCGCAAAGCCCGCGGTGAACCTGTCGGGCGGAGAGATCCGTCGCGCCGCCCTGGCCAGGGCCTTCGCGGAAGAGCCTGACCTGCTGTTGCTCGACGAGCCGACCAACCACCTCGACATTCTGGCCATCGAACTGCTCGAGAACGAACTGCTCAGCGCCCGTTTCGCCGTACTGGTGGTCAGCCACGACCGCGCCTTCCTGAACCGCGTCACCCAGTCCTGCCATTGGCTGGAAGGTCGCCGCGTCCGCACCCTCAACAAGGGTTTCGCCGCCTTCGACGAATGGGCCGACAAGGTCATGGAGGAGGAGGCCGAGTCCCTGCGCCGCCTGAACAAGGCCATCGAGCGCGAGACCTACACCTTCTATCGCTCCATCACCGCCCAGCGCACCCGCAACGAGGGCCGCGCCCGCGCCCTGAACGCCATGCGCGCCGACCGCTCCGAACGGGTCCGCGACCTGCCGCGCGAGCTCAACCTCGGCGTCGATTCCGGTGTGGCTTCCGGCAAGCTGGTCGCCGACCTGAAGGGCGTGACCAAATCCTTCGGCGACCGCGCCGTCATCAAACCCTTCACCACCCGTGTCATCCGCGGCGACCGCCTCGCCATCGTCGGTCCCAACGGCGCGGGCAAGACCACCCTCGTGAAGATCCTGCTGGGCGAGCTCAAGCCGGACAGCGGCACGGTCCGCCTCGGCGCCAATCTCGACCCCGTCTACCTCGATCAGTCGCGCGAGGGCCTGCGCAGCGACATGACCCTGTGGGACGCCCTGACCCCCGGCGGCGGCGACTCCATCCTCGTGCGCGGCGTGTCGAAGCACGTCGCCGCCTACGCCAAGGATTTCCTGTTCCAGGAAGGCCAGCTGCGCCAGCCGATCTCGACCCTGTCCGGCGGCGAGCGCAATCGCCTGCTTCTGGCCCGCGCGCTGGCCAAGCCGGCCAACATGCTGGTCCTCGACGAGCCGACCAACGACCTCGACATGGACACGCTCGACAAGCTCGAGGAGTTGCTCGAGTCCTACGACGGCACCCTGATCCTGGTCAGCCACGACCGCGATTTCGTCGACCGCCTGGCCACCTCGACCATCGCCATGAACGGCCGCGGCGACATCGTCGAGACGCCCGGCGGCTGGACCGATTTCATCCGCCAGAACCCCGGCTTCCTCCGCCCCGGCGCCAATCCACGTCCGCAGGACAAGGAGGCCGCCCGCCGCGCGGAGGCCGCGCCGGCTCCGGCGACCGTTGCGGCCGCCGCGCCGAAAAAGCCGGCGAAGATGACCTTCAAGGACACCCATCGGCTCAAGGAGCTGGAGGGCCTGCTCGCCACCCTCCCCGCCGACATCGCCCGCCACGAGGCGACTCTCGCCGACCCCGGCCTCTACGCCCGCGACCGCAAGGCCTTCGACCGCGCCACCGCCAACGCCGACCGCGCCCGCGCGCTTCTGGCCGCCGCCGAGGAGGAATGGCTGGAGCTGGAGGCGAAGCGGGAAGCGTTGGGCGGTTGATCGACCGCTTTCTGTGGAAAACGCAAACCGCTGATCCGCTTCCGCGAATTCGGTCCGCCCACAGATATGCACAGGGTTATGCACCGGGGCCGGGGCGGTTCCGCACAGCCGGCCGAATTCGGGCGCTTGCCGTCTAACGGATTTGGCGCGAACGTCAACAGGCCGAGGGACACGGCGGCGCGGAAATCCGGGGAGACCCGGGGCTCAAAGCGGACCGGCCCGGCTCTCTGATCGAACGCACCGGGGGGTTTCGACCTTAACGGACGGGAGACAGGATCAAGGCCCAAAGGATCCTTCGAAGGCTTCGGCCCCAGAAGACCCGGAGGGAACCGGATCGGGATCGATGGACGGCGCGGGGCTCGACCTCGTGGAACGCCGGAGACCAGGAGCGCGACAGGATACAGCCGACCATCGCCGGGGTTCGCCTCGCTGATGCTGAAGCCAGGGTCCTGAACCTCAATGGCCAAGTCCAACCCGGACTTGGCGAGGGGACGAGGAAAACCGGTTCGCCGGGGATCTTCGTCCCCTCGCTCAATTCCGGTGGCCGCTTTCGCGGGTGCGCCCCCCGGAGCGTCGCGCCCGGATCGCCCATCCCCTTCCCTTCCCAACGCCCCGGCCGTAAACCAAGGCCATGAAGCTGCGCGGGAATCGCCCCACATCGCCTGACCGCCGCGCCCTGATCGCCGGCGCCGGCGCACTGGCGGCGACAACCGCTCTCGCTGCCTGCGGACGCTCGGAGGCTCCGGTCGACGACGACGGCCGGGTCCGGCTCCGCTTCGCCACCGACTGGCGCGCCCAGGCCGAGCACGGCGGCTTCTACCAGGCCCTGGCCTCCGGAGCCTACGGGAAGCGCGGCCTCAACGTGCAGATCATCCAGGGCGGCCCGTCCGTTAATGTGCCGCAACTGCTGGCCTCCGGCGCCGTCGAGCTCGGCATGGGCTCGAACAGCTTCATCCCCATGAACCTCGTCGCCGAGGGCGCGCCGGTGAAGGCCGTCGCCGCATTCTTCCAGAAGGACCCACAGGTCCTGATCGCCCACCCCGACCCGTCGCTGAACTCCATCGCCGACCTGCGCGGCCGTCCCATCCTGCTGGCCGACGCCTCGATCAACGCCTTCTGGGTCTGGCTGAAAGCCCGATACGGCTTCACCGACGACCAGGTCCGCAAATACACCTTCAACCTGGCGCCCTTCCTGGCCGACGAACGCGCGGTGCAGCAGGGCTATCTGACCAGCGAGCCCTACACCATCGAGAAGGAGGCCGGCTTCACGCCCAGGGTCTTCCTGCTCGCCGACGAGGGCTACCCCTCCTACGCCACCATGGTGCTGGCCCCGAACGCCTTCGCCCGCGACAACGCCCGCGCCCTGCGCAGCTTCATCGCCGCCTCGGCCGAGGGCTGGCGCGACTACATCCAGGGCGACGGCAAGGCCGCCGACGCCCTCATCCGCCGGGATAATCCCGACATGACCCAGGATGTCCTCGACCAGGCCCGGGCGAAGCTCAAGGCGCACGGCATCGTCGATGGCGGCGACGCGGCGCTCTACGGCCTGGGCGCGATGACGCCCGAACGCTGGCAGGCCTTCTTCGAGGTGACCTCCCAGGCGGGCGTCTATCCAACCGGCCTCGACTGGCGACAGGCCTTCACGACCCAGTATCTGCCCGGCCGTGGCTGACGCCGAAGAGGCGTTCGCGGCGGCGCTGCGGGACGTCATCGTCCGCTACCCGGGCCGGCCGGCGCTGGGACCGGTCGACCTGGGCGTCGCGCCCGGAGAAATCCTGGCCGTGGTCGGCGCGTCAGGGGCGGGAAAATCCACCCTTCTGCGCCTCCTCGCCGGGCTCGAGACGCCCTCGGACGGGACGGTGATCCGCGGCGCCGGCCGCGGGCGCATCGGCTTCGTGTTCCAGACCGCCACCCTGATGCCTTGGGCTGACGTCCTGGCCAACGTCGCCCTGCCGCTCGAACTGGCTGGCGCGCCCCGCGAGGTGGCCCGCCGCCGTGCGTCAACGGGCCTGGCGGCCGTCGGTCTGGGCGACCGGCTGTCGACCCGTCCGCGGCAGTTGTCCGGCGGGATGGCCATGCGGGCCTCGCTCGCCCGGGCCCTGGTCACCGAACCGGACCTGCTGCTGCTCGACGAACCGTTCGCCGCCCTCGACAGCGTCACCCGCCGACGCCTCATTGAGGACCTGCACCGGCTCTGGGCCGGCCGGAAGCCCCGCCCCGCGATCGTCTTCGTCACCCATGACGTCGAAGAGGCCGTCTATCTGGCCCACCGCGCGGTCGTGCTCGACGCCGCGGCGGGACGGGTGGTTGCGGAACTGGCCTCTCCCGGCGTGCTGCCCCGACCGGAGGGATGGCGGGCCGACGTCGACTATCGTGCGGCGGTCGAAAGGCTGGCCGCGGAACTGGCTCGCAGCATGACTGCCATCCCGGCGGCGGATGAGAGGGGTTCATGAGCCGCCTCCTGCCGCCCCTGTTGTTGACGGCTCTCCTCCTCCTCGCGTGGGAGATCGCCTGCCGCGCCTTTCAGCTGCCGGTCTACCTGCTGCCTCCTCCCGGCGCGGTGGCCCTGTCCCTTGTTCACCGCGCGCCGCTGCTGCTGTCCTCCGCCGCCGCGACCTTCTGGATGGCCTTCCAGGCCCTGGTCGTCGCCTTTGGGCTCGGCGGCGGTCTGGCCCTCGCCGTTTCGCTCAATCGATCGGCCGAGCAGGCCGTTCGCCCCCTCGCGGTCGCGCTGCAGGTCACCCCCGTGGTCGCCATCGCCCCGCTGGTGGTGATCTGGGCGGGCCTCGACCATGCCGACAGGGCTGTCGTCGCCCTCGCTGCGGCGGTGGCCTTTTTTCCGCTTTTCTCGGGCGTGCTGACCGGCCTGAAGTCCGCAGATCCGGATCTGGAGCGGCTGTTCGACCTGTATGGCGCCTCCCCGCTGCAGCGGCTGCTCAGGCTGCGCCTGCCGGCCGCCCTTCCCTTCATCCTCGAGGGCCTGAGGGTCGCCGCCGGCCTGTCGGTCATCGGCGCCGTCGTGGCCGAGTTCGTCTCCGGCTCGGGCGCGACGCAGGGTCTGGCCTGGCGGCTGCTGGAAGCCGGCAACCGGCTGCGCACGGCCGACATGCTCGCGGCCCTGGTCTGCCTGATGATCATGGGTCTGGCGCTGAACGCCGTCGTCGGAGCGATCGAAGGCGCCGTGCGGCGCCGGCTGGCCTGAACGGACCTCCCCGTTAGCGGCGGGTTAAGCCCCGCACGGCTACCGTGGCGCTCCAGTTTCCGCGTCCGGAGCCCGCCCTTGCGCCGCGCCTCGATCCTCGCCGTCGCCGCTCTCGCCGCCACAGGTGTGCTGGCGCTCGCCGACGTCGCCTCGGCCCAATCCGCCCCGGCAGCCGGGCAGGCGCAGGGCCTTCGCTATCTGTCCTGGCAGGGCCGCGGCGAGCCGGCGGCCCCCTCCACGCGCGATGGGGCCCGGCCTGCGCCGGCCCGGACCGACCTGCGCCGCCCGAACACCGTCATCCCCCACGGCGGTTTCGCCGCGTCGGAGCCGCCGGCCCCGCGCCGCCTGTCTCCCGCTCCCGGGCCCGCCCGGCGAACCCTGACTCCCGCCAACGCCTGGCTTCAGCCGGCGGCGGTTCCGCCCGAACCGGCTCCGGCTCCTGTACCGCCGGCTCCGTCGGCGCCCGCGCCGCAGCCGTCTCCCGGCCCCGACTACTTGCCCGACCAGGGCCGCCGCGGTCAGCCCGCGCCCGCCGAAGCCGTCTATCCCGCGCCCCTTCGACAGGGCGACGCCTCCGTTACGGACGCCGCTGCGGACCCGATGGCTCCCCGCCGCGACGCGCCGATCTTCCGGATGCAGCAGGCGGCGCCCGCTCCACAACCGGAAGCCCCGTCCGCCGTCGCGCCCCCGGCTGAAGCGCCGGCTCAGCCGCGCCGCGTCGCGGAGGTGGCCGACTCCGGTGAGCGCCCCCCGCAACAGGGGGCCCGGTACTACTCCGTGCACCGGCAGAACGGACGCGAGCCGGATGCGCTGGTCATGCCCACGCCCACCTATGTCGACGCCCTGGTGGTGTCGATGACGGAGACCCCCGCCACGCAAGACCTGGCCGAACCGGCGCAGGGCCCGACCCTGATCCGCGATCGCGACGGAAACATGCGGGCGACCCCCGCCGCCTCCGACGGGGATCATCAGTGATCGAGGCGTCCACCCTGTCGCGTCTGCCCGACCTGATCGCCCTCGCGGAGGAGGACTCCAGCGAGAAGCGCCGCACCCTGCTGCGTGAACTGACGGACCATTTCTTCGGTGGATCGGCCCGCACCGCCACCGAGGACACCCTGTATGACGCGGTGCTGGTCAAGCTGGCTGACGACATGGAAACCGCCGTGCGGGCCGAGCTGTCCGCGCGCTTCGCCAACGCTCCCGACGCGCCGCACACCCTGATCCGCCGGCTGGCCAACGACGAGGCCGCCGTCGCCGGCGCGGTGCTGGCCGCCTCGCCCGTGCTGACGGACGAGGACTTGCTGGGGGTGGTGCGCCGGCACGGTCAGGACCATCTGCGCGCCGTCTCCGCCCGGCCCTCGGTGTCCGAAGCCGTCTCCGAGGTGATCGTCGAGCGCGGCGACGACGAGACCCTTGGAACCCTTCTGCGGAACGACGGCGCCCGCCTGTCGCGCAAGGCTTCGGAGGCCGCCGTGGAGCGGGCGAAGTCCAACCCCGACCTGCACGAAGCCACGATTTCACGCGCCAGCCTGCCGCCGGATCTGTTGAACGACATGTATTTCGTGGTCGAGGCGCGCCTGCGGACCCGGATACTCGAACAGAACGCGAGAATGGATCCGGCCTTGCTGGAGAGCGCCCTGGCCGCCGGTCGCGCCCGGATCGCGACGGACGACGGCGCCCTTCCCGCCGACTACGCGGAATGCTCGGCCTATGTGGAGGAACTGAAGGCCGCCGGACAGCTCACGCCCCAGATGCTGGCCCGCTTCCTTCGGTCAGGCGACCGCACCGGCGGCCGGACCTCGTTCCTGATCGCCCTGGCCCAGTTGGCCGATATTGATTTCCATACCGCCCGCCAGATCATCGAGCGGCGGGAACTGGATGCCCTGGCCGTGGTCTGCAAGGCCGCCGACCTCGATCGCGCCCTGTTCCTGACCTATGCGGTGGTGCTGCTGAACGACGACGGCGACGCCATGGCCAAGGCGCATTCCTACGCCCGCATGTACGCCGAACTGACCCGCGAGGCCGCGCTCAGGACCCTGCGCTTCTGGCGCATGCGGCGCGGCGCCCAGGCGGCCTGACCCCAAACGCAAGACGGCCGCCCCGTCGCCCGGGGCGGCCGCTTCTCAGCCAGTCGTATGAACCGGCTTATTTCTTGGCGCGGCCGGCGGCGCGGGCGGGTTTGCGGCCGCCCTGGCCCAGACCCATCTGCTTGGCGAGGTCCGAACGCGCCTTGGCGTAGTTCGGCGCGACCATCGGATAGTCCTTCGGCAGGCCCCACTTGGCGCGATATTCCTCGGGGCTCATATTGTACTTGGTGCGCAGGTGGCGCTTCAGCGACTTGAACTTGCGGCCGTCTTCCAGGCAGATCAGGTAGTCCGGCGTGATAGACTTGCGGATCGGAACCGCCGGCTCCTTCGGTTCGGGCTCGGGCTCGACCGCGCCACTTGAAACCTGCGACAGCGCCGCGTGGATGCTGGAAATCAGGCCGGGCACTTCGGTAGCCTGAACGTTGTTGTTGCCGACATAGGCCGACACGATGTCGGCGGTCATCTCAAGCAGTTGCGAATTGTCTTCCATACGCGCGGCCTCACCTTGTGATCTGGTCGTCTCAGCCGAACGTTCACCGCCAGCCTGTCGCGGGGTCAATATAGACGAACCCTGATTCAGGCAATAGCGTATTCGCGTGGCGTTTATCAGACTAACCGAGCTCTACTTGCGCGCCCGGATCAGCGGCCGAAGTTTTCCGCCAAGGCCAGCATCGCCGCCCGCTCCGGCGCTGAATAGTCGTCCATCCCGTCTTCCTCGCCGTCCCGGATCGCCCTCAGTAGAGCGGGCGTCAGGGCGGAGGACAGAGACCAGTTCCAGTAACGCAACACCGTCTGGGCGCGGTCCACGGCCAGCATGTCGTAGGTGATCTGGACCCGCTCCCAGGCAGGGTGAATCGATCCGTCGTCCGCGGTTTCCGGTCGTCGCATCGACCGCCACAGGCCCGTCAGATCCGACTTGCCCAGGCCGGTCGCCTTGCAGAGTATGGCCAGCGGCTCACCGCCCGGGTCGCCCAGTATCTTGGCTCCGGTGACCGGCTTGACGCCGGACAGATAGGCGATCTCCGTCGCCACCTCGCGCGTCAGGCCATCGCGGGCCGCGGCCTCGACGGCCTGCTCAAGACCGCTGTAAGGGCTCTTCTCTATGGCGGCCCGGTTCCTCTGGCGGCGCTCGATGAACTGCAGCGCCTTGCGCGACACCGGGTCCTGCCAGTTCTCTTCGGCGGCCATCGCGAAGACGTCCTCGACCACCTCCTGCATGACCTCGCGGGAGACGGCGAACCTCTGGAGGATGGTGCGGCGGTCGTCAGGCTCGCACCACCAGAACATGACATAGGCGCCCGAGGGCCTCAGCTCGGGCCGTTTCAGCAGATGGTGGCACAGACCGCGCTCGGTCCGGCTCAGGCTGACCACGCCCTCGACGGCGACCTGGCTCAGCCGCGCCGTGTTGTTTCTCAGCACCGCCTCGATCACCGGGCTCTCGCCAAAGCTCATGAGGGTCTCGGTGACCACCTCCGACAGGGCGCGGCGGCCGGCCATGAGGAGCCGGTGCTCGGTCCCGGCGTCCCGCGCGCAGGAGACCAGGTCGGCGTCCGACAGCGAGGCGCACTGCTCGATCAGCAAGCCCGCGATATCCGGTTCGTCCCGCAGCAGCATTCGCGTCAGGGCGCTGGGCAGTTCGGCCAGCGGCGCCAGCCGCGCCGTCACCCGCTTGCGATCCTCATGGGACGCCAGGCGCAGCATTTCGACCAGAAGGTCGCCGGTCACCGCCCGCTCGAACGCGTTGATCCGGCTGGTCGGCAGCGACACCACGTCGGCCAGGCGCTTCAGCAGGGCATGGCGCGCGCGGAAGCCGCCTTGCGGCGCGGCCTCCTCTGGCATGAGAGCGAGCTCGGACATGTCGGTCAAGGTTAAGGCTCGCCGGTTAACCGCCCGTGACGGTCCTCGCCGCCAGATCAGCTTCCCAAAGCCTCGAGCAGTTCAGCCTCCGGGAGGTTTGGATCGGCCAGTGGGTTGGCGCTGACCTGCGCGTACCAGTCGGGGCGGACGCGCGGCAAGGGCCGGGCGAACCGGATCCAGTCAACTTCCAGCACCATGTCGACCCGCGACTCACGGTCCACGGTGCGGTTGATCGCTTCGGGGTTCTCCGGTCCGGGCGGAACGTCGTCGCTCGTCGTGTAGGCGATGAGGCCCACCTGCATCACTGGATTGTTCTCCATCCGGTAGAACCGGTCCCGCACCTGCCAACGGGTCTCGCCCTCCGGCCGGGCGAGCGCGATCAGCACCATGCCGACCCGGACCAGCCGCAACTCGACCCAGCCGGTCGGAAACGGCCGCAGCCTCAGCGAGGAGTAGCTGTTGAACGTCGATTTGGTCTCCGTCATAGGCTCGCCCGCCACCTGCCCGACGCCGGTGGTGATGAAGTGCCAGTTCTCTGATCTCGGCGCCCATCGTTCCGCCGTGGATCGGTTAGGCACACGCGCCATCAATCCGCCCAGGGACCACGTACCGCCCGGAATGTCGCCCTCCTGGCTCCGCACCCGGACGCGCGCCCTCACGTCGAAGTCGCCGTTTACTTCCCTGAACAGGAATGGCGCGTTCAGATCGCGCACCCAGGCCGAATGATGCGGCTCGATGTGCAGGGCGCCCGGCGTAGTTTCGCCGACGTCCAACGCCTTGATCTTGTCAGGCCAGCCAAACGCCTGATCAAAGCGGACCCAGCCGGTCAGAACGCCGCTGTCGAACTCGTCCGAAAGGGAGGTCAGCTCATCCTGAGCCAGCGCTGGGGTGGCGGCGAGCAGACTCAACGAGGCGATCAAGGCGCGCATGGCGGCTCCACAGGTTGCATGCCGCCAATGCGCCGCCGTACGCGATCGCGTAAAGTTAAGCTTCTTTAAGCGCCCGCCGCCGCGGGTCCACAGTTGCGAAACACGGTTGCAACAAACTCGTGCCTACAGGCCCTCGAACAGCGCCGTGGACAGATAGCGCTCGGCGAAGCTCGGAATAATGGCCACGATCATCTTGCCGGCGTTTTCTGGCAAGGCGGCCTGACGGAAGGCGGCCACCAGGGCGGCGCCCGAGCTGATGCCGACCGGGATCCCCTCCAGGCGCGCCGCCTTGCGGGCCATGTCGAAGGCGTCGTCGTTGGACACCTGCTCGACGCCGTCGATGACCGAACGGTCGACGTTGGCGGGAATGAACCCGGCGCCGATGCCCTGAATCTTGTGCGGGCCGGGTTCGCCGCCTGACAGCACGGGCGAGGCGGTCGGCTCGACCGCGATCATCCGCACTGACGGCTTGCGGGCCTTCAGCACTTGGCCGACGCCGGTGATGGTCCCGCCGGTGCCGACCCCGGAGATGACGATATCGACCTCTCCGGCCGTGTCGTTCCAGATCTCCTCGGCCGTCGTGACCCGATGGATGGCGGGATTGGCCGGATTGTCGAACTGCGACGGGCTTACGGCGCCCGGCGTCTTGTCGAGCAGCTCCTGGGCCGCGGCGATGGCGCCCTTCATGCCCTTCTCGGCCGGCGTCAGCACCAGTTCGGCGCCCAGCAGGGCCAGCATCTTGCGGCGTTCCATCGACATGCTCTCGGGCATGACCAGGATCAGCCGATAGCCCTTGGCCGCCGCGACGAACGCCAGGGCGATCCCGGTGTTTCCGCTCGTGGGTTCGATCAGCACCGAGTGCGGCCCGATCTGGCCCGCCTGTTCCAGCGCGTCGATCATGGCCACGCCGATCCGGTCCTTCACCGAGCCGATCGGATTGAAGAACTCCAGCTTGGCCAGCACCGTCGCCTTCGGCCTGTATTCCTCCGACAGCCGCGGCAGGCCGACCACGGGGGTGTCGCCGATGGTGTCCAGAATGGACGGATATATCTTTCCGCGTCCGGCTTTCAGATGACGGGAAGGATCATAGGCTGAAGCCGGGGCGACGTCGGACATGGGAGGTCTCTCGCAGGGCAGGGCGGAAATGACGGCGTGACGCCGGGGCGAAAGTCGATCGCCCCGGCGTCGTCGCAAGCCGGTCGCGCCAGCCTACATCCAGTCATCCAGCCCGTCGATATGGCGCCACAGACCCGCCATCTCGCCCGTGAACCCGTCATCCCGGTCGAACAGGCCCGACATCCGGTCCGTCTCGCCGCCGAACCGGCTCCAGGGAGCCAGGTCAGCCGACAGCCCCTCATCGGGCAGGATCAGCGGTTCGTCGCCGCCTTTCAGGACGATGAAGTCGTCGTCTGACATGCCCGGCAGGATCTGGGCGTCGTAGGACTTCGCCGACGACGACGTCGCCGCCGCGGCCGGAGATGCGGCGACCAGGTCGGACAGCAGGGCCGTGGTCCCGTCGCTGAACCGGACGCGCTCCACACCCGTCAGCAGGTCGACGCCGTCGCGCGCCGCCACGGCGTCGGCCACGCGGTAGGCTCCGCCCGCCTCGGCCGTCACGACATAGTCGGCGCGAACGCCGGTCAGCAGAACCAGGTCCTGACCGGCGCCGCCGTTCAAGGTGTCGTTTCCGCCGCCGCCCGTCAGGGTGTCGGCCCCGACGCCGCCGGTGATTACGTTGGCCGAGGCGTTGCCGATGCCGGCGAAGTTGCCGGCGCCGGTGTAGATCAGGTTCTCGATATTGGCCCTGAGCGTAAGGGCGGCGACGGTCGTCTCGACGGTGTCGGTGCCCTCGCCCTCGTACTCGATCAGGGTGTCGCCGGCCAGGTCCACCAGGAAACGGTCGTCGCCGAGCCCGCCGTACACGGTGTTCGCCTCGCCGAGGCCGCCGCCCAGCACGTCCGCGCCGGCGTTGCCCATCAGGGTGTCGCGCCCCGCACCGCCCAGCAGGACATTGGCGGAGCCGTCGCCGAACAGGGTGTCGGCGAAGGCCGAGCCGGTGACGTTCTCCACGCCGGTCAGCACATCGACCGCGCCCGAGCCGTCATCCAGGACCCGTCCGATCGACAGCCGGGCGCTGACGCCCGCCGCCGCCGAGCCATAGTCCGCCGTATCGGATCCGGCGCCGCCGTTCAGGGTGTCGGCTCCGCCGCCGCCGCTCAGCGTGTCGTCGCCGACGTCGCCGTTGAGGACGTCCGTCCCAAGGCCGCCCGCGAGGATGTTGGCCGCCTCGTTGCCGGTCAGGGTGTCGTTCCCGTCGCCGCCGGTCGCCCGTTCGATGATCACGCCATTGGCGATGGTGAAGCCGGTCCAGGCGCCGAGCGCGTAGGACACCCGGCCGCCACCGCCTTCCTCGTACTGCAGGGTCGCGGCGCGCAGGTCGATGGTGGCGTTGCGGGATCCGGCATAGCGAATCTCGTCATTGCCGCCGCCGTCCCAGATGGCGCGGTAGTAGTGGCCGGCCCCGTTGACGTCGTCGATCGTGTAGACGTCGTCGCCGGTCGCCCACTCCTCGTTGACGCCGTACTTGTCCTGCAGCACCGCGATGTCCAGCGCGCCAAGGGTGCCCATCCAGCCGAAGTGGTCGGCCTGCATCTCGAGGCCGCCCGAGCTGGGGCCGCCATGGCCGGCAGGTCGGCCGCCGACGCCGCCGGTCTCGTTCCAGCCGTCGTTGTACGACATGATGGTGTACATCTGCTGGCTCAGGCCGAAGTCGCCGTACTGGCCGCCGATCGCGCCCTCGACCGGGTCTTCGCTGGGTCCGGCGCCGCTCATGACAGGACCGCCGCCGCCGGTGTCATGCGGATGCTTCATGCCGTGGCCGTGGCCCCACTCGTGCAGCAGGGTCGGGAAGAAGAAGCCGCCCGGGCTGACGCCCTCCTCGGTCCAGCGATAGTCTCCGCCGTTGATCTCGGTCTGGCCTTCGTTCTGTTCGCCGGGAGGACTCATGCGGCCCAGCAGGCTGGCGCCCGCGCCCGGCGTCCCCGGATAGACGATGATCTTGATGTCGGCGTCCGCGCGGTTATCAACCTCGATGTACTTCAGGTCGGTGACCTGCTCGTAGATGTTCATGCAGCTCCAGAAGGCGTCCCGTTCCCACTGCTCCAGGTTGCGCGCCTGAAGTGAGTTTTCCAGGCCCGGATTGAGGGGATCCTCGCTGAGGAAGACGTCGCCCTGCTTGGCGAAATACACCTTCATCACGTTCTTGCCGACGATGCCGTATTCGGTGTTCGTGATCGGCGTCCCGCCGTCGGCGACGCCATTGTCCGTGCGCGTGCCGTTGTCGCCGTCAGGGTTGCGGACGGTGTGGTCCCAGGTGCTGCCCCAGTCGAGCGAGTCGAGCAGGGGGTTGGGCGCCTGGCCGGCGGCCGAATAGAAGCGCGGCAGGGGCGCTTCGGAGGCTTCGACGGCCCGGACGTTCAGCGTGTAGTCGCCGACATGGTCGCCGTCCGTGCCATTGGTCGCGTCCTGATCGAAGCTGCGGGCGTTGATGTAGTAGGTGCCCGTGGTCGTCGCAGTGAAGAACAGCTTGGCGTCGAGGCCTGAGGGCGTGGTGTTGCTGCCGCCGTCGGCCGAGGCCAGCAGGGTCGTGCCGTCCGCGCCGTAGAGCTCGATGAAGGCGTCGGCCAGCGGAACGCCGCTCAACAGGGTTCCGTCGCCCGTGGCGGTGCCGCCGACATGCAGCAATTGGGAGATCGCATAGGTCTGGCCCGCGACCAGGGTGACGGCGAAGAAGTCCTGGTCGTTGAAGTCCTCGATCACACCATAGGTCGTCGAGCCGACGGTGATGGCCTGGGCCGCGCCGGCGCTGTCGCCGCCGACGGTGTCCAGCAGCAGGGGATTGGTGACCGTGTCCACGCCGACGGTTCGAACCCGGTCGCCGACTCCGTCGCGGAAGAAGTCCGTCCAGCCCTTGCCGCAGCCGCAGCCGCAACTCAGGCTCCACGAGGCCACAGCGGTCTCGCCGTCGCGATTGTCGTTGGCCGCGAAGGCCAGGGGCGCCGGAGCGACGCCGTGCAGCGCCGATGTCAGATTGATCTCGGCGAAGGCGAGCGGGGACACGAGGCGCGTGTCGAACACAGCCGCGCGAGCGGCTCCGGAAGAAGCAGCCATGGGGATAACCCTCCTGATGCCGACGATGGCCCGCGCCAGCCGCGGGCCCCGTCCTGATGGTCTCAACGACCGGCGTTCCGATTTTCATCCGCGGCCGGACCGATGAGGGTGGGGCGTCCGGGGCGGACGCGCGCCGGACGTCTGATCGCCGCCCCTCCTTGGCGGTTGGTCGATCAACGCTATCCGGCGGCGAGACTAATCCATGGGCCCGGAGGTTGGTTCCCGCCTCCTCGCGCCGTGAGACACGCGTCGAGGCGCCGCACCGGAATCCCAGCGTTACTGTGGCGCGAACAAAACAGTGCCGCAGCAAAACGCTGCCGTGCATCTCGCGCTTCGCCACAACTTGGAGCAAGTTGCAGCCCCGCTCATCGGGGGCGGCATTTTGAGAAACAGATCATGAAACAATTCATTGCGTTGGCTGCCGTAGCCGCCGCTGCGCTTGCGACGCCCGCCATGGCCCAGGACAACTCGGGCCGCTATGTCCAGGTCAATTTGGGCGGAGCGGTCGCCGGCTCCGTGGATCTCGACGTCGTCTCGCCGCCCGACACGTTCTCCGGTGACGCCGATCTTGAGTCCGGCCTGTTCGCGAGCATCGCCGCTGGCACCCGCGGCGACAGCGCCTTCTCGGTCGAAGGCGAAGTGCTGTACGTCCAGAGCGACATCGATACGGCCGAGGCGGACGCCATTTTCGGTCCCCTGGATGCGAGCGTGTCGACCGTCGGCGTTCTCGCCAACGTCATGTACAACTTCTCGACGGGCGGCCCGGTCGCGCCGTATGTCGGCGCAGGTGTGGGCTGGGGCATGGTCGATTACGAAGTCGCCGGCGAGTCGGAAGACGACTCCAGCCTCATCTGGCAGGCGAAGGCCGGCGTGACGATCCCGATGTCGGAAACCATGACCTGGGACATCGGTTACCGCTACATCGACATGCCGACGTTCGAGATTTCCGACGGCACGGACTCCATCCGGGCGGAAGGCAGCGCCCATGTCGTTTCGATCGGCGCCCGCTTCGTATTCTAGGTCTTTCGGGACGCGTTCCGAAGGAAGGGCCCCGGCTTCACGCCGGGGCCTTTCTCATTCGGCCTTGACCGGCTCCGGTCGTTTCACGCCTGATTGACCATGACCGCGCAAACGCCAGGCTCCGGTCTGAGGTCTTTCGCTTGCGCAATCTCGCGGCCGCCGTCGAAGCGACAGCCGGTCTGACGGCTGGACTCCGGCGCCGGGTCGGTTACGCCTGTGCATTCACGTCGAGGGGATGGGGGGACTACCACGTGACAGACGCCACACTGCCGACCGCGCAGGCCGACCGTATCGGGGAGATCGACATCATCCGCGGCTTCGCGCTGTTCGGAGTGTTGTGGATGAACGTCTTCGGCATGGGCGACTTCCTCGTGCCCGCGGACAACATCCACGGCCTGACGCAGATGGAGACGCTGGAAAAGGTGGTGGGCTTCCTGTCCGCCCTGCTGATGGGCGGCAAGGCGCAGGCGCTGTTCTCGCTGCTGTTCGGCTTCGGCTTCGCCATCATGATGGACCGCATCGGCCGGCGGGGCGGCGACGGGCGGACGATCTATCTGCGACGGGTCCTCGTGCTGCTGGCGGTGGGCGTGGCGCACACCAGCCTGCTGTGGGCCGGCGACATCCTGAACGCCTATGCCGCCATGGCCCTGCTGCTGCTGTTGACGCGGCGCTGGTCGAGCGGATGGCTGCTGGGAGCGGGCCTGGTCCTGGCCACCCTCCTGCCCGCCGCGGTGATGATCTTTTACCAGCTGACCACGCCCGAGGGACAACCGCCCGCCTTCGTCGCGCTCTTTGAGGCGGGGGCGGCGGCGCGCTGGCCGATCGTCATGAGCCACGACTATCCGGCCTTCGTGGTCGCCATGTTCAGGACGCTGTTCGTCGAATTCTACACCCAGCCGATCGCGCTCAGCTATTTCGGATGGATTCTCGGCCGGTTCATGATCGGCAGCTGGATCTATCGGCAGGGCTGGCTTCAGCAGCCCGAACGATATCTGACCGGCTTCGCCATCGTGGCCGCGACCTTCATCCCTCTCGGCCTGCTGACCAGCCTGCGCCGATCGATGATGGCCGGCATGGAGCTGGAGCCGATGCCGTGGGCCCAGGCGCTGTTCAGAGGGGTCGCGCCGGTCGCGGAGCTCGTCCAGGCCCTCGGCTACGGAGCCCTGATCGTCGTCCTGTGCCAGCTGCCGGCGGTGCGCCGGTTCCTGTCCGGGCTCGGCTCGGTGGGACAGATGGCCCTGACCAACTACCTGACCCAGAGCGTCTTCTTCTTCGTCTTCCTGTACGGCTTCGGCTTCGGCCTGTTGCCCTGGATGGGACCGACGCTGAGCCTCGCCTTCACCCTTGCGGTGTTCGGGCTGCAGATTGTGTTCAGCCGCTGGTGGCTGGCGCGTTACGCCTATGGCCCCGCCGAATGGCTGTGGCGCTGGGCGACCTATGGCGTGAAACCGGCGCTGAAGCGGGCATAGTCGTCCTCTCTTCACCGGTCGTTAACCACGATCCCGCATCCGTGGAAGCCTGATCAGGGGCTTTCCGCTTGCGCAATCTCGCCGCCGCCGTCGAAGCGATCGATCCGCTGGTCGTGACCGGCAAGGTCGCGGGCGTGAACGGCCTGCTGATCGAGTCAAAGGGCGGCCTGTCCCGCCTCGCCGTCGGCGCCCGGGCCGAGATCGAGCGCCGCCATCTGTCGCCCCTTCCCGCCGAGGTGGTCGGCTTCCGCGACGCCAAGGCCCTGCTGATGCCGTTCGGCCCGGTCGAGGGCGTGGCCCCCGGCGCCGACATCCGCATCGTCTCCGCCGCCGCCAGCGTGCGCCCGACCACCGCCTGGCTCGGCCGGATCATCGACGCCTTCGGGCAGCCCATCGACGGCAAGGGGCCGCTGCCGACCGGCCCCGCCGCCTATCCGCTCCGCGCGCCGCCGCCCCCCGCCCACTCGCGCGGCCGGGTCGGCGAGCGGCTCGATCTCGGCGTCCGCGCCATGGACGTCTTCACCACCACCTGCCGCGGCCAGCGCCTCGGCATCTTCGCCGGTTCGGGCGTCGGCAAGTCGGTGCTGTTGTCGATGCTGGCCCGACAGGCGACCTGCGACGTCGTCGTGGTCGGCCTGATCGGCGAACGGGGCCGGGAGGTCCGCGAATTCATCGAGGAGACCCTGGGCGAGGAAGGCCTGCGCCGCGCCATCGTCGTCGTCGCCACCTCCGACGAACCGGCCCTGAAGCGCCGGCAGGCCGCCTACATGACCATGGCCGTCGCCGAGTTCCTGCGCGACCAGGACCTCGAGGTCCTGTGCCTGATGGACTCGGTCACCCGCTTCGCCATGGCCCAGCGCGAGATCGGCCTGGCCGCGGGCGAGCCGCCGACCACCAAGGGCTACACCCCCACTGTCTTCACCGAATTGCCCAAGCTGCTGGAGCGCGCCGGCCCCGGCCCGGTCCGGCCCGACGGCACCACCGCCGGACCGATCACCGCCCTGTTCACCGTGCTGGTCGACGGCGGCGACCATGACGAGCCCATCGCCGACGCCGTCCGGGGCATCCTCGACGGCCACATCGTCATGGACCGCAAGATCGCCGAGCGCGGCCGCTTCCCGGCCATCGACGTGCTCAAGTCGGTGAGCCGCACCCTGCCCGGCTGCCAGACCCCGCCCGAACGCGAGCTGAACCGCCGCGCCCGTCAGTGCCTGTCGGCCTACGCCAACATGGAAGAACTGATCCGCATCGGCGCCTATCGCACCGGCGCCGATCCGATCGTCGACCGCGCCATCGCCCTGAATCCCGCGCTCGAGGCCTTCCTCGGGCAGGATCACCATGACGTGACGCGGCTGGCCGATTCCTTTGACCGTCTGGAAACCATTCTGAACCAGGGAATGGTTCAGTGACCGGAGACGCAGCATGACCGCCTGGGCCCAATCCCTGATCCGCATCTCCAACTACGAGGTCGAGACGCTGCAGAAGCGGCTCGCCGAGATCACCGCCCGTCGCGCCTCCGCCGAGATGCGTCTCGCCGTGCTGGAGGCCGAGGCCGAGATCGAGCAGGAGCGCGCCCGCGAGGACGCCGAGGCCGCCATGCTGCTGCAGGCCTATCTGAACGGCTGGAAGCTGCGCAAATCCGCCGCCGAGGCCGATGTGGTCGAGATCAACGCCGAGGAGGCGGGGGCCCGCGACGCCCTGACCGGCGCCTTCGAGGAGCTGAAGAAGTTCGAACATGTTGCGGAGACCACCCGGCTGAACCGGATCATCGCCGCCGGCAAGCGCGAGACCGCGGCCTTCGACGAACTGGGCCTGAGGCGCCGTGCGGGCTGACCCGCCGCGCCTGAACCGCCGCGCCCTCCTCGCCGCGCCGATCGCGCTGGCCGCCTGCGACCGCTTCGCGACCGCCCGGCCCGCCGCCGATCCCCCCGCCCCGCCGCTGAAGGCCGTCGCGCCCTGCCCTTTCGGCGCCACCGCCATGACCTGGCAGCTCGACCAGCCGGACTGGCTCGAACAGGTCCTGCGCCACTGCTCCCAGCTGACGCCCGAGTGGGAGCAGAAGATGGAGCGCACGCTCGGCGCCGGCTTCACCCATGACTTTTCGGCCTCCGACCGCGTCGTCGCCTTCGCCCGCGACAACGGCCTGCGCGTCCACGGCCACACCCTGATCTGGTATTCCCAGGGCGGCGAGGTCTTCAACGACGACGTTCCCCGCGCCCGCTTCGCCGCCGAATACGACCGTTACATCGCGGCCGCCGTCGGCCGCTACAGGGGCCGGATGGCCGGTTGGGACGTGGTCAACGAGCCTGTGGCCGAGGACGGCGACGGCCTGCGCGACTGCCACTGGAGCCGCGCCCTGGGCATGGACGGCTACATGGTCCGCGCCTTTGAACAGGCCCGCGCCGCCGACCCCGACGCCGTCCTGTTCCTCAACGAATACAATCTCGAGAACATCCCGGCGAAGGGCGCGACATTTCTGAAACTGGTCGAGCGCCTGCTCAAGCTCGGCGCCCCGATCGGCGGCATCGGCACCCAGTCGCACCTGAACATCGAGATCCCGGCCGGACAGATCACGGCCTTCATGCGCGACGCGGCCTCGCTCGGCCTGCCGATCCACGTCTCCGAACTGGACTTCCCGATGCAGCGCGACGGCGGCCGCCTGCCCGACCTGCGTCCCACCGCAGAGCGCCGCGCCCAGCAGGTCGCGCGCGTCGGCGAACTGGCCGAGGCCTTCATGGCCCTGCCCGAACGCCAGCGTTACGCCTTCACCACCTGGGGCCTGCGCGACGTCGACAGCTGGCTGGTCCGCGAGGAAGGCAAGAACCGCCCCGACGAGAGTCCGCTCCTGCTGGACGCCGCCGGCCGTCCCAATCCGGCGTACCGGGCCGTGGTCGACGCTTTCACCGGCTAGGCTCGCGCCGGGATTCTCGCCTCGATTCCGGCGAGCTCCAGCGCCTTCAGCAAGGCCTGCGCGGCCGCCTCAACGGCCCCTCCGTCCCGCCCGCGCACGACCAGATTGGTCCCGATCTCCCCCACCGCGCCCGCCCCGAATGGATAGCTCCCGAAACTGAGATCGTGGTGCGCCCTCGCCGCCGCCGTCAGCATATCCGCCACGTCGCCCTCGCCCACGCCGGTCACCCGCACCGTCCGCGAGTGCACCACAGCCCCGGTCCGCAACCGCGGCGCCACGTCCTCCAGCATCGCCGACATGATCCTGGGCACCCCGGCCATCACGAAGACGTTGCCGATCTGGAAGCCCGGCGCATCGGTCACCGGATTGGCGATCAGCGAGCCGCCGTCCGGAATCCGCGCCATCCGGCGACGCGGCGCGTTGAGCTCATCGCCATAGCGCCGCTCCAGGATGGCCAGCGCCCCTGGATGCTCGAGCAGTTCGACCCCGAACGCCGTCGCCACCGCATCCGCCGTGATGTCGTCATGCGTCGGCCCGATGCCGCCGGTGGTGAAGACATGATCGTGCGAGGCCCTCAGCGCGTTCAGGTTCTCGACGATCTGCGCCTTGCGGTCCCCGACCGTCCGCGCCTCCAGCAGGTCGATCCCCAACGCCCCGAGAAACCGGGCGATGGTGTTCAGATTGGTGTCCTGCGTCCGGCCGGACAGGACCTCGTCGCCGATGATCAGGACGGCGGCGGTGGGGGATGCATCGCTCATGACCAGCAGCTAGTAGACCCTCGCCCATGCGCTTCAAGTCGTCGCTCGAACACGGAACCCTGATCCGCCGCTACAAGCGGTTCCTCGCCGACGTGGTGCTGGAGGACGGCCGCGAAACCACCGTCCACGTCCCGAACCCCGGCGCCATGCTCGGCCTGACCGCGCCGGGCCTGCCGGTCTGGCTGTCCCGCTCGCCCGATCCGAAGCGCAAGCTGCCGCTGACCCTGGAGGCCGTGATCCTGCCCGACGCCGGTCCGGTCGGCGTCAACACCCTGAATCCCAACCGCATCGCCGAGGCCGCCATCCCGCGCGGCAGGATCCCGGAACTGACCGGCTACCGCATCCTCCGGCGCGAGGTGCGCTACGACGTCGACAGCCGCATCGACATCCTGCTTGAAGACGACGCCAAGGGCCTCGGGCGCCCGTCCTGCTGGGTCGAGATCAAGAATTGCCACTTCAGCCGCACCCCGCCGCTGGCCGAATTCCCCGACTGCAACACGGTCCGCGGCGTCAAGCACCTGAAGGCGCTGGAGCGGGTGGTCGAGGCCGGCGGCCGCGCCGTCATGCTGTTCATCGTCCAGCGCATGGACTGCGACTCCTTCACCACAGCCGACGACATCGACCGCGCCTACGGCCCCGCCCTGCGCGAGGCCGCATCGCGCGGGGTTGAGGTTCTGTGCTATAGTTGCCACCTGAGTTCCGAAGCGATCCGGCTGGATCGCGCCCTGCCATGGCGGCCCCACCCCTGACCGGGCCCCGCCGAAAGAGACCGATGTACGAGACCCCCGAACTGGACAGCGACGCCTTCGTCCGCACCCACGAAATCCGCGTCCATGACGCCGAAGCCTTCGAGGGCATGCGCAAGGCCGGCCGCCTGGTCGCCGAGGCGCTCGACATGATCACGCCCTTCGTGGTCCCCGGCGTCACCACCGGCGAGATCGACGACCGGGTCCGCGAGTTCACCCTCGACCACGGCGCCCTGCCCGCCTGCCTCGGCTACAAGGGCTATGAGAAGACGGTCTGCACCTCGATCAACCACGTCGTCTGCCACGGCATCCCGGGCGACAAGGTTCTCAGGGACGGCGACATCGTCAACATCGACCACACCGTCATCGTCGACGGCTGGCACGGCGACTCCAGCCGCATGTATCCCGTCGGCCAGATCAACGCCCGGGCGAGGAAGCTGATCGACGTCACCTATGACTCGATCGAGGCCGGTCTCGCGGTCATCAGGCCGGGCGCCACCTTCGGCGACATCGGCTACGCCATCCAGCAGGTGGTCGAGGCCAACCGCATGTCGGTGGTGCGCGACTTCTGCGGCCACGGCATCGGCCGGCTGTTCCACGACAGCCCCAACGTCCTGCACTACGGCCGCCGCGGCGAGGGCGCGACGCTGAAGACCGGCATGTTCTTCACCGTGGAGCCGATGGTGAACCTGGGCAAGCCGCACGTGAAGGTGCTGTCCGACGGCTGGACCGCCGTCACCCGCGACAAGTCCCTGTCGGCCCAGTGCGAACACACCATCGGGGTCACCGAGACCGGCGTCGAAATCTTCAGCGCCAGCCCCGCGGGACTGTTCCGTCCCAAATTCTGACCGGTGAGCGTAGCTCCGACGGCCTGTTCTCGGCCGAACTGGACGTTCCCTTTCTGTTCTGGCATCGTGCGGCGTTCATCCCGGAGGCCGCCGTGTCCGCAGTGCTGCCCTTCCCGACACCGGCTGCGCGTCAGGACGCGCCGTCCGCCGAGGTCCTCGCCATCAGGGGGCCCGGCCTGTCCGGCCATCGCGAACGGCTGAGGAACCGCGCCCGCACGGCCGGCCTGCACCACCTCCCCGACTACGAGCTGCTCGAATTCTTTCTGTTCCGCAGCCAGCCCCAGGGCGACGTCAAGCCGATCGCCAAGGCCCTTCTGGCCCGCTTCGAGTCCCTGGCGGCGGTGCTCGCCGCCTCGGTCGAGGATCTGATGACCGTCAGGACCGAGGATGCGCGAGGCCGGACCCGGGGCATCGGCGTCGAAACCGCCCTGGACCTCGCCGCCCTGCACGAGGTCGCCCGGCGCGTCGCCAGGGAAGAGGCCGGCAAGCGCACCGTCATCTCGTCGTGGACCGCCCTGCTGGCCTACGTCCGCCTGTCGCTCCAGCATGAGCCGCGCGAGCAATTCCGCGTCCTCTACCTCGACAACCGCAACCAGCTGATCCTCGACGAAATCCAGAATCGCGGCACCGTGGACCATGCTCCGGTCTATCCGCGCGAGGTGGTGCGCCGGGCGCTGGAGCTGTCGGCCAAGTCGATGATCATCGTCCACAACCATCCGTCCGGCGACCCGACCCCGTCCCGCCCCGACATCGACATGACCCGCCAGATCATCGAGGCCGCCCGCGCCCTCGACCTCTCCGTGCACGACCACCTGATCGTCGGCCGCGACGGCGTGGCCAGCTTCAAGCAACTGGGCCTGATGTGACCGGGCCCTCGCGCAGGACCTTGCTGGGTGCGGCGCCGGTCGCCGCCCTCGCGGGCGCGGCCGTCGCCCCGGACGCCGCGCCCGCGGTCATGGTCTCGACCTGGGACTTCGGCGCCGCCGCCAACGCCGCTGGCCTGGCGGCGCGGGCGACCGGCGGCTCGGCGCTGGACATGGTCGAGGCCGGCGGGCGCGTGGCCGAAGCCGACGAGAGCAATTCCTCGGTCGGTCTCGGCGGCCTGCCGGATCGCGACGGCCGGGTGACGCTGGACGCCTGCGTCATGACGTGGGCGGGCGACATCGGCGCGGTCTGCGCGCTGGAGGACGTGGTCCACGCCGTCTCGGTGGCCCGTCGGGTGATGGAGCGCACGCCTCACACCATGCTGGTCGGCGAAGGCGCGCGGCGCTTCGCCGTCGAACAGGGCTTCGAGACCCACAACCTGCTGACGCCGCGGGCGGAGGCGGCCTGGCGGGAGTGGCTGAAAACCGCCGACTACGCCCCCCGTATCAACAGCGAGAATGCCGACTGGCGCGCCATGCCCGGCGGCCCGGGAAACCACGACACCATCGGCCTGCTGGCCATCGACGCGGCGGACCGGATGGCCGGGGCCTGCACCACCTCCGGGATGGCCTTCAAGATGCGCGGCCGGGTCGGGGACAGCCCGCTCATCGGCGCCGGCCTCTATGTCGATGACGAGGTCGGCGGCGCCACCGCCACGGGCGTGGGCGAGGACGTCGTCCGCGTCGCCGGCTCGCATGCCGTGGTCGAGGCGATGCGCGCCGGACTGGATCCGGCCGCCGCCTGCCGTCGCGTCATCGAGCGCCTCGCCCGGCTGCGCGGCGCAGCCGTGGCCCGGTCGCAGGTCGCATTGCTGGCGCTCGACAAGCAGGGCCGCGCCGGCGGCTTTGCACTACAGCCCGGCTTCACCTACGCCGTCACGGACGCGAGCGGCCAGACACGGATCGAACGCGCAGGAGCCCTGTTCGAGACCCCATGACCACCCTGATCACTGAACGCCTGACCCTGACACCCGTCGCGCTCTCCGACTACGACGACCTGCGGGTCCTTTGGGGCGACGCTGACTTCATTCGTCACATCTTCCCCGCGCCGCTGACAGGCGAGGACGTGTGGCTGCGCGTGTTGCGCGACATCGGCCACTGGGAGGCGCTGGGCCACGGCAACTGGACCGTCCGCCTCAGGGACGGCGGCGACTACGTGGGCAGCGTCGGCGTGCTGGACTACCACCGAACCCTCGAACCGGCGTTCGACGCGCCGGAGCTCGGCTGGGGCGTCCATCCCCGCTTCCAGGGTCAGGGCCTGGCCTTCGAGGCCCTGTCGGCCGCCCTCGCCTGGTGCGACGACACGCTGAACGCCGCGCGCACGGTCTGCATGATCTCGCCGGAGAACGAGCCCTCGATCGCCCTGGCCCGCCGCGCCGGCTTCGCCCCGTACGTCGAGACGACCTACAAGGGCGAACCCGTGATCCTGTTCGAGCGCACCGCCGCCTGAACCGCCTGTCCGTAGCCAGCCATTAAGGTTTACGCGGCATTCTGGCCGGTGAAATCGAGAGAGAATCGCCCGTCCCATGCCCATGCCCGTCGAAGAGCTTCGCGGTCATCTGACCGAGGCCTTTCCCGACGCCGAGATCGTCATCGACGATCTGGCCGGCGACGGCGACCACTATCGCGCCCGCGTCGTCTCGACGGCGTTCGCGGGCCTGCCGCGCGTCCGTCAGCACCAGCTCGTCTACGCGGCGCTGAAGGGCAAGATGGGCGGCGAACTGCACGCGCTGGCGCTCGAAACCTCGGCGCCGGCCAACGCCTCCCCGGCAGGAGACTGAACCATGCGCTACCGTCCCTTTGGACAGGCGGGTCAGGCGGTCTCGGCGCTCACGCTGAGCCTGGGCCCGCGTGACGTCGCCCAAGGCCCCGAAGCCAGCCGCGAACTGATCTATTCGGCGCTCGAAGCGGGCATCAACAGCTATCGGCTGGAAACGGCCGATCCCGTGCTGGCGGAAATTCTCGGCCAGGCCCTGAAGCACGTCGACCGCAAGCTGGTCCAGGTCTCCCTGACCCTCGGGGCCGGCGATGGCCGCCGCGGATCCGATCGCGATTTCTCGGCCGAGGGCATCACGTCGGCCATCGATCGCGCGCTGGGCATCTCAGGCCTCGGCTGGTTCGACCTGGCGATCCTCGACGAACCGGCCGATCATGAGCTGCCGCAGACCACCCTCAGCGCCCTCAAGGCCCTGCGGGCCACCGAACGGGTCCGCCTGCTGGGCATTTCCGGCGAGGGCGAGGTGATGGACACCTATGTCTCGACGGGCGCCTTCGACGTCCTGGTCACGCCCTTCCACGTCAATTCGCCGTGGCAGATCCGGTCGCGCCTGCGCGCCGCCCAGGAATCGGACATGGCCATCTTCGGCTACGACTACTTCCCGGAAAGCCTGGACACCGCGAAGAAGGCCGCCGCCGTGCATCAGCCGAAGAAGGGCCTGTTCGGCTTCGGCGGTTCGAAATCGAAGGCCAATCCGCTGGCCCATGCCGGCACCTTCGCCTTCCTGCACCGCACCAACAACTGGCCCGCCGAGGCCATCTGCCTGGCCTACGCCCTGACCGACCCCTCGGTGTCCAGCGTGCTGATCCGCGCCAGCGACATCGAGCGGATCAATATGCTGGCCATGGTGCCGGACCGGGACATGCCGCCGGGCCTCGCCGCCCAGATCGAGATGGCCCGGGTCGCGGGCGCCAAGGCCGCCTGAGCCTCAGAGGGCTGAGACCTTCCGGCGCCTTGACCCGGCCCCTTTGGGTCCCTAGCTGACGGCCATCACCGAAAGGCCCTGTTCCAGTGACCGATCAAGCCATCGCCAATCCCGTCCAGACCTTCATCGCCGAGACGGTGAAACAGCATGACGTCGTGCTGTTCATGAAGGGCACGCCGGACGCGCCGCGTTGCGGCTTCTCCTCGCTGGCGGTGCAGATTCTCGATCATGTGGGCGCGCCGTTCGTCGGCGTCGACGTGCTGCAGGACGACGCCCTGCGCGACGGCATCAAGGTCTTCAGCGACTGGCCGACCATTCCCCAGCTTTACGTCAAGGGCGAGTTCGTGGGCGGCTCCGACATCGTGCGCGAGATGTTCAACGCCGGCGAACTGCAGGCCCTGCTCGCCGACAAGGGCGTGCCCCTCGGCGACGCCGACGCCTGATGGCCAGGGCTCAGCTCGAGCCCCGGGACGACCGCGAGATTTTCGTCGTCCCGCTGGAGGTCCGGCCCGGGCACATCGACGACAACGGCCACGTCAACAACGTCGTCTATGTCGGCTGGCTGCAGGACGCGGGCACGGCCCACTGGAACGCCCGCTTCGACGCCGAGACGCGCGCCCGCTGGTCGTGGGTCGCACTGCGCCACGAGATCGACTATTTCCGCCCGCTACTGCCCGACGCCGCCGACGTGAAGGCCCGCACCTGGGTCGGCGATCCCCAGGGCCCGCGCTTCAACCGCTATGTCCGGATCGAGGACGGCGAGGGCCGGCTGTGCGCCCAGGGCGTGTCGGAATGGGTGCTGGTCGACGCAGCCACCATGCGGCCACAGCGCATCCCGCCGGATATGCTGCCGGCGTTCGAAGCCCGCTGACCGGTCAGCCGATCAGGCGGGCCAGCATCTGCAGGTAGGGCCGGTCCGGCTCACGCTCGCACTCGACGATCAGCCGCGGCCATTGCGCCTCCATCTCCCTGACCGGACGGAGCGCCTCAACGCCGGCGGCCCCGCCATTCATCGCCACAAGGGTCATCGCCCCCACCGACGCCCTGTACAGCGTCGTCTCCGTGGGGCTTTTCTCGGGCCACGTGGCCGCGAACCAACGCGATTGCAGCGCGAAGTCGCGGCACTTCATTTCGAGGAAGTTGGACGGGTCGAACTTGACCTCGATCCTGTAGCGCGTCGGAACCGCCTGCGGACGCAGGGTCGCCCCGGTGATCATGCTGATCGCCTCGGCGTCCAGAAGGTCGGACCGCGAGGAAACCGCGATGGCGACCTGCCCCTTGGTCCCGTCCGGTTGGACATCGACTTCCACGACGGCGGTTCCGGTATGCCCGGCGGCCAGACCCGCCTCGCTGTACCCGGACACCGGCCTGACCGGCCTGACCGGCAGCGCGGCCTCCGGCGCCGCCGGGACGGCCGCCTCGACGACGGGCGGCGCGGGCTCCAAGGCGACGGGCAAGGCCGGATCCTGGCCAGTCAGCAGGAGAAGTAGAATTTGAAACACAATGGCCTCCCCCAGGATGGAGCCTGTATCGTCGGAAACGGCACGGGCTTCAATCCTGGTCCGGCAGGACCACGGCCGTCAGTGCAGCGTCGGTCAGCCGCGCGGCAGCTGGTAGGGGTTCTCGACCGAGACCCGGCTCCCCGGCGCCAGCCCCATTTCCTGGAAGGTCCAGCGCATCTCCACGCCCTCGTCGCGGGGCTCGAGGCAGCGGTCTTCCCTGAGGCGGCGCAGGGTGATCACCGAGGCGGCGCCGACGCGGCGCACCACCGGCGTCAGGTCCGATTTCTGGGTGCAGCCGTTCGAACTGACCCAGAACACGGCCTGGTCCTGGACGATGGCGGCGGCGTGGACGGGTTCGATCTGCCCCGGTCCCCCGGCGACGGCCGTCGGCTCCTGGCCGGTGAACCGGTCCATCAGCGCGCAGCCCGGCAGGGCCGCGGCCAGCAACAGCGCGCCGGAGAGCGTGACGATCCGTTTCATTCCCGGCCTCCCGCGCCGAAATCCTGAACCTGTCCAGTGTGCGCCTGTTCGTTCGTCAGGGGAACCCGCCACAGGCGGATACGGAAAGGGCCCCGGATCGCTCCGGGGCCCCAGATTTCGCGCTATCGCTCGCCGCGCGGCAGCTCGCTGCTTGAGCGCGTTTCCGATTCGGCGCTCAAGTCGCGAGTGACCGTGTCACGAGCATAGCGCCACAAAAGGTCGTAATCGCGAAGCGATTACGACGAGTAGTACTCGACCACCAGGTTCGGCTCCATCTTCACCGGGAACGGCACGTCGGCCAGCTCCGGCACGCGGACGTAGCGGACCGAGAAGCCGCGGTCGCCCAGTTCCAGATAGTCGGGAACGTCACGCTCCGACGACTGCTGGGCCTCGAGCACCAGCGCCATGGCGCGGGACTTTTCCTTGACCTCGACGACCTGGCCCGGCTTGACCCGGTACGAGGCGATGTCGACCTTCTTGCCGTCGACGGTCACGTGGCCATGGCTGACGAACTGGCGGGCGGCCCAGACGGTCGGAACGAATTTGGCGCGGTAGACGATGGCGTCCAGGCGGGACTCCAGCAGGCCGATCAGGTTCTCGGAGCTGTTGCCCTTGCGGCGCGAGGCTTCGTCATAGGTCGCCGAGAACTGCTTCTCGGTGATGTTGCCGTAGTAGCCCTTCAGCTTCTGCTTGGCCTTCAGCTGCAGGCCGAAGTCCGAGACTTTCGACTTGCGGCGCTGGCCGTGCTGGCCGGGGCCGTAGGAACGCTTGTTGACCGGGGATTTCGAGCGGCCCCAGAGGTTTTCACCCATGACCCGGTCGAGTTTGTACTTGGCGCTGTGGCGCTTGGACATAAGTCACTCTCAATATGATGCGGCCCGGTCCCTCCCCAACTGGAGGGACGATCTCAACGGCGGTCCACGCATCGTCCGTAGTGGATCACGCAACGCGGCGAGCCGGTGGCGTGAAGGCGGGGCTTATGACCGTCGCCCCCTCCCGAGTCAAGGCGCCGCCTGATCCTCCGGCGCCCAGACGAAGCCGTCGTCGCGGCGCTGAAACCTGCCGATCCCGGGGAACGGGAAGTGGACGCCGTAGATCCTCAGGCTCCCCGAGGCGCCGCGATCCAGCAGGATCTGGCGCGTGCGGATCGCCGCGGCGCTGTCGCTGTCCCAGCCGTTGACCAGTTCCGGCCGCTGAACCGAGATCAGCGAACTGTGCAGGGCGTCGCCGATGTAGAGCAGGCGGTCGGCGCCCGACACGATCTCAAACCCGCTATGGCCGGGGGTGTGCCCGGCCAGGGGCGCCGCCTTGATCGAGGGCGTCACCTGCGCACCGGGGGCGAACGTCTCCACCCTGGGGGTTATGGCCGCCAGCAGCGGACCGGCCCCCGCCTCCGCCGCTCCGGCCCTGGCGTAGTCCCACTCCGCTTCGCTCATGCGAATCACGGCGTTGGGGAAGGTCAGCCGGCCATCGGCTCCGGCGAGTCCGCCGACGTGATCGCCGTGGGCGTGCGAGATCAACACGTCGGTGACCTGCCCCGGCTCCACGCCCGCCGCCCGCAGCGAGGCCAGCAGCTTGCCCTCCGTGCCCATCTGGCCGCCGGCGCCCGAATCGATCAGCACCACCCGGTCGCCGTCCCGCACCAGCAGCGGCTGGATCGGCAGGTGAACCTGCCCGTCCGCCTGGCCCGCGGCGGTCAGCAGCGCGGTGACCCCGTCGACATCGGCCCACGGGCTCGTCTCCCTGTCCGACGCCCGGAAGACCAGTTCGCCGTCCCTCAGCGCCGTCGCCTCGAGGGCGCCGATGCGGAAGGCGTGAATGTCCGGAATGGCCGCGGCCGCCGGGGCGGGCGGCGCGGCCTTCTTCTCTGCCTCTGGCGAGCAGGCGCCGGCGCCCATGGCGGCGAGGATCAGGCCGGCGGCGGCGAGGCGGGCGTAAAAGGTCATGGTCGGCTCCGACGAAGGTCCGCGGCTATGCTTGTTTGGGGGGCCGTGGCGCCCGACGCCGGGACGCCGGGCGCGAACGACCGGCTCAGGCCGTCGCCGCCGCGAACAGTTCGTTGGCCTTGTTCCAGTTCACCACCGTCCAGAAGGCCTTCAGATAGTCGGCCCGGCGGTTCTGGTACTTCAGGTAATAGGCGTGCTCCCAGACGTCGGCCGCCAGCACGACGGCGCCCTTCTCTTCGGCCACGTCCATCAGCGGATTGTCCTGGTTCGGCGTCGAACTCACTTTGAGTTTGCCGTCCTGGACGACCAGCCAGGCCCAGCCCGAGCCGAACTGCCCGGCGCCGGCGGCGTTGAAGTCTTCCTTGAACCTGTCCATCCCGCCGAGGTCGCGGTCGATGGCCGCCGCCAGTTCCGCCGACGGTTCGCCGGTCCGCCCGACCGGGGCCAGCAGTTCCCAGAACAGGCTGTGGTTCCAGTGGCCGCCGCCGTTGTTGCGGATCGCCTTGGGCAGTTTCGACACGCTCTCGAATATCTGCTCCAGCGACTGGCCCTGGAGCGGGGCGATGGCGTCCACCGCCTTGTTCAGGTTGTCGACATAGGTCTGGTGGTGCTTGTCGTGGTGGAAGGTCATCGTCTCCTTGTCGATGGCCGGCTCCAGCGCGTCATAGGCATACGGGAGGGGCGGAAGCGTAAAGGCCATGGGGAGGCTCCTTCGACAGGGTTCGGGGAGCCCTCATCTAGGCGCCCGTACGCCGAACCCAAGCCCGGTCGCCCGGATTCTGTTCCGCTCAGGCGTCCGGCAGATTGGCCTTCAGGCAGTCGCGCACCGCCCGCCGCAGGTCGCCCGGAGCCGAGACGAAATCCACGCCCTCGGCGTCGAACACGGCCCGGGTCGCCGCGTCCAGCCCGTTCGGCAGGGCTGCGAGCACCCGCTTCTCGCCCTTGGGATGCAGGCAGAAGCCGACCTCCCGGCACAGGGCGGCGAACATCTCGTCATAGGCGGAACTGGAAGCGTCGGTCATGGCCGTCCCTTAGCACGCTTCAGGGCAGCAGGCCGGTCAGCCAGTGCATAATGTTCAGGCCGAAGCGCGCATTGCCGGGGGCGACATTCATGCCGAAGCGCCGGTCGGCCTGGCCGCTCCCGGGCGGGAAGCGGATCAGCTGGGCCGACAGCATACCGGCCTCGCCCAGCACCACCACCCGGCCCAGACCGTACTCGAAGGCCAGGCCCTGGGCCGGCAGCGCCGGCTTCGACAACGCCTCCAGCACGGCGTCTCGCGACTCCGCCTCCGTCTTCAGCCGGTCGGCCAGCGCCTGCAGCGTGGGCAAGTCCCGCGACTCGCGCGCGCCGGCCGCCATCGGCAGCAGCACCGCCGCCCCGGCGGGGCCCTCCAGCGACTGGCCGGTGAAGGCGGTCACGCCCTCCACCCGCTCAGCGGCGTCGCGGCCGGCGAAGATCGGATGGTCCCCCAACGCTTCGGCCGGATACGTCAGGGTGGTCGTCGGCTCGCCGTCCGGGGTCATCGCAAAGGCGTAGCCCGTGGCCATCTTCACCCCGAACCGCGCCGCCAGTCCCTCCGCCGCCGCTCCGAACGGCGCATGGTCGGCGATCAGCAGCAGCTTGCCGCCCGCCCGGACCCACGCCTCCAGCGCCGCCCCTTCCGCCTCGGTGAAGGCCGGCGGCGTCGGTCGCTCGTCCGTCGCGCCCGCATTGGCGATGACCAGCACGTCCACACCCTCCAGCCCGCCGGCGTCGAACGCCAGCGCGCCGGCGCGCGTCCGGTAGCCGTCCGCTCTAAGCAGGGCCGCGAAGGGCGAATACCGCCCCTCCATCCGGTGGAAATTGGCGTGCGCCTCGTCGATCACCACGACCGGCCCCTGCCCCTCGGCCCAGGCCGGGCGCTCCACGGCCGGCCTGAAGTCCGGATCGACCATCTGCTGGGCCTGCGCGGGCGCGACGACGGCAGCCATGGCCATCAGACCCAACGCGAATGCAAGCCGCCGCATGAGACACCCTCCGGTTCGGACGGCGAACCTATCATGGACCGGTCAGGACTTCAGTCGCGCCGCATGAAAGGCGACATGATCGGCGATGAAACTGGTCATGAAGAAGTAGGAGTGGTCGTAGCCGGGCTGCATCCGCAGGGAGAGTTTCTGGCCCGCCGCGCCCGCCGCCGCCTGCAACAACTCCGGCTTCAGCTGTTCGGTCAGGAAAGGATCGGCGTCGCCCTGGTCGATCAGGATGTCGTCGTAGCAGCCGCCTCCAACCTCCGCCTCGATCAGCCGCGCCGCGTCGTGCTCCGCCCACGCCGCCCGATCGTCGCCCAGATAGGCCGTGAACGCCTTCTCGCCCCACGGACAGCGCGTCGGCGAGGCGATCGGGGCGAAGGCCGATACCGACCGGAACAGGTGCGGATGCCTGAGCGCCAGCGTCAGCGCCCCATGCCCGCCCATCGAATGGCCCGAAATCGCCCGCGCCTTCGTGGTCGGGAATTCGGCGTCGACCAGTCCGATCAGCTCGTCGACGACATAGGACTCCATACGGAAGTGCGGCGTCCACGGCGCCTGCGTCGCGTCGACATAGAAGCCCGCGCCCTGCCCGAGGTCCCAGGCGTCGTCATCCGCCACGCCCTCGCCGCGCGGCGAGGTGTCGGGCGCCGCCACGATCACCCCGTGCTCGGCCGCCGCTGCGTAGGCGCCGGCCTTGGTGGTGAAATTGTCCTCGGTGCAGGTCAGGCCCGACAGCCAGATCAGCACCGGAAACGGCCCCTCCCCCGGCGGAGTGAACACCGACAGGGTCATCGGCGTGCCGGTGGTCCTGCTGTCGTGCCGCAGATAGCGGAGGGTTCCGCCGTGGACGGCGTGGGTCTTCAGGGTTTCCATATTCCGCTCATCCCGGCGAAAGCCGGGACCCAGTTCTGTCCAGCGTGACGCCGGTGCTTCGTGACATCGTTCCGGCCAGTCTAGACAGACCGATCTTCCAAAGCACTGGTTCCCGGCTTTCGCCGGGATGGGCGGTGAAGGGGGTCACGGCATCCGGTGCAGGGCGCAGATCTTGTTGCCGTCCGGGTCACGCAGATAGGCGAGGTACAGCTTCCCGAACGCGCCCTCCCGGAGGCCCGGCGGGTCCTCGATCGACCGGCCGCCCGCCGCCACGCCCGCGTCATGGAAGGCATGGACCATCTCGGGCGTCTTCGCCGCGAAGCCCAGCGTGCCGCCGTTGGCGTGGCAGGCCGGTTCGCCGTCGATCGGCTTGCCGATGGCGAAGGCGCCGTGCGCCGTCCGCCACCAGTAGCGCCCCTTCGGGTCGGGACCGCTGGCGGACTCAATTCCCAACGCGCCCAGCGCGGCGTCGTAGAACCGGCGCGACGCCTCGACGTCGTTCGCGCCGACGGTGATATGGGTGAACATGGCGGCCTCCCCTGCCCCTGAACCGATGTCCGTTTCTTTAAGGAACCGACGCGAGAAGGCAAGTCGCCTTCAGCCGCCGCCCGGGTCATCCGGATCAGGGAAGAACAGTTGGTTGCCGGCGGGATCCGCGACCACCCACATGCGATAGCCCCACCATCCCTCGGTGCAGGCGACGCCCCTGGCTCCCAGCATCTCCGGCAATGCCTTCCAGTCCGCAGGCGTCAGCGAGATGAACAGCATCCCCATCCCGATCTTGTCCGGCCACTGGCTGGTCAGGATGATCTCGCAGCCGCCCCGCTGCACCTGGGCGACGAAGGCCTTTTCGTCTCCCTCGGCGAAACGCCAGGCTTCCGAGAAACCGAGCTTCTCGACGTAAAAGGCCGAGGCGGCTTCGACATCCGCCACCAACAGCATGGGACGCGAATACCAGTCGGCCATCGATTGGCTCCTCCTATCGACTAGGGCGCCGTCGGACGAACTGAGTCAGCGAGCGCCCGAGCCCGACTCGCCTGGCCCTCGGTCAGGCCCGGGACTGTCCAGACATGTAACCTCGAAGGCCAGTCGTAAGACGTGCTCCATAGATGCTCAGTTTGGCCAAGGGTACGGCTCGTGATCCTCTTCGTCTCTCTTTGATCGTCAGTGTCAGCCGGGGTTGGAAAATCCGGGTAGTCCCCAACATAGACACCCACCAGAACGACCCCATCGACGCTGAGGTCATAGACCTTGAAATCGAGCGCTCCAGGTCTGGCCGCAACCGTAACCGTTTCTGGGAAGTCGAAGTCAAAAGCGTTTCGGCCCCGCGCATCCATAGTTTCGCCAGGTGGATTGATGGCTTTCGGTTGGCCCTGAGTGCAGCCTGCCAACGCCAAGGCCAGCAGGGCCACGACCAGCCTCATCAGAACACCACCACGGACCGGATGCTCTCGCCCGCATGCATCAGGTCGAACGCCTCGTTGATCCGCTCCAGCGGCAGCGTATGCGTGATCATCGGGTCGATCTCGATCTTCCCGTCCATGTACCAGTCGACCACCTTCGGCGTGTCCGTCCGCCCGCGCGCGCCGCCGAAGGCCGAGCCGCGCCACACCCGCCCGGTGACCAGCTGGAACGGCCGTGTAGCGATCTCCTTGCCCGCCTCGGCCACGCCGATGATCACGCTCTCGCCCCAACCGCGGTGGCAGGCCTCCAGCGCCTGGCGCATCACCGTGGTGTTGCCGGTGCAGTCGAAGGTGTAGTCCCCCCCGCCCCCGGTCAGCTCGACCAGATGCGCCACCACGTCGTCGACCGACTTCGGGTTGACGAAATGGGTCATGCCGAAGCGCCGGCCCCATTCCTCCTTCGACGGGTTGATATCCACGCCGACGATCATGTCGGCCCCGACCATCTTCAGGCCCTGGATGACGTTCAGCCCGATGCCGCCCAGGCCGAACACCACGCAGTTGGCCCCCGGCTCGACCTTGGCCGTATTGACCACCGCGCCGACGCCCGTGGTCACGCCGCAGCCGACGTAGCAGGCCTTGTCGAACGGCGCGTCCTTGCGGATCTTCGCCACCGCGATCTCGGGCAGCACCGTGTAGTTCGAGAAGGTCGAACAGCCCATGTAGTGGGCGATCGCCTGCCCCTTGTACGAAAACCGGGACGTGCCGTCGGGCATCAGCCCCTTGCCCTGGGTCGCGCGGATGGCGGTGCACAGGTTGGTCTTGCGGCTGAGGCAGCTTTTACATTGCCGGCATTCCGGCGTGTACAGCGGGATTACATGGTCGCCGACCGCGACAGAGGTCACACCGGCGCCCACCTCGACCACCACCCCCGCGCCCTCGTGGCCCAGGATCGACGGGAAGATGCCCTCCGAGTCCAGCCCGTCCAGCGTATAGGCGTCGGTGTGGCAGATGCCCGTCGCCCTGATCTCGACCAGCACCTCCCCGGCGCGCGGCCCCTCCAGATCGACCTCGACGATCTCCAGCGGACGTTTGGCCTCGAAGGCGACGGCGGCGCGGGTTTTCATGGTCGGGTCTCCGAAAGGAATGGCCCTGGATGCTATCCAGCGGGGGCCCGCTCCAGTCCAGACCCTGCTGCAGGTCCACGACGAGATTCAAGGGCCACACGCAATCTTGAGTTGCCGCCGCCTCACGTCCGGCCCACGTTCCGGTCGTCATCAGGAATGGAGGAAGATGATGCGACTTTCCAGATTGATTTCGGCGGCCGTCATCGGCGCCGCGCTCGCGGCCGGCGCGGTCGGGCCGGGGGCGACCCGCACCGCCAATATGCCGGCCGGGGACTATAGTTGGTACAATACCGAGCCGACGCACCCGGGCGCCCAGGTGATCGGTTACATGATCGTGGAGTGTGACGGAACCGTCCGGGGCCCCTACGGCGGCATCTCCGAGTGGGAGGTGTTCACGCCGAACGGCTGCTGAGTCGCTCGAGGTTCGGACGTGCTATTGGCGCGTCCCATGGTGCGTTCGAACCTCGTCATCCTCACAGGTTCCGGCGTTTCGGCCGAGTCCGGCGTGCCGACCTTCCGCGCCGCCGACGGCCTGTGGATGGGTCATCGCGTGCAGGACGTCGCGACGCCGCAGGCCTTCGCCCGCGACCCGGCCCTGGTGCAGGACTTCTACAACCGCCGCCGCCGCCAGCTGTCAGAGGTCCGGCCCAACGCCGCCCACCACGCCCTCGCCGGCCTCGCCGCCCGCTGGGACGGCGACCTTCTGCTGGTCACCCAGAACGTCGACGACCTGCACGACCGCGCCCACGCCGCGACCCCGCCCGCGCCCGGTTTCGCGCTGATCCATATGCACGGCGAACTGCTGAAGGCGCAGTGCACCGCCACCGGCCGCGTCCTCGACTGGCCCGGCGACCTCGCCCCGGACCAGCCCTCGCCCGTCCATCCGCAAGGCCGCCTGCGCCCGCACATCGTCTGGTTCGGCGAGTGGCCGCTGCACATGGACCGGATCGAGGCGGCGCTGGCCCGCTGCGACCTGTTCGTTTCGATCGGCACGTCCGGCTCGGTCTACCCCGCCGCCGGCTTCGTCCAACAGGCCAACGAGGCCGGCGCCCGGACCGTCGAACTCAACCTCGAGCCCTCCCTCGGCCGCCGCCTGTTCGATGAAGGCCGCTACGGACCCGCGACCGAGGTCGTGCCGGCGTTCTGCGCCAGCCTCTAGCCCTCGCTGGCCTTTTTCGCGGCCAGCTTGGCCAGCACCCGGCCCCGCCCCTTGGCCAGGGCGTGGATCACCCCCCGGAAGGTCGCCACCTCCTGCTCGGAGAACCCGGCCCGGCCCAGCATCACCCGCAGGTTCTGGCTCATCGACGGCCGCTTCTCGGGCGGATGGAAGAAGCCGCCCTCGTCGAGCTCCTTCTCGAGGTGCTCGTACATGCCGACCAGCAGCGCGTTCGGCGCCGGCGGATCGCCTTCCCGGAACCTCGGCGGCGGCGCGTCGAGGATCAGGGTCCGCCACTCATAGGCGTTGATCGCCACCGCCTGCGCCAGGTTCAGCGACTGATGGCGCGGGTCGATCGGGATGGTGACGATGCCCTGGGTCAGGGCGATGTCGGTGGTCTCCAGCCCCGCCCGCTCGCCCCCGAACAGCAGGCCGGTCGCCAGGCCCGAGGCCCGGTCGTCATACAGCAGTCGCGCCGACTCCCGCGGCGTCCGCACCGGCATCCGCGTCTCGCGCGGCCGGGCCGTGGTCGAGAACACGGTGTTCAGATCGGCGATGGCCTCCGCCACGCTGCCGAACACCTTCACCCCGTCCAGCACCCAGTCGGCGCCCGAGGCCGTGGCCCAGGCCCGCTCCTGCGGCCAGCCGTCGCGCGGGCTGACGAGGCGCAGTTCGGACAGGCCGAAATTGGCCATCACCCGCGCCACCGCGCCGATGTTTTCGGCCATCTGCGACTTGTCGAGGATGACGACGGGCGGGGTCAGTTCACTCAAAGGCCCAACCTCAATCCTCCCCGTACATGGCCAGCCACGGGTCGGCGGTCCCGGCCTCGACCTCGGCCACCTTGACCGCCGGCCAGCCGATCGAGTCGTCGGCGGAATCCCGCCAGGCCAGAATGTACAGGTCGCGCAGCTCCGACGCCCCCGCCGCCAGCCGCGCCGTCACGAACGCCCCGCCGCGCGCATCGCTCTCCACGAACCCGCCGGCCTTCTCCAGCCGGTAGAACGGCAGCACCTCCGCCAGCGTCGTCTTCAGATAGGCCGGAACCCGCGCGCGCAGGTCGAACCCGTCCAGCCTCGGGGCCGCCATCGCCGCCTCGACCGCGTCCAGCCGCGCGACCCGGGCCGTGAACGCGCCCTCGAAGGCGCCGTGCGTCTGACGCGAGGTGGTGAAGCCCTCGGGGTTCGGCGTGTCGCGGTTCCAGCCGTTGTAGTGGATCGTCGTATGGTGCGGCTGCGAGCCGTCGCCGACGTAGTGCCCGAGGTAGCCCATGTCGCGCAGGATCAGCGCCTCGCGCCGCAGCCGGTCCTCGCGGTACCAGGCGCGCTTGCCCGGATCACTCTCGCGCGCCTCGGCGGCGTTCAGCACCCGCCATGTGGCGAAGTCGCGCACCAGCTGCTGATAGCCGTCCTGGATGGCGTAGGGCAGGTAGCCGGCGTCATCGACGTCCAGCCCGGCGGCGATCAGGGCCGCGTCGTACTCGGACTTCAGGCGCGGCAGGGCGTCGATCGACGGCCCGGCCGCATTCATCACATGCGCCGTGTCGTCCAGGTCGATGAAGTGGGCGGTGTCGCGTTCCCGATCGTGCGGCTGGCCCCCGCCCTTGGTCCGGTCCGGCTCGCGCGACAGTTCCCCGACCTCGGACGCGGCGCCCGGCGTGCGCAGGAAGGCCGGCATCTCCGCGGGCAGGCCGCGCACCGCCGCGACGCCGATCAGCCGGTGGCCGGTGTTGCCCCAGGCCGCCGCCTGCAGGGCCACACCCCCGACGGCGGCGACCGCGAAGGCGGCGATGAGGATGCGCTTCATGGCAGGGCTCCGGCGAACGACGCCGATGCTCTAGCCGATCCCGAACGCGGCCTCCACCCGTCCGATCCAGCGCCGGATCGCCGGATACGGTGTCAGATCGAAATCCCCTTCGTGCGCCACGCGGGTGTAGGCGACCAGCGCCAGGTCGGCCAGCGTCGGGCCGTCCCCCACCAGCCAGTCCCCGCCCGTCAGGGCCGCCTCCATCCGGTCGAGCGCCGCCCGCCCCCGCTCCATCAGCCTCGGCTCGATCTCGGCGGCCGGCTTGCCGGCGAGGGCGCGCTGGAAGCGGACCACGGCGATGTAGGGTTCGTGACTGTACTGCTCCCAGAACAGCCACTCGTACATACGGGCCCGGTCCCATGGATCGGCCGGAACATACGGCGTGCCCTCGCCGAAATAGCCGATGATGGCGTTCGACTGCGCCAGCGCCCGGCCGTCATCGAACACCACGGCCGGGACCTGTCCGGCCGGATTCATCGCCAGGAATTCTGTGGATCGTGTGCGGCCTGACATGACGTCGGTTTCGACCCACCGATAATCATGACCGAGCTTGTCGAGCAACCACTTGACCTTCAAACAGTTTCCCGAACGAATATCTCCATAAACAGTAAGCATCTCGCCCCAGCAAAGTGTTTCTGATCTGCGAATACAGCTGACAGATTTGCCCGCGTTGGCCAAACGAGATTCGACGTAACCATCACAAGGCCTGCTTATCCACCGTATGACCGGACAGATGGTCACACGTGGAGCGTGAAGTCTGGTTTTCGCCACAATTTTTGACGACAAGCGGCGGGCCGGACGCGTAAGGGGCCGGAGCTTACGCGAGTCGAATCATGCTCGGCAGTGCCGCTGCGTTCGCCCTTTTCTGGGCGATGGCCTTCTCCGCCAATGCGGCGGTCCCGGGTGATCCCGTATCCTACGAAGCCGCGGTCGCAGCCGACCCGGTCGTGGAATCAACGGAACCCGTGGACGAAGGTTCCGACAGCGGCATGACGGCTCTGACCGCCGAGCAGCAGGCGCTGATGGACGCGGATCCCCGCTGGACCGCCCGCGTCAATCTCTACCATGCGGGCGGCGGCGGAGCGACGGGCAACGACAGCCTGGGCTGCCGGCCGATCCCCATGCGCACCATCGCCACGGACCCGCGCTACATCCCCCGCCGCACCCGTCTGTTCATCCCCGAGACGGTCGGCATGCGGATGCCCGACGGCACGCCGCACGACGGCTACTGGTACGCCTCGGACACCGGCGGCGCGATCAAGGGGCAGAAGATCGACCTCTACACCGGCCACGGCCGCGGCTCGATGCAGCCGGCCATGCGCTTCAACCAGCGCCGCCTGACCCTCGTCGACGCGGGCCGCTTCGACGGCTGCCCGCCCTCGTGGGACAGCCAGCCGAGCCAGACCCTGATGGCCTCGGCCAGCGTCAGCGCCGGGTCCAACTAGGCCCGACCGCGCCGGCGGATCCTTACGCCGATTTCATGTGACTCCCTGCTACACCTGTAGCATGCTACGTTTGTAGCAGGAGAGTTGCGATGATCGAGTCCTTGCCCCGACGCGAACGCGAAGTCTTCGAGGTCCTGTGTGGACTCGAGGAAGGCACGGCGAGCGCCGTCCGCGCGGGTCTCAGCGATCCCCCCAGCGATTCCGCCGTACGAACCCTTCTCGGACGGCTGGCGGCCAAGGGGCTGGTGGTCCATCGCACGGTCAATCAGGCCTACGTCTATTCGCCCGCGCCGGTCGCCGCCTCCGTGGCCGAAACGGCCATGCAGCGGCTGGTGCGCACCTTCTTCGACGGGTCGGCCGCCAACGCCGCGACGGCCCTTCTGGGCATGGCCCCGGACCTGAAGGACGACGAGCTCGACGCCCTGCAGAAGATCATCAACGACGCGCGGGAGCGGGGCTGATGACCGCCGCCATGCTGCTGGAGTTCGCCTGGAAGTCCGGCCTTCTCGCCGGCGCGGCCCTGTTTGGCGCGGCCCTGCTCCGGGCCCGTCCGGCCGCCGAACGCGTCGTCGTGCTGCGGCTCGGCGTCGTCATGATCGTCACCCTGCCGGTGTTTGCGCTGCTGATGCCCGCCCTGCGGCTCGATGTTCCTGGCCTCGCAGCGCCGGCTGGAGGGACGATCCCCGCCATCGCCGGGGTGCTGGCCCCGTCCCGGCCCGACGCCGTCGCGGCGTCGCCCGTCTCGCCCCCCGTCGCGTCCCCTGTCGCGGCTGCCGTCCCGCCGGCTCCCGCGCCCCGGCCGGCCGCGCCGGCTTGGCGGATCGATGCGGGGCCGGTCGCAGTCGCCGTCTGGGCCCTGGGAGCCGCCCTCCTGCTGTTTCGCCTCGGCGCGGGCGTGGCTGCGCTGCACCGCTGGACCCGCCGGGCCGAGCCGGTCCGTGATCCGCGCTGGCTGTCCGCCCTCGACCGGGCCGCGCCCGACGGAGCCCGTCCGGTCCTGCGCGCCTCTTCCCGCGTCAGTTCGCCTCTCAGCTGGGGCGTGCGTCCCGCCGTGATCCTGCTGAACGCCGACGCCCTCGGCCAGGCGGGCCGGGCCGACGCCATTCTCACCCACGAGATGGGACACGTGCGCCACGGCGACTGGCTGTTCCTGATGCTGGCGCGGCTGCTCGTCGCCCTCCTGTGGTTCAATCCTCTGGTCTGGCTGCTGCACCGCGAACTGGCGCACCAGTCGGAACAGGCCGCCGACGCCTGGGCCGTCCGGCGCATCGACCGCGCCGACTACGCCACCGCCCTGGTGGCCATGGCCGCCCGGCGCCGCCCGCACGCCGCCCTCGGCATGGCCGCGCCGAAGGGTGAGCTGGCCCGGCGGGTCACCGCCATCATGACCGGGTCGACCGGCCGGGGCCGTCCCTGGCCGACCGCCCTGGCGATCGCCGGCTGCGTCGGTCTCGCCACCCCGCTGGCCGCGTTCGAACCGGGCGCGGCCGCCGTGGCCCCGGTCCTGGAACTCGTCGCGCCCAAGGCCCGTCCCGCGGTCGGCCCTGCCACGCCGGCGCCTGTCGTCAGCGCCGCACCGCTGGCCGCTGCCGCGCCCCGGCCCCTTGGCCTTGCCCCTGCCGCGGGCCAAGGCTCGCCGGTCCTTGAGCATTCCGGCCAAGGGCCCGTCGAGATGGAGGCGGGAGCCGTCCAGATGGAAGACCATGCGCGCGGCATGCGCGCCCTCGCGGCCGGCTTGCCCGATCCGGCCGATCGCGCGAATTTGCTGGCGGAGGCCGACGAACTTGACCGCGAAGCCGCACAGCTGCGCGCGGAATCACGCACCCTGGCCGAAGAACTCCGTACCGTCGGGCCGGCCGCGAACATTGCGGCCAATCAGGCGAGCTTGGCGCTGAACGTCTCGACGGCGGCCGGGAACGCCGCGGCTCTCCAGGTCAACGCCAACTTCAACCTCCGCGCGCCGGATGCAGCGCCTCCGCCGCCGGACACGGCCCGACAGCACGGCCAGGGCGCGGCCGACATGCGGGCCGCCGCCCGGCGGATGCGCCAGACGGCAACCGGAATGGACACCGCCGCCAGCCGGGCCGAGCGACCCCCCGGGCGCCGCACCCCGTCCGGGCTGATCAGCGAGATGCGCGGTCAGGCCGCAGAGCTGCGGCGACAGGCCGACAACCTCGACGCCCAGGCCAGTCAGACCGAAGCCCCGACCTGAACCTGTAACCCGAACCTGATCCCGTCGCCGCGCCCCTCGCGGCCACGCCACCCCCTTGCCTGACGGCAAGACTTTCCAGACCCCAATACCGGAGATCCCCGATGCGACCCCTCGCCATCGTTTGCGGGCTGCTGCTCGCCGCCTGCTCGGCCCTTTCCGCCCATGCGGAGGAACCGGCGCCCCAGGCCCGCTTCAGCTACGGCGACCTGAACCTGCGCGATCCCGCCGACCGCAGGACGCTCGTCGCCCGCGTCGACCAGGCGACCGCCGACTATTGCCGCGATCACAGCGCCGTTGTGACCCCGTATCACCGGCGCGGCGACCGCGCCTATTGCCGGGCGTCTATCCGCGCCCAGTTGACGTGGGCCATGCCGCCGAGGGTTCGCAGCGCCTATCAGACCGCGTGGGCGCGCCGGCCGGTCGGCTGACCGGCTAGAAAGCCCGCTTGCCGGTGACGGTCTCGAAGAACATCCGCCAGTCGCCCATCAGGCTCCACAGCGGATATTTGAACGTCGCCGGCCGGTTCTTCTCGAAGAAGAAATGTCCGACCCAGGCGAAGCCGTAGCCGACCAGCGGCATGGCCAGCAGCCACCACGGGTTCCGCGTCGCGATCGCCGTGGCCAGCACGACCAGCACCAGGGCCGAGCCGACCACATGGATGCGCCGGCAGGTCCGGTTGGAATGCTCATGGATGTAGTGCGGGTAGAAGGCCGAGAAGCTCTGGAAGCGTTCGCCCGCCGGCGCCTGCGTGCTCATGCGCCGACGATGACTCCGCCTCCGGCGCGCCGCAAGTGCACCTCCGGCGCCGAACCTTCCCGGCCCTGCGCGGTTCTCTCCGCAAAGGAGTTCCTCCATGGCCCAGCATCAGCAACCCGAACATTCCGGCGCCGCCATCACCTCCCTGAAGGTCCAGCCCTACCAGGCGCTCGAGATCGTCATGACCTCGCCCGCCATCGACGCCGACGGCTGGCTCTCGGCCGACCACGCCCGGAGCGGCGACGAAACCTCGCCGGCCCTGTCGTGGAGCGGTCTGCTCGAAGCGGCGTCCTGGGCGCTGGTGGTCGAGGATCCCGACGCGCCGCGCGACCAGCCGACGCTCCACTGGCTGGTCTGGAACATCCCGGGCGCCTGGACCCGGCTGCCCGCCGGCCTCGACAAGACCGCCCACCCCGCGGGCTACGACCTGGTGCAGGGCCTCAACAGCCAGGGCCGGCCCGGCTGGATGGGCATGGCGCCGCCCAGGGGCCACGGCCCGCACCGGTATTATTTCCAGCTCTTCGGCCTCGACCGGCGGCTGGATCTCCCCGAGGACATCCCCCTGGTCGAGTTCGTCAATGTCCTGAAGAGCGCGACCATCGCCAAGGGCCAGCTGATCGGCCGGTTCGAGAACCCCGATCCCGTCATGGACGCGCCGTCCACCGCCCGCACCGGCTCCTACGGTCGCGACGAGGGCGACCCGCGTCGGCCCACCGCGGCCGAGGCCAACGCCGGCCGCGGCGGCCTCGACCGGGACGATCCCGACCGCCATGCCCCACACGATCCGGATGGCGTCGTCCGGCCGGACTGATCCCGGCCCGTCACCATCCGTGATCCCCGCCGGCTCCGGGCTCCGCTATCGTCGCCGGATGCGCAGCCTCCTGACCGCCCTGCTCGGCCCCCTTCTGCTCGCCGCCCCGGCCTGCGCCCAGACGCCGCCGCCCGACGGTCCGCCCGGCCACCGCCTCGTCTGGGCCGACGAGTTCGACCGCGACGGCCTGCCCGATCCGGCCCTGTGGACCTGGGACACCCACGCCAACCGCACCGGCTGGTACAACAACGAGCTTCAGTACTACGCCGCCGACCGCCGGGAGAACGCCCGCGTCGAGGACGGCCGCCTGATCGTCGAGGCCCGACGCGAGCGCCTCGAGACCGCCACCGACTGGGGCGGCCAGGCCTATACCTCCGCCCGCATGCTCAGCCGCCAGAGCTGGACGTACGGCGTCATCGAGGCGCGCGCGAAACTGCCCTGCGGCCGCGGGACCTGGCCGGCCATCTGGATGCTGCCGGTCGACCTCGAGGACTGGCCCGGCGACGGCGAGATCGACATCATGGAGCACGTCGGCCACCGCCCCGGCGTGGTCCACGGCACCGTCCACACCGGCCGCTACAACCACGTCGCCAAGACCCAGCGCGGGGCCGAGGTCGCCGTCCCCGACGCCTGCGACGCCTTCCACGTCTACCAGGTCCGCTGGACCCCCGACGCCATCGACTTCGTCCTCGACGGACGGCCGTACTACAGCTTCCCCAACGAGCGCACCGACCGCGCCGCCTGGCCCTTCGACCGCCCCTTCCAGCTGATCCTCAACGTCGCCGTCGGCGGCGACTGGGGCGGGGCCGAGGGCGTCGACGACGCCGCCTTCCCGCAGCGGCTGGAGGTGGACTGGGTCCGGGTCTGGCGGCCGGAGTAGCCGCCGCCGTCAGGTCTCCTCCACCGGCTCCGGTCCCAGCAGCCGCTTCAGCATCGGCCACACCTTCGCCAGCGCCGACAGGAAGCCGACCACCGTCGACACCCACTGGAAGGCGCTCCACATCCAGCCGAACAGATCACCGTCGCCCAGCGCCTGGCTGAGCGGGAACAGCACCTGCGACACCCCGATCTGGAAGGCGGCGTAGGCCTGGGAATACTCGATCGAGCGGTCGGCGAAGAAGGCGATCGCCACCGCCGCCGACACCGGCGCCCACAGCAGCGGCAGCACCAGCAGCCCCGCCAGCAGCACCACCACCAGCTTGGTCCCCACCGTCTCGCGCGAGACCAGGCTGGCCACCACCCCCGCCCCCAGCGCCAGCGCCGTCAGCGCCAGCCCGACCGGCAGCACCAGGTCCGCCGCCGCCATCAGGTCGGTGAACCACAGCCCGGCCAGGATCGCCGCCCCCGACAGCAGGAAGGCCGACACCCAGACGGCGGCGTACTGCCCCAGGCGGCGTTTCAGATGGGCAAGGCTGACCATGGCGAGCGTCCCGTTCGCTGGATCCGATGCGCGCAGCCAATCACGTCCGGCCCGCCCTGTCGATTCGGCGAACGGCGGTCCGGCGGCCTCTTTGCGGAAGCGGGGAATCGCATTCCGGGCCCGGGCTGCTAGGATGTCCGCCAGTCGAGAGGGACCGCGTCCGGGCCTGGGCGGCCAACCAGGCTCAAGCAGCGAGCGACCGCGTCGCGCGCATAGGTGACAAACCCGGGCTCAAGCAGCGAGCGACCGCGTCGCGAGCGATAGCCCCCAAGGAGACTCCCATGAGCTACATCGACGGATATCTGATCCCGGTGCCGAACGACAAGAAGGACGCCTACAAGGCCGTGGCCGAGATGGCCGCGCCGATCTTCAGGGAGCATGGCGCGACCCGCGTGGTCGAGGCCTGGGGCGACGACGTCCCCGACGGCAAGGTCACCGACTTCAAGCGCGCCGTGAACGCGGTCGAGGGCGAGAACACCGTCTTCTCGTGGATCGAATGGCCCGACAAGGCCACCCGCGACGCCGGCATGAAGAAGGTCATGGAAGACCCCCGCATGCAGGACATGTCCAACATGCCCTTCGACGGCCAGCGCATGATCTTCGGCGGCTTCCAGCCGATCGTGGAGGCCTGACGGCGGCGGGGGCGAGGGCGAGGGCCAGGGCCGCCGCCCCCACCGCGCCCTGTCGCCCTTTGCCCCACCCCTTTCTCCAAGGAGCCTCTACCCATGAGCTACATCACCGGCTTCCTCACCCCCGTGAAAACCGGAAACAAGGACCGCTACATCGAGTCCGCCCGCAAATCCTGGCCGCTGTTCCAGAAGTATGGCGCCCTGGAACAGGTCGAGACCTGGGGCGAGGACGTCCCCGACGGCAAGGTCACCAGCTTCCCCATGGCCGTGAAGAAGGAGGACGACGAGGTCGTGGTCTTCTCCTGGCTGCGCTGGCCCGACCGCGCCACCGCCGACAAATGCTGGGAGCAGATGCAGTCCGACCCGGCCTTCGCCGACATGGACATGCCCTTCGACGGCCAGCGCATGATGTGGGGCGGCTTCGAACCGGTGTTCGAAGGCAAATAGCCGCCGCTGATCCTCCGCCTCCGGGGGTGGAGGACGGTCGCCGGAGGCGACCGGACGACGGGACCGCGCGCAGCGTGGTGGAGGGGGGCTGACGCAAGCACCGCCGCACCGCCTCTCTCCTCCCCGTCGCGCAGCGATGGGGAGGGGGACCACAAAGCGGTGGAGGGGTGGAGGAGGATCGCATGCGATCCGACGACGACCAGCGCACCGACCGGCGCCGGCTTCTGACTCGCAGCGGCGGTTTAAAACGTCCGCTCTAGGGTTGCGGCGGGCTAGCCCAGGGACACCACCGAGGAGGGGTCGCTTGAACGTCCGCGATGGCTGGGGGAGCGGTCACTCACGACGGGCCGCCACAACAGCTTTACGGCGCTCAAATTGTCAGAGTAATATCCCGGACGCCTGATGGCGATCGGAGGGAAGAGGATGAAACGAGGCCTGTCTCTTGCGGTCGCCTCCCTGGTGGTGCTCGCTTCCTGCAGCACGCAGTCGATCGTTCGATCAGCCGGTCCCGAGTCGGTCATCGTCAACCGGGGCAATCCGCTGTTCCGCGACCTCTACACCGCCGATCCCGCGCCGCTGGTCGTGGGCGACACGCTCTACCTGTACGTCGGACATGACGAGGCGCGCGGCGATCAGTTTTTCAACATCAATCAATGGCTCGCCTACTCGACCCGGGACATGCAGCACTGGACCGCGCACGGGCCGATCATGAAGGCGACCGACTTCGCCTGGGTGCAAAAGGACGCCTGGGCCAGCCAGGTCCACGAGAAGGACGGCAAGTTCTGGTTCTACACTTCGGTCGAGCACGACCCGGCAATGTCAATCGGCAAGGCCATCGGGGTCGCAGTGGCCGACCATCCGCTCGGGCCGTTCCGCGACGCCAGGGGCAGCGCGCTCGTGCGCAGCGAAGACACCGAGGGACCCCATAACTGGGACGACATCGATCCAACCGTGTGGACCGAGGAGGACGGCACCAGCTGGCTGATCTGGGGCAACGCGGTGCCCAGGATCGCCAGGCTGAAGCCCAACATGATCGAATTCGACGGGCCGATCCGCACGATCGACCTGCCCGACTTCGAGGAGGGCCCATGGGTCTTCAAGCGCGGCGATATCTACTACCTCGCCTATGCCTCGATGGACAAGGCGATCAGCCCGGACGAGCGCATCTCCTATGCCACCGCGCCGAGCATCGAAGGGCCCTGGACCTGGCGCGGCGAGCTCATGGGCTCAGCCCCCAACAGCTTCACGATCCACGCCGGCATCGTCGAATTCAAGGGCGACTGGTACCTCTTCTACCACGTCGGGACCTTGAGCGTCGGCGACCAGACCGGCGCCATTGGTCGCCGCGCCGTGGCGGTCGAAAAGATGCACTTCAATCCCGACGGCACGATCCAGCCGGTCCAACAGACCACCAGAGGTGTCAGCATCCTGCCTCAGAGCTGATGCGTACGGCGGCCGTCGTCAGAATGGGACTGGCCGTTCCCGTCGGTTGGAGGGTTCTATAGTCGTGCAAACGGGGACCGGCGACCGCAGCGGGAAAATGTTGCCGGCGGGAGCAGGAGGGGAATGAGGCGGCTTGTCAGGCCCCGCAGCGGCGGTGATCGCGCGATATGGGTGAGCCGATTTACGGGAGGGGACCGGCAGATGCGTCACAGGGCTTCGTTGGGTTTCCGGATCGCGTCCGCGTTAGCGATCGCATGCTTCACCGCGGCCGGCGCGGACAATCCCATCATCCAGACCCGCTTCACCGCGGACCCGTCGCCGCTGGTGCACGAGGGCGTGGTCTATCTTTATGCCGGTCACGACGAGGATGATGCCGAAGGCTTCAAGATGCTCGATTGGCGGCTCTACAGCTCGACCGACATGGTCAATTGGACCGATCGCGGGTCGCCGGCTTCGCTAAACACCTTCCCCTGGGCCAATCAGGCCAACGACGCGTGGGCGCCGCAGGTGGTGGAACGCGGCGGCAAGTTCTACCTTTATGCGCCGGTCACCATTGCCGGCTCGCCCAGGAACGTCATCGCCGTCGCCGTGGCCGACAGGCCGGAGGGGCCGTTCAGGGATGCCCTGGGCGGGCCGTTACTTGGACCGCAGGACGGTTTCTTTGATCCCACAGTGTGGGTTGATGACGATGGCCAAGCCTATCTGTACTGGGGCAATCCGCATCTTTGGTACGTGAAGCTCAACCCGGACATGGGTTCCTATTCGGGGCCAATCGTGAAGGTCGATTCCAGGCCGGCCGATTACCAGGAGGGTCCCTGGTTCTATAAGCGGAACGGGCGTTACTACATGGCCTATGCCTCGACCTGCTGCCCGGAAGGCATCGGCTATGCGATGAGCGACAGTCCGACTGGTCCGTGGGTGCACCAGGGCAAGATCATGGATCCCAATCAGGGATCGACCGGCAACCACCCCGGCATCATCGACTATAATGGCGCGACCTACCTGTTCGGCTTCAATTATCGGCTCAATTTCGGGATCACGCCGATCCATCATGAGCGGCGGTCGATCACCGTCACTCGGATCAGTTTTAATCCCGACGGCACCATCCCCAATCAGCCGTGGTGGGACGACAAGGGCGCCGAACAGCTGCATCCCATCGATCCGTTCACGCGAGTCGAGGCGGAGACGATCGCCTGGACGTCGCGGACCAGGCGGGACCGCGACCGACCCTACGATTGGGCGCCCGGGGTAACGACGACCGGCGATGCGCAAGCCGGCGTCTATGTGACCCGCACCGGCGACCGCGCCTACATCAAGGTCGCCGGCGTCGACTTCGGCCAGGCGGGCGCCAGCAGCTTCGTCGCGAGCGTCGCCAACGCGCGGCCGGGATCGAGAATCGAGCTTCGAGTCGACCGCGTCGACGGCCCCGTCATCGGCACATTGCAGCTGGACGGCGCGGCGTCAGGCGACCAATGGCAGGAGGTAAGCGCGCCCGTATCCGGCGCTACCGGCACCCGTGACCTCTACCTCCTGTTCAAGGGCGGTTGGGAGCCTTCCCTGGTCGACTTCGACTACTGGCGCTTCACGCGCGCACCCGCGTTGTCGGATCAGGCTGGGGCTTCATAACCACGCCGCCAGGGTCGCTGTGGCCGACGCGATCACCAGCCGAAACTTCTTCTTCCCCCTCGCTGCGGGCCGAACGTCCGGTTTGCGCAAACCCCTGAATGTCTGCTCCTGGCGCAAAGCCGTCCGCCCATCCCCGCCCCGGCCCCACACCCCCATTGCACAGCCGCGCCCTGCCCCCCACCTGACCTCCCACCGCCAGCGCGCTCGGGGCGCCCGCCGGGCCTTTCCGACCCCTCACCCTGACGCCCCACACACCACGAGGTCCGGAAATGCTCAGGCTGGTCGCTTTCGGCATGCTGTCCGTGGCCGCCATCACCGGGACCGGGTGGCTGTATCAGACGCACCACCTCGTGCCGGTGAATTTCGAACAGTGGTCGATGCTCGGGGCGATGCGCGATCTCGGCCTCATCGTCGTGGCCCTGATCTGGCTGTTCCGCCCGTCGCGCGCGCTCGTCGCCGCGGCGATGGCGGCGGTGCTCATCGCGCCGACCTTCATCAGCCTGAACCCGCCCGGCCTGCCCTATGCCGGGATCGCCGCGGCCTGCGTCGGCCTCGCCCTGGCCGCCACCCAGCTGAGGCGGGGCATTCACTCGCCCCTCACCCGGGACCGGGCGTCCCCGACGGGCTGATGTTTCGCATGGCCGGTCGCCGGCCAGGGCCGTCGCGCCCGAAGGGCGACCCCTCCCTCAAACCTCCTCCGTCCAGTCCATCCCGCACTCCCGCCGCGCCCCGGCCAGCCAGGCGTGCTGCCGCTGCATCCGCCCGTCCGGGCTCGCCGGCGGCCGCGCCGGCCACAGCGTCCCGTCCACGTCCCAGTAGCGCTCCGCCCATCCGCCGCTGACCCCGCGCGCGAAATCCAGCGCCGCCTGCTCCGGCCCCAGCACCCGGGCGCGCCAGCGCAGGGCCGAGGCGGCCCAGCGATCGCCGATGTCGTAGCCGGTCTCTCTCAGCAGGGCCTCGGCCATGGCCCGGGCGCGCGGCCCCCAGTAGGCCTCCAGCCGACGGGTCTCGGCCTCGCGCCACGCCTTCATCACCTCGGGCGAGGGCTGCAGCGGCGGGCCGGGCGGGGCCGCGCGGACCGCGCGCGCCAGGGCCTCGGCGCTGGGCGTCAGCGCCGCCGCCTCCTCGACGCGGCCCTCGTGCAGCATCCGGCCGATGCGGGCGATCAGGGCCGACAGCGCCTGACCGGGATGTTCGCTGCGCTTCAGCGCCTCGGCGTGCCGGGTGCGGGTCCAGCCCTTGCGGGCGGCGCGCTTGCGGATGCCGTTCTCGGTCAGGTCGAGCCGCGCGGCGATCGAGCGGGCGCTCTCGCCGGCCAGATAGGCCTCCTGCGCCAGGGTCCATGTCTGCTGGCCGGGAAACCGGCGGATGCGCGGCGGCTTGGTCATGACGCGCAGTCTGCCGGGTCGCTGCGTCAGGATCGGACGTAAGGGGGAAGGATCGCCCCCTGTTCCGTCATCCTCGGGCCCGACCGGTGGATGACGGAGGCAAGTCCCTGTGTTGAAGCAACAGTTCTGTCCCGCATCCGTCCCCGCCCGTCCCGCTTCTGTCCCCGCGACAGGGACAAATCCAACAGGGACAAACAGGGCCACCCCGGATGCGAAAAGGGCCCGGCGTCACCACCGGGCCCCCGTCAGTCTCAGCTGTCCAGGAAGCTGCGCAGCTTGCGGCTGCGGCTGGGGTGCTTGAGCTTCCTCAGCGCCTTGGCCTCGATCTGGCGGATGCGTTCGCGGGTGACCGAGAACTGCTGGCCGACCTCTTCCAGCGTGTGGTCGGTGTTCATGCCGATGCCGAAGCGCATGCGCAGCACCCGCTCCTCGCGCGGGGTCAGCGACGCGAGCACTCGCGTCGTGGTCTCACGAAGATTGCTCTGGATGGCGGCGTCGATCGGCAGGACGGCGTTCTTGTCCTCGATGAAGTCACCGAGGTGCGAATCCTCCTCGTCGCCGATCGGCGTCTCGAGGCTGATCGGCTCCTTGGCGATCTTGAGGACCTTGCGGACCTTCTCCAGCGGCATGGCCAGCTTCTCGGCCAGCTCTTCCGGGGTCGGCTCGCGGCCGATCTCGTGCAGCATCTGGCGGCTGGTGCGGACGATCTTGTTGATCGTCTCGATCATGTGCACCGGGATGCGGATGGTCCGCGCCTGGTCGGCGATCGAGCGGGTGATGGCCTGACGGATCCACCAGGTGGCGTAGGTGCTGAACTTGTAGCCGCGGCGGTACTCGAACTTGTCGACCGCCTTCATCAGACCGATGTTGCCCTCCTGGATCAGGTCCAGGAACTGCAGGCCGCGGTTGGTGTATTTCTTGGCGATGGAGATGACCAGGCGCAGGTTGGCCTCGACCATTTCCTTCTTGGCCTGACGGGCCTCGCGCTCGCCCTTCTGCACCGTCTGGACGATGCGGCGGTAGTCGTCGATCGGCAGGCCGGCCTCGGTGGCCACGGCGGCGACGTCGCCGCGGATCTGGGCGATCTGGGCCTGTTCGTTGTCGCTGAACTTGGTCCAGCGCACGCCCATTTCCTTGATCCGGTCGGCCCAGGTCGGGTCCAGCTCGGCGCCGAAATAGGCCTTGAGGAATTCAGGGCGCGAGATGCCGTAGCTGTCGGCGAGGCGCAGCAGCCGGCCTTCCAGCCCCATCAGCCGCTTGTTGATGGCATAGAGCTGCTCGACCAGCGCCTCGATGCGGTTGTTGTTCAGCTTCATCGTCTTCAGGCGGCCCGAGATGGTCGCCGTCAGCGTGTCATAGGCCTTCTGGTCCTTGGCGTTGAGGACCTCGCCCTTCAGGCGGGCCTCGACCAGCTTGTCCTGCAGCTTGCGGAAGGCCCCGAAGTCGCCGGCGATCGCGTCGAGGACCTCCATGACGCCGTCGCGCAGCTCCGCCTCCAGCGCCGAGATCGACATCCCGCCGCCGTCGTCGAAGTCCTCGTCCTCCTCGTCGTCCTCGGCCTTGTCCGCCGCGCCCTCTTCCGGCTCGACCTTGGCCTCCGGCGTGCCCGGCACGGGCTGCGGCGGCTGATTGTGCGGCAGGGACGAGGGATTGAGCACGCCATAGGTGGCGTCCAGATCGATGACCTCGCGCAGCAGGATGCGGTTGTTGGCCAGTTCGTCGCGCCAGACCATGATGGCCTCGAACGTCAGGGCGCTCTCGCACAGGCCCGAGATCATCGCGTCGCGGCCGGCCTCGATGCGCTTGGCGATGGCGATCTCGCCCTCGCGGCTCAGCAGCTCGACGCTCCCCATCTCCCGCAGATACATCCGCACCGGATCGTCCGTCCGGTCATACGCGGCCTTGGCCGGAGTCTCGGCGACGGAGGTCTCGGCGGTCGCGGCGACCTCGCCGCCCTCCGAGGTCTGGGTCTCGGCCGCGTCTTCCTCGGCCTCGACGACGTTGACGCCCATCTCGGACAGCATCGCCAGCGTGTCCTCGATGGCGTCCGGAGTCACCTCTTCGGACGGCAGGACCTTGTTCAGGTCCTCCATCGTCACATAGCCGCGCGCCTTGGCCTGTTTGATGAACTTCTTGACGCCGGCGTCGGTGAGGTCGAGCAGCGGGCCGTCGCTCTGGACTTCGGCTTCCTGCGTCTCGGTCTGCGCACTCATTCAGTCAATCTCCGGGCGGAGGGGCTGATCAGGCCGTCCGCCAAATACAACGTGTGGCGGGGTCGTTTGTTACGAGCCCGCGCTGTGAGAGCGAATTCGGTTCGGACGCGCTGGCGTCCGGCTCCAGATATTCGCTCAGCTCAAGTCCTGCCATATCTCGCCGGTTTTGATCGCGCGACGCAGGACGTCACGCTCGGCCTTCAGCCGGCGAAACGCCTCATCCTGCCCCGGCACGCCACGCGCCGAGGTCAGGGCGTCTTCCAGCGCCGCCACGCGGGTGAGCGCGTCGAACGCCTGCGACCATCGGATCCGCGCCTCGCCGAGGGGCTTGTCTGTGGCCAGGAAGGGCGCGCCGGACTTTGCCGCCGCCTTCTCGACCTCGTGCATCAAGACGCCATGACCCGATTGCGCCAGATGGCGACGGAGGGCGGCGGAGTCAAGGTCTTGTCCCGAGAACCGTAGCCTGACCATCTCCTGCGCAAGCCCGTCGAGGGCCGGATCGCCAAAGCCGTGGGCGGCGATCGCCTCGAGGTGATCGTCCATCCGCTCCGGGTCGTCGACGGCGCCGTGGGCCAGGGCGGCGGCGACCGGCTCGATCGACCGCGATAGCGACTGCATCGCCTGCGCCCCCTCGGCCGTCTGGCCGAGAACGGGTGGCGGGCCGAACCGGCGACCGCCGGGGCCTGCCCTTCCGGGGCCGGTCTGAACCGCGCGGCGGGCCGGGAACATCGCGTCAAACCGGTCGAACAGCTCCCGCCGGTACTGTTCCGCCAGATCCTTGTCCTGCACCGCCGACGCCGCCTGCCGCAACCGGCCCTTCAGCCCGGCCCGCCGTTCCGGCGTGTCCAGCGGCTCGGCCTCGGCCTCCTTCTGGAACAGCACCTCGGCGAAGGTTCGCGTAGCGGAGAGCGCCTGACGCAGCGCGGGCGCGCCCTTGTCGCGCAGGATGTCGTCCGGATCCTGTCCCGCCTCCAGCAGGGCGAAGCGGAACGACCGTCCCGCCTTCAACTGCGGCAGGGCGCGGTCGATGGCGCGATACGCCGCCCGCCGCCCCGCCGCATCCCCGTCGAAGCACAGCACCGGCTCGGACGACACCCGCCACAGGCGCTCCATCTGTTCCTCGGTCAGGGCCGTGCCCATCGGCGCCACGGCCGGGATGCCGGCCCGCTGACAGGCGATGACATCCATATAGCCCTCGACCACCACGATGGCCTGGCTGTCCCGGCTCTCGGCCCCGAGGATGCGGCGCGCTTCGGGCAGGCCGTACAGGGTCGCGCCCTTGTGGAAGAGCGGGCTCTCCGGCCCGTTCAGATATTTGGCGCGGTCGTCCGGATTCATCGCCCGGCCGCCGAACGAGACGATCCGTCCCCGGGCGTCGAGGATCGGGAACATCAGCCGGTCCCGGAAGCGGTCATAGGGCGTGCCGCCGCCCTCCGGCGCGATCAGCATCCCGGCCTCGACCAGATCGCCCGGCCGCGCCCCCCTCTGCACCAGGGCGTTCTTCAGGCCTTCGCGGTCGTTGGGCGCATAGCCCAGGCCGAACCGCTCCCACTGGTCCTCGGGCAGGCCGCGCTTCTCCAGATACTCACGCGCCGCCTTGCCCGGCGAACGGCGCAGGTTGGCGGCGAACCATTTCTGGGCCAGGTCCATCCAGTCGGTGAGACCCTGCTTTCGGGCCTCGCGCTCGGCCGCCTGCGGGTCCTCGGCCGGCAGGGCCATGCCCGCTTCCCCGGCCAGTCGCTGAACCGCCTCGACGAACGACAGCCGCTCGGTCTCCTGCAGGAAGCTGATGACGTCGCCGTGCTTGCCGGATGAGAAATCGTGGAAGAAGCCCTTGTCGTCGTTGACGAAGAACGACGGCGACTTCTCCTTGGTGAAGGGCGACAGGCCGACATACTCCCGCCCCTGCCGCTTGAGCTTCACCGTCCGGCCGATCACGTCGGACGGGCGAAGGCGGGCCTTCAGTTCTTCAAGGAAGCGGTCGTCGAAGCGCACGGCCGTCTTATAGCGCGCGACTCACGTCAGCGGTGGATTTACCGTGTCCATTAAACTCCACGACCGGAATGCGGCCCCAACCGCCTGATTGTCCCCGCATTTTCCTCCCATGTCGGAACAATCCGCGCGCCTGCGGTTTTCCACCGGTCGTTCGAGAAGTCCCACCGTGACCATGTCGCCCGTCACCACCTCTCCGGAGGTGGGAGCCCACGCCCCCGAGACCAGCGACGGAGTGCCGCTCCGCGCCCTGCACGCACGCCTGCTCGAGAACGCGGCGCTCCGGCGCATGCGCGGTCTCGAACGGCTTCGCAGCCGGCGGCTGGACGACGCGGGCTACTGGCTCTCGGCCGCCCCCGCCGCGGTCCGCAAGGCCAGCGCCCTGCGCGAGGAACATAGCTTCGCGCCACTGCCCTGACGGCCCGGCGGCATTTTACCGCCGTCATCCTCGGGCTTGACCCGAGGACAGACCGTCTGGTGCTCGGTGGATGAGGGTGGTTGCATTCGCCGGGCCGCCCCGGGACGCACAGCCCTGTCCAACATCTGATCCTCGGGTCAAGCCCGAGGATGACGGTGGAGGGGTTGGCCGAGAAGCTCAGGGACAATCCCGTAAGGAATCCTGGCGGCTCGGGCGGCTTACCTAGAGATACCCCAGCCACCAGTCGCGGCGCCGTCGTTTGACGCCCTCGAACCAGCGCGACAGCGGGTAGAGGAGGATGAGAACCGCCGCCCACGCCACATAGACCCATGGCAGGCTGAAGCCCCAGCCCAGTTCGATCAGACGGGACGGATCGGTGATGGTGTCGATGAAGGCTGACGGCGGAACCCCCAATGCCATGCCGACCGCGACCGCCAGGGCGTGGGCGACCCAGATGTGCAGCAGATAGGTGAACAGCGGAGTCCGGCCAAAGGTCAGGAATACGCCCGTCACCGGGCCGCGCAGGCGGTCGAGAACGAGCAGCAGGACAAAGGCCAGGCCGAGGGTCAGCAGCACATAGGCGGGGGACGGAGGATATTTGTTGGCGCTGATGATGCTGAAGACGCTCCACAGCGGACTCTCCTGCATCGTCCAGGGGACGGTGTCGAAGCCGGGCAGGTTGAACCCGCGTCCGACCGCGAACAGGGTCAGGAACCCGGCGGCGAACAGCATGACCCTGCCGCGCCTCAGCCCGCCGGAGTCGGTGAGGAAACCGGCGAGGCCGTAGCCCAGCAAAAGAATCCCCGTCCACTGGATCGCCGGATAGACCACCAGCAGCAGCCCCGCGTCCGTGGGGAACGGCCCTCTCACGGCCAGGGCCCTCCACAGGGGCTCCAGCGGCCCGAAGGCGGAGGGTGCGATCAGGTTCAGCGCCGGATGGCCCGCGATGATGATCACGCCAAGGGCCAGCACCAGGTTTCGCGGCAGCCGATGCAGCGCGGCGAGCACGATCATGCCGAAGCCGATGGCCCAGATGACCTGCGCGAATATCCACCAGCCGAAATTGAACCCGACGCCGATCAGGGTGAATTCCAGCACCAGCAGCCAGAGGCCCCGCGTCAGCAGAAAGCGCGACAGATCCCCGGGACTCTTGCCGTTGGCCTTCTGCAGCCAGACCGACAGACCCGCGAGGAAGACGAAGGTCGGGGCGCACAGATGGGTGACCCAACGCGTCAGGAAGAGCGCCGGATTGCCGGAGTCCAGCGCCATGGGATCGGCCGTGAAGGCCGTGGCGTGGAAGAAGTCCCGCACGTGATCCAGCACCATCAGGACGATCACCAGTCCCCTCAGCGCGTCGATCCCGTCGATGCGGACGGCGCCGGATCGGGTCACGCCGGCCGCGCCGGCGGCGGGCGACGCCAGCGGGGCGTCATGGGCGGCTTCGACGGGCTGTGCGGTCATCGGGGTCCCTCCAGCGCCAAGCTTAAGTCGGGTTGTGGCCGATGCGCCAGAGGCCGCTTCACCCGCCCGCGCGAACGTGCTTCGATCGGTCGGGGACCGGGGTCTGGAGACTGACATGAAACCGCTGATCATCGCCGCCGCGCTGGCCGTCGCCCTCGTCGCCGCCCCCGTCATGGCGCAGGACGCATGGCGGGCCCACTCCCCCGAAGTCCAGGCCGTCGACGCCGCCGTGCGCGCGCCGCTTGAGGCGTATCTGCGCGGCCACGCCACCGGTCTGGCCGACGAATTCCGTCCCGCCTTCCATCCCGACTCCCAGCTCTGGGGCATGCGCAACGGAACCCTGATCCGGATGACGTCCGAGGAGTACATTGGCCGGGCCTCCGGCGCGCCCGCCGCCGACGAGGCGCAGCGCCGGCGCTGGATCGAGAGCATCGACGTCACCGGCGACACGGCCGTCGCCAAGATCGTGCTCGACTATCCGGCCGTCCGTTTCACCGACTACATGGCCCTGTCGCGCATCGACGGCCGCTGGGTCATCATCAACAAGATGTTCCAGGCCGAACCGAAGGCTCCGCCGGCCTAGCCACGGCCAGGCTCTTGTGGTTGTCTCCGGCCCGCATCTCCGGGGGGAAAGCACCATGAACCGTCTCACTGCCGCCGTGGCCGCCGCCACGCTCGCCGTCGCCACGCCCGTCGGGGCCCCCGCCGCAGCGCAGGACATCGCCGGCCCCGTGGCCGCCGCCGTGGACCAGTTCGGACAGAGCATGGCCGAATCGATGACCGGCGGCCCCGGCCTGTTCGTCACCGCCCAGGGCGAGGCTCCGTTGCCCGCCGCCGCCTCGACCCCGATGACCGTCACCATCAAGGGGACGGGCAAGACCGCCGTCGAGGCCGTCGCCGATCGTAACGCCCAGCTGGAGCGGGTCCGTTCCGTCGCCAACCGCTTCGACGTGGCGATGGAGGTCGGGACCACCAACTATGCGATCGCCGACGCGGACGCATGGACGGTCGATACCGTCATGCCCGGGATGGACTGGAGTTCTGACGAAGCGGAAGTCGAGGCGGAGGTGGAAGCGGCCGTGGACGCCGTCATGGCGCCCGCCACCCTTGATGGCGCGGCCGACACCCGCACCGTCACCGCGTCCGTTCAGGTCAAGCTCGACCGGCCCAACGAGTCGCGCCTGCCCGAGTTCGTCGACGCCCTGGTGGAGGCCGGCGTCACCAATCTCGACGACAGCCTCAATGGCTTGAACCTCGGGGCCATGACGCCCTTTCTGTCCCTGCTCGGACTGGACCCGACCCGCGATCCGGGCGAACCGGTCTGGAACCAGGCCACCGCCGACGGCGTGCGCAAGGCCCGCGCCCAGGCCGAAGCCATCGCCGAAGCCTCCGGCCGTCGTCTCGGCCCGGTCCGCTACGTCAGCGTCCTGATGCGCTCCCACGACGGCGAGAACGCCCTCGTCAGCGTCGCGGTGCGGTTCGGCTTCGAGGATTAGGCCCTCAATCGCCCCATCCTCCGTCATCCTCGGGCCTGACCCGAGGATCAGAGGCGGGGTCGTGCTGTGCGGCGGGGACGGCCTCGCGAAGGTGGCCGCAACTCGCCCCACCGAGCACCGGACGGTCTGATCCTCGGGTCAAGCCCGAGGATGACGGTGCTGGAATGGGGGTAAAAAGCCATCTCGGATGAGCCGGTCGGGCGCCCCAAACCCTGCCATCCCGTACCCTGCCAACCCGACACTTCCGTGCACTTTCCGGCCATCTCGGCCCCCTCGGTCAGCGGCCGAGAAGCCCCATCCGCGCCCCTACGTCCGCTTCTGACGCCCAGCCGTGCATAATGCTCCAAAGCCCCACCGGGCGTGGTCTTTGACAGCACTGTTCCCCCACCGGCGCCGCCTCCAGGCCCGGCTCTCCCCCAGCGGGCGCGCTCGTCTGTTTAAACAGAATCCGCCCGCCGTACTTTTTGAATGCGCACCCTGCCATCCCTACCTCTCAGGGAACGGCGACGGACTCAGCGCTTCATCGAATCCGCGAAGCGCTGGAACAGGTAGAGGCTGTCGGTCGGCCCCGGCGACGCCTCCGGGTGATGCTGCACGCTGAACACCGGCCGGTCCTTCAGGGCGATGCCGCAGTTGGTGCCGTCGAACAGGCTGACGTGGGTCTCGACCACCGCATCGGGCAGGCTGTCGCGATCGACGGTGAAGCCGTGGTTCATCGACACGATCTCGACCTTGCCCGTGGTCAGGTCCTTGACCGGATGATTGGCCCCATGGTGCCCTTGGTCCATCTTGACTGTCTTCGCCCCCAGCGCCAGCGCCAGCATCTGGTGACCCAGGCAGATGCCGAAGACAGGTTTGCCGCTGTCGACCAGCTTGCGGATTTCCGGCACCGCGTAGACGCCCGTGGCGGCCGGATCGCCCGGCCCGTTGGACAGCACCACCCCGTCCGGGTTGCGCGCCAGAATGGCCTCGGCCGTCGTATCCGCCGGCACCACGGTGATCTTCGCGCCGGTCGAGGCCAGCGCCCGCAGGATGTTGCGCTTTACACCGTAGTCCACGACGACCACGGTCTTGTCCGAGGCGTCGACGCGCGGATGGCCTTCCGGCCAATCCCACAGGCCCTCATCCCAGTCGAACGACTGCAGCGTCGAGGCGTCCTTGGCCAGGTCGAGCCCGACCAGACCGGTCCAGGCCTTCGCCTGCCCCACCAGCGCCTCGAGGTCGAACCGGCCCTCCGGGTCATGGGCGATGACGGCGTGCGGCGCGCCGGCGTCGCGGATGCGCGCGGTCAGGGCGCGGGTGTCGACCCCGGCCAGCCCGACCACGCCCCGCCGCTTCATCCAGCCGTCGAAATCGCTCTCGCTGCGCCAGTTGGCCGGATCGGTCGGCAGGTCGCGGAAGATGGCCCCGCGGGCCGAGGTGTCCGAACCGCCGCCGATCTGCTCGACGTCCTCGACGTTCACCCCGGTGTTGCCGACGTGCGGAAAGGTGAAGGCCAGGATCTGGCTCATGTAGGATGGGTCGGTCAGGATCTCCTGATAGCCGGTCATGGCGGTGTTGAAGACCACCTCGCCCAGGGCCGAGCCGGTCGCGCCGCAGCCGAGGCCCTGCAGGATGGTTCCGTCGGCGAGCGCGAGCACGCCGGTGACGCCGGGAAGAAGCTTGGTGGTCATGGCTGGCTCCGTAGCACCGAATCCCGGCGAGCAAACGGCGCGGTGGTTAGGCGTCGCCCGCCGCGGGGTCAACGCGCGACGACGACTTTCTGAGAAACACCAGCCAGGCCAGGCTCGTCAGGACGAAGAACCCCGCCGTCGGCAGGATATAGCCCGGCGCGGCGGCGGCGACCGCGGCCGTGGCGAACAGGAAGCCTGCGGCGGCCACGGTCCGGGCGTGGGACCATCGGGCCATGCGGAACAGGGCGGCGGAACAGATGGCGTAGACGACGAGGCTGAGCACCGCAGTGACGCCCACCAGCACGCCGAACTGTCCGCCCAGCGTCGGCTGGCCCGACAGCACCGCGACCACGCTCATGATCGCGCCGCCCAGCAGCGGATTGGCGATCGGTGTCCGCTCCCCCTCGCCGAAGCCGGAGGGCAGGTAGCCATGCCGCGCCGCCGCCCGCGCCGTTTCGCCCCCCAGCATGACCCAGCCGCCGACGGTGCCGACCGTCTTGATGATGGCGCAGACCGCCACGGCCCCGGCGATCGAGGCGCCGAACACCCGCGCCGCCAGGTCGGCGTAGGGGCTGGTCGAGGCGGCCAGCACGTCGGCCGGAATGACTCCGAACACCGCTACTGTGGCGGCGACGTAGACGACCGTGGCCAGCAACACGCCGGCCACCGAGGCCCGGCCGACGTCATGGGCCGGATGCTTGACCCTGACCGACAGGGCCGCGGCGCTCTCGACGCCGAGGAAGGCCCAGAAGATCACCGCCAGCGACGCCGGCACGCTCTGGACCAGCGCCGTGCCCGAAGGGCTCCACGAGGCGGCGAAGGTCTGCGGGTCGAAGGCCATGACCCCGGCGGCCACCGCGACCACGATCGGCGCGATGCCGATGGCCAGGGCTACCGCCGCCAACCCCGACGCCGTCCGGGCCCCGACGATATAGGCGATGGTCGCCAGCCAGATGATCCCCAGGTTGCAGAAGGTCGCCGCGATCGGGTCCCTCAGCACCGGCCAGAAGAAGCCGAGATAACCCGTGGCGGCCACGGCGATGGCGACGTTCCCGACGAGGCAGGCGGTCCAGAAGGCCAGCGCCGTCTGATAGCCGAAGAACCGGCCCAGCCCCCGCTCCGCGAACCCCGGCAGGCCGTCGGCGTCCGGCTGCAACCGCCCCAGCGCGCCGAACACCAGCGCCAGCGTCACCGCCCCCGCCCCGGCCACCAGCCAGCCGATCAGGCTGGAGCTGCCGACCGGCGCGAGACTGACCGGCAACAGGTAGACCCCGGACCCGATCATGTTGCCGGCCACGACCAGGGCCGCCAGCCCCCAGCCCAGTTTGTGCCGGTCCGACAGCGGCTCTTCGGCCAGCGGAATATGAGGGTGCGCGTCGCTCATGCATGAACCTCGGCGAGACGGGACTGGAACCAGGCTACGGCGGCCTCGTGGCGCGCGCTGAGCACGCCCTGCCGATAGGCCCCGGCCGACAGGTTGGCCTGCACCGCCTCGCAGATCCGCGCGTCCTCGGCGGTCAGCCGGTCGGAGGCCTCCAGCGCGTCCCCAAGCGCGGCGGCTCCGCCATTGTTCAGGAACAGATAATCCAGCCGCGTCCGCCCCGCCCCCACCGGCGTCATCCGCTCGATCATGGCGCCGTCGCGATAGACGTTGATCCCCAGGTTGGGCCACAGCCAGCCCCACACTCCCGCCTGCGGCCCGTCGTCGACCCCGACCGCCTCCTGCACGACCAGATCGCCGTCGACCCGGATCCGATACTCGGCCGAGCCCAATTCGCCGGCGAGGACAGGATGGACCGACCCGATGTGGTACCCCTCCAGATAATTCTCGGCATAGACCTTCCAGTCGCAGTCCAGGTCGTGGCTGCGGCGCAGGGCGGGCGCGGCGATCTCCAGACCCCGCTCCGCGAGCAGGTCCTCCAGCGGCGCCACATGGCGGGCAAGCGGCGCCGCTTCCGGATCCAGGTTCGCAAACACCAGTCCACGCCAGATCTCGAGCCGCACCCCGAACAATCCGAACTCTCGCGGATCGAACCCCTCGACCGTGCCGAAACCCGTCGCCGCCCGCAGCCGCCCGTCCAGCGCGTAGCGCCAGCCGTGGTAGGCGCAGACCATCTCGCCCTCGCAATGGCCGCTTGAGCCCTGCACGAGCGGCCCGGCGCGGTGCCGGCAGACATTGTGGAAGGCCCGCAAGGCCCCGTCCTTGCCCCGCACGGCCAGCAGCCGATGCCCGGCCACGTCGGTCGCGATCCAGTCCCCCGGCGTCACCGCCTCTGCTTCGTGCCCCAGGAACAACCAGGTGCGGCCGAACACCGTCGCCCGCTCGCGCGCCCAGGCGTCGGGGCAACCATAGAGCCGGGCGGTAAGCGTGGCCTGCATGGCTGATCAAGGCCCGCCGTCGGCCTCGACGTCAACCGTCCTCAGACGATGACTGCGTCCATGCCCGCGAACACGGCGTGGGTGGCGCCGGCGGCCTTGGCCGCGAGACCCCGGTCCGGGCGCAGGTTCAGCAGCATGACCTGGGGGCAGGCCTGCCGGGCCGCCCCGATCAGTTGCGCCGCCCCCTGCCAGTCGCGCGCGCTCTCATGCTCGACGCCGGCGAAGTCGATCGCCAGGCACCGCGCGCGCACCTGCGACAGCCGAAGCGCCACGCCAGGGTCGGGGGCGATATGCAGGATCAATCCGAACGATCCGGTTTCAAAATGCTGGATGACTTCCTGGATCGCGTCGGGCGGAGCCTGCTCCAGCCCGCCCATCACCTCGATCAGCAAGGTTCCCGGCGTGGATTCATGCTGCATCTCCGCGCACAACAGGTCGAACCGGCCGCCGCTCGAGGCCACCGTGCGCCAGAAGGCGGGAAGGACGCCGCTGTCGTTGGTTCCGAGCCGCAGCAGATCGAGGCCGTTTCTCAGGGTCTGGGTGTCGATGCGGACCAGGTCGGCGGGCTCGAGGGTGCGCCGGCCGAGACCGACCAGCGCGCTCTCGCCGCCACGATGGCGCACGCTCCGACGGACGCGCCGCGCAACGGGAGTTGAGCGCGCCAGGTCGAACACAGGCTGCGCCGCCAGGGTCACGATCAGTTCCCGCCGGGCCCGGGTCAGCAGAGTGAAGGTCAGGCTCTCATAAGGCGCGGCGTAGGACCTGCGCTCGCCGATCCGGGCGATCGCATCGTGCGATCCATCGTCTCGTGGATCGGGGTCCGGCGCGACCGTAAAGGTCGTCGGGTACCCGGGCTCGTTCCTCATGACCGTTTCTCCAGCCGGTCTGAAAAAGGCCTCCCCGCATGCAGCAAGCGCTCCAAGGTGAAAACACATCGCTGACAAACGTGGTCAAAAGGCTGTTGACCATGTCGATTCCCGAAGCGGGACCGGAGCGGTACGAGCGTTGACCTGACTGTTGGGGCGGGTCAGGAGGAGCCCACACCAGCGGATCCGCCCATGACCATCACCACGGTCGGCCTCGATGCCGACGACACCCTCTGGCACAACGAGACGATCTTCCGGCTGACGCAGGCGCGGTTCCTCGATCTTTTGGCCGAGCATGACACCGTGGCCGTCCAGGCGCGGCTGGCTGAGGTCGAGCGGCGTAACCTGCGGCTCTACGGCTACGGGGTGAAGGGCTTCACCCTGTCGATGATCGAGACGGCCATGGAGATGTGCGACGGCGAGCCGCCCGCCGGGGCGATCCGGGAAATCCTCGCCGCGGGGCGCGAGATGCTGGCCCATCCGGTCGAGACCCTGCCCGGCGTCGATGAGGCGCTGGCCCGGCTGTCCGAACGTTACCGTCTGGTGCTGATCACCAAGGGCGACCTGCTGGATCAGGAGCGCAAGCTGGCGGCGTCCGGGCTGGGCGATCTGTTCGCCGCCGTCGAGATCGTCTCGGAGAAGGACCGGACCACCTATGAACGCGTGTTCGCGCGCCACGGGACCGGCGCGGACGAGGCCGTGATGGCCGGAAACTCGATGAAGTCGGACGTGCTGCCGGCGCTGGAGGCGGGGGCCTTCGCCGTGCACATCCCCTACGCCATCACCTGGGCGCACGAGCTGGCCGACCCGCCCGAGGGGCATCCGCGTTACGGCGCGCTCGACCGCATCCTGAACCTGCCCGACTGGATCGATGCGCGGTCGGACGGATAAGCGCTTGCTCCGCCGCCCCCCCGTCTTTAGACGGGCCGCTTAACCGACAACCCGAACCGCCCCGCGCCGGCCACGCCCGCGTCGGGTCCCCGCGTGCGAGGAGACCAGCCGCCTTGACCGATGACGCCGTCCCTCACGAAGAGCGCGACGCCATGGTCCGGGCGTCGCTGGCGGCGCATGGCGACAGCGGCGTCACGCCCCGCCACACCCTGTTCTACTTCTATGGGGACGGGGCCCACGACGATCTGAACGAGGTGGCGCGGCGCGCGGGGTTCCTGACCCGGGGGCAGGACGACTGCACCATCCTCGAAACCACCATGGCCGTCGACGAAACCTCGTTCTCGCCCGTTTCCTCCATGATGCAATCCTGGGCCGCGGCCTTCCAGCTGGACTACGACGGCTGGGAATGCGCGCTCGTGACGAACTGAAAGTCTTGTAGAAACAATGCCTAAGCGCACGGATATCCAGTCTATCCTGATCATTGGGGCGGGGCCCATTGTGATCGGACAGGCGTGCGAGTTCGACTATTCCGGCGTCCAGGCGTGCAAGGCGCTGAAGGCCGAGGGCTACAGGGTCATCCTGGTCAATTCCAATCCGGCCACGATCATGACCGACCCGGAAGTGGCCGACGCCACCTATATCGAGCCGATCACGCCCGAGTTCGTCGAGCGCATCATCGCGAAAGAGCGGCCCGACGCCCTGCTGCCGACCATGGGCGGGCAGACGGCGCTGAACACGGCGCTGGCGCTGGACGCCTCGGGCGCGCTGGAACGCTGGGGCGTCGAGATGATCGGGGCCCGCGCCGACGTCATCGACAAGGCCGAGGACCGCCAGAAATTCCGCGACGCCATGGACAAGCTGGGCCTCGAAAGCCCGCGCTCCAAGGCCGTGCACCACATCGACGAGGCCGACGACGCGCTGGAGTTCGTGGGCCTGCCGGCGATCATACGCCCGAGCTTCACCCTCGCCGGCACCGGCGGCGGCATCGCCTACAATGTCGAGGAGTTCCGCGAGATCGTGGAGCGCGGCCTGGACCTGTCACCGACCACCGAGGTGCTGATCGAGGAGTCGGTGCTGGGCTGGAAGGAGTATGAGATGGAGGTGGTCCGCGACAAGGCGGACAACTGCATCATCATCTGCTCCATCGAGAACATCGACCCGATGGGGGTGCACACCGGCGACTCCATCACCGTCGCCCCCGCCCTGACGCTGACCGACAAGGAATATCAGCGGATGCGGACGGGTTCGATCAACGTGCTGCGCGAGATCGGCGTCGAGACCGGCGGATCGAACGTGCAGTGGGCGATCAATCCCGCCGACGGCCGCATGGTGGTGATCGAGATGAACCCGCGGGTGTCGCGCTCGTCCGCCCTGGCCTCCAAGGCCACCGGCTTCCCGATCGCCAAGGTCGCCGCCCGACTGGCCGTCGGCTACACCCTGGACGAACTGACCAACGACATCACCCAGGTCACCCCGGCCTCGTTCGAGCCGTCGATCGACTATGTGGTCACCAAGATTCCGCGCTTCGCCTTCGAGAAATACCCCGGCGCCGAGGCGACCCTGTCGACCTCGATGAAGTCGGTCGGCGAGGTCATGGCCATCGGCCGGACCTTCCAGGAGTCGATGCAGAAGGCCCTGCGCGGGCTCGAAACCGGCCTGACCGGTTTCAACGAGATCGAGATCGACGGCGTGCTCGAGGTCGACGACGAGGCCTCGGTGCGGGCCGCCGTGGTCCGGGCGCTGGGTCAGCCGACTCCGGACCGCATCCGGGTGATCGCGCAGGCGTTCCGGCATGGCCTGTCGGTCGACGAGGTCAACGCCGCCTGCTCCTACGAGCCGTGGTTCCTGCGCCAGATCGCCGACATCGTGCGCACCGAGGGCCATGTGGTCGTGCAGGGCCTGCCGACCACCGCGACGGACTTCCGCAAGCTGAAGGCCAAGGGTTTCTCGGACGCTCGTCTCGGTCAGTTGACTGGTCAGACCGAAGCCGCCGTGCGCAAAGCCCGCCGCGACCTCGACGTGCGCCCCGTGTTCAAGCGGATCGACACCTGCGCGGCCGAGTTCGCCAGCGCCACGGCCTATATGTATTCGACCTACGAGACCGGCGCCCTGGGCCAGATCCCCGAGTGCGAATCCAGCCCGACCGACCGGAAGAAGGCGATCATCCTGGGCGGCGGGCCGAACCGGATCGGGCAGGGGATCGAGTTCGATTACTGCTGCTGCCACGCGGCCTTCGCCTTCGACGACATCGGCGTCGAAAGCATCATGGTCAACTGCAACCCCGAGACCGTCTCGACGGACTACGACACCTCGGACCGCCTGTATTTCGAGCCGCTGACGTCCGAGGACGTGCTGGAGCTGATCGACGTCGAACGCTCGAAGGGTGAGCTGATCGGCGTCGTCGTCCAGTTCGGCGGCCAGACCCCGCTGAAACTGGCCCATGCGCTGCAGGCGGACGGCGTGCCGATCCTGGGCACCAGCGTCGACTCCATCGACCTGGCCGAGGACCGCGAGCGCTTCCAGGTCATGTTGCACGACATCGGCCTGATGCAGCCGCCCAACGGCCTGGCCCGCAGCGCCGAGGAGGCCGCGCAGAAGGCCGAGGAGGTCGGCTATCCCGTCGTCCTGCGTCCCTCCTACGTGCTGGGCGGCCGCGGCATGATGATCGTCCATGACCGCGAGCAGCTGGACCGCTACGTCGGCGAGGCCATGCGGGTGTCGGGCGACGACCCGGTGCTGATCGACCACTATCTGAACCGCGCCACCGAGGTGGATGTCGACGCCCTGTGCGACGACGAGACGGTGTTCGTGGCCGGGGTGCTGGAGCATATCGAGGAGGCCGGGGTGCACTCCGGCGACAGCGCCTGCTCCATGCCGCCCTACTCCCTGTCGGCGGAAACCGTGGCCGAGCTGAAGCGCCAGACCGAGGCCATGGCCCGGGCCCTCAAGGTGCGCGGCCTGATGAACGTCCAGTTCGCCATCGAGGAGCCGCACTCGGCCGAGCCACGCATCTTCGTGCTTGAGGTCAATCCGCGCGCCAGCCGCACCGCGCCGTTCGTGGCCAAGACCATCGGCCAGCCCATCGCCGCCATCGCCGCCAAGGTCATGGCCGGCGTCCCGCTGAAGTCGTTCGGCCTCGCCGACAAGCCGTACGACCACATCGCGGTCAAGGAAGCCGTCTTCCCGTTCGCCCGTTTCGCCGGGGTCGACACCATCCTGGGGCCCGAGATGCGCTCCACCGGCGAGGTCATGGGGCTTGACTGGAAACGCGACGGCGAGACCGACATGGCCCCGGCCTTCGCCCGCGCCTTCGCCAAGAGCCAGATCGGCGGCGGCACCATCCTGCCGGTCGCCGGCTGCGCCTTCGTCAGCGTCAAGGACGGGGACAAGCCCTTCATTATCGATGCGGTGAAGACCCTGCTGGCCGAGGGGTTCAGCGTCATGGCCACGGGCGGCACGCACAGCTTCCTCGCCGAACAGGGCCTGCCGGTGACCTTCGTCAAGAAGGTGCTGGAGGGCCGTCCCCACATCGTCGACGCGATGAAGAACGGCGAGGTCCAGCTGGTCATCAACACGACCGAGGGCAAGCAGTCGCTGCAGGACAGCTTCAGCCTGCGCCGGACGGCCCTGATGATGAAGATCCCCTACTACACCACGACCGCGGGGGCGCTGGCGGCGTCGCAGGCGATCGGGGCGATCAAGGCCGGGGATCTGGATGTGCGGCCGATCCAGGACTACGCGCACGGCTGACCAGTTCGTGACGATTTCGACCATGCGGTTGCTGCAACCGCGGGCGTAATTTGGTCAGGTCGGCCATGAAGAATTGTGCGGATTCCGTGTTGTTTTGGCTCCGTCATCCTCGGGCTTGACCCGAGGATCAGAGGCGAGAGGCGGGCTGTGCGTATGGGCCGGCCCGGCGAGCGCGCCCGTGCGCCCCGCCACCCGGCGCCCGACGGTCTGATCCTCGGATCAAGCCCGAGGATGACGGCGGTGGGTGGGGTGGCCGGGGAGCCATCCGTCCGTTTCTGACGTAACGGCGTGCGATCATCCCCGCATGGAGCACTATCGTCTGCGCAAATATCGGGGGCCGGAGACGTGGGCGCAGGTCCGCAAGGCCTATGTAGCCGGCGAGTCCGCGCCGTCCGTGGCCCGCCGGTTCGACGTCGGCCTGTCCAATCTGCGCCGCCGCGCCATGGCCGAGGGCTGGACCCGGGCGCGGATCGCCGAGCGGCTGGACCTGAGACCGCTTCGGGGCGGGGCCGACGATCCGCCGCCGGCGTTGACGGCCCTGGCCGAGCTGGAAACCTTGCCGGAGACGCCGAGGATCGGGGCCGATGCGGCGATCATGAAGGCCGTCCGGCGCGCGGCGTGGCTGGTCAGTCAGGGGCAGGCGGCGGAGGCCGGGGCGCTCTTGCGGGCCGCCGAGGCGCTGGACCGGATGAAGTGGGCGGCGAAATAGGCGGGTTCAGCGGGCGGCTTCGCGCCAGGGATCGTCCATGCCACGGAGGACCGCCTCAAGCAGATCGGCCAGCCTCTCCTGATCGGCGGCGGACGGATGCCAGTCGCAACCCCCGAGATCGAGCCCATCGAACCGGAGCGTCGTCACCCGACCCGGCGCTCCGGCGTTCACCGCCGCCGCGACCCGTTCGGCCTCGCCGACGAAAGCGTCGGAGCCCATCAGTATGAACCGCGCGTCGGGATTGTTCCGCATCAGCCGCCCGATGAAGGCGACATAGGCGCCGCGCCAGGCGCTTCGCAGGGCGGCGGCGTCGCGCCAGGGCTCTCCCGCCTTCAGGGGCGTCGAGAAGTCGTTGGTCCCCAGGTTGATCACGATAATCGCGGGGCGCCAGCCGGAGGCGGTCGTCTCGATAGGGTCGGGAGAGTCCGGCTTGAGACGGTCGTAGATGAGAGGAAGGCTGAGGCCTGCAGAGGTCCCGTCGTAGTTCCGGACCACGCCAAACCCTGAATAGGCGTTGACGCGATAGTCGGCGTCGAGGCGGCGCGCCAGCCGGGGACCGAACGCCTGCTGGGTGTCGGTCAGGTCGTGGACCTGGTCGGCGGTGCAGGACCGGTCGGCCGACGCGACGCCATAACCCACGCTGTGGGAGTCGCCGATGAACTCGATCTGGCGGGATCGGACCGGTGGCGGGAGGGGCGTCGAACCGGTGGACGGGAAGAAGCCGATGAAGCGGCCTCCCCCGGTCTGGCTTTCGGTCAGTTTCTCCAGACGGATCACATGATCCGCGTCGGGCAGGGCCTGAAGGGTGACGTCGACCAGCCCCGCCTCACGGAACAGCAGCCGCTCCTCGCCGTCGATCAGGAGGCGCATATGCTCGGCCGGTGCGTCAAGCCGGATGCGCACGCCGGGTCCGCGGAAACGGGACTCGAAATAGACCCCGGGCCAGCCAAAGCTCAGGCTTCCGTCAGTCTCGACGATGGCGCGGCCGCCGACATGGACCGGGAGGGGCTCGGCCGGCGTTTCGCCCGCCCCGGCGGGTAACGCCAGCGCAAGGGCGCACGCCAGCAGCAGGAAGGTGGCGGTCCGGTGGATCGTCATGGCGATCGGCCCCTAGATTCCCGACGCCGCTTCCGGGTCGGCCGTCGCGTCCCGGCCCTCGACGATGCGCGCCGCCGCCAGGTCGGCGGTGACGTTGCCGATGGTGCGGAAGATGTCGGGCACGACCTCGACGGCCAGCAGCAGGGGCAGGACCTCGAGCGGCAGGCCCATGACGATGGCGATGGGGGCGATGGAGGCGAAGAAGCTGACCTGGCCCGGCAGGCCGACGGTGCCGACGCTGACGGCCAGGGCGGTCACCCCGCCGGCGACCAGAACCCCCGGGGTCAGGGGGATGCCGTACAGGTGGGCGACGTAGATGCAGACGGCCAGGTTGGCCACGGTCGAGGTGATGCGGAACACAGCCACGGCCAGAGGCAGGACCAGACCCGCGGTCGCCGCGGAGACGCCGAGACGGTCGATCGCCCGCTCGACCATCACCGGCAGGCAGGCCAGCGACGACTGCGTCGAGAACGCCACCACCTGGGCCGGGGCGGCGGCGCGGGCGAAGCGGCCGAGCGTGATCCGGCCAAAGACGACGGCCACGACATAGGTCAGCAGGATCAGGCCGATCAGGGCCAGCGAGACGATGGCGATGTAGTGGCCCAGCACGCCGGCCGCGCCGAGGCCCGCGCTCAGGCCGACGCCGAGCGACAGGGCGAAAACGCCGAGGGGCGCGGCCAGCAGCACCCAGTGGACGATGACGATCATCGTCTCCGAGATGGCCTCGAAGAAGATGGTCAGAGGCTGGCGCAGGCGGGCCGGCAGGCGGGTGGTCGCGAAGCCGAAGACGATGGCGAAGACCACGATGCCGAGGATGGCGTCATCCGCCGCGGCGCGGATCGGATTGGAGGGGGCGAGACTGGTCAGGAAGGCCGTGAAGCCGCCGCCGCCGAGATTCTCGCGCACCGCCGCGTCGCCCGCCGCGCCCGACAGCAGCAGCCGCCCGCCCTCGGGATCGATGGGCCAGAGCGCGTGCAGGCCCTCGGACGCCAGGACGCCGTAGACCGTCGCGCCGAGCAGCAGCAGGGCGAAGACCACGACCGCCCGGAGCGCCAGACGGCCCGTCGCGGCGGCGTCGGCGATGGAGGCGATGCCGGTGACCAGCAGGCTGAAGACCAGCGGGATGATGGTCATGCGCAGGGCGTTGAGCCACAGCTGGCCCAGCCCCTCGACCACCGCCACGGTCCCCGTGCCGCCGGGGATCCCGTAGGCCTGGGCCGCGGCGCCGGCGAGCAGGCCGGCGACGAGGGCGACCAGCACCCTCAGGCTGAGCGAGGACATCAGGGCGGCGGTGCGGGAACGGATCATGCGGCGAAGCTAGGCCGGGTCGGGGCGAGCGTCGAGCGCGGAAACGATCATCCCGGCGGCGGCGTCGAGGCCGACGGGCGTCAGGTCCGGCAGGGTCAGGCGCCGCAGCACGGCGCGGTCGCGAGCGGCGCCTGTGCGACGGTAGGCGGGATCGTAGTGGGCTTCGATCAATTGGCGAACCAGGGTTTCGAGTTCGCCGTCCGCGGCGAGGGCGCGCCACTCCCCGATCGTGGTCTTCGCATGATGGCGCGGGAGACGGGTCAGGGCGGCGTCCAGCGCTTCCGGATCGGCGGCGATGCCCGCGTAGGTCCGCAGGGTGAAGGCGACCCGCGCCTCCACCGGCGCGTCGATCTCGACGACCGGCGCGGCGGACATGGCGGCCCACAGGGAGGGCGGGATCACGCGGGCGCCGATCTTGCTGCTCTCGGCCTCGACCAGCACCGGGCGGTCGGGGTCGAGCCGCGACAGGGCGTCGTGCAGGCGGGTCTCAAAGGCCTTCTGCGACGGCTGGCCGCCGGGCATGGCCCCGAACAGGGAGCCGCGGTGCGCGGCCAGCGCCTCGAGGTCGAGGATCTGCACCCCCCGCGTGGACAGGGCGCCGAGCAGGGCCGTCTTGCCCGAGCCGGTCGGGCCGTCGAGCAGGACCAGCCGGTGGGCGAGCGGGGCGTCATAGAGGGTCGCCTTCACCTGCCGGCGCCAGGTCTGGTAGCCGCCCTCGAGCACGGTCACCGGCCAGCCGACCTGGTCCATCACGGTGACGATGGCCCCCGACCGCTGCCCGCCGCGCCAGCAGTAGACCAGCGGACGGAACGAGCCGTCGCGGTCGGCCAGGGCGCCCTCGAGGTGGGCGGCGATGTTGCGGGCGACGAGGGCGGCGCCGGCGCGGCGGGCGAGGAATTTGGAACCCCGGACGTATTCGGTCCCGACGGCGGCGCGCTCGGCGTCGTCGAGGACGGGCAGGTTGATCGCGCCGGGGATGTGGTCGAGGGCGAACTCGGCGGGACTGCGTACGTCCAGGATGGCGTCGAAGCCGTCGCGGGCCTGAGGCGACAGATCGACGGTGCGCCGGATCATGCGAGGACGCGGACGCGGGCGGGGCCGTCGACCACGCGACCGACGACGGCGGCGCGATCGAAGCCTTCGGCGCGGGCGAGGTCGAGCAGGGCGGGCGCTTCGCTTTCGGCCACGGCGATGAGCAGGCCGCCGGAGGTCTGGGGATCGGTGAGCAGGTCGACGCGCCAGTCGGCGAGGCCGGACGGCAGGTCGATCGACGCGCCATAGCTGTCCCGGTTGCGGCCGGAGGCGCCGGTGCGGACGCCGCCGGCGGCGAGGGCCTCGACGCCGTGCAGCAAGGGCGGCTGGGCGGCGAGTTCGACGGCGAGACCGGAACCGCGGGCCATCTCAAGGGCGTGGCCCAGCAGGCCGAAGCCGGTGACGTCGGTGACCGCGTGAACCCCGGCGCGGCCGGCCAGCTTCGCGCCGAGGGTGTTCAGCGTCGTCGTCGAGGCGATCAGGGCGGCGTAGCCCGCCTCGTCGAGCCTGCCCTGTTTGAAGGCCGCGCTGAGGACCCCGACCCCGAGCGGCTTGGTCAGGATCAGCACGTCGCCGGGCCGCGCGCCGCGATTGGTCAGGACCTGGTCGGGATGGACGAGGCCGAGGGCGACGAGGCCGTAGATCGGTTCGACGCTGTCGATCGAATGGCCGCCGGCCACGGGGATGCCCGCCGCCGCGCAGACCGAGGCTCCGCCCTGCAGGATGCGGCCGATGGTGGCGGTCGACAGCGTGGCGACCGGCATGCCGACAAGGGCCAGGGCGAAGATCGGCGTCGCGCCCATGGCGTAGACGTCGGACAGGGCGTTGGTCGCGGCGATGCGGCCGAAGTCGAACGGATCGTCGACCACCGGCATGAAGAAGTCGGTCGTGGCCACAAGGGCCTGCTGGTCGTTGAGGCGCCAGACGGCGGCGTCGTCGGAGGTCTCGGTTCCGACCATCAGGTCCGCGAACGGCGCGGCGAGCGGCAGGCCCTTGAGGATGTCCCGCAGCACCGCCGGGGCCAGCTTGCAGCCGCAGCCGCCGCCGTGGGCGAGCGAGGTCAGGCGGGGCTCTGGCGTGGTCATCGGCCGGGTTTGGGCGAAACCGCTCGTGAACTCAACAGGCGGGGGCGCGTGCTAGCCTGGGGCCATGCGCCAGACCCTGCTGATCGCCCTCGCCGCCGCCCTCGCCGCGCCGGCCGCCGCGCAGGAGGCCCGCCCACGCACCTGGGCCAATCCGGTCGACGTGGATTACAAATACAATTTCGAGCAGACCCACCGGGGGATCAGCTACCGCACCGGGGCCGACCCGGTCATCGTGCTGCACCGGGACCGTTACTTCCTGTTCCAGACCCTGGCCGACGGCTACTGGACGAGCGAGAACCTGCTCGACTGGATCTATGTGCAGCCGGACAAATGGCCGTTCGAGAGCAATGTCGCGCCGGCGGCCGTGTCGGACGGGGAGCGGCTGTATCTGATGCAATCGGCGTTCGAGCCGCGGCCGCTGCTGGTCAGCGAGCATCCGGAGACCGGGCATTGGGACTGGCACACGCGGGTGCTGCCTCCCGTGCCGGGGGCGGTCAGCCGCAATGAGGAGGGGTCGTACGGCGACGCCGGACTGCCCGCCGGGAAGCTGCCGCCGGGGCCGTGGGACCCGGGCCTGTTCATCGATGACGACGGACGCTGGTACCTCTACTGGGGCTCGTCGAACGTCTATCCGCTGTACGGGTCGGAGATCGATCCGGCGCCGCCGGTGCGGTTCGTCGGCGAGCCGCTGGCGCTGCATGTGCTGCACCCGGACCAGCACGGCTGGGAGCGGTTCGGACAGGATCACTCCGGAGGCCTGCCCAACGGCACGCCCATCAAGCCCTTCATGGAGGGCGCGTGGATGACGAAGCACGGCGGGCGGTATTATCTGCAGTACGGCGCGCCTGGCACCGAATACAACGCCTACGCCAACGGGACCTATGTGGCGTCGAGCCCGCTGGGGCCGTTCGAATACGCGCCCTACAACCCGGTCAGCTACAAGCCCGGCGGCTTCGTCGAGGGGGCGGGGCACGGCTCTACCTTCCAGGACCGGCACGGCAACTGGTGGAACACCGGCACGCCGTGGATCGGGCACAACTGGACCTTCGAGCGCCGCATCGCGATGTTCCCGGGCGGCTTCACCCCTGACGGCCAGATGCATTTCTCGAGCCGGTTCGGCGACTATCCGCAGCGCATGCCAACGGGGAAGGTCGATGATCCCGACAGCCTGTTCACCGGCTGGTTCCCGCTGTCCTACAAGGCGCCCGCCGAGGCCTCGTCGACCGAGGGCGAGTATACCGCCGACCGCGCCGCCGACGAGAACCCGCGCACCTTCTGGGTCGCCGGGGCCAACCGGGCGGGCGAGACGCTGACGCTGGACCTGGGCCGGATCCAGCGGGTCCATGCCGTGCAGGTCAACTACGCCGACCATCAGTCGGGGATCTATGCGGAGCGGCCCGACATCCGGACGCGGTTCCGCCTCCTGTGGTCCCCCGACGGCGCCGACTGGCGGGTGTTCGCCGACCTGTCGAACTCCGAACGCGACCGTCCCAACGCCTATGTCGAGGGCGAGCGGCCGGTCGACGCCCGCTACATCCGCTACGAGCACGGCGAGGTCGCCGCCGCCCACCTGGCCATCTCGGACCTGCGGGTGTTCGGAACCTCGGACGGGACGCCGCCGGAGCGGCCGACGGACATCCGGGTCGAGCGCGGCGCGGACCAGAGAAACGCCACGGTCCACATCGCACCGGTGTCAGGGGCGCTGGGCTACAATGTGCGCTGGGGCGTGGCCCCGGACCGGCTGTTCCTGACGTATCAGGTGTACGGCGACGACCTGCGCGAACTGGGCGACCGGCTTGAGGTGCGGGCTCTGAACACCGGCGTCGACTACTGGTTCGCCGTGGAGGCGTTCTCGCCCAACGGAGTCTCTCCGCTGAGCCGGGTGGTGGCGGTTCCGGCGGACTGAGCGGGGACCGGCGTCGTTCCCGATTTCGCAGTTGCGAAATGTGGCGTTTCCCGTTGAATAGCCGCGCTTGAGCAGGAATTCGCCATGATCACTGTCCACCACCTCAACGACTCCCGCTCGCAGCGCGTACTGTGGCTGCTGGAGGAACTGGGGCTGCCGTATGAGGTGAAGCGGTATCAGCGCGATGCAAAGACCCTGCTGGCCCCGCCGGAACTCAGGGCCGTCCATCCGCTGGGCAAGGCGCCGGTGGTCGATGACGGCGACGTCCGGGTGGCCGAAACCGGGGCGATCGTCGAATACCTGCTGGAGAGCCATCCGGGATCAGGCCTGCGGCCGGCGCCGAACACTCCGGCGGGACGGCGCTTCACCTACTGGCTGCACTACGCCGAGGGTTCGGCGATGACGCCGCTGCTGCTGAAACTGATCTTCAGCCAGATTCCAAAACGGGTCCCGCTGCTGGCCCGCCCGGTCGCCAACGGAATCGCGCGCGGGATGAACGCGCGCATGATCGATCCGCAACTGGCCGCGCATACAGCGTACTGGGAGGCCGAGTTGGGGCGGTCGGAATGGTTCGCCGGCGACGTCTTCTCGGCCGCCGACATCATGATGAGTTTCCCGGTGGAGGCGGCGGCGAGCCGGGTCGGCTTCGGCGCCGACAAGCGCCGACTGAAAGCCTTCCTGCAGCGTATCCACGCCCGCCCGGCCTACCAGCGGGCGCTGGAGCGGGGTGGGCCCTACAGCTACGCCTGAGCCGGTCGGCGCCCGGGACACAGTCTGGCGAAACCGGCCCAGTGTCCGGAACCGGACGGCAACCCCGGCCAGGGCGAAACGTTAATGGGCCATGCGCCTGAGAACCGTTCAAGTTATCGCCGCCCTGATCGCGGCTGTCGCCTTCGTCCTCGCCTTCATGGCGGCGGGAGTGTTTCTGATCTCCAGCCTGTTCATGGCGGTGGGCCTCGCGGCTGTCGCCTGGCTGGCCTGGAGCCTGGTCCGTCGGGTGAAACTGTGGGGCGAAATCCAACAAATCCGCGCCCGGGGGCGAAAGCCGGTCGCATAAGCCCAATGCGACCGGACGCCTTCCCCCCTTGAACCTTGGGATAGGGCGCCCTACCCTCTTGGGCCGGTCGCGTGCGCCCAGCGACCTCTGTGCCGAGTCAGTCTGTCAGTCGGGCGATAGCTAAGAAACTCACGACATATGGAAAAAGTGCCGATGACGGCCGAGGGCTACCGTGCCCTGGACGATCAGTTGAAGCAATTGAAGTCGGTCGAGAGGCCGAGCGTCATCGCGGCCATTTCGGAGGCGCGCGAACACGGCGATCTGTCCGAAAACGCCGAGTATCACGCCGCCAAGGAACGGCAAGGCTGGATCGAGGGTCAGATCGCCGAGATCGAGGACCGGATCAGCCGCGCCCAGGTCATCGATGTATCGAAGCTGAGCGGCAATCAGGTGAAGTTCGGGGCCACGGTCACCGTGGTCGATGAGGACACCGAGGAAGAGGGCCGTTACCAGATCGTCGGCGAACACGAGGCCGACGTGAAGGCGGGCAAGATCTCCGTCTCCTCGCCAATCGCACGCTCGATGATCTCCAAGGAGGTCGGCGACGTGGTCGAGGTCAACACCCCCGGCGGCGTCAAGGCCTACGAAATCCTCAAGGTCGAGTGGAAATAGCCCGATGACAGACGCCCCCGGAACGCGCCCGCCTCTGGTGTCGCACGTTTCCGTCGGCGTTACGGACCTGTCCCGGGCCGGGCTGTTCTACGATGCGGTGCTGGCGACGATCGGCGCGCGTCGGATCATGGAGCACGGCGTGGGCATCGGCTACGGCCGCAACTTCCCCGAATTCTGGGCCGCGCAACCGCACGACGGAAAGCGGGCTCTCGCCGGAAACGGAACCCACATCTGTTTCAACGCGTCGGACGCCGCGGCCGTGGCGGCTTTTCACGCGGCCGGACTGGCGGCGGGCGGGTTCGACGACGGCGCGCCTGGCCCACGGCCTGAGTATGCGCCCGGCTACTACGCCGCCTTCCTGCGCGATCCCGACGGCAACAAGGTCGAGGCCATGTGCTGGATCGCGCGTCCCGCCGCGGGGTGACCGGCCCCCTCTCCATCCGGGTCGTCTCGGACGGCCGCGCCGGCATCGAGAACCAGGCGCTGGGGCTGGCCGAGGCCGTGCAGCGGCTGACCCCCGCCACCATCGAGATCAAACGCATCCACTGGCGCAAGGCCTTCGACAAGCTGCCGTCCGCCCTGAAGGCGCCGTGGATGCTGGACCCGTCGTCCGATCCGGCGTTCCCCGGCCCCGGCGAACGCTGGCCGGACCTGTGGATCGCCACCGGCCGGGCCACCCTGCCGCTGTCAGCGCGGGTTCAAGAACGGTCAGCGGGCAGAACCTTCGTGGTCCAGACCCAGGATCCCCGCTGGAAGATGGACGCCTACGGCCTGGTCGTGGCCCCGGCCCACGACGGCATCGCCGGACCCAATGTGCTGTCGATCACCGGTTCGCCCCATCGGGTGACGGCGGCCCGGCTGGCCGAGGGCGCGGCGGCCTTCGAGGATGTTCTGGCTCCCCTGCCCCGCCCGCGCGTGGCCGTGCTGATCGGCGGACGTTCGGCGGCGTTCGATCTGCCTGAAGCCCATGCCGCCGGACTGGCCGACCGGATCGCGGCCGCTGTCCGCGGCGCCGGTGGATCGCTGATGCTGACCTTCTCGCGCCGGACGCCCGAGGCGGCCAAACAGGTGATGACGGCGCGGCTGGCGTCCCTGCCGGGCCTGATCTGGGACGGGACGGGGCCGAACCCCTATTTCGCCTTCCTGCATTTCGCCGACCACGTGCTGGTCACCGAGGACAGCGCCAATATGGCGGCGGAGGCGGCGTCGACTGGCGCGCCTGTGCACATCCTGCCGATGGTTCCGCTGAAGTCCGGCGGCAAGTTCGCCCGCCTGCACGCCGATCTGCGCGAACACGGCGCGGCGCGGCCGTTCGACGGGTCGCTGGACGACTGGAGCTATGAGCCGCTGAACGAGACGGAGCGGGCGGCGCGGGCCATTCTGGAGCGGATGGCGCGCGCGTAGGCGGCCGCCCCCAACCCGGTCGATGCTGCGCATCGACCACCCTCCCCGGGACGGGGAGGGAGAAACCTAGTCGCCGCCCCCGCCGCCGCTTCCGCCGCTGCCGCCGTCAGAGCCGCCGTCGTCCGTGTGTCGGCCTTCGCCGTCGGACGACGTGTAGCTGTCTCCAGAGCTTCCCTTGCGGCGCTTGCCCGCATCCATGGCGGCACCAAAGGCGACGCCGATGGCGATTCCGACGCCGATGCCCAAGGCCAGATTGCCCATCGCGACGCCGACGCCGGCGCCGACGGCTATGCCCAGCGCGATGCCGATGCCCAGATGACTGCGGCCTTCCATGGCGCCCTCCTGTGAATGGATGCGAGCCTAGCATCGCGCGAACCGGAATCAGCGCCTAAATAGACGCCATGAGCACTCCCCGCACCGTTCGCGTCGCCATCATCGGGTCCGGTCCCGCCGGCTGGACCGCCGCCATCTACGCCGCGCGCGCCATGCTGAGCCCCGTCGTCATCGCCGGCCTGCAGCCCGGCGGCCAGCTGACGATCACCACCGACGTCGAGAACTATCCGGGCTTCAAGGACGTGATCCAGGGCCCGTGGCTGATGGAACAGATGCGGGCCCAGGCCGAGCACGTCGGCACCGAGGTCATCGAAGACATCGTGGTCAGGGCCGACCTGTCGCAGCGGCCGTTCCGGCTGACGCTCGACTCGGGAACCGAACTTCTGGCCGAGACGGTGATCATCTCGACCGGCGCCCAGGCCAAATGGCTGGGGATCGAGAGCGAGGCGAAATACCAGGGTTTCGGCGTTTCCGCCTGCGCCACCTGCGACGGCTTCTTCTACCGCGGCAAGGACGTGATCGTGGTCGGCGGCGGCAATACGGCCGTGGAAGAAGCGCTGTTCCTGACCAATTTCGCGTCGAAGGTCACCGTCGTGCATCGCCGCGACGAGTTCCGCGCCGAACGCATCCTGCAGGATCGCCTGTTCGCCCACCCCAAGATTGAGGTGATCTGGGACTCGGCCATCGACGAGATCCTGGGCACCAGCGAGAACGGCGGCGTCAACGTCACGGGCGCGCGGCTGAAGAACGTCAGGACCGGCGAGACACGCGACGTCGCCGCCGACGGGGTGTTCATCGCCATCGGCCACGCGCCGTCGTCGGAACTGTTCGCCGGCCAGCTCGAGACCAAACAGGGCGGCTATCTGGTGGTGCAGCCGGGCACGGCGGCGACGGCCATCGAGGGCGTCTGGGCCGCCGGAGATGTCACCGACGACATCTATCGCCAGGCCGTCACCGCGGCGGGCATGGGCTGTATGGCGGCGCTGGAAGCGGTGCGTTTCCTGGCCGAGCAGGACCACAAGGCCCAGGGCCATCCGATCTCGCACAAGGAAGCCGAGAAGATCGGCGTCTGGTAGGAACCCGCGCCCTCGAGCCCGGGTTGTGCCCTCCAGCAGAGGAGAGGCTCCATGCCCGACACCCAACAGATCGTCGACCTCGAAACCCGGTTCTGGGACACCATGGTGTCACAGGACGTCGAGGCCGCCACCGCCATGATGGCCGAAGAGGCGATCGTCACCGGTCCCCGGGGAGGCGCGAAGATCAGCCGCGGGGACTTCACGAAGATGATGGAAGGCGCCGACTGGACGCTGGACGAGTACCGGCTCGATGACGTCGAGGTGCTGTTCCCGACCGACGATCTGGCTGTGATCGGCTATACGGTCAGCCAGAAGGGCACGATGAACACCAAGCCCTACGACATGAAGTGCGCGGACACGACCACCTGGACCCGGTCTGGGGACAGCTGGCGCTGCGTGGTGCACACCGAGACGCCGTTGGGCGACCCCTACGGTGCAGCGGTCTGAGACGGCGTCAGCCGAACACCCGCAGTTCCGGCGGGGCCGAACCAGCGGGTGATCTTGCGAGCCGCCGGAAGCGTCGCAACGACGTCAGGAGCCCGGGCGACCCACTTCCTCGACGTCCATTGCCGTCACCCCGGGCGGCGGCGCGGCGGGAGCGGGCGCGGCCGGCGTCTCGAAGGCGGCCAGACGCTGGTTGATCTCGATGATCTGATCGCGGGTCGGCTGCTGGCGGCCGCCAAGGGACAGCACGCCGACGACGCGGGTCTGGCCATCGATCACGACGGTGCGCGTGGCGGTCTCGCCGTTGGCGGCCGCTTCGGCCAGGGCGGCCTCGGCCTCGGTCGCGGAGGCGATCTGGAGGCGGGGCCGTGCGAACCGCGCCTCGTCGATACGGGGCTCGCGACCGGAATAGGCCTGCCGGAACGCCGCCGGCTCGCCGTAGACGCCCTTCCAGCGATAGAAGATGTGCGCCCCGATCTGGGTCAGCTTGCTCAGCGTCGGGGCCCACCATGGGTGGACGTAGTTGGCGTGGTAGTGGGTGGCGGTGCCGACCTTGACGGCGACGGCGCCGGCGAGGGCGCGTTCGGCGACCCGGGCGGCGCGGTTCCAGGCCCAGGCGACGGGAGCCTGGCCGAGCGAGCCGTCACAGGTGAAGCTGAACTGGCAGCCGGTGACCCGCTCGGCGCCCTCGAAGACCACGCCGCAGACGGAGTTGGCGTAGTTGGGATCGCGGACTCGGTTCAGGACGACCTGCGCCACCGCCTCCTGGCCCTCGGTCGGCTCCAGCGCCGCCTCATAGTAGATAGCCTGGGTCAGGCAGCGGATCGCCCGCCGGCGGTCCTCGGCCGTGGCGGGCTTGAAGGCGAACGGCTGCGCCGCCCGCAGCAGGCCGGAGACCGGCATGGCGGCGTTCAGCTTGTGTGCTTCCAGACCGGAGGCGCCGAAGTCCAGGGACGGCTTGCCGCCGAGGGACAGGCTCTCCCAGCCAGGCGTGAGGCCGTAAAGGGCTGCGCCGCGCTCGGCGGGATCATGGCGGATGGCGAGGGCGAGCTGCGACGGGGTCATGCGCGCGGTGATGGCGGCCAGCCCCTTGTCGGTCAGGTCGCCCCTGGTCAGCTGGCGGACGGCCTCGGCGCGGCGGTCGATCTCGGGGCGGACAGTCGAACTGGCGGCCATGGCCACCCCGAAGGCGGCCAGGGCGGCGGGCGCGGCGGCGGCGAGCCGACGCGTCCTCTTCAGCATCGATGTCCAGTCGATCCTGGCCAAATCCAGCTCCATGCTCCGGCCGTCAAGCCGGACAGCCCGAGATAAACTTCAAGCGAGGCGGTTTTCAGGCCGAAAACCGTCGCTCGGTCAAGCCTCAGCGCCCTCCGAGGGTAGACCGCAGCATCCAGGCGAATTTCTCGTGCGCCGCCAGACGCTGCGTCATCAGATCGGCCGAGGCCTCGTCGCCGGCCGCATCGGCGGCGGCGAACGCCTTGCGGGCCGTGGCGATCAGCGTCTCGTGGTCTTTCAACAGCTCCTTGAGCATGGCGGTCGCCTCCTTCTCGGGATCGCCGTCCTTGATCGAGGTCAGGTTGCCGAAGCCCGAGAAGCTCTGCGGGGCGAGGACGCCGAGGGCGCGGATGCGTTCGGCGATGTCGTCCAGCGCCGCCCAGATATCGCGGTACTGCTGCTCCAGCAGGTTGTGGAAGCTGAAGAACTCCGGCCCGCGCACATTCCAGTGATAGCCGTGGGTCTTCAGATAGACAGCGAAGCTGTCCGCGAGGACCTTGGTCAGCTCCTGCGCCACGTCCGTGCGCTCCGTCTTCGAAAGGCCGGTGTCGATCGTCGCGGTCATGCAGGCTCCTGGCGCTGGTGGGGGTCGGCTCTGGAGTTAGGCGCGCCGGCCAGCCGTGCAAGGCGGTCGGGCGTGTAATCTCAAACGCCACGCTTGCCGGAACGCAAATCAGGCCAATACGTTGCCGGAAGTCGCGTGCGCGCGAGCGGGGGCTGAATGGGCGCGGTCGGGGTGCTTCGGCGGATACTGGACATCGACGCGGGTGTGACCCGCCTCGCGCGGGTCCGTCCGCGCGCCTGGTGGGTGTCGGCGCTGATCGGGATCGCCTGCGCGACGGTCATGCTGGTGATCCGTCTCGCGCTGTCGCCCTTCTATTCCGGCTTCGCCGGCTTCATGATTCTTCTGCCCGCCGTCATCGTGGCCGCGCTCGCGGGTGGGCGCATCGCCGGCGTCGTCGCGGTTTTCGCCTGCCTGTTCGGCGGCTGGGCGGTCGTTGGCCCGGACGTCGTCGGCGTGGGCACAGGCACCCGGGTGGGCGTGATAGCCACGACGAACTTCATCGTCGTGGGATTGTTCGCCACCGTGGTCGCGGCGGCCCTGCGCAAGATCCTCGGGCGGCTGGACGCGTCGATCGACGCCCTGCGCCTGTCGGCCGACCGGATCAACGAAAGCGAGCACCGCCTGCACCTGATCAGTGAACGGGCCCCCGTCATGCTCTGGATGAGCGACGAGGAAGGGCGCTGCGTGCATCTGAACGAAGCGCTCCGGCGGTTCTGGGGCGTGACTGACCCGGCGGGGGTCACCGACTTCGCCGCCTTTCTGCACCCGGACGACCGGAAGCAGGTCGCGGCGGTGACCCGCAAGGCCGCCGAACGGAACGCACCTTTCGAAGTCGAGGCCCGCTTCCGGCGCGCCGACGGCGCGTGGCGGATCCTCCGCACCGAGGCGCGCCCGCGCATCGACTCCGATGATCGATATCGAGGAATGATCGGCGTCAATATCGACGTCACCGACGCGCGGGCCGCCGAATCCGCCCTGCGGGAACGGGAAGCCCAGCTCCAGGCCATGGTCGACCAGGCCTCGGCCGGCATCGCCCGGGTGGGCCTGGATGGGACGATCCTGAGCGCCAATGCTCGCTACGCTGAAATCCTCGGCGTTCCCCACGACAAGGTTGTGGGGTTGAGCACCGAGGCGGTGAGCCATCCGGACGACGTCGGGCCGACTCATCGGGCGCTCGACCAGGCCCTCAACGAGGGCGGCGCGCAGTTGGAGAAGCGCTATATCCGTCCGGACGGGTCCATGGTCTGGGTCGTCGTCAGCGTGCGCGCCCTGACCGGCCCCGGCGGCGCGGTCGAAGGGTTCATCGCCGTGGTCGTGGACATCTCGGGCGCCAAGGCGGCCGAAGCCGCGCTACGCGAAAGCGAGGCGCGCTTCCGGCTGATGGCTGACACGGCGCCTTCGCCGGTGTGGCTGACCAACGCTGACGGAGAGGTGGAGTTCGTCAACGCCGCCCTCGTGGCGTTCTACGGGCGGCGGGCGGACGATATCCTCGGCCACGTCTGGCGCGAGGCGATCCATCCCGACGATGTGGCAGGAGTGAACGCCGTTCAGGCCCGGTATCGTCCGAAACATAAGCCCTACGGCTTCGAGGCGCGGTTCCGCCGGGCGGACGGGGCCTGGCGATGGATGCGGATCGCCGTCAACCCCCGCTTCGACGCCGAGCGGACCTTCATGGGCTATGTCGGCATGTCGTTCGATGTCACCGACACGCGCGAGGCCATTGAGCTGATCGCACGACAGGAACGGCGCCAGTCCTTCCTGCTGGCCCTGACCGACTCGCTGCGGGACCTGACGTCGCCCGATGAGATCATGACCGAGGTGGAACGCGCCCTCGGCTCGGAACTGCGGGCCCAGAGGGTCGGGTACGGCGAGGTCGACCAGGAGCGCCAGCAGGTGTCCATGAGCCACGACTGGACGGCGGATGTGGCCAGCGCCCAGGGCCAGTTTTCGCTCGAGGATCTGGGCGCCGAGCTGATCTCGGATCTGTCCGCCGGGCAGTCCATCCGCATTTCCGACGTGCGCCAGGACCCCCGCACCAAGGGGGCGATCGAAATCTTCGAACGGCTGCAAACCCGGTCGCTGATGCGGGCTCCCCTGATCCGGGCCGGCCGTCTGCGGGCGTTCCTGTATGTCCATGATTCCCGGGTTCGGGAATGGACGGACGGCGAGCTGGAACTGCTCCAGGAGGTCGCCGCACGAACCTGGACCGAGATCGAACGTACCCGGGCCGAGGCGGAGGTCCGTGAAAGCGAGGAGCGTTTCCGCGCCATCGCCGACACCGCGCCGGTGCTGATCTGGGTGACCCAGCAGGACCGCAGCCGGGCCTTCGTCAACCAGGCTTACGTCGCCTACAGCGGCGGTTCCTATGAAGAGGCGCGGCTGCTGGACTGGCGCGCCATCATCCATCCGGACGACCAGAGCCGCGTCCTTGAGGAGTCGCTCGCCGGCGAAGCCACCGCACAGCCATTCTCGATGGAAGCGCGGTACCTGCGCCATGACGGCGAGTATCGCTGGCTGAAGTCGTTTTCCCGGCCCCGGTTCGGAGCGAATGGCGACATCGTCGGCTTTGTCGGCGTGGCCTTCGACGTCACCGATATCCGCGAGGCCCAAGCCCGCCTGCAAGAGTCCGAGACCCGCTTCCGGACCGTCGCGGACAGCGCCCCGGCGTTGATCTGGATGAGCGACGAGAACGCCCGCATCATCTTTGCGAACCGCCGCTACAAGACGTTTTTCAGCCTGGAAAGCGAAGAGGCCCTGAACGACGGCTGGCGAGCGCGGGCCCATCCCGACGACCTGGCGGGGTTTGAAGCCGCCTATATGCGCGCCTTCGAGCACCGCGATCGCTTCGATGCCCTCCTGCGCGTGAATCATCCGATGCTCGGGTTGCGCTGGCTGCGCTGCGAGGGCGTGCCGCGCTTCGACGGCGCCGGCCAGTTCCAAGGTTACGTCGGGGCCAATATCGACGTCACCGAGGCCAAGCGGGCCGAGGATGACCTGAAGCGCATCAACGAACTTCTTGAGGAGCGCGTCGGCGAGGCGCTCGCGGAGAAGGCCAAGGCCGAAGCCGATCTGATGCATGCCCAGAGAATGGAGGCGGTCGGGCGTCTCACCGGCGGCGTGGCCCATGATTTCAACAATCTCCTGACCGTGGTGATCGGCGCGCTCGACATGATGCTGAGGGCTCCGGACGACGCCGCGCGCCAGAAGAAGCTGGGCGAGGCGGCCCTGTCGGCCGCGCGGCGGGGCGAACGCCTGACCCACCAGCTGTTGGCCTTCTCGCGGCGTCAGGCGCTGCGACCGGAGCCAACGGACCTGAACGGCCTGATCCGCGAGAGCGAACCCCTGCTCCGCCGGGCGCTGGGCGAGGCCATCGACTTCAGGCTCAAGCTGCGGCGTGGCGGGGCCCGCGTCAGCGTCGATCCGGCCCAGTTCGAGGCTGCCTTGCTGAATTTGGTCGTCAACGCCCGTGACGCCCTGGGGGATCGGGGCAAGGTCATCATCCAGACGCTGAACTGCCCGGTGGCGCCCGGCGAGATCGCCGAACTTCCGGCGGGCGACTATGTTTGCGTCACCGTGTCGGACAATGGATCAGGCATGACGCCCGAGGTCATGGAGCGGATCTTCGAACCCTTCTTCACGACCAAGCCTATCGGCAGGGGCACGGGTCTGGGCCTGAGCCAGGTCTATGGCTTCGCGCGGCAGAGCGGTGGTGGCGTCAGGGTGACCTCGACCGTGGGCCGTGGCAGCGAGATTCGCCTGTATCTGCCGCCGCTCCTGATGACGCAGGAAACCGAAATCCCCGCGCCGGCGGTGGAGTTCCGCGCCATGGCCGCCGGACACCGGCTGCTCCTGGTCGAAGACGATCCGGGGGTGGCGGCGGTCGCCCGGGAGCTTCTGGAAGGACTGGGCCTCGAGGTCCGGTCGGCCGAGAGCGGCCCCCATGCCCTGGAGTTGCTGAAGAGGGAGCGCTTCGATGTCATGCTGACCGATGTGGTCATGCCCGGCGGCATGACCGGGATCGAACTGGCGCGCGAATGCGCCCGGACCTGGCCGGATATGCGGATCGTCCTGACATCCGGTTACGCCGGCGACGACGTCGACGCGGCCCTGTCGGACGCGCCCTGGCCGTTTGTCCGCAAACCCTACTCCGGACAGCAACTGGCGGCGGTGCTGGGCGACCTTCCCGACGGGACGAAGGCGGGCTGAAGCCACAAGGACGACGGGCCCGACCGCTGTTCAGCCGGGCCGCCGGTCGGAAACAGCCTAGCGCTGACGGGCCTTGCGGGCGGCGTAGCGCGCGTCGCGGGCGGCCTTCTGCTCTTCCTTGGACAGCTGCTTGCGTTCCTTGCGGGCGGCGCGTTTTTCGGCCTCCACCGCTTCGAGCGCCTCATGGTTGGCGGCGAGACGCGCGGCCTCGACCTCGGCCTTCTGGCGACGGATTTCGGCCTTCTCCAGTTCGCGCTGCTGGCGCAGGGCCTCCTTCTCGGCGGCGCGCTTTTCCTGCAGCCGTTCGAATTCCGGGTCGGGCGCGGCGGGCTTGGGCTTGAAGCGGGCGAGCAGGGCCTTCTTGGCTTCCTGCTGGGCGGTGAGGCGGTCGGTGAAGCCGGTTTGTTTCAGATCTCTCATGCGAGCGGTCGTCGATGTCCTTGATTGTTTGTCGGGTGCGCAAACGGCGCGGGCGAGCGGCGCTCAGCCAACGCCGGGTGGGCTAACCCCATATGGGGGCGGAAATCAAGGTTGCGAGGCGGAGAACCGCCTCCACGCCGCAATCAGGTTCCGACCTGTGTCAGTTCGGCTTCTCGGCCTGGCCGACCGCCGCGCCCGCCGCGCCGCCCACCGCTGCGCCCACGGGTCCGGCGACGACGGCCCCGGCGATGGCGCCGGTGGCGGCCTTCTGTTCGATGGTATGGCCGCAAGCGGCAACCCCGGCGACGGCGAGGGTCGAGGCAAGGACCAGGGCGATTCTTTTCATGGCGGGCTCCTGTGATGTCCAGCCAGAACGCGACCACGGCCAAGGTGTTCCGGCGGAAGGGCCTCAAGCAAGTTCAGCCTGGATAGGCGATCCAAAGACAATAATTTTGTGAGATCATAATCATCAATGGTCGCCGGAAGCCTGACGGCGGTCGACTCTTGGTCATCCAATACAGTATTGGCCGCCGTCACTTACTCCCTTGTCCAAACACGCCGTCGAGCGACCTGACAGATACCGGTGAGACTCCCATCTATGTTGCAGCGCCCACCAATCTTGCGAATCAACCACAATGCCGCCATAAACGGCTGGCTTAAGGCGCGTCCCGATGATCGGCCCGTTCGCCGACCGTCGATCTACCGCAGCCGGGCCGCGACCGACGCGTCGCCCCAGCCGCGAGACTACCCGGGGGCGGCGCTGCGCCCTGCTGAACAGGATCGAGCCCTTGCCGAAGCCCTCGCATTCGCGTGCGACCTCCCCTGCCGACCGCAAGGCCATAATCCGGCCCGGGGCGGCGGCGGCGACGTTTGGCGCGATGGTGGGTCTGGCGATCGGTTGCGCCTATCTGGGCGGCGCCGTGGCGAAGGCGACGACCGTGCGGGCCCAGGCGGAGCGGATCGAGAGCGCCACGGCCGCCGGCTTCACCGAAGAGGCCCTGGCCGCCGCGGCGGGCGGTCTGGACGAAAGCGCCCTGGCCATCGCCCGGCGCCACGATCCCTATACGGTCGCGGGCTCGGCCCAACGCGACCGGCAGGCGGAATTGCTGACCGCCCGGCTGGAGCAGCTGCGCAGCCAGTCATCTGAAAACAGCCTTCGCCGGGTCAGCCTGACAGGCCCCCTCGCCGCCCAGCCCTTCCGCCTCGGCGGTGCGCTGGACGCGTCGCGCGATCTCGAATGCCTGACCCAGGCCGTCTATTACGAAGCCCGCGGCGAGGGCCGCGAGGGCATGAAAGCCGTCGCCCAGGTGGTCCTGAACCGTGCGCGCCATCCCGCCTTCCCCAAGAGCGTCTGCGGCGTCGTGTTCCAGGGCGCCGGGCGACGCACCGGCTGCCAGTTCAGCTTCACCTGCGACGGCTCGATGCGCGGCCGCGTCAATCGCGCCGCTTGGAACCGCGCCCGCGACATCGCCTCAAGCGCCCTGTCCGGCGCAGTCTACGCCCAGGTCGGCAACGCCACCCATTTCCACACCACCGGCGTTTCGCCGCAGTGGCGCAACTCTCTCGTCCGGGTCAGCCAGGTCGGCGATCACCTGTTCTATCGCTTCGGCGGCCGCTCAGGCTCCGGCGCGGCCTTCTCCTACGCCGCCCGGCCCTCGACCGACGCCGACGCGCCGCGTCTGATCCAGGCCAGCCTCGACCCGACCGGCGCGGTGCGGGACGCCGGCGCCATCGCCTACAACCTGCTGCTGGCCCAGGAGGGACGCGAAGCGCCCGCCCAGGCCGAGCGCGCTCCGGCCCAGGCTCCGACACCGGCGCCCGCGCCGACCGTGCAGGTCACGGCTCCGGCGGCGGAAGCCGGCTCGGCCCCGACACCGGCCGCGGGCGCGACGCCGTCGGCCTGACCTCAGGCGTCCCTGTGGCCCTTCGACGACCGGTGGGCGTCGTCGTGGCTGTGCTTGATATCCCGTTCGCCGCCGCCGCCCGAGACCTTGCTGTTGCGCGGGTTCGTCGGCCCGCCCTCGCGCGGGTCCTCGAACGTCGGCGGTTCGGCCCTGGCGTTCTCGTGGCTGGCGCCGGGGCCGCCCCAGCGTTTCGTATCCTCAGGGGTGGGCGTATGCTGGTTGTTGGCCATGATCAGCGATCCTGCACCTTCCGTTGGGCCGTCAGATTCTGTTTCAGGTTGCCGAACCGGCCCTGGGTCTCGAGGTTGACGTCGGAGTCGCCGGGCTGCGCCGACTGGGCCCCGGTGGCGAGGTCGCGGCGGTCCGCGTTCATGACCTCATCGGCCGGGCGCGCGCCCTTGTCGGCGAAGCTGAGCTGCTCCTTGGGGACCTTGGGTCGATGGGTCATGGAAATCTCCTTCCGTGCCCGTCAAAACCCCTCGCGGGGGTCGCCTGTTCCGTAGCGGCGTTCGGCCTGGCCGTCAGATGACGTCCAGGCCCACGTCCAGCGAGGGTGCGGAGTGGGTCAGCGCGCCGACGGAAATCACGTCCACGCCGGTCTCCGCCATCGCCCGCACAGTGTCGAGGCGGACGCCGCCCGAGGCTTCGAGGAGCGGGCGGCCGAAGGGCGAGGCGTCGGCCCGCGCCACCGCCTCGCGCAGCATCGCCGGGCTGAAGTTGTCGAGCATGACGACGTCAGGGCGTTCGGCCAGCGCCTCGTCCAGCTGGTCGATCCCGTCGACCTCGATCTCGATCCTGACCAGATGGCCCGCAGCCGCCCGCGCGCGCCGGATCGCCTCGCCCACGCCGCCGCAGACGGCCACATGGTTGTCCTTGATCAGGATGGCGTCGTCCAGGCCGAAGCGGTGGTTGACGCCGCCGCCGCACGCCACCGCGTGCTTCTCGAGCGCGCGCAGACCCGGCGTGGTCTTGCGGGTGTCGGCGATGCGCGCGCCTGTGCCGGCGACGACCTCGACATAGGCCCGGGTCAGGGTGGCGACGCCGCACATCCGGCCGAGCAGGTTCAGCGCGGTCCGCTCGGCGGCGAGGAAGGCGCGGGCGTCCGCCTCGGCCTCCACGAGAACGGCGCCGGCTTCGAATGCGTCGCCGTCGCGCAGCTTCGGGCTGACCGTCGCCGCCGGATCCATGGCCAGCAGGCTCAGCCGCACGCAGTCGATCCCCGCCAGCACGCCCGGCTGGCGCGCCGCGAACACGGCCCGCATGCGCGAGCCCTCGGGAATGCAGGCCTGCGCCGTGATGTCGCCGGCGCGGCCGAGGTCCTCGGCCAGCGCCATGCGCACGACAGGCTCGATGAGCAGATCGGGCGGGCGTCGGGTCATTCGCTCTCCCTTCATTCGGCCATCGCGAGGGCGCGAGCCCGCAGGCGCGTGTGCCGGGCCTCGACGGCGGCAGTGGGGAAGTCGCTGCGCCAGTGTCCGCCCCGGCTCTCGCGACGGGCCAGAGCGGCCTCGACGATCAGCCGCGCGGCGACCAGCGGCAGGGCGCCCGGCGTCCGCGCCTCCAGATCATCCAGCACCGCCAGCGCACGGGTGAGGCCGGCGGCGTCGCGCACCACGCCCGCCTCGTCGCTCATGGTGCGGCGCAGGACCGCGAGGGCCTCAGGCGCGAGATCGGGCGGCGCCGCCAAGGCGACCGTCGGCCCGGAGACCGGTCCCGCCCGGGCGGCGGCGCGGCCGGTGCGGCGTCCGAAGGCGGCCGCCTCAAGCAGGGAGTTGGACGCCAGGCGGTTAGCCCCGTGCACCCCGGTGGCGGCGCATTCCCCGACGGCGAACAGGCCCGGCAGGGTGGTGCGGCCGTCCGGCCCCGCGACGATTCCGCCCATGTGGTAGTGGGCCGCGGCGGCGACGGGGATCGGCGTCTCGCGGGGGTCCAGCCCGGCCCGCATGCAGGCGGCGAACACTCCCGGGAATTCGTGCGGGAAGGCCGCGCCGATGGCGGTTCGCGCGTCGAGACAGGCGCCCCGGCCATCGGCCCGCGCGGCGTGCACCGCCCGGGCCACCACGTCGCGGGGCTGCAGATCGGCGTCGGCGGCCTCGCCGAGCAGGAAACGCCCTTCCCCGTCGATCAACCGGGCGCCCTCGCCGCGCAGGGCCTCGGTGGCCAGCGGCATGGGGTCGAGACCGACATCCATGGCGGTTGGATGGAACTGCACGAACTCCGGGTCGAGAATCTCGGCGCCCGCCCGATACGCCAGAGCCATGCCCTCGCCCAGCAGGGACGCTGGCGTGGTGGTCCGGGCGTACAGGCCGCCGGCGCCGCCGGTGGCCAGCACCACCGCGGGCGCCAGAACTTCGACCAGTCGTCCGTCTCGCTCGATAAGGGCGCCGCGCACCCGACCCGTCCCGTCCTGGATCAGGCCGCGCAGGCGGCCGTCCTCCCACACCTCGATGTGCGGCGCCGCCCGGGCCGCAGCCACCAGCGCCGACAGGATGGCCCGCCCCGCGCCGTCGCCGCCGACCCGCGCCACCCGCGCCCGCGAATGGGCCGCCTCGAGGCTGACCGCGAAACCGCCCGCGGCGTCCCGGTCGAACGGCGCGCCCAGCGAGGCCAGCCACTCGACGGTCGCCCGCCCGTCGGCGGTCAGCAACCGCGTGGCCCCGGCGTCCACAAGGCCCGCGCCCGCCGCTTCCGTGTCCGCCGCGTGGAGGGCAGGCGCGTCGGTCTCCGACAGCGCCGCCGCCACCCCGCCCTGGGCCCAGGCGGAGGAGCAGGCCTGCAGGAGCGGCGCGGGTGTCACGACCAGGACCTTGCGCGGCGCGGCCTCCAGCGCGGCCGACAGGCCGGCCAGACCACCGCCGACGACCAGCGGCCCGTCATGGTCGATCCGGTTCACCGACCGAACTCGAAATAGCGCGCGCCCAGCGACAGCGCCTCCGTCAGCGAGCCGGTCATCGGCATCAGGGCGGCCAGGGCCACCCCGGCGCAGGCCGCCGCCGTCAGCAGGAACAGGCCGACGCTGCGCCCGGACTCGCCGAGAGTCAGCGGCCGACCATCGGGCCGCCACGCGCCGCGACGCAGATGCCCGATCAGGGCCAGGCCGAGGAACGCGGCGAAGATGTAGCTGCCGTTGGTGACGCCCCACAGCACAACGACCACGCCGACCAGCACCATGGCCGCCTTCTCGAGCATCGGATGGATGCGGGCCAGAACGGGCCCCAGCGCCTTGGAGCCGTCCAGGGGCGGCGCCGGCGCGAGGTTGACCAGATTGATGATGGCGATGACGAAGACGCCTTGCAGCCACAGCCCGCTACCGGTCACCACGAAGCCGGCGAAGAACGGAATGGCGGCCAGCAGGCCGAACGCGGGCCCGGCCAGGGATACGAGCACGCCGTGCCATTCGCTCTGCGGCAGCCGCTGGCTCTTCGCCACGCCGCCCAGGAAGGGAATGATGTAGATCCGCGCCGGTCCCATGCCGAGGGCGTTCATCGCCAGCACGTGACCGTACTCATGAACCAGCAGGCCCCAGATCGCGGCCACGGCGATGACCCAGCTGCCGGACACGTACCAGATGAAGCCGCCCAGCAGCAGGGTCGACGCCACCGCCCAGACCGGATGCTGGCCCTTGTCGAGGGGCGGCTCGGCGGCGCGGGCGGGCGGCTCGGTGGCGGCCGGGGCCGGGCTGCTGTCCTGGGGGCGCGGGTCCCAGGGTCCCGGGCGCGGTGCATTGGCTTCGGTCATGCCCGTGACGTGGCCTTTTCGGACCGGAGCCACAAGGCCAGGACGGCGAGAAGCCGCAGGGTCTTTCGATCGACGGAGGCGACGACGCGGACCGGCGGAACGTAGTGCATGGACCTCAATCCAGATTGTGCGCGCGGGCTTCCGCCGGCGCGGCCCTGACCAGGGCGGCGGCGATCTCGTTCCGCGGCGCCCCGCGCCGCAGCATCGCCTCGTATACGCGGCGGATGTCGCCGCCCCATCGAAACCCCACCCACCGGCGCCCCGATTTCCAGATCAGGATCACGAAGCCGACCGGCGTACGCCCCACCCAGGTCACTCAGATCAACTCCACCGCCACATGATGCCGCGCCTTGACCAGGTCGTATCGGGCCGGAACCGCCGGCGGCGGCAGGTCGATCATCCGCTGCACCGCCAGACGGGCGCGCCCGGCCATCTCTTCCGGCACCGTCACCTCGAACTGCATGTTGACCAGGCAGTCGCGGATGTTCTGCAGCGTGATCCGCTTCATGTGGGGACACAGGTTGCAGGGGCCGATGAACTGCACGTCCGGCAGGTCGCCGGCGACGTTCGAGGCCATCGAACACTCTGTGATCATCACCACCTGCTTCGGTCTGCGGGCCGTGACATGATCGATCATCGCGGCGGTCGAGCCGGCGAAGTCCGCGGCGGCGAGCACCTCTTCCGGGCACTCCGGATGGGCGAGGATTTCCGCGCCCGGATACGCCGCGCGCATCTCGGCGATATCGGCGGCGGTGAACCGCTCGTGCACCTCGCAGCGGCCCTTCCAGGCGATGATCCCGACCGTCGTCTGGGCCGCGACGTTGCGCGCCAGATATTCGTCGGGGATCAGGATGACGCGGTCGACGCCCCATTCCCGCGCCGCCCACTCCACCACCTGGACCGCGTTGGCGGAGGTGCAGCAGATGTCGGTTTCGGCCTTCACGTCGGCCGTGGTGTTGACGTAGGTGACCACCGGCAGGCCCGGGTAGCGCTGCTTGATCAGCCGCACATCTGCGCCTGTGATCGACGCCGCCAGACTGCAGCCCGCGCGCAGGTCGGGGATCAGCACGGTCTTGTCCGGGCTGAGAATCTTGGAGGTCTCGGCCATGAAGTGCACGCCAGCCTGGACGATCACCTTCGCCTTCGACTTGGCGGCTTCCCTGGCCAGCCCGAGGCTGTCGCCGACGTAGTCGCCGACACCGTGGAAGATTTCGGGGGTCATATAGTTGTGAGCCAGGATGACGGCGTCGCGCTCACGCTTCAGCTGGTTGATTTCGTGGATCAGCGCCGCCTGGGCTGGCCACTCCAGCGGGGTGACATGATCGCGGACCTTGGCCCAGACCGGCGCAGTGGCCAACTCCAGTTCCTTCGTCAGTCCGAACGCTCCGTCGGCCATTCCATTCCCCTTTTGCTCGAAATGAGCAAATCTTGGGCCCGAAGAACGGCGGTGGGCCCAAAGGCCGCCCGCCGACTTATGCTCAGTTTCAGCATAAGCAGGGATAATCTAGGCCGCCCTGCGCGAAATGCAAGGCTGCGGCCGTTGAAAATCGGGCATCCCCCGGAGTCCCGGGTCAGGAACCGATCGTGACGCCCTCATGGTTCAGCAGCCACCGCTTGCGCTCCAGGCCGCCGGCGTATCCGGTCAGGGCCCCGTTGGCTCCGATGACCCGGTGACATGGCACAATGACCGCGATCGGGTTCTGGCCATTCGCGAGACCTGCAGCGCGCACGGCGCGGGGAGAGCCGACGGCGGCGGCCAGCTGGCCGTAGCTGCGGGTCTGGCCCGCCGGAATGGCTCTCAGCGCCGCCCACACCGTGCGCTGGAACGCTGTGCCCCCGGTTTTCACCGTGACGCCGTCCAGCGCCCGGACATCGCCGGTGAAATAAGCCTCGACGGCGCGGCGTACGCGTTCCGGGGCGCGGCCTTCGTCGAGCGTGAAGGCCGGGCTATGGCGGCCGAGCAGCCGCAGCATCCGCGCCTCGTAGTCGGAGAAATCGAGCGCCCGCACGGCGCCCTCGCCATCGGTGACCAGCAGAACCTCGCCGACAGGCGTGGCGACCCGGTCGAGAGTCAGGGTTTCAGGCGGCGCGTTTCGCATCGGTCTTCTCCAACAGGTCCGCGCCCGTGATCCCGGCCATGGCCAGGTGCAGGGCGCCATAGGCTCGCCACGGTCGCCAGGACTCGGCGCGCGCGGCGAGGACTTCATCGTTGAGACGGTCGTTCGGCGGCTCCACGCCGTCGTCGATCCAGTCGCCCGGCAGCCGGAGGCCCGGCCGTCCGGCGACCAGCGGCTCCAGCGCCGCGTCGGCCGAGAGGTCGCGGCCGATGGCGTCGGGATCGGCGGACAGGTCGAACACCCGCCGCACCCGCGCCAGCACGCCGGGCAAGGCCTTCAGGTCGACGGCTTCAACGCAGACGGAGACCCGCCCGGACTCCGCCGGTTCGACCGAGACAGAGCCGTCGGCGCCGTCGACATCTTTCGTCAGCACCCGTGACCACCGGCGGTTTCCGACGGTATCGCCGCGGGCGGCCAGGGCCGCGAGCATGGCGTCCCAGTCGTAGGGCGGACGGTAGGGCAGGCTCAGACGCACACCGCCCTCGTGCACTCTCTCGCCGCGTCGCCGCAGCGCCGACGGCGGACGATCGTAGAGGGCCTGAAATGTCTCGTTGAAGCGGCGGACGCTGGCGAAGCCGGAGGCCAGGGCCACTTGCGCCATCGAAAGATCGGTCTGGTGGATCAGGGCCTTGGCCAGCAGCACCCGGCGCGTCTGGGCCACGCTGACCGGGGCGGCGCCAAGGTGCTGGCGGAACAGGCGGCGCAGGTGGCGCTCGCCGACGCCGAGACGGCCGGCCAATCCGTCAACATCGCCCTCGTCCAGCGCGCCGGCTTCGATCAGGGCCAGGGCCCGGCTGACGGTGTTGGACGTTCCCCGCCACGCGCCCATGTCGGGGGCGGTTTCCGGGCGGCAGCGCAGACAGGCGCGAAAGCCCGCCTCCTCGGCCGCCGCCGCCGACACGACGAAGACCATGTTCTCCCGCTTCGGCGTTCGGGCCGGGCAGACCGGGCGGCAGTAGATCCCCGTGGTCTTGACGCAGCCGAAGAAGCGGCCGTCGAAGCGCGCATCCCGCGTCAGAACCGCGCGGTAGCAGGCCTCCTGATCAAGTTCGCGGGCGTTTTCCATGACCGCAAGATGGGACTTCGCGCCGCCGGAGTCTCGCGGTTTTCGGACATGGCGGCGTGAAGTCCCTCAAGCCTTCGAAATCGCCGGGGCGCGTCTCTGAAATCACCGGAACTTTGTCGTCGAATTCTCAGCCGGCCCGCGGATCCACCGGGAGGCCGGCGGCCTGCCGCGCCTTCATGGTTCGCAGCCAGCCGTGCAGGGCCTCGCAATCGAGGCCATGCATCATCAGCCGGTACCCCGCCTGCAGCGTCGACAGCGCCACCATCGGGTGGCCGTTCTTGATGAAGTTGAGGTGGTAGTCCGTGCCGAGGATGCGGGCGATGTAGATGGCCACCGTCTCGTCCAGCTGGAGCGAATGGGCGGCGCGGACGAAGTCGTTGCGGGGCAGCATCAGGGCGTAGAGCGGTGTGTAGAACTCGACCGCCGTCTGTACGTCGATGCGGTTCAGCGGTCCGGTCGGGAAGGTCTCGAAGGCCGGGAATTCGTCGGAGATCATCGAGAAGTCCAGCACCTCGGCCGGCAGGATCTCGCGGCCCTCCGCGCGCAGGCGCCGGTTCAGCTCGATGATGAAGTTGAAGACGTTGAGGTCGTGCTGGAGGAACAGATTGTCCTCGATGTGCTTCAGCCGGGTCGGCCGCAGCGGATGGCTCGAGATGTCGGCCGCTCCCGCGTTGACGCGCATGAAGGCCAGCAGCTCGGTGCCCACATGGAAATGGCGCAGGATCAAGGTGTTGGTCTCAGGACTGCCGAAGGTCCGCAGGCCCCAGTGGATGGTCTTGTGCAGCAGGCCGTTGAGGTTCGGGAAACGGGGCGAGATGGCCCGCAGCACCTTCACCACGCAGAAGAACAGGATGACCAGCGGCCGGCTGACCGGAAACAGCCAGCGCCGGGACCAGGAGCGGGCGCCGACCAGCAGGCAGCGCTTGGCCTCCGGGTCGATCGGCAGGCTCTGGTCCAGATAGAGCGCCAGCCACGGGTCGGGGTCGCGAGGATCGTGCGCCATGGTCGCGAAAGGGTCGCGGGCCGCCGTCACGCCGCGATCTCCTCGATCTGCAACACATAGAGCCGCGCCGTCACCTTCGCCGTGGTCACGATCCGTTCGGCGACAGCCTCGTCCGGCAGGACCATCGCCAACATCTCGCGAAACTCCTCCATGTGCTCGACGTCGTTATCACCGTGGTAGAGCAGGAAGCGCAGGGCGTCGTCGGGCAGGTTGAGCCGCTCCCTGACCTTCAGGCCCCATGGTCTGGCCTTGATCGAGCCCAGCCCCTCGATGATCCACATGGCGCCGAGCAGGCCGAATGGATCGGGCTTTGACGCCTCGTGGAACATCCAGGCTGACAGGGCCTCCGAGCCAACGTTCTTCTTCGCCGACAGGATGTCCGCGATATCGCCGCCCGAGGCGACGAAATCCTGTTCCAGCAAGCGGAAATCCCGGTGCTCGGTCACCGCGTGCCTCATCAGGGTCGAGCGCAGTTCGAGATGGTCCTCGCCGATGTTGGAGGCGGCCCGGCTCATCCACAGGGCGCCGTCCTTCACCTGCTGGCGCAGGTTGATCAGGAAGGCATGGTAGTCGGCCAGCTCGAACCGGCCACGGGTCAGCTTGCGGATCAACGGCGTAGCCTCGAGCCGCTGCTCGAAGTCGGTGAAAACCACCGCCAGCTTGCGCAGCGTTTCGGCGACGGCGTGATCCGCCATGGCTCCGTCGGCCATCACACCACCTCCAGCATCATGAAGCCGATCATGGCCCGCCCGCTCTCCGGCACGATCAGCAGCACACGATCGCCGGGCTTTGGCCGGCCGCTGCGCATGAAGGCCTCCAGCATGACCCAGATCGAGGCCGAACCGATGTTGCCCGTCTCCGGCAGTGTGGTGAACCACTTTTCTTCGGGGATCATGGCAGCGGTGTTCTCAAGCAGGCCGACGATCTCCTCGCGCAACGAGCGGGCGGAGTAGTGACAGAGCAGGTGGTCGACCTGATCGGGGACGATGCGGCCGTGGTCGACCTTCTCCAGCCAGACGCCGATCCAGGCGCGGATGACGATCTTGAGCAGTTCGAAGTCCTGCAGCAGGGCAACGGCGCCGGCGGCGTGGGCGGCGACTGGGCCGGCATGGCTCCAGGCGCTGTCCATTGAGGCGCGGTCCGTCCGGGTCGAGCCGGCCCACATGCACGGGTCGAACCGTCCGGCCAGCGAGGTCAGGTCGATCCAGTCAACCTTCAGCGACAGGCCCCCGGCGCGAGGCAGGGGCTCCATGACCACCGCGCCGGCTCCATCCGACAGGGTAAAGCGCAGGAAATCGGCCTCGGTCGCCAGCCGGCCCTTGGCGTCGACCAGGGCCGTGCCCTCGTAGAAGGCCGGCCGGAACCAGCGGGACGAGAACTCGCCGGCGGCGGCGACGGAGACGTCGGCTTCTCCGGCCCGCACCTGCAACCAGGCGCCCTTGGCCGCCATCAGGGCCGAGGCGCAGACCGACTGGTAGCTGGCGATCTCCAGCGGGCCGGCCCCCAGCTCGGCCTGGACCGCCGCAGCGTGGCCCGGAACGAGGAAATCACCCTGCGTTGTAGCGGTCGCCAGATGCTGCAGGTCGCCGAGGGTCAGCCGGGCGTCCTCGAGAGCCGCCGAGACCGCTCTCGCCGTCATGCCGGCGTTGGTGTCGAGGACCTGGCCGTCGGCGGACAGGGCGTAGTGGCGGGTCGCTATGCCGTTCCAGCGCAGGGCGCGGCGGCCGATCACCGAGCCCTTGCCGTGGACGCGGCCGATATGGTCCTCCATCCGCTCATTGCTGACTGGCGGGCCGGGCAGATGCGCGCCGACGCCGGTGATGTAGACGTCCCTCAGGCGCGGTCCGGATTCGTTCATCCGGTGACGTTGCCTGACAACGTCGGGCGGAAGAAGGGCGTTTGGATGACGGTTCAGTCAGGCAACAGCCCGCGGATCCCGCTGGACCAGCCGCCACAGGTTGGCGACGATCTTGAACACCAGGCCGATCGCCGAGAGGGCGAGCACCCAGGTCATGATCAGCGACAGGCTGCTCGCCACCCCGACCAGATCACGCGTTCCTTCCCCGAGGGAGCGCAGCAGATCGAAGTCCAGCAAGACCCAGTCGCCCGCGATCCGGGCCGTTTCGCCGTCCCGCGTCAGGGTGAACCAGTGGCCCGCCTCAAAGATCGTCCAGGTCAGCCACAGGCCGGCGCCGGCGATCACCACCTCGGCCGCCGCCCGCATTCGTACCGCGTACGGCCGGGCGAGGCTGGCCAGGTCGACCGCCATCTGGGCCACGGCGTAGAACAGGATCGCACCATAGAGGGTGGTCCAGATCGGAGCGCCCGTCACCGTCGCCTCCGCGCCCCGGAAGTCGATGTGCATCAGGCCCGGGAAGTGGATGATCCCGACCCACCACAGCACGAACAGCCCCGTGGCGAGGAAGGAGAACAGATAGTCTCCACCGGGCCACCCTTTCACCTTCACCTTCGGCGCGGTCCAGAGCTTCACCCTGGGCGAGGCCCCGACCGTGGCGCCCCAGGCGGCGGGATCAGCCAGTTCGAAGGCGCCGAGGTCCTTGACCCGCCAGCTTGTCAACCACTTCGGCCGGACGCCGTAGTGCTCGAACGCCGCCGCCGCCACCGTCGCGGCGCCGACCAGCCAGAGTCCCGTGCCGATGAAGCCGTGAAAGGCCTGGGCGATCGCCTGACCGGCGTCCGCCGGACCGCTGATCAGGTGGATCAACAGCACGATCGCCTGCACGGCCAGCATCAGCAGCAGCCCGGCCTTCACCGCGAACAGCCAGTAAGGGAACAATTCCGGGCCCACCAGCGAGTCCGGGCCCTTGCGGTAGCGCGCGGCCACGACCAGCGGATGGCCGATCTCGTGCAGGATCGCCTCCTGCTCATCCTCGGTCAGGGCGCGGCCCAACTCCTCCTCCTTCGCCTCGAAGCGGCTCAGGATCAGGTCGCGCAGTTCAGCGATGATGTCGGCGCGCTCGTCCTGCGGCAGCTGGGCGGCGACGGCGTTCAGGTAACGATCGATCAGGTCCATTGGTCTTCCCCACGCCCCGGTTTCAGAGAATCTTGTCGAGCGAGGCGTTGATGCCCCGCCACTCGCCGGCCAGGGCCGACAGCATGGCCTCGCCCATCGGCGACAGCCGGTAGAAGCGCTTCTTCCGCCTCTCCTCCTCGCGCCACTCGCTGGTCAGCAGGCCCTGGTTCTCAAGGCGACGGAGCAGCGGATAGAGGGTGCTCTCCTCCATCTCCAGGCCGTCCGATGCGAGCGCCTGACGCAGGGTGTAGCCGTACCGCTCCTCCCGCAGGCGGGCGAGCACGGCCAGCACCAGCGAGCCGCGCCGGAGCTCCAGCCGCATGGATTCGAACAGTTCGGAATCGACGCTCATCACTACACCCGTCGTCACATAGTGTGTGACATACAGTGTATGGCATATACTGTGTGTCAACGTCAACTGGCCGGACGCGCAACCATGGCCCGCCCCTTGCAGTTTGCCCCATCGTGCGGACCCGGCTCGGTTGTGGCGGGAAATCCTTCGGCTATCTGTTGCCGCGGCAAGCCGTTAGACTGATTGGCCACAGCGTCAGGAACCCCCACTTCGTGTTGAAGAACCTGCTTCCCAGCAAACCGGGCACGGAGCCCCTGGCCGAGGCGCTCCGGGCCTGCCGGAGCCACTTCCTGTGGGCCGCCGTGTTTTCGGCGCTCGTGAACCTGCTCTACCTGACTCCGACCCTCTACATGATGCAGGTCTACGACCGCGTCGTGCCGACGGGCGGGCTGACGACGCTGGTGCTGATCACCGTCGTCGCCGTCTTCGCCCTGGCCGCGCTGGCCGGGCTGGACTGGCTGCGCGGCCGGCTGATGCTGCGGGCCGGGTTGAGGCTGGACCGGATGCTGTCCGGCAAGGTGCTGGCCCGGGTCATGGACCTGCAGGCCAAGTCGCCCAACACCCAGGCCCTGCGCGAGTTCGACAATGTCCGCGGCGCCATCGGCGGCCAGGGCATGCTGGCGCTGTTCGACGCGCCGTGGACGCCGATCTATCTGGCGTGCTGCTTCCTGCTGCACCCCGCCATCGGCGTGCTGACCCTCGTCGGCGGCCTGATCCTGTTCAGCCTGGCCTGGCTGAACGAGCGCGACACCCGCCCCCGCCTGAGCAAGGCCATCCAGTCGCAAAACAGCGCCTATTCGGCCCAGGAAGCGGTCGCCGGGCAGTCGGAGGTCGTGCGGGCGCTGGGCATGCGCCAGTCCTCCATCGCCCGGCAGATCGAGCAGCGTCGCCTCGCCACCGCGGCGCAGGCGGATGCGCAGCTGACCGGCGGCAAATATTCCGGCGCGATCAAATTCCTGCGCCTGGTGATGCAGTCCGCGGCCCTGGGGCTCGCCGCCCTGCTGGCGGTCAAGGGCGACATCTCGCCCGGCGCGATCATCGCCTCCTCCGTGCTGCTGAGCCGCGCCGTGGCGCCGATCGAGCTTCTGGTCGGGGTCTGGCCGACGCTGGTCCAGGCCGGTGCGAGCTGGAAGACCCTGACCGACCTGTTCGCGAGCACGGCCGCCGTGGAGCGGGAGCGCACAACCCTGCCCGATCCGAAGGGCAGGCTGCAGGTCGAGGCAGTCTCGGTGAAGTTCCCGGACACGGAGGCGCCGCAGCTGCGCTCGGTGAGCTTCACCCTGCAGCCGGGGCAGACGCTGGGCGTCGTCGGGGCCAGCGGATCGGGCAAGACCACCCTGGCCCGGGTCATCGCCGCCGCCCTGAAGCCGCAGGCGGGCACGGTGCGGATGGACGGCGCCGAATACGAGGCGCGGGAGGGCGACGAACTGGCCCGCTGGATCGGCTATCTGCCGCAGGTCCCCAGCCTGTTCGCGGGCTCGATCAAGGACAATATCTCGCGCTTCGCCACCGCCACCGGCGTGGACCAGGAGACCGCCGACCGGGGCGCCGTCAAGGCGGCGATGGCGGCGGGCGCTCATGAGCTGATCCTGCGTCTGCCGAACGGGTACGACACCCAGCTGGGACCGTTCGGGCAGGGTCTGTCGGCGGGGCAGGCGCAGCGGGTGGCGCTGGCGCGGGCGCTGTACGGCGATCCGGTCCTGCTGGTGCTGGACGAGCCGAACTCGAACCTCGACCAGGAGGGGGAGGCCGCGCTGATGCAGGCCATCCTCGGCGCCGCCGCCCGGGGCGCGGCCGTGGTCATCATCGCCCACCGCGCCGGCGTGCTGGCCCGCGTCGACCGCCTGCTGATGATGCGCGATGGGGTGGTGCAGATGGAGGGACCGCGCGAGGAAGTGCTCGAGCGGATGCGGGCCGCCGCGCCCAAGACCGCGGCGGCGGGCGCCGCACCCGGCCAGCCGGCGAACGTGACCCGGCTGGCGGATCCGTCCCAGCCGCAACGGCGCGCCCAATGACCGACGCCGCCGCACCGGACGCCGCCGGAACCCCGCCCGCCCCGCCGGCCCCGCCGGCCGGACCCGTCCTCGTGCCCGACACGCCGCGCCGGGAGCTGGTGATCGGCGGGGTGATCATCCTGCTGTTCTTCGGCATCTTCCTGGGCTGGGCCGCCTTCGCGCCGCTCGACGCCGGGGCCTACGCCCAGGGCCAGATCGCCGTGTCGGGGAACCGGCAGGCAGTGCAGCACCGCGAGGGCGGGGTGGTCAGCGCCCTGCTCGTGAAGGAAGGCGACACGGTCCGGCGCGGCCAGATCCTGCTGACCCTGTCCAGCGGCGAGCTGCGGGCGACGGAGCGGGGCGTGGCCAGCCAGGTGTTCGCCCTGCTGGCCCAGCGGGCCCGGCTGATCGCCGAGCGCGACCGCCTACGCGGCATTCCGACCCCGCCGGAGTTCGCCAATCTGCCGCCGGAGGATTCGGTGCTGGCGATGGAGTCGCTGCGCATCCAGCAGCTCCAGTTCGGGGCGCGGCGGGTCGGGCGGTCGACGGAGACCGGCGTGCTCAGCCAGCGGATCGCCCAGCTGAACGAGCAGATCCTCGGCTACGAGCGGCAGATCACGGCCAATATCGAGCAGCAGCGGCTGATCCAGGAAGAGCTGACCGGCATGCGCAGCCTGGCCGAGAAGGGCTATGCGCCGCTGACCCGGGTGCGGGCGCTGGAGCGGACGGCGGCGCAGCTGGACGGGGAGCTCGGCTCGCTCAGGGCCCAGATCGCCCGGTCGCGGGAGGCCGTCGGCGAGACCCGGCTGCAGATGTCGGGCGTGTCGTCGGAGATGAACGAGGACGTGGCCGACCAGCTGCGCCAGATCGACGTTCAGCTGAACGAGCTGCGGCCGCGGATGAACGAGCTGCGCTCGCAGATCGCGCGGAGCGAGGTGCGGGCGCCGGCGTCGGGCCAGGTCGTCGGCCTGACCATCTTCACCCAGGGCGGGGTCATCCAGCCGGGGCAGACGCTGATGGAAATCGTGCCCAACGACGCGTCGCAGATCATCGTCGCCCAGATCAGCCCCAACGACGTCGACAACCTGCGGGTCGGGCTGACCACGGAGGTGCGGTTCCCGGGCCTGCGCGAGCGCAACCCGCCGGCCATCCACGGCCGGGTCACCCGCATCTCGGCCGACAGCTTCACGATCGAGGAGACCGGGGCGAGCTATTTCCGGGCCGAGATCGTGGTGCCCGCGGCGGAGCTGGCCAAGCTGGGGCGGTCAGCCAACACCCTGCGGCCCGGCGCGCCGGTCGAGGTCATCATCCTGCTGCGCAAGCGGACGGCGCTGAGCTATCTGCTGGAGCCGCTGACCAACAATCTGTGGCGGTCGGGCAGCGAGCAGTAGTCAGGCCTCGTCCTTGGCCCTCCGTCTGAAGGCGTGGAGCAGCGGCTCGGTGTAGCCGTTGGGCTGGTTCACGCCGTCGAACACGAGGGCGCGGGCGGCCTGGAAGGCGAGGCTGTTCGCCGGGTCGGGGGCCATGGGGCGGTAGAGGGGATCGGCGGCGTTCTGGGCGTCGACCTTCGCCGCCATCCTCAGCAAGGCGGCGTCGACCTGGTCCGCCGTGCAGACGCCGTGCAGCAGCCAGTTGGCCATGTGCTGGGAGGAGATGCGCAGGGTGGCGCGGTCCTCCATCAGGCCGACGTCGTGGATGTCGGGCACCTTGGAACAGCCGACGCCCTGGTCGATCCAGCGCACGACGTAGCCGAGCAGACCCTGGGCGTTGTTGTCGAGTTCCTCCGCGACCTCGGCCTCCGACCAGTTTCGGCCCGACGCCAGCGGCGGGGTCAGCAGGGCGTCGAGGCCGGGAGCCGGACGGGCGGCGACGGCGTCCCGCAGGGCGAAGACGTCGGTCTGGTGGTAGTGCAGGGCGTGCAGGGTCGCCGCGGTGGGGCTGGGGACCCAGGCGGTGTTGGCGCCCGTCTTTGGATGGGCCGCCTTCTGGTCGAGCATGTCGGCCATGCGGTCGGGCGCGGCCCACATGCCCTTGCCGATCTGGGCCCGGCCCGAGAGGCCGCAGGCGAGGCCGATGGCGACGTTGCGGGCTTCGTAGGCGGCGATCCAGTCCAACGACTTGATGTCGCCCTTGCGGACCACCGGGCCGGCCCGCATCGCCGTATGGATCTCGTCGCCGGTGCGGTCGAGGAAGCCGGTGTTGATGAAGACGATCCGGTTTTTCACGGCGTGGATGCAGGCCGCGAGATTGGCCGAGGTGCGGCGCTCCTCGTCCATGACGCCGACCTTGATCGTGTGGCGCGGCAGGCCGAGCAGGTCCTCGACGGCGTCGAACAGGGCGTCGGTGACGGCGCATTCCTCCGGCCCGTGCATCTTGGGTTTGACGATGTAGATCGAACCGGCGCGGCTGTTGCGGACCGGCCCCTGCCCTTTCAGGTCGTGCAGGGCGATGAGGCTGGTGACGATGGCGTCGAGGACGCCCTCGGGCGCCTCCGAGCCGTCCGGCAGCCGGATCGCCGGGGTGGTCATCAGGTGGCCGACGTTGCGGACGAACAGCAGGGACCGGCCCGGCAAGGTCACGGTCGAGCCGTCGGGGGCGGTGAAGACCCGGTCGGGGGCCAGGGTCCGGGTCAGGCGTTCGCCGCCCTTGGCGAAGGTCTCGGACAGGTCGCCCTTCATCAGGCCGAGCCAGTTGCGATACGCGGCGACCTTGTCGGCGGCGTCGACGGCGGCGACCGAGTCCTCGAGGTCGACGATGGTCGACAGGGCGGCCTCGAGGATCACGTCCGAGATGCCCGCCGGATCGTTTCGCCCGATCGGGTGGTCGGGGTCGAACACCACCTCGATATGCAGGCCGTGGTGGCGGAACAGGCGCGAGCGATCGGAGCGGCCGACGTACTGGCCGGGATCGCGGAGTGCGACGCCGTTGTGCGGATCAGACAGGTTGGCCCAGGAGCCCCCGGCCAGCGGGACCGCCTCGTCGAGGAAGGTTTTCGCGCGGGCGACGACGCGGGCGCCGCGCCCGGGATCGTAGCCCCCGCCCCGGGGCAGGTCGCCGAGCGCGTCCGTGCCGTAGAGGGCGTCGTAGAGGCTGCCCCAGCGGGCGTTGGCGGCGTTGAGCACGAAGCGGGCGTTGAGGATGGGCACGACCAGCTGGGGGCCGGCCAGGGTCGCGACCTCCGGGTCGACACCGCGCGTGCCGATCGTGAAGGGCGCAGGCTCGGGGGTCAGGTAGCCGATCTCACGCAGGAAGGCGGCCCCGGCGGCCACGTCGTACGGCCGGCCGCGGCGGGCGACATGCCAGGCGTCGATACGGGCCTGGAGATCGTCGCGAACGGCGAGCAGGCGGCGGGTCTCCGGCGCGAAGCGGGCGAAGAGCCCGGCGACGCCGGTCCAGAGGGCGTCCGCGTCGAGGTCGAGGCCGGGCAGGACCTCGGTCTCGATGAAGGCGGCGAGGTCATCGGCGACCTGCAGTCCGGCGCGCGGCGTCATCGACATGGGCGTCTCCCGTGGGCGAGGCTGTAACATTCCGTGATGACCCCGGGGAAGTCGAGGGGGATTTTGCAGTGCGGCGCCGGCTCACGGCGCGGACGTCTTTTCCCCGCCGGTGAGGCCCTCGGCGACGCGTTCGAGAAGCAGCATGGCCTCGGAAAGGATGAAATCCTCGATGTCGGGCGCACGGCCGCGCCGGCGCAACTCCAGATACATTCGCTCACGGTCAGTCAGGGGCTCGTAGGCGCCGGTCTCAAGACCTTCGAGGCGGACGCGCTGAAGAGCGCGGATGAAGCGACGGCGGCGGTCGCGGAATGCGGGTCGGCGGGTGTGCATCGGGGGTTCTTTCATGCGCCCTTCTCCCCTCGAGGGAGAAGGCATGGCTCTTCGCCGCTTCCTGCGAAGCGGTGTGGGGAGGGTGCGGGGCGGCCGGGCCTCGCCCGGTGCTGAATGTGTTTTACCGTTTCGACGAGGTGACCGCCCCGCGTGGCCGTTTTCCACCCGCCCGTCGATTGCCGGCCCTTCTCGGACCTCCTCGACTCGCCGGCCCGTCGTCCTTGCGGACCGGCCGTGGGACGGA
>Ga0196981_1000030_pt1 | contig 191811 bp, 138 predicted proteins | sample S3_2013CmetaG_FD_155462 | JGI IMG/M metagenome (GOLD analysis project Ga0196981, IMG submission 155462) | Soil microbial communities from Anza Borrego desert, Southern California, United States - S3_20-13C | ecosystem: Environmental > Terrestrial > Soil > Desert | place: USA: California...
GTATCGCCAACTATGAGCAGCAGCTAAAGGATAGACAGCGAAAATATCTTGAAAGATTGGCTTTCGAGTTAAATATGCATGTAATACCAATAGATATCTGATAGCCGGGGTTGTGTCCTTAGGATGGGAAGGGTTTAGCCCGAGGAACGAGGGCCGCAGCGCAGCGAAGCCCTGGACAGCCCGGCCGACGCAGGAGGCAACGCCCACAAATAATCAATTCGGATTTATGATTTTGGGATGCTGGGATTTCAGAGGGATTTCAGGAACAACGATTAACGATTAACGATTTAAGATTGGGATAGTAGGATAGATCATGTTTTTAAGGCTCGGTAACAAATCCGCTCAATCCAAATCCGCGCAATCTCTGAATCCGCTTAATCCGCGATCGAACGATTTCCCCCCTTATTCGAATCTTTTTTACCCATTGCTCTCGACTGCATGCGCGATATTGATCAAAAAATTGAAAGGGTGCCTCCAATGAGAAAAACAAGCGGGCCTGGAATTAAAGAAACAGTTTTACTTGCTCTCCTGGTGATCGCGTTGATATTCATCTTGTCCTCTATCATCTAGAGGCTCACGAGATGAAAAATTCCGGTGGCACACAAAAGTGATTTGGTTTGGTTTACGTAGTAGCGGGTCATCACAGTACGTGGTGACCTTTTTTGTTAGTCTACCCTGACAAATGTCGAAACTTTTAATGTCGAGGCCCGGGAAAGACAGTGAATAAAGGTTCTCTAAACTTCAACGAACGTTTTTTGCCCCGTTATTGAATTGTTTTTACCCCCGAAACCGGTCCCGTTTTGAGAACTTAGGTACGGAACGCAATCGATTTAGCAGTCTTAATAGGCAGATTCAGTTTCCAAAACCTTATGATCTATGAATAAAAAATTACTCAGCGGTAAAAACCGATTGAACGCATTCCTGGGGCTGGGGATGATCCTGTTGCTCTGCTCGAATGCTTCATGGGCGCAACAAGTTTCCGGAAAAGTTCTTGCCGAAAATGGTGATGCAATCCCCGGTGTCAACATCATTGTGGAAGGCACCAGCAACGGTACAACGACAGATGCCAATGGTACGTATGCCCTGGCTGTAAACGATGACAACGCCGTCCTCGTATTTTCCTTTATCGGTTACACGACCGAACGGATCGCCGTGCAGGGCCGCACGACAATCGATGTGAATCTGCTGCCGGATATCCGGACATTAAGCGAAGTTGTTGTAGTGGGATATGGAACCCAGAAAAAGACCAGCCTGACATCGGCGGTCTCCACCATCGCGCCGGAGGATGTGATTTCCAGACAGGCTCCGAACACCATCTCGCTGTTGCAGGGGCGGACCCCCGGTCTGCAGATTGTTCAAAATTCAGCCAACCCCGGCGATGAAAACAATCAGATCCGGATTCGCGGCCAGGGCACATTCAGCTCTGCTGGAAGCACGCCATTGATCCTGATCGATGGTGTCGAGGGTAAGCTCGAACTCCTGAATCCTAACATGATCGATGAAATTTCCGTGCTGAAAGACGCGGCCTCCGCGGCGATCTACGGATCACGCGCAGCAAATGGCGTTATCCTGGTGACCACGAAAAAAGGAAAAGAAGGGCGTTTGAATGTTGAGTACAGCTATAATTTCTCCACACAAAATCCCTCTGTAAAAATTGATCGCATCACCGACCCCGTCGAATACATGACGCTGGTGAACAAGGCGATCGACTACACCAATATGAACGCGGCCTGGAGGTATACCGACGACGAACTCAGCATGTACGCCGCCGACACGATTCCCACTGCGGACTGGACTGACTTTCTGATCCGCGAGGCTCCGATACACAAGCATTTTCTGAACCTCAATGGAGGAAAAGGGGGAACCACGTTCAATGCCGGACTTGGCGTTTTGAATGAAACAGGATTGTTGATCGGAACGGATTTTTCAAGATATGACGCACAGATCAATTTCCGGTCAAACCTGGGCGGCCGGGTAACATTCGGAAATAACATTTCTCTAGCCAAAAGCAAAAGACATGACACAGCTTTCGACAGAAGTGTTCCTTCGCAATTGCTTTCGGCTAATGGCTCCGAGGATCAAATGCTTTCCGCATATGCTGCTCCGCCGTTGAGCATGCCCGTACTTCCGGATGGAAGCGGACGTTTTACGGGTCTCGTGCTTCCGAACAAAGGCGGAAACAAAAACCCGATCGCGGTTGCTGCCAATGGCGGTAAGGAGTGGGTAACAACATACTTGCTGTTCAGCCCTTATGTTAACGTGAAAATTCTCGAAGGATTATCGGCGGAGGTAAAAGGTGCCTTGCGTTTTGAAGAGGAGATGGGCAAATCATTGCTCGCTGTTACAGACACCTATGAATACTTTGCTCCCCACAACAGAAGCGGGTCTACTACGAGTTCCAATGCTTTGTATCAGCGCAATACCCGTGAAAATCACTACACGCTGTTCGGTACTTTGAATTATGGTAAAACATTCGCGACTTCCCATACTGTCAATGCGCTGCTTGGTTATCAGCAGGAAAGTTACCGGAATGACCAGCTGGAGGGCTACCGGAAAGACCTTCCTTCCAATCAGCTTTGGGAAATTGACGCAGGACCACCCGCGCTGCAAGTGAACGGAGGTTCCGCCTACGAGTGGGCTATCCAATCCATTTTCGGCCGCGTGAATTACGATTTCAAAGGCAAATATCTTTTTGAAGCCAGCTTCCGCGATGATGCTTCATCGCGTTTTCCCGAAGGCAATCAGTGGGCGTTGTTCCCTTCTGTTTCCGCCGGATGGCGCATAGCCGAGGAATCGTTCATGAGCAGCATCCCCTGGGTTGACGACCTGAAATTGCGCGTCTCCTGGGGCCGGTTGGGCAACCAGAACATCGGTAACTATCCCTATCAGAGCAGTCTGGACGCTGTGACCTACAACTTCAACGGCACACTCGTACAGGGCATCACACTCAGAGACATGATCAACGCTAACATCAGGTGGGAAACCACGGAAGTTACGGATCTGGGTTTGGACTTCGGGTTATTCAACGCAAAGCTGTTTGGATCTGTCGACTGGTATAAAAAGACCACCTCCGATATTTTGAGGGACCTGCAGCTTCCTGAGCACGTCGGCCTCGAGGAACCTGTTATCAACGATGGCGTCCTTGAAAATACTGGTTGGGAATTTATTCTCGGTTACAGAAACAAGATCGGAGATGTTGGATTCAGCATCACGGGCAACCTGGAGACCTACCAGAACAAGCTGATTAAATTCGGTGCGCGGGAAATAAGTGGTGTTAACCTCAGAGAGGAAGGTTTGCCTTACAACCAGTATTATTTGCTGGTCAATGATGGAGTTTATCAAACCCAGCAGGAAATTGACGACGGACCTACGCCTGCCTATTCAGGAAGCACGGCGCCAAAACCTGGTACCTTGAAATTTAAAGACATCAGCGGCCCGGAAGGAGTACCCGATGGCGTCATCGATCTCACATACGATCGCGTGCCAGTCGATGGTGTATTCCCTAAATTCAACTATGGCGCAAGTCTGAATGTGAATTATAAATCCTTTGACCTCAGCGTTTTCGTCCAGGGTGTTCACGGCAGAAGAACGTACGTGACTGGCTGGGGAGTTGCTCCGTTCCAGCAGGCCGCAGCACCTCCGGTATGGTGGAGAAATGCGTGGACGGCCGAGGGAACCTCGAACTCCATTCCTCACATCTTTATGGACGGTTACGCGCCGAACAACCCGGTGTCTACATTCTGGTTGGGAAATTCGGCGTATCTGAGGATCAAGAATATCCAGCTGGGATATACCCTGCCCGTGAATTGGGCTAACAAGGTTTTCATGCAGAGTTTCCGTGTGTACGCTTCGGCAGATAATCTCTATACAAAAACCAAATTCTTCCAGGGTTTGGACCCGGAACGGACAGCGTCAGGAAATGCGCGGGCCGCGATCTATCCTCAGGCAACGATGTATTCATTTGGAGTCAGGGCAATTTTCTAAACAGCATATAATATGAAAATGAATATAAAAACACTCAGTCTTGCATTCTTCGCTATAATACTGGCAGGTTGTGAAGACTTGCTGGACAAACAACCGCTGTCGCAGTTGAACTCGGAAAGTTTCTGGAAAAGCGACAGAGACGTTCAGTCGGCTCTTGCCGCTACTTACGCACAGTATCGCACCAATTTGTTTGGATCTGTGCCTGGTTCAAACGGGGTTTCATTTGCCATTGAATCGCTTTCGGACAACGCGATCTCACGCTCGGGATTCTTTGGAATTCAAACGATCATGCACGGAGGTATAAATCCGCAAACCGGTGGTGCCGTGCAGGACGTATGGGACATTTGTTACGACGGAATTTCCGCGTGCAACTTTTTCCTGGATAACATTGACAGGGCCAAAGATGTGCTGAGCGAAGAAACCTACAACAGATACAAGGGCGAGGCGCTCTTTAACAGGGCCAGTTATTACAATGAGCTCGTTCAGTTCTATGGTGCCATTCCTATGTTGCTTGATTTTCCATCAATCTCGAATGTGGATGCGATCAAGACCACGCCACGTTCTCCGAAGGCGGATGTAGTCACTCAAATACTTCAGGATGTTGATGCAGCAATCGCCGGCTTGCCGAACATCGCTTATTCCGACGGGCACGCTGTAAAGGGTAGCGCGATCATGCTAAAGGTACGTGTGCTGCTCAACAACCAACGCTGGGCGGAAGCGGCAGATGCGGCGTGGAGCCTGATCGGCGATCCGCAGAACCCTTTCAGATTACATGATAACTACGCAGGGCTTTTTTTCGGTGAACAGAAAGGCAACAAGGAGATCATGTTTTCGATTCAATATCAAACGCCGGCAGACGGACATCAGCTTGATCAATACGTCGGAAGCCGGATGTCGTTTTTTCCAACGACTCAGCTGAGGAACGCTTACGGGGTAAAAGACCCGGCTACGGGTGAAAAAGATCCGCGCATGAGAATGACAATATTTCAGGAAGGGGACCCATGGGTTAACCACACGGACGGCATATTCACAACAAAAGCCACCGGCCGTTTGTCTGAAAGCGCAGTACCATTCACGAAGCTGGCTTTCAAAAAGTGGATCGATCCAAGTCTTGTTGAAGCACGCGGAAATATCAGCGCGCAACATATCGTAAAAATGCGTTATGCAGAGTTGTTGCTTTCTTACGCGGAAGCGATGTTTGAAAGTGGCGAGGGGGCGGACCCTACCGCCTTGGATGCGCTGAATGCAGTTCGCCAGCGTCCTGGTGTGGAGATGCCACCGGTAGCAGCCCTTACCCGCGACCTTATCCGCAACGAGCGGAGAGTAGAACTCGCGTTCGAAGGCCTTCGATATAACGACCTGATTCGTTGGGGAATTGCCCACGAAATTCTGCCGACCATTCCCGGCAACGGTGCAAATGTGAAACGCACGTTTACTGTTGACAATTACGTGTGGCCGATTCCGCAATCACAAATGGACATCATGGAAGGTATTTGGAGTCAGAATACTGGCTATTGATTCAAGAACTGCAACAGGATTATAAGTTGTATGGGTAAATCGTAGATCCAATTCGGGTCTACGATTTTTTTGTTTTTAGTCTGCTTTGAAGGCGGTAGGTTGACGAGATCACCGCAAAGACGCAAAGACGCGAAGAAAATGTTAGCGTGGTGTTGATCGGTGACCGTGTGCTGAATTGGAATAACAGCTGGCGACAAAAAAGGTCTCATAGGTCGGCGAGTTGTCCCGAGGCTTGTCTGATCTAACGGGCAGAGACGCTCGCAAGGCTCGCTGCGCAAAGGAGGAGATGCTGCTAACGATAGGAGTGACTCCCCTCCTTTGAAACCTTCATCCCCTCGATTGCGCCAACATTAAAAAGCTTCACACGTTCCGCGCTGGTCTCTTCGATGGAGGTTGGGTTGACGAGATCACCGCAAAGACGCAAAGACGCGTAGAAAATGTTAGCGTGGTTGACGATTGGTGACCGTGTGCTGAATTGGAATTGTAGTTCGCGGCAAAAGAGGTCTCATAGGTCGGCAAGTTGTCCTGAGGCTTGTCTGATCTAACGGGCAGAGACGCTCGCAAGGCTCGCTGCGCTAAGGAGGAGATGCTGCTAACGATAGGAGTGACTCCCCTCCTTTGAAACCTTCATCCCCTCGATTGCGCCAACATTAAAAAGCTTCACACGTTCCGCGCTGGTCTGCTTTGAAGCAGATAGGGTTGGCGATCTTACCCCGATAGGTATCGGGGAGACCCGGTGGCACGGAGAAATGCAAAGTTTGTCGCGCAGAAAGAGGTGCTCGCTGAAAAAGAAAGTGATGCGCCCCCTTTTGAAACCGTCATCCCGCGCTTGCTGGCGTCCTATGAAAAGCAGGATGCTCCTGGGCGGGACCCCCTCAATTGCGCCAAGATTAAAAAGCTTCACACGTTCCGCGCTGGTCTGTTTCGAAGCAGATAGGGTTGACGACATCACCACGGAGTCGCGGAGACACGGAGACTTCCAGCTTCGCTTCGGAGTATGACTTTTTTTCGGAATTTCTCCGTGCCTCCGGGTCTCCGTGGTAACAAACAACCGAACTCTCAAATAACAACGCGACAAACCGGCGTCCAGCAACTGGCAACCGGTTTGTCGCATTTACTCATAACAACCACATCACTTCCTCAATCCCATCCCGGATTATTGGTGTTGATCTCTGAATTCGCATCCAGTTCAGATTGTGGTATAGGGAACATCACCGGATCCATAATGTTCGACAGGTACGACACCGGATTGTCGAACTTGTCTTTGGTAACATAGTCAGAATAAAAATGTCTCTTCACTTTTGTTCCGTCTCCGAAAACACTTTTTACTTCTCCCCATCTGAGCAGATCGAAGAGGCGCACACCTTCCAGGGCGAGTTCAACGCGTCTTTCATGCTTCACGATATCAAGCAAAGAACCGTCACCAGGCCTGCCGTCACCCACAGTGCGGGCAGGTAGGTTTACGGATGCACGGGCCCGCACGGCGTTAACGTATGTAAGTGCCAGCGCATTTCCTTGCTGGGCATAGGCTTCAGCGGCAATAAGGTACAGGTCAGCCATTCTCATCAGAGGCACATCCTGACCAGCCCACCTTACGTTTGTGACACCCTCCATGTTCATGATCATTTTACGCGCATTCAGGCCGGTTTCTGACCAGCGATGATCGTAAGTGACGGGATCACCGTTATTGTAGGTCACCGTGTTCTTCACAATTTTTCCGGTCTCATCATACCGCTCATGCGTATAGGTGAACGGCGCTGGCTGGTTGTAGATACCGAACACATCACCCGGGGCAAAGATCGTGTACCCCCTGCGTGGATCGTCCGACTCATAAGCATCATACAGGTCCCGTTGCGGCAACGCATAACCCCATCCGTCACCAGCGCCATAGATATATCGCAATGCAGGCGGAAGCGCTCGGCTAATTCGCTGAATGGTCATGTTTTGTCCAAAATCTTCGGAATTATGCGCGTAGGAAATATAGAACAACAGCTCAGGGTTGCCTTCGTTGTTATGGTCCCAAATGGACAGGAAGTCGCCAACAAGGCTAAAGCCTGTACTCTCCGCAATAGAGATCGCATCAACCGCTGCGGTGGCCGCATTCGCCCAATCTTCTCTATAGAGATACGCTTTCGCCAAATACGCTGCTGCGGTTGCTCTGACTGCCGCACCCTTGGCTGCGGTTTGCTCATCAGGCAGATTCTCTTTTGCAAATTGAAAATCTGCAATGATCTGATCGAACACCAGGTCCTTTGCCACGCGAGGCTGGTGATATTCGGCAAAGGTGGAAAGCGGTTTTGTGACCAGCGGAACATCACCGTAAAGACTGACAAGGAACAGGTACGCGAAGCCTCTCATGAAGCGCGCTTCTGCAATAAATGGAAGCTGTTCTTCGTCGGTGAAGTTGGGATCGGAAGATCCGGGGATACCTTCTATTGCAAAATTGGCATTGTTGATACTTTGAAATGCAAATTCCCAATAGTTATCAATCGCTCCGTGCGTGGCGTTGATATCCCATCTTTCCTGAGCGATCGACGCCCCCCGTGACGGCCTCCAGTAGCTGTCATCTGTCATGGCATCCCAGACAATAACGGCGTCGCGCTGAAACATATCTGCATTTCTTGTCCAGGGCTGATAGGCCGCGCTTACCGCTTGTCTTGCGGAAACCTCACTGATAAAGAAGTTTGCAGGGTTAGGTTGGTCCTGAGGGTGGCGGTCAATGAAGTCCTCACCACAGGAGACTGATGCCACCATGAAGGCTGCAAGGGTGATATATTTAAATGTTCGTTTCATTTCTTTGAGTTTTAATTATTCCTTATTCTGTTTAGAAGGATGCTCTGAGTCCCACGGTAAATGTCCGCGGCTGCGCTACGACGGTATTTGGATCGTCGTCTGTGGTATCGACGTCGGCACCTTTAAACTTGGTAAATGTATGCACGTTGTCGATGCTGAAATATGCATTGAGTTTTTTGACGCTTATCCCTTTCACCAGACTGGAAAAGTCGTAGTTAAGATTCACATTCTTGAGACGCAGGTAGGAAGCGTCATCGAGCCAGAAGTCCGAAAACACACCTCTGTTTTTGCCGGCGTCACCGATCGCAACCCTTGGCATTTCTCCGTTCGGGTTTTTGGTAGCATGAAAACGGTCCAGTACCAGTGTGCTTGAGTTCATGGCCCAGGCCGTGTAATAATGGTACACTCCCTGACCGCCTCCAAGGATATTTTTATCTACTCCCTGAATTCCCTGGAATTGTACCTGCAAAGTCAGGTTTTTGAAGCCGACGGATCCAACGACACCGTAGTAGAGGTCCGGGTATTTTTTACCAATAAGGGTGCGGTCTGCGGCATTCACCTCGCCGTCGGGCAAACCCGTTAGATTGCCATTCTCATCATAACCGTCAATATCCCGGAGCCAGATATCGCCAACCTGCTTTCCTGCCAACTGAGGCTGGTCGAGGTCAGCTTCGGTACGGATCAGTCCGTTCGACTGATATCCGAAGAATGAACGCAGGGGCTGTCCATTGACCGTGCCCTGATCACGAAGGTCGCGATCTCCGATGTCGACGACTTCATTCTTTGAATGCGTAAGGTTAACGTTCACGTCGTACCAGAAGTCTCCGGTATTTTTTCTCACGCCGACGATGGCCTCGAAACCGGAATTCTTTATTTCTCCCGCATTGATAGGCGGAGCTCCTACAAGTCCCGTTGATGGCGGAATCCTTTCGTTAAACAGCAGATCATAAGTGTTTTCGACAAAATAATCGAGTGTGAAATAGAGCTGATCATTGAAGAAGGCTCCGTCCAACCCGATGTTCTTCTTCAGTGTGCTTTCCCATTGTATCAGCGGATTAATGGCAGTGGATAATGAATATCCTTGTGCGGGAGCCTGATTCAAAACATAGTTCTTCGCATCAAGTTGTGGTACCGTTTGATATAGGCCAAGTGGTGACACATTGCCCAATTGGCCCGCGCTCAGGCGCAACTTCAGATCCGAAACGAAGCTCATATTTGTCATGAAAGCTTCTTCGGAAATTCTCCATCCCAGCGACGCAGACGGGAAAACACCGTAGCGGTTTCCTTCCGCAAGCCGTGATGTACCGTCACGTCTGACCGTGGCGGCGAAAAGGTATTTATCCTTGAATGAATAGTTTAGCCGGCCGAACGTTGAAATGAAGCTCCAGTCGTCGAAGCCGTTTTCTGCTGTTCGTTCGTTAGGGTCTGTCGCCGAAACAAATCGTATCGTATTATTCGGGGTACCGCCTCCGGTTGCTTCAAGGCTCTGATTGGTATTTTCTTCAAGAGAATAACCCAATAGTACTTTGATCGTGTGGTCTGTGCCAATGGATTTCTTATAGTCAACCAGGAAATCGGTTATCCAGTGCATGTTTTGTGTTTGCTTTTTTGCCACGAAGTTCTTGAGACTGCCTTCCCACAGATATGCGGGATCGACGCCGGGAGAGAAGTCCGTTTCGAAACCATGCTTCCATTCGACATTCGCCCGTGTGGTAAAATCCAGTCCTTCGATGATATTGACTGTCAGATAAAGGTTGCCAAGGATATCCTTGTATTGCCTGTTGTCGACAACATTTTTTGCGCGCCAAAGCGGGTTCTGATGCTGATGCTCAAGCTGTAAATGCCGCGTCCGTCCCCAGGTGCCATCGTCTTCGTAGACCCTTGTCAACGGAACTTTTCTTGCCGCGAGCTCGTACTCCCCGCCATTACCATTGACTTCTGAAACATTGATGTTTAAAGAGTTTCCGAAGCGTATCCGTTTGCCGATTTTATGATCGGAGTTGAACCGCAACGTATATTTATCGTAGTCTGTGGCGACGATTACACCTTTGTGATTCAGGTAGCTCGCCGACACATAATAATTGGATTGGTCTGAACTGCCTGAAACGCCAACGTTATAATTCTGAAGGACACCTTTTTGTCTCATAACATCGAGCCAGTCAGTATCCACACCCTGATAGTCAGCAATGTCGTTATCATCCCAATTGGGCGTGACACCGCCATTCTCGTGCGCTTCTGTCCAAAGCTCGAGCCAGTCGTCAGCATTCAACACTTCGAGCTCGCGATTGCTTTTGCCCTGAACACCTGTAAACATATTGAATGTGATTTCCGGTTTCGTGGCTTGTCTTCCTCGCTTTGTCTGCACAATTACAACTCCGTTTGCCGCCCTGGCTCCGTAAATCGATGCTTCGGAAGCATCTTTAAGCACAGAGACTGACTCGATATCGAGCGGAGCAATTCCGTCTATGTTGTCCGTGATAACGCCATCCACCACATACACAGGAGAAAGCGACGCGTTGCTGGTGCTGTTACTTCGGATACCCCTGATCCTGACCTGCGCGCCCGAGCCAGGCAAGCCGCTGCTATTGGTAATTTGTACTCCGGGCATCCGGCCCTGAAAAGCCTCGAGCGGATTCGTGGCCGGTACACGTTCAAAGTCTTTTGGTGATATCGTGGCGACTGCGCCGGTAAGACCTCGCTTTTCCTGCGAGGAGTATCCGACGACAACAACTTCCTGGAGCGTGGTGAGATCTTCCTCCAGCGACAGATCGATCGTTGTCTTGTTTCCAACAGGCACACGTTGTGTCGTAAATCCGATAAAGGAAAATACGATCACGGCATCGGGGCCTGGAACTTCCAATTTGAAAGTCCCGTCCGCATCTGATGTAGTGCCTTGTGTAGTACCTTCGATGATCACATTGACTCCTGGCAAAGGCGTTCCGTCTTTTGCCGCGGTGATCTTCCCCGAAATGCTTTGCTGTTGCGCAAAAGCAACATGCGTACAGATGAACATCAGCAGCGCGATGCTCATCCGTAGTTTTGGCTTAGGTAATAATTTTCTCATAGATAAAATGTTTGGGTTTGGTTCAAGTTGATCAGTCGACAATCATTTTGACCGGTCGAAGATCATTCGGTTGACATTACTTGTCTCCATTAAAGGGACGAGTAATGATCCTTATACCCCTGACATTTCCCGGGAAAAATCCGCGATATATGAGCGTGCTTGTGTTTGTGTGCGTTCATTTCATATGTTGAAACTTTTGATTGAAAATATCCGAACGAAAAACATCAGCGACTGTCAGGGACAAGGTGATTTTTTCAGTCTACTATTGATAGGTCTGACCTGTGCCGTGGGAAGCAAGGTGTTTATTTGAAACAAAATTCACAACAGGAACGATCTTTCCCCTTCTTTGAATTGATTCTTATCCTGAAGTCACCTGAATGCCAGCTAGCTTGTGTCGAAAAGAAAACCTCCTTTTGGCCTCGAAGGTGATGATGTGTCTTTTTCCAGAAATGCATGGCTGGATTTTCAATTGCCTGATAAAGATTGTAAGATGAAAAAAAACTGGAATTGCTTTATTGTCTGGATCGTATTCGTGAATGCCTCTTATGGTCAGCTTGTAAAAGCGGACGCCGGAAATACTTTATGGTACGACAAACCCGCGGTTGCATGGGAGGAAGCGCTTCCCCTTGGCAATGGAAGGAGCGGCGCTATGGTCTTCGGCGGTGTCCTAACTGAGCGCCTGCAATTGAATGACAACACGCTGTGGTCCGGGTATCCGGACGCCGGGAACAATGTCAACGCTCCGAAGTACCTGCCGCTGGTGCGAAAGGCTGTCGACGCTGGCGATTATGATCTTGCAGCAGCATACTGGAAAAAAATGCAGGGGCCTTATTCCGCACGTTACCTGCATATGGCGGATCTGTTTCTTGATTTTCAATTAAAGGATTCGTCAGCCACCTCGTATCAACGGTCGCTCGATCTCCGTACTGCCGTCGCTTCGACGTCTTACTCGGTTAAAGGCACTTCTTTCCAACGTGAAGTTTTTCTTAGCCATCCAGATAAGGCATTGACGATGCGCATCACGGCTAACAGGAAAAAAAGTATCACTTTCAAGGCAAGGCTGAAAAGTAAATTAAAATATAAGACTTCCGGACAGGACAATTTATTGATCCTGCGCGGTAAAGCACCGATGCATGTAGCCAATCGCGAATCAGAGTCGTTGCAAGTCGTTTACGATGATTGGATTGGCGAGGGGATGAATTTTGAAATCCGGCTGGCCATAAAAAATGAAGGCGGTACGATAACTACGACGGATTCTGTTATTTCGGTTTCCGGCGCGGATGCTGTGACCATCGTGGTCACGGAAGCCACAAGCTTTAACGGATATAACCGGTCGCCGGGTACTGAAGGAAGAGATCCTTCCACCGAAGCCCAGGCAAGGATGAGCTCGGCAGTAAAAAAAACATACGCCGAATTGAAGCGTGCGCATGTTGCCGACCATCAGTCCTTATTTAATAGAGTGAAACTGGAACTCGGGTCTGATCCCGCAGTCACGAACCTTCCGACGGACAAGCGAATGCTGCGTTTCAATGAAGGCAAAGCGGATCCCGAACTTGTAAAATTGTATTACCAGTTTGGCAGGTATCTGTTGATTGCCAGCTCGCGACCGGGATCGCCGCCTGCAAACCTGCAGGGAATCTGGAATGATCACGTGCAGCCTCCATGGGGCAGCAACTACACGACAAATATCAATACGGAAATGAATTACTGGCTGGCCGAAAGTGCCAACCTGTCGGAATGCCATGAGCCACTGTTCGATTTTCTTTCTTCGCTTGCGCGGAATGGCGCCCAAACTGCAAAGGTCAACTACGGGATCTCGCGGGGGTGGTGTGCGCATCACAATTCAGATATCTGGGCTAAATCATCTCCACCGGGAGGATTTGAGTGGGATCCGCGCAGCCAGGCGCGCTGGGCATGCTGGCCGATGAGCGGTGCATGGCTTAGTACACACTTGTGGGAACATTATCTTTTTACCGGCGACGAAAAGTTTCTGCGTGATAGAGGATGGCCGCTGATGAAAGGCGCTGCTGAATTCTTACTTGCATGGCTGGTTCAGGATGAAAGCGGTTATCTCGTGACAAATCCCTCGACCTCGCCCGAGAACACGTTAAAGATCGATGGCAAAGAGTTTCAGATCAGCAAGGCCACAACCATGGACATGGCCATCATCAAGGAGCTTTTCGGCAGTTGTATACACGCATCCGAAATCTTGAAGGTCGACCGTGATTTTCAGACCGAACTAAAAAACGCGTTTGAAAAATTATATCCCTATCACATCGGGAAATATGGCCAGCTGCAGGAATGGTTTAAAGATTGGGATGATCCAAAAGACAAACATCGTCATTTATCCCACCTGTTCGGACTACATCCAGGGGCTCAGATCACACCGGATAAAACTCCGGAGCTTGCGGCCGCGGCCAAACAATCACTGATCCACCGCGGAGACATGAGTACCGGCTGGTCTATGGCGTGGAAGATCAACTGGTGGGGAAGGCTGCGGGATGGCAATCATGCGTTCGCGATCTTAAAACAGGGCCTGACCTATATCGACCCGAAGAAGAAAAAAGAAACGATGGGGGGCGGTGGTACTTATCCTAACCTCTTTGATGCGCATCCTCCCTTTCAAATAGACGGAAATTTTGGCGCCACTGCCGGGGTCAATGAGATGTTGCTGCAAAGCCACGCCGGAGAGGTTTTCCTGCTGCCTGCCTTGCCAACGGAATTGAATAGGGGCAGCGTTGAGGGCATCAGGTCACGTGGAGGTTTTCAGGTGAGTATCGCCTGGGAAAATAGCAAGCTAAAGAATGCTAAGATTGAATCGATGTTGGGCGGTAACTGCCGTCTTCGCACCAACATACCGGTAAAAATAGTTGAGACGGATTTCAAACCTGCATCGGGGGCTAACCCAAACATTTTGATGCAGTCACCGGGAGCTCCTTCGTTTAAGACCAACGGAAACGCAACGCTGCAGGAGTTGAATGTTTCTCCCGGGTTCGTGATTGACTTTGTTACGGAGAAAGGAAAGAGTTATACCGTTGTTCCTCTGTGAAAAATGATTTCAGAATTTAAATAATAATGAATATGAGAATTTGGGTGGTTTCAATTTTTGTTTTCCTTATCGCCTTCAACGCTTCGGCTTTGCAGAAAAAGGAATGGAGTGTCGTATCACCGGACAAGAAACTCAAAGTGAGAGTTTTTTTTCAGGGAGAACGGTTGGTTTATGAAGTGCTATATGGTAATACGGTTGCCATTAACCCTTCGCCGCTCGGTATTGTCCGTGATGACGGGCGTTTTTCAGAAAACCTGAAATTCATCGCTTCCAGCACGGCACGGATCGATGAATCCTATAGCCTTATCGTTGGGAAACGGTTGCAAGCCCGGAATCTGGCCAATGAAATTGCGTTGGATTTCGAAAATGAAAATGGGAAGAAAATGAGTATCATCTTCAGAGCTGGAAATGACGGGATGGCCTTCCGTTACCATTTTCCGAAAGAGGACGACAAAGCGCACAAGATACTGACTGAGCAATCCGGATTTTCCATTGCGAAAACGGCCACCGCGTGGATACAGCCTTATGATCTCAATTCCCGGAAGAAACCATGTTACGAGACTTTTTATGAGAACGGCATCGCTGTCGGGACTCCTTCTCCGAATGGGGCGGGGTGGGCATTTCCAGCATTGTTCCAGATAAATGGTTTGTGGGTACTGGTGTCGGAAGCAGCTCTTGACCCGTCATATTGCGGCACACACCTCGAAGACAAAAATGGCGATGGGCTTTATACGATCCGGTTTCCGGAAAAAGAAGAGGTGACCAGTGATTCCGATCCGGAGCCGGTGTCTACGCTGCCGTGGACTACACCGTGGCGGGTTATTGTAGTTGGCGCATCCCCCACAAGTGTTATGAATACCACGTGGATCACGGACCTGAATCCACCTTCGCGTATTGAAGATACTTCATGGATAAAACCCGGGCGCGCAAGCTGGAGCTGGTGGTCACAGGGAAATACCACGCGCGATTATAATGTTCAGAAGGAGTATATAGATTTTAATGCCTCCATGGGGTGGGAGTATGTGCTGATCGACGCTGGCTGGCCGCAAATGACCGGAGGAACAATGGAAGACCTGGTGAAGTACGCAACCAAAAAAGGAGTGGGAATATTTTTATGGTATCACTCCGGAATGGGCAGGGAAAAGGACACACTGAGCATGGCGAACCTGATGGCATTCCCGGAGTCGCGAAAAAAGGAATTCGAGAAGATTGCCGCATGGGGTGCGAAAGGAGTGAAGGTTGATTTTTTCGACAGCGACAAGCAGCCTGTGATCCAACGTTATTTTGACATCCTCAACGATGCAGGCAAATATAAGATGATGGTAAACTTTCACGGTTCCACATTACCACGCGGGTGGGAGAGAACATATCCTTTTCTGGTCTCGATGGAATCTGTGAAAGGAGCTGAAGGCGCAGGGCGCCAGGAATTTTGCGACCGGGCGCCTGTACATAACACAATTTTGCCCTTCACCCGGAATGTTGTAGGGTCCATGGACTATACGCCCGTCATATTCATCAACAAGCCCGGCAGAGATGGCATCAGGCAAACGACGTTTGGGCACGAGCTCGCCCTCTCGGTGGTATTTGAGTCGGGGGTATTTCATTTTGCCGATCGCATGAGCTCATACCAGGGACTGCCTGAGGAACCGAAAAATTTTCTAAAGACAGTGCCAGTTACGTGGGATGAGATCAGGCATGTCGCCGGGGAACCGGGAAAGTTTGTCGTGGTCGCGAGGAGAAAAGGAAATCAATGGTACCTCGGCGGGATTAACGGCCAGGCTACCGAACAGGCCGCAATGCTGGACCTTTCGTTCATCGGTCGAAACGCAACCCTGAACGTGATTACCGATGGGAAGGGTGCCGGGACGTTTGAATCGACGATGCTTGAAGCGGAAGGAAAGAAAATAAAAGTCACGATGATGCCGAAAGGTGGTTTTGTAGCGACAGTCAGGACCGGAAATCTGCAATAATATTTTATTGAATTACGTGAGGACTACTTGCCTATATGTTTTAGCCGGACTTTTTTCACTGCCTTGTGAGGGACAGTTTGATTTTCGTGCCGCGACCGTTCAGGTACTAAGGGATCACGTGCTTCAGGAGGCGGCGTGGGCGATGGAACAGGAACCGGTTACCGTAACCGCGACGCGGGCTCCGAAGAGCGCCGGTGGGAAACACGATTTTTTCTCCGAAGGTGACTACTGGTGGCCCGATCCCTCCAATCCTGGCGGGCCCTATGTTCAACGCGACGGTCAGTCCAATCCGGAGAATTTTATTGCCCACCGCATTGCGATGATCCGCTTCAGCCAGATCGTTGGAGCCCTGGCCAGTGCCTACGTGGTCACGGATGACAACAAATATGTCTCTCATGCATTTCGCCACGCGAGAGCCTGGTTTGTCGATTCCACCACGCTGATGAATCCATCGTTGTTGTATGCACAAGCGATCCAGGGCCGGTTTACCGGTAGGAGTATCGGGATCATCGATACGATTCACCTGATGGAAGTGGCGCAGGGTTTATCGGTTATGCAACACTGCGGGACTGTCGACCAGTCGGTGCTGGCCTCCGTTAAAGAATGGTTTTCAAAATATGTTGCCTGGCTGACAACGCATCCGTACGGGAAGGATGAGATGAAGGCACAAAATAATCATGGAACGTGTTGGGTGATGCAGGTAGCGGCGTTTACAAAATTTACAGGCGATCAGGAGATGCTCGCGTTTTGCAGGGAGAGATACAAAACCGTTTTACTCCCCGATCAAATGGCTGCCGACGGCAGTTTTCCCCGCGAGCTTGGCCGGACAAAACCTTACGGCTACTCGTTGTTTAACCTTGACGCGATGGCTATGATATGCCAGATCCTTTCCAATGAAAAGGATGATCTCTGGCGATATCGCACCGCCGACGATAAATCGGTTGAAAAAGGCATTCGGTTTTTAGTCCCCTTCATTGAGGATAAAAGCAAATGGTCCTATCGACCCGATGTGATGTACTGGGAAAATTGGCCCGTAGCCCAGCCGATGCTCGTATTTGCCGCAAAAGCTTTTGACAATACGGAATGGTTTGGCGTCTGGGAAAAACTGGATCATAGCCCGGCTGTTCCCGAAGTCATCCGCAATCTTCCCGTCAGAAATCCCATTATCTGGTTGAATTAGCTCGTATGATGAAAACTTTTTGCCTTTTGCTGCTGACGGTTTTTTCGCTCCCGCTTTTTGCACAGTCCGGGGATGAGGACAAAGACATGTTGAACGCAGCCAAAGCACGTGATCAAAAAGCGATCGACGAGGCCTTGAACGGGTGGTGGAAGGAGTCGATGAAAGATCATTCGCATCGGATTGGCTGGTGGCGCGAAGCCAAATTCGGGATGTTTGTCCATTGGGGCATCTACTCGCTCCCGGGCGGTGAATGGAACGGACACAAAGTGCCTGGATATGCGGAACATCTTATGCGAAAGGAAAAGATTTCCCGTGCGGGCTACCTGGACCTGGCGCACAAGTTCAATCCGGAAAAGTTTGACGCCGACGAATGGATCAGGACAGCGCGCGACGCCGGAATGCGATATTTTATTATCACAGCCAAACACCACGATGGTTTCGCCATGTTCGAGTCTGACGTTTCGGATTTCAATATTATCAAACAGACGCCCTTTGGCCGCGACCCTATGGCTGCACTTGCCCAGGCCTGCCGGAAGTATCAGGTAAAATTTGGGTTTTATTATTCACATGCATTTGATTGGGAACATCCCGATGCTCCAGGCAATGACTGGGAATATGAAAATCCAGGCGGCGACAGGAATTTATTTGGCGGACGGAACTGGTATGACCAGCATCCGGACCTGCTTGTCAGGATGAAAAAGTACGTCGATCAAAAAGCGATACCCCAGATAACCGAATTGCTCCAAAAGTACAGACCCGATATTTTATGGTTCGATACACCACACAAGCTCCCGCTTTCCGAAAACATCCGTATCCTGAAAGCAATCCGTGAAATCGATAACAATGTCGTGGTCAATGGAAGATTGGCGAGAACTCAGGCGGTTTCATTCGGCGACTATCGGAATACGGCCGATCGCCCCGCGGAGTTTTACCCGGTTGAAGGTGACTGGGAGGCGATTCCCACTACGAATGAATCCTACGGATATCACAAATTTGACAGCTCTCATAAAAGCCCCGGGCATTTTATCCGGCTGATGGCCAATGCGGCCGGACGCGGAGGAAACCTTCTGATGAATATCGGTCCAAAGGGAGATGGCGCCCTGGATGTGGCAGATGTTCAAATTCTCAAGGGGATTGGCAAGTGGTTTGACATCAATAGCGAAAGCATCTACGGATCTTCCGCTTCACCGTTACCCTTACAAAGCTGGGGGACATCGACATTGAAAAACAATAAATTATACCTGCACGTGTTTGACTGGCCACGCGACAACCGCCTGTTAATTGGAGGATTGAAGAGTGAAGCTGGAAAAGCCTGGTTGCTGGCTGATCCATCCCGGAAAGAACTTCGAATTAAACGTGTCAATGATCTCGATGTTGCAATAGAACTGCCCCGAACACCTGTGGATGCTGCGAATTCGGTCGTCGTCGTGGAATTGGTCGAAGAGATCGCGGCTGATCCTGTACGATTGATTTCCGGCGAAATTCCTGAACGTTTGCTTGCCTTCGATGCGATACAACACGGTGATGGATTTCGTTTCGGCGACGGCAAAAAGGACAAATACTTTGTCGAAGGATGGTCTGCGACAAGCCAGTTGCTGTCGTGGAGTTTTCGTGTGAACCAGCCGATAATTTTTGCAGTCAGATTAAAATACATTCCTGAACCCGGTGGTGGCGGCACGGCTGATATTAAAGTGAACGGCAAGAATGTTTGCGATCAGATAACGATCAGTGACCGGGGCGAAGGTGCTGTTGTGCGGGAAGTCGGCTCCTTTTCAATAACGGGAGGCACGCATTCAATCGCGATTGTTCCAAAGTCGATCAAAGGCCCGGCCCTGATGAAGCTTCTCGAAATAGAACTTGTTCCTGCGAACGATAGAGGAGAAAATAAAAATCAAAATTCCAACCGGTGATCATGCGGCAAGTTCTTCATGGCAGGATTATTATGACGCTGAATAAAATATTCTTCGTGTTGGCCTTTTTTATGCTTCGGGTTGATCGCGAAGCTTTGGCGGAAGTCGTTCCGGTGGGCTCCCTGGCAAGCCTGCGGGACGCTGTGGCGCACGCGAAACCCGGCGATGTGATCCGTCTTTCGAACGGTGTGTATGATTCCACAACTCCGATCGTCATTAATAGTAAAGGAACTAGCTCAGCGCCAATAATTATTGAAGCTCAAACAACCGGTGAAGTCGAAATTACAGGCATTGCAGGATTTAGTCTTGAGGCTCCGGCGGCATATATCATCATTAGGGGATTCCGGTTCACACATAAAGCAGAGACGGCAAAACTGGGCATCGGAACCAGGTTCTGCCGCTGGACGCGTAACGTGTTCGAAAATACAGGCGAGGGAAATTATCTTACTGTCAGCGGTAATGACCACGAAATTGACTACAACAGTTTCTTCAACAAGAACACTGTTGGAAAATTCATTGCCGTCAGGGGATTCGAAAAGCAGATAGCAGAACGATTATGGATTCACCATAATTACTTTTTCAATTTTTCCAACCAGGGCAACGTCAATGGAGCTGAAGCCTTGCAGTTTGGTTTGAGCGGCTTCAGTCTATCTTCCAGTCACAGTCTTGTTGAATACAGTCTGTTCGAGGAATGCCACGGTGAAAACGAGCTGATCTCCGTAAAAGCTTCCGACGTGACCGTGCGTTTTAACACGATCAGAGATTGTAAGGCCCAGTTCACCTTGCGTCACGGAAATCGCAACAAGGTGTACGGAAACTATTTCATTCGCACGCCTGGGATCAGGTTTTTTGGTGATGATCAGGTCATACACAGCAACTATTTTGAGGATTGTGATCCTGCAATTCAAATCGGCAACGGGGGAGCGGAGGTTGCGGATGGCGCCCCCCTTGTATCGCACGATCGTCCCGACCGTGTGCTGGTCGCATTCAATACGCTGATTAACTGCAAACGGAATTTCATACAGGCCCCACGGACGAACGGCCTTGGTTCAACCTTCGTCATTGTCTCTGATAATGTCATTCTGGGAGCGGGACCTGTGGCACAAATTGAAGGGCCATCCATAGAATGTGTTTGGCAGGGAAATATTTTTTTTCCCGGAGCTCCCGGCTTCGTCCCACCGGCCGGTTTTCGTCGGGTTAACCCGGGGTTGTTCAGGGATGAGACGGGGATATATCGTCTGAGAGCTAATAGCCATCTGGTTGGAACTGCGGTTGAGACAAATCCTGGGATCACGCTGGATATGGATGGGCATCCGCGAACACCTCCCTTCGATCCAGGTGCCGATGAAATATCCGGTGAGAGGGTCGTAGCCCGTCTGCTACACAAAATTGATGTAGGCCATGACGCAAATTCGGATCACTGATCATTAAAAATACTTTTCATTTCAAAACCTAACAACCCATGCAGAGAAAATTCAGGCCAGGTGTTCCTTTCCGAACCATAAAAATATGGGCGGGAATGTGGATCATGTGTATTTCGGGCATATCGGCCCATGCGCAGGCGCCACTGGTTTCACTGGAAAACGGAACACTGGTTTATAACTATTACGCAAATCGCGGTCAGCAGAATGCCGTAAACCGGATCCCGGATTTTTCCAACTCAGGTTACAAAGGCGGAGGTGTTCCACTTCCTGAACTCGCCGTTAGAGAGACTTTGCAGCCAATCGCCGGCGATAATCGCGTGCATATCCAGGCTGCGATTGACAGAGTGTCCGCTCTCAGCCCGGATCAGAATGGCTTTCGGGGAGCCGTGTTATTGAAAGCGGGAATATATCCGGTCGAAGGTTCCCTTTCCATTGCCACAAGTGGTGTTGTTCTGCGGGGTGAAGGAACGGGATTGAACGGTACTGTGCTGATTGCAACGCAGAAGGCGCAACATAATTTTATTACCATCGCAGGTTCCGGCAGCGGATTTGGGGAGGTGCCCGGTAGTCGTTCTAAAATTTCATCGCCTTACGTCGCAACTGGCGCGCGGTCATTTGAAGTTGTCGGTCATACATTTCAACCCGGCGATCGTATCGTTGTGCAAAAAACTCCCACGGAGGAATGGATCGATGTGCTGGATATGCGCCAATATGGATGGACTGCTTCCAGCTATCGTCTTACTTACGAGCGTCAGGTTACCGCGGTCAGCGGAAGTACGATAACGATCGACATACCGATTATGGATCCAATGGAAGATCTGTATGGTGGCGGCGATGTCTACAAATCAAATATCATCGGCAGGGTCAGTGAATCAGGCGTCGAAAATCTTCGGATTGAATCCTTTTATGCCACCGATGGTGATGAGAGCCATGGGTGGAACGCCGTCGTGCTTAACCGCGCGCAAAATTGCTGGGTGAAGGATGTCGTTGCAAAATTCTTTGGATATGCGGCGGTCAATGTCACGAACATGTCTCGTTTCAATACGATCCAGGATTGTGCGATGATCGATCCTAAATCTGTGACAACGGGAGGCAGAAAGTATTCTTTCAATATCGATGGGAATTCCACCAGTAACCTGTTTCAGCGGTGTATGACCTGGGGCGGGCGGCACGATCTGGTCAGCGGTTCAAAAGTACCGGGTCCGAATGTTTTCCTGGACTGTGTTTCTGAAAATACCTTTGCGGATATTGGACCGCACCACCGTTGGTCTACTGGCCAGTTGTACGACAACGTTTACGGGGGACAAATCCGTGTTCAGAACCGCGGATCTTCGGGAAGCGGCCACGGTTGGGCGGGCGCGCAAACCCTCTTTTGGAATTGTGATTCCTATAAAAGTGATATCGAGGTCGAGAGCCCGCCGACGGCTATCAACTGGGGTATCGGATGCATCGGACAAAATCAGACGAACGCCGGCTACTGGGAAAGCTGGGGCACGCACGTATTGCCACGGAGCCTTTACTTGCAGCAACTACAGGAACGGCTGGGGCCGCAGGCTGTGGTGCATGTAACGATACCCGACCAGTTGCAAAATACCTTGCGGGAAAAATTAAAGAAGCGGATCGGCGACCTTGTTGCCGAAAAGAGGGCGTATTACACACCACCTCCGGGAGATGAGGAGGCGTTTGACATCACGAACAACGGTGGCACGATCACTTCCCAGTTCGCCAGCAATAAGGCAAACGAGAATTTCCCAAACATTATGGACAACAAGATCAGCACAAAGTATTATCAGAACGGGAAAAAAGCGTTGTGGGTACAATACCAGTCGACTGTCGCGGCGATCGTGACCCGTTACACAATCACCTCCGCCAACGATGTTCCAGACCGCGATCCAAAAGACTGGACGCTGGCCGGCTCCAACAACGGCACAACATGGACGGTGCTCGATACGCGTAAGGATGAAGATTTCCCAACGCGTTTTCTTACACGGACGTTTAATATTGATAACACTGAACCTTTCGTTTTCTATCGGCTGAGCATCCTCCAAAACAGTGGGAACAACAACACCCAGTTTGCTGAATGGGAACTCTTTCAAAGGAAAATGCAGTCCATCATCATTGGTGAGATAGGCGAAAAAACCTTTGGCGACGAACCTTTCGAGATCACAGCAAGCGCTTCATCTGAATTGCCAGTGACTATTGAATTGGTTTCCGGCCCGGTTTCATTCGACGAAGGGTTCATCACAATTCATGGTGCAGGGACCGTCGTACTGAGGATCACACAGGAAGGCAACGACGATTATTTTCCAGCCACCTTGGAAAAGACCTTTGTCATCAACAAGGCCCGACAATCAATCACTTTTGCGGCATTACCGCCTTCAAATAAAGAAAGTATCCTAACGCTGCATGCGGAGTGCTCGTCTGGTTTGCCGGTGGCCTTCGAGGTTGTTTCAGGGCCCGCCGAAATGGATGGTGAATCCCTGAGTTTCTCTGGTGAAGGCGAGGTGGTGGTGCAGGCAGTGCAACCTGGCAATGAAAATTACCTGCCTGCTGAACCTGTCGCGCAAACAATTCTGGTCTTTGCTGACGACGCACAGAAAGATGGTATTTTGTTGATCGTTCATCCCAACCCGACCAAAGGCAAAATAAAGGTGAAACTCGAGAACCGAAAAGATAAGCAATACAGTTTTGCAGTTTACGATTCGTACGGAATGCTCGTTGGTTCGGCTGTGGTTGCAAAGAGTCACAAGATGTTCGACCTCGATTTTGATCTGGAAGGTTCCATGGATGGTCTTTATTACCTTTGGGTTTCCGATGGCTCGCAAACCGTGGTGCGTAGAATAATTAAAGAATAGACAATTTCAATTTTTTGAAGAGATGAAAGTAAGTTTCAGATATGGGTGGCTCGCAATACTGATTCCGTGTTTGGCCCTTGGCGTAAAGAAAGACGACCTGTTGCGGCAGGCGTTCGATCATGCGGAAAAGCAATTGAAGGTCTTGCTCAATGAAGTGAACATCAAATTAAAAAACAATGAAAGCGAAAAAAAGACGCCGCCGCCCGTAGCGCCGAGGACGCTGAAATCCGGTGAGCTTGCTCTGGTGCCTTCCAGAGACTGGACCAGCGGTTTTTTCTCTGGCATGCTATGGCATTTGTATGAATATACAGAAGATGATTTGTGGTTAAACGAAGCGAAAAAATTTACAGCGAAAATGGAACCCGAAAAGTTCAACGGAAAGACTCATGATATGGGCTTCAAAATGTATTGCAGTTACGGCAACGGTTACAGGCTCACACAGGATGAAACCTACAGGGAGATCCTCATTCAATCCGCGCGCACGCTGAGTACCCGTTTCAGACCCGTTACCGGCGTTCTCCGCTCGTGGGACCATAGCACCGACAAATGGAGTTATCCCGTTATCATCGATAACCTCATGAACCTCGAGCTCCTGTTTTTTGCAACGCGGGTCACGGGGGATTCATCCTTTTACAGGATCGCGGTCAGCCATGCAGCCACAACGATGAAGAATCACTACCGTCCCGACAACAGTTCGTACCATGTTGTCGAATACGACACGATCACGGGTAAGGTGCTGAAAAGAAACACGCACCAGGGTTTTAGTCACGAGTCGGCATGGTCGCGCGGGCAGGCGTGGGGATTGTATGGGTACACGATGTGCTACCGCGAGACGAAAAAGAAAGAATTTCTCGAGCAGGCCGAAAAAATAGCTGCGTTTATTTTCAATCATCCCAATCAACCTGACGACCTGGTTCCTTATTGGGATTACAACGCCACGGGTATCCCCAACGAACCACGTGACGCATCCGCCGCCGCCGTTACCGCTTCGGCATTGTACGAGTTAAGCTCATATAGCGAAAACAAAAAGGATTATATCGCCAGGGCAAACCGAATTGTGAAGAACCTTGCAAAAAATTACACGTCAGTAATTGGCGACAACAAAGGGTTTATTCTCGGTCACAGCACCGGTTCCAAGCCGTCGAACAGCGAGGTAGATGTGCCTCTGATCTATGCTGACTATTACTATCTCGAGGCGTTGTTGCGCAAGCAGAAAATTGAAGGGGTAAAGAAGAAGAAATCGTGACAGGTGGCCATTGGGCGTTGGTCTTAGGTGAAGTTGGGATTGATGATTGGCGATCGGGTTACCAAAGGCCAAAAGCCAACGGCCAACCGCTTAAAACGCCTCCAGCCAGGCTTTTGCCATCAGGTGACAACCCGCGAGGGAAGGATGCACGCCATCGTGTGTCCAGTAAACGCCCGGGGCAGACTTCATCGCCTCATCAAACACCCGCTGGAACGGAATGAACGTAGCATCAAATTCGGCGGCAAGTTCTTTTGCAGCTTGTTGATATTGTTGAAACGCAGGGAACCAGGTTTCATCGACCGCCTTAATTCCTGCGACAGCAAAAGGTTCTCCCAGGATGAGCTTTACATCCGGTAGTTGCGTTTTCGTGCGCTTGAGCAATGATCGATAATCGTTTTTGTATGTTTCGATAGTGCCATCGTACTTTCCATTCTTCATGTGCCAAAAATCATTGACCCCGATTAAGACGCTCAGGATGGTTGGCTTCAGGCCGAGACAATCGGTGTCCCAGCGTTCTGCAAGTTGGAATACTTTATTACCACTGATACCGCGGTTATAGATCTTAAGGTCTTTTTCAGCATGTTTTAATAACAACGAGGAACCCGCGATCATCGCATACCCGTTGCCGAATGCTTTTCCACTATTGAAGGTAAGCTCTTCACGGTTCCGTCCGGAGTCGGTAATAGAATCACCCTGAATTAAGATGATATCTCCTCTGGTGAGACTGATCTTTTTGTTTTTCCCGATTAAGGGAACATTAAATCCCAAACCCATGACACCTGCCGTCATGGTTTTTTGGAGGAAACTTCGCCTGCTGGTGCTGTTCATGGTGTGTTAAAAATCTATCGTAACAGTTTCTCCTTCGCTGATCAAACGATCCAATACTTTTTTTCCGGGAGCGTTTACAACAATTTTCAGTTTTTGTTTTACACGTGTGACGCGGACGTCAAATGTGTTTCCAAAACTCTGAATGTTACGCAAGGTCATGAAATTCCACTCGCCAGGCAAGTAGGGAGTCAGTTGAAATGAACGCAGACCCGTCGGACGCATGCCGAAAACGCCCTCCGTAAAGATCCGGCAATACAAACCGCTTTCCGCTGAAAGATGACGCTGGTTGCCTTCTGGAAAGGCTTCGACCGGGTACGGAACATGATCGCCCAGCAGTCTCCGCGCAGCGTAATATTTCATGTAGTTGATCGCCCGTTCTTTTTCTCCGGAAGCAAAGACTCCCCGCAGCGCATACAGGGTGGACCTGTCCCAAAACGTTTCCTTGCCAGCCTGGGTCGCAAGTCCGTCGGCAGTCCATAATCGGGGTGAGAATAAAGCATCGGTGGTTCCTTTTTTCCGGTCGTAAATTCCTACGGTAAGCGGCATGCATATCCACGCGCGCAACACATCATTTCCTTCATAGTAGCGGTATGTATCAAAACCTTCAACACGGGCGCCGAAATGTTTCCCGATCGCCGTTCTGATCAAGGCCGCCTGTGCTCTGTACGCCTTTAACTGCGCGGCTGGTTTGCCAAGTTCTTTGCCCAGGTATGCGGCCGACAACAAAGCGTCATAATATAACGAGGAAGTACAAAGGTTTGCGTCGCCGGCCGGGAACCTGTTTTCAAGCTCGTCTGAGTCGGACGCCACAACTCCGTTTTTGTTGATCTTTTTATGACAAAATTCCAGGGTCCATTCGATGACGGCCAGAGCTCGCCGGCAATCTTTTTGTCCCCGAGTGAAAGTGCAAACCGCGATGCGCCATAAGCGATCATGGCTGCGTCGCCGCGATCTTTGGCCCCGTGCCAGGTACCCTCGCCCTCGGCGATGATCGAACTTGGAATCGCCTTGAATTCGGGATTCATGTACCTTGCAAAATGTTTATAGGCATTCAGGGAAGCTTCATTGCCAGTGGCATATCCGAGGTAGGGAAAAAATGGTCCGACATACTCGGCCTGGTCGTTGGCCCAGATCGCAGCATAGTAGGCGCCGCCTCCCGGCCCATGCATTAATCCCCCTTTTGTCCTGTAAATACTTTCAGCGGCCCGGATCTTTGCAAATGCAAAACTGCGGTTGACAATTTCATCCGGCGTCTCCAGCACCAGGTCCGACCACCATTGCTGAATTAATTTTTGCCGGGATTCTCTTTCCACATCAGGTTTCAGGCCAGCAAGAGTTTCGGATTTCTTCACTGCGTAAAATTGCGCGTGAAACATGATCTGTTTTCCGGGCTCCAGCTGGAAACTTCCGCCCCCCGTCGATTGGGCGATATATTTGTAACTGCCGTATATCCCCTTTGCGGAATCCGTTACATACGTATTGGCATATTCGGGTATCTCAACCATAACAGGCTTGGCAGAGAGGTTTTTCAGTTGATATGTTTCGATGTATGCAGGTAGCGTGCGAGAGGGAAACATTGTCCGTGTGATCTCTATTCCCGGTTTCCAGGTGCTGACCACCGTCAATGTTCCGTCGAGTGAGATTTGTTTCACCTTCTCAGCAGTCATGAGTTTTTCATTGACGTGAATTTCCCGGATAATGTCCCAGGTGAAAATCCTGTTTAAATGGTTTCTCGTTTTGTTCGGGTGGCTTCGCAGCATCGGCCACACAAGACTGCGGTGAATTGTAAAAGAACTGTCAACCTGAACGCCGTACCGTATAATCGCTGAAATTTTTTCACCACTCATTTCAATATGGTCTTCATGTGGTACGCGATGGTCAATGGACCACGATATGGCTCCATTTTCGCGGATCTGCCAGCGGTTCGCCATTTCCGGCGCCTGCCCGCAAGCCAGGGACGTTGTCGCGCTCAAACCAACAATAAGCCAGTAGTAAAATTTTTGCAATCGCATAGATTTCTTGATTTGAAAGTAAGATGGTGTGAAAAAATAAAATAGATGGTAGAAGAATCGTTCTTAAGCGATCACTATTGATTCACTGTAAAGTGTTTTTACTTCTTTTACCAGATATTTATGACCACCCGCGGAAGGGTCCATCACAATTTTGAATGATTGGGCTGCCGGAAGTCGGTTTTATGGGAATAGATTCAACTGCATGAGAAATTATACACTTGCTCTGACAACATTACTCTTAATATGTGTTGGCTTCGCTCCTGTTTCGGAAAATCCCACACAGGATCCGGAAGTCACCATCACGTTGCCCCCCGGTTTTGAATCGAAAACAGTTGTTTCCTCCCTGGGCCGCAACCGGCATCTCGCCATTCATCCGAATGGGGATATTTATGTAAAGCTTGACAGGTTGCTCAACGACAAAGGAATTGTGGTCCTTCGGGATACCAATCGCGACGGGCAGGCAGAGATTATCAAAAGCTTCGGCAACTATACAGGTACCGGCATTGCAATCAGGGATGGATATCTTTATGCATCCTCGGATGACGAAGTGTTCCGGTATAAATTCAGCAACGACAAGATAATCAATTCGGGAAATCCGGAAAAGATCATTTCGGGTCTGGTGAAGGGCAGGCAGCATCATACCAAATCGATAACGCTCGATCATGACGGCAATATTTATGTAAATATTGGAGCCCCTTCGAATTCGTGCCAGGTGCAGGATCGCGGACAGGGTTCTCCGGGAATGGATCCCTGCCCAATTCTGCAAAACGCGGCAGGCATCTGGCAATTCAAGGTCGATCGGATTAACCAGTCTTATGAAACCGGTGTTCACTATGCGACCGGCATTCGGAACGTGATGGGACTTGACTGGCGTACCTCAAACAATGAACTGTATGCGATGCAGCATGGACGCGACCAGTTGAATCACTTATTCCCCGGACTCTACGACGAAAAGCAAAGCGCGGAGCTTCCGGCCGAAGAAATGTTTATGGTCAAAGAGGGATCCGACTTCGGCTGGCCCTACTGCTACTACGATCAGTTTCAGGAGAAGAAGATCCTGGCGCCCGAATATGGCGGCGATGGTAAAAAACAGGAGCGATGCGATAGCAAAGAGAAACCGATTCTTGCGTTCCCGGGTCATTGGGCACCGAACGCACTGTTGTTTTATACCGGAACTATGTTCCCTGAAGAATTCAGGAACGGAGCCTTCATTGCATTTCATGGATCATGGAACCGCGCGCCTCTTGAACAGCAGGGATACAAAGTTGTATTTGTTCCCTTTGGAGCCGATGGCAAGCCGTCCGGGGAGTGGAAGGTTTTTGCTAACGGGTTTGCAGGATCAGATGTAATTAAGTCCACACGCGACGCAAAATACCGGCCTTGCGGACTTGCTCAGGGTCCGGATGGTGCTTTATATATTTCTGATTCCGTAAAAGGCCGGATCTGGAAAATTGTCTATAAAAAATAGTATTGGAAATGATTTATGTTCAGCAATGTTTGTTATGCTTCCTTTTGAAAACTGCGATCATATCGTATGCCCAGTCAACTGACAGGAAAGAAGTTATACCCCAGGAGCGCGGCAAGGTTCTTTATGAAAATCACTGCCTCGCGTGTCATCAGGCCGATGGATCCGGTGTTCCGAATCTTAATCCACCGCTGATCAAAACGGAATGGACGTTGGGTCAAAAGGATAAATTGATCCGCGTGATCCTGGCGGGACTGGACGAAGAGATCGAGGTCGATGGGGAAACATACCATAATGTGATGCCTCCGATGCCGCATCTTTCCGACAGGGAGATTGCCGAGGTTTTGACTTTCGTTCGAACGAATTTCTCCAACAATGCCTCCCGGATCCTGGAAGCTGATGTGAAGGCTGTGCGCGACAAATTGGAATAACAACTGGTTAAAAGGTTTGCTTTATGAAAAAAGGTTCTTACCGCAAGTGTTTCAATGTTAGGATGATGTTAATCGTTGCTTTTTCCGCGATCAGGCCGATCGACACATCGGGCCAGGTGACGGAAGGACGGACATTAGAAAACCTGCGGGCAAACTCCGTCAGGGGTTGGAATATTCTGTCCGACAACAAAGAAAATGGACTTCGTGTCATCGATGTAGCCGCAAAGGACTATAATATCAATCACCTCCAGCTGTCGCATCACATTGTTCATGACCTGAAAGACATCAGGAAAGATGAGAAACGGGACCTGGTCAATCTGCTGACGAAACAGGCACATGAAAAGGGAATTTCGGAAGTGTGTATATGGGATCACGCTTTATATGGCATGAACTATTACCCGGATCAATTCAAAGTCGACGTAAACGGTAAAAAAAGAATAAACCTTGATGATCCTGAATTCTGGCGGTGGTTGAAAAATGACTATCGCGGCATGCTTGACAGGGTTCCTGAAATCGATGCGATCATGCTGACTTTTATTGAGACAGGCGCAAACGTTGAAGATCAGTTCTCCCGGGTTTTAAAAACCGAAGGAGAAAAACTTGCGGCCCTCGTCGACACCCTCGCCGACCTACTGATCAATGAACGGAAAATAAAACTTTACATCCGCACTTTTATATACAACCAGTCGGAACTTGACGCGATCCTCGAATGTATCGGACTGTTGAAGCATCCCGATATTGTCGTCATGATCAAGGAAGTTCCACATGACTTTTTCCTCACTCATCCCGTATCATTCGAGGTTGAGAAAGTAAAATATCCTGTAATTATCGAGTTCGACGCCGCACATGAGTACAATGGTCAGGGTATCATCGCCAGTATTTTTCCGGACGTGCATTTAAAACGGTGGAAACATTTCATGACGCTGCCTAACGTGATCGGGTATGCTGCGCGGACCGACAGGTATAACGACACCAGGATTGTGGATGGGCCTTGCGAGATCAACCTTTATGCGCTGAAACGCGCTGCCGAGAATCCATCTGTTGATATCGAGACGGTCTACGACGACTTTATTACAAAAAAATATGGCAGGGAGTCGTTACCTTTTGTCAAGTCGGCCTTCAAGAAGAGTTATGACATTGTTACTTCTGTGATCTATACGCTGGGCATTCAGATCGCCGATCATTCGCGGATACACTATGACAGGCAATGGGCCTATTTAGGGCATAACCCGGGCGAATGGCATAAGAATATGACTTACGAGGTTCGGCACAACGTAAATAAAGTCTTTCATTACTGGAAAGATGTGACCAATCACCTCGCGCCGGCCAGGCATAAAAAGTTCGAGGGGTCTCTTGCCGAAGGCGTGTCATTTGCTTTTGAAAATGGTTGGCTGGAGGAAAAAGAGCTGATCAATATGGAGTACCTGGGCTATGTCATCAGGGAAAAGGATTATGGAGTGGAGCTTGCGCAATCCGCGGTGGCGGATATCCTGAAAGCTAAGCCATTCATTCAGGACACCGCGGCTTATAGTTCGTTGTATCACACATTCAAAAGAACGGAGATCACGGCGCGTGCTTATCGGGCTACGGCAAAAGTTTATTTTGGATACCGGGTCTATGGTCGTGGGGATGAATTCAAGACCAAAGAACTTAATCGGATCTTGTGGGAAGGTTTGGATGAGATCCTCGCCGTGTGCGAGGAGATTCGGAATTACAGTCAGAAGGGACCACGGGGTCAATTTGATTTTGAGTCATCGGTTTCCAGGGCAATGGCCATTTATAAAATGGCTACGGAAACGGGATGGGAGAACGGGTTGTATGGGGGCGAGGTTATAACGCGGATGAAATAAAAAACGCGTGTATGGACAATAAGCCGAATTGTGGTGTTGGAAATGGAAACTGTGGCCCTGGAATTTGTGGTTGCGGGTTGGGGGGCATGTGTGGATGTTGCTCAAATTTATTGCACGATTTTGATGCGCAGGTGGAGGTTGGGTCCGTTCCCGGGAACGATCCTGAAAAAATAATTACGGTTCACAGCGCCAAACAGTAGGGTTTCTATAAAAAAGTTAGTAGACTAGCATATCGGACAATCGATTGCACACATGACACCATCTTTACAACCACTGATCCCGACCCCGCAACTAAAGGAAGTCCATGTTCAACACGTCGACGCCCTGGATGAGCTCTTTAAACGCGTCATTGAAGATGACTATGTTGCCTTTGAAAAAATCTTTCATGACAATTACAAATCGCTTTGCGGCTATGCCAACCGTGTGATCAAAAACTATGAATTGTCAGAGGAAATCGTTGACGATGTGTTTTTTAACCTGTGGCGAAACCGCAAAAAAATAAACATTGCCACCTCGTTCAGATCCTATTTGATGACCTCGGTCCGCAACCGTTCACTGGACTGCCTGCGAAAGATCAAACATGAAAATACCATGGTGCTGGACAGCGCTTTCATGGTCCCTTGTGGACAATCGATTGCATCAGAAACGCTCTTTTATGAGGAACTTCGCCAGCAAATCAATGCCGCGATCCAGGAGCTTCCGCCCCAATGCCGGACAATTTTCCTCATGAGCCGGGACCAGGACCTGAAGTACAAAGAAATAGCATCGATATTAAAAATCAGTATCAAAACCGTTGATACCCAAATGGGAAGGGCTCTGAAATACCTTCGTAAAACGATCGCTCCGGACGGTCTTAAAGTCGTCTAGGCAATCCCATTTGCCGCCCTCCACACTCATTTCTCTTCCCTCCAGTAAGGGTCGGTGGGATTTTTACCGTCTTTTCAATGTGGCGGTAATCATGAATTCCATAGAAATGTATTCCCTGATCGGACGATGCCTGAAAGGTCACCCGAGTCCCGAAGATGTACAGCATCTCAAGCATTTGTTGCAAACAGATCCCTTGTTTCTGCGGGAATACGATTTTTTCAAATCGCTTTTGCATGACGACAATAAATCCGAACCGTCATCTCCTACGGACGTTTCTGAAAAATTTGACCGCATCACCCGCAGGCTACGCGATGAAGGTTTATTGTGATAGCTTTTCCGACATCTCCCGATTTTATAACTATTAATCCCTGGATCGTCAAATGGAACAATTTACATTAAAGAAAAAAACTATTGTCATTACCGGCGGGACCGGGGTACTTGGAAGCGCAATGGCCAGAGCCGTCGCCAGCGCCGGTGCCGCCGTCGCAATCCTTGGAAGAAGAAAGGATGCCGCCGAAAAACTTGCGGCAGAGATCGCGCTTGCCGGCGGACGCGCCGTCGGGATTTCCGCTGACGTGCTGAATAATGAACAGCTCGTAAGCGCCAGAAATGTGATTCAAAATGAACTCGGTCCCGTGGATGTCCTCGTGAATGCTGCGGGTGGAAATATGGCAGGCGCCGTGATCCCTCCTGACAAGAATTTCTTTGACCTCAGCATGGATGCCTTTCAGCAGGTCGTTGACCTCAACCTGACCGGTACTGTGCTGCCGACACAGATCTTTGCCCAGGATATGGCCGCGAAAAAAAAAGGCGTAATCATCAACATTTGCTCGATGGCCGCTTTCCGCCCAATCAGCCGCGTGGTTGGATACTCCGTTTCCAAAGCCGCCGTTGAGAATTTCACATCGTGGATGGCAATAGAAATGGCCAGAAAATTCGGTGAAGGCATCCGCGTAAATGCGATTTCCCCGGGATTCTTCCTGACAGAACAAAACCGCACATTGCTGACAAACGAAGACGGGACTTACACGGCAAGAGGGCAGGCCGCGATCAACCAGACGCCATTTGGCCGATTCGGAAGACCTGAAGAGCTCGCCGGCACACTCATATGGTTGTGTTCCGACGCCTCGGCCTTTGTCACGGGTACGAACATCCCTGTTGATGGAGGATTCAACGCATTTTGTGGCGTGTAACCTTTCAAAAAAAAATACTCCCTGGCCGCCGGGAAGTCACACAGAATTGCGTCTTAAAAATATAAACCGGTTTTATGAAACATAAAATTTGTCCAGCGCTGATCCTCATCCTGGTGTCCAACCTGCTGCTCGCACAGAATAGCAGTCAGGATCAAAGAATGAAATGGTGGCGTGAGGCGCGTTTCGGCATTTTCATTCATTGGGGAGTCTATGCTGTTCCTGCGGGAACTCACAATGGCCAAAAGATCAACCGCATTGGGGAATGGATCATGAACCGGGGCAAAATCTCCGTCGCGGAATATAAACAATACGCAAAGCAATTTAATCCGACCAAATACGATCCCGATGCGTGGGCAAGAATGGCCAGTCAGGCCGGGATGAAATATCTTGTCATCACGGCCAAGCACCATGATGGGTTTGCCCTTTTCGATTCCAAGGCGTCCGAATGGGATGTTGTCGATGCGACGCCATACAAGCAAGACCTGCTCAAGCCGCTGGCGGAAGCATGCCGTAAACACGGAATAAAACTCGGCCTCTATTATTCACACGCGCAGGATTGGGTAAATCCCGGTGGGGCTGCTGCACGGAAGGTTGCCTCGGAAGGCTGGGCCAACCCTGACAGCGCACGCATCGACGCCTATACAAAAGCAAACAGCGGACACTGGGATCCTGAACAAACAACACGGTCAATGGCCGCGTATATCGACGAGGTTGCGGTGCCGCAGGTAAAGGAGTTGTTAACCAATTATGGAGACGTCGCGGTCTTATGGTGGGATACGCCGACTGCGATGACAACCGAGTATGCGGAAAAGCTCGACGCGTTACTTGACCTTCAGCCAAACATCATCACGAACGACCGCCTTAAGCGCCCGGATTTTCCCGGAGACTACAAGACGCCTGAGCAAAAAATTCCCACCCTGAGCGAGCTCGACGGCAAGGATTGGGAAACCTGCATGACGATGAACGGCACGTGGGGATACAAGAGCTATGACAGCAACTGGAAAAGCACCGAAACGCTCGTGCGCAATTTGATTGACATCGCCTCAAAAGGTGGCAACTACCTGTTGAACGTTGGGCCGCAGGCTGATGGACAGTTTCCATTGGAAAGCATACGACGACTCGAGGAAATGGGGAGTTGGATGAGAATCAACGGAGAGGCTATTTATGAAACGCAGGGCAGCCCGCTGCAACCCTTGTCGTGGGGCAGGTGTACGAGAAAAGAGCAAGCCGGAAATACGATCCTGTATTTTTCGGTTTTCGATTGGCCGGCGGATGGAAAACTCTTCGTGCCCGGTCTCACCAACCAGGTTATTTCCGCCGAGGTACTCGCTACCGGAAAACGTTTTAAAACCAACAGCGATGAAGCCGGCACAACGCTTATAGCAGATGGTCATTCGCCTCAGCCTATCGCGACCGTGTTGAAAGTTGAGGTTAAGGGCAGCCTGCGGGACCGTTTTGCAACGAACCCTCAGGCAAAGTAGCAAGGGAGATCAGTTTCGGTTGCCGGATTTCACCCGGGTGGAATCACGAATGATAAGTTCGCTTTTGATCAATCGTTTTTCCAGGGGATGCGCAGGATCTTTTATCCGGTGGACCAAAATTTCCGCGGCGGCTACTCCCATGTTGTATGCGGAAAGGTCAATGGTACTCAGCGAGGGCTCAACATACTTTCCGATGTGATCGTTATTAAAGCCCAGTATTGCCACATCCTGCGGGATTCGCAATCCGGTCTTTTTAATGAAATGTATCATTTCAACAGCGGCATAATCGTTGATCGCAAAGATCGCATCGGGGCGCTCCGCCAAACCCAGGAGTTGCCTGGTAATCGCCTCTGTATTATTTCCGCGGAACTTTGTGGTGATGATGTATTCTTCGTTGACAGGGAGGTTGAATTTTTTCAGTGCGTCGAGGTAACCCTGCAGCCGGTTTCTGCTGTTGTATAAATTCTGAGGTCCGGCCACAATCGCAATCCGTCTGCATCCTTCCGAGATCAGGTGTTCGACAGCCGCAAACGATATCTCATAATTATCTGTAAAGACCTGCGCTGTTTTGAGTTCTTCCAGGATGCGATCAAAAAACACAACGGGTATATCCTTTTGCAGGATATCTTCGAGGTGTTCGGTACGGTCAGTTTCCACAGAAACCGAGATGAGGATGCCATCGACCCTGGCCATCAGCAGTGACCGGAGATTTTTCTGCTCCATGAGGAATGATTCGTCGGACTGACAGATCATCACGTTGTAGCCGGCGATGTTGGCCACCCGCTGAATGCCACCGATGGCTTTCGCAAAAAACCGGTTCACGGTTTCGGGGATGATGACTCCGATCGTATTGGTGCGTTGTTGTTTGAGGTTCAGGGCAATTGCATTTGGCTGATAGTTCAGCTGGCGTGCGACCTCCATGATCTTTCTGCGGGTTTCCGGGTTGACATCGTTGTGTTCGGACAGGGCGCGGGAAACCGTCGATTTGGAAATCCCGAGCATTTTTGCGATGTCTTTGATGGTGACTGAAGTAGCGCTCATGCGGTTGTGATCAATCAATTCACGGTGTTGTTTTTTGGCGGGGTCTGTTCCTGAAAATCGCCTGAAATTCGGGCCGGCCAATTTTTTTATAATAATACAAAATTTTGTTCAATCGATTGCACAAAATGGGAGAATATCTGTAGTTTTAGCGCACAGACACAATCAACGCAGCCATGTCAACTCCGCGAAAATTATTGACCCTTTGCGGGATCTTATTATTTGCATCCTGCACCAACCCAGCCCGGAACTCAGCAAGAATTTTGGTCAAAAATAACCTGGACATCGACCGCAAAGAACTTTTGTCGGTTAAACTGGCCGACATCACCGATAGCCCGTCCGAATCCCCCTGGATAGCACGGTCTGGTGAAGAGATGTCGAAGGTGCAGGTCGTAGACCTCAATGGCGACGGTGTTGATGATGAGATTGTTTTTCTGGTCAGCATCAGGGCCAATGAAGAAAAACAATTTGTATTGTCGGCAGCCGAATCCAAAGAAGAAAGTGAGCAGGAAACCCGGACGTATTCGCGTTTCGTGCCCGAACGTATCGATGACTACGCGTGGGAGAATGATCTTGTCGCATTTCGTACCTACGGACCGGAGGCCCAACGACTGGTCGAGCAGGGCGAAAAGGGTGGAACGCTCTCAAGCGGTCTGGATTGCTGGCTGAAACGCGCGAGCTATCCGGTGATCGATAAATGGTACAAAAAATATACGGACGGAGGTAGTTATCACAAGGACGATGGGGACGGATATGATCCATACCATGTGGGAGCAAGCCGCGGATGCGGAGGCATCGGGGTCTGGATAAATGATTCATTGTACGTATCACGAAATTTTATATCATACCGGAAAATTGCAGATGGTCCGTTGCGCAATATTTTCGAACTAACCTATGCGCCGTGGATGGCTGAAAATGTCTCCGTCCGGGAAACTAAACGGATCACCATTGATGTAGGAAGTCAGCTATACCAAGTGGAGGGAATATTGACTGCCGCGGGACCGGTGCCAAACTACACCATCGGCATTACCCTCCATGAAAAAAAAGGAAATGTGTACGCCGATTCTGCGACAGGCGTATTTTCTTACTGGGAGCCGATCGATGACTCCGAGCTCGGCACTGCGATCGTGATCGATCCTCGGTCCCTGCTGGGCGTGCGGGATTACCGGACGCATAAAAAGGATCTGAGCCATTTATATGTTATCACAAAACCAAATAAGCAGGTAGTCTATCATGCCGGTTATGCCTGGAAAAAGGCTGGCGCGATCCTGACGGCGGACGACTGGAATAGTTACCTGAAACAATTTTCCCAACGGCTTGCTTCTCCCTTGCAATACAGCGTGGAATGATGTCTGCACCGTCTAAATTGTGAACCGATAAAAATAATCCATGAAATATTTAGAACAGACGTGGCGATGGTTTGGGCCAACCGATCCGGTCAGTTTGCGCGATGTGCGGCAGACCGGCGCTACCGGAATTGTTACAGCCTTGCATCACATTCCCAACGGCGACGTTTGGAACGTCGAGGATATACTCGCGCGTAAAGCGGAAATTGAACACGCTGGATTAACGTGGTCTGTTGTGGAAAGTGTTCCTGTACATGAGGACATTAAAAAACAGAAGCCGGGTTTTGAACGCTACATTGAAAATTACAAGAAGACGCTGATCAATCTGGCAACCTGCGGCATCAGCACGGTATGTTATAACTTTATGCCTGTGCTCGACTGGACGCGAACCGATCTCGACTATCTCACGGCCGACGGATCCAGGGCGCTGAGATTTGATGCCGCTGCCTTTGCAGCCTTTGATCTTTTTATTCTCAAAAGGAAAGGCGCCGAAGCTGAATACACCCGGCAGAGAATGTCAGCGGCGCGTTCTTATTTTTCAAATTGCAGTGAAACGGAACTCCGAAAACTCCAAAGGAATATCCTTGCCGGGTTGCCGGGAGCAGAAGAAGGCTATACGCTGGAGCAATTTCTGGAGGTGTTGGACGAATATGCAAATATTGACGACCAGCGTTTGCGTTCGAACCTTTATGACTTTATTCGTGCCATCGCGCCTGTGGCGGAACGGGAGGGCATTAACCTGGCAATCCATCCGGACGATCCACCTTATCCGATCTTCGCTTTGCCGCGGGTGGTAAGTACCGAAGCTGATGCAGTGGCGTTGTTGGCGGCATATGACTCGCCTTCAAATGGTCTTTGTTTTTGTACCGGATCTTTCGGAGTTCGCGCTGACAACGATTTGCCAGGTATGGCGGCGCGTCTGGGCTCGCGGATAAACTTTATTCACCTGCGCAGCACAACCCGTGATGATGACGGTAACTTCTTTGAGGCTGATCATTTGGGGGGAGACGTCGATATGCCGGCGGTGATGTATGCCCTTGTCGCCGAACAGCAGAAAAGAAATTCAGCAATTCCTTTCAGGCCGGATCACGGCCATCAAATGCTTGACGATCTGAGTAAAAAGACCAATCCCGGTTATTCGGCAATCGGGCGGCTTCGCGGTCTGGCCGAGTTGCGCGGAGTGGAATCCGGTATTCATTACATGATGAAGCTTGCGAAGTCAGCTTCTGTTCTGGAGGGCAGGGACACGCTTTGAAAGACCTGTCGGTCTTTTAGCCGTTGGCTGTTGGCTTGTTGTCGGCGCAGAAATTGAATTCACCAACGCTGATTCGTTCGCCAGCGGAATCGCCTGCTATGCGCAGCGCAGCTGTGCTGCGCGTCTTCCTCCATTAGAAAGCTACAAAACGCTGAACGATAAGACCATTGTTTCAACGTGTCCTTACATTCAGAACCGCTCCTCGTCATCACGCTTACAAAACTAAACCTCCGGTCTCAGTGCCTCCCCGACCATCGGGGCGAAAAAACGCCAACATAACTTCCTCGGTGAAGCCTAAACCCTTTCTCTGTTCAAGAAAGGTTCAAACTTCGGCGCAATCAGGTGATGGATGACAAACGTAACGACATAGGCGACCGCGCAAATTGAAAACAGCACTGCATATCCGCCGGTCACATTATTGGATTTTGTAAAAACATCCAATAGCCATCCCGTGAACACGGGAAATAGCATGCCACCCGTTGCTCCCGCAAGTCCACCGATGCCGATCACAGAAGCAACGGCATATTTGGGGAACATATCCGATACGGTTGTATATAAATTGGCCGACCAGGCCTGATGAGCAGCGCCTGCAAGGCCAATGATCAGGACAGCGCCCCAGTCACTTAACCCGGTGACAAAATAGATGGGCACGACCATCAACGCGAATATGAACATCCCAGTCTTTCGGGCTTTTGTCACACTCCATCCCTGTCGCGTCAGATAACCGGTTACCCAGCCGCCGAAAATGCTTAAGACCGTTACAATGGTATAGATCGTTATCAGGTGTATCTGGCTTTTCCTGATGTCAAGCCCTCTGGTTTTATTGAAAAAATCCGGCAGCCAGATCAGGAAAAACCACCAGATGGGGTCTGTCATGAATTTGGCAAAAACGAATGACCACGTTTGGCGATACCGCAACAGGCCAGACCATCCGACTTTTTTTCCCAGTTCATCTCTTTCATCAGTGTCACTTTTAATTACGGCGAATTCTTCGGCAGATAAATATTTGCTGTTTTCCGGCTTGTTATAAAACGGTATCCAAAGTAACAGCCAGAGCAGCCCTGCGACACCCGCTGCGATAAAAGCCATTTGCCATCCGTAAGAATAGGCGATCCAGGGAACAAGGGCAGGAGCGGCGATGGCGCCGAAGTTGGTGCCGGAATTAAAAATGCTCGTTGCAAAAGCGCGCTCTCTTTTTGGAAACCACAATGCGGTGGCCTTAATAGCCGATGGGAAATTACCCCCTTCTCCCAACCCTAGGGCTGCACGCGCAACGATGAACCCTGTAATCGATGAAACGGCAGCATGCCCCATGGCTGCGAGACTCCACGCTGCAATGGAAATCGCATAACCCACTTTGGCTCCGTATTTGTCGATCAGCCATCCGAACAGTAACAGTCCCAGGCCATAAACTCCCTGGAAAACCGAATTTACAATTCCGAAATCCTTGTTTGACCATCCAAGCTCGACATCCAGGATCGGTTTGATCAAAGAAAGGATCTGTCGGTCAACGTAGTTAATGGTGGTCGCCAGAAATAAGAGGGCGCACACCAACCATCGGTAATTTTGTACTGTGACCGCGGCCTGTTGTTTGATAGTCCTTTCCATTCATTAAAGTTAAGAGTTGATCAATAAAGTTTTTGTTTGGATCTTTAATTCGGCAGCAACTTCCATCAGTCGCGTGATTTTTGCGCGCAGTTTTTCCCAGTCGCGTTGTTTGATCAGCGTCGTGTCCAGCAGCTTTGACCCGATCCCGACACATACGGCGCCTGCCATATACCATGCCCACAGATTTTCCTTGGTAGGCTCGATTCCTCCTGTCGGCATCAGTTGCAAGCCAGGAATTACAGGCATGACGCTGGCGATAAATTTTGGCCCTAAAACAGAAGCGGGGAAAAGTTTGATGATCCGCGCACCTAAGTCTTTTGCCTGCACTATTTCAGTCAGGGTCGAACAACCCGGGATCCAAAGGATGTTGTGCTCATGACAAATCGCGGCCATCGTATCTTTCAGGATCGGTGAGACAATAAACGATGCGCCAAGGTCTGTAAATTTCCGCGTCATTTCATCCTCATAGATCGTTCCGATGCCTAAAATGAAATCAGGGTATTGCTGTATATGGTCGAAAAGTATTTTAAAGGTGGCATCCGCGTTGGCTCCGCGGTTTGTAAATTCAAATATTCTGATTCCTGCTCCGTAACAGCAATCAATCACATGTTTTGCCACATCTGCATTGTTGTGATAAAACACCGGCATGATTCCAGCCTGGCAGATTCCAGCGACTACTTGTTCTTTCGATGCCATGATCCTCACCGTAATAGTTTTCCTACATTCTCACCGGCCATCAGGAGTTCGATATCACGTTCATCTGCAATATTAATGTCTCCGGGAATGGTATGTTTCCAGGCACAGGCTGCAGTCGCGAAATCGAGCACTTCCCGGTCGTCCTGATAGACGCTCCATCCATGAATCAACCCTGCCATGAATGCATCGCCGGCGCCTATTCTGTCTACGATAGAATCCAGCTCATATTTTTTGGATTGAAGCAACCGGTTGCCATCAAACATTACGGCGCTCAGCGTGTTACACGACGTTGATCTTGTATCGCGGATGGTTGTCGCCAATCGCTTGATGTTGGGATAATTTCTCATCATCGTATGACCTGCATCTTCGTAAGAAATACCTGTGATACCAGCGCAATTTTCGAAATCGGTAATACCGCCCACGACATAATCCGTGAGGGCGATGAGATTCGGCATGATATCCTTGGGTACTTTTCCGTACTGCCACAGATTCCTGCGGTAATTTATATCTCCGGTAACAAACAGACCTTGTGCGTGTGCGGCGTGCAATGCCTCCAGACAGACTTCGGCGGCGGTATCTGACACGGCCGGAGTGATGCCGCTCCAGTGGAACCAGGAAACACCTCTAAATATGGAGGTCCAATCCACAGACCCTGGTCGCATGGAAGCAAACGCGGAATCGAAGCGGTCGTAAATTACTTTAGAGGATCGTTGCATGCTACCTGTTTCGATGAAGTATAACCCCATTCGTCGTGGGCCATATTGAATGAAGGTAGTATGGACTTTATGTTTTTGCAACCATTGGGTACCGGCTTTTCCCAGGTCATTTTCCGGAAATCGTGTTACATGTACGGCATTCCATCCGAAGTTGGCCAGGGAAATCGCGACGTTTGCTTCCGAGCCGCCAAAGACGGCATCAAAACTTTGAGTCTGTGTGAGTCGCAGATGTCCCGGCGTGGACAGGCGCATCATCACCTCTCCCAATGTGGCAATCGATTTTAATTGTTGACGTGAACTTTGCGTATGCATAGGCTGGAATTGCTTTCTTTTTGTAAAAGTCCCCGTTGTACGACGGGGACTTTTGTTAAAACTCATGAACCCATCTGACGCTTGCCCGCGTTTACCAGTAACGAGCTATTCGGGCAATCGATTGCATTTTAGACAGGATAATTCTGAATGACAAGCAAAACACACTTTATTTGCTTTTCATTGAAAATATTTGCCAATCGTGTAGGGGAAAATAAACGACCTCGCAGCTGGAAACTTTTTGAAAATCGTTTTATATTGCGCAACCGATTACGCAAATTTTTGCACACATGATATCGCAGCGATACGCCATTCACCCGGAAGATTTTAAAGCATACCCAACCGGAAATATCCGCGAAGCCTTTCTGCTTCAGAAGTTATTTATGGGCGATACAATCACCAATTTCTATACACATTATGATCGCCTGATCGTCGGAGGGATATCTCCGGAGACCCGGTCGCTTGTGCTCGAACCAACACCCAACCTGAAGGCAGGTTATTATCTCGAACGCCGCGAGATCGGCATTATCAATGTGGGCCCTGCGACAAGGATCACCGTGGATGGAACCGATCACGAATTAAAATACAAGGAAGCATTGTACATCGGAATGAGATCCCGGGAAGTGATCTTTCATCCGTCCCCGGAAGGCGGAGCCCGCTTGTATTTCAACAGCGCCCTGGCCCACACCGCCTACGAAACCAGAAAAGTATCCTTCGACGATGCCGATACCGTTGAACTTGGCCACGCCGAGCTATCGAACCAACGCACAATCCGCAAGCTCCTTGTAAACAGCGTGCTTCCAACCTGTCAATTGCAAATGGGGTTAACCGAATTAAAAAGCGGCAATGTCTGGAACACAATGCCTCCGCATATTCATGACAGGCGAATGGAAGCCTATTTTTATTTTGACGTGCCGGAGAATCAGCGCATATGCCATTTCCTTGGACAACCGGAGGAAACGCGGCACATTTGGGTGAAGAACCATGAAGCTGTCCTTTCCCCGCCGTGGTCGATCCATTGCGGCGTTGGAACGACCAACTACTCGTTTATATGGGGAATGGCAGGGGAGAACCTTGACTATGGCGATATGGATGGAGTTAAAACCGAAAACCTCCGGTAAGTGAAAAGCGCATTTGACCTGTACGGAAAACGAGCCCTGATCACCGGAGGTACACATGGACTTGGAATGGCGATGGCCAAGGGTCTCAGCGCCTCGGGCGCCGAGCTAATTATCAACGATGTTTCGGAGGAGAAAATAGAAAATGCGTTGCGTGAATATGACAGCCATGGATTTAAGGCCCACGGTTTTATCTTTGATGTGACAAACGAAACCGAAGTTCAAAGATCCATTCAGGAAATTGAAGAGACGGTCGGGCCCATCGATATTCTGCTCAACAATGCCGGGATCATTAAACGAATACCCGCCCTTGAAATGAAAGCGGAAGACTTCATGGAGGTCGTTAATGTAGACCTGGTCGGCCCTTTTATCGTTTCAAAACATGTAGGAAAGTTTATGGCCGCGCGCAACGCGGGCAAAATTATCAATATCTGTTCCATGATGAGTGAACTCGGGCGAAATACGGTTTCAGCTTACGCATCTGCCAAAGGAGGATTAAAAATGCTTACGAAAAATCTGGCCACCGAATGGGCAAAATACAATATCCAGGTGAATGGAATCGGACCTGGCTACTTTGCGACGGAACAGACCGCTCCGATCAGAGTTGATGGTCATCCTTTTAATGAATTCATCCTCCACCGAACGCCTGCCGGACGCTGGGGAAACCCGGAGGATCTCGCCGGAACGGCCGTTTTTCTAGCGTCATCTGCAAGCGATTTTATCACCGGACAAATCATTTATGTGGATGGGGGCATACTGGCAACCATTGGCAAGCCGGTCAATGAAGTCTAACGGATCACAAAAATGAAGAAGGAAAAAACGACAATTCACGATATTGCGCGCAAGCTCAACGTAACTGCCTCAACCGTTTCCCGCGCGTTGAATGATAACCCACGGATCAGTGAAGAAACAAAAAAAGCTGTCAGAAAAGCGGCGCAAAAGCTGAACTATCAGCCCAACCACATAGCGGCCGCGTTGAGAAACGGAAGAAGCAACATTCTCGGCATCATTGTGCCTACCGTTGACCGGACCTTTTTTGCCTCCGTTGTTCGCGGCGTGGAGGAAATCGCCAACCAATCGCGTTACAATGTGATGATATGCCAGACGTATGATGACTACGACAAGGAAGTCGCCACCATCGACGCATTGCTGAATGCCCAGGTCGACGGTATCATCGCTTCCCATGCCAAAGAAACCGACAACTTTGACCACTTTCTGAAAGTAAAAGAGAAGGGAATCCCCCTGATCATGTTTGACCGATCAAACGACGAGCTTGAAGTGAGCCATGTCGTGATCGACGATTTTCAGGGCGGTTATAAGGCAACAGAGCACCTGATCGAGCAGGGCTGCGTCCGGATCGCACACTTCACCAACAGACGGCGGATTTCCATTTACAAAGAACGCCTGCGCGGATACAAGGAAGCGCTCGCCGACCATGGACTCTCCTTTGATCCGGCCCTTGTCATCGAAAGCGATCTTCAGCTCGAAGATGGAAGAAGCGGAATGCATCAACTGTTGAAACTAAAGCAATTGCCCGACGCGGTTTTTTCTGCCAGCGCTTATGGCGCGATGGGTGCGATGCAGGTCCTGAAGGAGAAGAACATCAAGGTTCCCCAGCAGATCGCGCTGGTTGCGTTTAGCAATGAACCGTTTACAGAATTCTCCGACCCAGCGCTCACCACCGTAGACCAGCACAGTTTGCGAATGGGCAATGCCGTTGCCCAGATATTCCTGGAAGAGATCGGAGGGGGGCAGAAAAAGTTCATCCCGCAAAAAGTTGTTCTTAAACCTGAACTGATCATCCGCGGGTCGTCGCTGAAGAAGAATTCCTTGGGAATAAGTTGAACACGACCGGTCCCCCTTCTTTACCGCACTCCCTCTGAGGCCTTGCACTGAGGGCCATAGCTTGCCTGAAATGTGGTGGTCAATCAAACCGTACTTCTCGTGGGTTTAGATACACGAGCATTGCGTTGATTGTTCCGTGTATTTCTGTAATTACCATGCGGTAGCCCGAATAACCAACAATTAGCCGGAGGTTTCCCAAGTAAAAGTAGGTGCGCAATCATTTTCTTTGGAATAATGGAAGTTTTGAATATTTACCGAACATTAGTCAGGCAATTCATTGGAAAAATTCCATAATCAAGGTTACGATACATTTTATTTCCCAAATTGATCCTGGGCTTGTCCACACTTTAACTTTTTTATCTAATTCAGGCTCGCACTCTGGTAAACAAGCTGTACTGACAAATTTATTACGAGGCTAATGTTGTTTGCTGTTCTGCGGCCGGTTATTTTTGTGGACCCTAAGTTGAACCCCCTATGCTACGAAGACCCTTCACCTCGTTTGATGGCGCTATTATTGTGCCCAAACTGCAAATTCAGCCTCATTTTTTTCTAACATCCTTCCATTAATTCTGCTAAATGCCCCGTTTAGCTCAGAGAGTTTGCTGGCTCTTTTCTTTCGGCGTTGCAGCATGTTCGCTCGCGCTTGATGAAAAGGAGTATATATCTTTTGTCAGGGATCTAGAAAATGGATTGCACGTCATCAAAGAAGTCAACGAGTTTGTTTTTGATGTGCAATACCAGCCTATGGACTATTTGGCGATAAGCAGAAATCCGAATGATCTACAGCCTGACAACTCACTTCAATATTATCTGCTGAACGTTGGTGTCAAGGGCTCTAAGATTGACATTGAACATTACAAGGCGACAAACGAAGCTGAGCTTCAGCAAACGCGGTATTACTTTTCCTATCATTTTCAAAATGACATTCAGCTCGAAGAACGAGGACAGGTGCTTCCCTGCTTACTTTTTCATGCCGAGCAATCTCTCAAAGAAGGGAATTTCAAAACTTTTGTCTTGGCATTTGAAAATAAATTTCCGGATTCAGAAGAATCAAAGCTTGTTATTACATCCGACTTGTTTGGCTCTTTGCCTGTTAAAATAAAAATTTTGAAAACAACACCTAGGCTTCGAAAGTTATGATAAGATTTATTGGAAGGCGAAAGAGATTTCTTGCTGTCCTATTGACTGTTTTGGTTTCGAATCAAGTTCTGGCCCCCTCCATTGTGTACGCCTTGACAAGTGGGCCAACACAACCCGAGGTCCAGTCATTTCAAGCAGCGCAGGCAAGCGATATGGTGGATCTGTTCAGTGGCGATTTTTCGTACAACATTCCCTTGTTCGAGCTTCCGGGACCGAATGGCGGGTACCCTTTTAACTTATCATATCAGTCTGGAATCGGAATGGACCAGGAAGCAAGTTGGGTGGGACTGGGATGGAGTTTAAATCCAGGGGCGATCACGAGACAGATGCGAGGGTTGCCGGATGAATTCAAAGGTGACGTTGTCAGAACAAAAATGGCGATGAAGCCGAGTGTCACGTTGGGAATGGGAGCGGGCGTCGGAGCGGAGATCTTTGGCGGAGATGCATCGCTCGGTGTGGGATTTTCTGTAAACCATAACAATTACAAAGGAATCGGATACAGCATCGATGCCTCTATCGGATATGGAAAAACTGCCGAGAGCGGAATGACGCGCGGAATTGGCCTAAGTGTAAGCCTCGATTCCAAGGAGGGCATAAATGTTAGTCCGTCGTTGAGTCTCGGCGATGCGACGATTGGTACAGATTATAATTCTAAGCAAGGTCTGCAGTCAGTGTCGTTGACAATGTCCGTCGAGAGCCAGGGAAAAGAATTCGACGTTACCGATAAAAATGGTAACACCAAGACTCGAACCTGGAAATCCGGGATATCGAGCACTAGTAGCCTGACCCTCGCCCATCCTGGGTATACACCCCAGATAACCATGCCAATGAAAAGTTTAAACATGACCGCCAGCTTAAAATTGGGTGCGGCATGGTGGGGGATTTTTGGAGCGCCGTGGGTGCGCGGATTTTATAACGAGCAACATCTGAAGTATAATAACCAGTTTGTCGATGCCCAAGCGTTCGGTTACATGAATTACCAGCATGCGACGGATAAAAGTGCTTTGATGGATTTTAACCGTGAAAAGGACGGCATTGTTACTAAAGAGGGTCCGAATCTTCCTATGCCTTCGATGACCTACGATATTTATTCAGTGAGCGGACAGGGGATTTCCGCGGTGTACCGTCCCTTCCGGAATGATTTTGGAATTCTGAGAGATCCTCAAACTGAATCAACCTCAACTTCATTTTCCAGTGGCTCAGACATAGCGCCTGCGCTCGCGCACTTTGGAGTTAACCGTACGCTGATGCACGCAAAGTCCGTTTCAGGCGCATGGACCGGCGCCCATCCGTTAATCAACGAAGCGGGATTTGTCGATTCTGAAATTGACAAAGTCTATGAGCCATGGTATTTCAAAGTCCATGGGGAACCGGATGCGGAAAAGCTTTCCGCTTACGACGACCTTGGCGGTGACTTGGCTGTCAGGGTTAAACTGAACGGTACGAAAGACAATGTTTCCGCGTTGGCGACATTACAGCGTAAGGCGATGGAGAAGCCTGCGCCTGTCATCTCCAGTGTAAATAAGGATGTCCGTAAACCGCGAAATCAGGTCATCCAACCTATTACCAACGAGACGCTGTTGAACGGCGCCAACCAGGAATTGATCTCGCATTTTGCGGTTCAATACTTTGACAAGGAAAATACGTTACGCGCGCTAGACAGAACAGCCTACAAGCCACATCACGTCGCCGGTTTTTCCGCCTTAACACCCGAAGGCTTGCGTTACAATTATGGTATCCCTGCTTACAATTGGAAACAAGAGGAAACAACATTTAGTGTTTTAAAACAAGACGTTGACGTTGCACGAATCGACTTACCGTTAAATGACAATGGAGAAATTAAACTGGAAAATGTGACTGACCAGTTTTTGAAGCAGGTGGAGCTGCCGGAATATGCTCACTCGCATTTGTTGACCTCCATACTTGGGCCCGATTATGTTGACGTTGATAACAATGGAGTAAGCGATAAGGATCTTGGATATTGGGTCAAATTCACCTATAGGCAGACATCGACAAAAGGTGATCCGTATAAATGGCGCGATCCTTATGCCAAAGCGCATCATCAGGAAGGTTATGAAACGGACTTCGCTGATGACAAAGCCTCATACACGTACGGCGAAAAGGAAATGTGGTATTTGGCGCAAGCCGAAACAAAATCTCATACGGCAACTTTTGAAATCGAGGTAAGGGATGATGGGAGGGGGGTACAAAGCAGGATTCAGAATGAGGATCTGAAAGGCGCATCAATCTACAAGCTTCGTCAGATAAAGTTATTTAGCAAGCATGCCCCGGCGGTTCCCATAAAAGTGGTCCATTTTGAATTTGCACCTCCAGCGGAGGAGCTTTGTAAAGGCGTCTTCAACAATAGCAACGGCGGCGGCAAACTTACTTTAAAACAGATCCATTTCGAATATGGAAACAGTACGCGGGGAGCGTTAAATCCTTACAAGTTTTTTTATCATGAAGGCGATGCCGGGGAAAATCCGAACTATGACTTGAATGCATATGACAGGTGGGGAAATTACAAACCCTATCCTCCCGGAAAACCTGCTTACAACCTCGATTTCCCTTATGTTGAGCAAACTTCGTCTGCTGATGGAAAGGCGCAGCTTGATAAGCAGGCTGCGGCCTGGAGCCTGAAAGAGATTCAACTTCCGTCAGGCGGAAAAGTATTGATCGACTACGAAATCGATGACTATGCCTATGTGCAGCACCTGCCCGCAATGCAAATGGTGCAGGTGGTTTCTTCTGACGATGACCCAGCTTCAGCGTTGAGTCTTTCGGATGATAACCTGATCGTGCTTTTCAAACTCGAAAAGACCGTCCCTGGTGTCCTTAGCGCTGCGGATCAGGCAAAGGAAGTTATGAAATATCTTGACTTAAAACGGAAACAGGTATTCTTTAAATACAAGATCAACATCCGTAATCCCCGGGATCAAATGTTTGAATACATTTCAGGTTATGCGGATATCAATGTAAATGCCGCAACGATGGGCCTGAAAAAAAATGGCTCTGATACCGATGCTGCAAAAGATTACGAATATGGTTATTTCAGTCTAAAAGAGGAAAACAACCGTCATCCTTTTTCGTTACGCGCATGGCAACACCTTCGTTCCAATCAGCCTGAGCTCGCCAATTCCGGAACCAAGCTGGAACCCACCGACGACGTCAAGAAACGTGTGAAGGAAATCAGAAAACTCGGCAGTATGGGAACCGCAGTGCGGCAGATGTTTGAAGGATTTTATCAATTCTGTGACGATAAAGATTGGGGCAGGCAGGTGCAGGCCGACGTTTCATGGGTGCGATTGAAGTCGCCGGACAAAATCAAGTACGGAGGGGGATTGCGCGTAAGGCAAATTACGATGAAAGATGGTTGGACTGAAGGAGGGGAGGGAATTTACGGACAGTTCTACGAGTATACAAAGGAGGAGAACGGCCAGGTTATCAGCAGCGGAGTTGCGGCATATGAGCCCATGATTGGCGGCGAGGAAAATCCGTTGCGATACGCCAAGAAATATACGCAAGCCATTCCCCTGCGTTCGAACAACAGCCTGTTTTTCGAGTTCCCGGTTAATGAGAGCTATTATCCCGGCGCGCAAGTTGGCTACAGTAAAGTCACCGTCATGAGCCTTGCGGCGGCAAACCTGAAAGGCAAAACAAGCACGATCGTCGATGGAAGCAGAGTTTTTCCCGAAGGATTGGCTTATGGCACCACCGGTATGACGGTACATGAGTTTTATACAGCCAAAGATTTTCCAGTGATTGCGGATGAAACAGAGAAAGCGTCTGAGCCCTTCAGGCTAACAATACCCATACCGTTGTGCGGAACTATTTCCGTTTCAAAACTAACGGCTTCGCAGGGGTATAGCATCGTTACAAATGACATGCATGGGAGGCAGAAAATGGTTAGCAATTTCAGACAGGACCCTGTCGGTAACATTGAGCCTGAGCCGATATCGTGGGTAAAGTATAATTATCTGCACAAAGAGACATTTTATGATCAGCAACGCGTGCTTGCATTACAAAACAGTTTTAAGGATTTGCAGGATGGTACCCTGGCAGTGGCTTCGTCGGACGACACCGATTTTCAGAATCATTATACGCTGGGACAGGAGACAGAATTCTTTTATGACATGCGTCAGTACGATGATAATACGTGGGGTGGAGGCTACAGTTATAATACGGATGTCATTTTGATTCCGCTCATTTTTTCTCCGGTAGTGATTAAGATTCCATCCCTATGGCCTAACATGTCCTCAAGCACGGTTCAATTACGAACGGCTGTTACGAACAAGATCGTTTTCAAATCAGGCATTCTTGCAAGTACCGAAGCATTTGATGGAGGGTCCCTGATCAAGACTCAGAATGTAAAATGGAACAAACAGACCGGTGGCGTTGTGCTGACAAAAGTAAATAACAATTTTGACGCCCCAATCTATTCGTTTAATACGCCTGCCTTCACACAGTACCAGGGCATGGGGGCGGCGTATAAGAATCTCGGCCTGTCTTTGAATATTTCAGGGGTTGCCAAGACGCCGTTCAAAGAGACCTTATACAACTTTACAACCAATGTCAGTAACGACCTTCTGTTTCCGGGTGATGAATTGCTTTTGTTTGACAGCGACCCGCTTTCTACAAAACCGATTTGCAAGGTTGTGTACACCGGACAGGATGGTTCAAGCAAGATCATGTACAGCACGGTTTCATTGACAGCCACCGGCTATCGTGCCGTCATTATACGGTCAGGCTTTCGGAATCAGATGTCCGTTTCGGCGGGAAGCATCACGGCTTTACAGGATCCGTCTGTACTCGGGGAGACAACTTCCCGTTTGAAAATTATTAAAGTTCCACGGTAAGAAATGAGGATTTACAAATTTGACTATTATGAAAAGATTTTTCTCCGTTGCAATTTTCTTTGGGGTGGTTTACATCCCATTGTTTGCCCAGAATTCAGCGGTGGTTTTGTCAGATTTTCAGGCAAACGAGGTAATCGATCCGTCGGCAAATCAGGTTAATAGCTTCCTTATCGGATTAACAGCGAGCAACCCCGCGTCGTTAACGGCGGTGGTAATTCACCTTGAGGATTCCAGAACAGGCGAGGATAAAATAGAAAGTTTGAGCGTCATCTTTGAGGATAATAAAACTCACCTCGTCGTAGGTGAATACGAGATCTTTTTTGAAAACAACCGCGTTGAGTTTTTTTTTCCAGTCCGTGATCAGATCACGGCGCCATACGCGCGGATTATTATATCCGCCTATGATTCCAACGGTTTACCAACGAACCAATTGATTTATAACAGCCGACGTTGAAGAAAGTTAACATGAGAAATTTACGAATTAGATTCGCCTTGAAAGCATCGTTACCGATCCTCGCGCTTTTTTTATTCATGCGGATTGGCGCGCATGGCCAGACGCCGGACATTGAGATCGACACGCACGTGTCGGGCCCTGCCACAGTTTGCGGCGACCCTGTAACATTTTCGATCACGCTTAAAAATATTACAAGCACGCCGATTAATTCGGTCAAGTTGTATCCAAGGATGCCTTCGGGGCTGGTCTATGTAACGAACACGGCCGTCGGCATGACATACGGCGGCGAGAGTCCTGAATTATTTTTTAATGTTGGCGATCTCGGGATTGATCCTGAGAACCGCGAAAAGATTGTCACGTTTCAGGCGAAGGCCAATTGTAACCTGATTAACTACTTGGAAACTTCAGGACAATCGCAAACACTTGTAAACAACCAGACGCGAGTCACTTATAGTCTCAACGGTGACAAAGAACTTTTTGAACCGAACGGGTCAGAATCATATAGCGTTCTATATGCGCAGCTTGAAGTATTCACCCCTCAAAATGAGAAGAACATTGCAGTTGACTTCATTAATGTTGTAAAGAACCGGCATATCACCATTAAGAATTCGGGTTTAGGCCGACTTGCTTCCGTGGACTTCTATATGAAGTACGATGGCGAGCTGCGTGTTGACAAACTTGAGTTACAAACTGCTGCGGGGCCTGTTGTATTGACTTATGCAAGCACTGACCCCCTGTTAGGGTATAAGTACACCATCACGGATTTTTCCGGCGCTCAGAATGGCGACGCCTTTCTGGATGAGGGTGAACAAATCATGGTGACAGATTACGTTGCTGCCAAAGCCAGCAAGGCCTCAATAGAAACCGTTTATACGGTGCGATGGGGATGCGACGCCCTTGTATGTAACACAGGGGCCAACCAGGCATCATTCGCGGCTTATGTGCAGGCGATCGGCGGCAAGGCGTATGTTTCGATGATGAATCCTATCATTAAGAAAACCGACTTTTGTGACGATACGCCCGCACAAATTCATTATGACTTCACCAACCAGGGAAGTGGAAGTCAGCCTGCCTCCCGCGATGGTGCATTTGATTTCAAATGGATTTACAAAAATTCTTTTTTTGGTGCGAATTCAACGTTCAGCTTTTTTATCCGGAAGAGTGACGGCACGCTTTTGACCCTCGAGGATTATGTCAGTTATGTTTACAAGGAATCGCAGGCTCTCAGGCATTCTACCACATATTATGATCGTGAATATGTTTTTGATTTCAACAATAAGGAATCTTTAACCACGGACATCGATGGGCCTGGAGGGCTGGATGACATCGATGGGGACGGCTACTTTGATGACTTACCAGTGGGACAAACGTTAAAGCTTGCCGTGTATGTAAAACACACCTTCGATACGCCGATAGAGCTGGGAATGGAGAATGGGGCGATCATGTCCAGCGATGTCCGGTACTCACAGTGGTCGGGAGTAACGGGCGTTCTTGAGGCAGGTACGCCTGTTGCACCTTTTTTCAACCTGCATTTATATCGATACGAGCTAAGTGGCCCGGCAGATCTCGTTGACGGACAAACTCATGCAATGAAACTTGATGTATCGCAGAGTTACAGTTCGGGCGGATATATCCATCATGGGGATGCAATATTCGAGTTTGAGATTGAAGTTCCGCCAGGGGTCCTTGTGCAAGAGGCAGTGTATGCCGGAAGAACATTGCCGATCGCTGTGGAGAACGGAAAGTATTTTATACGGGATCCGCTCACAAAGATTCCGAGTAACTTTATTCTGGATTTGAAGTTTGCACTGACCTGCCCTGTGGGCGCCGCGAATCAGGAAAGTCAGGTTACAGTGAAAGCATATTATTATAATGATTACGGCTGCCCAAATGCAAGACTTAATTTGTTCAATGTTTCAAAATCGGCCTTTCTTCATTGCGGCGCATGCAATACTATTCAAACAAGCGCATTTAGTGTTCGCCGGTCCACACTGGGATGGGTGATGCCTCCGAGTGCCAACGTTTATGGCTATAAATACGGCGATCTATATGGTCCCAATGCCAAGGTAGCCAAGGTAACACCTTCGACGCCTGCAATTAATCTAAGCGCGGCACTTCCTAAAGATGAAGTGGAGGTAACAATAACCGGGCTCGCCGTGGAGGCAAGCGGGAATTTGTCAGCCGAAATTCTTTATGAATCCCCGTTTGATTTTGAAGCATTTCGGTATTCAAGCTGTTCGATCGTTGTCGGGTCTTCAGAATTTCAATTGCCTGCCGTACAGCCTGAGAAGGTCGTCAACGGAAAAAATTACAACTACATCTTTAGGATACCAATCGGCGATGTTGTACCAGCCCTGCCAGCGCAATCGAACGTTGTTTTTAAGGCAAAGTATACCGTGAGCGACCTTGCGGGAATAATCAATGGCCGATATCCTGTTAAAACATTTCGTGGTGTGTTATTTTATGAGGACGAAAATGGTCAACGCATCGATTGCCTGAGTTTTGGCGATGACGACTTTGAAATATTTCAATCCTACCTGTTGAATGAAAACGGCGCACCTTTTAGCAGCACAGTTGCACTAAATGCTACTGGAAGAACCGCCATCGCTGAATTCGTGACGGTAAGCGCAACCCAATCTAGTTTTGACTTTCCCAATGAGTTTCGCCCCCTTTATTATCTAAATTCCTTCACCGCCACTTTGCCAAAAGGGTTTGTTTTTGATACCTCGAGGCCGGTTGAGGCATTGATCGGGAAGCCACTTTTTCTAGCCTATGATGGAGTGACTTTTTCCGAAGACAAGCGGACAATTTCCCTGCGACTCACAGACAATTTGCCGGTGACCTTTCTTCCTCAAATTTTGTATGCATATGTGAAAGTCGATTGCAGCACTCCAGGAAATATATTTGAGCCGAAAGCTTCAGGTGCTGACTTCCGTGACATTCCATACACGTTTGCAGTCAACCGTCATGCAAATTTACCGGCCGGCCCACATCCGGTTAGTAGTTTGTTCACGGCTACCTTGAGGATGATGAACTTTCGCAGAGCTAATCTCAAGCTAACAGCGAATTCAGAGCAGGATGGATACAGTGAGTTCGTAAAGTGGCCGATCCAGTTGATAAACCCTGAGGCTTCTGGCTTTGGCAGTTCAACCTTTACATGGGTTGCTGTTGAGTTAAAAAGTACAGACAACAGCACGATCATCGATCAGATCAATGACGCAACTGGAAACTCAGTTCCATTCGCAAGATATGGCCCCACCGACACCAATAACCCGGATGGAAGACATATATTGGTCCAGCTTGGAACTTTGAACGTTTCGCAATCAGCCCAGTACGAAATAGTCGGCAAGTACAAGAACTGTGAAGAGGGAATTCTCCGTAACATTGACGTTTTTGCAAGCTGGGACCCATATGCCTATCCGAACATTACCACGCAGGCCGGTACGGTCATCACTACTTCGATCAAGGACGTAAAATCATGCGAGGGCAACCTTACTGCCGACGTAGTGTCCATCAGGTACAAAACCGCCGCCCTCCAATGGAGTGTCGCCAAACTTGGCCCGGAACGGGCTGAACTCTGTGTCCCCGTTCCGTTTGAGATCGACCTCACCAGCACAAAGTACGGGGACATGCAACAGTTGAAAATCATGATGGATCTGCCCGAAAATGTCACCATTGATCAAGGTACGTTGGCTGCATATCAATATCCCTATACAAGCGCTCCCATATCTATTCCACCCAATGCTTTCATATTAGAGGACGGACGCACCGGTATTGATATATCAATACTTACCGGTGGCAACCTTCCCGGAATACGCCTGCCTGACAACAAGATCAAGTTGCTCTTTAACCTGATAACAAGCTGTGGATTTGATCCCGGCCTCCCCATCAAATACACCGTGACAGGTTATACGAATTGCGGCGATTTTATTTCCTATGTCGATCAGCGCAAGATCAAGATGAATGGCTTCGAGCTTGATGCCCTCGACTTGACCTTAACCGCCACCGCCACGCCCGCGACTTGCTCGAGCTCGAATGTGATCAGCCTTTCCATCAGGAACGATGGCACAACACTGTCTAGCGAGAATCGCCTGGAAATATTGCTCCCGGAGGGAACCGACTACCAGCAAATGGTTCATGGCGATCTGGGAGCTCCGACCGAATCGCAGGTTGGTAGCCAGACAAAACTTCAGTGGACATTACCCGATGGCTATGTGTCCGTTGGTGCGTCGAAAACCCTTTCGTTTAGTGTCTTCATAAACAGCACGCCGCTGGGAGCCCCTGAAATCTCTTTTGAAGCGCACACGTACGAGCATGGAAATCTCAACTGTGTTGCCGACGGCTCAACCTGCGCAACAGAGGCCACGACCGGGACCGGAAAACTGGTGCTGCCAATGACAGGTATCGCATCGCTGGACGTGGGTTATGAGAAATACGTATGTGCGTACAAGTTCACACACTCCATCGCTGCAGAGGATGAACGTACTAGCTGCGAAATCATCTCTTACGCATGGGACTTTGGTGATGGAGTGACTTCAACAGAGATAGAGCCCTATCATGCCTTTAACCCAGGAACATACACAATTTCGTTGACTGTCACCTTCAACTGCAATGGCTGTGGAGGAACAGCAACCAAACAAATTCAATTGATCGTCAGCCCCGACGATATTTCCCTGGAACAGCAAATAATTTCCGTAAGCACCGATATTAAGAAAGAGGTCCTGCAGGTATCCGCCGCGACATTCTCCGATTCCTGGCCATTGTCATTTGATGACGTTAACCTGAACGACAAGAGCAGCTTTTTGAATGGGAGCGAAGGCGTGTGGAGGAACGATGGGGCTTTTGTTTATCAACAGGAACGAAAACTGTCTCAGCCGTTGAATGTTGCCAAGGATGGTACGTTCGATATAGAAAGTTTTAACTGGGAACATGCGGACTTGGACGCAATACCAAACTGGACAAGGGCTACAACGATGACGGAGTACAGTCCGTTTAGTTATGAGCTGGAAAACCGGGATGTATTGGGAATCTATTCCGCAGCGCTCTATGATTATGGCGGTCATTTACCCTCAGCCAACGGTGCAAACATGCGCAACCGCGAGATGGCGTTTACAAGTTTTGAATTTCCGGATGCCGAAAGCCAATCACGGTTTTTTGACGTCAGCAATGGCATTACCGGAAACTGGATGCTGGGACAGAAACCAGTTCCGAAGTACTCGTATTTCATGGTCGATGTCGGGCAAAAAAATGTTGCCACTGTAGAGGCATCGATGGCCGACCTTGAAAATGTCGTTGAAGTGGACGTTATCGCCAAAAGTTCGTTTCCGATTATTGGATTGCGCGCGCGTTTTATTCAGGCAAACAAGATCGTTTGCCGTCAGCAACATCCTGAAAACCCGGAATGGTCAGTGATTGTTTTAGAACGCCCTGTTGCCGATGGAATCTGGACCGGGAAGGTTCGGATCAGACAGGTTGCATCGTCGGCAATTATGGCGACGTTTGATAATGCCGTTGTCCATTCAGGGAGGGCAAGCCTCAAGGTAACCACCGATGACACTTATAAACAGCCTTTGTTGCGTTTGGAAGAAGGCAAAGCTTATGCGGTAAATGCCTGGGTTTCGGTTAACAGACCGAACGTTACTACACCGGTGCTTGCCGATTATCTCGGATTTGACATTGCCATCCGCGACAAATCAGGGGCAGTGATCAACACGTTCAGTTTTGCGCCGTCCGGAAAGATCATCGAAGGCTGGCAACAGGTAAAAGGATCGTTTGTTTCTCCCCTGACCGATGGACAGGTGGAGATCACCTTCAAGTCCGGTAGCACAGGCGTAGCATGGTATGATGACCTGCGATTGCATCCATTGAAGGGAAATATGAAAGCCTACGTTTACGATGTGACTGATTACCGTCTGCGGGCAATACTCGATGAAGAGAATTTTGCTTCTTTCTTCTATTATGATCGGGAGGGAAATCTGCATATAACAAAAAAGGAGACTGAAGACGGAATAAAAACGCTGACTGAGAATGTCAGTTACCAGGTAAGTGGTCAATAATGAAAATTAGAATGAGGAGATTTTCGCAAATGAGGTTGTTTCTAATCCTGGTCATTTCCGGGGGATGTTTTACAGAGTTGGCTGCGCAATCATTTCGTACTTCGATCGAAACGCTGCGAAAAAAATATGAAAGCGTTGAGAACCTGCACATGGTGTTGGAGTTAAGCGTGTTCGAAGACACCGCCTCCGGACAGCCGGTCTACACTGACAAGATCGATATGAAGCGGAACGGATCGTTCTTCAAATACGTGATGGGCACACAGGAAATGTTATTGAACGAAAAATATCTCATTGTGGTCAATAAGACGTCTAAAGAAATCATGTTTTCTCCGAGAGATCAGAAAAGCGAAACGCTTATGGAGAATCAGTTCCAGATCAGTTTGGACAGCATTTTTAATGTTCTCGGCGATCCGGTTTTTATTGAAACGACCGGCGATGTTGATCACTATACGCTGGCGCGGAAAGAAGGGATGATCAGCAAGATTGATTTTTACCTGAATCGAAGGAAGGGCCTGATGGAAAAGTTAGCGTATCAATACAGGGAAGGACAAAAAGTCACGATCCGGTTTGAAGCGTTTAACACCGAACCGCGATTTACAGAAGATACGTTTAGCGAAAAGTTTTTTTTCATCATCAGCAACGGAAAAGTCAAAGCTTCTCCGGCATTTAGCAATTACGTCATTTTGAACACAGCCAATGACTAGTGCATTACAACCTAACATTATGCGACACTTGACGAAAGAAAGAGGTAAACACAGCTTTGAACTTATTATCTGGCTATGCTGCCTTTATTTTTTTCCACTGAGTTTTTTCAATGCTTCGGCTCAGCCGGGCCCTCCGCCTCCTGGTCCCGCACCGTCTTATTCCATAAAGTGGAACGACTTACAGGGCGTTACAATAAGCAACGGAATTCTGACCAAAACCGCAACGGCCGGCTGGACAAATGGCGGCGGTAACAGTTCGAATATTTTGGCGGCGAACACGGACGGATGGATTGAATTTACCGTAACCACCGAGAGAGTTTTTTTTATTGGATTTATTCAAAAAAATGCCGCATGGGATTACGGAAATTTTTCACACGCGATTGATATAACTTCTGCGGGAGCAATCAGGACGTGGGAAGGGTCGGTTCAGACGGTATTTGGCAATGTTGTGTCCGGCGACGTGTTCACAATCTCGCGGGAAGGAAGCCAGGTGATCTATTCTCTCAACGGTGTTGCGATCAGGACGGTGACAGTTGATCCGTCCCTGGTTCTCATACCGCGCGCATTGATCTATAATACGAATAGCAAGACTCCGCCAGCCTCTGCTTCCATTGTTCAAAAATTAAGTTCTGTCGCAACGATTGTCGGCACATCACTCTCCCAGCCGACAGGTTCTGTAAGCTTGACTGTAACCGGAGGGGCGACACCTTACGCCTATCAATGGGATTCGGGAGAAAGTACCGCATTAATCAGCGGCAAAGGGTTGGGCGCTTATCCAGTTACAATTACGGATGCTGAAGGAGCGACCCTCACAACTTCCTACAATGTTGGGTACAAAGCGAGTTATATTGACCTTAAATCTGTGACGGAATCTGCTGGCAAGCTTACGAAGACATCGGTTCAGGGATGGAATTCGGGGGCCAATACTTCGAATATATTGCCGGCAGACACGGACGGATGGATTGAGTTCGTTGCAGGAAGTCCGGGGAGCCAATTCGCCGTGGGCTTTGGAAATAACTTTGGTGAATATCTGATTGACGATTTCCGGTTTGGATATCTTCTTCACACGAATCAATATTTCTATTGTTATGAAGGAGCAACGGTGACATCAATTTCTCAATGGCAGGCTGGTGACGTGTTCCGTATAGCCAGGGAGGGAGCTTCAATAAAATACTACCATAACGGCGTCGTAGTCAGAACGCTTGCGGCTCCGGGTTACGAGCTTTGGGCTAAGACAATTATTTATCTCGGTTCCGCACCCGCGGTAGCCACATCTTTTCCCGCCCAAATATTCGTTCAGGGGGATGCAACCGGGACAGGCTTTGCTGATGGAACGGGCTCCATTGCCCTGGGAGTAAAAGGTGGCACAGCTCCTTACACGTACAATTGGTCATCAGGGGAGACAGGTAATACCATCTCCAATAAACCAAGAGGATCATACACGGTTACTGTGACTGACGCTGAGGGCAGGCAGAAAACGCATACGTTTCGGATCGGGTATGTGCTGGCATTTAACTATTTAAAAAGTGTTACGGAATCTTCCGGAAGGCTAACGAAAACCGCTGGCTCAGGTTGGCTGGCCGGAGGTAATAGTCAGAATATTATACCATTCAACACTGATGGATGGCTTGAGTTCGTGGCCACCGTGGACGCGACCTATGAGATAGGTTTCGGAAATGATGTCAGAAGTTTTGTGCACGATGAGTTTAAGTACGGTCTGGCCCTTTTTCACGGAGCGAACTCCCTGAACTATTACGAAGGCGCCGCGGGCAGCTCTTTTGGAAGTTATTTTCCAGGTGATATTGTGCGGATCGAACGTGTCGGGGGAACCATAAAATATTACCGAAATGAGCAACTCATGCGGTCTGTTAACACGGATAGCAAATTAGAGTTGTACGTTAAGGTGGCCCTTCATACGCAGTTCGGACTCACACCAAAGGTTACCACATCATTCGACCAATATGCGGATATCCAGGCCGTTGTAAATGGAACTAATATCGCAGATGGGATAGGGAATATTGCTCTTTCTCCGGTTTTTGGTACAAGTCCTTATACTTTCAACTGGTCCTCCGGTGAAACATCCAGTGAAATACAAAATAAGTCACGCGGACAATACTCAGTTACTGTGACGGATGCGGCGGGCCGTGTTCAAAACCACACCTATGGCCTGGAGTACAAGAACAACTGGAGCATTATAAAAGGTTTGACTGATGCGTACGGAGTTTTAAACAAGTCAATTGAACCATCATGGTCAAATGCAGGTGCAGTGAGCCTGAATGTTTTGAACAGCAACACGGATGGCTGGGTAGAGTTTGTCGCGGATGATAGCTATAGCACATACCAAATGGGTTTTGCAACAAATTTTACTACCCTGGGTATGTATGGTGCTTTTACTCATGCTTTCCGTCTGGACTTTCCCACGCGGCTACTTTACGCGATCGACAGCGATGTTTATTATATCCTGGGGTCTTATATGCCCGGAGATGTTTTCAGACTTTCGAGGGAAGGCACTAACATCAAGTATTATAAAAATGGAGCACTGCTCCGGACAGTTTCTATTGGTTCAGCTCCCCTTGTAAAAAACAAAGTCGTCGTTCATACGGGAAAAACACCGTTGGTGATTTCATCTTTTCCCGACGCAACCGATCCCGGTGAAGTTCCCGACGACCAGGAATTTCTGGCCCTGAAAGATCTTTACATAAACACCGTCGGTTATTATTGGACAAACAGAACGAATTGGCCCACGACCTGGCCGTCAACAGTTACCAATACCGCATTCAAAACATGGTATGGAGTCACAGTTACCAACGGCGATGTCACGGAACTGAATTTGGTTTCCAATAACATGGTCGGGTCATTACCCGCTTCGATCAGCAACCTGAAGAAACTCAAAAAGATCAACTTCTCATTTAATAAGATATTTGGGGACGTCCCTCCGCTTACAAACCTGGCCGAATTAACAGAACTGAAGGTCCACAATAACCAACTGACAGGTATTGGTGACCTGACAACGATTCCGAACGCTGCTGCACGGACCGTCTTTGTCGACAACAACTTCCTGGAGTTCGGCGACCTTGAATCTTGCTTTACCGGCCCCGGCACCACTCCGTTTGCATCCATCAGATATTCTCCACAACCTGATATTGGAACTGTACAAACAGTGGTTTGGCAAATGGGCGTGCCGGCAACTGTCAGTGTGACCACACCTGGCCTGTTCAACCGATATCAATGGCAGAAGAAAAATGACGATGGCAGCTGGAGCAATATCCCGGGCCAGACTCAGCCGCAGCTGCAACGCGATTATGTGATCGAGCTCGACGCCGGATATTACCGGCTGGCGATCACCAATGAAAAAGCAACATCGCTGACCTTGTATTCAAATACGATCGCCGTTACTGTTCAAGGTCCCGGTGAAGGCGGCAATGTGGCTCTTATCGGAATACCACAAGCATTAAAGATTGGTCGCGATGGACGGAAAATTGCCGACCCCGAAAAAACCACGCAAGGCCTTGTCGACCTTATTGAAGGAGAGAAGTATAACGTGATCAGCCGCCCGCCCTGTTTGGACGGCGATTACTATATCGCTTTTGAGCTGGTGCACGAGATTGGTCCTGGGGCACTCGTTTCTTCTCCGTGGGATGCACAACTTGCCATTATCCTGTTGAAAGATAATGCTCCGTTGTGGACACAACCATTGTCATTACAGAACGACAAGCTGCAGACTGTGGTCTCGACAATCTTTCACGATCAGGTGATCTCCTGCGACGACAACTATCAATTTGAAGTGAAGCGTAAAGACGTAACTCCGGATGCGCCCGTGGAAGATATTACGCTGAAGATCCATTTTTATAAAATACCAGACCAGGCATTCGACCCGGCGGCAGCGATATCGTTGAATTGCGCGTACGCGGATCAAAAGACCGTACTGAGCTGGACGACCGCCGCGCAGCGTGTAAAGGAATTTGATCTTGAATGGGTATTCATTGAAGAGCACGAAGATTTCACGGGTACGACTGCCGACCAGGCGTTTGCCTTTAAGGAACCGGTACGCGTGGCGACAAACAAGCTTTCCTATGAAATGCAGGTATACTATCCCAATGGCCGCCTGTGGTACAGGATCAGGGCAATAGGTGAGAATCCATCATATCCTGGCCACCGCATCAATGGAAACTGGTTTTATTCGCCCTGCGCTTCTGTCACGATTGCGAACCATGAGGCTAACAAGAACTGGCAGGCACAAACTGTTTATTCGGAGGAGGGGAAGTACAAGAAAATAATGACCTATTTTGACGGAACGCTCCGCCAACGGCAATCGCTGACCAACCTCAGCCAAAAAGAGGTGACAAATACACTGGTTGGTGAAACATATTATGACTTTGAAGGCAGGAGTTCACTGAGCATTATGGCAGTCCCTTCTGCCGATGCAAAACTAACATACAAGCCGGGCTTCAACGTCTTTGCGGATGCCGCAGCTTCGACTCCGACGAAAGCGCTGTATGATAACGGAACCATTGAAAACAGCGTGCTCTCGCAAACGGTAGGCGCAGGGAAATACTATTCGCCGGCAAATGACCAGTCTACGATCCACAGAAATTTTATCCCTGATTCGGAAGGTTACGCGTACAGTCAGACCGAGTATTTGCGCGATGGAACCGGAAGGGTCAGCAAACAATCGGGTGTCGGTAAAGAGTTTCGTATTGATGGTGAGCATGCGACCCGGTATTATTACGGCAATGTTTCCCAGGAGGAACTGTTGCGATTGTTTGGCAGCAATGCCGGCAAGGCGGCCCATTACAAAAAGAATTTGGTGGTCGACGCCAACGGACAGGTTAGCATAAGTTATATGGACCAGGAAGACCGCGTGATTGCCACCGCGCTCGCAGGTGACGCGCCGGCAAATGTGGATGTGCTTCCCAGCTACAGCCAACTGGACCCGGAGCCACTCAACGTCAACATCACGTCAAAAAATGTTAAGGCCAATGGCGTCAGTGTAACAAGTCACAAGATCCTGAATGCTTATTCGCAGACTTACACGTTCAAGTATGATCTTTCAGCATATGGATATGAACTCGAAGAATTCGGGTGCCAGAATTGCTATTTCGATCTGATTATTACCATTACGAATCCCGAAGGCCGATTGATCGATCTGTCGGGCATTGATGGAAATGAAAGCACGGTAGCTGGCCCGCGTCCTTATGAAATAAGAGATATTTCAGCGGTAAGCTGCACAACGGAAGAACATCGCACGATTGAATTCCCCCTGCTGTTGAATGAAATTGGAGATTATACAATTACCAAAACACTGATTCCTCATGAGCTGACCTTTGAGCAGATGAAGACTATCGTCGAGCAACAAGCGTCGGTGCAGACGAAGATTCAACAAGTGAGAGACAGCTACACGGTGGATGCGGCGGATTGCGAGATATGCGCCGGGGAGCAAACGCCATCAGGCTGTCCTGACGGAGACGCAGTGATCAATGAGGCAATCAACAACATCGCGACGGAAGACTGTGAAAATATCATGCGGCTTCTGTTGAGCGAGCTTGAAGCCATAACTCCAGAAATACCGGTAGCACAACAGGAGATCAGTGATCACCCGTCGTATTGCCACTACTTATTGTGTGTGAAAGACAAAGAAGCAGATGTTTTTGATAAACAAATTGTCCGGGTAGAGAGTTGGTCAGCCGCAGTAACTGCGGGCTATAATGACATGATCAATGTCGATCCGTTCTTCAACAATACGGCGCTCAGTGGCGCAGCTTACAAGGCTGACATGGAGTCACGGATCAATGACATACTCGTGGCAACGCTCACGTACGATGACGATGGAGACGGCATTGAAACCGAGCACGAATTCCGGGGTCCCATTGAAGAGATTACCGATCCGGACGACCCGGACATGTACATCAACGAGAGCGGACAGACTGGCCCGAGTAAGCATATTTTATACATTGACCTGATGGATAAAAGAGCATCGCTGGGTGAAGAAGCTTACCTCGCACAGTTGGACAAACAGCGGTGGACATTGTACCGCAGCTTTTACCAGGAAGCAAAACGGCTAACGAAACTATCAATCCCCGCATATGAGGCCTGCCCGGCTGCCCGCGCACCACTTGAATTGGTAGACGAGCTGAACGGTTTGCAAACTGATGAGGAGATTGCCGCGTTTGGTGAAGAACACGGGCTCGAGATGAATGTCAGCGATGAGGAGGTAGCCATGACTGTATATTCGATCGAGGGTGAATGTGATGCCATTATAACGGACGCAGACAAGGCGTTGATTTCGGATCATTTGAAAACTTACTTTGACAGCAATCCGAAAAATTTCTTCAGGGTGATCATCCGGACCGACCTCAGTGAAAATCCGAGCCTCCTTGCCATTGAGGAGATCCTCTCTAAGCCAGAGTACGGTTGCACCCTCGACAGTGTTGTTGTGGATGATCCTTTGGTGTGTGTGGATGCTGAAATCATAGAGATACCTGAGTCCTTCAATCCGGACCCTCTATCGTCAATGAAAGAGCTGAGCAATGAGGAGGAAGTGATTGTTGGAGGAGTGACTGCGCCGGAAGATACGGGAGGCGAAACAACCGGCGATGAGGAACCAGATCAAACTGCTCCGGTTGCGCCGTCTGGACAAGATTATTACTCATCACAAAACACGAACAGTACGGAGATTTTGGATGCTGAGGAATTCAATGCGTTGTTGGATTTATATGAATCCACCAGGCCGGTGATTAATGGTGTGCAAATTAACTGGAGGTATTCTACCGGATGGGCGCAGGCAGTTCGAGACAATCCAACAAGTGTTTCGGATTGGTATGGTGTAGTTACTGAAGGCTCCCATGTTGTAAAGCTCACACTTAGGAGTAACAACTTGCAGGGAACACTTCCTGCATCAATTGGCAAGCTCACCTATTTGAGGGAGTTGGATCTGGCTGGGTCTTCATCCGCATTGGCCACGTATACCAATAACATCGGCGGTGCTATACCTGGTGCATTGGGAAATCTCACAGCACTCACGTTGTTAAACCTAAACTATAACTCCTTTACCGAAGTGCCGGCAGAAATTGGCAGCCTCGTTAACCTCGATAGACTTTATTTAAACAGAAGATTGGGCGTTGGGACAGGCCTGCCATCGCTGCCGAACGAACTTTGTTATTTGGGGAATCTGACCCTGCTCGAACTTGAGAATTGTAAATTACCGAGCCTGCCACAGGCGTTCGGCCAATTCTTTGCAAAATTGACGTCTCTAAATCTGGCCGGAAATAGCCTGACCACACTACCTGATCATTTTCACGGCGCACTCGCCGGTGACAATGGAATGCCTCTACTTACTTCATTACGGCTAGAGTCCAATTTGCTGACAACTCTTCCGCCGAACTTCGGTAATAATTGGACATCATTGGTGAGGCTCACAATTTATAACAACGACTTAACCCAATTGACCGATTATTTCCGCGGCCCGAACGAGAGTGGGCCTGGGATGGACGCATTGGAATACCTTCAGTTTTCTCTCAATTCGCAAGAGATATATGCTAATCCTTTGGTCTCTCTGCCACCAACTTTCGGCCAAAATTGGACCAGTCTAAAAACCTTGGTGATGTCTTACACGAAGTTGGCATCACTTTCGGAATATTTTCACGGTGATATCGGCGGAGTGCACGGGATGGACAACCTTGTTACCCTAACGATGAATTCTGTCGTTGGTGATGATGTTGGACTTCTCACCTTGCCGGCAAATTTTGGACAGAATCTTACACAACTCAGGGACCTTTCATTGAGCGGCCATAGGCTTCAGGCAGTAAGTGATCATTTTGTGGGTAGCATGACGGAGGGGATCGGAATGAAATCCCTGGAAACGTTGGATTTTCGTCACAATCTTCTCAGCGATTTACCCGATAATTTTGGTCAGGAGCTTACGACATTGAAAACGCTCTGGTTGTCGGACAATAAACTAACCGCGCCAACAGAAACGCTGGCTTTGTCAAATTACTTTTTTGGTTCAAAGGACGGTTTGACAGGAATGTCAGGTCTACAAACTTTGTATTTAGCCCAGAATGAACTTGTTTTATTGCCCAATAATTTTGGTGAAAATTGGACAAGTCTTATTGAGCTCCACCTTCAAAACAACAACCTGATCTCTTTGCCAGATAACTTTCATGGTTCGTTGGAAACAGGAGAGTATGGAACAAATAACCTTGAGGTTTTGAAGCTTGGTGATGACACCAGACAGTATTCTAATCTACTCGAGGACCTTCCTGTTCATTTCGGAAAAAATCTTACGAAGCTAAGAGTCCTGCATATCCAACATAACAAGTTAAAAACATTAGAAAATCACGATTATTTCCAGGGATCAGATTTGCCCGAAACGGGAATGAAGAGCCTGCAAGATCTCTATCTCCATCAGAATCAAATCACTGCTTTGCCTGCCAATTTCGGCAAATCTTTAACTACGCTGGAGGAGCTCTTTTTGTATGATAACTTGCTAACGACTCTTCCAGACAATTTTCATGGTGCAGACCCAATACTTGGTGATGGATTGAATAACCTCAAATTCCTGAGACTCGGCTTTATAGAAGGATCTTACACCTACTTTGCCGGCCTTCAAGTCAGTAAAACGGTTAATGATCAAAAATCCAACGAACTGGGATCTTTGCCTGCAAATTTTGGCAAAAACCTGCATCAGCTGGTGGAGCTTCGTCTTGAAGGGAATAACCTCGCGGCCTTGACACCATATTTTCATGGTGGAGTTGACGGTATGTCAAAATTGATTAATCTGAACCTTCATGATAATAAGCTTAACGCGCTTCCACCTAACTTTGGCAATTCATGGCCATCGTTAACAATACTCTATCTCAATAAAAATGAACTCCAGAGCTTGACAGATTACTTCTGTGCCTGTGGTGGCACCGGGATGAGCAATCTTCAGAAACTTTTTCTTGGAAACATGTCCGGAACAACTCCTTCGGGCGAAGATGTTTTTAATATGGGTGGAAATGAGATTCAGAATCTCCCCGCAAATTTTGGTCAGGGATGGAACAAAATGACGGAGTTGCATCTGGAAGGTAATGGCATAACAGATATTACCGCCCTTAACGCGGAAGTGGCAGGCATGCCGTTATTGACCAGGTTAAACCTCCACAATAATTCCATTATAGCGATACCAGGAAATTTTGGACGAAATTTTCCGAATCTAACGGTCCTGACACTTGCTAACAATTCAATAGAAGTGTTTGAACCAGATCCTGCGGTGCTGCCAAAAATCCAGAAACTGGATCTTTCAAGGAATAAGATTGCACTGTTTTCGCAACAGCTCTGGGCCTTACAGTCCCTAACGGCCCTAAACCTTGCTGTTAACCTGCTGGACAACAGAATAGATCCGAATATTCCTGCAATGATGGACTATTTATACATATCTTATAATAAGCTGACATTTGCCGACCTGCTTCCGCTTGTGAAGAATTTGCCGTCGGGGATTAGCATCATTTATAGTCCCCAGGGAAAAATCGATTTAGAAGATGTAATTAAGAAAAAAGTTGGCGACGTTGTGACGCTCGAGGCGCTCATCGATCGCAATCTTGTGCAGGATCTAGGCGAAGGATATCAGGCATGCACTTACCGGTGGTTTCATGCACCACAAGATGGTACGTTTGATATATTAAAAAATGGTCATCAGACAGATCCTTTCACAATAACGGAATCTCACGAAGGCTACCAGTATTACTATGAAATTTATAATAGCGATGCCCCGCACCTTAAGCTTCAGAGCGATATTCAGACGATCGTTCTGCATAAACCAAAAACCTTCGAGCTTTGTCGTGGCTACAATCCGAATGATCCAACCCTTGCTGCATTTACCTACTCCCAACAGGATTTCATCAACAATCTCGTTCAGCGATGCATGGACAATGCCGCCGAGGAAAGAGAAATTCTTGTCGAGTCCGCTATTGAAGAAGTGATCGAAGAAGAAGTTTCAACTTACTACACAAAATACCAGACCAACTGTTTTGAAACTATTTCAGAAACGCTCAGTTACTCCTACATCCCGAAAGAGTATCACTATACCCTGTACTATTACGATCAGTCGGGTAGCCTTTCACAAACAGTACCCCCGAATGGTGTGAAGCCATGGAGTAATACGCAGGTCTATAATTTTATTGCCGGGACAATTCAGGAAGATCCGGAACACGAGCTTGTGACTCAATACAAGTATAGTTCCCTGAACCAGCTCCTTTGGCAGAAAACACCCGACGCTGGTGTGTCACGGTTTTGGTACAATGAAAAAGGACAGCTCAGGCTGTCGCAAAATGCAAAGCAGTCGCTTGAAAATCATTACAGCTACACAAAATATGATGAGCAGGGACGTATCAGCGAAGTCGGGGAGATGACAGCAGCAGCAGTTGAGCCACTTTTGGCAAAGGTTGAGGGACTTCAGTTTCCGCTTGAAACAGAATATACGTTGACAGATATCACGCGTACACATTATGACCTTCCGACAGAGACTGCGCTGCCTCTAGGATTTTCACAAAATAATTTGCGTTCAAGGGTCGCGTGGGTGGAAGTGTCGCAAAAAGATCGTCCCGGTGCCGTCTCAACTTATTACGATTACGACGTTCATGGCAATGTGCGGTCACTGGTTCAGCAGATACCCGGGCTTGACTTCAAGAGAACAGATTATGTCTATGATCGTGTTAGCGGCAAGGTGAATTACGTCATGTACCAGTACGGATTTGAAGACCAGTTCATTCACCGGTACACGTACGACACCGATAACCGCATTGAGGAAGTATATACTTCAACCGATGGGTTTATCTGGGACCGTGAAGCGTCGTATCTCTATTATCAGCATGGGCCTTTGGCACGGGTTGAGCTGGGGGAACATACCGTGCAGGGCCAGGATTACTATCACACGTTGCAGGGATGGATCAAAGGTGTGAACATGCCATATGCAAACGACCTGATGGGTGACGGAACCGGTATATCCCGCGTTGGCCGCGACGTCTATGCTTATACCCTCGGTTATTATCAGGGTGACTATAAAAGCATTGACCCCGCTCAGATACAATCCGATACCCGCGACCAGTTGTGGACCCGCTATGCCGAAACATATAACAACCCTGGTCTTTATAATGGAAATATCTCGTGGATGGAAACTGACCTTGCGGATTTTGGTAATAAGGACCTCGATCGGGCAAATGGTATGCAGGCCATGGTTTATCGTTATGACCAGCTGCACCGGATTATTTCTGGTAAGAGTTTGGGGAGCTACGATCCGGCGACTGGTTTCCCAAGTCGGACCGGCGATGGCGCATACGACGAGAATTATTCATACGATGCAAACGGGAATATCCTGACACTGCTGCGGAGGGATGAGAAGGCTGCCGTGAAGGACAACTGGCAATACACCTATTATGCAAACACAAACCGTTTGATGAAAGTAAAGCCGGAAGCATCGGTAACTTATGATTATGATGCAATTGGAAACCTGATCAGTGATCAGGAGGAGGGAACTACAATCCTGTGGACTCCCTATGGAAAAGTGCACGAGGTTCACCGCAGCGACGGCAGCAAGATCAAATACCGGTATGATGCGATGGGAAATCGTGTGGAAAAGAAAGTGGAAAAAACAGATCTGGTTGTGACAAGTCACTACGTGCGCGACGCCAGTGGTAAGGTGATGGCAGTTTATAAAGACACCAAAGCCATCGAGCACAGTATCTACGGCAGCGGCCGTCTTGGTCTTTATACCGGAGGCCGGAAGCAGGGTGATCGCACCCTTGGCCAGAAGACCTATGAATTGAGTAACCACCTGGGGAATGTGTTGGCTGTCATAACAGACAACGTAAACCGGACAGCAGAATCGGCGACTGCCACCGTAGCGCAGGTAAATGACTATTACCCATTTGGTCTCGATATGCCGGGAAGAACTGCGGTGGCGCAGGAGGAAGCAGGCGAAGAGAGTGATGAACCAGGCACACAGGACGCGTATCCGGGGCTCATCTCGCATCACCCGTTAAATGGGGACGCAAAAGACGCTGCGGGTCACCTTGCGAATGGTATCATTACGGGTGCTACCCCCACAGCCGATAACGAGGGCGGGGCGAATCAGGCACTTGCTTTTGATGGCAACGATTATGTAAACCTGCCAAATACCAAAGACGCTTTATCCTTTGTACAGAACACGCACAAGTTTACAATTGCTGCGTATGTTAAATTCAGCGATCTCACGCTGAGAAGCGCGATCATTTCAACCATTGGTACAACTGCAGGCAAGGGTTTTACCTTTATGTTTGAAAACGCGACAACGGCGCCCTTTGAATATAAATATTTACGATTCTTTTCTACGTGGGGCGTTTCCGGATCTTTGAATCAGGCAAAAGGCGTGCAGGGAACCGTCAACGATAATAACTGGCATCATGTAGCCGTGATTGGTGACGGAAAAATGCTGCAGCTCTATATCGATGGACAACCCAATGGCCCTGCCGTTGCGGTGATCTACAACAGCACGGGTGCCTCAAGCCGCGATGCTGCCATCGGCGCAATTCCGGATTTGACGGGTACGGGGTATTCTGCCACAACGGAAATGAATGGTTCAATTGATGATCTGTTTGTTTTCAATAGGGCCTTAACCCAACAGGAGCTTCAGAAGCTTGCCGAAAGAAAACCGGTTGTTGAATTACCGACAGAAGAGAGCACGAACGAAACTACCAATGCGTATCGTTATGGATTTAATGGCAAAGAAAAAGACGCATTCGCATCAGCCGCGGAAGCGGGGACGGAGACCTGTGTTACTTGTGGCGACCTACGGAGTAAGTTATCGGATCTTGTTAAGCAAAGCGGTGATCAGGCGCTGCTTGACATCACCCAGGTAACGACGTATCTCAATACTTCGCTGAGTAAAACTTATTCAGAGGCGCAATACCAGCAAGCGATCAACACTTGCAAGCTGACCGATTTCCACCTGAATTTTAACGGCGACAGCTATATCAGCTTCGGCGATCAGTCACAATACAGGATGGGCACCAGCGATTTTACAATAGAAGCATGGGTTAAATATCCGGCTTCAATTGATAATTCGCTTTATCCTATTGTAAGCAACCAGGAGTATTTTGGATCGGTGCCCAACTTCAGCGGGATCAATTTTGCAATTTTCAACAAGCAGATCTACTTCAGTGTCGCCGACGGCAGCAGCTACAACTCGATAAGAACAACCAGCTTGCCTGCTGGTAATGCATGGCATCACATCGTAGTACAACGGGTGGGTAACATGGCAAGTGACTTCAATATATTTGTCGATGGCGTCGAAGTGCCTACCTATGTTGACTTTCAGGGTTTGACGGATGGAGACATCGATGTCGATGGGGTGGAGGCGCTCAAGATTGGGAGCCGCGCCGGCTCTTACGACAATACGGCGTTCAAGGGAGAGTTGAAACAGGTTCGCATGTACAAGCGGTTGTTGTCCTCACAGGAAGTGGCCGCCAGCTACGACTATGGCTGTGGAACAGAACCCATCGACCCGACCGCGCTGGTTCTCTGGGTTCCGCTGAATGAAGGACAAAACACAACCGTTCGTGATCTCTCGTCTTACGGGCAGCCCAGCACATGGGTTGGGACAAACCTTACCTGGAAGGGGGCCCTTTCGAATATCAGTTGTGTAAATGGAACGCGGCAGGTGTTGTGTACTAGTGAGACCGTTGTGTCGAATGTGCAGTATGATTATGGGTTCAGGATTTATAATCCACAGATCGCGAAGTTTTTGACTGTGGATCCGCTTTCACCTAAATACCCATGGTACACTCCATATCAATACGCAGGAAATATGCCAGTAGTATTTGTAGATGTTGATGGACTTGAACCTGGCGCTGATGCACGACAAGAAAGAATAGACCGTGGAATTATGCCAGATATATACACGGCAGAGCAAATAGAAAAAAGTAATGCAGCTTATAATCAAGGACAACGACAAGGACTAATGATCGCGGGCGCTATAGTCGGTGCGGTATTTGCCTGGGAGTTTGCCGGAGGGTGGGTCTTGGCAAATTGGCATCATTTGGTTTATAATCCTGTGGTTCATAATGAGATTGGAGCAGGGATTTATGGCCTAGTAGGTGATGATGAGTGGCCTGTGCCTGCTGTAGGGGACAATGCCACCAAGACATTAAGATATTTGTACTACCCTGATGAATTAGTTGAAAATTCTGGAAGACTGATCATTCATGAAGGTGCTTCATTTGCTAATGAAGCAGAAAAGGCAATCTCAATTTATTTAACTAAAAAGGGACATGACGTTCAGGTGCTGAAGGAAGTCAGTAAAGACGGGATAGAAGGAGTTAGAACAGCTGATTATGTTGTCGATGGAGTTAAAACTGAAATTAAAGCAATTAGTGATGTTAAGGATAAATCTTCAGATGGCATTTCGAATGCGATAAAAGACCGACTTTCAAAAGCAAGTGGTCAAGCTAAAAATGTAATAATTGATCTAACAAATCAACAGGGCGCGTCACTCGAAATAGCAAGACGTGGGGTTGCTAGATATTTTGGTCAATCTAAAGGAAACATGGAATCAGTACGAGTGATTGGAGATGGTTTTGACGAAATTATTCCAAATACAATAACAAAACGGTGAGAATATGAGTTTTGTAACAACAGTTATTTTGATTTTTCCAGGAATAGAAAAGGAAGACGAAAGAATTAGAGAAGTGAATTCCTTTTCGTTTAGAAATCTTCAATTGGATCTTCGGTCGGTGGAAAGTCCAAACAAGGAGCCATTTGTAGCTTGGTATGGGGGAACAAAGAGTGTTAACGGCCATATTTATATTGGATCCTATAACTATTTTGAAGTTGAAAAATTCTTAAAACATATCTCAGGAGTTGGATGGGAGAATCCAGAATATGTTCAAATTTTCATTAGAAATGAGAATGAGTGGAATTATAGTTTGTATGGCGATGCCGGAAAGAAATTGATATATAAGGCAATTGAGCAGTAAGAAACGGTAGATTTCCTTCATTCTTGAATTTCCGTGAAGTATGCTTCATTGAAGGTGAAATACATAAAGTTTTTTTGATATATCGTTCTTTTATGAGCTTCGTAACAACGGTGATTCTAAGTTTTTCGAAAAGCGAGAATGAAAAAGACAGGATAAGGGAAGTAAACCTGATTAGTTATAAAGGTCAACCAATAAATCTTTGCTCTGTCGATGATGCACCGGGAGATAGAAACCTAATGTGGTATGGCGGGAATAGACGAGTTATTAGTAATGTCTATATTGGGTCATATAATCATCTGGATGTTAAAAGCTTTCTGAGATATTTAGGAACTGTAAACTGGGATGACCCAGATATGGTTCAAGTATTCATTCAGAGTGAAGATGAATGGAATTTTAATGTATATGGTAATACTGGCAAAGAATCCTTGGTTAAGGCTACAGACATCCAGCAACAAAAAAATGAATCTGTATACTTTGAATACTTGGACCGGCTAAATAAGAAAATTGTTGATTCCGAATTGCTACCAGAGACAAAAAAGGAAGCTGTTGATTTTCTTATCCGGATACGGAATTATAAAAACGTCGTAAATAAGGTTTAATGGATGGGCATTTTTTTTTCGATCAGCTGAAATTATTGTTCAGGCTGACAAGTTCAGACTTTAAAGTATACTCTAGAGTGAAAAGAATTTTACGTCTCATTTTTGTTTTCTGCAGTTTTTCAGGGCTCTTATTCGCCCAAGACGAGCGAAGCGTTTTCGAAAAGGAGACTGGAGAACTAAAAGGCACCACAGACCAATTCACCAACGCGAAAAAACAAAAAGCCTGGCTTGTCAAATCAACCACCCTCACCTTCTTCAACAAACGCCGACTCCCCGACACAACCAGTTTTCCAACACTAAACGGACTGCAGGCGCAAGCGAATCAAAAATACGTTGAACGTCTAAAACTCAAGTCGCAAAACTACCTCGCCGACTTCAATACCAAATCCGCCTCAGCCTACTTTCGAAACTCTCTCGCGCGCGACTGGCAATTCACGGCAGATGGGAGTGGCAATAATGCGGGACAGCTGAAAAACCAGGCGATCGGTATATTCACTGGCCACCCGTCACTGAATAAATTTGATCAGCTTAAGCTTGAGGCGGGCAATTTAAGAATGCCCGAGATGGACGACATAAGCACTTCTGACATCAAAGCGAAAGCCTCTGAATATCTCGAAAAACAGCTTGAGTCCGAAAACAAGGCCGTCGGTGAGATAAAGGAGGCATCAAAGAAACTAATGTCGGTTGAGAAGGCTTCACTTTATGGGCAGGTCCCCGAAGACCTGTCACGCTCAACGAAAGTCTATTCCGAAAAGATCAAACAGAAGATCAAAGACTCCCTTCGTCTCGAGCAGGTTGAAAAATACGCCAATGCACTATCCACCCTCGCGAAAAAGGATGTTTCCGAACAGGATTTTATCAATGCATTGAATAAGGTTGCGCCGGAAAATAACGTGCTCGGCAAGGTCGATGTCAATACCCACACTTTAAACGCGGATAACGGCGAACAGCTGAAAAACATACACGGCCAGATTGAGGACTTCGACCTTTCGAAGATGCGTCTTCCCGATTCCATCCTCTCAGAACTCGAGCCCTTGAGAAGCTACACGGTCCCGGACAAGTACACCCGATTGGTGGACAGCTTGCGCAATGAATATTCGCAATACAGCAACATGGCGCTTGATGAAAAGAAGATCACAGAAGAAACGAAGGCAGTCGTTGCCAAACGCAAGCCCGATTTTCTTCAGAAGTTTTACGCCGAGGCAATCCTCGGTTATTTGAAAGACGGCAAAGCAACACTTTTCCAGGCTTCCCCATCAGCAGGATATCACTTCACCGATAATCTTTCCGTCGGTTTGGGACCAAATGTCCTCGGCCGTATCGAAGGCAAAAAAGTATCCGTAACCATGGGTCTCCGTTCTTACGTCAAAGCTGAAATATTCAAACAACGCGCGTACCTGCAGGTGGAGGATAACGTCAACCCCGCGCCTGTGAAGCCGGAGGTGCTCTGGAAATCGCCGCATAATATTTTAGGCGGTGGGGGAATATTGTTCCCGATCTCGGGAAAGCTTGCGTTGAACGCATGTATCTTATACCGGTTCAACAACCACGACACGGATCCTTCATCACCGTGGGTTTTCAGGTTAGGTCTTAGCTCTATGAAATTAAAATAAGGTGTTTATGACAAAATCAACACAACGATTGTTCCTGGGTCTTTTAACTTTTTGCTGTACCGCGTCGGCATACGGTCAGGAGGAGGAGATAGAAAAAACACCCTATTATATCAATATCAACAGCAGGCGGGTAGACGAAGTATATGAAGTACGCGATTACTTGTTAAGCTTCGAATACAATGACCGGTTTGGCCAATGGCAAAACATTGCATTTGGAATTTACAACTGGAAGCGTGAACGGGTGGCAAGTATGTCCCTGGCAAAGACCTATGGCGTCAACTATTACAACATCAGGCTCGATGAGCTGTTTAGCGGATGGGTCATCGGCGACCTGTACGTTGCCGAGCTCACCGATGAATCCGGCAAGCGTTACCAGATTTCATTAAGACCCGTTGAACGCCCGCTGAAAACACCTCCTGCCGTGGCAATCCTGGTTAACCCTTTAGAACTTCAATGTGATCACGTTTCGCCAAGCAATGTAGAGTTTGTCGGGGATATCACCGGAGGAAAGACACCTTACCGGATCCAGTGGGTGGTGTTGAACAATGAGCGCACGGGCCTGCTATACCAGCCACTCGAAGAGATCATCCGCAATGACGGCTCTACTTCTGTGATCACGGTCGATAAATCACCAGATTATCATGTGTTGCTTGAAGTGAAAGACGCCTGTGACAACATTGTCCGCAGACAGGTGCACATGGTATGCGATGCGCAAACAAGAAAGATCAGCACGGTCTTTGTCGAGCCGCTTAAAGTCATACCTCAACCTACGGAAAATTAGTTCCACACCCATGAATCGTGTACTTCTCATTTTGAACCTTGTTCTTTTAGTGGCTTTGGCTGTTTATGTATTTTTACGTCCGTCAGGTGCCAGGACTGTTTATGTTATCAACAGCGAACTATTTACGGGCTTTAAAGGTAAACAGGCGCTGGAAGGTAAGCTGAAACAAATCAAGGCTGAAAACGCCAAAGCGCTCGATTCCCTCGTTGCAATTGCCCAGCGATCAAACCGTCTTGAAGCCATGCAACAAGTCAGGGCCAGCGAGGAAAATTTCCGGATGATGGAGCAACAACTTTCAGATCAATACACGCAGGACATCTGGAAAGGCATCAATGCACACCTGTTGGAATTTGGTAAAGACAAAGGCTACGCTTACGTTCTTGGCGCCAGTGGCAACGGTAACGTGATGTATGCCGATGACGCGTTCAACGTTACGCAAGAAGCCATTGAGTATATCAACAAGAAATATGAAGGGGAGGATTAGCCTAAATCCCGTAGTCAGAAGACAACAATTTGTGAGTCAATAATCCACAGTGAACGCCCGGCGGTGGGAACCTGGCAACCCCGGAACAAATTCGGCCACTTTCTTAAAGGTGAAGCCCAAACTCAACTTTAAAGTTTCACCTTGCGCGCTCCATTCCTTTTTTATAAATTAGGAAAGGCGCCCTTTATCCTATACCCAATGCGTACCGTAAACAAGAGCCTTTGCGTGTTATTTGCTTTGGTATGCGGATTTACATGCGCCTATAGCCAGCTCAATGTTGATGGTAAAACTTTTATACGTTATAACAGAAAACATTTCAATCCACATCGCGGGTTGTTTTATGCCCTTTACGGCGCTCCGCTTGTCACGGTAGATCCGCTCGGCATCGGCGGAAAAAGCACTTATGGCGTTTCCGTTGGCGGGAGATTGAATTTGTGGGAATCGCGTTCTCCGCACAACAAATTTTCAGGTGTCAAGATCCATGGCCTTTACATCGGTGGCGGATATGAGTATTATCCCCGGCAGTACAATAAGCTTTACGGAAGTTTTTGGTTGCGGATCAAGACCATTATGCCCATCGTTGCGCGGGCGGATGCAATTCTCGCTCATGGGTCTGGCATGGCGGGAATCAGCCGGCGATACGGCTTCGGCTTTGAAGTAAAAAAAATGACTATCCTTTTATGCGGAGAATATCATTGGTATTTCAGTCCGATGTTGGGATGGCATCCCCTCCTCGAGAGCCCTTATGCAAATCAGGGAGCTATTCATCTCCTCATCCCTTTATATACACGAAACTCCATTGAGCGATGAAAAGAATGCTGCTGGTCATGTTTTTAATCGGGGAGTCTGCGAGCCTCTTTTCACAACGTTTTAACGCGGGCATTAATTTTCAATACCTGGTGGCGAAGCAGGTGAAGATCGACGCTCCGTATTTGATACCTTCGGAATCCTATAATTTTTATAACATCATCGACAACCGGTGGAAACTTTTTTCCGCGGGCCAGTCCATTGTCATTGGTACTGCGTTCCAGTACAGTTTTAAAAAATTCTATGTCGCCATTGAGCCCGGGTATGAACTGAATACTTACAACTATACAGTCTCGTCGCCGGTGTCACCGGGGATTGACGAAAAAGTCACTTTTCAGACGCTGTTCTTTCAGACGCAGATTCCACTACTGGTCGGCTTTCAGTTTAAAAGTTCAAATATTATTCGTTATTCCGTCTTCGCCGGGGCCGGGCCTGTTAAGCCATATGAATTTCAAACCAGCATCCAGGAAAAGGAAACAATAGAAGAAGACCTGGCCCAGTATAACCGTTATTGGTACGACGACATGCGCGGCATACTCTACACGGATGAGGTTTACGTCAATGGAATTGCAGGCATCGGGATCAATTTCGCAAGTCTTGTGCGGGTCGACGTGCGTTTCGTTCACCGGTTCGGTTCTCCTTCCGAACGTTACGATGTTTCATTTAACACCCTTGGCGTAGGATTGACCTATTACCTTCCATTAAATGTTTTGTCGAAGAAAATTTATTATGAGGAATAACATCGCCCTGCTACTACTTGTTTTCCTTGCCGCATGTTATCCGCTGGAAGACTTTCCGGAAAAACAACTTCCGGAAGATAACCTCGATGCGTCGGTGGTTGTCGCTTCACGTTACCTGTCGCACAACGCCAATGAGCTAAGCTTCGAAGCTGACGTCGTGTTGCTTAGCCGGTATTCCTCTTTCGGTGATGATCCGTTTTACCAGGAGGAGGACTTTCAGCTGTCAGGGCAGGGCGGCACATATGTAATCGACCGGTTTCTGAATAATCAGTATTTTCGTTCTTCCGGCAACAGCTCTTCTGTCATCCTGATCGATCAGAGCGGTAGTTACGCGGCTACCGATCCCCACAATTACCGGTCGAAAGCCATTCACAAATTCATGGAGGATTCATATCCTGACGGGGATTTCATGGTCGGCGGTTTCGCAGCCGGAGGTAACGTGACCAACATGCCAACTGAATACATCGCGGATAATTTTACAACGGCGTCCGACGATCAGTTGCCCGGGCTGTACGAAATGGCAAAACGCACGGGTGGAAAAAGTAATGTATACGATGCGATGGATCATGCCATCGAAAAGCTCATTCCGATCCAGGTTGCAAATAAGGACCTCGTGGTCCTGGTACATGCTCAGGATGAAGTGAGTGATGCAGACTTTGAATCGGTCAATGCAAAAGCGATTGCCAACGGCGTGCTGGTACACATCATAGCTTTAGGATCTGAAACGGATGAAGAATTACTTTCATCCATGGCATTGTCAACCGGTGGATCTTTTGCGTATTGTAAGGATCACAAAACAATGGTTACAGTTCTGGCTAACCTCCAGCGATTACTCAATGGCGTTGCCCAGGGGTACAGTATACGGATCAAGGTTGTTAAGTCTACTGGCAGTTACCAGCCCGGCGAAGCAGTTTATACAACGATCACCGCGATGGACCATTTTTCAGAATATGAATTCAATCCCGGAGTGGTTACTGTTAAAATTCCCCAATGATGGTGCGACTGACGATACCGTTGTTAGTAGTCTTCAACCTTGCCCTGTACGGACAGCAAATTGAGATTGCAGTTCAGAAGGGTCATTCCGCAGATATTACGTTCATCACTTTTAATCGCTCCGGATTGCTGCTCGCCTCCAGTGGTAAGGACAATCTTGTAAAACTATGGCATGTTCCGACCGGAAAGGAAATGGCCAGTTTTCTAAGCGAATACAACCAGGATGTCAAATCGGTCTCGTTCAGTGCCGATGATGATTACTTATATGTATTATACCGCGATGGCTCTATTCATACGTGGGACATCGCAGCGTCGTTGCTGAGATCAACCGTTAAACCCGCGGAAAGTCTCTCATTCGCGACCCCATGGCAATTTCGCAGTAGTGACTCCACTTACCTGGTTTTTGTAAAGGATTTTTACCTGCGTAAAAAACACCGCCAGACGGGAAAACATGTATATTCCAAAGTGCCGGCTGATATTTCCCGCAATTTCACATCGGTAGCCGTGTCGGAGAAATTCAATCGGGTAGTTGCGGCAAGCGAAGACGGCAAGTTGTATGTGTATAATTACAAGACGGGAAGGAGCGAGGCGATACTGGATGAGCATTATTCGTCAGTGAATAGTGTCTGTTTTTCGCCGGATGAAACCATGTTTGCTTCCGCGAGTTCAGACCGTTCGATCATTTTGTGGGATGTGGGATCGTTGAAGGTCATCAAACGCCAGTTCGGGCGGTCTTTCCGCTATGAGAGTCTCGCATTTGATAAAACGGGAACATTGCTTGCTGCGGGAGATGAGCTTGGAAAAGGGAAGGTGATTGACCTGAAATCAAGCCGCATCAACGTATCCTCCTATTCGTGGCATTCGGAAAAAGTGACCGCCATCCGTTTCAGTCACGACAACAAGAAGATCTTTACCGCCGGCGCTGACAACCGGATCAATGTTTTCGATTTCGAGAATGAAAAGGTGGTGGAACAAAACAAGTATATCAATTATATCAGTGCCGGCGATTTTATTTTGAAGGCCTTCAGGGGATACCGGGAGCCCTATGCGTGGGTGAATACACTGAGTGTAAGTCCGGGAGGCAAGTATCTCGCGGCGGGCGGGGGCTGGCGTGAATCACAGATCCGGAGACAGCCGCAGCCACTGTGGTTCAAGGACCTTCCGGCAAACAATATCAGAAAACTACGGTCGCACCAGGGCAGTATTACCAGTGTCGCTTTTGTAAACAGTGTGAGTTTTGTCACGGCTTCGGGAAATGACCTTCTCGAATGGTATGTGAATACAACCGATAACAGCCTGTACTTTCGGCAGCTTGCGACAGAAGGGCGGGATATCAGATCGGTTGAGATTCTTTCGCAGGATACCATTATCATCCATAAGGATAATACCCTTGAGATTTTTGGCTTGAAAGAAGGAAAGACGATCCGGCAGATACAGGAATCCAAAACGATCGGGGCGGTCGGTGCGCACCCTTCGTCGGGGATGATTGCATACTCGCTCGGAACCGATCTCTGTATTCAACGCCTGAATGTTGGATCAGAACCCATCCGTATAATCAGGGCACATACCGACCGGATCACGGGTATTGCATTCAGTCCAACACGGGCATTACTCGCCACGTGCGGGTGGGATGCCACAGTGAAGCTTTGGGATACCAATACGGGGACGCTACTGGCAACGATCATCTCGATGGGCAAGGATGACCACATGATCATAGCGCCTGACGGCTATTATTTCGGTACGAGGAACTCGCTGAAGGGAATCGGATATAAATACGGAAAGCAGTTTATTTCGCCCGAACAATTCGACCTGCGCTACAATCGTCCGGATATCGTGTTATCGCGTTTGGGATTTGTCCCTGAAAAAGTGATCCGCGCCTATAACCGTGCATATCAGAAGCGCTTGCAGAAGATGAATTTCACGGAAGAAATGCTCAGCGAGGAAGTTCACCTGCCGCAAATCAAAGTCACGAGTGAAAAGCTTCCGCTTTATACGCCCCAAACGGAAATCGATTTTCAACTGAACGCGTTTGATTCGAAATATAATCTTGACAGGATCAATGTCTTCGTAAACAACATCCCCGTGTATGGTCTTCGGGGAATCGATGTACGTGAACGGCAGGTAAAAGAGGTTACAGAAGCGGTTCGGCTGAAACTTGTCAGTGGGAGGAACAAAGTACAGGTATCGTGCCTGAATGAAAAGGGTGTTGAATCGCTGCTGGAAACTTTTGAGATCGAATGCCAGGAAGAGGCAAAGAAGCCGAATCTTTATCTTGCCGTGATCTCGGTGTCGGAATATCAGAATCCCAAGATGAATTTGAAATACGCCGTGAAAGACGGGGGAGACCTGATCCGTTTGCTAACCCGAAAGAATGAATATTACGACCGCATTTTTGTGGATACTTTGCTAAATCGCAACGCGACCCGTGAACGCATTGTCGACCTGAAGAAAAAACTAAATCAGGTTGAGATCGATGATCAGGTGATCGTTTTTGTTTCCGGGCATGGGTTGCTGGACGACCGGCTTGATTTTTATTTTGCAACGCATGACATCGATTTCGAGAACCCTTCAGCGCGGGGCGTCAAATATGACGACCTTGAGAATCTTCTCGATGGTATTCCAGCAAGGAAAAAACTGTTGCTCATCGATGCCTGCCATTCCGGCGAAGTCGACAAGTCGCGACTGCAGCGCTCGACGGATCAAACTGCCGTCCTTGCAAAAAATCAGAAGGGCACCGTGAAGACGTACACGTATCCGTCGGATGCTTCCGAAGAGCATTACCAGGTTGGAATAAAGACTTCGTTTGAATTGATGCAGGAATTATTCGCCAATGTCAGCAAGGGGTCCGGTGCGGTGGTGATCGCGGCGGCTGCGGGAAACAGTTATGCGCTGGAATCTGACGAATGGCGGAATGGTGTGTTCACCTACGCTATTTTGTCAGGTTTACGTGACCGGACCGCCGATTTGAATCGGAATGGCCACATCACGGTGACGGAATTAAAGGATTTCACGAGCCAGGAAGTGCAGCGCCTGACGAAGGGAGAACAAAAGCCCACGTCGAGAAGTGAAAACCTGGAATTCGACTTTAAGGTGTTTTAGGAGCGTGCAGTCGAGATGCAATTTACCATCCACCGATCACGCCCTTGATATGTAAATAAAACTCCGACTTGCCCTTGCTCACCCCTGCCCCTGAAGGGGAATCAGCGCACAGTATCAACCTCGCGCGATGGATCCCTTTAGGGATAAAGGGTGCGTAGTGGGATCGCGAACCACAAGTTTATTATCACGCCTTTGATATGTAAATAAAACTCCGACTTGCCCTCGCTCACCCCTTGCCCCTGAAGGGGAATCAGCGCACAGTATCAACTCAGCGCGATGGATCCCTTTAGGGATAAAAGGGTGCGTGGTGGGATCGCGAACCACAGATTTATTATCATGCCTTTGATATGTAAATAAAACTCCGAATTGCCCTCGCTCACCCCTTGCCCCTGAAGGGGAATCAGCGCACAGTATCAACTCAGCGCGATGGATTCCTTTAGGGTAAAAGGGTGCGCGGTGGGATCGCGAACCACAGATTTATTATCAAGCCTTTGATATGTAAATAAAACACCGAATTGCCCTCGCTCACCTCTGGCCCCTGAAGGGGAATCAGCGCACAGTATCAACTCCGCGCGATGGATCGCTTTAGGGATAAAAAGGTGCGCGGAGGGATGGCGAACCACAAGTTTATTATCGCGCCTTTGATATGTAAATAAAACTCCGACTTGCCCTCGCTCACCCTGGCCCCTGAAGGGGAATCAGCGCACAGTATCAACTCAGCGCGATGGATCCCTTTAGGGATAAAAGGGTGCGTGGTGGGATCGCGAACCACAGATTTATTATCAAGCCTTTGATATGTAAATAAAACTCCGACTTGCCCTTGCTCACCCCTGCCCCTGAAGGGGAATCAGCGCACAGTATCAACCTCGCGCGATGGATCCCTTTAGGGATAAAGGGTGCGCGGAGGGTCGCGAACCACAAATTTATTATCAAGCCTTTGATATGTAAATAAAACTCCGACTTGCCCTCGCTCACCCCTGGCCCCTGAAGGGGAATCGGCCCGCAGTATCAACCTCGCGCGATGGATCCCTTTAGGGATAAAAGGGTGCGCGGAGGACAGTTATACGGCCCTTGCGAATTTCTCAGTCAGTTTATATATTCAGTAAACGCTAATTGGATCGTTGTATGGAAAAGAAGATGTTTTATGACGCCACACGCAATTCATTCGAAAAGGCAAGGTGGTTACGAAACAATACTACTAAGCACGAGCAAATGCTTTGGCACTATTTACGAAAGAATAAGATACTTGGTGTCAGAATTAAACGTCAACATCCAATAGGAACTTACATTGCCGATTTCTACTGTCACGCAGCAAAGTTAGTGATTGAACTTGACGGTGCGAGTCATGACTCTACCGATCAAAAATTATATGATAAGGGAAGGGCTTTTAATCTCAAGCTTGATGGCCTGAAGATAATTCGCTTTTCCAACGAACAAGTCGAGCTTAACTTGAATAGCGTTATACTTGAGATTACGAAACATGTAAAAGAAAGGCTTCCTCCCAAATAAAACAATTAAAGAGAAGCTAAAAAAATGTTTGAAGCTGCCCTCGCTCACCTCTGGCCCCTGAAGGGGAATCTCAGCGCACAGTATCAACTCCGCGCGATGGATCGCTTTAGGGATAAAAAGGTGCGCGGAGGGATGGCGGACCACAAGTTTATTATCACGCCTTTGATATGTAAATAAAACTCCGACTTGCCCTCGCTCACCCCTGGCCCCTGAAGGGGAATCGGCCCGCAGTATCAACCTCGCGCGATGGATCCCTTTAGGGATAAAAGGGTGCGCGGTGGGATCGCGAACCACAAATTTATTATCACGCCTTTGATATGTAAATAAAACTCCGACTTACCCTCGCTCACCCCTGGCCCCTGAAGGGGAATCGGCCCGCAGTATCAACCTCGCGCGATGGATCCCTTTAGGGATAAAAGGGTGCGCGGAGGGTCGCGAACCACAAATTTATTATCAAGCCTTTGATATGTAAATAAAACTCCGACTTGCCCTCGCTCACCCCTGGCCCCTGAAGGGGAATCGGCCCGCAGTATCAACCTCGCGCGATGGATCCCTTTAGGGATAAAAGGGTGCGCGGAGGACAGTTATACGGCCCTTGCGAATTTCTCAGTCAGTTTATATATTCAGTAAACGCTAATTGGATCGTTGTATGGAAAAGAAGATGTTTTATGACGCCACACGCAATTCATTCGAAAAGGCAAGGTGGTTACGAAACAATACTACTAAGCACGAGCAAATGCTTTGGCACTATTTACGAAAGAATAAGATACTTGGTGTCAGAATTAAACGTCAACATCCAATAGGAACTTACATTGCCGATTTCTACTGTCACGCAGCAAAGTTAGTGATTGAACTTGACGGTGCGAGTCATGACTCTACCGATCAAAAATTATATGATAAGGGAAGGGCTTTTAATCTCAAGCTTGATGGCCTGAAGATAATTCGCTTTTCCAACGAACAAGTCGAGCTTAACTTGAATAGCGTTATACTTGAGATTACGAAACATGTAAAAGAAAGGCTTCCTCCCAAATAAAACAATTAAAGAGAAGCTAAAAAAATGTTTGAAGCTGCCCTCGCTCACCTCTGGCCCCTGAAGGGGAATCTCAGCGCACAGTATCAACTCCGCGCGATGGATCGCTTTAGGGATAAAAAGGTGCGCGGAGGGATGGCGGACCACAAGTTTATTATCACGCCTTTGATATGTAAATAAAACTCCGACTTGCCCTCGCTCACCCCTGGCCCCTGAAGGGGAATCAGCGCACAGTATCAACTCAGCGCGATGGATCCCTTTAGTTAAAAGGGTGCGTGGTGGGATCGCGAACCACAAATTTATTATCACGCCCTTGATATGTAAATAAAACTCCGACTTGCCCTCGCTCACCCCTGAAGGCGAATCAGCCCACAGTATCAGTTCCGCGCGATGGATCTCTTTAGGGATAAAAGGTGCGCGGTGGGATCGCGAACCGCTTTTTATTATAACGACATTGATATGTTGAGAAAAACTGAGACAAGCCCTTCACTTCGCATATTTCCTCGAAATTTTCTAGCCGGATGCAACCGTTTGAGGTGCTTCTGCCGCCGCGGTTTGGGAATCGTCACGACGTAAATTTAATGATTTAATACTTAAAGTCTATTGACTTAGTAGACATAAAAATTATATTTGCACCATAAACTCTATTAAAACTATAGACAATATGCTTATCCGACAATTTACGATCGCTTTCACACTCCTGGCGTCCATTTTTTTACCGTCATCGGCACAGGAAGACCAGCCAGCGCAAGCATCAGCCCAGGCACAGAAAGTGGTGGTGGTAACGGGCGCCCGTTTCTCGTATAAACTCGTGGAAAAATGGATTGATGCCTACAGTAAGGTCAATCCCCACGTCCAGGTCATCGTTGAATCACGCGGCTCCGCAGATCCGCTGAAATATGATATTCTGGCCGAGGTGTATGAGCAGGCTGAAGAAATCAGAAACAACCGTGAATACATATATGTTGCACGTTATGCGATTCTCCCGGTCGCGACAGCAAACTCCTCGTTCGCAAAAACATACACAGTCAAGGGACTTAATGCCGATCTGATCAATCAAATTTTCTTTCACGACATGTTTGCGGATCAGGAGAAGCAAAAACCGATCAGATCTCCCTATACAACTTACACGCGATTGCAAAAAGCAGGCGTGCCGATGGTGTTTTCAAAATATTTTGGACACGAACAAAAGGACATCAAAGGCATTGGCATCGCCGGTGCGGATTCGCACTTGCTAAAGGCTTTGCTTCGGGATTCCACCGGTGTAACGTATTTACCCCTGCCGCTGATATACAATGAAGAAACCAGAGAGCCGGTGGAAGGCCTGGTGGTCTTACCCGTTGACTTCAACGGCAACGGAAAAATCAGCGAAGACGAAAAATTTTATGACAGTCTTGATAAAGTCATTGCGCGCCTCGAGGGTGCAGAACCCGACCGCATCAGGAATATTCCAATCGAATACCTCCACATCTCCGTTGATCGGCAAAACGCCAGTGCTGAAGCAGTTGATTTTTTGAAGTGGGTCAACGACAACGGCCTGGATGATTTGAACGAATACGGTTATCTAAAACCAGAATCAAAACGCTTTGAAAAGGAAAAATTCAGCGAGTTTGCCTCCAGGCGTCAAAAATAATCAGCGCATCAATAAGGATCATTTCAAATCCAACGACGAATTCATTCAAATCTTTAATTCTGACAGGATGAAATCATCTTACAACCTTTTCACCCAGTTGCCTCCATCGTTCTTTTTTGATCTGGGTAAAGTGAAACTGAGATTCAGCAAGCCTGCGCGTGACGGTGGTTGTTGTAGCCATTGAATCATGTTCCTTTGCCGCGTTTTAACAGGATGCCGGCTTTTAATCCAATACAAATAATCATAACCTCAAAATTTTAATTGACAATGATTCGAAAAATACAATTCATTATTCCCGTCATACTGTGGACTAACGTCACGTTTGCGCAGAATCTTACCGGTGTCGTAACCGATGGTCAGGGTGGACCGATAGTCGGTGCAACGGTCGTGGTGAAGGGCAGTAAACTTTATGCTGTTACAGATATCAATGGCCAATTTGACTTAACGACTCCAAAGGAGTTTCCATTTTTGATTCGTATCACGTCCACCGGGTTCAAACCTCAGGATGTTGAGGTCTTTGAACTGATCGACGAGGCACTGGAGATCACGCTGATCGACGACAATGTACTTACCGAGGTAGTTGTGACTGCAAGACGGAGAAGTGAAACCTTGCAGGAAGTGCCTATTCCGATTTCAGTGATCGGTGGTGATCTTATTGAGGATGCGGGCGCGTTCAATGTTAACCGGGTTAAGGAGCTTGTTCCTGCTGTCCAGCTTTATTCGTCGAATCCGCGTAATACCACCCTCAACATTCGCGGCCTGGGATCAACCTTCGGTCTGACCAATGATGGAATTGACCCGGGTGTCGGATTTTATGTCGACGGCGTGTATTTCGCGCGTACTGCCGCAACCACGCTGGATTTTATTGACATAGAACAAGTGGAAGTTCTGCGCGGTCCGCAAGGAACGTTGTTCGGAAAAAACACGACCGCCGGAGCCTTCAACGTCACGACGCGGGCGCCTGCTTTTGCGCCTGGAGCAAACTTTGAAGTCAGCTATGGCAACTATGGATTCATCCAGGCTAAAACTTCCGTCACTGGTCCATTGGGAAAAAGCTTTGCCGCCCGGATCTCCTTCTCCGGAACACAACGCGATGGCCTGCTTTACAACGTCGCGACTCAAAAACCGGTAAATGATCTCAACAATCTCGGTTTTAGAGGTCAGTTGCTGTTTTCACCCAATGACAATCTCAAAATCACTTTGACCGGTGATTATACCCGCCAGCATCCGGATGGCTATGCGCAGGTAATTGCGGGAATAGTCCCTGCGTTGCGCGCCCCTTACCGCCAGTTCGATCAAATCATTGCCGATCTGAACTATGACCTTCCCAGCCGGAATCCGTTTGACCGAAAAGTCGACCACGATACTCCCTGGAAATCGGGTAATGAGCTCGGCGGCGTGTCATTGAATATTGACGCAAGGATCGGCAAGGGAACGTTAACCGCTACCAGCGCGTGGCGTTATTGGAACTGGGATCCCTCCAATGACAGAGACTTCACCGGACTCCCCGTCCTTACGTTGTCGCAGGCGACTTCCCGGCACAAACAATGGACACAGGAAGTTCGTTATGCCGGCGATATATCCTCGCAGGTCAGCGGCGTGATCGGTGTGTTCGCGCTTGGCCAGAACCTGAAGACGGATCCCGCTCATATTGAAGAGTCCGGCCCGGCACAATGGCGTTTTTCCAAGAGCACCACCAGCGAATTATGGGAGACGCCGGGTCTTCTTGATGGATATGGCATCCGAACAACTTCAACATTGAATAGTTTTGGTGCTGCGGTATTTGCACAGGCAGATTGGTCAATTACCAGGCGTCTGCATGTGCTTCCTGGTGTGCGATTCAATTTTGATCAGAAAGACGTGGTTTACAACCGACAAACTTATGGGGGACTGCAAACGGATGACCCGGAATTAATTGCATTGAAGCGTTTGGTGTACTCCGACCAGGCCTTTAGCGCGGACGTCGCAGAATCCAATTTTTCCGGTCAGCTCACAGTGGCTTACAAAGCGTCAAAGGGTATCAATACTTTTGTTAACTATTCAACAAGTTACAAACCTGTTGGTGTTAACCTGGGCGGCCTGCCTACGTCAGGCGGTGAAGTGTTAACGAACCTGGCGCAGATCAAACCTGAATACGTGACGCATGTGGAAGTCGGAGCGAAAACTAATCCTGCGCGGGGAGCGACGCTGAATTTGGTATTGCATCATACGCGTGTGACCGACTACCAAACGCAGGTTCAAACAGCAGAGGTCGGCGTGAATCGCGGCTACCTTGCCAACGCGGAGGAAGTCCAGGTGCTCGGCATAGAAATCGATGGAAACCTGCGAGCCACCAGGAATTTTTCTTTTTATGGCGCGCTGGCCTACACAAATGGCGAATATGTATCATTCACGAATGCACCGGTACCTCTTGAAGAAACCGGTGGCCCGGTGGCTTTCAAGGATATTTCTGGAGGCAAATTGCCTGGAATTTCTGAATGGTCTGGTTCCGTTGGCGGTGAGCTCCTGTCCAATTCGCTGAAACTTGTCGGACAGCAAAGCAAAGTGTTTTTTGCATTCGACAGTTACTACCGGTCCGCCTTTTCATCAAGCCCATCTCCGTCAAAATACTTAAACGTTGACGGATACGCGCTCGTCAACGCCAGGGCTGGGTTTCGTTCTGCCGAAGGACTATCCGTATTCGTATGGGGACGCAACCTGTTCAACAAAGATTATTTTGAACAACTTTTACCGGCGGCCGGAAACGCCGGTCACTATGCAGCCGTCCTCGGCGACCCAGTTACATACGGTGTAACCTTGCGCTATAATTATTGAAACGCCGATGGGACGCAGGAATCATGGTAGCTGGGTTTGCTGGCTTGGCTGGATAGCTGGTTGCGTATTGGAAGCACACGGGGCTATGAAGGAACTGCGTCCGTACCTGTTTAGGATGTAATAGCGCGATCGGATCGAGTCTTTGTACAAGATGGTTTAAAACTTCAGCCTCGTAAACGATTGGGTTCCGTTTGAAAATTACATTTGCCAAATGCCGTTAATGGTATCCAAAAAAATATAATTCGCAGTAAAAACTACCATTTGTAAATACTTTTTTTGCCGCCAGCGCGCTCGTTGCTATCATTGTCGTAAAGTTTTTATATGAAAAAGAATAGATTCGTATTTGTCTTCATGATCGCGACTCTTTCTGTTGCCGGCCAAGCCATAGAAAAGGAAATTCATTCCCGGGATCAGTTGTGGTTGGGTTTCTTCAATCAGACGCGCTTCAGTGACAAATGGGGAGTGTGGGGTGAAATTCATTATCGAATGACTGATGATTTTGTTGACCGACCTTTTCAGTTCATGTTCAGGCCTGCAGTAACATATTTTATAAAGGACAACCTGAGAATAAATGCAGGTTATGCCATCGTCCGGCATTTTCCGGCCAGCGGTTTCAGGACAACACGCACGGAACACAGGCCATGGCAGCAAATATGGTGGAATCAAAAATACCCGGGGCTTACAACGCTGCAGTGGCTGAGATTCGAACAAAGATTCAATGAAAAAGTGGTGGCCGATGTGAAGCAGGAGGGTTACAATTATAGCTTCAGGGTGCGATATAATTTTTCGGCTTTTATTCCGCTGAAAGGTAAAGAAATGGTTGCCAAAACACCATTTGTGGCGCTCATTGACGAAGTATTCCTGAACTTTGGTGATGACATCGTTTACAACACGTTTGACCAAAACAGGTTCTTCGCCGGTTTTGGTTACCAGATTACCTCCCACTTAAATGCCCAGCTGGGTTATATGAACGTTTATCAGCAGGAAGCTTCGGGCAACAATTATTTCTCTACCCATGCTGTGAGATTATTTGTTTTTCACACACTGGACGCGCGGAGGAAGAAAGCTTAAAAGGCAGAAAGTTTAGGCTTACACCCAATATTCACAAAGTCATTCAGAACTTCCAACCTCAAAACGTCAGATACACCACCATATACACCGGATTTGTTCCAACCCCGGGAGCTTCGACGGATCCGTCGTAATTGGGATTGAATATCAGCGCAGCCTTCAGTAACGGCTCGAAAGTATTGGTCACGCGGAGGGCACGTTTTCCCGTTACACCGATCGTTGTGACTCCTCCTTCGTCATAAAAACTAAGCCAGCTGGCGGAGGTAACGCCACCCAAAATGAAGCTGAAATTCCGGAATGGACTGTACTCCGCTTCGAAATAAAGGCCGTTTGTGTCATCCCCCTTATTTTTATAAAAAGCATATCCGGTCATCAGGTCAAGTTTGTCGGAATCGAACTTCAGCCTCGCTTCAATAAAATGTTGGGTTTTCTCCCGACTCCATTCGAAATAATTATTAAGACTATCCGCCGCATTGAAGAAAAAATAATCATCAATGGTGAAGACGAAGTTTTTGTATTTCGCGCTGGCGAACAACTCTATCCAGGTGCCATAACCTTCTTTGGTGCCGTTCAACGTCGTTGTTCCCCAGGTTCCGGCTTCAAAATAATCATGAACCAGGGACAACGTCCCCTGTATCGAAGGAGAGCTTCCATAATCCAGTCCACGCCAGACATTACGCGTCGCGATAGTTACCTCGGTGTTGAGGTTAAGATTATTTGTCGAATCGGTTTGCGAATAAGCAATAACCGGAGGTAAAGACATGATAAAAATGAGGATGCGATTCATTGTGAGATCGATTGATTTCCGAAAAAAACGGAATTTCACTCCCGAATGCAAGCGTAACGCCCAAAGCCCCAAACCAATGCGGGCCTCGGTTAACGGATTAAGCACTCACTTTACAGCGATGAGGCCTTTTCAGTAAAATGGAATTAAAAAAAACACGAATGGACAGCCACGGGCAACCCGTCCCCGACCGTTCCATCGGGAAAGAGAAACCTCAAATCGGCGTCCATCGGTTGGCTCGTGAAATCGCCGGGCCTCTTCTCAGGGTATCCCTGATTCTTTGCAATTCAGAACTTCTCTGATTTACACCCGCTTGCCTCACAGTACATTTGTTCGTCGGCAGTACTGACTGCTGTTAATCAATTTTACTTTATCATCTATGAGCACAAAAAAAATAGCTATTCTGTCCACAGCTGTCGCCATGACGCTTCTGTTTGGCTGTGAAAGCCAGGAAGAGGACGTTGACCAGGGTAGGGTTATTATCAATAATCATTCGTTTGACAACCGCGTCAACTATGATGTCGACAGCACTATCGTTGTCGGAACGGACACCGCCGGACGTTCAAAACGGGATTTCGCCTTGAAGTTACGCGCGGAAGTATTCCCACCGGTCCACAACGGGACAACCTTGCGGGCTTCGCACGTCTATGTAGACAATGATTATGCGTATGTTGTCTATAACCTCGAAGGCGAGCCCTATCTGGGAGGCGTTGAGATCTTCAATATCAAGAATATACGGCAACCGTTTATCGAATCACAAGCAATTTTTATCAATACCGATGTGAGCTCTGTTTACTTCGACAGAGGGAAGATTTACCTCGCAGAAGCTACCGGTGACGAAGGGTTTGGGTCGCCAGCTGTGCTGGAGGAAATTCAGGTTGAAAATGGCAGGCTAACGACGAAGTCGAGAAGGGCAGAACTTTCCAGTTATGCCGGTACCGACGTGAGCGCATCCGCGGATCAAATCGTAGCTACCTCCGGCTCGGGAGGCGGGTTGTTTATTCTGGACAGAAACACGCTTGAAAAAACCGGCTTCATTGAACTGGATGATGCACGCGCGGTCACATTTGCAGGTCCGAATTCAATTGCGACATTTCAGGGAACTCCTGCAAGGTTAAGCTTCTTTGGTCTCGATGGTACGTTACAAACAAAAATCGAGCTTCAGGGCGCGACAATTCCGGAGTCCAAATCAGTGCTTGCTCAGAAAGACCACACCATTTTCGTTGCTGCCGGCGATGGCGGTACCTATTCAATCGATGTGAATACGGGTAAAATAAATTTTAATATCCCTAATCCCAATGGCGAAGGGCTGGATCCGCTGACCTCTGTTTGTAACAGCGTTGCAGCTTCTTCGGATATCCTCTTTATGGCCAACGGCGAAGCGGGGTTATATGCTGCAAAGATTCATAACGAAAACACAACATTTACTGAGATCGGTCCGATCCGGTTCAGCGGTCATACCTCGGTGAATCATATTTCTCTTAAGAACCGAACGATTTTTCTTGCAACCGGGACCGGTGGGCTGAAGATCGTGGAGTTGGAGCAATGATATGTCGATGCCATCATAGATTCTTAATCTTCAAATCCGTCGAAGGGTTGTCTGCCCTCTGTGGTTTTCACAGGGGGCTTTTTTTGATCGCCGCGGATGGACAGCTGTTTCAAATTAAGTGAGATTTTAGCACAACACTTTCGTAGTTCAGTGCGGGTCTCTGTTTCGAGAGCCGGACACGTGATAGACACCGGATTCAAAATGCCTTATAAAAATAAACACTCAAACCAGACGAAAGCACCAATAACCCATACAAGCTGTGCTCGATGGTGACAACCATCAATGAGCGGGTCCTGAAAAAAGTAATGGCAAACAATAACCCGCCGATCACGGTAAACGCCATCACGATCCAGTTGCCAAAATATATATGAGCGAAAGCGAAAAGAAGAACATTCGACGCCACAAGCAGATGCTTACTTTTAAACAGGGATCCATAACGGTAAAAGAAAAATTCACGGAAGATCAGTTCCTGTGGAAAGGCGGAGAGAAACGGGTACAGGGTGATCATGTATAACAGCTTCCTGTTTTCATTCAAATTGGAAAATAAGGGTTGCGATGAGAATATCAGCCCGACGGAAATGAGGGCCGCCGTCAGCGCGAACCGCAGCGTAATAACTCTCCAGCTTGCTTCCAATCTAAACGTTTCACGCCTGATCGCTTTAAAAGAGAACAGCACGGCAGCGCAATAGATAAAAAGCAGGATCAACGGCACGATCTTGTGAAAGGGTATGAGATCGAAATAATAGAGCAGGGGAAGGATCACAAACAAACCAATCAACTCCATCCATATGAAGGCAGGCGCCCGGAGTTTTTGAATCATAAAAGCAGGGTTTCCCAATTTATACTCTGAACTGGAATAAAAGGTTTCATACAAGGTACGAGGTAGAGGTACGAAGTACGAGGAAAATGCCGCTCGTCTCTCGTTGTCCTGTCCGGGTCTCCGCCTCGGGACCCGGACCCGTGATAGACGAAGCGGGGTCCCGAAACGGAGACCCCGCTTGGACACGAGGTTTTCACACAAGGTACGAGGTAAGGGGTACGAAGTACGAGGAAAATGCCGCTCGTCTCTCGTTGTCCTGTCCGGGTCTCCGTCTCGGGACCCGGACACGTGATAGACGAAGCGGGGTCCCGAAACGGAGACCCCGCTTAGACACGTGCGAATAAAATGTTGAAGTTGAATTGGGCGATTGCACCCGTCGCGTTGTCCTGTCCGGGTCTCCGCGTTGGGACCCGGACCCGTGATACACGAATTAGTTAGCGACGAATTGTCCTATTCGCACCCGGTGCCTAGTGAACCTTTGCGACTTTGGGCCTTTGTGGCAAATACCGTGGTCTCCTTTGAAACAATACTTCATGCAGGTGGACTAAGACGAATTCGTTGACCTGCCCGGGTCTCCGCCTCGGGACCCGGACCCGTGATAGACGAAGCGGGGTCCCGAAACGGAGACCCCGCTTAGACACGTGCGAATAAAATGTTGAAGTTGAATTGGGCGATTGCACCCGTCGCGTTGTCCTGTCCGGGTCTCCGCCTTGGGATCCGGACCCGTGATACACGAATTAGTTAGCGACGAATTGTCCTATTCGCACCTGGTGCCTAGTGAACCTTTGCGACTTTGGGCCTTTGTGGCAAATACCGTGGTCTCCTTTGAAACAATACTTCATGCAGGTGGACTAAGACGAATTCGTTGACCTGCCCGGGTCTCCGCCTCGGGACCCGGACACGTGATACACGAATTCATCCCTCGTCCCTCGTACCTCGTCCCTAAAAAATCGCTATCTTGCAGATTCGATCTAATCACAATTATCGATTTGACAAGCCTTAAGACCCCTATGAAAACAAATTTAAGAACGAAGCTTCAGTTAGCCGCAATTCTCTTTCTGTCGTCGACACTCATGGCCCGCGCCCAGGAAAAATCCGTTGAGAATCTGGATCAAAAATTCCTGAACTGGCACAACCGTGACCCGCTTAAAGACAACACACTCGGTACCAGTGTCGACCGGGCATATGCCGAGCTTATTGTAGAAAGAACTCCTAAAAAGACGGTCATCGTTGCAGTGATCGACGGAGGTGTTGATATCAATCACGAAGATCTCAAGGGACGTATCTGGGTCAATGAAGACGAGATCCCTGGAAATAATATCGACGACGATCGGAACGGCTACGTCGATGACATCCACGGCTGGAACTTCATTGGCAATAAGAACGGTGAAAACGTGATGTCGGAAACGATGGAATATACCCGCGTGTACAGGACTGGTGGCGGGCCGGATTTTGCGAAGGCAAAAAAGCTGTACGAGAAAGAGCTCAACGGGCGACTTGAAGAAAAAAAGAACATCGAAAGATTTGAAGAAATTTATTACAAAGCCAAGGCAAAGATCAAGGATAAAACAGGCATCACCGTCAACGGTGCCAAGGATCTCGATGCAATCAGCCCCGATTATAGCGAGGATGTAATGGCTGCAAAACGTTTCCTTGAGGGACGTTATGCGATGGGATTTAATGAGAAGATCCTTGCAGAGATGAAACAGCAGAACCTGGATTACGTGGAAAAATTCCTCAGCCTTGAATTTAATCCGCGAACCATTGTGGGGGACGATCCGGCGAACATCAACGATACGGGATATGGCAACCCCGATGTGAAGGGTCCGCGTTCCGACCACGGTACTTCTGTGGCCGGGATCATTGCCGCAATTCGAAGCAATGGATCGGCATTGATGGTATTGCCTCTCACGTGAAGATCATGTGCCTGCGCTCCACACCCAACGGCGACGAACGCGACAAGGATGTTGCCCTTGCGATCAGGTATGCGGTGGATAACGGCGCGGAAATCATCAATATGAGTTTTGGCAAAGCAATTTCTCCGCAGAAAAATTTTGTAGACGAGGCCGTAAAATATGCCGAGCAAAAGGATGTGCTCCTCGTTCATGGCTCGGGAAATTCGGGCCTGAACATCGATGTCGAGGAGGTTTATCCCAGTGACCGCTACCTGAACGGAACTGAAGCGACTAACTGGATCAACGTCGGCGCTTCCAGCACCGGAACTGACGACGCCATCGCGGCGGCTTTTTCAAATTATGGCAAAAAGCATGTCGATCTGTTTGCCCCCGGTGAAAATATCATTTCCACAGACAGCAGCAGCACCTACAGCATGAATGACGGAACAAGCCTCTCCGCTCCGGTCGTATCCGGTATTGCGGCGATGATCCTTTCATATTTTCCGGATTTGACGAGCCAGCAACTGATCACCATTCTTTTGGAGTCATCCCGTAAGATTGAAAAGAAGGTTGTCAGACCAGGCCAGGAGAAAAAGAAGATGGTGAAGTTTAACGCGTTATCGCGGAGTGGGGGCATTGTGAATGCTTTCGAGGCGATGAGGTTCGCGGCTGCGGTGAAGTAGCGGACTGGTTCCCGGTTCCCAGTTCCCGGATGCCGGGGTGTTGTGTTTAAATTTGGGTTAGTTATTACCGGTCATGGCGCCGCTAACTTCGACATTCGACATTAATCGTAACCAGTCAGCATCTGAACCAAGTAAGGTCGACTTTGAGACTGAACACCGAATACTGAATCCCCTTTGAAACCGTCATCCCGCTCTTGCGATTTCCCTATAAAAAGCAAAGTTTTCCTGGGCGGTCCGCAGGAACCCCCAGACGCTACACCCAGCTACCTAGTCACCCAGCCAGCTAGCCAGCCGCGTACAACTTTCGGCTGCCAGGTTCAACCTTCCCGGTGTCAGGGTACAACTTCCGGGTGCCGCAGTAAAACTTCGGGGGTCTGTTCTATAAACTGTGTCAGTTACCCTTCCTGAAAAAGCCTTGAGGTTAATAACTGATTTAAGTTTCCCGACTTTGACTCTTGTCCGGCTGCAAGCTCACATGTTTTTTATTTGTTCTGCATCGTGATTACACTTGATTTCTAATTCCTGATTTTGCCTTACTTCTGCTTGTCTTGTTCCGAAAAAGAGGATTGACATTTGTTAATTTTGCCGTTAATAAGATACGGGCCCTGTTTGGCCGCGTGGCTGGAATAGAGGGATATTTGAATTGATTTCAAATTGATTTGGTTCAAAACAGCTTTGGCAGTATGTTGTCATGGAAAGTCACAATAAATCCTTTTAGAGCGGAGTTTGAATACATGAGACAACGACAATTTGTAAAATTGTACTTTGGGTCGCGGCAATTATTTTAGACAGATTAGTTTTGATGTGGTAAAATTGACAATAGGACTACTTCTTATAACAACAACAGTTTGTCTTTCTCAATCGCTGGGTGACGACATAAAACAGGTTTATGACTTCTCGCCAGGTAAGCTGACAAAAGAGGAACAGGATAAAAAGATTCCGTTAATGGACACCTTTTGGAAGAAAGTAAAGGCCGACACAACGAAGTACCTACCTGGACTAAGGACTGAGCTGCAAATCCAAGGTAATCCCAAATTTTTCTATTTCGAAGGTGGCCAATTGCTCCTTTCACTTTCAAAGTCAGTTAAGGATAAACAAATTGTATTGAACGCAATCTTAAAATCTGACCTGGGTGACGTCGACCGCAGGACGCTTGTGTCAACTCTTAATTACCTGGCTAAATCAAAGCTAAATACAACAGAAGCATCTTTAAAAATACTGGACGACAAAGAGTTTCGATTCTTCATTCCTGAGCATTCATTTTATTTTAATCAAGGCTACTGTTTGACCTATTCGCTGCTTCCGACAAATTCAAATTATTATTTGGCTGCCGTAACCACAAGGTTCAAAAAAGAAAGGGACATTGACGTCAGGAAATCAATCGTTACACTGCTTTGGTTTGCAAACACCTGTGACGGCAACGAGTTCCTGACAAAACTAATGACTGACGAAACGTTAGACAAAGAGATTGTTGACTACGTAAATAACCTTTTGACAAGAAAATTCAAAAAGGATAAATATTATGCGAAGTTGCACAACATGAGTTTTGAAGATTTAATAAAAGCTCAGAGTGCTTCGACACGAAGAATGAGTGACGAGGCTATTTATGAATTGGATTACATTACAAAACTTCTGAGGAAAACCAGCTGCCGGCAACAGTAGCTTTCGTAATGAGGAAACCGATATTTTATTTTAAGGGATTAGAGACATTTGACAAGTGGGCAGTCGGACTTTATATAGTATTGACCTGCGCACTTCTTTATTTGTTTGGGACAACGAACGCTAAAAATCAAATAATTTTTGGGTACGCTTTTCTGACTCAATTGGGCCTTTATATATTTTGCTACAGGTCTCTGCGCAATTTGACGGTCTATTTTATCTGGATAGGTATTGGATTTTTGCATCTTTACCTTTATTTCATTTTAAAGGACGATCAAACACTGCAAATGTTTCGTGGACATTCGTCAACGCCGCTAAGAAATACTGTTTCCTTGTTATTACTTTTCCAACTGTTGCGGTTTTTGAGCGTGAAGATTCAGGGACAAGAACTCGTGGCTCCCGGTAAAGGCTCAACGACTGACTTGTTTGATGAACGAAAAGTGAATTGGTTGGATTTGGTTTTCTTTTTCATTTACGCAGGATGTACAATCGGTTTTGACATGTAAGGCTTGCATTTACGAAACGAAAAATTAATTGAACAGATTTCGCATAATGAAATACGCTAACGAATAACAACCGGGGTATGAGCTGGATAATTATAGTTTTAGTAACATTCATTATTCTTTACGGACTGGGACTTTATTTCTGGAATAGAAAAGTAAGTTGGAGGCTGAACGGGAGGTTCTTAAAGTGGATAATGTATTAGCAACATGCGACAAAGTAACGTACTCACATTAACTCTCATTTTGACAATGATTTTCAGTTGCGAAAGCGACAGGAAATTTCCCGAGGTCAAAAGCCTGAGTGAATATAAACAGACTTCCTTCTTACCGACTTTAGAGCATGAATTACCAGGAAATAAATTCAGTTTATTGCGCAACCCTTTTATATGCTTGGGATAGTGTGAAAAACATACTTAACGCTCCATTGCAAATAGACAATTCTTTAAAAGATTTGCTCCTGCTTAACAACTCGAAATCCCACTTAAATACTTTAAAGACCAATGAGTATTTCTCAACAGGTAACATTGAAGGAGATTTGATCAAGGTCCAGGCAGAATTTAAGAAGTCATTACCATTTGACATAGAGCTTGAGAGTTACAATGAAGACAAACTGACTTTTGACAAAGTGAAAGTTGCTTCATTTGGGACTTCGGGGTACCACAGGGAAATATCCAAAATTATTCAGATCATATACTACAAGGACGATAACAACTTCATTATTAAACTTCTTCCGAAGGACAAAGAACACGCGATTGTTTTATACAAGACGCAAATCAGATTTAAATCAATGGCGGACATTGTCGCTGACATCGACAAAAAAACAGCAATTGGTCAAAGAGAAGAGAAAAATCAACGTTCGAGTTGGAAATATTTCTTAACAGACGTTGATGAGGTTGTTATTCCGAAAATTGAATTCAACATCGAGACGAACTATTCAACATTGGAAGGAATAAATTTCATTCAAAAGGTACGACCTATAGAATAGACACTGTCCAACAAAGGACGGCATTTATTTTGGACGAAAAAGGTGCGGAGATTAAGTCAGAATCTCAAGTGTCGTTGACAAAAGACGCAGAGGAAGAAGTGCCAAAACCAAAGAGGATGAGATTTGATAAACCGTTTTTCGTAATGCTGAAAAGGGCTGACCGTAGGAATCCTTACTTTGGTCTTTGGACAAAGAATGCAGAATTGATGGAAAAAATAGATAAGTGATGGACGCAAATGGGCTATAATACCGTGTTTATAGCATTTAATTTTGTTGGCGATATGCTTCAGGACATATTCAATACTGATCAGGGACAACGGAATTGGGCTAAGATCATCCTATGGTGGGAGATTAGGAGACCGCTATATAATCTATTTCTTGCGCTCTGTTTAGGTTTTATGTTGGTGGGTATCTACATAATTCCTAATGACGGATATTTTCGATTTCATGCCGGACCAATGTTGGCTATCGGCATGTATGTCGCTATTTTCTTGTACTTCATAATCGCGAATGTGTGTTATACCGGAGGGTCAATCATTCAGATCATCGCACGAACCTCGGAGGCAGAGATTGTTAGAAAGCATATTCGGCATTTGTTCGTCTATGGCCTAATATTTTCCTTAATCGTATCCTTACTTCCGCTTACATTCGCATTGCTGAATCTGGGGCTGACATATTTCTTTGAATTGCCGTCTGGCCTGTGACTACAACAAAAGGACACAGGCATTAGTGTCTTATATTTAGACGTTGTGGCTCATTTGCGGGACAGGAATGTTAACCGAATAGGAAATGATTTCAATAAGAGAAATTGAATACAACACAGAAGAAGATTCTGAAAGGCTTTTTTCAAGACTGACTTGGGCAGTTGAGAAAGTTGACGGACTCGCGGGACAACTGATCACTAATTTGACGGTGGACACAAATCGACCTTGGGTGGGGGTTTATGACAAAGAAAAGATGGACTTCGGACTAATTGAACCAAGAGGTTTTTTTAGCACGAAAATTTTTCAAATAGTTGTCCGGGGACAAGTAACTAAGAAAGAGAATAAAACCTTTGTAAATATTAAACTCAGACTCGGGTGGTATACATTTTTAACATTTGCGATGATATACTTAATGACAGTGGTAATGATAGGAATAACAATTGCCAATGGCGAGATTAGTGACGTTGGCGGAGTGTTGATTTGGCTTTTAATTTTTCCTGTTCTTGGGACAATATTGCTAAACCGAAAGCTAAATAGTATTGAGAAAAAGGTTGAAGATCTATTTGGGTTTAGGTGAAAGACAAACAAGCCGCAACACTGTGCGTATTTCATTGCTGGGTCCGGTGCTGCGTTGTAGTTTTATTTCTTAATTTAGTTCCGGTCACGGGACAATTTTGCAGCAGGTCGCGCTTGTCATGGCCGATGGCCCTTTAACAAGCACTCCTATCCCAGCAACGCAATATGCAATCAAGTTGTACGCAAGTTTTTTTGGACAGAGTAGATGATTAAGTCAAAATTCATAAAGGACATTCTAGATTTATTAACAGACGGGGATTCTTTTGGACAGAGTATCCGGGAACAAATTAGCTATCTGACAGAAAAGGACTATAATTATACAGGCGTTGGAGTCTTTGTAAACTTTTCACATGCTGACGGTATCGAGAAACTCAAGACCGTCAACCATAAATTAATTCTTAACGGAGTAATTATTAAATCAAAGGAACTTGAACTCGGAGCCGAGGCGACAGTCTTTTGCGACAATGGACTAATTGATTATTTGGAGATTTGGTCGCATGACGGGGTTTATCCAAAAAAGGAATTAGAAACATACACGTTGATGCAAGAATGGACCGGAAGTCCAGGAAAGAAAATAGTAGTCGAATAAAAAACCAGCTCACAACACAAGGCGCTTGGGACGCTTCTTCCCTTGATGATCCGTCCTGCAATTTTGAGATTTGAAAACAGCCTATTGTTCTGTGACTATGATGGCGATCGGGAAAGAATGTATTCAATTAAAGTGACATTATTTTGCTGAACAATTCAGATTTGATCTTCAGGGGAAAAATTCTGAAGTGAACGGGGATACTTTGCTCATTCACTGGCAGAATAGTGAAGAGCCGAAAGTACTTTTGAGATGGGAAATCGCGGAAGAAAACGTTGAAGAATAATTTGGGGATTACACTTTAAAGTGGCAGTCTAAGCTGTGTTTAGTATTTCCGGCATCACTTCTTTATCGGGCCCTTTGGGAAGGGGGTCTCTCGCGGGCAGTGTGGATTTTCATAAGGCAACTGGTAGACTCGAGATGACGATTTTTAAGGAGTAACGGACTGTCCAATGAAGAGCGGTCCTCAACTCATAAAATGGCTTACGTCAACACTTCTGTCCCATGAAATCGTCCAGCAAAATATTGCAATGGCCAGGTCTGCTATCGTTTGATTGTTGCAGATTTAAATTACCCGATCTGGAATAATATGTTAAATTGATTGCCGGATTAAGCTAAGCGTGAACGGACGTTCTCGGTAATAGGGCCTTTTTTTTCGGATGATTGACTTCAAATCTGAAAACAGAATATGAGCATTTTACGATACGGGTTTACGAAACTCATAGTCACCATCGTCGCAGCAGCGGTGATCGCGTATGCTGTGAATTTCATTTCTGGTAAGATCAATTTTCTGGAACGATTTTCTGTAGCAGTAACGGATATTGATTTCACAGATCTTTTCTATGAATACCAAACACATCCGCCCCTTGACTCAAATATCGTAATCGTGAACATTGGTTACCTCGGCCGGTCGGAGCTGGCGGAAATGGTAAAAATTATTTCAGAAAACAAGCCCAGGGTCATTGGACTGGATGTTTTTTTCAGCGCGAAGTACGATTCATCAGACATACCGGGCACATTATCCCTGGGCAGAGTATTCGATTCACTGGACAACGTTGTTCTGATCAGTGCTTACAAGGGAAAAGATGAAAACGGGAGGGATATCGTAGAAGGTCAGTCGCCATTAATACAGAAACACGCCATCGAGTCCCTGGTCAATTTGAATATTGCCACTGACGACCCTGAAATGGGAACTGTCCGTTCGTTTAACCCGGTTACGGACATTAACGGTACGAAGCGCTTATCCTTCGGTTTTATGATAGCTTCATTCTGGGACGAGAAGATCTCACCGGATGGAGAAGAGGATGATGTCTTTATCCGGTGGTACGGCTATGGCACAAGAAGAGAAGTGCCCAATAACAGATGGGTCTTCAGGACAATCGACTGGCATGAAATACAAAACAGACAATTCGACCAAAAAGATCTTCAGGATAAGATCGTCTTGCTTGGCTTTGCCGGTAAGTCGATCACGGAAGAATATTCGCCCGCAGATAAATTTTATTCTCCTTTGAATCGTAAATTGATAGGGCGGTCCCTTCCCGATATGTATGGTGTCGAGGTGCATGCGAACATCATAAAAATGATCATTGACGACGACTTCATTTACCATTCGGACCTGGTCGATTTTATGGTCAATTATTTTACGATAGGCATGATGACCCTTTTGTTATTCTGGATCAACAAAAAATACGAAAGGCAATATTCGATAGCCTCAAAACTCGTTTTGATACTGTTTATCGACCTGTTTGCCTTCACCGCAATAGAATTATTTTTCCAAACCAACGGTACCGTCAAGGTGCTGATTGGAAATGGGCTTTTTATCATGCTCTTCCTGCCTGATGTGTACGAATTTTTAGCCAACAATCTTTTTAATAAGTACCCTAGGGTAAAAACGCCAGTAGGGGAGAAGTTAGAGCCGGTTGCTGAGCACACGTCCAGTTAGTCGCTCTTGAGCACTAAAAACAGTCGTAAATGTGGAGTGTAAAACCTTGATTGCATGGTTTGTATAATGTACAAAAAGAGAATAGAGGTCCGCCATGTTGACGACTAGCGTACTCCTGCAAAGCCGATTTTTTTCTCAATGACGCCGCTATATAGACCTGGTAATTGACGTACTGGCGTAGAACGCCTGGTGCGCCCTTGTGACTTCGAGACTTCGAGGCAAAATGCCGTTACTTACTTTTGGACATACACTCAATTCAGACGGAGGAGCGCGCTTTGTTCGATTTAGTAGAAGACAGTGTGTGACGAAAATTTTTCAAATCCTCAAACTGGTGATTATCGGCAAGCGGATTGTATAGCCCCAACCCTGCCACGACTATTTCCAGATCTTAACAATCTTCTTGATGGCGAGATAAGTGATAACTCCGAAAGTGAAACTTATGAAAACGGGCGCGATCATAAGAATCATTACTTTTTTACCATTTGCGCTGTTGTAATCCTGTGTAGTCAAATAGTAAATTCCGTGAAAGATCGTTATCAAAAATTGCGCGGTAATAACACCTGAAACGACACTCGCTACAATCAGCAAACCTTTTTTCATTTTGACAGTAAAAACCTCTGGTCGTAAAGATAGTTAAGAAATAGTCAAAACACATCAGTGTCATTGCTGTCATGATTGCAACTGCGTTTTGTTGTTTGCCTTTCAGAAAACATTAATTTTACTTCCCACCTTAAATACAAAAAATCATGAGGACAACTGGTTTTGTAATTGGGATTTTGCTGATTCTAATCTCGGTGAGTTCCCCTGCCCAGGAATATGCGATCGGCGCAGATCTTTCTTTCCTCAGACAGGCGGAAGATAAAGGATTCAGGTTTAAGGAAAACGGACAACCAAAGCCTGGCCTTCAGATCTTCAGGGACCACGGATATAACTGGATCCGACTCCGGTTGTTTCACACACCGACGGAATTGCCCAACAACCTCGAGTATACAATCGCGTTAGCAACCGACGCCAAAAAACTCGGCTTCAAATTTTTGCTCGACTACCATTATTCCGATACATGGGCAGATCCTGGCAAGCAATATTTGCCGAAAGCATGGGAAGGTAAGTCACATGCTGAGTTGGTTCAGCTGGTTTATGAATACACGAGATCCACGATGGTCGCATTTCGCGACGCCGGTGTTTTCCCTGATATGGTACAGGTTGGTAATGAAATCAGCAATGGCATGATGTGGCCGGACGGAAAACTCCCTGATAACTGGGATAACTTTGCCGGGTTGGTCCAGGCCGGAATCAATGGCGTGTATGCGAGCTGCGGAAACAACCCCTGTCCGAAGATCATGATCCACATCGATAAGGGTGGGGACAAGACGTTTACCAAAAATTGGTATGATAAGCTCCATAGCTATGGAATTCGATATGACGTTATCGGACAATCATACTATCCGTGGTGGCATGGGACGTTACTGGATCTTCGGGAATGTTTATTTTTCACAGCGAATGAATATAAGAAGGATATCATGCTGGTCGAAGTTGCGTATAACTGGAGACCGAAGGAATATGTAAACAAGAATGCCCCGTTTCCTGAATCTCCCGATGGACAAAAAGAATTTCTGGATGAGGTCCATCGGCTTGTTTTAAGTATTCCGGATAACAGGGGAGTTGGTATCTTCTGGTGGGAGCCTGCGGTGACGCGCGGAACGACGGCCCGTGGCTTTTTTGATGAAGCTGGAAATGTTTTGCCTGTGATCAATGTCTTTGACCGTTTTACGAGGAAGTAATTCAGGCGCCTTATTACCGATAAAAAAGAAATCCTCCGACAGGCAGGGGATTTCTTTTTTACAATTGATTTGTCTGAGCTGCGCTAGTGTACGATCAGCACCTTTTTATTCATCGGTCCGTGTGTCGTGTTAACCCGCAACATGTATACTCCGGATGAGAGTTTACTGATATTTAAATTCCTGGTTGCTTCGCCCGGATTGAACTGATCCTGGATGACCTGATGTCCGAACGCATCAAAGATCAAAATTGGAACAATGACTGTCGGGGCACCATGCGGCAGGTCGATCGTAAGCTCCTGGTCAGCTGGATTCGGATACGTTTCAATGAGGCTGATTTCCGGCTCAAGCGAAACTTTCGGCTGATCACGTTTTTCAAAACGTCCGCAAGGATTCACATTCACGATTTGAACCGGGAACGGTTGGACTGTCGTAGTTCCATCACCCAGTTGCCCGTTAGCATTTCGGCCGAAGGCCCACACGAGGCCGTCACTTGTCAGGGCAAGGGAATGTGTGGCACCTGCATCGATCGCGGTCACTCCGGTGAGGCTGCTGATCAGGATGGGAGCGTTTGCCTGGGTCGTCGTTCCGTCGCCAAGCTGGCTATTGGTATTTAAACCAGTAGCCCAGACGGTACCGTCACTTCTCAGGAAGAGCGTGTGGCTTCCACCACCTGAAACCGCAATTACGCCCGCCAATGCGCCAAGGGCCACCGGGATTGTTCTTTGTGTTACTGTTCCATCCCCCAATTGCCCACTGCTGTTTAATCCGGTCGCATAAACATTCCCGTTGCTTTTAATGAAATGGGAATGGTTTGTTCCTCCTGAAATTTCAATGATTCCGGAAAGCGAATTGATCCTGAACGGTGTTGCCTTTTGCGTGGTTGTTCCGTCGCCGAGCTGACCATTGGTATTTCTTCCGCAAGCCCAAACGGTAGCGTCATTCCGAAGGAAAAGAGAATGCAGGCCGCCGGCCGAGATCTTTACAATTGATGTCAACCCAGCAACCTGGACAGGGGTTGTTCTTTGGGTCGTGCTGGCATCGCCCAACTGGCCGTTTGTATTCAAACCAGCGGCCCAAACTGTTCCATCGTTTTTTAAGAAAAGTGAATGGCTTGTTCCGGCGGAGATTGCCACGATTCCACTTAACGTGCTTATTTGAATCGGGGAGGTCCTGTTTGTCGTTGAGCCGATTCCCAGTTGGCCATTGGTATTCAGACCGGTAGCCCAAACGGTGCCGTCATCTTTCAGAAAAAGTGTATGGTTGGCGCCCGCCGCAACTGAGGTTACTCCAGTCAGGCCGAGCGTAACCGGACTGATTCGCTGTGTCGTTGTTCCGTCGCCCAATTGCCCGGACGTATTCAATCCGCTCGAAGTAACGCCTCCTCCGCAACTGCCACAATACATGATCACGGAATGAGCCGTACCAGCAGCAAGTGGAATGGAGTTTACTTTTACCGTGGCCGTACCCGTGGTGGTCAGCCCGTTCTCATACGTGGCCGTGATCGTGTAAGTCGTTGTTGTCCTTGGATTGGCAGTGACTGTTGAACCGGTTGTGGCAGAAAGTCCTGAGGCGGGCGACCACGTATAAGTTGCTGCGCCGCTTGCTGTGAGCGTTGTTGATGTTCCAAGGCAGATCGTTGCGCTCGCCGGTGTAACGGCCAGGGGTGATGCATTGACCGTCAGTGTTTGCGTTTGGTCTCCCGCAGCGGCAACGTTGGTAGTGCCCGCCTGTGAGGCCGTGATGGTGGCTGTACCAACTCCGACAATTGTCACAGCATTGTTGTTGATAGTGGCTACTGCAGGGTCTGAACTTGAATAAGTAACCGGAAGGCCGGAAGAAGAGGTCGCCCCTGGGTCAAAAGATGCGTCGCCGAAATTCTTTGGGGGAATTGCGTTAAATGTGATCGTTTGAACTGCAGGGTTGACGGTCACGCTTTGACTTTCCGGTGTCGCCGCGTTGTAGTTTTGATTTCCTGCCTGCGAAGCGGTGAGGATGCATGTCCCGGCGCCCACGATCGTGGCCACATTCCCGAAAACCGAAATCACTGACGCGTCCGAAGTCGTGTACGTTACCGGGTTACCGGTTGGGCCCCCGATGGCGAAGAGGATAAAGGGCCCGTCACCATACGTTTTATCTTCAATTTCGGGAAAGGTGATGCTCTGTTCGGCTTTATAGATCGTAAGGGTACTATTGACCAACGAAAACGAATAGTTATTGTCCGAACCACCCGACAGGTTGATCGGATAGGTTCCGACGTTGCTGGTCAATGTCGCAGGTGTTGAGGCCGACGGCTGCATATCTAAAACGGTAACATCTTCCAGCCCTATGAATCCGGTATAGGTGATCGTTAAGGAAGGATTTGGCTCAAAGTAAAATCTTGTTTGGGGATCCGCGGTCGCTGTAAGCAGGGCCTTGTTAATGGTCAACATGCCATCGACAAGGGTCAGGGCGTAGTTGTTGTCTGACCCGCCCGTTACAGTGATCGGATAGGTACCGGCGTTGCTTGCCGTCGTCGCGTTGGTCGACGTAGCCGGGAGTGCGTCCAGGACACCGGGGTCATCTGTCCCTTTAAATCCCGAATAAGAGATCGTAAGGTTTGGATTCATATCCCCGTACACTTTCGATTTGTTATCAGCCGTTGCCGTAAGTGCCGCTTTCGTAATGGTGAGAGTTCCATTCACGTAAGAGAAAGAGTAGTTGTTATCAGAACCTCCCGCAGGTGTGATGGGATAGGTCGATACGTTGCTTGTCGTTGTTGCCGTCGTTGAAGCCATCGGGAGTATGTCAAGAACACTTGAGTTGTCTGTTCCTTTGAAGCCCGAATAAGAGATCGTGAAGGGCGGATTCACGTCTCCGTAAATTTTCGACTTATTATCGGCAGTCCCCGTCAGCGGTGCTTTCGTGATCGTGAGGGTGCCGTTTACGAAGGAGAATGAGTAGTTATTATCCGACCCGCCGGAAGGCGTGATGGTATAGGTACTGACATCGCTTGTGTTAGTGGCGGTTGTTGAGGCGGTTGGAAGCACATCAATGACGCCTGAGTTATCCGTTCCTTTAAAACCGGCGTAGGAGATTGTCAGTGTCGGATTTGCATCTCCATAAACTCTTGATTTGTTATCCGCGGTAGCGGTGATCACAGCTTTCGTTATGGTGAGCGCACCGTTTACATACGAATACGAATAATTATTATCGGAACCGCCAGCTGGCGTAATCGGATAAGTTGAGACATTGCTCATAACCGTAGCTGTCGTCGAGGCATTTGGAAGCACATCCAGCACCGTTGAATTATCGGCTCCTTTGAATCCTGAATAAGAAATCGTCAGCGCAGGATTTGCATCTCCATAAACCTTTGATTTGTTATCTGCGGTTGCAGTAATCACGGCCTTCGTAATGGTTAAGGTTCCATTCACATAAGAGAAAGAGTAGTTGTTATCTGATCCGCCCGCGGGCGTGATGGGATAGGTCGATACGTTGCTTGTCGTCGTTGCCGTTGTTGAAGGCGCCGGGAGTACGTCAAGAACACTTGCGTTGTCCGTTCCTTTGAATCCGGAATAGGAGATGGTGAGTGTTGGATTGGCGTCTCCATAAACTTTTGATTTGTTATCGGCGGTGGCGGTAATGACTGCTTTGGTTATGGTCAGCGTTCCATTTACATGGGAGAACGAGTAGTTGTTATCGGAACCTCCTGCAGGCGTGACAGGATATGTTCCGACATTGCTTGTAGTAGTGGCGGTCGTTGAGGCGGTTGGAAGCACATCAATGACGCCTGCGTTATCCGTGCCTTTAAAACCGGCGTATGAGATTGTCAGTGTGGGATTTGTATCTCCATAAACTCTCGACTTGTTATCTGCGGTAGCGGTGATCACAGCTTTTGTTATGGTAAGCGTACCGTTTACATGCGAATAGGTATAGTTATTATCTGAGCCACCAGCTGGGGTAATCGGATAGGTTCCAACATTGCTGGTAGCCGTTGCTGTCGTCGAGGCGTTTGGAAGCACATCCAGCACCGTTGAATTATCGGCTCCCTTGAATCCTGAATAAGAAATCGACAGCACAGGATTTGCATCTCCATAGACTTTGGATTTATTATCTGCAGTCGCAGTTACCACGGCCTTCGAGATTGTGAGCGCTCCGTTGACGTAAAAAAACGAATAGTTGTTATCTGAACCGCCGGCCGGGGTGATGGGATAAGTGGTCACATTGCTGGTGGTGGTTGCTGTTGTTGATGCGGAGGGCAGGACATCAAGCACGCTTGAGTTGTCCGTTCCTTTGAATCCTGAATACGAGATCGTCAATGTCGGATTCGCATCCCCATAAATTTTTGATTTGTTATCCGCCGTCGCCGTAAGCACTGCCTGGACGATTGTAAGCGTGCCATTCACGTAAGAGAAAGTGTAATTGTTATCGGAACCACCCGTGGGGGTTATCGGGTATGTTCCTACGTTGCTCGCGGTCGTTGCGGATGTTGAGGCAGTGGGAACCCCGTCGAGCACGGTTGCATTGTCCGTTCCTTTGAATCCCGAATAAGCGACGGTCAACGTTGGATTCGGATCTCCATAAGTTTTGGTTTTATTTTCTGCGGTGGCGGTGAGGACAGCCTGGGTGACGGTGAGCGTTGCATTGACGTAAGAGAACGAATAGTTGTTATCGGAACCACCCGCAGGGGTGATCGGATAGGTCGCGACATTACTTGTGGTCGTTGCTGTTGTTGACGCCGTGGGCAATACATCAATAACATTGGAGTTGTCGGTCCCTTTGAAACCCGAATAAGCGATCGTCAATATGGGATTAGCGTCTCCATAAATTTTGGATTTGTGATCGGCGGTTGCAGTAATAACAGCCTGCGTAACGGCGAGCGAGCCATTCACATAAGAGAAGGAATAGTTATTATCCGACCCTCCGGCGGGGGTGATCGGGTATGTTCCCACATTGCTTGTTATGGTAGCCGTCGTTGAAGCTGTAGGAAGAACATCAAGGATACTTGTGTTATCGGTTCCTTTGAATCCCGAATATGAGATTGTTAGGGCCGGATTGGGATCGCCGTAAATTTTTGATTTTGGCTCCGCGGTGACGGTGAGTACAGCCTGGGTGATGGTCAGCGTGTTGTTTGTTAGCGAAAAGGAATAATTATTATCAGCTCCTCCTGATAAATTAATGGGGTAAGTTCCGGCATTGCTCGTGGTTGTCGCCGTGCTTGCGGCTGTAGGCGGTGCATCGATCACACTCAAATCGTCCGCTCCTTTAAATCCTGTATAGGTGATTGAGAGCCCCGGATTCGGATCGCCGTATGTTTTTGTAATTGCATCAGCGGTCGCGCTCAACACTGCCCGGGTTATCGTGAGAACATTATTGACAAGGGTGATGGAGTAGTTGTTATCGGTTCCTCCAGCCAGCGTGATGGGATAGCTTCCGACATCGCTTGAGTTGCCTGCTGAACACGAAGAAGTTGGCTGAGTATCGATCGCGGTGACATCATCTGTTCCTTTGAATCCCGAATAAGACATCGAAAAAGCAGGGTTCGCGTCGCCATAAATTTTCGTTTTTGCATCGGCTGAAATAGTCAATGCAGATTTGGTTATAGTCAGCGTTCCATTGACCAGCGACATTGTATAGTTGTTATCCGATCCTCCCGCCAACGCGATCGGATATGAACCTACGTCGGTCGTTGTGCCTGCGGGAGTCGATATCGTTGGCTGGACATCGATAACGCCTGCGTTGTCCGATCCCTTAAAGCCCGAATAGACGAATGTTAATGGAGGGTTCGCATCTCCGTAAACTTTCGTTTTCGCGTCCGCTGTCACGACCAACGCGGCTTTGTTTACTGTAAGCGTTTGCGAAACATTTTGCGCGGGCCTGTAAAAAATATCTCCTTGCTGGGAGGCAGTAATCACGGTAGTGCCTGCTCCGACAATCGTGATGACGTTGTTCGAAACTGTTGCTACTGAAAGATTGCTTGATGAGTAGCTGACAGGCAATCCTGATGTAGAGGTCGCATTTGGCGTAAAGGCGGGATCCCCATAGGTCATGGGAAGCATTTCATTAAAAGTTATTGTCTGGCCTGCGCCGGTGTAAGCCAGGTTGCTATATCTGGGATTTGCGCCATTGGCTCCGTTAAAGTCGAGTCGTTTAACAAGTCCATTTGTCGCAGGGTCGTACTCCAGCAATGCTCCCTTGCTGTAGGCAGCGTCAAAATACGTCATCGCGTATAACTTGCCGTTGCCCGATTGACAAAAGGAAGCAAATGGATAACTGCCCGTTGTTATGCCCAATAGATTAATTTTCTTATTGAGATTTCCGGTAAAAGGGTCGTATTCATAAATTGCACCGAAGCCGGTAGCACCTTCTTCCGTTAATCCATACAGTTTGCCATTGCTGAACTCAACGACGCTGCCCCATGGAAGCGCACCGTGGGATGTCCGTTGAAAGTCAGCTTTCTTGGTGAGCGTGCCATTAACCGGATCATACTCAAATAGGACCCCTGTGTCATGATTACCTCCATACGACGTAACACCATAAAACTTGCCAGTCCCGGAGCGGGTTAGATTGCCGATGGGATTTGAGCCGTTGCCAACTCCTGTAAAATCAAGTTTCTTTATTAAAACACTGGTTGATGGATCATACTCGAATAGTACACCCAGGTCGCTGGCACCACCGAATCGCGTCATGCCCACGAGTTTTCCGTCATTTTTGGTCGTCAGTCCACCATAGGGCTTTGACCCATTAGCCGTACCGTTGAAGTCAACTTTCTTCGTTAATATTCCACTGGAGGCATTATACTCGAATAACACTCCTTTTCCATTGGCACCCCCATTTGTAGTCATTCCGTAGAAATTGCCATTGGATGCTTGTATCAGGCTTCCTCCCTCAGGCCATGCGCCGTTTGTCCAATCGAAATCAATCTTCTTGGTATAGACGCCAGTTGCAAGATCGATTTCGAATAAAACCCCGTAGCCATTAACACCGCCTTCCTGTGTCATGCCGAGCAGCTTATCGTTAAACTGCACGAAAGTGCCATTGGGTCTTCTCCCATTTAATGCCTGGTTGAAGACAAATTTTCGGGTGAATACATTCGTGGAATAATTGTATTCATACAATGTCCCCTGCCCGTAGAACCCGTCTGTGGCAGTCGTTCCATACAATTTACCATTGCTTGCCTGTATTAAATGGCCCGGGCTTGCGGTTAAAGGATAGACTTTAACTACATAGGCGCCAGTACCGGGATCAAATTCAAATAAAGTATAGGCGCCGACAGTGCCATACAACTTTCCGTTGCTTGCCTGGGTCAGGTGGCCGAACCCACCACCGCCATTGTTTGCCGTGAAGTCAAGTTTCTTGCTAAAGTTGCCAGTTGAAGGATCGTATTCGAATATCACGCCGCGGCCATTGGCGCCACCAGAATAAGTCATCCCATAAAATTTGCCATTGCTCGAAAGGGTAAGCTCAATCGGCATGGAGCCCTTCGCTGTCCCATCAAAATCTATTTTTTTTGTTAACGTCGCATTGGCTGGGTTAAATTCAAAGATTTGTCCGAGATTGTTAACACCTCCGCGATAAGTAATGCCATACAACAATCCATTACTGGTTTGAACCAGTCGGCCATAAGGATTGACGTTTGTCTCGAGGAAATCAACCTGCTTCGTATATGTCTCTGTGACGAGGTCATATTTAAAGATCACTCCAGCGTTATTACTCCCGCCAGATGTCGTCGTTCCATACAATGCGCCATCGGAGGCCTGCATGAGGGAAACCGGGTTAACACCATTGGCCGTACCGCTAAATACAAATTTTGTAACCACGGCACCTGTTGCTGGATCAACTTCCAGCAGGAGCCCCTGATTTCCCGGACCTCCGCCACGATTGGTTGTTCCGTAGAGCTTGCCATTGCTGGCGAGAATGAATGTGCCTGGGGAATCGCCATTGGTGCCATTAAAGTCAAGCAATTTCGAATAAACGCCCGTATTCGGATCATACGCGTAGACAACGCCCAAGTTGTTGGCGCCGCCCTGTTGGGTCATGCCATAAAACTTTCCGTTCGGCGCTTCAGTAACACCATAAACCGGGCTTGCTCCCGGATATTCGCTTTTGAAATCCACGACAACCGTCTGGTTGGTTCCGTCGCCCGACGTCTTAAAAATCACTCCAAATCCATCGCTTCCACCCGTAGCTGTTGAGCCCCAAAGCTCACCCTGGCCATACACTGAACCTGTCAGTGATCCAAATGAAATTAAAAAAGAAAAAAGTAATCTTTTCATAGAGGTATCCTTTAAGGGTTTTACAATACACAAAGCCGGCTCTGTCCGTCATCGCGACAGAGGGAACAGGATGCAATTGAACGCAGGCTAAAACACAATTCAGATGGGCACGAGAGGGGTTCTTTTTACATCGCTGTAACAAATGTAAGGATTACGGCCGCTTCACCAAATGATACGCGTTGTCTAAAAGATAATTTTAGCGTTGCGCTGACCGTCCGAAGAAAATATGTTTAAACTTAAATGGACAATCAACCTGTTTGAGATTTAGCAATAGCCATACCGTTATAAATGCGACCTGAAAACACTAGTCAAAAAGGAGTAGAGAACGCAAGCCGCAGCCGGTATTGGACGCTGATTCTTCCACGCCATTTACCGTTAAAGCGTCTTGACGAAACCACCAGTATATTTGACTTGAAAATGGCGCAAAAAAAACTACCTTTAAAATTCTCAATTCTTAACCTTTAAAAACCCTGCTTATGGAAGTAATTGATGCACCGCTCGTTCAAAATGAAACGGAAGTTAAATACGGTGGATTCTGGCTCCGCCTGGGAGCCTTGATTATTGATGGCCTGATACTCGCGCCGATATCGGTTGGTGTCGGATACTTCAACGGCACTACGTGGAAAAGTTTGCCGATACTGATCGTTTTGTCGCTGGTCACACTTTCCTACAAGCCATTGATGGAACTTGTTTACGGAGCCACTTTGGGCAAAATGGCATTTAAGCTCAAGGTCGTCAACGTGAACTTTGATGCCCCTGGTATCCGTGAAGCCTTATTGCGTAATATTTTTAATATCGTGCCGGATGTGGCCGCGATATTTTTTAGCGTCTATATGTTCATGGATCCAGAATTCGAAAGCGTTACCGGACTCATGGAGTTCTACAACTTTTCCCAAAAATTTGCTACCAAGCAGCTCTTCGACTGGATCGTCTTGGTAATTCTCCTTGTGGATATGATTGTTCTTTTATCAGACAAAGAGAAAAGGTCACTGCACGACAAGATCGGAGGCACTTATGTGCTCGAGCAGTCGTAAGTGAAAGGAGATTTGACCAATACCACAGAATCGTATTGCGACTGCGGGAAGCGTTGTGGTTTCTGTGTCGGTTCCACGCGAGGGCCGTGTCATTTTATTTAGCCGTAATCGTGGTTTCTCCTTTGTTTGGCAGCACGTTGTACAGGATGTATGTGCCCGTCTGATCCGCGTCTGTTTTAAAAGGGACATCAGTGTTGCCCTGTTTGACCGCAATGTCGTCGGAGACGCGGATGTATGTTTTTAATGTCAGCGGAACATTATAATCTGCTCCGAGTGAATGTGTCAATGTAATCGAAACGCCGTCACCTTTTGACGTGATCTTTACCCTTGTATGCATTTTCTCCCGGATGTATTTTGTCACTTGTCCGAAGGGGGCCACCCAGAGGCTATCCGCACGCTTTTTCATATAGGTAAAATACGTTCTTAATTCCCCATGCGGTTTAGCTTCCCAGCCCACGCCATCAACACCGTGAAATGTCAGAACCAGCCAGATGTTGTTGTGAACAAGCAAGGTATCGACGTATGATTTCATTTCTTCGATTGTGGTTTTTTGGAGAGGCCCGCGCTGCCACTGAATATAAGGCTTGTCACTGGATCCCGGTGCGGCCGGATTCCAACGGTTCAACTCTTCAAGGAAGGGCTCCGGCATCCTGTTTCGAAGTGCCGGATGAATTTTCAGCGCGTATTTCATCACCCGTTCATCCTCGGTGCCGAAAGGACATTCTGCGGAAAAGGTGTGGTCGGGGCCAACTTGAAATAGAATTTCATCCCTGCATTTCTCCATCTCGTATAAGAGATTTGCTTCATCGAGAACCGCGAGTCGTGGATGCGAGATCGTGTGATTGCCGAACTCATGTCCGCTGGCTGCAAACTTCCTGATCTCGGGCCACGTGATCACTTCGCCCGTAAGAAGTACGGGCCTGGTTTCTTTTATCGATCGTTTCCGGCGTGCAACAGCAAAGGCTTCGTTGACTACGTTGAATGCATCCTGATACTTTTCATTTTCGTAAAGGGAACCGGCGCGGTTGTGGGCTTCGACCGCGCCTTCAATGTTCAGGAAGCGCAGGGCAGAACAGCGCTCGAAAAGGTTGTCGTTATTGGTTGGTGTTGTGCTTTCTGAAACGATTACGTCCAGGGGGCGTCCGAAATATTTTGGCGGATATTTGGAGCCTGGAATATCAGCAGTATTGATGAAGAATGTTCCCTTAAATCCAAGTGAATCCATGATGGGCATCGCCTGACGAAACTGGTTGATGGTAGCGTCGTCGTATGTGATCGATATTGCCCCGCGTTTGTCATCTGGCCATGTGACAATTTGACTATTGGTGTATGGATTTTCAGATTGAATAAAGGAACAGCCTGAAAGGGCGATTAAGCCCGCAAATATTGATATCAGCTTTGACATGGATTTCGGTCTTCAACAAAATGCATTAAATGATCCCAGATCCAAAATATAAGGGCGTTGTGTGTGGCGATCCAACTTTTGCCATCGAACTGGTGTCTAATTGTATGTAAAATAGTCATTCTATGAGAAAAATACTGCCGTCATTTATCCTGTTCGTTTTTGTGGCTTGTGAAAAAGAATCGGATAGTCTGAAATCTGATAAATGTTCCCTCACGCCGGATCCTGGATTTTGTGAAGCATATATTCCGAGGTATTACTTTGACAAAAACGAGAGCAAGTGCAAAGAATTTATTTGGGGAGGGTGTGACGGGGTGGTGCCCTTCGAAACTTTGGAAGAATGCAAAGAACATTGTGGATGTGAGCCGGCACCCGGAAATTAGTTCTTCGAATAACGATGAAGGAAAAGTGCAAAGAAATTGCTGTTGGAGGAAAGAGCGTCACAATCAACGGCAGGTCAGGGACCTTTGCAAATCTTACATCTAAAAATCATCCTTCCCATCGTACGTCGTAAATCCAAAGCCCCGAAGCGCGCAGTCCACTATACTACCTATTCATTTTTAGCTTTCTGATCATGTCTTCATTTAAACTTTCGGCATAAACACCATAAGCATCGACCAAAACACCTTTGACACCATCGGCTGCTGAAATTGCAAAAACAATACTGTTATCGTCCGGGTTTGACATTCCTTCAAATCTGTGGAATTCATCGATTGTGAATTTTTCCGGATTCCATTGAAGCTTCAGGGACCGACACTCAACGCATGTGGGTTGAAGATTGAAATCCTCCTTGTAACCTCTTTTTTTTAAGTCGTTAATAGCCTCTGCCAAACCGTTGTAATTCTTCATGGGTGATAATGTTTTGATTCGCAATTCGCATCGTGAAGATACGACCGGGCCGGGATAGATAGGCAAATGTGCTGCACACGCATGCTGGATGTAAAGCCCGTTTCATAATAATCAAAGGATTTGGCAATTGGATCCGACATCTTTCCGATGAATTATTCTTGCCATTCTTCCCGGAATCCTGTTCCTTGGAATAACGAATCACCTATGCTCGACCTTGTCATAGAAGCCCGCAAAGCATCAATCGGTCCGGGGATGGAAGTCCGGCGGATCCTGCCTTTCCGTTTGCGAAGAATGGTTGGTCCTTTTATTTTCATGGATCATGCGGGACCCGTAAAGGCGCCGCTCAACGACTCTCCTTCAATGGATGTCCTTCCTCATCCGCATATCGGGCTGTCAACGGTCAGCTATCTGTTCGGAGGATCGGTTACGCATCGCGACAGTCTTGGTGTTGAACAGGTGATACTACCCGGTGAAGTCAACTGGATGACGGCGGGAAAAGGTATTGCGCACTCCGAACGTTTTGAGGATCCTTCCGCCCTGGCGGGGGGAAACCTGGAAATGATACAGACTTGGGTTGCCCTGCCCGAGAAGGACGAAGAATCTGCGCCGACATTTGTGAATTATAAACCTGTCCAGCTACCCGAATTTACTGATACCGGCGTATGGATGAGACTAATCGCCGGCAAGGCGTTTGGTTTGAATAATGAGGTTAAGACGCACTCCTCATTGTTTTATCTTCATGTTGTTCTTGACAAGGGTGCGAAAATCGGACTTCCCACAGGTCATACCGAAAGGGCAATTTATTTAGCAAAAGGCAGTGTCGAAGTTGATGGGAGAAATTACGCACCAGGGCAGATGCTTGTGTTCAATCAAAACGCTGATCCAACCATTATAGCAACCCAGCCGACAACGTTGATGCTGTTGGGTGGAGAGCCTCTTGGGGAACGTTTTATCTGGTGGAATTTTGTTTCGTCGCGCAGGGACCGTATCGAACAGGCAAAAGCGGATTGGAAGGAAGGCAGGATCCTCCTGCCTCCGAATGATAATCTTGAATTCGTTCCCCTTCCCGAAGATCGTTCGCGTCCCGCCGGCGGCCCGCCGCCCCAGGTGTTATCCTGAGTCCGGCGTCGGCCTAAACGTGATCTCCGACGTGTAAGGTTCGGGTGAGTCAATTCGCGCAACTACAAATTTGCCCGGGTAATCGATTACCGGATTTCCTGCCGCGCATCCTGGTTGATCAGGGTCTCAGCAAGGTTTGATAACAACATATCAGTCTCTTTTTCCTCCTGCAGGGTTTGTTCGAGAAGCGCGGTAACTTCAGTCAGACCTCCCATGGTCTTCGCAATCTGTCGAAGGCTTCCGTAGGCAGCGATCTCATAATGTTCAACTTTCTGAGCGGACACGATTAAGCCAACGTCGCGTGTGGCGCTTCCTGTCTCGGTATCGTTAATTATAGTTTCGCTTTCCCTGAGGAGCCCATCCATTCCGTCGCATTTTTTCACTTCCGGCTTTTCTCCGAGCAATTCAAAAACCTGCTCCAGTCTTGCAATTTGATTTTGAGTTACGTTCAGATGGTCAGCAAATGCCATCGCAAGGTCTGGTGACGTAGCCGCCTCCCTGAGTTTAGGAAGCGCCTTTGCCAGCTGCTTCTCGGCGCCATAAATGTCTCGCAATTCTTGTGTAAAGAATCCCTTCAACGGCGTTTTGTCTTGCGCAAGCCCGGTTGATTGATTTTCCATTGTGTCCATATTTTAAATAGTTGATTTGTGTGAAAGAATCAATTATTTGCAAAAAAACCGTACCATCAGCGCGAACAAACGGAGGCAAAGCACCACAGGAAACAAAGCCAAAAATAATAGCGAATTGTCGATCCGGTTATGCTTAAGTTGTTAAGGGTGGTACAATTCAAGTGGGTTCTCTCACGTGGTTATGTCACAACGGGCATGGGGACTAAAAGCGCGGAAGGCATCTGAATCCGACAACCAAACAGTTGGGAACCTTTAATTACTAACTTCCAGCATAATTTGTTCGGTGACAACCCGAAATATCGGCAACAGTTATTAAATTAAGACGCAACTGACATCGGGTGTTGTGAATAATAACGACAGCGATCGCCTTCGTAATTCATGACATTCGTGTCCGTATTTACCCGATTCTTAAAATGTAACCCGATGCGTGCTTTAAAAATCCACGAAACAGATGAAACTCCGGCCATAACGCTTGATAAGGAGAACGGACTCTTTGAGATTTCCGGTCGCTCCCTTCCGGAAGACTCCGCAGAATTTTACAGCCCGGTTCTTGATTGGGTCTCCGGATATGCCAAAGACCCGAATCCCATGACAGAGTTTGTATTCAAGCTGGATTACTCGAACACAGCATCGACAAAATTTATTCATGAGATCCTAATTATCCTTGAGAAAATCAAAGGTTTAAAAATCTCATGGTGGTACCGTGAAGATGACGAAGACCTTGAAGAGTTGGGGCACGAGCTTTCGGAACAGGTCACAATTCCTTTTGACTTCAAAATCTATAAATAAGTTTCCCAAACGTCTTAAACTGATTTTTGCATCTTTTTTTCATCTCATCGTCTTAATGTTAAAACAAAGAAGATGAGTATCAACAATTCCCTGCCTGTCGCAATAATAGGTGCTGGTCCCGTAGGATTGGCCGCCGCCGCACACCTGACTATCCGCAAACAACCGGTTATTATTTTTGAGGCCGGAACCACCGTTGCATCCAATATTCTCTCATGGAAGCACATCCGGGTTTTTTCACCCTGGAGATACAATATAGACAAAGCTGCAAGACAGCTCCTGAATGAAACGACGTGGGAAAATCCGGATGACAATGGCCTGCCTACCGGTGAGGAGCTTTACAAAGAATACCTGAAGCCGCTTTCGGAACATGCCTCCTTGAGAGACCGTATCATCTTGAATTCGCGGGTGCTTTCGGTTGGAAGAAAGAATATTGATAAGATGAAAACTGCGGGCAGGGGAGACGTTCCCTTTGTTCTCCAGGTGCAGATCAACGGTGAAATGAAATTGTATGAAGCAAAGGCTGTCGTCGACGCTTCCGGTACATGGAATTCCCCCAACCCGGTTGGCTCCGGTGGAACATACGCTATCGGCGAGGTCGAAAATCGCGACAGGATCTATTATGGTATTCCGGACATTTTAAATGAGCATGCTGATCGTTATAGGAACAAACATATTCTCGTAGTGGGCAGCGGTCATTCATCGATCAATGCAGTTCTGGAGCTTGATCGCCTGAAAGACCGGCACCCGGAGACCCACATCCACTGGGTCCTCAGAAAGAAAAAAATTCAGGATGTTTATGGCGGACAGGAAAATGATGCGTTGGAAGCCCGTGGCGCGTTGGGGATCAGGATCGAGCAGCTTGTTAATAACGACCGGGTCAGCGTATATACTCCATTCCAGATTCAAAAAATGGTGAAGCGGGAAGGCAAGCTTACGATCATCGGATTGCAGTACGACCAGGAATTTGCACTGCCGGGCATCGATGAAATCATCAGCAGCACCGGGTCCCGTCCGGACTTTTCATTCATCCGTGAGGTGCGACTTAATATTGACGTTGCCCTGGAAAGCGTCGCCGAGATCGCAGACCTCATCGATCCGAATATCCACAGTTGTGGAACTGTGCGGGCGCATGGTGAAAAAGAACTTCGTCAACCTGAGAAGGACTTTTATATCGTAGGTTCTAAAAGTTATGGCCGCGCCCCGACATTCCTGATGGCAACAGGGTATGAACAGGTTCGGTCAATTGCCGCAGCCATTGATGGCGATGTTGAGGCGGCGCGCAACGTTGAGCTCGATTTGCCCGAGACGGGCGTTTGCAGTGTTGACGTGGGAAGCACCGCTTGCTGTGGCGCCGAACCATCGCAAAAAAAGGAAGTGGTTGGGGCATGTTGTTGATATGAATGAAAGGAATCTGAAAGCGACGGCGTTTGCTGCAAGTGCTTTGGCTTTTGCAAGTTTCGGCGATGCTTTTTTGTATCCGTTTTTGCCGGTAAACAATCACCTGGTCGGGGTTCCTGCCGTGTGGATCGGTGTGCTTTTATCCATCAACCGGTTTGTACGTATTTTCTCGAATTCATTCATGGTCCATCTCTTTTCAAAATTTGGACTCCGGGCGGTGATGCTCTGTGCGGTTGTTCTCGCGATTGTTTCAACGGCGGGTTACGCCATCGCTACCGGTGCGATCATTTGGCTGATATTTAGAATTGTTTGGGGGTTGTCTTTTTCTGCAATGCGCATTGGTACTTTGGGATATTCACTGAGTCATTCGCGGCGAGGCCTTGCCCTGGGGATCAGCCGGAGTTTGCAGGAGACCGGTCCAATGGCGGCTTTGCTGCTGGCGCCATTTCTTTTAACGCGTTTCGAGGTCAGGGACATTTTTCTTTTACTTGCAGCATTTTCGTTGCCAGCGCTTTGGTTCGCGTGGCACCTGCCTAAAGCTGAAGACAAAACGCCCGTGACTGAACGCGACCTGTATCCTGGATTACCATCGACATTAGATGCGCTGACATTGCTATCGGCCATTGTGATCGATGGAATTATCGTTGTCGTCCTGGGAATTCTTTTTCTTCAATACCAGGATGATGTTTCTCTGACTGCGGCCACTGCGCTGGCGGCTCTCTACCTTGGATACAGAAGGGTTTGTCTTGTGGTATTTTCGGTCGCTGGCGGATGGGTCGCTGATCGACTCGGTCTGCACAAAGTATTCAATATTTCGCTCGCCCTTGTGATCTTGGGACTTATTGTTTTAATAGCCGGGTACATTGCCATTGGTGCCGTTGTGGTGTTTACGTTTTATAGCATCAACGCTGCCATTACGCCCGGAGCGGTTTTAATGCAACGGGAGAATTCGTTGGGGCGGGTTGCACAGAACGCAACCTGGCGCGACATAGGCGCCGCAATCGGAACCTTAACAGGCGGTCTGTTAATTGGATCGTCACATATAACGATGGTTTTATCGTCTGCCGTTGTTGGATTATTCATTCTGCTGTTAGCTCATCTGGGTGTAGTTCAGCGAACGTTCAGGATCTTCTGTTATCCAAAGTAGCGCCTTTGAAAAAATCGGGTGATTCGGTGCGTCAATTTCCGGAATGGCCGTCTTAACAGGTGAAAACAAAATATACGATGGAAACAAAAGAATTAGAAATCCCCGTACTCCGGAAGACGAAAATAATTTCGGAAAAGGAAGAAGCTCATCCAGCTTCAGGTTGTTGCACGCCGAAGGCAGCGGCATCGGTTTGTTGCGAACCGAGCGAAAGCAAGGCCGATAACAACGGTGCCTGTTGCGCCCAGCCCGAGGATGGCTCGGTATGTTGCGATAAGTAACGCCATTCGGGTTTAGTATTCGGTACCCAGTCAGATTACATACTGGCTACCGAATACTGTTTACTGATTTTCGTACCATCGTTCGTCGATTCCGACAACGATTCGTTCAACGATATACAGCGCAGTCGATAGGGTTCTCGTTTCAGCCAATAGCTCTCCGGTTGATCCTGAATGATGTCCGTGACCCGACATAGAAAGGAGATAGTAGTGGTGACTGTCGGATTTCCGGACGATCGCTTCATAAATGATGGAAGGTTGGCCCAGCAAGCCTGTTCCACTATGGTATAATGAATCGTCGGCGAAATCGTATTCGGAATAATATTCATTTTCATCAAAGGCAACGTTGACCTCCACCAGGACCTTAAATGAGTTTAATTGCGCGAGTGACTTCGGGGTTGACTTCAAATAAAAGTTCTCTTTTGGCGTTGGCGAAGTAATGGCATCCGGTAAGGGTTCTGCTGGGGCTGGGGAATAGAAACCGTCGGCGTATCGGTGTCCGCGTTTATGGGACCAGTACGGCAATGCATCTACTCTTCGGACTGGGCGATTCTCTTCGGTCTTTACTTCGTCCGATTGTTTGAAATTGGCGGCCGATCTACCCGAGTAGAACAGCCCTTTTGCAGTGGATGTGGTTACCAGTAAAGTTTGGAGATACCTGCCAGCGGAATCTTCCAGCCAGATTGCTACCTGTGGATTCCAAAAGTGTTTGCCTTTCACAAAGTCGATTGTTATTTCTGGTTGCAGGCCATCGGAATGATCGAACACCTGGTAATCTGTCAAATTGACCTCCGTTTCAGTTAAGGCAAGTCTCTGCGTTCGCCAGTCCATGAATGTCCTCACAGGCGGCAGCTCAAGCAGGGATATTGCGAATAATCCGCCGAGCAATACGGTAACAATAAGAAATTCCTTGCGTATCGGCGTCAATTACTTTTTGATGTAGGTTTTCAAACTTTTGAAGTTATTCCACACGTGTGGCATCACTGAAAAGAAGAATAAAAATCCAAATACGGAGTGCACCGCGGCCGTTGCGCTGTTGTAAGGAAGAAAAAAAGAAAGTAAGCCCGAAACTGACAGCACGCAGAAGCTAATGGCAAGTGTCAGGCTTACCCAGATTCGATGTTTCATCCGGGCTAAAGGTTTTCAGCCTGACTGGCCAGCATTTCGATTTCCTTTTTCAGGGACGACACCAATTGTTGCTTGGTGGAAATCGCAGCAGGTCTGTAAGTCTTCAAAGAACCGATGATCCTCGAAGACTCCAGTTTATTCAGCAATTCATAACGGATCGCCGTTATGGCCTGGGATAAATACAGTAGGCTTTCATCATCGGTCTCACCCTTTTCAATTTTCATTTCTGCGATCTGTTTATCGAAAGAAAGAGCTGATGCCGACATTTTTTTAAGGACAGTCTGAATGTCTGCCCGCATGCCGGAGATCACGGCTGCTTCAGCTTTTTTGGTTCCTTCGGGTCCGCAGGATTTTTTATCGCAGGACGGAGCGCAGGGCTGTCCCCATGAGACAACCGATACGGCGGTGAACAGGATCAGCATGAGTGTTTTTTTCATATTGATATTTTGTTTTGGTTTCATTAGTCAATTTACGGCGAGCAGACTGATGGAGTAGGCCAATGAAAAGTTATAAGAGTGTTAATGAAAAGTTAAAATTCATTACGCATCTCGACAGATGGTGTTTCCGGGTAAAAATGTCGGTATTTTGCAATACAAAACCTGGATTGTATGCCTCGAAACAGGGTGTGGATTTACGCGGGAATTTTATTCGTCTTGGTGTGTACCATTCTGATCACGCAAGTATCATGGATACTTCAGTCTGCAGGAATTGAAGAGAGTTTTCTGAATCAGCGTATAAACATGGCATTGTGCAGCGCCATGGACGTACTGTCAAAGGACAGAGCACTCTGCACAAATGTTGAAAGTTGTGTCTCGCGAGGCAAAGGCACCTTTGAAATTTCTTTTAATGCCCAGAACAAACAAAAGATCGATTCGGTGATCCAGCACCACTTGTGGTTTTACAATATTCATGTTCCGTTTCAAACTTCATTTACACCGTACACCGGCGATGCTTCTGCTGATCCCCTGCCTTTAGGGCAGGCGCTGCTGTATCCGGCAAAAGCGGGTATGCGTAACGTCCTGGTTCAACTTGAAATCCCATCAGATTCTCAGCTGATCCGCTCCCAGATCAATGGAACCTTTATCTTGTCGGTTGTAGTTTTGATTTTGCTGACGGGCGTCTTTATAAAAACAATTCGCGGGTTGATAAACGAGCGGCGTATCAGGAGGGAAACCGTGGATTTCATCAACACAATGGCGCACGATCTGAAAACCCCGATCTCGAATATTTCATTTGCAGTCGCCTTGCTGAAACGGGATTCTGAAAATAGCACGTCTTCGCAACGGCAGTACATTTCAATCATCGAGACCGAGGCCACCAGGCTTAAGGAGCGTGCCAGGAAGATCCTGGGTGCAGCTTCGGTTGATGCGGTACTCGAGGATTCACACCAAACAACGGAAGTCGATATTCATGCAGTCGTCAACCGATCGATCGAGTCTTTCGCGTTGCAGCTTCAGCAGGGCAAAGGTAAAATCACCAGTTCGTTGCAGGCCACCCGTTCAACCGTGAAAGGAAGTGAGCTTCAGTTGTCGAGCGCTATTATGAATATCCTTGACAACGCCATAATTTATTCCGACAATGCTTCGGATATCCGGATCAGCACCAGGAATGAGGGCAATGGTATCTGTATCGAGATTCAGGACGATGGACCCGGCATTGCGTCACACGAGCAGGCGCTTGTTTTCAGAAAAGCATATCGCGTTAGAAAAGGGAAAAAGCTGCCAGAAGGTTTTGGTCTCGGTCTCTATTTAGCGAAAACTTTGGTAGAAAAACATGGTGGTAAATTGTCGTTGTCTTCTGACGGATCAACGGGAAGTTGTTTTGTTGTTCAGCTTCCTTGTTATAATTCTATTGTTTGAAGTATGAGTGAGAACATATTAATTGTAGAGGACGACCCGAATGCGGGCTTACTTTTGCAGAATTTTCTGTCAACCGAAGGTTTTCACATTAAATTATGTGCAACGGGGAAGACAGGTCTGCAGTCTTTTTTAGGCGATGCGTATAGTATGTGCATACTCGACTGTTCTTTACCGGACTTCGACGGGTTTTCGCTGGCCAGGGAAATACGATTAAGGAACGAGCACGTGCCGATCATTTTTTTAACGGCCCGGTCATTGCTGGATGACAAGATCCGCGGGTTTCAGTCCGGTGCCGATGACTATATCACAAAACCATTTGAAACGTTTGAATTATTGTACAAGATCCGCGCTATTCTCCGGCGGTCGCAAAATCAGCATGGAAATAAAGATCCATTTTTCCAGATCGGCTCGTACCAGTTCGACCCGAGGAATCAGACATTGTCCAAAGGCAGCCTGATAAAAAGAATCACCGCCAAGGAAACTGAGATCCTGAAACTGCTTTGCTTAAAGAAAAACCAGATCACGCGGAAAGACGAAATTCTGATCGCGCTCTGGGGAGAGAGCGATTATTTCAAAGGGAGAAGCCTGGATGTTTTTATCGCAAAGCTCAGGAAATATTTTGCCGAAGACAGTTGCGTTAAAATTGAAAATGTTCACGGCGTGGGCTTCATTCTTTCGGATGCCGGTTGATCGTTTTATTTGAGGTGCTTTCCTGACACTGATTTCCACTCTTCCGCCGCTGCATTCAGATCCTTCCTGAATGATTCATTTCGGAAATAATGCTCCAGCATTTTATGAGCCAGCTGTCTTGCGGTCTCGTTATCGCTGGGATAGTGGATTCCCATAATTTCCCTGGAACGCCTGATTTCCTCGGCCAGTGCGACGAAGTCGTTCCCCTTTTCCGGTACGATTTCCCTCCAGACAAATGCCTGGAGAAATGCCCATAAAGTGTGCCCGCTGACAAACGACGGCGAATTAATTTTTGTTAATGGCTGAAGTTTTGGCTCCAGGTGGTAGGGACGCGGACGGAAAAATTTGTATTTGACTGTGAACTCCATAACCCGCATATCCTGCATAATTCCCTGGAGCAGTTTTGATATTTTAGGAAAATTCCCTGCATTGATGTCCTCACCCATTAACGTCCTCGCTTCGAAGAAAAGGTCTTTGAGATTCTGCCCGTAATACGGATGAGACGGGATTAAATTTATGGAAGGCCAGTATCCGATATTCGCCAGGTATTCGACACGTTTAATTTGCTCCGGAGTGCGTTCATTTTGAAGCTGCAGCAGATAATCCAGCTCCTTTCTTACCTGGTCAGAGCTGTTTGCCGGAACCTTTATTTTCTGACAAAGGCCTTCAACCTGGTTGTCCGTTAAATAATTAGGTTTAACGAGCAGGTAGACGATCGAATTTCCGTATTCGGAAGGCGGATATTGAATCGTATCCATCCATGCCCGCTCAGGATTCGCTTCACCGCTATACCGCTGAAGCGATTGATAGTGGTCGCTCGCGTCCGTTAGCTGGATCTTTTGGGCAAAGACTGCCATGGAAATAGCCAGTAGTAATGTGATAAGCGCAGTTGTTTTCATTTTCAGGTGTTTGTTCTTCAGACGCACACCTGAAAAAAAGACACAAGATCTTAACAACAATCTTTCCGGTCCTGGCAAAGGATCACATTTCCATAACCGTCGGTTTTAACGATCAGGACCTCATCGATTTTATTTTTAAGCATCTGCCTTGCCCGTTGCACCCTTGCCTTCGCGGTGGAGTAGGTAAGATCAAGTTTTTTCGCAACCTCGAATTGGGGAATATTTTGAAGTTCGGTCATTTCCAATGGAATCCTGTACTTCTCGGGAAGCGTCGGTATCAATGCGGCAATAACGCCGGAAACACATTCATTGTAATTTGGTGGGGAGGACTCCCAATCGATATCCTTTGCGTGAACGATTTTTGAATTCTTGCGATAATGATCGACGATGGCGTTTCGCGTGATTTGATAGATCCATCCAAAGACCTTCTCTTTTTCTTTGAGTTGCCGGATCTTGGACTCTACTTTCAAAAATACGTCATGAACGATGTCTTCGGTAAGCGTTTTATCTTTTACTTTTTTATAAACGAAACCTTTTAGCTCATTCTGCAGACTCGTCCAGTTCAGGTTTATTTCTGACATAACATTACTTTACAGTTTAATGACGCGGTTGACTCAAAAAAGACACAAACTAGCCCGCAACTTTTTGACTTCTTCTTTCAAAAAGAATTGTATTTCGCCATTTCCCATGCAATTGCGCGATTTTTTCCCTGTAACCGATTTCCCTGAAACCAGCCGACGTGTGAAGCGCGATACTGGCAGTGTTTTCGGGGAATATCGACGCGTACAGGGACCAGATGCCAGCATTTTCGCTTTCAGAAATCACGTGTTTCATCAGGGTGGTACCAATTCTTTTTCCGCTATGCTGGGAGCCGACGTAAATTGTAAGCTCGACCACTCCTTCGTACACTTTTCGGCTGGAAACCGGCTGAAGTCCCGCCCAGCCAACAACCTCGCCATCTGTCACAGCTACCCATAACAAATCACGATGGAATTTTTTAATCCATACTTCGAACTCCGGTACTTCCGTTTCAAATGTCGCATTCCGGGTTTCGATTCCCTGGCGATAGATTTCAGAAACTGAAGGCCAGTCGCGGTTCTCAAATGGCCGTACGCTTGCATTCATATCAGTTGCGATTCTTTCAAGGTCGAAATATATTTCCCCACTTCTTCGGCTGTGGCTTTTGCGGATCTTCCGACACCGATTAGCGTTGCCGACGCAAATCCTGTCCAGTTGCCATACCCCACAAACCAAAGGCCTGCGACCAGGTTCGACTTTGTTCCGGTGGTATCTGCTTTGCTATCACCATTCATCACGTTCAAGGGTTCGAGGTGTTTGATCGACGGTTTGAATCCCGTGCAAAATATAATTGCATCAATTTTTTCTTCACGGCCATCGCGCCATACAATTGAATCTTTGGTCAAGGATTCAAAAGGAGGAAGGTTTTGAAATACTTTTCTTGATCGCGCTTCCTTTACGGAGTCAACCATGACGATGTCGGCAAGCGAGGGCGGCTTATATTGCTTGCCTGCTTTTTGAGCTTGATACATTTGTGTGGCGGCGTCGAACAAATACCGCCCATCGATATTGTCGGGGAAAAACCTTGGCTCTTTTTGCGTGATCCATAATGTAGCGGTTACCTTAGACACCTCGGCAAGAATTTGCGCACCGGAATTTCCTTCACCGACCACAGCAACTCTCGAATTAATGAAATCGCCGGCATTTCGATATTGAGCCGAATGGATAACCTTTCCCTGAAATAACGCCATTCCTTTAAAAGCCGGAAAAACGGGATTGGCGAAAGTCCCGGTTGCACTCACCACTGCGTTGCCGTGATAGATTCCATCCGATGTTTCGACGATGAAGACGTCATTTTCTTTTGTGACCTTCAAGACTTCGACCGGTCGTTTTATCTGGAGATTGTATTTCCTTTCATAATTTTCCAGGTACTCAATTACAACGTTACGACCAGGGTAATCAGCCGCACCAGCGGTCATCATCATTCCTGGAAGTGAGCTCCATTGGCCAGGGGAGAAGAGTTTCAATGATTCCCATGCGTGGAGCCATGCGCCCCCGGCTTCTCGCTGATTGTCCAGGATAACGTAGGTCAAACCGGTCCGCCTGAGATAATATCCAGTTGCCAAACCGCTCTGTCCGCCGCCAATAACGATTACATCAAACTTGTTCATTGACCGGTTCCTCTTGTTTCAAAACGTTCCACGTCAAGACAGCGAGCAGCGCACCCAGCACGGGTGCCGTCAGGTATAACCAGAGGTGCTCCGGATGTCCGGAGACTACTGCCGGAGAAAAAGACCGGACCGGATTCATAGAGGCACCACAAATCGGTCCTGCAAACATCGCTTCCAACAGAACGGTGCTTCCTATCGCAAGTCCCGCAAACATTCCCTGTTCTTTGGACCCGGTTGCCACGTGTATGATGACGAGCATCAGAAAAAAAGTCAGTACGGTTTCAAGAATAAAAGATTGCAGCGGACTGCCGTAGGGTAAGGTTGTACCGAGATGTTTGTTGGCCGAAAAAAGAAATCGCAGGAGGAAACTTGCAAGTAATGCACCCGTAACCTGACTTAAAATATAGGGCAACACTTCTTTGAATGGAAAATGCCGGGCCACGCTAAATGCAATTGTTACGGCCGGATTGAAGTGCGCGCCAGAAATGGGGCCCAGGGCATAGATCATAACCATCACGATGAGGCCAAAGGTAAATGCGATGCCGGGGTGTGTGACGGCACCGCCGGTTTCCTGATTGATGATGATGGCGCCAGTACCGCAAAACACGAGTGCAAAAGTTCCGGTGATTTCGGCGTAGTATTTTTTCATCTTACCTGGGAAAAAGCAAACAATATCTCACGGCCAATTTGAAGAACCCGTTCGGCATACTTTTCCGCCTCCTGAGGTGTTGCATCGAAATCCTTTGGATCATCGTACGTCAGGGCTATGCGTGCACTGCACCCGGTCACCCGTGGACAATTTTCATCGGCATGGGAGCATGTCATGATCGCCGCGAAATCATTTTTCGGATTGAAAGCATCATCGTATTTCTTCGAAAAGACAATGATTGGAGGCGCGTCGGCGGCGTAGCATACGCGGTAAACGGGATTTTGACCTTCTTTTTCCGTCGTTATTTCAAAGCCGACCTTTTTCATCGCCCTTACGGCCCTGGGATTAAATGCCGTGGCTTCAGTTCCTCCCGAGAATGTTTCTACGTCTCTGATTCCAAAATAGTACGCCGCTGTTTGCGCCCAGATCTGTGATATATGACTTCTCCTGGAATTGTGGGTGCAAATAAAATTCAGGAGCGTCTTTTGTCCAGACGTCGATTTTGCTTTGATGAAGTCAGTGAGCTGCCGGATGATCTTCCTGCGTTCGGGGGAAATCTGAGCTTGTTCGGAAATGAGTAGATCGATTGTCTTCCGGATATTTGGTAACGTGTTGTTGCGGGAAATGGTGGACATGTTTAAGCTTGTCGTTTGCTATTATGTATGTTTGATTTAGCAGAAAAATCAGCAGCAGTCTTTTGTAACGTATTTGGCAAAGAAGTTCACGAAAACATCCCGGGCTTCTTCCCACACCTGCGCGTCAATGCAATAGTTAAGCTTGGGGCCTTCGATTTCTCCTTTGACAATTCCAATTTGTTTCAGCTCTTTCAGGTGTTGTGAGATCGTGGATTGGGATAGTGGCAATTCGTTCACAAGGTCATTGGTAATGCAGGTCCTGTTTGTTAGTAAATACTCCAGGATGGCAACGCGGGCCGGATGATCAAACGCCTTGGCCAAAGCGGCGATCCGGTTTTGCCGTTTTTTGAACAGGTCTGACTTTGTGATGCCCATATAATATCGTTATAACGCAATATTACGATAAAGGTTTGGCAGATCCAAACAGAAACTGCCGCTGTCGCACTCGCTCTGACACCACCATATTTCCTGTGATTCGGTAGCTCGCCCGCCGGATACCCGGTCAGAGCGATCGCGGTTTGCCCGAACTCGCGGGGACAGCAGGATAATCCAGATAAGGTGGCCAGCAGTGATAACCTGGGGTGAATTTCGATTCCTGATCCTTATCGAATGAAACTTCAAATCACTCCGAATTTATTATCTTAGAAATTGAAGGCTAAACCCCGAAATTCCTGATGAATACCTTTTCATTGTCTTCCATCACACCCAAGATTCTCAGCGCCCGGCTCAGAGGTTACAAATGGATACTTGCCGGACAATTGTTGGTAATGACGAATTTTTTGTTTTTATACGAATTATTCTTGCGTCACCCTTTTTTGTACTGGCGTGAAATTCTTCTTGCGTTTACCGGAGCGCTGTTACTGCTAATGAACTATTTATCTTACCAGCTCGTAAGGGAGCTTACGGAAAATATACTCATCCGCCGGTTCGTGGTGGTATTGCTGTACGTCGGTGTTCTGCTCGCCCTTATTACTGGCATGGAACTGGTCGACAAGGGCACCTTATTGTTTTATGCGATGATGATCCTTTCAACTTCGGCATCCCTCGTTTCATTTCTTGTGCTGTTCTACCTGATGACTTACGACATCTTCAATGAAAAACATGATGTGACTTACAGGTTATGGGGCTCGGCGTGCATCTATCTGGGGATCGGCGCCTCATTCGGACTGGCCTACTGTCTTCTTGAGTTGTTCCTGCCCGGCGAATTTGCCATTGATTCCACCATTGACATTTTTCATTTTATTCCCTGCTACAATTTCAGTTTTTACACCCTTGCCGGAATGGAATCACCGTTTACCAATTTCAGTCCTCTCGTTAAGAATATTTCCGTGATCGAATCGATTTGCTCGAACCTGTTTATTGTTCTGATCGTCGGACGATTGCTGTCGAAATAAAACTTTCAGCGATACGGCAGAGGCCCAGTTACGCTAACTTCAGGCTTTAAACTAATCCGGGACAATTCGTTTCAACAAAGGCTTCTCCCTCAGTGTGACCTCAGAATGTGAACCCATCCTTTGAGCTGCTCACTACATTTTCCCTTTTGTTGGATCATTGTCCAGTAATAGATTCCCGGGGGAAGGGTTCCTCCACACCAGTCGTTGTTGTAATCTTCGTCCCTGTACACCTCATTTCCATATCGGTCGCAAATAAAAATAGTCGTCCGGTCATAGAGGTTGAAAATTCTAAAGCATTCGTTTTTGTTGTCGCCGTTTGGCGTTATAACATTCGGTATGACTGAATTGCGTATGAACGGCGGACATTTCTCAACCGGCTTCGGTCGTGGTTTGGGAGGTTGTACGTCGGTTCTTGGTGTGCGTATTTCGAAAATGTACGCCGAGCCCGATCGCTCGAGCCAATTTTCGCCGGCTTCGTCTTTTTCGTCAAGATAACTTCCAACGAGCAGCTTGTTGTTGCTGAGGCTTATCGAATGTCCAAATTCGTCACCCGGTGACCGGATCGACGCAACTACTTTTTCAAATAGTGGCCACTTGCCGGAATCGTTTCGTTTGAAGAGATAAACAGCGCCCCGCTTTGCTTCATCTTCCCAGGGAGCGCCGATTGCCACCATGTTGTCGGAGGACGAAACGGAGCCGCCAAATAAATTATCGTTCGACGAACCAGTGGTTTGAATCACGTCTGCAAATTGCCATTGCCCGGCCGCGTCCTGTTCAAAGATGTGTGCTGTTTTTTCACCTTCATTGCTGATGACGGCTGATCCGTTAAACTGGTGAATCGCACGTCCGAAGCCGGAGAAGGATCCCGCAGGAGCCGTAATTTTTTGTACTTCCCTCCAGACATTATCTGAACCTTTAGCGAAATAATAAACTGTTCCGTCACTCCTGGAGGCAGACGCTCCAACAAGTAAATTGCGCCCCCCTACGCTCACAGATTTACCAAAGTAGCCGGGACGGTCAGAAGCGGTGACTCTCTGGGTCATCGTCCACTCGCCATTGGCATTTAATGCAAAAAGGAATACGGCCCCGGCATTGCGGGAGTCGCCCTCCGATCCAATGGCTACAATATCACCCGAAGCACTGATCGTATGGCCAAAGAATCCGGATGCGGTAGGGGTGGAAGGCACCAGTTTTTCCGAGTAGACCCATAGGCCGGATTCATCGCGGTAGAAGACAAAAACAGCGCCGGCATCAATTACAACTGAGCCTGTGTGTGTTTCAAAATCCAGTGTTGCAGCCCCGACAAATGCATATCGCCCGTGAATGAGCAATGATCGGCCAAAACGGCCCGGTTCGGCTTCAGGGCTCCGCAATTTTATGACTTCTTTCCAGGTCCCGTCCCCCTGCTCCTCAAAAATATAGGCATTGGAAAACGTGCCGACGATGGCATAGCCATCCGACATGGAGACAGCATACCCGAAGTGTGAAAAGGCCCGGCGGTCGGAAGCGACGATCTTGTCTTTTTCAGTCGCAAATTGGCCATAGCTGCCTGTGGTGATCAGCAGAAGCACCATTACCCTGGCAACAACCGGATACCGTCTTGTCAACTGATTAATATGGAACGTTTTCGCAAGCACACTTACGACTGCCTGGAGTCTCTATAAATTTACAGATTTTCCGGGGAAGCGCGCACATGCGGCGAAAATGGGACTGCGACAATCCCTCAATGTGGGTTCACATGAAATTAGTTCCTGATGTTTGCATCAAGAGTTTCGGATTCGATGAAATATTCTCCATCCGGACCGGGTACGCCTTTGGGATTCTGCCCATATTGATTAGCTCCCGGCTTGCCATCCTCGAAAATCAGAACCACAAAATAGAAAGGAATTATCTGCCACCAACCATTCCTTCCGATGTCATGGCATCTTTTTGCGCCTTGCGCCCATAAGAACCAAAGCGTTGGGATGATCAGTATCAGTCCGATCAGCGCGCCACCGGGTCCGGTTTCTCCGACAAGAAGGATCCTGAAAACCTGAATGGCAATATAAATAAGGAACGAAATGCCGTACTCCAATCTGCGAATACGGCCGTCGAACGAAAATGGATTTTTAAACATAACGCGGCCAGGTTAGGGTATTGAAATATTATTGTTCGCCAGGATTGTTTACCAGCCTGACTCTCTCCCGAAAGTAACAATTTGACAATTCGGGCAAACGGCAATTTAAATAGGAATAGTACGTCTGTTTTGATCACTCCTTTGTGCATCACGTATATTCCGTCAGGAAGTTTGGTTTCGAAATGCAGGTCATATGCAAACCAATTGAACTTTCTTATTGGCATAACACTTAAACTATTCAGAATTTCATTACGTCAACCTGCTTTCGTGTATCTGCTCGCGATGCCCATCGCATTGCTCAGGTCAGTTAAGTAATCCGTGCATCGCCGATGAATCCGGTAGACAGTTTTGGGATCCGGGTAGTAACAGAGTGGAGGTTGGGCGTGCCCTCGTTTAAGGTTTGAGTTCCAAATAGAATCGTCGCTCGGGTCCGGCTCTCCGCTACAACTCCGGCCAACGCACATCCTGACGCGCTTCGTGGTTTCCGCTGCGATCCGTCACGCAAAAGCTTGCTAAGGAATTGTTTCGCTCAGTTCACAAGTCTGGTCCTCTGCTGAAAAAAAAATATCTGCTACTCGTGTTTTAATCCCTTTTCGAAAGATAATATAATGCCAATGAAGAAGGGCCCCGGTTTAGCCAGATTTCGACATCCAGGATAGACATTCGATCCGTTGTGCGCCAGGGATTCGATTCCTGTCAATATCTCGTCCTTCGCCGGTTTACTGGTCACCGGCGGACGTTCCTGTTCGGTTTTACGAGGCCCTTCCCTTAAAATCGTCATTTTTGCCACGAATCATTTGTGGCATTGTCATTGACTGGTACGCATTTATAATCCTTCATCCCATGATCCGTAATTACCTGAAATCCGCTCTCCGAAATCTGGTCCGGCAACAAGCAATGACCATTATCAACATACTCTGTCTCGGTGTCGCGGTCGGGTGTAGCATAATTGCCTATCTGTTCGCATACAACAATTTGAACAGCGAATGGTTTCATACCAAAGGCGATCGGATTTTTCTCATCGAACATCGGGCCGTTCGCGATGGCGATGTTGTGACAATCGGGTCGACGCCGACGCCATTGGGACCCGCGATCGCGACAGATCATCCCTCCATTGTCAACTGCGTCAGGATCGACTACGGTTCCGGAATCATTAAAACCGGTGCCGATAAATTTGAGGAAACGATACGGTTTGTTGATCCGGCATTCCTGGATATGTTCACGTTTCCTTTGAAATACGGCGACCGGAAAGCACTGTATCAAAAGAACAGCGTTGTTATCTCCGAAGAGACCGCTCAAAAATACTTTGGTGATGAAAACCCGTTGGGGCGCGCCCTGCCAATCGCCATCGCCGGCCGCGACGAACAATTGTTTATAGTGAAAGGAGTTGCTGAAAAATTTATCGGCCCCAGCTCGTGTGTTGCCTTTTCAATCCTCGCTCCATATGAGAATCTCTTTTCGGACAATCAGGACATCCGCAACGACTGGAACGAGTTCACGGTCGCTACATTTATCGAAATTGACGACGCCAGGAACCTGGGTCAAATCGCGAGCCAGATGGGAGGGTACGCCAGCCTTCACGCGCAGGCCGATCGAGCCGGGGCGCCGATAAAAGCCTTTGTTTTTGAAAATCTTTATGACCTTAAGACTGGTTCCGCGAAGGTGCAGGATTCTATTTCGGGTCGCGCGAAATGGGCTCCAATGATCGTGCTTGCAACAATTTCCCTGTTTTTATTATTGCTGTCGTGTTGCAATTTTATCAACATCAGCCTGGCAATGGCAGCCAATCGGTTGAAAGAAATTGGCATTCGGAAAGTGATTGGTGGTAACCGACACCAGTTGATGATCCAATTCATGACTGAAAACCTTCTGGTCTGCATCGGATCGTTCGTCTTCGCCATGATCCTGACCCAAAGCCTGTTGTTACCCGGATTTGAGCAGATCGCCGGTACGGGCATTACATTGGATTTCGGCCAGCGACCTGATCTGTGGATCTATCTGCTATTGTTGCTGACTGGAGTCGCCGCCGCGTCAGGCCTGTACCCAGCGTATTACATTTCCTCCTTTCGGCCAATTGCTATCCTCAGGGACAAACTTCAGTTCGGCACGAATAGCAGGTTTATGCAATCACTGCTTACCATTCAGTTCGCGCTCGCGTTAATTACCATGATGTCAAGTGTGGGACTGGTTCTGAATACCGTTGAGATGCGCGACCGTGATTGGGGATACAATCCGCAGGACATCCTGACGGTTCAGGTGCAATCATCCGAACAGTATAATCTCCTGCGCAAAACCGCCAACGAAATGCCTTTTGTTAAAAATCTGACTGGTGCCAGGATGCACGTCGGAGATTATCGCCATACAAAAACAATAGGTGTCAACGAAAACCGGACGAGCGGGATTGTTTTCGAGGTCGGGAAAGATTATTTCAGCACGATGGGATTTCGCCTGGTGTCCGGATCGCTTCCGGAAACGAGCAATGTGGTACTTGTCAATGAAAAGCTGGCGGGTCAGTTTCATGATACCAACATCATTGGACAAGCGGTCGTGATTGACAGTATTGTCTACCACGTGAGTGGCGTCGTTGCTGACTTTCACTATTCGGGATTTAATGACCCGATTGAGCCGGTCGTTTTCCGGCTTGGTACCGAAGGGCAGTTTTTCACGTTCGTTGTAAAGGCGGAACCAACGAAAGCCGTGGCTGCGCGCAACAAGCTTGAGGCTATTTGGAAAAGGAATTATCCCGAAACGCCTTTTACCGCCTACTACCAGGCCGAGGTTTTCGAGGAAATGTATTCAGAGACCGGCGGGATTGTGCGGATATTTATCTTCACAACCATCGTCGCGCTGTTCATGTCGTGCGTCGGGCTGTTTGGCCTTGCTTCTCAGCGCCTGCAGTTCAAAATGAAGGAACTTTGCATACGCAAGATTTTTGGAGTTCCCGTCTTGCGGGCAGTTTTCCTTGTCAATGGAAACTTTTTAGCGTTGCTCGGTCTGGCGATCCTCATTGCAACACCAGCCAGTTATTTCATCCTAAATGCGCTGCTCGACGCGATCTATACATACAGAATGGAGGTTAGTATCACTCCTTTTATCCTTGCATATGCCCTGATGTTTGTCACAATCGTCATTACTTTGTCGGGAAAAATATATCAGATCGTCGTCACGAACCCTGCCGAGATCCTGAGAAACGAATAGCGCGGGCCTGATTATAGAAACAAGGCAACACGTGAGCGTTCGTCGCGGTTTGAGTACAAGCCAGCTGCCGGCATAATTTTTTTGTTACTCCATCGGTGCCCTTCCGGGTAACATTAAGTCCTTTAAAAGTTTTTCTAAAAAATGAAAAGGCTCTGCTTTTTCCTGTTCATCGCATTACTGTTTTCGTGCGAGGACGATTGGCTGGTGATTTGTATGAATGAAGTTCCGCCCTCGCCGTACGAAAATCCAATCGCACATCCTTCCGGCAAGATGATCGGCTTCAATCATACTCCCGTTCTTGAAATATCGGTTATTCAGACGCCTTGTCGACCGGAGATCCATGTGAAGTCTGACTGGAACAAGACGGGTTTCTGGCTGATCAACACAGACGGGACACATCAACGGCGTGTGTTGAGCATGTGGCTTGTATCGCCGGCGTGGAGTCCCGACGGGAAATGGATCGCCTTTTCTCATCGCCACGAAATTTTCAAGATGCCTTTTGATGGGGAAAAATTTGATACAACCGCGATGATCCAGTTAACGGATGGGGGAGGGAATTTTTCTCCCGCATGGAGTCCTGACGGTAGCATGATTGCTTATCGAAATTCAAACTGCGGAGCTTCAATCGTGACAAAAGCCGACGGTCCGTGTGGAATCATGCTGATGAATTCGGATGGCACTGAAAAAAGATTCATCGCCGAAGGAGGCAGGCCATATTGGCCAAATGACAACAGATCGGTTTATTTCGAGGGAAACAGATTTACTTTCTCCGACAGCACCGTAACGGAAGTCCTGGATTTTGATGGTACGAATATTCGGTTGCTCGATCTCCCTTCATTCAATGCTACTGGAAAAAGCATCGGTTTTGCCGGAAGCTACAAAGAAAAAAAAGGAGATGTTGGAAAGTTTTTCATCGCAGACGAGCAAGGTAATCTGCTAAATGTAATCGATGAGCCTGTATATAGTTTTTCATGGCTTCCTGACAACCGAATCGTGTATCTCAGATACGACGGAGCAACCGTTAGTGATGAAATGGCAACGTTGTGGATCATGGATACAGACGGTACAAACCGACGCCAGTTAACCCACAACTAAAAGAAAAAATTCTGCAGGGGGAAATCATCACCTGCTTTCGCAATCTGCTTGTTTGTAATCGCACACCAAACATGTTTAAACACCTTATTCTGTGCGTGTGTGTGTTTTGTTTCGGACGGAATTTATACATGACGAGTTCGCGCGCATTTCTCCTCAATTCCTGACAAATATTTTTTAAAAAAAGAAATATGAAAACGAGTTCGCAATGGAATGTTGTTTTCATATCTCTTTAGTCTTAAATTACTGTTCAAGAAAAATTGCGCATGACAATTACTTCACATGATGATGACGAACAGATTTTAAAGGCGCTGAGGGAAGGAAGTGAAGAAGCGTTTCTGAAAATTTATGAGCAATACTGGTACAAGGTATTTCTCGTCGCCTACAAGAGACTGGGAAATAAAGACATCGCCGAAGAATTAACGCAGGATTTGTTTCTGAAGATTTGGGAAAAACGCGAGACGCTCAAACCACAGACCATCGGAAATTATCTGTTTGTTTCAATAAGAAACTCCGTCATCGACCACATCCACTCCGGGCTCGTTGCTGATAAATATGTCGCTTTTTACAAATCCTTTGGCGAGTTGAATTGCAGTGCTACCGGAAATGTTGTCGAGTTTGACGACCTGGCTGAAGCTGTAGATCGCGGGTTACTGAATTTGCCTGCCAAAACCCAGGAGGTTTTTAAGTTGAGCCGGCTCGATGGCTGGAAACCCGATAAGATCGCCAGGCACCTGAAGCTGTCCGAAAAAACCGTGGGTTATCACCTGACCAAGTCGTTGAAATTCATGCGCACCTACCTGCGCGAATATCTTTTGACCGGCGCGCTCTGTATCATGATCTGATCCCATCCCTGCCGGGAATTTTTTCGGCTCATTTGAGGATTTTTGTCCCGCTGCCCGTCTTTAGTAATATGGCCAAATAGCGGTTAGCATATGACTAAAGAACAATTTCAGGAATTATTGCAACGATACAGGGCTGGCAACTGCTCTTTGGACGAAATTCAAAAAGTAAATCAGTGGTTTGACGAGATCTCGGACGACAATCTGGAGTTGAGGGCCGATGATAAAGCGCGGACGCATGACCGTATGCTTTCGGCCATTCGCCACAGCCTGCCTTCCGGGAGTAAAGAAAAAAGTATAAGGCCCCATAATTTTCTCATCTTAAAAGTTGCGGCGGGTTTGCTGATTCTGATGATTGCGGTTTATCTCTTGATCGACCGCAGCTTCCCGGCTTCATCAACTGATCTTGCCCAGGCCCTGTATCCAGATGGTCTCATCGAGTTGAGAAATGAGACACCAGATATACTAAAGATCGCTCTTCCCGATTCCAGCACCGTGGAATTAAATCCAAACGCCGAGATATCCTATTCAAAAAATTGGCGCGATAAGAAGCGCGAGGTTCATTTGGTTGGCGAGGCTTTTTTTGAAGTTGTAAAAGACAGCAAAAGGCCATTTTATGTTTATGGAGGCAACATCGTAACCAAAGTACTGGGTACCAGCTTTAGTGTCAGGGCATCGGAGAACGCGGAAAGCATTGAAGTGGCAGTCCGTACGGGAAAAGTTTCAGTGTATGAGGATTCGGGACAGGATAACGCTGCTCAGTACGGTGTTGACGCAAGCGGCGTCGTTTTAAGCCCCAACGAAAAGGTGGAATATTTTGTAAATGACAAACACTGGGTGACCAGTCTGGTTGAAGAACCGAAGCCGCTGCCCGCTTCCAATAAACAGGTGGAGTTTGTATTCAGCAACACCGGCGTCCCAGAGATCATGGAGCGTATCGAACGTACTTATTCGATTGATATCGTTACCGAAAATGATCTTTCTGATTCCTGCACATTTACCGGCGATGTTTCGATGATGGAACTTTACGATCTTCTCGACGTCATCTGTAAATCCACCGGAACCAATTATGAAGTCAAAGGAACGAAGATCCTGATCACGGGAAGAGGATGCGAATAATTGTCGATTAACAATAACCTAAAATCTAAACCTAAATCTTACCCTATGAACAGAACAATTACCTAAAAAAAAGAGGCCGGCAATAAAGATTACTGCCGACCTGGATTGTTTGACATCGTGCAAGATGTCAAACATGTCTTGTTAAAATAAATTGCTACTCATTTTACCAAAACTTTATCAAGTTATGAAAAAACTACCTTGGCCGCAATGGTATGATTCAATACTATTTATAATGAAAATCTCAGTTGGACAGTTCATCATCACCTTGTTGTTTAGCACATTGGCGTTTTCCAATGGCTCAAACGCTCAAGGTGTGCTGGACACCGAAGTAACGCTCCGGATTGAGAACATTCGATTAAAAAATGCACTGAACAAACTTGAAAAACTCGCAGAGACCAAATTTGCCTATAGCCCGTCCATGGTCCGCGAATTGGAAAAGGTCTCCATCAAATCCGATAAACAGAAATTGGGCGATTTGTTAAGCGATCTGCTCGCGCCCAGGGGAATATCCTTTGAGGTTATTGCCGGTCGGATATCGCTGTTCAAAACTCCTGTTGACGAAAATGCCGATCCGGATGACGAGGCAATTAACGAAACGATTTATCAGCGGGGAATTACCGGCCAGGTGACCGACGAAAATGGCGTCGCATTGCCGGGAGTCAACGTGGTGGTCAAAGGTACGACGAATGGTACTGCCACAGACGCACAAGGCCGATACAGCATCAACGTCGAGGACGAGAACTCCATCCTCGTATTCAGTTTCATCGGGTTTGAGTTACGGGAAATCCGCGTGGGTAACCTGAGTGAGATCAATGTTTCTTTAAAGGTTGATGTAAAGACGCTCGAAGAAGTTGTCGTTGTTGGATATGGTACCCAGAAAAAATCCGATCTCACAGGTTCGGTTGGAACCGTGAAGACCGAAGAGATCCAGGAACGTCAGTTGCCATCGGTGTCGCAGGCGATCGCCGGACGTATTGCCGGTGTTGCCGTGAATATTAACTCCGGACGTCCGGGTGGACAGTCTAACGTCAGGATCCGGGGCTTTAGCTCGATCAGTACCTCTAACAATCCATTGTATGTCGTCGATGGCGTGATCATGCCGGTCGGAACACAAACGGATGGTTCATATGCCTTGAATAATGCCATCGACAATATTAACCCTTCCGACATTGCATCCATCGAAGTTTTGAAAGATGCATCGTCAACAGCAATTTACGGGGCCCGAGGCGCCAACGGTGTGATTATGATCACAACGAAAAGAGGTTCGACAGGGGGCGGGAAAGTCACTTACGATATGCAGATGAGCGTGCCGACCATCGGTCCGAACCGCGTTGAGATGTTGAATGCCCGCGAATTTCTGGAAGTCGAGCAGCAAGGATGGGATAATATCAAGATATATGATCCCGCCGGCTGGAACCCTACAGGAGGACCAAACGGTACTGGCTCTCACTCTTCCGGAAGACAGGACCCGCAGCTTGCACGAGCCGCCCTTACCGATATCGGCACCTATTCGTTATTTGATGCGAACGGAGATCCGATCTACGATACGGACTGGTTAAAAGAAACAACACAGAACAAACTTTCCCAAAATCATCAGTTATCCGTGACCGGCGGAAATGCAGACAATAGTTACGGCGTGTACCTGGGATTCAGGGACGACAACGGGCTTTTGCTCAACTCCTACCTGCAACGATATTCGGCGCGTTTTGTCATGGACAGCCAGGTAAAATCATGGCTGAAGGTCGGAGGAACGTTGGGGTACAACAACCAGAAGGAAAACATTGTGGATTTTGGTACCGGTGGCCTGAACGTGGTTCGGATGATCACCGAGGCCCTCCCCATACTTCCTGTGCAATATCCTAACGGGATCTATTCGCATAATAAGAATTACTCGCCTTCTATTGAAGGAGGTCAGAATCCTGTTGATCAGATCATGAAGAACTCCTATAATTTGACAAGTCAGAATATACTGGGAAATGTGTACTCCAACATTACGCTTGCCGAAGGACTTGAATTGCGATCAACGGTCGGGGTAAACCTTTTGGACCGCGACCGCAGACGGTATAACGGCAGACCCGCGCCTCAAACGCCAACCTATGTAAATTCGGCGAATGAAAGGGGCACGGCACGCGTTCGCAATGATCAGGAAACATTCTGGTCTTTCGAAAACTACCTGACATATAACAAGAAATTTTCCAGCGCGCATTCCATGACGGCGATGATCGGTATGTCATCACAGGAAACAAACATCTATTTCTTCCAGGCCAGTTCGAGGAATTTCATCAGTGACTTTTTTCAAACCAACAACATCGGCGGTGCTCAGGATTTTGCAGTCGACTCGCCTCCGATAAGCTCAGGCCGTTCGAGATTCTCTTTTAATTCTTATTTCGGAAGAGTTAATTACTCACTGATGGATAAATACCTGCTGACTGTCACCGGACGTATGGACGGATCGTCCAAATTCGGTGAAGCCAATAAGTACGCGTTCTTTCCTTCCGCTGCCCTCGCATGGCGTGTTTCAGAAGAGTCATTCCTGAAAGACAATGCAGTCATTTCAAACCTCAAGTTGCGAGGCAGTTACGGATTGACCGGTAACTCGGAAATCTCCACTTATTCAGCGCAGCCAGCCTTGCGGGTTTCAACCGGTGTCATCAACAATGCGCGCGTAATCGCGATTGCAACAAACCGCCTCGGCAATCCCGACCTGCAATGGGAAAAAACAGCGCAGTCGGATATTGGTCTTGAACTGGGGTTACTGAATAACCGGATCATCCTGGAAGCGGATGTCTATTACAGGAAGACTACCGACATGCTTTTATCCGCACCTTTGCCTGTCACCTCAGGTTATGAAACCATTACCCGGAACGTTGGAAGTATGGAGAACAAAGGGTTTGAGCTCGCGTTGACCACCGAGAACATTTCCAGGGACGATTTTACCTGGAGCACGAGTTTTAACATTGCGATGAATCGCAACAAAGTGCTGAAGCTGGCCAATCCCGCGCCGATCTTCGGTGTCGGTAATCCCAATTTCACCAATCAGACGGGCGTGATTATGGAAGGCGAGCCGGTCGGCTCATTCTGGGGTCTCGTCAGGTTGGGAACCTGGCGAACTGATGAAGCCGCGGAAGCAGCGCTCTTTGGCACGAACACCTATCGCGGCACAGGCAAACCATTGCTGCCGGGTGATGTAAAATATCTGGACGTCAATGGCGATTACGCCATCAATGACCTTGACCGGAAGATCATCGGCAACGGTAATCCTGACTTCTACGGTTCTCTCATCAATAATATCAGGTACAAAGCATTTGATATTTTACTTGACATCCAGTATTCCTATGGCAACGACGTGCTCAATATGACAATGCACTCGGGCGAGGATCGCACGGGTCTTGCAAATAGCTATAAGTCCGTCCTGAATGCCTGGACCTCGGAAAATCAGAATACTGACATCGCGGCGATACGTGATTCGAAAGCTGGCTATGTATCCAATGTGGATACCCATTGGATTGAAGATGGCTCGTTCATTCGAGGCCGCAACATGGTGATTGGCTATACGCTTTCCAGCGGAGCAACCGAAAGGGTGAAGCTGAGCAGAGCAAGGGTTTATGTTTCAATGCAAAACTTTTTCCTGCGAACCAAGTTCAGCGGAAATGACCCGGAAGTTTCTACTTACACAAATCCTTTCGCACAGGGGCAAACATTTTTTGATTACCCCAAGCCAACCATTTATATGCTTGGCGTCAGTGTTGGATTATGATTGTTTCAAATTAAATGTCTGACAAAATGAAATTCACAATTAACAATATGAGCAAGTTCCTCCTCTGCGGCCTGTTCGTTACCGGCACCAGTTGCTCCGACTTTCTGACGGAGGAAGACCCATCGAACATTCAACCGGAAACATTTTTCCAGGTTCCTGAAGACGCGGAGGCTGCTGTTTATGGTATCTATGAGAACTTAAGATTTCACGCTGACGGCGCCGGAATTTTTGTTGCCAACTTTCAAATGCTGGATGCGCTTAGCGGTACCGCTGAAACGGAGACCGGTCAAAACTCCGACCTGAACACGTTGTACAGTTTTCAGCATACCGGCGATAACCTGCTGCTATCCCAGTGGTGGAGGCAGTTATACGACGGTATCGCGAATGCCAATCTGGCGATCGAGCAAATCCCGGGAATTCCAAATATCCTCCCTGCAAATACGACGAAGTGGGTTGGACATGCGAAATTTCTTCGCGCCGTTCATTACTTCTGGCTGGTCAGACTCTGGGGCGATGTTCCGCTAATTACAAAGCCTATTTATGTCTGGAATGACCCCAATGTCAGCCCGTCGAGAACATCCGCTGAAAGCGTTTATGAATTGATCGAAGAAGATCTCCTCGAAGCGGAAGCTGCGGCGTTTCCAATGACAGATGCATCGGGATTGGCTTCGCAGATTGCCGTAAAATCCTTGCTGGCAAGAGTCTATTTGACGATGGCTGGCTATCCGCTGAACAAGGGCGCCGAGTACTATCAAAAAGCTGCCGCCAAGGCAAAAGAGGTAATTGACTACGCTGCAGCAAACCCGACAAGAGTAGCGCTGTTTCCAACCTACGACGATCTTCACAACCCGTCAAAGGAGAATACACTGGAACATCTTTTTATGATTCAGTACGCGGCCGGTATCGCAAATGCAGGTTATCAGGACAAGTTCCTGCCGAATAACACAAACATCACTGCGTCTGGCGAAGTCGGGACCACGGTTCCCACTGCTACTTTTCTCGCTTCCTATGAGGCGGGCGACAGACGCGCGGAAGAAAAAGGATTTTACTTCAGGAATTATTTTCTCGGCGGTGGAACAGGTTCAGCCATTTCTTTAAACAGGTTTTATATATACAAACATTTCGATACACCTGCCAATGGCGCCCCCGGTGCCCCGGGAACAGGAAACTCCGGTTTAAATTATCCATTGATCCGTTATGCGGAAGTATTGTTGATTTATGCCGAAGCGCAAAACGAAAGCGCGGGTCCCAATCTGGATGCTTATAACGCATTGAAATCCATACGCGACCGCGCAAACCTTGCGACTCCGGATATTGGCACATTTACACAAGCCACTTTCCGTGATGCAGTGTTAAGAGAGCGGTGGCATGAGCTGAGTTACGAAGGCATTACATGGTTTGACATGATACGTCTGCGCAAAGTCTATGACGCGGCCAATAATACTTTTGTGGATTTTGACGGCGCAGCCCTGAATGGAACTACGTTGCAGGCCAAACATCTCTTGCTTCCATTGCCCGCAGCCGATTTCAGAAATAATCCAAACTTGAAGCCCAATAACCCTGGTTGGTAGTTTGTTAAAGAAACCTGACTGAGTGAAAATCCTTGCCCTTTCCGGGCAGGGATTTTTTCTTTTCGCTCCGAAATTCTCCGGGCCTTGCTCAAAGCATGACGATTTCCTCCCACACATTCCTGAGAACAGGGACTCCAAGAGCCTGGTTTTCCTTCCTCGTATTTAACGCGCCTTCTCCCGGATATCGTATTGCTTTCCCATTGTGATCGGGAACTGAATGATGCAGATCGTTTATGATGCCTTCGATCAGTTGGGGGATACGTTTCATGTGCGGCAATGCCTTCATGTTAAAGGCGATAAATACCTGGGACAGCCTGGTTTCAACCGGCTCTTTTGAAATTTCCGGCACCGACAAACCTGAAGAAAGAATTGTCGCCAGGATATCAAGCAAAAGGGATAAGCCCGAGCCTTTCCAATAACCGATCGGCAACATTCTTCGCGATTCGAGAATGGCCTGGGGGTCGGTTGTCAGGTTTCCGTTAATGTCAAATCCACCAGGCAATGGGAGCATCTCACCTTTCATTTTGTAAAACTCCAGGGCACCATACGAGTATTGAGACATTGCCATGTCAAGAACGATCGCGTCCTCTTTGAAGGGGACGCCAATTGCCAGCGGGTTGTTTCCCAGATGCGCATCCGACGCGCCCCATGCCGGTGTGTTGGCGATGGTGTTAGTCCAACAAATGAAAACAAATCCCGATGTTGCGGCGTCACGTGCATAGGTGCCTGCGCGCATCCAGTGATTTGTATTCGCCAACGCGACACATCCTATCCCAAACTCTCGTGAAATTTCAATTGCGCGTTCTGTGCACGCGAGGGCATTGGTGATTCCAATGCCCGACCCGCCGTCCCACGTTTCAATGGCAGCTGTTTTACTGACCAATGCCGGATCCTGGTCAACATGGATAATTCCTTTCCTGACGTAGTCAATAAATCTCGCGAAACGGTTAACGCCATGCGTGTAGACTCCGTCAACACTATTATTCGTAAAAACAGAAGCACATTTTCTTGCTTTTGCCTCTGGTAGGTGATGTCTGAGAAGGATCTTGTGAAGTTCACCCTCGATGACTTCCGGCGGCAGTCTTAAAAAATCGGATTTATCTACATGCATAATTCAGGGGTTAATCGGTAGCAAAGGTAGCCCGCCCGGCTAACTGGGTAGCTATTGGATGGTTGGCTAAAGCGTTACCTGAAAAAAAAGTCAACAGGTTAAAGTTGTTGATCCAGGCATACACAACTGGCAGCCGACTGGCGTTCATCCGGCATCCTTCTCTTAACTTATCAGGCACACAAGCTCCCCGGCCGCGAAATGCGTTTCATAAGTTATCGTTACGGATTAAAGGTATGATGACGACAGCTCTTTTGCCACAAAATCTTGATAAGCGGGGTTTGAAAAAAGGTTGCTTAAAGGCGTTTGACGTCGTCGCCAACAACGGATTTTGTTTTCCGAATTTTTATAACAATAACCCTGCGGCGCAATGCGATTGCCGTCGTCGGCTGTTCACCGAAAGGAGGCCGTTGGTTTTGGTTCTTCACAACGATTAAGCCTCACACGAATTCCCTTGGGATTGATTCGTTTTGTGTTGCGATCGCTTTATGGTTAAATATTTCCACCAGAAACTCTGGTGTTAGAGGTTTTGCAACGAAGAAATCCGCACCAAATTCGAGGGCTGTGTCCCTGTCGGTTTTCTTGAGCGATGAACTGGCCATGACCAGCTTAGCTGAAGAGAGGATGTGCTTGTTTAAGTTTTTGAAATTCTCAAGGAACTCAAATCCATCCATAACAGGCATATTGAGGTCGACTATTATCAAGTCCAATAATTTTGCGCCGTCGGGATTGTTTGCCAGGAACTCGATTGCTTCCTGTCCATTAAAAGCTGAGTGAACCGTGTCGACACCACCCAGAAAGGACAGAACTTTCTTGTAGAGGAAATGACATATTTCCTCGTCATCAATTAATAAAACATTCATTTTTTTATTAAAGGTATGCCGCCGCGATGAAGCGAGTGTAAGGGGCAACCCTTGATTTAATAAATTCAGGAAATCACTTAGGGGGGAATGCGAAAATTGGTCTTTTGGCCGTTGGTCTTACAACCAGGCGGCAAATAACAGTGTCCATTGCATTATGAAACCACGATTTACCCTTATACCAATACTGTTGATATCAGCAATTTCCGGTTGCGGGAATGACGACACGGCACCGATGCCTCCAATCGATGGGTTGTCACTGTATTGGGATCATGAGGTTTTTGGCGATGAAGGAAGAAGATTAAGGTTTGCGTTTAATTCGACGAATGAATTTGCCAGCGACTATGACATGGCGTTTAAATATTCAATTGATGGAAATTCTATTACTGCCAGATTAGTCAAAAGCATTGACAATGGTAAATGCCCGTACTTTCCCATGCCGTCCATTGAGCCTGACGATCCTGGCAAATGCAGCGCTTCCGGGGGATTCTACATACCGGACGATGAACTGAATAACGGGATATATTCTTTTAAGATTATCACGCCTTATTTTGAAGTAACCTCCGGTTTAACAATTACTGACGAACGAATTACCTTAACCACTCCACCAAATGAACAACTGGCGTCATCCGTCGACCATGTTTATCCAATACCGGAAGATCTGCTTTTTGGAAGTGTTGTCTTTGAGGGCTCAAATAACAAGCAGGACGCGGAGAATTTTTTTAACGACCTGATCAGTTCAGGAGTTACTGCAGTTACAGTGCCCAATTATCCGTACCGCCATTTAAGAGTTGATGAAAATGGACAGGCAAATGAACGGCACTGGGAGCCAGACAACCATTTAATCGGATTTCTCTACAGGATGAACAATGATTTCAACACGGTTGTAGAGGTATCGAAGCGGCATTTTTCTCAGACAACCCTGAATATTTATCTTTACACAGGTAACGGTGATCAGGGAATAATGGAGCAAGGTAAGGCGGCTGTTGTTGTATATGGAAAATAACAGACGGTCCGGTGACTGACAAGCGGGCCATCGGGGTCACTGAACGAAGTGATGGAGAAAAACAATAATTTACCGCGCGCTCCGTTAACCATTCGCGAAGCGACAATGAAAACATTTGCCCTCATCCTTGCAGCGATAGTCTATTTGTCAACCGGTGCGCACGCGCAGAACAAAACATATTTCGGTATAGAATTTTCAGTAGGCAATGACCTGTGGGAGATTGATGATCAGGGTGGTTATCTGGTGACCGTTCCGCTCATTGATGCTCAGGGAAGTATTCATTTACGACAAGAAGTAAACAGAAACATCTTTGTTGAGGCAGGGGTGCTTTTAAAACAATACTGGCAGGGCTTCGGTTTCAAGACAATCCCTTACTACGGCGCTACCACCAGTGACCCTTCATGGTTGCTTCCTGTGCGAATCGGCGTCAACGTGAACGTCTACAAAAAGAAGATATATTTGGTCCCTGTTGTTGGATACACACACGGTATTAACTCTCCATACGGTCCATTTCCTTCCAGCCCGGGCTATGGCACGCAACGGTCAAGCACCATAGTTGTCAATTACGATTATACAGAATACCCGCGCTCATGGCGCCACTTCTCACTTTTGCAGCGTGGTATTGGCCTTGAAGTTAAGGTGTTCAGGGGGTCTGTTGTTTCACTCTGCTATAACCATTATCACGGATTGGATCGGGTTGTTGAGTTAGCCATCCGTTACGATGTAAATAATTCACCGCCAATGACGGGAACAGCAATCAGCAAAGGTGAATTTTGGAATGTTGCCCTGGGACTAAAATATCCGATAAGCAACTTCTGGCAGCGAAAACTTAAAGCTTAATTCGTATCCAATTACTGATTTTTCCAAGTGAATTCTTCCGCAGGCGCGCTCCGCCCACCAGCAACAAAGCAATTCAGGTAGCCAGCCATCCATTTCTGGCCTGCCGTTTGTTTATATAGTGTAAACAAAGAGTATGAAAACGCTAATTAAATCCAGGCTGGTGTTGTTGGGATTCCTCGTTGCGGGATGGATGGGGGCCAACGGTCAGTCGGTGATCGAATCGGAGGTTCCAGGTGACAATTTCAGCCTCGAAGGTGCACTGGAATTGTTTAAAGAGTCTTCTTCACCCGAAGAATTCGAACGCAAGCTCAATTCACCAGATTCCAAAGTCAACAATCTCGACCTGAATAATGATGGCTACATTGACTACATGCGTGTGATTGACCGCGCTCGAGGCAATGTTCACGCTTTCATCATCCAGGCAGTGTTATCGAAATCTGAAAGTCAGGATGTCGCCGTGATCGAATTGGAGAAACTGGAGAATGGCCGGGCCGTGCTGCAGATTACAGGAGATGCCGATGTCTATGGCATTGAAACGATCATTGAACCGACGGAAGAAGTTTACGTCAATGCAGGAACCACCAGGGCCCGGAGGGTTGTGAACGTGTGGTCATGGCCATCGGTCCAATACGTTTATCACCCATATTATGTTGTTTACGTTTCCCCGTGGTATTGGTCATACCGGCCATACTGGTGGAGCCCATGGAGACCCGTAGCCTATTACGTATATGATCCATGGTGGAGACCCTACCGTTCCTATTACTCCGTGTGCCATTCACATCGCATTATCTATGCGCAGGAAATTTACAGGCCTTACAGAACTACGTCGGTTATTGTTCACAATCACTACGGCACGCAGATCAACAACTACAGGTCGCGGAACGAGTCAGGAAGACGTGGCCGTGACCGCCACAGTCACGACGACGACCGAAGGAGCGACAACGGTTCCCGATCTGCATCGAACGCCAATAACTCGGATTCGCCGTCTGATTGGAAGACGCGTGGCAATTCCGATGGACGCCGACGTTTCGTGGACAATAGCAGCGAATGGGGTAGCGGATCCGGTTCGACGGAACAGGGCCGTTCGAACGAGAGAACCAAAGAGTCTATGAAAACGCGCCCGGTGCAGACAACCTGGACAGGAAGTGAGAACCGCGAGTCCACAGATCGGCCGAAACCGACGCACCAACACCGTTCAAAAAGTGAATTTCAAACAGACACCAAACCGTTACGTACGGTGAGAGAAATGTCCGACAGGCAAAAGAGTACTGATCGCACTTCAGATTTCAAGCCGTCCACCGGACGATCAACCGGTCAACCAAGCTACGACAGGACCCGAAAAACGGAATCTGGTCGCAATGGAGAGTCAGGCAATGTCTCGAGACCTTCACAGGATTCCGGCATCCGGAGTGAAAGAATATCGAAGCCTACGGGTACTTCGGATGGTTCACCCGGGAACCGCGTCCAAAAGTCGAAGGGAACGCGAGGTCAAAATTGAATTCAAAGCGAAGCGTGGAACGGGAGGGTGACCTCCCGTTTCTTTTTAAACAATTTGCCTTGTGTGACATCGCGCCGCCCCGGTATTTTACCAACAGCCACCCCCAACACCCAACAGCTTTTCCTTGATGGCAATCCTGCTTTTTCTTCGCACCTCCGGCTACCGCGGGGCAAGGCATGCCTGGCCTCAGATTGCGAGGGTCCAACTTTGAACGGTTTGTAGTTGCGTATGGTAATATTTACCTTGGAACCGATTGTTGGATTTGGACCTGTTTCTCAGGGACAGTTGCGACCGGTCACCTTCGCACCGATTACCCTACTCTAAAACGATCTGTTAATGAAACTCCTTTTTATTTTTCTGTTAATTGCGCACATTTCTTTTGGACAGGAATTGAAAGTAGATTTTGCAAGGCGTGCTTACCACGCAAACGGAGTGAAAATAAAAAAGGGCAATGAGTTATCAAGGAAAGAACAAGTACTCATTAAGGAAGAAGGACAATTAAATATCAGGTATAAGGAGAGATGGACCATAATTGTAAAACCCGGAAAATATATTATTGATTCGCTGGTGAAATCGGAGTCAGACAAACCCGACTTCATGATTAATGACAGTATACACAATATATTGGAGGCCAAAGGATTAAATGATTGCAATTTTAAGTATCAACAGGAGCAAGCAGGTGTTCACGCACATCGCAACATTGACAATATAGAAATTAATATTCCGGGGAACGTATTAACAGGCGAAGACACATTGACCATTCGGTGGAAAAACCCAAGCCCCTATCGTGGGGAATACTATGTGGTATTAACAAATATGTTTGATGATTATGTTGGACTGGAGAAAACAGCGTCTGAGGAATTGGTCCTGAATCTAAAACGTTATAAAAAACATGTCGCCGTATTGTATAAAATAACGGCTGAGGACTGCCGGGAAAGTGAAACATATATTATAAGAATCGAGTAAACGACACCTGCGGAATAAATATTTACCTATCGGGTAACAATTCCCGGTTATATTCGTCCTCGCTTAATAATATTTGGACAATGGGTGAAGATTGGAATTGCCTATGGCTCCTGGATTATCGAACAAAAAAAATAGACAGAGGCAATGGTAAATCAATTGGAAGACTTCAAGATTAATGTCAAGTTCAAGCTTTCAGCATTATGGTCCGCCGTAATGTTTTGCTATGTATATGGCGACTACTTTTCCTTTTATGTGCCAAAGAAAATTGAAGACTTTATAAGTGGCGAGACAATGCTTGACAGCCCGCAAAAATTATTTGCTGCGTCAATACTAATGGCCGTCCCATCCTTAATGGTTTTCCTGTCATTAGCACTAAAGCCAAAAATAAACAAGTGGTTGAATATAATCCTTGGAATAATTTACACAGCCATTATGCTACTAATAGCTGTTACCACAATTGCTCCATGGTGGACTTTTTATGTATTCCTGGCGATACTGGAAAGTTGTATCACTTCATTGGTAATATGGTATGCATGGAAATGGCCAAAACAAAAGGCAGGTTAGGAGGTATTTCCTGTTTTCATGATTCAATAATTCTTCCGGAATTCATAAAATTGTTTTGACGAGAAGATTATCACAACGAATGTATGATCCAAGAATCCATCACCGCCAATCGACCCGGTTGCGAGGATACGATTACGCAAAGGCGGGATTGTATTTCATCACGATTTGTTGCCATAACAGGTTGTGTTTGTTTGGCGATGTGGTGGGGGGCATGATGATTTTGAATGATGCGGGAAAAAATGCCGATGATTGTTGGATGGAAATACCCGCACATTTTCCAAATGTGACATTACATGAATACGTCATCATGCCCAATCATGTCCATGGCATTATCGAATTGATTGGTGGCGGTGTAGGGGTGAAAAATATTTCACCCCTACACCGCCATCCCCGTTCACCGTCAAAAACCATTGGGTCAATTGTGCGGGGTTATAAAATTGGGGTCACAAAATGGTTTCGAAACAATACGGACGTCCAAAATGTATGGCAGCGTAATTATTACGATCACATCATTCGCGATGAAAATTCATTTGAAAAAATCTCCGCATATATCAGGAACAATCCATCTAAATGGGATGACAATAAATTTTGTTTGAAATAGCCGCAGGCGGGAATTGCTGCCAGTTTCGCGTAATCCCAAATGGTTGGCAGGCACCCTTGCCGGCCATAGCGACGTTAAGGCCAAACCGGTCCAAACAATAGGTGTGAAAGATTTTTCACCCCTATTCCTGAAATCCTGTAACCTTCCCGAAAACGCGGAGTAATACATTAACACCTCAAAATCCACTTATTATGAGCCTTTTCAGCCGCATAACATCCATTTTCCTGGTCGTTTGCCTCGCATCTGTGCCAGCGCTTTCGCAGGAAGACAACGCAAATAAGGAGAAAAACCAACCGGTAAAGGAACACCCCAAAACAAATGAAACGAAAGCTGAGCCTTCCAAAACAGAGGGGTTGCGAAAGATAGCGGGCGGATCTAAAGATTGGGATTTTGATATCAACATCGACCATGAGGCGCTGGAAGCCGACATCGAGCGGGCCGTGGAACAGGCGATGAAATCCGTCGAGTTTGCAATGGAAAACATCGAGATCCACATTGAGCCTTTCGAAATCAATATCCCTGACCTTGACTTCGACATCGAGCCGATCATCGTGAATATTCCCGAACTGGATATAGACATTGAACCGATTGAAATCGACGTTGATGACCTGGACATCGATATCGACATCGATGAGGACGATTTTGATTGGTATGACGAGGATGATGGCGACAATGACGATTTTGATGACAATGATCAAGACGGCGAGGACGACGAAGATGACAATGACAATCGGGAGAAACGTTTGCGTAAGAACCTTCGCGACAATGACGATCGGAAGGATAAATCGGACAAAAGCGAAAAGACAAAAGGTCTTAAGAAAGTGAATTAAGGGGAAAACGAAATCCTTAAAGTCGATAACATAGAATCCGGGGTATATCGCGATACCGTGAATCGAAGGAATGCGAACTTTACCGATAAATTCCGGTAAAAAAAACGCGGCGTCGACATCGTAACCAACCTGGCAGCCACCTGCTATCCCTCCTTCGCGAAGCGCTACATCGGACGCTGCTGCCTGCTACATTTCCACCCTGAAAACCCACGCGTGGTCCGACGGAAGATCCGTCATCACCGGTGGTGTGAATTTCGCACCGGCAAACTTTACGTTTGTTTGTGAACCCAGGAGTTTGACACTGGTGATCTTTTTAACACCGGGCACAGTAAAGTCACGAACGGGATATTTTGTAAAGATCACATAAAGATCCTGGCCTTTGGTTGTGTAATAGACATCGCCACCCGAAGTGGCTTTTTCATACGGGCGCGATCCGTAGATTGCTTCGCCATTCACCTCAAGCCATTTCCCGATATCCATAAGTCGTTGCTGCATGATAACAGGGATACGACCGTCTGCTGTCGGACCGATGTTAAGTAAGAGGTTGCCGCCACGCGCAACTTTGTCAATCAGGATTTTTATCAGTTCGGACGAGGAAGAATAGTCCTCGAGGTCTTCGTTCCTGTTGTAACCAAAGGACGATCCGATACCTCTGCACTCTTCCCATGGATGATCGATCTTTTTTCCCTGGGCATTTTGGTCGTGGACCAGGTCGTATTCGGTTGTGTAAATGCCGCCGTGCACACTTCGGGTTTCTTTTCCCCAGCGATCGTTAACGACGACATCATTTTTTACAGGCGAGTCATTGTACAACCAGCTGAGAAACTGGGTCGACTTCCAAACTTCAGAAGGGTAGTCCCATTCGCCGTCAGTCCAGAATACATCAGGTTGATATTTTGTCACCAGGTCTTTCATCTGCGGCAACATATGCTCATCGACGTACCGGTTAACATCCTGTTTGTAAAGGGGGTTGAACCATTCATATAGCGAATAATAGTATCCCATTCGCAGCCCTTCTTTTTTCACTGCCTGGATCAGGTCTCCGGCAAGGTTGCGGTGAGGTCCGACGTCAACGGCGTTCCAGTTCCACGACTGCGGACTTGGCCATAACGTGAATCCCTCGTGATGTTTCGACGTGAGCACAACATATTTTGCTCCCGAGGCCTTGAACAGTTTCGCCCAATCCTGTGGATCAAACATTTCCGCCTTGAAGTCTTTTACAAAATCCTGGTACTGAAAGTCCGCGCCATAGGTTTTGTTATGAAAGTCTCGGAAAAATCGATGAGCCTGGTCGTTCGTGTCTTTGAGCCGCCACCAGTACCATTCAGCGTAGCACTGGTAGATTGACGCGCCGTCGGATGGCAAGGGACCCCAGGCCGGCACCGAAAAAACGCCCCAGTGAATGAAGATGCCGAATTTTGCATCACCAAACCATTGGGGTACCGGACGACTGTCGATTGATTGCCAGGTTGCTTCGTAACGCTGGGCCTGAGCTACGATTCCGGCGAGTGTAAGAAAAATGGTCGCAAATGTTTTCATGGATGAGTGGATTTGAGCAAGGAAATCTTTTTCAGCGATCACAAGATAATGAATCGGTAAACAGTATTTAGTAGTCAGCGGTCAGCAACTTCGTTAGTTGGCAATCAGGATGGCTATCTGGGAATTGAATACTGAAATACGATTGCGGAATGCTGAATACGGTTTTTTCCGCTTGTCGCGTTGGGGCCTGAGTTTGTTGTATTAGACCATTCACCTGTGGATGATGTTTTTTGTCAACCCAATCTTCTATCGAAGTCCGGCTTTACCGGGCTCGCGGGTTTGTGGCGTCGGGCGGGCACTCACCGCGAAGGCGCCACGGCGCCAGGGACCGCGAAGAATTCCATGTGTTAAAACTTTGCGAAAACTTTGCGCCCCAGCGTCCTTGCGGTGATATCGTCAACCAAATCTTCTGTCGAAGACCTGGCTTTACCGGGCTCGCGGGTTTGTGGCGTCGGGCGGGCACTCACCGCGAAGGCGCCACGGCGCCAGGGACCGCGAAGAATTCCATGTGTTAAAACTTTGCGAAAACTTTGCGCCCCAGCGTCCTTGCGGTGATATCGACTGTACCGGGATTTTCGACTTGTTACGTTGTGGCACCGACCTGTTACCCGCGGGTACTCACCTGTGCGTGATGTTTTTTGACCGTACCAGGATTTTTTCGACTTGTAACGATGCATTCAACTCCTCGTACCTCGTACCTCGTACTTCCTACGGGCAAGTTCGATTTCCAACCCCATTGCAATAGCGAGCGCAGCGGCACCCCGCAGCTGCGTCGGCGCGTGGGCGGGGCGAGGAGTATAGCGGAGAGCGCGGGCCCGAGCACAAATCTACGTTCGAAGCCACCCTCACGATCGAGGGCATTGCCCAGGAACCAACACCACGAAACGCCTACCTGCACTTCCTCCCGGATCTACAGTCACCACGTTTAGCAAGCCAGCAGACCAGCCACCGGGCAATCCACCGGGCCAGCCAACAAGCCTCCTAAAATTAAATCTCAAAAAAAGCTCTAAATTATCGCCATGAAAACACTTCTTCTCCTTACTCTCTGCATCCTGCTGATCACGACAAGCTCGCTCGGTCAACAAAAAGTAATTCAACTTTATGACGGTCCGGCGCCGGGTTCGGAATCCTGGACATGGACTGAAGCGGAGAACGATAACAATATGTGGCAAACAAGGGTCGTGTACAATGTCAGTAAACCAACCCTGACTGTATTTCAACCTGAAAACGGAAAAGCAAATGGCACGGCACTGATCATCGCGCCGGGAGGAGCCTTTCATGCGCTCTCCATTGACAGCGAAGGATTCGATGTTGCCAAATGGCTGGTGGAGAAAGGGGTGACGTGTTTTGTCCTGAAGTACAGACTTGCACACAGCCTGACCACCGATCCCGTGAAGGAAGTATCGGACAAGTGGGGTAAAAAGGAATTCGATGACGCAGTTGACGCGGTTAGGCCGATGGCGATCGCCGATGGCAGACAAGCCATCGCTTATGTACGGAAACATGCCGATGAATTCAATGTGCTGCCCAACCGGATCGGCATCATGGGATTTTCGGCGGGAGGAACTGTGGCTTCCGGTGCACTGTTCAACTACACGCGTGAGAACCGACCGGACTTTGCCGCGCCTGTCTACCCATATTTTTTAAAGGAAATGATCGGAACCGTCGGCAGGGACGCGCCACCTTTGTTCATTGTCACCGCTTCCAATGACGGACTTGGACTTGCCCCGCACAGCGTCGACTTATATTCTGCGTGGCTGGCCGCTAAAAAGGATGCCGAGCTCCACATGTATGCGCGCGGTGACCACGGCTTCGGTATGAGAAAGCAAAATCTGCCCACTGACAAATGGATCGAACGATTTGGCGAATGGCTCGGCGTCCAGGGACTGTTAAAAGCTCCCGACCCTGCGCTGAAGCCATATCTGCGAAGGGAATTTGAGTCTGCAGGAAATACACTCCCTTACCGGATTTTGTATCCTGATAACTATGACAAGACAAAAAAATATCCATTGATCCTTTTCCTGCACGGAGCCGGTGAAAGGGGCGATGACAATGAAAAACAATTGGTTCACGGCGCCAGACTTTTCCTTACCGAAGCGAACCGGAGAGAATTTCCCGCGATCGTGGTGATCCCGCAATGCCCTGAAAATTCTTTTTGGGCTTCCATCAAGGTGGACAGGTCCGTGCAGCCAGCGAAGTTTAATTTTGATTACAACGCCGCGCCACAATGGCCTTTGGTGGCCGCCAACGAGCTGGTGAAAAAAGTCGCGAATGAAGAGGCGGTTGACAAATCGCGGATTTACATCACCGGACTTTCGATGGGAGGAATGGGAACATTTGAATCCGTTTTCCGGTATCCTGAGCTTTACGCGGCAGCTCTGCCCATCTGCGGAGGCGGGGATGTAAACCTTTACGACAAGCGTGTTAACAAAACAGCATTCTGGATCTTTCACGGTGCTGAAGACCCGGTGGTTGATCCAAAACTTTCACGCGAGATGCTGGATAAGCTGAAATCACTTAAAGTGGAGAGCAAATACTCCGAATATCCAGGTGTAAAGCATAACAGTTGGGATAATGCATTTGCAGATCCCGCATTTCTTTCTTGGACGTTTGCGCGGAAGAGAAAATAAGGGATATCGAATAAATATCGAATGACGAAGTTTGGCACTTTGTCATTCGATATTCCCATCGCTACTGCGCACCCTGCACCAGCGCATCGAGCGCTTGCTGGTCGGACACCGCGTTGGTTTGCCGGTTGAAAAGGGCAAAGGTGTTATCGCCGTTATAGCCATTGTCCCAATAGAACGGGAGCAGCCCATAAACGCCTGCCTGCTGCGTAACATACTTCAGGTAATAGGCTCTTGATGCAAGATGGAGTGTCAAAGCGTCTCCCGTCAGCGAGGAGCGTCGAATGACTCCGTACTCGCCGAGCACTACCGGAATGCCTTTGTCAACGAATTTGGTCTTCATCATCTGGAAATAACGCTGGAGATCGGCTTCTTCTCCGTAAGTGGCATTGCGCGTCGGATCGGTTGTGGAGTGATAGCCCTGGCCCCAATAGTAAAACATTTTCCCCCACGACTCATCAGAGGTCATGCCGCAGAAATTCCAGGGTGTATAATAATGCACTTCCGTCATCAGACGATTTGGTGTCGGGTCAGTCGGAAGCGTATTCATCAGATCATACGTTTTTTGAATGTCGGTCGACGGACCCTGGATGACAAGCACACGATAGCTGTTGTGTCCCCCGGTTGACCGCACCGCATTAATGAATGTTTGATGATACGAAGTAAGCACATTCATCTCTGTTGCTGTAGAGACATTCGGTTCGTTGGCGCTGGCAAACAATAAGTGCTCATCAAAACCGCGCAGGTGCGTAGCGATTTGTTCCCAGAACGCTTTTTGCATCGCGTTGACGGAACTTTGTCTCTGAGTCGTGCAGTTATTTTCCAGCCAACCGCCATCCCAATGAATATTAACGACCACGTACATGCCATTGTCAACACAGTACTGTACCACTTCCTTCACGCGGTTCAGCCAGTCAAGCTTTAATTGTGCCGTGGAGCTGTTAGCCATATACTGATTCCATGAGCAGGGAATCCGGATCGCGTTAAATCCGCTTAGCTTAACTTTGTCGATGAGGGCCTTTGTGACGACGGGATTTCCCCAGGCGGTTTCGCCGCCAATGGCTTCAAGGCTGTTGCCGATGTTCCACCCAAGGTTGATCTTTGCTGCAAGCTGAACAGCATTGCTTGTCATGCCAGTTGCATCCGGCGCCAGCGGCGATGTGTTGTAACTCGGGTATCCTGCTGTAGGTTTGCGTCCTGCCGGATCCGGTGATTCCGAAGGACGGGGATTCGTCGGAATTCTCGCTTCCTCGTCGTTACCGCATTGCGTCAACACGAGCATCGCAAGTACGCATAAAATGTAGTTTAAGGTTTTCATAGATTTGGTTTAGTTGTGGGACAAATAAAGGGCGATTATGCGTTCAGGCAGGTATCGGAAAAGCTGATAATAGGTTACGAAATGTTTCGCGGCCTCGCTATGCGAAAACGTTTGATCGGCAAGATAAATCGTTTGTGAAACGCACGGGTCAAATTGTGATGAAACCAAATAATTTCACATGTATGGTGCGGAAATGACTGGAAAGTTTAAGGCAGGCGACTTATATAGGGGCAGGGTTAGAGGTAAACCTGATGAGACATTTCAATACCAATAAAAAGACATTTTTGGTAGCTCTGGGAAAGAATATAGAAGATTAGGTTTAAATTCAGATAATTGGTATTTGAATAGCGTCCGTTGGCGACATCGCCGCGAAGGCACAGAGGCACAGAGAGGCGCGGAGGGCTTCCAGTGTCGATTCGGAGTATTATTTTTTTTTCGGAATCTCTCCTCAGCGATTTCTATGGTGACAATAACAACCGACTCTCAAATACAGCACGCGGCGCTAAACAACCACCACCCAATGCCGTTGTCCTCCCGTGATTCTTCAACCCTCCTCAGAAACGCTTTATGATTCCTTTGAATCCTCGGATTCCTGCACTATTTTTAGATATCTTCAACCCCACTGTCATGCAAAGCAAGATCGTTGTACCCACAGACTTTTCAACAAACTCCAAGGCCGGAATCAGGTTTGCAATTCAGCTTGCCTCGCAGAACAAGAGCACACTGGTATTCTACCATTGCATGGAGCTGCTCAAGCCAGTTAAGTGGACAGACGACCAGTTCAAGACATACGTAAACAATCAACTCCGCGATGTGAAGGTTCAGCTGACCACTTTTGTGGAGAAGTGTTACGAGCAGGGCACCGTTGCAAAGGGAAAATTCGAGTGTGTTGTTGAGCGTGGCGGCGATCCGAGGAAATGTGTTGTCGACTACGCCGTTTCCATCAAGGCGAGTGCGATTTGTATGGCTACCCGGGGTGCCGGCAAGGTAAAGAAGTTGATTGGTACAAACTCCTCGGGCATACTGTCTACCTCGCCAATCCCGGTGTTTGTAATTCCAAGTGGTTACCGCAAGTTGCCCGTCACAGATATCGTGTATGCATCGGACCTGGCTAATGTCAAATCCGAGTTAAAGCGCGTCGCTGACTTTACTTCCTCCCTTAACGGAAATTTGTACGTCTATCATTATACTGACAAACTTGAAGATCCTGACACTCGCAATAAATTATTAAAGATCCAGAATCAATATACAAAATCGGGCGTGTCATTTATTTTCGAAAAATTCGACGACCATTCTTTTGCAGAAAATTTTGAAGAGGATCTGAGAAAATCGAAAGCGTCGCTGGGCATACTCTTCACGAACCAGAAACGCAATTGGTTTGATAAGCTCTTTGAGGGCAGCAACTCGGCGGCGGTTTCCTATATATCAAAGGTTCCGATCCTGGTTTTTGCCAAGGAGTAGGTTTTAGATTTTGCTATTTGAAGCCAGGCCCAGTTCAGGATTCTTACCCCGGATGTTTCCATAGAAACGATAGAGCTTGTCAAAGTCTTCTCTGATGTCATCGCCGGGGTACAACGCGTTCCCTATGATCACTTCTTTCTTTTTGTAGTCGAACCCCACAGGAATTATGGGGACGTGCGCAGCTTTGGCGATGTAGTAAAATCCTGTCCGGAGCCTTTCGACTTTCTTCCGGGTGCCTTCAGGTGCAATGGCAAGAATAAAATCATCGTGTGAGTTGAAAATATTCGCGACTTGGTTGACCATGTCCTGCCGGGAGCTGCGCTCGACCGGATAACCACCGAGTGCTCTGAATATCCATCCAAGGGAGACCTGAAAAGTTGGCTCTTGCCGAGGAATTTTGCCTTCTGCATCCGTAATATGCTTCGGGCAGCAATTCCAACCACGAAATCCCAGTTACTGGTATGAGGAGCAAGAGCCACAATATATTTCTTCAGCCCGTGCGGAAATTGTCCGTTAACCTTCCATCCGAGGAGCCTGAATGTCAGTTCATACAGCGGTCGCATCTGTTTTACGAAAAGAGTAAACGGTTGTCATAATTCTGAATAACGCTATAGCCAATCAAGGTCGTCAATTTATATCGTTAAATAAATTTTGACAGCGCGTCATTGTTTCAGAATCCTGGTACAATGGGACCGTGCTGTCTGCATCTTTCATTCTTCCTGTTTTTCAGTTTTTGTAGGCGCCTCAGAGCACCTCGATCGCAAAAAAGTGGGACTTAGCCGAATAGTCATTTTTTGATTCAAGTCAAAAAAAGGTTTCATATTTAATATAAAAGATTTTGTGAAAATGATCTGATCAGCTCCATTCCATAGGTTACAATTGCCATTCACGGACGATAGATCGATATAGATCTATAGCCACATGGAACCCCCATCGAATCCGCCTCAACGAATCTGCTGACATTTTTTTTAACCCGGATTGATAATTAGTCATTATCGGTCAACAGGCCTGCTTACCAGGCTTGTCAGCAATTGCTTTGCTTTCAACCTTAAAACCCTCATATGACAACCCAAACTACTCCTGCCGATGGTGAAAGTGTTCATCATGGGCAGTCAACGGAACAAACTGAAATTGACAAGGCGGTCCGGGAGTTCATCCGTGTTTACGACGCCAGATGTCATTTCTTCGAAGACTCCTTTTTTAACAAAATAGCGCAAGGTAACCGGAAGGCGCTTTCAGAATTGCAATGCCATCCTTTGCCACCAACACAGATGGATTTACGCAAGGAGTTTGCCGCCTGCGTGAATAAGAACGTGCCAGACAACCATCATTTCAGGATGAGAAACGGCAAGGCTTTCACAATGAAAGAGCTAAAACACCTCGTGCCCGAGTGGTCTTCAATCGCCGAGAAGGCGTTGATCGCCAGCGATCCTGCCCTGGCAGACAAACTCATGACGCTAACGCAATGGAATGCCAAGTCTGCGTTTGAAGTGACTTTCATGAATGCCATCAATGAGTTGAAGGGAATTAAAATCAGTAAACAGGCTCCTGCGACGGTTGATCACTACGTGAAGTGGACTATCAATCCATTGAAAAAAGCAATTGAGGAGGTAAAGAGCGCCAATACGCCGGGAAACGCATTGGTAGGATATGGTAGCCGGATTCCGCTCTCCGAGGCATTAAAGGTTGCCGAGAATCTTGAAAATGATTTTGATAAGGCGCTCAAGCGTTGGCACTGAGTCCCAGGTCGTTGTTCATCGTTCAGGATATTCCTGAGTTCGTCTTTCTACATTTCGTAATAGTTTTTTCACTACTTACGTTCAACGTCTATCAATGATGGAATTTGAAGTCAGGGGGCGATTTCAGGTTATCGGGCATCGGATCAGTCGGCATGCGTTTGCCAGTCGGTATTCGACCTGGGAAAATAGCGTTATCCCTGGTGGAAGAAAACAACCAGGGATTTGTCAAGACTTAAGGCGCCCCGTCCTTGCGTACCTTTTTTCCAAATTCTTCCCAGTCGAAGCCTGTTTCAATTCGGTTATGTCTCAGCGCCGGTATTTGTGTAGTGATTAGCATGGTGGTTCCGTTGAAGTCAGCCCGGTGATGCTGGGGGATTTGCAGTTTTGTTGCCTTAATCGTTTCGAATTTCGCGCCGTGAAAAAACTCCTGTACAGATCCTTTGAGTGTATTGATGTTGGTCATTCCATACATCAACACGACTTCGGGTTTGAACGTGCCAAGGTTTGAAAGGATCGTATGAATGCGCTTCTGATACACATGTTCCTGGTATAAGGTGCGACTCTTTAAAAAACTGAGTTGAGGCAGGTCGAGCCAGCTATAGTACCACGCATGATTGTGTGGACTGGGTAAAGGGTAGAGTTGAATCAACGCCTCATTTCGTTTTGTCAACGATACAAAAGTGTTTTTCTGATATTCCAGCAGGTCAGGTAATCTCTCATTCCTGTAGCCGTGCAAAAACGCGATGAGATTTTTCCAGATGCTGTTTTGAATTGCGCTGCTGCTGAACCGGTAGTCGTAGCGATTGGCGAACAAATCTGCCTTGGGGCCTTCGTCCCTGAACGCGACATGCCGGTACAGTTCACGGATGTCGCACAGTGCCTTCAGCGAAGCAGGGGAGTTTGCTCTGCAAAAATAGTTAAGCTTGTCTGCTACTTCCTCGGGCAGCTCACCGCCACCTTCTTCATGGGCAATGAACCAGAACCTGGCATCCCACGATCCGTATCCGTAAAAATTGTCAATCCAGTATTTGAGGGATTCTTCTTCAATAAGCATAAGGTGCGAAAGATAACGTGATTCATGAAAAAGCAGAAAGCCGAAGGCCAGCTAAAGCCTGGTTGGTACCATGCTCCTTTCATAGACGGTTTCGGTCTTCCCTGTGTCTTATCGCTGCCTTCGGCAGCCACCGGGTCAGGCGTCAACCCGCCTTTCTTTGTGGCGCAGACAAATTTTCAATCCGGGACTGATAGTCAAGCTTCAGATCTTCATCCAGTTTGGCCAATGCCTGGTGGATCTTCTTCAGCTGCTGTTCATAAAGATTCATCAGTACCGTGCTCTTTGTAACCGGCATTTCTGCTTCCTTTATCTGCTCGCAAAAATGGATACGCAGGGCAAGCTCGGTTTCCGGCAAACCGGAATACCGGATCTGCTTGTTCACCATCTTGAGGATACGCCGAAGGCTTTTTTTAAGATAATATGTATTCAGGTTGGATACATCGCCGAACTGTTCAGTTATTTCGCGCCTGACGCTTTCGACGTAACCGGATTCGTCCTGTTCTTCAAACAAAAGGTAAGTAAGCAACTCCTTGTTGTCCTTTTTGAATTTCGCCAGCCGAAGACACAACGATTTTAGTTGTCCGGCTTCAAGCTCGTCCAACTCTTTTTTCAACTCATTCAGGGAAGCGGCTTTCATGATCTTGTGACGAAATTATTTGCAATTTAGGCAAAGATACGTGCGAGTTTTGAGTTTCAGGTTCCGAGTTCCGGGTTGCATGTTACCTGGAACAAGAAACCAGGAACCTGAAACTAAGGTTTCGTGGCGTGAGCAGCGTTCATGCAGGCTTATTTTTTGGTCAGTCTTTGTGAAGGGACCTTTTGGTGTATCTATTTTTTCTCCAGGATGCATTATTTTAGCGTAATTGTAAACAGTTCCCGTTTACGTAAAAACAATTTCAACGATACGCACCCATATCATGATCGTTCATCTCATCGACGGTACCTACGAACTATTCCGGCACTTTTACGGGCAACGCAGTTTCAACAAGGGCATAGACAAACCGTTCGGTGCAGTGGTTGGTGTCCTGCATGGCGTATTACAAATGATCGAAGAAGGCGCAACGCATCTGGGTGTCGCAACGGATCATGTGATCGCATCATTTCGAAATGATCTTTGGCCTGAATATAAAACGGGAGAGGGCATTGACCGGGCGCTTTGGGCACAATTTCATCCGCTGGAGGATGCATTGGTCTCCATGGGTGTTACCATGTGGCCGATGATAGAGCTGGAGGCGGATGATGCACTGGCATCTGCCGCGCGGCTGGCTTCTGCCGACCCTCGTGTTTTGAAGGTGTGCATCTGGACGCCCGACAAGGACCTCGCCCAATGTGTGCGGGAAGATCGGGTTGTGCAGATCGATCGCAGGGCCAAGGCGATCAGAGACGCAGACGCCATACGCAAGAAGTATGGAGTTATTCCGGCGCTGATCCCCGATTTTCTTGCGCTCGTCGGCGATGCCGCGGATGGTTATCCGGGGATTTCGGGCATTGGTCATATTGGTGCGGCGCGCCTGCTGAATGAATACGGACCGATCGAGGCTTTCCCCGAGAAGGTACTCGGTAAAAAACGTGAACAAGCCTTGTTGTTCAAGCGCCTCGCCACTTTGCGAACCGATGCCCCCCTTTTCAGCGATGTCGACCTGCTGCGATGGCGCGGGCCGACTTCTGCTTTCGCCGCGCTCACAGCAAAAATGGGAGAGCCGCGTCTACTTGCCAGGGCCAATGCCGTCGCGACAAAACTCAATTAGCCTCCTTCAGAAATTTTCGATGTGACGTCTGCTGACTGGAAACTATACCATTCCGCGGCGCTGTGTTGTGGTCTTCATCTTCGAAATAATAATAATCAGAATTTCTTGTAACCCCGAAGGTCATTTTCCATCCAATGGAAGTAACGTTTTAAAAACAAATCAAAACATGAGAAAATTAACAAAGCTTACTACCGGCATTTTCATGTCGGTCGTATTGTCCGGATCAAATGCGTTTGCGCAGGAAAATCCAAAACTATCCGACGCAGAAGTGGCATCGGTTGCCGTTGTAGCAAACCAAATTGACATAGCCTATGCTGACATCGCGCGGGAAAAATCCACGAATGCCGAGATTCTGAAATTCGCCGAGACCATGACCAATGATCACCGGGCCGTGATCAGCCAGGCGGGTGCGTTGGTAAAGAAACTGGGAGTGACGCCGCAGGATAACGATGTAAGCAGGAAACTTCTGTCTGATGCTGAAAAGACGAAAAAAGACCTGCGCGCCAAATCCGACGCGGAATTTAACAGGGCCTATATCGATAATGAAGTCGCATACCATAAAGCTGTAATTGCTGCCGTGGAAGGTCTTTTGATACCGGAAACGGAGAATGCAGAGTTAAAAACGCTGTTGCAGAATATTCTGCCGGCACTTAAGACACATCTCGCGCATGCTGAAATGGTTCAGAAGAGGATTAAATGAGCTCCGGATGCAGCGGTATTTTTCGGGTTTCTTTTTATTGGCAATTTTATCAGTCTGTTGTAATGAGCAGGGAAATGAGAAAAAATCCGTTGATGGCGGCTATCATGAATTCGAGATAGCCGAGCCTCCGGCATCCGGTGACATGGTTCATGTTGTCGAGATAATCCAGATGAAATTCGTTCCCGATGTGGTGAATGTAAGCAATGGGGATACCGTTGTGTGGATCAACAAGGATATTGTCGACCACGATGTGACTGAGCGTCATAGAAACTTGTGGCGATCATCGCCAATGGCCGGCGGCAGTTCCTTTAAACTGGCGGTGACAAAAAGCCAGTCATACTACTGCAGTTTGCACGTTGTCATGCAAGGTAAAATAATTGTCGATGGAAACGAGATTGCAACGACCGGTAGCCCTTCCGAAATAACGATGTGTCAATGATCAACACCTTTCGACTTATAATTCGCTGTGTCCTGTGGGGACGGGTGGGCTAAATCACATTGATTCAGACCCTGGCAAATGGCTCCCTTCTGCGAGCCATTTTGCTTTATCAGATGAATCCTGACGTGTGAATTATCTTTTACTGGAAAAACACGGCTCGTCTTATTTTTATTGTTCCTGGGCCTGAAATTCCCACGCCGAAGCATTTTTGCGAAGTACACGAAAAAAAAGGCGGTTCCTCAACCGCCTCTGCTGAAATCTTTAATGTTCAATATCAAGGATTCGGAAATATTCTCCACCCGTAAACATCGCGGAGCTCAATAAGCTTTGCCATGTCTTCCGCGGTTGGCGGACCGGGGAATGCAGGATCTTCGGCCAGGATGCTCGCCAGTTCAAAGTCTCCGTTGTAGATCTTTTTTCTAACCGCGTTTTTATAAACGCTGCTGATCATGGCGCTGACCACTTCAGTGGGGAGGTTGGGAGACCCGCTCGCGATAAAGTTTAGCTCATGCGTGTTCGGCAGGATGATACTTTTTGTTAGGGTAGACGATGGTCCGTACAAACGGCGCAGACGGCGATTCTTCGATACGTCGAGTATTTCAAGCGAGTTGTAAGGCATGTGAAGATTCTCAAGGTTGGAGAGCCTGTCAAAGTTTATCGAGAGTATATCTACCGTGTTAAGCGGGTCAATCACTGAAACCACGGTCGTGAGGTCTCCTGTCATCGTTATCGTGAACTGTTCTGCAGTTGCGTAATGATGCTCCATGTTCAACGTCGCTTGTCCGTCATAACCTTCTGTAAAGGTGTAAGTCTCAACCGTACCATCGCCCCAATTAATTGTGATTTTCTTACCAATTGTGGTGCCTTCCAGGGTGATCGTCGCATAAAGGAATTCATCGCTCCACATTCTGATATTTGCTGAGAACGAATTGTTTACGTTCAGCCTGCCGCTCTCCGAAGACGTTATTGTCGCTGATTGTGGGTCTTCACGCGGGGCAATTTCTTCTTCCACACATGCCTGTATTAGCAGGCATACAACCACGAGGGTACTGAATTTTAGAAAGATCTTTTGCATAAATATTTGGTTTTTTTATGATTGGCAATTAATTGTGTGCCTTAAGGAAAATGCACACTCCTTACCCAAAATCAGTGATCAGGTGATGGAGATATGGGACTATTTGCGCATCGACGATCTCAATTGGGGCGCGGCACGACGGTATGCCGGCGATGATCAGGGTGGAAGGGTATGGAAGGCCAAAACGGAATTTGCCGCTACCGCTTCAGCGAGCTAGACCTGACGGCCGTCAGGCTTCCATCATGATTTTTTTGTTTCGTTCATAACCGCCATTTTTGCGCGTCTTACTCTTTCAACGTGACCCGATCGTTTTCCCCGGTTCTTACTGGAATTTTGTTTGCAATTTTTTGGGCTTCGGCTTCCGTAGCCGGAAAATTCGGATTGTTTTCCGTTGAACCCCTTGTACTATTCAACCTGCGGTTTTTTGGGGCGGGTTTCGTCCTGCTAATATATGCCTATGGCTTTCAGCGCGACAGACTGCCGCAACGTAGCGAATGGAGGCAGCTTTCAGTGTTCGGAGTGCTCAACACAACACTATACCTGGGTATTTTCGTGCTCGCACTCAACGAAGTAACGCCCGGGATTACGACACTTGCCGTAGCGCTAAACCCGTTGCTGATCAGTATACTCTCTGCAGTCTGGGCCAAGCGCAAAGTGCAGCTGAAGGAGTGGATTGGGATCCTTATTGGGATGGCAGGTGTGTTCCTGGCAGCGTATCCGCATATGGAAACAAACTTTGCGACACCGGCAGGACTACTGATGTTAGGACTCAGTCAACTGGCATACTCTCTCGGTGCGGTGTACTACGCCGGAATTGACTGGCAACTTTCCCGAACGACCATAAACGGGTGGCAGGTATTTATTGGTGGATTAATCCTGATGCCGTTCACATTTTTGTTGCATGAAAAGGAGAACACCTTTGATCTGCGGTTTTTTCTTTCCTTCGCATGGCTGGTGCTGCCAGTATCGGTCCTGGCCGTGCAACTTTGGCTCAGACTGGTGAAGGTTGATGCTGTTCGCGCCTCCATGTGGCTTTACCTCTGTCCGGTGTTTGGATTTATTTATGCGTCAGTTTTGCTGAGGGAGCCGCTCGATGCCTTTACATTCGTCGGCACTGCACTAGTGCTTGTCGCCTTATACCTGGGGCAAAACGCGGCAAAGGAGTAGATATATTCAGAGGTGATCCACAGAATCGGGGCAGAATCGTTTGATATTCCCAATTAGACGCGGCCGCAGAAATGCAGACCTGCCAATGAGATGAAGGTCGCCGGGTTGTTCGTCGAATTTTTTGAGGTTTTAAAGCCCAATATAGTCCGCACTCCCCTATAAACATTAAAAATTTTTAAGGATATTAGCTCACACGGAATTCATTAATCCCACTTATCCTTAGCCTATGCAACAATCCATTGCCACTGAGTTATTTCTCCCGATTGCATTGGGGATCATCATGCTGGGCCTGGGTCTCTCGTTGACCCTCGAAGACTTCAGGCGCGTAGCGAAATATCCGAAGGCAATAACCGTCGCCCTCGCATGTCAGATGATCCTCCTCCCAGTCTTATGTTTTTTCCTGGTAAAGTTTTCAGGGCTGGAGCCGGGACTTGCGGTAGGAATGATGTTGCTGGCAGCGTCGCCGGGCGGAGCAACTGCCAATCTCTATAGTCATTTGTCAAATGGAGATGTGGCATTGAATATTTCACTGACCGCGGTCAACAGCCTCCTTACATTGTTTACCCTTCCCCTGATCGTTAATTTCTCGCTGGATTATTTCATGGGATCAGGACAATACATTCCCATGCAGTTTAGCAAGGTCCTCGAAGTTTTTGGAATTGTGCTGATACCCGTCACGATCGGTATGATCATCAAAAACCGTTTTGAAAATTTTGCGGCCAGGATGGAAAAACCCGTAAAGATTGCATCGGCCCTGATCCTGATTATCATTATTGTTTCGGTGACGATTCGTGAGAAACAATTGCTTGCTGATTATTTCACGGTGTTGGGTTTGCCGGTATTGTTGTTCAATTTGTTGAGTCTCGGCTCCGGTTACTTTATTCCCCGGTGGCTGAACATCGAAAAACGTCAGTCGATTGCGATTGGTATGGAAATCGGCATCCACAACGGCACCCTTGCAATCTACATTGCCCTTAGCGTTCTTGCTAACTCTTCCATGGCAGTGCCCCCGGCCGTCTACAGCTTGCTGATGTTTTTCACCGCAGCGCTGTTTGGATACATGGTGAAGAATAAGCGGCTGGAGGGTGCGATTCAGCATTAAAAGTTTGGAATACCAACCGGGCGGTCAGTAAAAAAAAAGTGGCTCGTCTTGCGAGCCACCTCTTTTTATTCGTCGGTGCCATCCGCGCCCCGGCGGTAAATCGCCAACCGATTTCCATTCATCCACTGCGCAGTGTTTTGAATGAGTTTAAATCATATCAGATCAAACCGGTCAAGGTTCATCACCTTATTCCAGGCGGCAACGAAGTCGCGGACGAACTTCTCCTTTGAGTCTGCGCATCCATACACCTCAGCGATTGCTCTCAACTCCGAGTTAGAACCAAAGATGAGATCAACACGTGTACCTGTCCACTTCACGGCGCCCGTTTTGCGATCACGACCTTCGAACACATTTTGCGAATCGGATGTCGCATTCCAGGTTGTTCCGAAGTCAAGCAGGTTCACGAAGAAGTCATTGGTCAGCGACTCGGGATTTTTCGTAAAGACACCGTGTTTGGATCTATCGAAATTGGTATTCAGCACGCGCATGCCTGCGATGAGAACTGTCATTTCAGGAGCCGTGAGCGTGAGCAGTTGTGCTTTGTCGATCATCAATGCCTCAGCCGCTGCTGTATGATGTGTCTTTAGATAATTGCGGAAGCCATCCGCGGCGGGCTCCATCACTTCAAATGATTCAACATCGGTTTGCTCTTGCAAGGCATCTGCGCGTCCGGGTGTAAACGGAACTTTCACATCCTGCCCCGCATTCCTTGCCGCTTTTTCGATGCCCGCGCATCCACCCAATACGATCAGGTCGGCAAGTGATACCTTTTTGTCGTCTGACTGAGCGCCATTGAATTCGTTCTGAATTATCTCGAGCGTCTTCAGCACTTTGGCCAGCTGCGCAGGGTTGTTCACTTCCCAATCCTTCTGCGGCGAGAGGCGAATGCGTCCACCGTTTGCGCCGCCCCGTTTATCCGAGCCGCGGAATGTTGAAGCAGATGCCCAGGCAGTGGATACGAGCTCAGAAACAGAGAGGCCGGAAGCAAGTATTTTGCTCTTCAGCGTAGCGATATCTTTCTCGTCGATGAGTTTATGCCACACAGGAGGAAGGGGATCCTGCCAGATGAGTTCTTCTGCAGGCACTTCGCTGCCAAGGTAACGCGCACGCGGACCCATGTCCCGGTGCGTGAGCTTATACCAGGCGCGGGCAAATGCGTCTGCGAACTCATCAGGATTTTCAAAAAAGCGTCGGGAAATTTTTTCATAGACGGGATCAAATCGCAACGCCAGATCGGTGGTCAGCATGGTTGGCACATGACGCTTTGATTGGTCGTGTGCATCGGGCACTGTTCCGCTGCCTGCGCCGTTCTTTGGTTTCCACTGGTGGGCTCCCGCAGGACTCTTCGTCAATTCCCATTCGAAGCCAAACAGGTTCTCAAAAAAGTTGTTGCTCCATTTTGTTGGCGTGGTCGTCCAGGCGCCTTCAAGTCCGCTTGTAATCGTATGCACGCCATGTCCATTGCCGAATGTATTTTTCCAGCCGAGGCTTTGCGCTTCGATGCCGGCAGCTGCAGGTTCTGCGGCGACATACTTCTTCGGATCGGCTGCGCCATGTGTCTTTCCAAAGGAGTGTCCTCCGGCAATGAGCGCCACCGTCTCTTCGTCGTTCATCGCCATGCGCCCAAACGTCTCGCGAATGTCACGTGCGGCGGCAACGGGATCAGGTTGTCCGTTGGGGCCTTCCGGATTCACATAAATAAGTCCCATCTGAACTGCGCCAAGCGGAGCTTCAAGTTCGCGTTCTTTGGTATAGCGATTGTCTCCCAACCATTTCGTCTCAGATCCCCAATACACTTCTTCCTGCGGTTCCCATACATCTTCGCGTCCTCCGGCAAAGCCGAAAGTTTTGAAACCCATCGATTCCAGTGCACAGTTGCCTGCAAGGATCATCAGATCCGCCCACGAAATTTTCTTACCATATTTCTGTTTGATAGGCCAGAGCAGCAGGCGCGCTTTGTCAAGGTTCGCGTTGTCAGGCCAGCTATTGAGAGGAGCAAAGCGTTGTTGTCCCGCGCCTGCGCCGCCACGCCCGTCTCCCACACGGTAGGTGCCTGCGCTATGCCACGCCATGCGGATAAAGAATGGACCATAATGTCCATAATCCGCTGGCCACCAGTCTTGCGAGGAGGTCATCAGATCAAAAATGTCTTTCTTGACGGCCTTCAGATCCAGCGATTTGAATTCTTTCGCATAGTTGAATTCTTCACCCATTGGATTCGAAAGCGAAGAGTGCTGCCGAAGAATATTTAGTTTTAACTGGTTGGGCCACCAATCGCGGTTTCTCGTGCCACCGCCGGCGGTTTGTTTCAACGCGCCACCGTGAAACGGACATTTGACTTCGCTGTCATTCACATTCAATGATTTTTGTTTTACAGGCGTGGTATTTTCCATGCTTTAGAGATTAAGATATTTAGAGATAACCGATTTCAGGAAGTAAAGCTTCGAAATTAACGGCCATAGATCAAATTGATTATCTGTATGTGTATATAAGCTTTGTCTATAGAGGCACTTCGTTCATCTTTCGAAGCCAGCCTGCCGACGTCATTGGCCCACGCTTCGGCGGGCAGCACGATATTCGTCATTCGCCATTCAATATTCCTGGGGGCGTGCGCCGCCTCAAACGTTTTGAGTATACGGATCCGCGGTTGTTCCCCCGAGTTGTGTTTGGCGGGGTATGCCGGAGATTTCTTACATCGCGCCGGCCACTAAAGCGATGATAATGGCCAGGGCATAAATGGACAAAATAACGACTGTAAAGATGCCCATAAACTTAAAGAGCGATTTTAAATTCTGAAATGCGGCCGTAACGTGCTGCTGATCTTGTGAGGTTAATCCCTGTTTCATTTTCACTGAGAACTGGTGCAGGTAGTATACCGGAAAAAAATAAAATGCAGCGAGAGCGATGTAGATTAATCCGAAAGCACCCATGTTCATTCCCGTGCCGGGAAAGAGATCGGAAGCACTGCCGATGGCCATCACACCGATGGCCATCATAACCATCAATCCGATTCCGATATAACCCAAAATGGCAAGAAACTTTCCCCATTTGGCGGTCTCGGATAAATAACTCCTGATCTCGTCGGTGTTGAAAAACGCGTTTTCTTTTACCACATTGCTGTCTAAACTTTCCATGTTGGCTTCGTTGAATTTGGTCCTACTCAATTTTGGCTTTTCGGTTACGCCACGTTTTTTTAAGTGGTTTCTGTCTCCACTTCTGTTGTTACGGCGACACGCGGTTGGCGGGTCATCAGGAATCAATCCTGGTCCTGTTTTGTCAAGTTACTAATTGCTATGGGATTTTCAGACAAACCGCCCAGTCCTAGGAGTCGCCCGAAAGAGATACGCGCCAGTTGGAGTACAAAACCTTAAATACATTTTTTCTCAGCGCTCCTTTGCGGCTTTGCCGTAAATTAACTACCCTTTGAATTGACAGAAAGGTGATGGAAACACCTCACACCACCGCCGACTCTGGGTCCTCATCTTAATTAGGTGTTTGTCTCAAGTGTCGTTTGTTCAAAAGGACACTAAGGAGCCGCAAGGTAAAATACAAATGCAAACCCAACTTGACAAAGTAGGACTAATGTAAAAAAAAATAGTCTTACTCGTCAATTCCGGTCTTCTGTTTCGACAAAGTATTTCTATGCGTGAGGATCGAGGCACTGTTTGAGCCCGAAGTGGCAGGTGGGTTCAATGGCGAGTGCCGAGAGCCCGACCCGAACAGCGCGGGGACGCGCGATGGGTGAGGGGCACGCCATGTTCAAAAATGTTGCAAAATACAGGCTTAGACAGAAACCAGTTCCATTTCCATCCCAAGCACCTTTTTTGCGGACCTGTAATTCAAGTAAACATTCAGGGCCCACGTCAATTGCGTGATTGACAAAAGAACATATCCGATCAGGTAATCAGATCCAGCACGATGTAATTTCTGAAGTAGAACAATACCACCGGTCTTTCAATGTAAAAGATTTTTCTCTATGTCCATTTACGTCCCGGACGATTTCCGATGGGCCAGTGATCTGTAACATTAGGCGAGTGGGGTGACCTGAGGCAAGGGTGGTTTATGGGAATTCCGGCGTGTGCAAAAGTCAAGTCGCGCTGAATAAACATCACATTACGCGGCAGACAGGTCTCACTGCTCTCTGCCGTGCAAACCATGGCCAGATTCGTGATAAGCCGGGTGGATAGCTTAGCCCGCCCAATTCTGTACCTTTCTAAACCCTGGTTTTCCTTTAGGCGCCCGTGTCTTGCGCCTAACAGCTTTCTTGCTGCGTGCCTTTTTGGCTTTCCCGATCTTACCGCTTCGTGAGACAGTGGAAAGGCCATATGCGGCTTTGCCGGAGGAGGTCCGGTCTGCACGGCGCGTTCTCTGCGCGCTGGATTCATTGATCGAGACAACAATCAGAATAGAAGCAATAAGAATTATCCTCAGCATACAAACTCAAACGCAAGTTCCCCTTTTCATTGTATTGCACCAACTGTTTTCTTCTTGTGTTTTAGTTCGTATCAGGCTCCTAACTTCGCTTGGGAAGAATGAAGATCCGAAGCTGCTGCAACGGAGATAGTAGGGGGACTCTGTCAACGGCATGGGCGCTGGGCAGTGAAGAGGCGAAGGTAGCGACGGCCGGGAGATAGATCCGCGATGAAGAGGGAATAACTGGATTCTCCTTTTTAATTGCAGCGCGCATCGCTTTCCCTGTTGCACTCGTCACAGCCGGGGGATTCTTCCGCGGCCCGCACATCCCGCGCTTCGCTCAGAAGATAGTGACAAGACCGGTATCCATGTCGTAGTATGATCCCACGATCTTTATCTCGCCGGCCTTCTCCATTTCCCGTAACACCTCGCTTTGCGACCGGATGGCTTCAACGGTTACCTTTACATTTTCACGGATCACCAGATCAACAAACGCGGAATTCTTCGATGTCTTTTCTCCCTGGAAATCACCGCAGTTGTCAATAGCCGGTCTGATCTTGTTTAATAAGGTCGAGAGGTTTCCCAACTTTACATTGTCGATCGCGCCCTTGATCGCCCCGCAATATTCGTGACCGATAACTAGCACGAGTTTTGCGCCGGCCAGCTTGCAGCTGAATTCCATGGATCCAAGAATATCTTCGTTCACGATGTTGCCGGCAACTCTTGCCACGAACAAATCGCCGATGCCCTTGTCAAAAACATCCTCCACCGGCACCCGCGAATCGATACATGACAAGATAATCGCTTTCGGAAACTGACCATTCACGGCATCGCGAATCTGTTTCGAGTGGTCGCGCAGTGTCAGGGCTCCGCCGACAAATCGTTTGTTGCCTTCCAACAGGCTCTTCAAAACATCATCGGGTGATAATTTTTTTTGCTCTTCTGCGGATAAAACCCGTTCAATTAAAGGTTCCTGGTCAATTAACATCGAATCTAAATTTGTGCAATAATATAGAAAAAGTTACCAGAGCGCAACATAGCACCTGACGGACGCCGAAAAGGGGCCGGTAGCGGCAAAGTTTGGCCTACTGATCGCAAAAAACAACAGAAGTTACACAGCTGGTAGAAAAAATATATATATTTCTAAGTACTTTGAAGTTAAAAGTACTTTTTAATACCTTAGCGACGGGAAGAAACACGTATGACACTCAAGATCACCAACATCTCCAAAACCTATCCCAATGGCGTTCAGGCGCTGAAAAACGTAACACTCACCATTCCCAATGGCATGTATGGCCTGCTCGGACCCAATGGCGCAGGCAAATCAACCCTGATGCGCATACTCGCCACCTTACAGGAACCCGACGAGGGACGCGTTCACCTGATCGATCCCGCAACGGGGCTGGGGCAGACATCCGGCCGCGTTATTGACGTAGTCAAAGAGAAGTACGAGGTGCGGAAGACGCTGGGCTACCTGCCACAGGAATTTGGTGTTTATCCGAAGGTTACTGCGGAAAACCTGCTCGACTATTTTGCGGTCCTCAAGGGCTATTCCAAGCGCAAGTCACGTAAGGAGGTCGTCGACGCGCTGCTTCGCAAGACAAATCTCTGGGATGTACGGAAACAAAAGCTCGGTGGCTATTCGGGCGGTATGCGCCAGCGGTTCGGTGTTGCCGTGGCGCTTCTGGGCAACCCGAAACTCATGATCGTGGACGAACCAACGGCTGGGCTGGATCCTGCCGAACGCGTGCGCTTCCTGAACTTGTTGAGCGAGCTGGGTGAAAACAGTGTTGTTCTCCTTTCAACGCACATTGTTGAGGATGTAAGGGAGCTATGCACACGCATGGCAATCATCAACAAGGGGCAGATCTTACACGAGTCTGAGCCGCTGAAGGCAATGGCCGGACTGAAGGGGCGGATCTGGCGCAGGATTATCGAAAAGAGCGCATTGCCGGAAATGGAGCGCGCATATAAGGTCATCTCAACCAAACTGCTGGGCGGGCGCACCGTCGTCCATGTTTACAGCGAGGATGGTCCGGCTGATTTTGAAATGGTTCAGCCTGACCTCGAAGATGTTTACTTCAGCGTGATGGCGGGTCATTATCGCCAACGGATTGAACAAGCGAAAGAGGCGCAATCATGAAGTTCCGGGAGATTTTTCGCTTCGAGCTTGCCTATCAGATACGCCGTCCATGGCCGTGGCTTTGCATGGCCGTGCTCGGTACGTTCGCGTTTATGAGCACGCGCGTGGCGATCGTTCCGGTTACGCTTCCCCAGGATTTCATTCTCAACTCGCCTTTCATCATCGCGTCCGTCAGCGTTTTCACTTGTCAGATTTGGCTGCTGCTCAGCCCTATGGTAGCCGGTGACGCGGCTGCCCGGGACACAAGCACCGGCATGCATCGCCTGATATACTCCACGCCGATCAGAAAGATCGACTACCTCGGTGGCCGCTTGCTCGCCGCCTTCCTTCTGAATGCGGTGATCCTGCTGGCCGTGCAGGCAGGGAGTCTCCTCGCCGTATTTGGTCCGGGTGCGAATCCGGACATCGTCGGCCCATTCCGGCCCACGGCATATCTTGCGGCCTACTGTCTTATCGCGCTGCCGAATGTGTTTATTGCAACGACTGCGCAGTTCTCAGCCGCCCTACTGAGCGGGCGACCAATGCTAAGCTACGTCGGGAGCATCGCCCTCTTTTTCTTTTCGTACCCAGTAACCCTTGCGTTGTATTTCTCGGCGCTGGGGCAAAGAGCGTTGCTGGCGGATCCGATCGGGATCATGGCCATCATGAACGAGATGATGTCGAACTGGACGATCATCGAGAAAAATGTCCGCATGTTCACGCTCGAGGGGCCGATGCTTCTGAATCGGCTTCTGTGGATCGCCATCTCCTTGCTGACCTTAACATTCATATATTTTCGTTTCCGATTCGCCCACCGAACCGCGAGCGGGCGGTTGAGTCTGCTTAAGCAACGCTTCTCCAAACAGCTTGTTATGCCGGATACCCCTTCCGCAACGGTCGCGTTTACCGTTCCGCATGTGCGGCAATCCTTCGGCTTCGGGAGTCATGTACGCCAGACGCTGGTGCTCATGCAATCAACATTCTGGATGATCACAAAGAGTCCGGCCGGACTTTTTCTTCTTGCCGCGTTCCCGATGTTCATTGTGCTGGTCCTGCTGCTGGAAACCGAGCATTGGGGCGTTCCGATTTTACCGCGCACCGGATACATTCTCTCCAAGCACATCACGGCCCCGCTCACACATTTTGCTGACTTCCGCGTAATCGTACCGCTGCTCATTGTTTATTTTGCCGGCGAGCTTGTGTGGCGGGAACGGGATGCGAGGCTCAGCGAGAACGTTGACGCCACCGCGGTTCCGGACTGGGTCCTCTTTCTGGGAAAGTATCTGGGCCTTGTCCTGGTACTCCTGGCGTTCGTCGGAGGCCTGGGAGTTGCGGGCATGTGCGCCCAGACCGTGCGAGGCTATTACGACTTTGAAGTCGCGCGGTATTTACAGATCCTCGTCGGGCTTCAGCTTCCCGAATACATGCTCTTTGCCCTCCTTGCCTTCACGGTGCAGGCGGTGGTGAATCATAAATACGTGGGATTTCTGCTGACGCTGGTCGGATACTTCCTGATGATCTTCTCATCCTTCCTGCACATCGACCACAAACTAATCGTTTACTCGGCCAGTCCGGCGTGGTCCTTCACGGAAATGCGCGGATTCGGCGACACCCTCGGACCCTGGTTGTGGTTCAAGTTGTACTGGGCGGCGTGGGCGGTGCTGTTGGGGGTCGTGGCAACGCTCCTGTGGGTGCGTGGCAAAGATGATGGTTTCCCGGCGCGCCTGCGCGTTGCAAGGCTTCAGTTTAATCGCGCGTCAGCGGCGATCGGTGCGATGGCGGCAGTGCTCATCCTTGTGCTGGGTGGCTTCATCTTCCACAACACGAATGTGCTCAATGAGTATATCACCGATGAAGAATTGGTGCAACGCGATGCCGATTACGAGCGGTCGTATGGAAAGTACGAAGGCATTCCACAGCCGGAGTTAAGCGCAACCAGTCTGAAGATCGAGATCTATCCTGGTCGGAAGGCCGCTACGATCCGTGGCACCTACCGCCTGGTCAACCGCGGCGAAAGGCCAATCGACTCCGTACACGTGGAGCCGGCTTTTTTTGTTGAGACAAGGGTGACGTTCGATCGCGCTTTTAATCATGTGCTCGCGGACGACAAACTCCGTCATCACATTTACACGCTGAAAGTACCGCTCCAGGCTGGCGACTCTCTGATGCTCAGCTTTGACGTGCGGTTCGAGCCACGTGGCTTTCGCAACAGTGGTCCGCGCAGCAGCGGAGCCGGTATCGCGATCCTGGAGAACGGCAGCTATTTCACGAGTGATGCACTGCCAGTCATAGGCTACCAGCCATCGCGCGAACTCATGGCTGCAGAAGATCGCCGCAAGCACGGCCTGCCGCGACAACTCACCCTGGCCATCCCTGGTGATGTCGATCATGATAAGGTGGCCGGCCCCGCTTCGACATTCGAAGCGATTGTGGGCACGGAGGCTGGTCAGGTGGCTGTGGCGCCAGGCGAGCTGCGTCGCACATGGACCGATGCGCGGCGTCGCTACTTCCATTATGTCACCGATATCCCGATTAACGGTGTGAAAGTATTTTTCTCTGCTGATTATGTGGTGCATCGTGAACGGTGGAAGGACGTCGACATCCAGGTCTTCGTACACCCGAAAGACACGGCGCTCCTCGCTCGTGTGCTTCGCAGTGCACGAGCATCTCTCGAGTTTTACTCGGCGCAATTCGGTGCCTATCCGTATCGCTTTCTGCAAATCATTGAGCAGCCTGGCAACTTTCTCGGCATGGGGGTCGACGGAAGCGGAGTGATCACGGGAGGGGAAGGCATTTTCCAGCTGGATCCGCCGGGCGATGGTCTGGATGTGATCTTCGAGGTAGTAGCGCACGAGATCGGGCACCAGTGGTGGGGCATTCAGCTCAGGCCGGCATTTGCCGAGGGAGGAGGAGTTATCTCCGAAGGCCTCGCCTGGTATTCCACCATGCGGCTCATCAAAAAGGAGAGAGGCAGGGAGGAACTGCGTCAGCTCATCAGCAGGATGCGGGAGCCTGATCCGTGGCCACCGATGCGCACAGGGTTGCCGTTACTTCGCGCGATTGACCCGTGGGCTAACTACCGCAAAGGCCCATACGCGATGTACGCCCTAAGCGAATATGTGGGAGAAGCCCGGGTAAATGGCGCACTCCGCACGCTTGTGAAAAAGAAAGGATCGTCACTGGCCACAACGATCGACATGTACCGGGAGCTCCAGGCGGTTACGCCGGACTCGCTTCAACCTATGCTGCACGACCTGTTCGAAGTGAATACCTACTGGACATTCGATACAAAACAAGCGACGGCCGTGAGGACAGAATCAGGCACGTGGGAAGTGACTTTCAACGTCGAAGCACGCAAGATAGTCGCCGACAGTGCTGGCACCGAGACCGAGCTGCCAATGACGGAGTGCGCTGAAATGGGCATCTTCGCCCGCGCTCAACCTGGCGAGATTCTGGGCAGGCTCCTGTACCTTGAGAAGCACCGCATCCGCTCTGGCACGCAGTCGATAACGATCGTGGTGCGCGAGGAGCCGGCCCGTGGCGGGATCGACCCGTACAATCTGCTCGACTGGGAAGAAGGCGATAATATCGAGAAGATAAACATCAGGTGAGTCCTTAGGAAGGGGAGGGGGATTTGATTTAGGTGGGGTTGCTAGCTGGGTAGCCAGGTAGCTGGGCTGGATAGCCAGGTTGCTGGGAACTAACCGGCTAACCAGCAACCAGAATTCGCCCATGGGCCTTCCGCAAGAACAACCTGCTTCATCCCTCGCCCGACTTTTCCTTCTCAAGCGTGACCCTTATCTCTTTCACGATGTCGTTTAACGCTTCTGTCGAGTGCCTGATCTTCCCGACAATTACATCGCGATCGTGGGGGTCGACTTCGAAGAGCTTGACAAGTCCGAGTATGGTGGCCACGGGTGCTCTTAGCTTATGGGCATTGATGAAAGCGTAATCGGCGAGCTTGGCATTTTTTGTGTGAAGCTCGGTGTTCTTGTCGATCAACTGACGGGTTCGTTCAGCAACTTTTCTTTCAAGCTCGGAATTGAGTTCGTTCAGCGATTCATTCAATTGTTTGAGTTGCTCCGATTGGGCGATCAAAGCCGCCTGCTGATCTTTTATTTCCTTATTGAGCATCTCCAGTTTCAAAGTGTAAGTCCTCCTTCTTCTGAGGTTTCGATAGATGAACGCCGCTGCAAAAAGCATCCCGATAAATCCACCTATAAACGTATTCCTGATCCACCTTTCGCGGGTCAGCGCGCGTTCCCGCTCAAAGTTTTCAAACCGTCTTGCAATCTCCTGTTCTTTCTTTGCGGAATCGTATTCATACTTTGCTTCCAATCTACCGATAGCCTTCGCGTTATCGATGCTATAGATTGAATCTCTGAGTGCATCGTAGGTCCTGAATACCGTCAGCGCGTCTTTCGTATTCCCGAGCCTTTGATGCAATTCAGCCAGCGATTTTGCCACGAGGCTCGTTTCCCGCTTGTGTTTGGTCGCGTTCCCGATTTTGAAAGCACGTTCTAGGTACTGTAAAGCCGTCGTCAACTGACCGGTCGCTTTGCTGACATCTGCGAGCCCCATGAGGATTCCCATCTCAACCACGGGATTGCTGCATGCTTTCGCGCCGTCGAGGGCCGCCTGATAATATCGTGTTGCACTATCGAGTTTTCCCATCTTGTAGTAGGTAGTCCCGATATTTTCAAGCGGATATATCTTTGGACAAATGCCCGCCGGCTCGTACGCGTGCAGTGACTGAAAATAGTACTTCAGCGCGATGGGATAGTCCCCTTTGTAGGTATAAGCCAGACCGATGTTGCTCAGGGAAGTTGCAGCAGCCGATCGGTTGCCCATCTGTTGCTGCAGGTCCAAAGCCTGTTTCCAATAGGCGAGCGCGCGATCGTAATCTTTGAGGTTATAATATATTCCCCCCACATTCACGCGTACATCCGCCACGATCGACTTGTCCTTCACTGGTCCGATAGCCGAAAGGGCTCTTTGATAGAACTCGAGTGCCGTTGGATAGTTGCCCTGGTAATTGTAGTTGAGACCGATGTAATTCAGCGCCTCGGCTTCGATTTCTGCAAACTTTCCTTCTGTTGAAAGCCTGAGGGCGATCTGACACAGGTCCATTGGATCGCGCAGATCTCCGCGCCTCAGCTGACTGATCCCCATCATCAGGTTTCCCAGCGCTTCTCCTTTCGTGTAACGAAGGTCGCGGGATAGCTCGTGTGCCCTGGCGCCGAAGTAATAAATGCTATCAAAGTTCAGGCGGCGATAATGAACGGCAAGCTCCAGGTACAGGTTGGCCAATGCCGTGTCCCTCGGCGCATTTTGTAGGGCGGCGCGCAGGCTATCTACCTGAGACCTTTGGGCGAATACAGGCGGAAATCCCAACAAAATAGCGATCCATAAGAGCTTTCGCATGCGCATTCGTTTTGTCTAAAATACGAAACACTTTATGAATGTGCCATGGCTGTGTGGATGGCTGGATTGCGGTGTGAAACTCTGGGTTAAGGATAGCTTGCCAGCGTTAGGTTACTGGCTAGCTAGCTGGCTTGCTGGGTACTGGTTGAGTACTGTAATCGTGATGAGTATAATCTTCGAGGGATGACCAGGTTGTTAAGGATAGCCTGCTGGATTGCTAGGTTGCTGGCTGGCTAGCTGGGTAGCTGGTTGAGTACCGTATTCGTGATGAGTACAACTTCGAGGGATGACCAGGTTGTTAAGGATAGCTTGCCGGGTTGCTAGGTTGCTGGCTGGGTAGCTGGGTAGCTTGGTGGCTGGTTGAGTACTGTAATAGTGATGAGTGTAACCTCCCAGGGATGACCAGATTGTTAAGGATAGCTTGCTGGGTTGCTAGGTTGCTGGCTGGCTAGCTGGGTAGCTTGGTGGCTGGTTGAGTACTGTAATCGTGATGAGTATAACCTCCATCAACTTGCTTGGTTGCTGGTCGCTGATCCTGGGTTGGTGCGAACTTTATTTGAACACGTTCACGTTGATTCGTAGAGCATTTGGCACATTCAATTGAAAGCGCGCGACGGCCATGCAGCCACTAGCCCACCAGTTAACCAGCCACCCAGCTAGCTAGCCACCCAGTTATCCAGCCACCTAGCCATCCAGTTATCCAGCCACCCAGCCACCCAGCCACCTAGCCACCCAGTTATCCAGCCACCAAGCTAGTCACCCAGCCACCCAGCCACGCTATCAAGCCGCCGTGCCCAGCTATCCAATTACTCCGCAACAACTGCGCCCTCAAACGCCTCTCTCAACTTCGCGACATCAAATTTTTTCATATGAAGAAACGCATTCGTTACACGCGCAACTTTTTCTTTGTTGCGATCCTTCAACATCCGTGTAAGCTCAACAGACTCCACTTGCCATGAAACGCCGAACTTGTCTTTTACCCATCCGCATTGGCTCTCTTTTCCTCCGTCAGCGGTTAACTTTTCCCAGTAATAGTCAATTTCTTTTTGTGTCTGGCAATTGACGATAATAGAAATGGCCTCGTTGAAATTAAAATTGTGCTCCTTCATGGCACTTTCCATGATCATGAATACCTGTCCTGCCAATCTGAATTGTGCATGCGCCACGGTGCCTTCGCGCTCGACGCCGCCGGACGGATGTTTTAGAATTCCTTCTACCGACGAATTTTTGAAAACCGACGTATAAAATTCAATCGCCTCTTCAGCGCGGCCACATTGTTCCCCGACAAACAGGAATGACGGCGTGATCTTCTGACCAACGTCAGAAATCTTCCCATATGAAACCTGCCACGATAAACCATAGCGGTCGGAGAGCCATCCATATTTTTCACTCCACTCATATCTTTGGTACGGCATCATCTCTTTTCCATTTTCAAGAAGCGTGTTCCATGTCCGGTCTGCTTCTTCCATTGTCTCGCATACCACGAAGTAGGAAAGACTTGGATTGAAAGTGAAGAGTGGCCCACCATTGATCGCAACGAACTTTTCTCCCGACAATTCAAATTCCACCACCATGACAGAACCCTCGGGACGTCCGTGAATTTCGAATCCTTCTTTTCCGTATCTCACAATGTCCCCGAGTCTCGAGTCCGGGAAAACAGAGGTATAAAATTTTGCTGCTTCTTCAGCCTGGCTGTCGAACCACAGTCCATTCGATATTAGCGTCTTTTTCATAACCTTTTTGTTTATGATTTGTTCTATAAAGATAGTACGAATCCGTAATGACCAGAGCGTGCTAAAGCGACAAAGAGAGGGGTAAATTGCGGCGGTGCTGGGTTCCCTGGTTGGACTGGTAGCTGGCTTGCTAGACACCTGGGTAGCTGGCTTGCTGGTGGCCACCTCGGGCGATGTGTAATAATTTCCATAACGGCGATGAACTATTCCGCCTCAGGTTGAAATCCTTCTCGCTCCACTGCAAAAATTATACTGATCAGAATTACCTTTCGAGTACAAGATTTACCGAACTTCGTTACCAAAGCCGAGAACCGTGTTTTTGATCTGAAGCGGGAACAGTTTTGTTAGCTAATTTCTCTTCACGCTGCAAAGGAGAAGTTGAAAAAAAAGCCCACCTGTCCATTCATTAATGATTAGTCTGGATACTGTTAATAAACGCGACTGAATTACGGAGATTCTCGAGGAGCAAGCGCGTCCATCGTAATGGTAAAGTGATTGTCAATTCAAGCCGTCACGCTGAGTCTAAATATGTTCAACCTTCTAAACACCTTTTTATGAAAAGCGTTTATGATTGTATTGGTAATCATTGTTATACCGGGGTCAACCAGTGGCTGATCATTTTCATCCTGCTCATTGCGAACCCGAACTTACACGCTCAGGTCACCCTGCAGGCCGAGAACGGTACACTGACCGGCGTGAGCACCGCTACCTCCGTTGCAGGGTACACGGGAACCGGTTATGTCAACGGGGCAACCTTCGATGCCGCGGGAGACAAGATCGTTGTTACGACGAATATTTCGACTGCGGGATCGTATCAACTAAAAATCCGGTACTACGGCGCATACGGATCCAAAAATCAGGACATCTACATCAATGGTGCTTTCATTGGAAACATCAATTTCCCGGCGTCAAGCAGTTGGGTGGAGAAAGATCTCGGCCTGCGTTCTTTTGTATCCGGTACAAATACAATCGAAATGCGTCACAGCTGGGGCTGGATGCATGTTGACAATTTTACCATCATCGGAGTACCTACGTCTACCACTATTCCGGGCACTGTACAGGCAGAAAATTATTCAGCCATGAGCGGCATCCAGACCGAGACAACCACCGACACTGGCGGAGGATTGAACGTAGGTTGGATCGACGCCAACGACTGGATGGACTACAGCGTCAACGTATCAACCACCGGTTCTTATACGGTCAACTTCAGGGTGGCCAGTACCACCAGTGGCCGCTCACTTCAACTAAAGAGAGGTACGACGACCTTAGCCACGGTGAGCATTCCCAACACAGGTGGATGGCAGGCCTGGACGACGGTAAGCGCAACGGTAAGCCTGACTGCAGGAGCGCAAACATTACGGCTGACAACAACAACTGGTGGTTTCAATGTCAACTGGATTCAATTTGCAACCGCTGCACCTGTCACGGACCGAATCACCGTCAGCGGCACAAACTTCATGGTAGGTACAAAACGTATCTGGTTAAATGGCGCAAACACCCCATGGGACAATTGGGATGACTTTGGTGGAAATTTCGACGCCGCATTCTGGGATACACACTTTCAACAACTAAAAAGCAACGGAATCAACTCAACGAGAGTCTGGATTACCTGTAGCCCCGAAAACCAGGCGATCCTTATTAATGATGCAGGGTTTGTTTCCGGTGTTTCATCCCTGTTCTGGACACATGTGGATCAGTTGATGAATATCGCAAGGACAAGAAAGGTATATGTGATGATGGCACTGATTTCTTTTGATCACACAAAGAACACGTATCCGCATTATTACCGGTACCGTAATATGATGACGAGCCAGGCAAATGTTAATTCATTCGCAGATAACTTTGTCAAGCCTCTTGTCCTGCGTTATAATAGCAATCCCTGGCTCTTTTCGATCGATGTCTGCAACGAAATTATATGGATGAATGAGGACGCGAATAACGGCCAGTTCCCATGGTCGACAATCCAGTACTACATAGCAAAGGTTGCGGCTACCATCCACCAGAACTCAAACATACTGGTCACCGTAGGCGACTATGCAAAATACACCAGCACCAACTTTTCGGGAAACAAGTATAGCAATGCTGCGCTGCAGGCACAGTACAACAATTCCGCGGCATACCTGGATTTTTATAAAATGCATTATTACAGTTGGGTGGGAAGATGGTTCGGTGTTCACCCGCAGCAAACCCCAGCGCAGCTTGCGCTGACCGATAAACCGATCGTGATCGGAGAAATATCTGCGAATGGAGTGTATACACAAAACACCAGTGGACAGGATGTATTTGTGATGTCCACCACCCAGGGCTACGAGACAGCATTTCAAAATGGCTGGCAGGGAGTCATGGCATGGACATCAAACGGTGTTGACGGCAATGGCGGTATGACCCAGTTAGCCCCCGCAACCCAGGCTTTCCGAAACAACCATTTCAGTCTGGTGTTCCCAAACGAAACACAGGGCCGTCTAAGCGCGCAGGCCGGCGAAATCAACGATAGTGAAGAAGAAAGCAACTTCATCATTTTTCCCAATCCGGCAAACCAGTTTTTGAATATCAAACAAGCAGGAATCTTTGACGTTGGCATCTTCAATATGCAGGGAAACCAGGTCTTCGGGAAAGCTGCCGTCATCAATTCGGTGTCAGTCAATGTAAAGAGTTATGTCACAGGAATGTATATCGTCAGGATTAGCGACAACAAGGGCGTGAGGATGAAAAAGTTTGTCAAGAACTAGCTGGTAGCAAAAGCGGAAGATTCATCAGCGACTGTCGCAATACGCCACCTGGTTTGTCGTCTTCAGCGCCCTTTTATGCGGTTTATACAGTGCATATTTGCATTGTCAGTTTTCATTGACAGATTGACAACAGAAAAAATCGTTCAAACATTTAATTCTTTAACTATGGAAAAGCTTGAGTATAAAATCGTGATTTCCGCATCAGCAAAAAAGGTGTGGGAAACAATGTTACAGGAAGATACCTACAGGCAGTGGGTCGAAAAAAGCTGGCCGAACTCTTTTTACAAAGGCAAATGGGAAAAGGGTGAAAAGATAAAATTCATTGGTCAGGACGGTAGTGGTACGCTGGCAGAACTTGTAGAAGTAAAACCGTATGAAAGAATTTTTGCCCGGCATATTGCAGTACTTGGCCCCAATGGCGCGGAAGATCGCACCAGCGACGCAGCGAAGGGCTGGATCGGAACTACAGAGGAATACAAATTTACCGAACATGCCGGTAAGACAACACTGACGGTGTTAATGGAAACTAAACCGGAATGGAAAGCGATGTTCGAGGAAGGTTGGCCGGCCGCGTTGCAGGAGTTGAAAAAAATTACGGAACGTCAGCTCGAAGCTGTTTAACTGGTTTCGCTACGGCGTAAGATTGAGTAACGCTTACTTAATTGCGGCAATAATGGGAGTGGGTGGCTGGCTTCGCCCGCCGGAAGGGAAGGTAGCTGGGTAGCTGGCTTGCTGGGTGGCTGGATTGCTGGGTGGCTGGAGGCCTAAGCCTGACGCTGAGCCACGAGCTAACTGGCCAGCAAGCTATCCAGCTGCATTTACGTTGTGCCCATTGTGGTTCATGGTGTCCCTTGTGATGCTGCATTTTCGAATCCATGGACCACGATGAGCACCATGAACCACGATCGACACAAAGGCAGTCTACTATAGACACCAGTAAAATCGAAGTAGCGACCCCGGAATTTAAACCCGTATATAGATCCTTCTTCGATCCAGAAGCCAGGCGACGAGAAGAAAAAGCAGCACGTGCGCAAGCGCGAAAAGCAACGACCCTACATAGTCGCCCGCCAGCGGTTGGAAAACGTATTTGTACAGCCCCGTGTAGGCGTTGGTATCACCTATGCGGATAAGGCCGTAAACTCTGACTATCATACCCGATAGCGCATAAATGAACAGCGGGTTTTTTCCGAAGAGAACAAAAGGCGTGGTCCATTTCTGATTCCCCTTCATCTCCGTAAAAAAGAGAATAACCGAGAGTATAGTCATTGCAAGCCCGGTCGTATACAACACATATGAGCTGCTCCAGATCGGCTTGTTGATCGGGAAACTCATGTCCCAGCAAAGTGCAATGAAAACACTGATCATCGCGGCCACCATCAGGTGAGCGATGGTCTGGTAAGAGCTGCCCTTGTCCTTAATATATTTGCCCACCAGAAAACCAAAGACGACGGACGCAATGGACGGAATCGTGCTTAACAGGCCCTCAGGCTCGAATGCAATATTCTGGTTAAGCACCGCGCTAAAGTATCCTTTATAGAGATGAGAGTCGCTCAGCATCCATTGATCCAGTCGCCGGACGGCGTTTCCCTCCAGCGTCAGGTCTCCGAATGCAATGATGATCACCCAATAGGCGAGTAATAGAAAAACAGCAGCGGCAAAGGCTTTGATGGGTTTAAAAAAGTGGACCAGCAACGCGCCGCCCATATACGCCAGGGCTATACGTTGCAAAACCCCAAATATGCGGAGGTCTTCAAAGGATTTCGGAACGAGGGCGCCATCCTGCCAGCGGATAAACGGAAACCAGTTCAGGAATAAACCGATCGCGAAAATGAGTAACGTACGAACGAAGATCTTCCGTAACACGTCATTTGTGCCCAGCGCCTGATATTTGGTAATGGAAAAGCTGAGAGCGTTTCCCACGGCAAAAAGAAAAAATGGAAATACCAGGTCAGTGGGAGTACAGCCATCCCAGGGTGCGTGACGCAGGGGAGCGTACACAAATTCCCAGCTTCCCGGAGTGTTGACCAGGATCATTCCGGCGATAGTCATTCCACGAAAAACGTCGAGGGAAAGAAAGCGTGACGAGCGTGTTCCTGTGGAGGTTATTTCTGAGGCTGGGGCGGCGATGGTCTGCATGAAAGTGAATTTAACGAATTATTAAATTAGCGTTTTGATTGCGTTTAACAAAACGAGTGATTTGATATTAAGATCCAATTCTGCTTGTTCGCATTTTTTCTCAAAGAGGTCACGGTACACCGAGGATCTAAATCAAAACCGTTTTGGGCAATCCCCTCTTTCGCCGCGCATGCGCTCGCGCCGGGGCCAGGCTATCCGCTACAAGTCCGCCTCTCGCGCTAGCCGGCACGCTGCGGGCTTTCCGCTTCTATCCTTATTGCGGCGGTGATCCCATCACCGGTCCGGTCGTTATTGAAGAAAGGTTGGGCAAGCGGGTCGATGCCAGGTATAATGCAGATATAGGGCATATGTCTTATATTCACGCGTTGAACATTTATGAAAGGACTAATCAGTATACTACTTATTATCAGTTTGACAATTGGATGTTCCTACAAGAATGATGAATTCAAGCTTTACGATTTTGATCCATACGAACAAGCTTTTCGAGACAATGGAATAAAGTATTATATAAGATATACCATCATAAGGGATACCATAGTAAAACTAGACTCTGTGACGATTAGTAAGTCAGGTAAAATACTAAGCGACATTGCGCTTGCGGGATGGAATTCAAAAGAAGAATGGACGTATGATTCTGCAGACAGACTGGTTGACTTCAAACATAAGTCTGACGTATATTCTAACTCAAGCATTAAATATGAGTTATTTCCGGATAAAAAATTAATAAAAGAAGTTTGGACTGGAATCAATCATTCGGGGCAACCAGAGGGGTCTCAAACTACAGAAATCAGATTTAACGAAAGCCTTGATAAAATCATTAAAAAAACGAGATACTTGGTGACTGGTGACTCTATCGTTACTGAATTTGTGTACGATGGGGATAAATTGATCAAGCAATTGATAAGAGATGCTGATGAAACTGATACAATTTCAATTTCATATAATGGAGAAGGAAAAATTGTAAAAATTAAGAACAGCTACTCTTCGGACGGCTTTTTCAAACTTGAATATGTCTCTCCATTGACAGGACTAAGAGACTCAACATTTCACAAAAGAGCTGATTTAGAGGACACTGATTACTATAAATATTACCGATAAACGCTCTACAACACAAGCTATAATTCATTGCCGGGTTTAGTGTAAACGAAAAGTATTTAGTGCGTCTGCCTGCCGAACTCATCGGCCAGCGCTGGCAGGCAGGTTTAGTCATGTGGGGCAGAGGCGGCAGTTCGCGCTAAATATTCCGCTTCGCTGTGTTTATAAGCGCTTCTTCCCGATAGTTATCGGGACCGGCAACGCCTTATAGCTAACGCTGCCGGCAAGCACATTGGACCGGGAAGTTTCACGAAGAAATTGTCCATTTGGACTATGTATCGCGTAAAGGACTACATAAATATTGACAAGGAAATACTATCTGGAAATTCTGTTTTTAAGGGACGAGAGTTCCTATTCAAACATTGTTCGACCATTTGGAGAAAGGGATGCCGCTTGACGAGTTTTTGGCTGACTTTCCGACAGTAAAAAAGGAACAAGCAATTGCAGTAATCGAAATTGCAAGTAAAATTCTAACCTCAAAAAACATCGAGCAAATTTATGAGAGTGCTGCTTGATGAGAATCTCCCCAAACGATTAAAGCAAGATCTTAAGGAACATTATACGAGAGCAGACAAAAGCTGGACTGGTATTTCAAACGGAAAATTATTGGAACGCTTAATCTAGAACAAGTTTGACGCCTTATTGATGTTTGACAAAAACTTACAGTATCAACAGAACGCGACATTGAAAGACCTAGTTCAAAAAATTAAAGACTTATTCAAGACAGACTTAAAACCAGGACCAATTGAGATTAAGTAGCAGGGGCCGGCAACAATGCATATAATTGATGCCGGCAGAATTTGATAATTATTATTTTGGTCTACCGCCCCTTACTTATGACAAAGCGAAATGGCCTATAGACGACGATAATGTGGCGGAACCGATAAAACCGAACCCTACTTCCCTTCTTTTTTCTTAAGTTTGGAGCAACAAAACGACGAACCAATGATTAAGTTTCAGACAGCGTTATTTCTTCTTCTCACAGCAGTTTCCACAGTAACGTTCGCGCAGACTTCAACTTACGGTAATTTTAAGCTGGACGAACAGGAGCTCATCTACCAGAAAATATTTCCCCAGGACTCAATAACACTGAAGAAGCTGGCCGAATACTTTGGTAAACAATCTTTCGTGGCAAATCTCGATGTCGATGATACCCGGTTAGCCTTTGATCTCAATGAATTTGTCGTCGATTATAAGAAATTTGGCTTCAGCCCTGTCTCCACATTTATTCTATTAAAAACAGGCAAATTTTACGGCACGGTAACAATCAACATCCGCGACGGCAAGTACCGGGTGACCGTGCGCAATATCGAGTTCACCGGTGACCTGGGCTCGAAGACCGTGACGACCCGTGAACCGCTCACCAAGTACGCGTGCCGAGACAACGGTATGTACATATCAGCCGACTGGACCAAAGCAAACAGCCTGGCTCTCCTCGACAAGGCCCTGACCGACAAGTTCCAGTATGTGGAATCAAAGAAAAAGAAGGACGAAGAAGACTTTTGACAGTAACGCTTCGAAATTCTCGCTACTGCTCATGCACCAACGTTATTCACAATTCCGCGCGGACAGCGTGGTGGCCACCGCGCATTGGCACATTTGCCAAGCCCCGCAACGCCACGTAGATAAATTTTGTATCCAATGCCCTTGGACAGTATGAGCAAGAATTTTCCAGAGAAAAAGAATTATCCCGGTATGAGGATTCTCGATGAAACCGACAAGTATTTTATCGGACACATTTTCGAATACGCATATTTAATTGAAAAGAGAAACGGACAGGAGATCGTTCATGACGACTTCTACGGTGATCCATCTTGTGGACTAATCAGCAAGAACAATGCATGGGCAATCATTGCGGGAGAACATCTGACAATTTGGAGAAAGGGAAAAACAACGAAAATTGGGAACGAGGACCTAAGATGGATTTATGCACTTAGGACAAAGGACGATAAGACCGTAGAAATATTAATTGATCCGTGGACAGAGAAATCGGCCATTTGGGCTTTGGAAGTTGCGACTCTTCAATATAAGAAAGTTAAGGACTTCGAGGACTACAAAGAAAAGGAACGCACTGACGAAATAGATTGGTGATCGGGCACTGCATACAACAAAATGTATGTACCATGGTGGGGTACGGTTTAAATTTTTAGTTCTATTTTTCATACAACGTTCGGTGTAGTGGGACAACTTACTAGTCTTAACCCACAGCGTCACATACATAACGTGGGTAATGCCGCCAGTACAGATGAAACTTCGATTGACGATCACATTCCTGACACTATTGAGTTGCAGTGAGACACATAAAGGCGTCACCAAAACGTTGGACTTTAAGGACTTTAGTATTCAGGTGCCTGCGACTTGGCAACAAGTTCGTGCAAAAGGAATAGACTCTTTTGTAGGACAAATAGCACTTGACGATGGTGACACGGCATCATTTGACTTAGGTTGGTACTCAAATTCGCTTGATGAGCAATCCATAAACGATAAAGATAGCACGAATCCGGAATGAGCAGGACGTGCTGGGTTGCTAGGTAGCCGGCTTGCTGGGTAGCTGGTGGTGTAAGCCTTAAATTCTAACACCGAGCCACCAGCTAGCTAGCCCCCCAGTTATCCAGCTACCTGGTCACCTAGCCAGCAAACCAACTCACACACCCAATCGGTAAATCGTTACTTAAAATCCGTTCTGGGTAGCTGGGTAGCAGGCTTGCTGGGTAGCTGGTGGTGTAAGCCCTGAAATCCTACACCGAGCCACCAGCTAGCTAACCGCCCAGTTATCCAGCTACCGGGTCACCTAGCCAACAAACCAACTCACACCCCAATCGGTAAATCGTTACTTAAAATCCGACGTTCTGGGTAGCTGGTGGTGTAAGCCTGAATTTCTAACACCGAGCCACCAGCTAGCTAGCCCCCCAGTTATCCAGCTACCTGGTCACCTAGCCAGCAAACCAACTCACACCCCAATCGGTAAATCGTTACTTAAAATCCGTTCTGGGTAGCTGG